>Ga0182736_1000015_pt1 | contig 490564 bp, 456 predicted proteins | sample eDN5th30CKraftBY_FD_128882 | JGI IMG/M metagenome (GOLD analysis project Ga0182736, IMG submission 128882) | Enriched backyard soil microbial communities from Emeryville, California, USA - eDNA 5th pass 30_C Kraft BY (version 2) (version 2) | ecosystem: Environmental > Terrestrial > Soil >...
AATAACTCCATGTCGATCACTCCGCTGTCCCCCGCGCATGCCGCGTGAGACGTGGTGAAACATGGGTCACTTCTCGATGGAAAAATCCGTGCCTACCGGGTCAACTCTCAATGGAAATCAACATACCCGGCAATGAACTTGGGCGGGACCTACTGGCCGAGCCACCGCCGTCGCGACCTCCAAGAGCCTGAATTTATCGCCGGCTCGCTCGAGCCGATCGTTTCTGTCTGAGGAAACCAGCAGAGAGAGTTTGCGGCTGTCTATGCCGTCCTCGTCGCGGGCATTGCCCGACCACACGATAGAATTCAGGAACTACACTATGAGCTTCTCTAAGATAAAGCGCGGCGCTGCCGCGGCGCTGATCGGCATTGCATCGATCACCGGAACCTACCCGGCTTGGGCCGGTGTCGAACACTACGAGTTCCAACTCGTTCAAAAGGAAATCAAACAAGGCAGCGCGGCAATTGTCGCGGTCAGGCTCGTCGACAAACGGACCGGGAAAACCGTCCCCGATGCGGTAATCTTCGCCCAACGTATCGACATGGCTCCGGATGGCATGGAGATGATGACCGCCCCGATCGAGCCAACCACTTCGGCAGAACCGGGCGTCTATCAGTTCAAGGCCAACTTGATGATGGCTGGCGGCTGGCGGTTGTCGCTCGGCGCCAAAGTCCAGGGTGAGACAGGCACGGTCGAGAACAAGCTTGAATTCAAGGCCGTCCCCTGATGCGGTCCGGCCTCGCAGGCCTGGCCCTTGCCGCTGTCATGGCGGCGGGGGCTGGAGGTTATTGGGCGGGACATAGCGGGCCCGCACTGGCACCGATGTCGTGGCTTGACGCCATTCCATGGCTCGCGAATAAAGCCGCGTCGCCTGCAAGCGCCAGTCCGGGTTCTTCCGAACCAATCGTTTACTACCGGGATCCGGACGGTAAGGCTGTTTATGCTGGCAAGCCTCGCAAAACAGCTGACGGTCGCGATTTCCTGCCCGTCCACGCTTCTGAAGAACTGAGTTTCGACACGACGCCACCCAAAGCGGCAGCCGCCCTTGCCCCGGGTGACCCATCAAGCGCGCCAGGGTCCAAGCGCATCCTCTATTACCGCAATCCAATGGGGCTTGCTGACACCTCCCGGGCGCCGAAGAAGGACTCTATGGGCATGGACTACATCCCTGTCTATGAAGGCGGTGACGACGACAGCAAGACGCTCAAGGTCAGCCTCGGCAAATTGCAACGCAGCGGTGTGCGATCCGAACTGGCCGAACAGCGCATCCTTTCGCTCCCCATCCGGGCGTCGGGTGCAATCCAGCTGGATGAGCGGCGGATTGTCGTTGTTGCCACACGTTCCGACGCGTTTGTCGAACAAGTCTCGGACGTCACGACCGGCGAGCGGGTCAGCAAGGGGCAGGCTCTGCTTCGCTTATATTCGCCGGAGATCTCAAAAGCAGGCGCGGAATATCTGACCGAGCTGGGCAGTGCCGGTCATAGCTTCCCCATGGGCGGCGCTCGGAAGCGACTGGAAAATCTGGGTGTTCCACTTGACGCCATCGACGAGATCAAGCGCATGGGACAGGTACCGCTCGCAATCGCCTGGACGGCCCCGCGCGATGGCATCGTCATCGAGCGCAACGCGATCGAGGGAATGAAGGTAGGCCCCGGCGACGTTCTTTTCCGCCTCGCTGATATTACGACCGTCTGGGCGCTCATTGACGTCGCCGAGCGGGATTTGCCGATGATCGCCGCCGGTCAGACGGTCAGGATTGTAGCCCGCGGCTTTGTCGACCAGGCCTTCACAGGTAAGATTTCGGTCATCTATCCGCAGGTCAACCGGGAGACACGAACCACGCGAGTTCGGGTCGAGCTTGCCAATCCGGAGGGAATTCTGCGGCCTGATATGTATGTCGACGCCGAGATCGCCACGGGGGCGGGGATCCCCGTCACCGCGGTGCCAGCCAGCGCGGTCATCGATAGCGGAGCCCGCCAGACCGTAATTGTTGACAAAGGCGAAGGTCGCTTCGAGCCGATGCCCGTCAAGCTTGGGCGACGGAACACCGACTTTATCGAGATCCGCGAGGGTATTTCGGTCGGCGACAGGGTGGTGGTTTCGGCAAATTTCCTGATCGATGCTGAAAGCAACCTCAAGGCGGCACTCAGCGGCCTCGGCGACCCAGAGCAAGCCAAATGATCGGTCGCCTCATCACATGGTCGGCCCGCAATCTGATGCTTGTCATGATCGGCACCGTATTTGCGGTCGCGGGCGGCGTCTATGCAGTGCGGACCTCGCCTCTGGATGCCATTCCCGATCTTTCCGACGTTCAGGTCATTGTTTACACCGAATATCCGGGTCAGGGACCCCAGGTTGTCGAGGACCAGGTAACCTATCCGCTGACGACGTCCATGCTCACGGTGCCAAAATCGAAGGTCGTTCGCGGGTTCTCGTTCTTCGGCGTGTCGTTCGTCTACGTGATATTTGAAGATGGGACAGACCCGTATTGGGCGCGGAGCCGGGTCCTTGAATACCTGAACGCCGCAGCGCAACGCCTTCCGGCCGGCGTTACCCCTAGCCTGGGGCCGGACGCGACCGGAGTTGGCTGGGTCTATCAGTACGCGGTCGTCGCCAAGGACCGTACCCTTGCCGAGTTGCGCTCCCTTCAAGACTGGAACATTCGTTATGGCGTCGCCAAGGCCGAAGGTGTGGCAGAGGTCGCAAGCGTCGGTGGATTCGTAAAACAATACAATGTTGTGGTGGATCCCCAGCGTCTTCGGGCCCTCGGCATTCCCCTTCAGAAGGTCAAGGACGCTGTCCGCGCCAGCAATAGCGACACCGGTGGCCGATCGGTCGAACTCAGTGAGTTCGAGTTCATGGTCCGCGGACGCGGTTACATAAAAGGGATCGGCGACCTCGAACAGGTTGTTCTGAAGAGCGATAGCGGCACGCCGGTGTTACTGCGGGACGTTGCCCAGGTCGAGCTCGGGCCGGATGAGCGCCGCGGCATCACCGAACTGAACGGCGAGGGCGAAGTTGCCAGCGGAATTGCACTGCAGCGCTTCGGCGCGAACGCGCTCACCGTCATCGAGAACGTCAAAGCGCGGCTAGCCGAGATCATGCCCAGCCTGCCCAAGGGTACTGAGATCATTCCGGTCTATGACCGCTCGCAACTCATTAACGGCGCGATCGAGACGCTCAAAAGCACCCTTATCGAGGAAAGCATCATAGTTGCCCTGGTGTCGATGGTGTTCCTCCTGCACGTCCGCAGCGCCCTGGTCGCCATTTTGATGCTACCTGTCGGTGTGCTGATGGCATTTTCCGCGATGCGGCTGCTTGGGCTCGGTTCCAACATTATGAGCCTGGGCGGAATTGCCATTGCGGTCGGGGCAATGATCGACGCTGCCATTGTCATGATCGAAAACGCCCACAAACGACTGGAGCGAGCCCCGCCGGGTAAACCCAGGCTCGAAGTGTTGATTGAGGCGGCCACCGAGGTCGGGCCGGCACTCTTCTTCAGTCTTCTCATCATTACCGTGTCTTTCTTGCCGATATTCACTTTGGAATCGCAGGAAGGCCGCATGTTCGGCCCGCTGGCCTTCACCAAGACATTCTCGATGGCGGCTGCTGCATTGCTGTCCGTGACGATGGTACCGGCGTTGATGGTGATTTTCGTGCGCGGCCGGATCGTTCCAGAGCGCAAGAACCCGATCAATCGGTTTCTTATCTGGATCTACCGGCCGGTCATTCGCGGCGTGCTGAAGGCGAAAACGCTGACTGTGCTCATTGCCCTGGTGGTACTCGGCGTTTCTGTTTGGCCCGCCTTGCAACTCGGATCGGAGTTCATGCCGACGCTGAATGAAGGCACGCTCATGTACATGCCAACGACGCTCCCCGGCATATCGGTGACCAAGGCGGCGGAACTGCTCCAGACGCAGGATCGCATCATCAAGTCGTTTCCGGAGGTCGAAACCGTCTACGGCAAGGCTGGACGGGCGCAGACCGCTACCGATCCGGCGCCGACGGAAATGTTCGAGACGATCATCAACCTGAAGCCCAAGGAGCAATGGCGGCCAGACGTCACCATCGACAGTCTCAAGGCCGAGATGGACAAGGCGCTCCAGTTCCCGGGCGTTTCCAATGCCTGGACCATGCCGATCCGGGCTCGCATCGACATGTTGTCGACCGGCATCCGTACCCCGGTGGGCATCAAGGTGTTCGGTACCGACATTGCCCAGACGGAGCAAGTCGCCCGTCAGGTCGAGACAGTCGTCAAAACCGTCCCGGGCACCTCCAGCGCCTATGCCGAGCGGGTGATTGGCGGATACTATCTCGATATCGTTCCCGATCAGGCCGCTCTTGCCCGCTACGGGCTCATGGTTGACGACGTCCAGAGCGTCATAGCCACCGCGCTCGGCGGTGAAGCCGTCACCACCACGGTGGAGGGCCGGGAGCGTTACACCGTCAACGTCCGGTATCCGCGTGACTTCCGCAGCGACCCCCAATCGATCGCCAGCGACGTGCTGGTGCCGTTGCCAAACGGTGGAACCGTACCGCTCGGCGAAGTTGCGGCTGTCCAACTCACGCGTGGGGCAACCTCGATCCGCACAGAGAATGGCCAGCTCGCCATCTACATCTTCGTCGACATCGCGGGCCGTGATCTCGGCGGCTATGTTGCTGACGCCCAGCAAGCAGTCGCCAGCCAGGTCACGTTTCCGCCCGGCACCTACGTCTCCTGGAGTGGACAGTTCGAATACCTGCAGCGGGCGGCGGCACGCCTGAAGATCGTCGTTCCGGTGACGCTCCTGATCATCTTCCTGCTGCTTTATCTCAACTTCCGCAGGTTGACGGAGACGCTGATCGTGATGCTGTCGCTGCCATTCGCCCTCGTCGGTGGCCTCTGGCTGATGTGGTGGTTGAACTTCAACGTCTCCGTTGCGGTGGCGGTCGGGTTCATCGCGCTGGCTGGTGTTGCCGCCGAGACCGGGGTGATCATGCTGATCTATCTCGATCAGGCGTGGAACGAGCAGCAAGCAGCTGCGAGGGCTGCAGGTCGGCGGACAACACGGGCCGATTTGCAGCACGCCATCATGGAAGGTGCAGTGGAGCGCGTGCGGCCGAAGATGATGACAGTCGTCGCTATCATGGGAGGGCTGATCCCAATCCTGTGGAGCACAGGCACCGGATCGGAGGTCATGCAGCGGATCGCCGTGCCTATGATCGGCGGCATGGTTTCCTCGACACTGCTCACGTTGATTGTCATCCCGGCAATCTACGGGTTGGTGAAGGGTTGGCGTCTATCGGCACGAGCCGCTACCGCCTCGACCGGGATGGAGATCGAGCCGAGGGCGCTTCCGGCGGCGGCCGGATGAGGGAGGAAATCATGATGAACGGGGTGACGGGTGGCGGTATGATGTGGAGCGTCGGTGCCGTGAACATTGTCGGGCTGGCGGTGCTGCGCTCGCCGTGGCGGCGCACGTGAAATATCTTTTCTTCCGATGAGCACGGCCGGGCCTCGGGCATCGAATCCTGTTTTTGCCGCAGCCAAAGTTCACAAGCAACCTATAGGCTGCCAGCACACGGTCCTCACGGCACACGAGGATACCGTCAAGCTGATTTCGTCGCCGACGATCCCAGCGACTGGATGCTGCATTGTCACGTCATGGACCACCAGGCCGGTCTTCTGATTGTCGTTCTGGTGGCCTGGGCTCAAGCCCCGTTGAAAGGAAATCTATCATGCAAAGACGAAATTTTCTCCTCGGTAGCGCCGCCGTTCTGTTCCTGCCGGTTCGGGCGATCGCCGACGCCGGCATTCAGGCGACCCTCTACAAGGACCCTCAATGCAGTTGCTGCGAGGGGTACGCGGACTATTTGCGCCAGAACGGTTTCCAGGTGGACGTGAAGACGACCGACGACCTCGCCGAGATCAGCCGAAAGGCCGGGGTGCCGGAGGCGCTGAACGGCTGTCACACCACGTTTATAGACGGCTACGTGGTTGGTGGGCACGTGCCGGTGAACGTAGTCCGCAAGCTTCTGTCCGAAAAGCCGGCGATCGCCGGCATCACGCTACCGGGCATGCCTGTGGGTTCGCCTGGTATGGCGGGGGAAAAGACGGAGACATTCACGATCTATGCCGTCACCAAGGACGGCAAGGCTCCGACCGTTTTCGCAACGGAATGATCAGCGCTTCGACACGTCGCTCCGATGCCGGGGCAGAGCTGCCTACTGCACCAGCGGCGCACGCCGCTCCTGCAGCTTGCGCCATCCATACCGGGTCCTGCCCCGCGGCTTGTACACCGACAGCGCCATGGGCACGAGCAACACCAGCAGGCCGCCGCCGGCGTGCGCCACGAGTGTCATTCTCGCCTCGCGCAGATAGGAACCGGACAATGTCGTATCCGCCGCGACGTCGGCCATGTAGCCGATGAGCTGCATCTGCGGCAGCAAGACGATGGCGTCAAGGGCGGTCAGCACCAGTTTCGCCAGGACCCAATAGTGCCGGAACAGGCCCCATTTGGTACCGAGCGACTGGACGAGCCCGATGAGCAGGGCCGCAAAGGCTAATGGAACGATGACGAACCGGGCGATCAAGTCCATCGCCGGATAGGCGGCACGCACGATCTGCGCGTCCTGGCTGATCAGGCCGGCGATGGCGAGAACCAGGAAGCCGGCGACCGCGCCGAGCAAGCCGACCGACGACGTCACATGCGCGGCGAGCATGAACTTGCGCAGGCGGGGCGTCATGATCATCCCTGGCCACCCCCGGGGCGGCGCGTGGTCCCCGACTGTGCCTTCTGTCGCGCTGGGGGGCGGCAAGTGACCGCCAGGCATGTGACGCCCGGGCCCGTGGCCGGAGAGCAGCATGGCGACAACCAGCAGGACCAGGACGATGACGATGGTCCCGGACACCTTCACCCAGCGCGGCGTGCCGGCGTTCTCGGCGGTATCGGGGGTCGGGTCAGCCATGTACGTCTCCTCGATCACGAGCGGTTGTCAGGCTTTCATGACGGTGGAGTTTATAGAGACAGTCTGTCTATATCAAGTCATGATGTCTCGCATCTCGACATCGTCGTCGCGTCGGGTATAGTACAGCGATGCCGAAGCTGTGGAACGAGACGATCGAGGCGCACCGCCGCGCCGTGCGTGACGCGACCCTGGACACTACGGCGGCGCTGGCGGCCGAGCGCGGGCTGGCGTCGGTGACGATGTCGCAGATCGCCGAGGCGACCGGCATCGGTCGCGCGACGCTGTACAAATACTTCCCGGACGTCGAGGCGATCCTGGTCGCGTGGCATGAACGTCAGGTCGCCAGCCACCTCGAACAGCTCGCCGAAGTCCGGGATCGGGCTAGCGGCGCCGGCGAACGGCTCGAAGCCGTGCTCGAGGCCTACGCGCTCATTTCCCACGAGCATCACGGCACCGAACTTGCGGCGCTCCTGCATCGGGGCGAACACGTCGCCCGCGCCCGGCAGCACCTCAGGGGGTTCATTCGAGACCTGCTGGCCGAGGGCGCCAAGACCGGCGACCTCCGGGATGATGTCGCGCCTGACGAGCTGGCGAGCTACTGTCTCCACGCCCTGACGGCAGCGGCCGGACTGCCATCCAAGGCTGCCGTACGCCGGCTGGTCACGGTCACCCTGGATGGGCTGCGTCCGCCTCGCTGAGGCAGAGGCAGGACGACATATCTATCCGGGTCCAGGCAGCACGCTCTGCGTCCGTCCCGTGAGGCGATAGGCGAGAAGTCCCAGCCACTCGTGCGCGGCGATATCCGTCAGGGTGAGGCCGTCCGCCACCGAGTTGACCGGACGGCGGAGATCGGCCGGTCGCGTACGGAAATCAACCGGGTAGGGGACGACCGGGAAATCGGCCGCCCGGAACGAGGCGACGGCGCGCGGCATGTGGTAGGCGGAGGTAACCAGGAGCCAGGTTTCGCCGGATTTCGGCTTTGCGACGATCCGGCTTTCCGTCGCATTCTCAAAAGTGGTGCGCGACCGCTCCTCCATCTCGATACGCTCGGGCGGCAGGCCGAGATCGACGAGCATGCGGCGCGCAATCTCGGATTCGCTCAGTGTATGCCCGATGAGAAGATGGCCGGCGCCGCCGGAAAGAACGATCCGCGCCTCGGGATAGCGTCGCGCCAGAGTGGCCACCGCGAAAACGCGTTCCGCATTGTCGTTGAGCGCGACGCTGTTGCGATCGCCGCTGATGTGGGTGTCGACGGCGCCGCCGAGCATGACGACGCCCGCAACCGCGGAGGGCAGTCGGGGACAGGGAAGCGATCCTCGAGCGGCATGACGAGGGCCGGTCCGAGCGGCGACCAGCCGGCAAGGATCAGGAGCGCGGCCGACACGCTGAAGAATCCAAGGGCGACGCCTCGACGCCGCAGGATCAGAGCCAGAAGCCCGAGCGCGGCGAGCAAGGCGACGATATTCGACGGCAGCAGGGCGGATTGCACGAGCTTCGAAACGAGGAAAAACATTCAGAGGCCCGTCCTGGCGTCACATCTTGCCGAGCACCAGCATGAGCTCCTTGATCTTCTGCCGCTGCTCGTCAGGGTCGCCGGTCGTTATCGCATGTTCAACGCAATGCGAGACGTGATCCTTGAGGACCTCCTCCTCGACGCGCTTCAGTGCGGCGCGGACCGCCGAGATCTGGGTGACCACGTCGATGCAATAGCGATCACCATCGACCATGCCGATGAGACCGCGCACCTGGCCTTCGATGCGGTTGAGGCGCTTCAGGCAGGAGGTTTTTGTTTCTTGCTGCATGCTTGCCATATACCCCATCTGGGTATATATCGCAAGGGATGGATATACCCACCCAGGGTATCGTAACGAGCACAGGAGACGAACGTGGCGGAGCATCGGCATGACCATCACGGCAGGAGCGTATCCGAGGAAATCGGACACAGCGGCCATGCCGGTGCTCACCGTCACGATCACGCGGAGCATCGCTCTGCATCGGCAGGCGCGACCGTCAAAGACCCGGTCTGCGGCATGGACGTCGATCCGGCCACAGCGAAACATTGGACGGAGCATGACGGCCAGCCGTATTCTTTCTGCTCCGCCGGTTGCAAGACGAAGTTCGAAGCCGATCCGGCCCGCTATCTGACGGCCAGCGGCAAACCGGCCGTGGCCCCCGCGCCGGAAGGCACCGTCTACACCTGTCCGATGCATCCCGAGATCCGCCAGATCGGTCCGGGCTCGTGTCCGATCTGCGGCATGGCGCTCGAACCGCTGCAGGTTGCCGCGGAGGCAGGCCCCAACCCGGAACTCACCGACATGTCGCGGCGGTTCTGGATCGGCCTCGCGTTGGCGGTTCCTGTATTCCTGCTGGAAATGGGCGGCCATCTGTTCCCGGCTATCCACCATGTCGTGTCGCCCGCTTTGTCGACCTGGATCCAGCTTGTGCTCGCGACACCGGTCGTGCTCTGGGCGGGTTGGCCGTTCTTCGTCCGCGGCTGGCAGTCGCTCGTCACGCGCAACCTCAACATGTTCACGCTGATCGCCATGGGCACGGGCGTCGCCTGGCTCTACAGCGTCGTGGCGACGCTTGTGCCCGGCATCTTTCCGGCGACGTTCAGGGGCATGGACGGCACGGTCGCGGTCTATTTCGAGGCGGCTTCCGTCATCACGGTGCTGGTGCTGCTCGGCCAGGTGCTGGAACTGCGCGCCCGCGAGCACACTTCCGGCGCGATCCGGGCGCTGCTCAACCTCGCTCCGAAGACGGCTCGGCGGCTGAACGCCGACGGCTCCGAGGAGGAGGTCACGCTCGACCTCGTCGTGTTGGGCGACCGCCTGCGCGTGCGGCCGGGCGAGAAGGTGCCGGTGGACGGAGTGGTCCTGGAAGGCCGCTCGTCGCTCGATGAAGCCTTGGTCACTGGCGAGTCGATGCCGGTTACCAAGTCCGCGGGCGATGCCGTCATCGGCGGCACGCTGAACCAGACCGGCGCCTTGGTGATCCGGGCCGACAAGGTCGGCCGCGACACCATGCTCGCCCGCATCGTCCAGATGGTCTCGGACGCGCAGCGGTCGCGGGCGCCGATCCAGCGCCTCGCCGACCAGGTGGCCGGCTGGTTCGTGCCCCTCGTCATCGCGGTCGCTCTTGTCGCCTTTGCCGCCTGGGCGGAGTTCGGGCCGGAGCCCCGCTTCGCCTACGCTCTGGTCGCGGCTGTCGCCGTGCTGATCATCGCCTGTCCCTGCGCGCTTGGCCTGGCGACGCCGATGTCGATCATGGTGGGGGTCGGGCGAGGCGCCGGGCTCGGCGTGCTGGTCAAGAACGCCGAGGCGCTGGAGCGCCTCGAAAAGGTCGATACGCTGGTCGTCGACAAGACCGGGACGCTGACCGAGGGTCGGCCGTCGGTCACGGCCGTGGTGCCGGCAGCCGGTTTCACGGAGGACGAACTGCTGCGGCTCGCGGCCGGCGTCGAGCGAGCCTCCGAGCATCCGCTGGCACGTGCCATCGTGGCGGTGGCGGAGGCGAGAGGGCTTGCCGTGCCGGCCGTCGAGGATTTCGATTCGCCGACCGGCAAGGGCGCGTTTGGCACGGTCGAAGGCCGCCGCGTCATCCTCGGCAACGCCGCCTTCCTGCGGGAAGAGGGCGTCGACACGGCTCCTCTCTCCGGCCAGGCGGACGCCTTGCGGCAGGATGGGGCGACGGCGATCTTCGCGGCCGTCGACGGTCGGCCCGCCGGCATTCTCGCCATCGCCGACCCGGTGAAGCCGACGACGCCCGCCGCGCTCGCGGCGCTGCGTGAAGAAGGCATCCGCGTCGTCATGCTCACCGGCGACAACCGCACCACGGCCGAGGCCGTCGCGCGTCGACTCGGCATCGACGATATCGAGGCGGACGTGCTGCCGGAGCGCAAGAGCGCGGTGGTCGAGAGGCTCAAGCGCGACGGCAGGGTGGTTGCCATGGCGGGCGACGGCGTCAACGACGCCCCGGCGCTCGCCGCGGCGGATGTCGGCATCGCCATGGGATCGGGCACGGACGTGGCGATCGAGAGCGCCGGGGTAACCTTGGTCAAGGGCGACCTGATGGGCATCGTGCGCGCCAGGCGCCTTTCCGAGGCGACCATGTCGAACATCCGGCAGAACCTCTTCTTCGCCTTCATCTACAACGCCATCGGCGTGCCGATCGCCGCCGGCGTGCTTTATCCTCATTTCGGCATCCTGCTGTCGCCGATCGTGGCGGCCGCCGCCATGGCGCTGTCCTCGGTCAGCGTCATCGGCAACGCGCTCCGGCTGCGTGCCCGCAAGCTTTGAACCCGGAGAGTGACACCATGAACCGACGCAGTTTCCTTCTTGCCGGCACGGCGACATTCCTCGCCGGCGGCCGAGCCATGGCTGAGATGAAGATGGACGGAATGGAAGGAATGTCCGGTATGGACGACATGCACGCCGGTCACGACACGATGGCGATGTCCGGCAATCTCCCCGTCCTGCCGGAGGGCGCGCCGCTGCGTGACCTGCCGCGGCTCGCCAATCGAGCGGCCGAGCCGGGCCTGTTCGAGGCGACGCTCACGGCCGAGCCCGCAATCGCGCGCATCGCGGAGGGGCTCGATACGCCCATCCTCGGCTATAATAGCGAGAGCCCCGGACCGCTGATCGAGGTGACGGAGGGCGAGCGGGTCAGGATCACCTTCGCCAACCGGCTTTCTGGCGAAGAGAGCACCATTCACTGGCACGGCATGCCGGTCCCGGCCGACCAGGACGGCAACCCGATGGATCCGGTCGCGGCGGGAGACGACCGGACTTACAGCTTCGAACTGCCGGAGGGCAGCGCCGGCTCCTACTGGTATCATCCGCATCCGCACGGCAAGACGGCGGAGCAGGTCTATCGCGGGCTCGCCGGCGCTTTCCTCGTCAAGCCGAAGCTGGACCCGATTCCGCCGGCTTACGGCGACACGCTCCTGTTCTTCACCGACCTGCGTCTCGCGGCCGACGGCACGATGCCGGAGAGCACCATGGTCGACGCGATGAACGGTCGTGTCGGCGATCACGTGCTCGTGAACGGCCAGAAGAACCCGGTCCTGACCGTTCCGGCCGGCACGCAGCGGCGGTTCCGGCTGTTCAACGCGACGAACGCACGCTTCCTGCACCTTACCTTCGGCGAGGCGCCCATGACCATCATCGGCACCGATGGCGGCCTTCTGGAAGCGCCGGTGCCGGGCATCAACGACGTCCTTCTGGCGCCGGCCGAGCGGATGGAGGTCATCGTTGCCTTCGACAAGCCTGGAACCGCCACGCTTCGTACGCTTGACTATGATCGAGGCTGGATGGGGCCGGGACGCCCCAAGGACGCCGGCATCGAACTCCTGACGATCGAAACATCGGAGACGGTCGCCGAACCGGTTCCTCCGCTACCCGCGACGCTGCGCCCGATCGCCAACCTCGGTCCGCCGACAGTCAACCGGCGTTTCGTCTTCAGCGAAACCATGGCGATGGGTGCGGGCGGCATGGAGATGGGCTTCCTGATCAACGGCGTTTCGTTCGACATGAACCGCGTCGACATCGTCTCGAAGGCAGGCGAGGCCGAACTCTGGGAGATCGCCAACCCGACAGACATGGATCATCCGTTCCATGTCCACGGCACGCAGTTCCAACTGGTCGAGACCGAGCGGGACGGCAAGCTCGTAAAGCCGGCCTATAAAGCCTGGAAGGACACGGTGAACGTCGCTCGTGGCGAAACCGTTCGGATCCTGCTGCGCCAGGATCATCCGGGCCTGCGCATGTATCATTGCCATATCCTCGAACACGAGCAACTCGGCATGATGGGCATCGTCGATGTGCAGGCATGATCGTTGAGATCGTTCGATTTCCGCGTGCGTGACAACGGCAAGCCCCGACGGGAGCATGAGGCATAAAGGAAGGCTAGCCCGGAAGATCCTTGCGGAAACCCACGTCCACAAGGTCGGCACCAGGCTGCGCCTTTCGGAATTGTGTCCTCCACCGGCTCTGATCGTGGCGTCGCAGCTATCGATCGGCTTTTCCCGTGTTGGTGGGGTCACCATGATGACCGCCCTGGTTGACAGTGCATCTGTCGCTCGGGCTCACCATCCTTGGTCTGACTTTCGCCCGGCTCGTCTGCAGGCTTCAGCTCGACGGGTGCCCGAATTTACTGGCACGACGCTCTTGCAGACAGTCCGGATGCGCAAACTGCCGCGATAGTTATGACGCGACATATGGTTATTCTTCTACAGCTTAAGAGCGTAATGTCAGGTCTCGCAGCTTAATGTCTCTTAATTCCTTGTCATTCGCCAGCAGAGCGGCGGCCGCAGGGCATTCGAGCCGTCGTCATGCGGCAGTTACCAAAAGCCTCTTGACCTTCCTACTATGGAAGGTGGTACGCGGAGTTGGGGTCTTTTCCGAAGGATAAACCATGACGTTGGGATATGTTGCCAAGGGAGTGCTTATTGCGGTTGGCTCCTTCGTTTTTCTTGGTACGGTTGCGGCTCTTTGGCAAAATCCGTTCTTCATTCGGATGACGCCAACCAGCGGGTTCGAGATTGGATTGCTCGCGTTGCAGGCCATACTGCTGGGGGTCTATATCTCGATTCCTGTTCCAGCCTGCGCGGTCAAGCTTGCCAGCGTTGGCGGGATCGTCAACTACGTTGGCATTGCATGCCCGATCTGCAACAAACTACTACTCGCTTTGTTTGGGGCAAGCACACTTCTCACGTATCTTGAGCCGGTACGGATTTACTTTGCGGTGGGCGGAGTACTCTTGATGAGCATTGCAACCACCGTTCGCTGGCGCAAAGGCCGCTCTTTAATTGGGAATTCCGTTCTGCTTGCCGTTGGCTCCTGACCGGCAAACGCTCCCGTTCTGTGATAGCGGCCGCCTGACACCAAGGCGGCGCCCGTTCGAAAGGCCAATATGGCTCGGTCTCGCTTGTTGTTCGTTGTGGCAGCTTTCGCGCTTGGCCTTGCCGGGTGCACGACAGCTGATCTCGACACCCGCGGTGTCCAACCTCTCCCGGCTAAGCTCGTCGCCAACATGAACGATATGGACATGAAGGTATCCGATCCGATTTTCATCAGGATCTATAAGCAGGAGAGTGAGCTTGAGGTTTGGAAGCGCAACCGCAGCGGCCAATATGCGCTTCTTAAAACCTACCCTATATGCCGGTGGTCAGGAAAACTTGGTCCCAAGAAGCGTGAGGGTGATCGACAGGCACCGGAGGGGTTCTATCGCGTGACGCCAGCGCTCATGAACCCGCAATCGCAATACTATTTGTCATTCAATCTCGGTTTCCCCAACCAACTCGAAAAGGCCCTCGGTTACGAGGGTGCCGCCCTGATGGTTCATGGCGCGTGCACGTCGTCGGGTTGCTTCGCCCTGACCGATAGTGGCGTCGCGGAAATCTATGCTCTTGCGCGGGACGCCTTCGCCGGTGGGCAGACGGATTTCCAGGTCCAATCCTTGCCGTTCCGGATGACCGCGCGGAACCTAGCGGCCCATCGGGAAGATCCGAATATGGATTTTTGGCTGAATCTCAAGGAGGGCGCCGACCAGTTCGACCTGACGAGGCAGCCTCCCCGCGTCACCGCCTGTGGGCGAAAATATGTCTTTGGAGCCACGGTGAGGAATCAGGGGGCGACATTTGAGCCGCTAGCGCCTTGTCCCGCCTACGACGTCGATCCGTCTGTCGCCGCGAAGGTCGCCCAAAAACGCGCGTTGGATCAAGCTCAAGTAGCCGAACTCGTCGCGCTGAGTCCTGATATTCCTATGGCCTATGCTGATGGTGGGATGAATTGGAGGTTCCGAGATGTCCTCAAATCGTCCGGTCCTATGCGTCTCTCGAAGTTGACGTCGGATGGCGCGCAAGTGAGCCGTCCTGGAGCGGCGCTCGCGGATCCCTACCGTCCTGGCTTGGCAGGCATCGCGAACACTGCAACCTCGTCGCAGCAGTAGCAATCGCAAACCGGTACTCGCGCTAAGGGATTTGTACCGAGACCTCCATCCGGAGGAAGTGGCGATCAACAATGGTTTGACGCGACACTGGTCTGGCAGCCTTCCCGCGATGGGTATGTTCGTCGTTCAATGGATCGTATGCAGGGCGTGTGCCGGACAAAACGCTACGACAATCTCCTGGTTGAATACTCACAGGATCTATGTCTGGAGTGAAATCCATTCCGGCGACCGAGGGATACAACGAGTTGGTCGATATCAAGCGCCCAACCAAAGCTCGTTGCAGGAGCCGTGGTCGGGCCTTGGAGTTTAGTGGATCGGCGGTTAATTTGCGGTCTTTGTTGCCGCTTCGCCTGGAAGACGATTGGACTGCACCCCTAGAAGCGCCAGCGTTCTCATCATGATTGTTCGCGTGGTGGGCACCGCATTCCAACCGGATGTAGCGTAGCCGGACGTTTCCGGCAGTGCTTGCGGCTCATCCAGCATCGTCAGAAATAGGTACTTAGGCTGGCTGATTGGCACTACACCCATAAACGACGTGAGAAGGCGCCCCTCTGCATAACGGCCGTTTATAACTTTCTCAGCGCTGCCTGTCTTTCCGCCAACATTGACGTTGCCCCTCTGGGATAATCCAGCTTGAAGTTCGTTCTGGCCCATTGAGAGGACCAGAACATGAGGCGCAGCCGCTTCTCGGAAGAGCAGATCATCGGGATACTGAAGGAGCACGAGGCCGGGATTCCGGTCTCGGAGCTGTGCCGCAAGCACGGTGTCAGCGACGCAAGCATCTACAAGTGGAAAGCGCGTTTTGGCGGGATGGACGTATCCGAGGCCAAGCGGCTTAAGGCGCTCGAGGACGAGAATGCCAAGCTGAAGCGGATGCTGGCCGATGCGATGCTCGACAACGTTGCCCTGAAGGATCTCGTGGGAAAGAAGTGGTGACGCCCGCTGCCGAGCGGAAAGCTGTTGCCCACCTCATGGACGCCCATGGGATGAGCGAACGGCGGGCGTGTAAAACCACCGGCTTCTGCCGCATGACCATGAGATACAGGACCACGCGCGGGGATGACGCCTCGCTGCGCGAACGCATGAAAGCCATCGCGCGGGAACGGCGGAGGTTCGGCTACAGGCGTCTCCACGTCCTGCTCAGGCGGGAGGGCTTCCGGGTCAACCACAAGCGGCTGTTCCGGCTCTACCGCGAAGAACGGCTGATGGTCCGCCGGCGAGGTGGCCGCAAGCGGGCCATCGGCACGCGGGCGCCGATGATGATCCCGCTGCGACCGAACGAGCGCTGGTCGCTCGACTTCGTCGCCGACCAGATGACCGATGGCCGGCGCTTCCGGATGCTGGCCATCGTGGACGACTGCACCCGCGAGTGCCTGGCGCTGGTGGCGGACACGTCGCTGTCCGGGGTCAGGGTCGCTCGCGAACTCGACAGGCTTCTGGCAGAGCGCAGCCGGCCGAAGATGGTCGTCAGCGACAATGGCAGCGAGTTCACCTCCAATGCCATTCTGGCCTGGGCCGACGCTGCCCGGGTCGAGTGGCACTACATCGCACCTGGCAAGCCGATGCAGAATGGCTTCATCGAGAGCTTCAACGGCCGCCTGCGGGACGAACTGCTGAACGAGACGCTGTTCTCCAGCCTGTCCCAGGCAAGAGCCGCGCTCGCCCGGTGGCAGCTCGACTACAACACCACACGACCGCACTCGAAGCTCGGATGGCGGACGCCGATGGACTTCGCGGCCACGTTCCAACCGCGGCGGGATCAGACGCTACGCCTCGCAAATGGCTCCGCGTCTGCCCACGCCGCTCAACCCGCCCGAGAGGGCCAATCCAATGACGTGCTCCCAGCTTTTCGGACCGATCTGAGCTGGAATTTTCCATTTATGATCCCGGGATCGGGACGAGGAGAGTTCCATGAAGACATCGAAGTTCAGCGAGGCGCAGATCGCGTTCGTGCTGAGGCAGGCTGAGGACGGCACGGCGGTGGGCGAGGTGTGCCGCAAGGCCGGGATTTCCGAGGCGACGTTCTACAACTGGCGCAAGCGTTACGGCGGCATGATGCCGTCGGAGGTGAAGAAGCTGCGTCAGCTCGAGGAGGAAAACGCAAAGCTGAAGCGGCTTGTCGCGGACCTCTCTCTCGACAAAGCGATGCTGCAGGACGTGCTGGCAAAAAAGCTCTGAGGCCGGATCGTCGGCGCCGGTTGGTGGATGAGGTGAGAGCGGCCTGGAAGATCTCGGTACGACGGGCCTGCTCGGCTCTGAAGATCGATCGGTCGCTCTACACCTACACATCCCGGCGCGGCGATCAGGCCGCCCTCAGGAAGCGGATCAAGGAGATCTGCGAGACGCGCGTGCGTTACGGCTATCGGCGTGTCCATGTGCTGCTGAAGCGGGAGGGCTGGGATGTGAATCCGAAGCGGATCTATCGTCTTTACAAGGAGATGGGTCTTCAGCTCCGCAACAAGGTGCCGAAGCGGCGGGTGAAGGCGAAGTTGCGTGACGATCGTCGTCCGGCGACACGGAGCAACGAGACCTGGGCGATGGACTTCGTGCATGACCAACTCGCGACAGGCCGCAAGATCCGGATCCTGACGATCGTCGACACCTGGTCGCGCTTCTCCCCGGCAGTGGCCCCCAGGTTCAGCTACCGTGGCGAGGATGTCGTTCAAGCGCTCGAACGCGTTTGCCGGCAGGTGGGCTACCCACAGGCCATCCGGGTCGACCAGGGCAGCGAGTTCATCTCCCGTGACCTCGACCTTTGGGCCTACCAGAAAGACGTCGTGCTCGACTTCAGCCGGCCCGGCAAGCCGACCGACAACGCCTTCATCGAAAGCTTCAACGGCAAGCTCCGGGCGGAGTGCCTGAACGCGCACTGGTTCATGAGCCTTGACGACGCGAAGGCCAAGATGGAGGCTTGGCGCAGAGACTACAACGAGGTTCGCCCGCACAGCTCAATCGGCCACAAAACGCCGATCGAACTTGACGAAACGCTCAGAAGCCGACGTGTCGGCCTGAGCATTCACCCCCGGAAATCCTCCAGCCCGGTGGTCCAAACTCGGGGAGCGCGTCAAACTGACGAAACGCTCAGAAGCCGACGTGTCGGCCTGAGCATTCACCCCCGGAAATCCTCCAGCCCGGTGGTCCAAACTCGGGGAGCGCGTCACCAACCGCCAGAACGAACTCAAGGCTGGATAAAAACTGGGGGCAACGTCAACATCGTAGCCGTCGATCGCCGCATTCTTAGCCGATCCTTGTTCGGCGTTGAGACGCATCAGGTATCGCAGCGCCTCACTCGTCGCCGGCTTCACTAAGTCTCGGCCAAGAACACGCTGTTCGACATTGGTTCCCTTGATGAAGGTCGGCGCAATCAGCGTTCCCCCATTCACGAGGCCCGCCACGGCCATCGCCGCCTGCAGCGGCGCGACAGCCATCCCATGACCAAACGCAATCGTGGCCGTGGTCACCTCGCTCCAATTTGTTGGGATTATCGGTTGGGCACTCTCCGGCAACTCCGTTTTGAGCCTCATAAACTGTCCCATTTTTTGCAGGAACGCCTTGTGAGCTTCGATGCCGACGCTCATGGCCATTCTGGCCATTGATATATTCGACGAGTAGATGAAGGCTTCCGCGGTCGTGAGCCACCGCCCTTTTCCTTGAAAATCTCGAATTCTAAACCTGCCGAAGACCAGCGGCGCCCGGGCATCGTGGAGCGAATCAATGGTAAATCGGCCAGAATCGAGGGCCATGGCTGTCGTCAGCGCTTTGAATGTCGAACCCATCTCATAGACGCCGACATTGATCCGGTTGATCCGCTCTTCACCTTGCGCTTCACTCGGAACGCCCGGATCAAAATCGGGTAGGGAGACGAGCGCCAGTATCTCACCGCTGGTGACGTCCATGACCAATCCGGCGCCCCCCTTAGCCTTGAACTTCTCGATAGCCTTTGAGATCTCGTCACGCACCGCAAACTGAACGCGCATGTCGAGCGTGAGTTGGATGGGCTGTTGCGTTGCGGGTGTCTGGCCGGGCCCGGATGATTTGGAGGAGCGTAGGCCGTCAGCATACTTCTCGATTCCGGCGATGCCTCGATTGTCAGAATCCACGAGCCCGATGACATGGGAGGCTAAATTGCCGCCAGGGTAGAGCCGCTTGTTCTCAGAGTAGAAGCTAAGCCCCGGAATTCCGAGGTCCTTGATCGAGCGGGCCGCCTCGGGTGGCAGTTCCCGCTTCACCCAAACGAACCCCTTTCGTTTCGATAGCCGTTCTTCGAGTTCACCATAGTTTATGTCGGGCAGGACTGTTCGCAGCAACTCGATCGCTTCATCGATATCCAATAGCTTGCGGGAGTCCATGAAGGCCGACTGAGAGGGCACGTCGGTCGCAACAATCTCGCCATTGCGATCGACGATCGTCGGCCGCTTCAGAGCGAGCGAAGGCGAAACAGGCTCAACGGCATTTTCGACGCGTGGCAGAATGCCGAGTAGAAGAAGTCTTGAAATAATCACGAAGAACATCAGCAGGAAGGCCAGGCCGACGAGGCGCAGTCGGTTCTTGAACATCCTGTCAAATTGAGCGGGGTCAACTGCTGTCGAAGAACGCGGGGACGAACGAGTCTCAAGCCCGCCAGGCGGGTCGCCAGCGGCAATATGTGATGAATTCATAATCGAGCACCAATTGGGAAGGTGCCTCGGCGCACGAAGCGATCGGCTCCGCCATCGGCTTAAGCCGGCTCATGTCGACGAGCCGCCAAGTGCAACCACGAGAGTGTGAAGCTTTGGCTGTTAGGTGGATCGACTTCTGAACGGGGGCTCAACAGGCGAAGGGCGCCAAGCGAGCGCTATTCCTGCTCGGGCGGGCGGGATAGTTGAGGTTTTCGCCGAATTGGTTCCGTGTTCGAACGCGCAGGCAGCTACGAGTTCGTGGGCATGGTGCCCGTGGCTCGATTTTTGGCCCTGGAGGCCATGCCAGTCTCTTTCGCCCGGCAACAATAGATCGCTAACAGGCGCAACCCACTTTGTGCTCTGGCTGACGGAAGGCGGTTGTGCCCGATTGACAGCCGACGGTGAACTCGTCAGCCCTGCTATGAGAAGGACCGAACACATCCAGCGGACGATCGTGAGGATGCGCAGACTATCCATATTGATGCATATGGCGCTTAGCGTTAACGATGTCCTAATGACGGGGTGCGCACGGTATTCAAGCGCTTGCCTTGCGCGGCGGCGCCAACAGACGTGGCAATCCGATGCTTGCCACAAGACCACTCAAGACGACGACGGCGGTCAACGTGAACGGCGCGTTTGGCACGAAAACAACGCCAAATAGCAACCCGCCGGCGGCGGATCCAGTCGCTTGGCCGAGGCTTGCCGCAGCCGTTTGACGACCCAGTTCGGCACCCTGCCTTTCTCCTGCGCTCAGCGAGATCCAATATGTCACGATTGGCGAAAGAATGCCGGCACTGCCCGCAATCATGCCAACGAAGATGATTGTCGTGACCGTCGCTGTTGCGAGCGGAAGACCGGCAAGTCCCACCGCCAGAACCGCAAGGGCCGGGGTAAGGAACCAGCGAGTCGTCTCCGGCTTGACGAGCGGCGAGAAGACAATGGCTTGGGCCACCAACATGACGAGACTGCACTCGGTGAACATAAGGCCCACCTCGTAGGGACTCATGTTCAGAATTTGTGTGGCCCGCAACGCCAAGCCGACTTCGAACGCGCCTACGGCGGCGGCGGTGACGAAGGAAATGTTCAGAAGCCGGGGTAATGCGGTGTTGTTGTTCAGGGTGCTAGGAGGTCCGCCCGCGTCGGCATCCTTGCTCGTAGGATTAGGCACGAATACCCAGATGGCTAGTGCCACGAGGAACGCAAAGCCAGAACCGGCCAAGAAGGGCGAGCGATATGTCATCGGCTCCCCCAGGGAAGGGAAGAGTGTGCGAGTGCCGAGGACGGCCAGACCTCCCAACATCGGTCCGACGAGGAAACCGGCAGCTCCGGACATGTTCAGCAGTGCAAATCGGTGAGCGCGCCACTCTTTCGTTGGAGCATGGTCGCCTACGAGGGCATAAGCGGCCGGCGCGATTGACGACGCAAACAGTCCATTCAAGAAACGGCCAAGGTAAAGCAGCGGCAAGGTCTCCGCGAAGGCGAAGATCACCAGCGTGATCGAGAAACCGAATACACCCATAAGAATTATCGGCTGCCGTCCATACCGATCGGCGACGCGTCCCCACAGCGGCGCAAACATAAACACCGCGAGCGTGTATGTGCCGGTCAGAATACCGGTATGTCGGGACAATGCCACGGTATCGGTTGTCCCTGCTACACGTGCGATCGTGGCTGGAAGAATCGGCAGTACGACGCCGAAGCCGGCAGCAATCGTGAACATTGCGAGCAACAGGGAGCATAGGGTCCGCCATGATAGTGGCCTAACGGTAGTGCCCTTATTCATTCCGCCGCCTCGACCGTCGGTAGAGATGAACCGCTCTGGAACCCGCCAGTGCGCGTGATGCCGGCCAGCCGCGTGCGCTTTAGCATCAAGGCATTGACCGCCACCAGAGCCGAACTGCCGGACATGGCTAGTGCCGCGATTTCAGGACTCAACAACACCGGGTAGAGCACGCCGGCCGCGAGCGGGAAGGCGACCACATTGTAGGCCACCGCCCACCACAGGTTCTGGTGCATTTTGCGCAGGGTCGCGCGGGAGAGCTCGATGGCTCCGACGATGTCGTAAGGATCGCTCTTCATGAGCACGACGTCGGCGCTCTCAATGGCGACGTCCGTCCCCGCACCGATGGCGAACCCCACATCGGCCTGGGTGAGTGCCGGAGCGTCGTTGACCCCGTCGCCGACCATCCCTACCTTGTGGCCTTGAGCCTGCAGTTCCTGGATCTTCGCGGCCTTCTGGCCCGGCAGTACATCAGCCAGCACCATATCGATGCCAAGAGTTGCGGCGATTCGCTTCGCCGTGCCGGCGTTGTCGCCGGTCAGCATGGCGACCTGGACGCCACGCTCGCGCAGTTTGGCCACCGTTGCCTTGGCCGTCGGGCGCGGCGCATCGGCAATGGCAATGATGCCGAGGATTTGCCCACCTCGGGCGACATGGACGACGGTACGGCCGTCGCCCTTCAGTTGGTCCGCCACGGCGGCGAGCTGACCAAGGTCAATCTTCTCCTCGTCCATGAGCCGACGGTTGCCGAGAAACGTCGTCTGACCCTCGATCTCCGCGCGGGCGCCCTTTCCTTCAAGATTGAGGAAGGATTGCGCATCCGGTACCGCCAGCCCTTCGGCACGCTCGATGATGGACAGCGCCAGCGGATGGTCCGAACCACGCTCGACGGCTGCCGCGATGCGTAGCACCTCATCCTGGGACGTCCCGCCCGCCGCGATCACGTCAACCACTCGCGGCTGGCCCATGGTCAGTGTGCCGGTCTTGTCGAAAACGATGACGTCAAGCTTTGTCGCATCCTCTAGCGCAGACGCGTTCTTGAACAGAATACCGTTCATGGCGCCAAGTCCGGTTCCCACCATCACTGCCATTGGTGTAGCGAGCCCCAGGGCATCGGGACAGGCGATGACAAAGACGGTGATGGTCATTGTCAGCGCGAACAGGAGGGTCTGACCGATCCAGAAATACCAGACCACGAAGGTGATGAGACCGATCAGGATCGCCGCAAGCACCAGCCATTGCGAGGCCCGATCCGCGAGAAGCTGTGCCGGTGCTTTGGAGTTTTGCGCTTCCTGGACGAGCTTGACGATTTGGGCGAGGGCGGTGTCGGCTCCAACCTTTGTCGCCTTGTAGCGCAGGCTGCCGCTCTTGTTGATGGTGGCCCCGATGACCATATCGCCGGGTTTTTTCGATACCGGCATCGACTCTCCGGTCAGCATCGATTCATCAACGTCCGAGCTACCGTCTATGACCTCCCCGTCCACAGGGATTTTGTTGCCTGGGCGCAAAATAACCGTATCACCAAGGAGGACTTCGGAGGTTGGGACCTCTAGTTCTTTACCGTCCCTGAACACCGTCGCCTTCGGTGGCGCGAGGTCCATGAGCTGGCGAATTGCCTCAGACGCGCCGGCGCGCGCGCGCATCTCAAGCCAGTGTCCTAGCAGGATGAACACCAACAGGACGGCGACGGCCTCGTAAAACTGCTGGCCTTCAAAGAAGAAGGTCGAGCCGACGCTAAAAATATAGCCCGTGCCGACACTGAGCAGCACCAATACAGCCATGTTGAGCACGCCGTTCCGCAGCGCGCGTACGGCGGCGACAACAAACGGCCAGCTCGGGTAAAGGATCGCGGCGCTCGCGAACACAAAAAGTAGGATCTCGCGGTTCAATCCGAACGGCGGATCGATGCGCAGAAAATCCATGCCCATCGGCTGCAGCAGAAATATCGGCACCGAGAAGATCAATGCGACCCAGAACCGATTGCGCATGTCCCGGACCATGGCCTGCATATCCATACCGTCGCCATGGCCCATCTCGTGTGCCATGGCATCATGGGACATTGCTGGCGCTTTGCCGGGCCCGTTGCCCTCGTTTGTTGATCCGTGGCGTTGACTGGCAAGGTGAGAACCATGATGCGACGCCGCGGGCTGAGCCGGCGGGAAGGTGGTATCATTCGGTACACATAGATGCCGTGGCACCACCTCGCCCCGGCAGTGGAAGCCGCAGGCGATCAGATCGGCCTGGATGGCTTCAATCGTTGTTTGCGTCTCGTCGAAGCCAATGGTGGCGGTGCCCGATGCGATATTGACTCCCACGGAGGCCACGCCTGGAAGGCGCAATAAGCGCTTCTCGACTAAGAGTGGATCGAGTACATCATAGAGCTGACCTACATCAATTGTTGTGGTTTTCACTGCCGCCATCTCCGATTCAGGTCAATAAAACGTCTTGCGTCATTAGATCGTAAGAAACGACTAGTCGAAATCGAATATGAATTCAAGTATATGTCGCTCAGTCAATCACAGAATTACTGATAATATTTGAGTACTTCCATTTTCAGCAAAGGCAGTTGAGTGTTTCTTTAATAACTTAAGGTGCAGGGAACACTTCATTAGTCAGGCCGGTGGCGCGGTACGTGGCCAGACCCAACCACTCATGGGCGGCTAGGTCGGTGGCCTCAAGGCCGAGCGCGATCGACGGGACTGGTCGAGCGAGCTCATCGCTTCCCCTCGTCCGGTAGTCCACGGGAAACGGCACCACTTTGAACCCTGCCGCGCGGAAGCAGGCGACGGCCCGCGGCATGTGGCTCGCCGCGGTCACCAGCAGCCACTGCTGGTCGGGGTCAGGCTTCAAGGCAACAGTGCTTTCGGTGGCGTTCTCGCAGGTGGTGCGCGAGCGCTCTTCCATTTCGATCCGGTCGGCCGGCAAGCCAAGCCTGATCAGGAGATCACGCGCGACGCGGGACTCAGTTAGCGACCCGTCTGCACTGGGATGGTTTGCGCCGCCGGACAGGAATATGCGAGCTTCCGGATATTGCCGGCTGAGATCGAGGGTCGTCGTGAGCCGCTCGCCCCCCTCGTTGAGCGCCGTGCTGCCGCGGTAGCGCGTGATATGGGTATCTACCGCTCCACCGAGCATGATGATACCGGTCACAGGTCCGCTAATGACGGGTTGCGGGAAGCGATCTTCCAGCGCCTTGACAGCGGCCAAGCCTATAGGAGACCAGCCTGAAAGGGCCAACAAGAGGCTTGCCGCGACCAGACAGGCCGCGCCGATCGTCCGCCAGCGGATCAACCAGGCAAAGACGCCGAGCAGACCGAGAAAGCCGATCAGGTTGGACGGTAGCAGCAGGAATTCAACGAGCTTCGATATGAGGAACAAATCCGTCATCCTTGGTCAGTTAGCATTCCGCGACCAACGGGCAATCACAGAGCTGGACACATGGAGCGTGGGCGTCCGTGTGCTTCATTGGCTGACGGTAGCGGCCCTGGCTGTCCAGATCGCGACAGCCTTCGCCGTCATGGGTGGCCTGGGTATGACGACGATGCTTTGGTTGCCCTGGCATTCGTCTCTCGGGATCGCGATCCTTGCCATCGTCTTCGTCCGGATCGGTTGGAGACTGGCCGCAAAAGACCCCGTTCGACCACGCTCGCCCGTGCTGGCCATCATCGGGGCCTTGGTGCAGATTTGCCTTTACGCGCTTATTGTCGCCATCGTGATAACCGGCTGGCTGGCGTACCGGCCACTTCCGCTCATGCCGCCTCCGCGTGTGTTCGGGGTCTGGCAATTGCCCGCAGGCCCTCATATCGGCGCATGGACGGCGCGTGATCTCACGGGCGTCCACCGGAGCCTGGTGTGGGCCTTCCTTGCATTCCTCGGTGTTCACGTTGCTGGCGGCGCATGGCATGCCCTGGTCCTGCGCGACCGGGTCTTCGACGGCATGCTGTTTAGCCGGGCGCGCGGGACGTCCAGTGAAAGGCCAGACAGGTCCTCCCCATTGGTCGAAGGCGCGGCTGATGACCCGCCGTCCCCCTAGAACCATCCCGGTCGCCATCTCAGATATCCGAGGTCTTTGAAATCTCACAGTCGCTCGATCGTTTAGCGATGCGCCTTCCAATGATAGGAAGGTCAAGTGGAAAAATTCCGGCTTGGCGCCCAAGATCAACGCCCCGATCTGCCTCGGGAGACTGCGTTGTAGACAGACGCCAAGACGAGAGCCGCCAACCAGCCGACGGCGATGCTGGTGACAATAGCGCCGATCACGCCTCCTGCGGTCAGCGGCGGGTAGCCGCCGAACAGGGCCAGCCAGCCATGGGCCAGCGGCATATCCGGCAAGACGGCGGCAGCGAGAGCGCAAAGCAAGTAGATCGCCACGAGCGTCACAGAAACCGCGGCGCCGAGCGGGACAAATTCAATGTGCCGGTCAGACATCGTGGTTGTCCTTGGCGACCTTATGCGCGTGACCGCCATGCTCGTGATGCATGAAGAGGTGCATCAGCAGGCAGGCCAAGATGATCAGAAGAGGCAGGAAGCCGAAGAGGTGCATCCAGTGATCGGCTACGGCAAGGATGATTCCGATCGCCAGAACCACGGCAATGATCTTGCCGGACTTCGTGCGCGGGACGAGGGTGTCGAGGGTCATTTTGGATCCTCCCGATGGTCCAGAAGCCACTTGCGCATCTTGGTCACTTCGGCTTGCTGAGTGGCGATGATGCCTTCGGCAAGCTTACGGATCTCGGGATCCTTGCCGTATTCAAGCTCAGCCTCGGCTAGCTCGATCGCGCCGCGGTGGTGCGCCAACATCCCACGCACGAAATCGGTGTCGGCGTTGCCCGAGTAGTCAATCGCCATTCCGAGATGCATCCGGTCTGACGCAATCCGGAACGCCTTGGTGGAGGCCGGTTCTTCCGCTGCGACGGCACCCGGCATCATCCCTTTACACTGAACCGGCATTGCGCCCTGCATCGGTATTGCCGCGCCGCCGGCCATTGGCATCCGGTCACTATTTTTCATCGGCATGCCGCCGCTCATCATCGATTGCATCATCGTCACGCAATCCATGCCACCCGGCATGCCGGACGTCGCAGCCGGAATGGGCGCCGCCGATATCCCGGGCTGAGGGATTGCATCTGGCTTTGGCGCGGGCATCGATGGGGCTGCCGGCGTGTCCCCGGCCGGGTGATGCGCATCCTGTGCCAAAGCTGGAGCCGCCAGGAGCAGGGTGGCGGTCGTGAAAGCGAGGAATAGTCTCTTTGACATGTTCTTCTCCTGTTTCTGGGGTCTCTTGGTCAGCTGCCGTGTCAAGCCACGCCCTCATAGGTGAAGGTGGCCATCATGCCCGACGCCATGTGGTAGAGGTGGTGGCAGTGGAAGGCCCAACGGCCTGGGTTGTTGGCATCGACCGCCAAGGTCACCGTCCGCATCGGCGGCACCAGCACGGTATCGCGGACGGGCCCGGCGAAGCGTCGTCCATCGAGCGCAACGACCTGGAAATGGTGCCCATGAAGGTGCATGGGGTGAGCCATCATCGAGACATTGCGCATCGTGATCTCGACGCGCTGGCCCTTGCGCACTTCGATTGCCTCGGCACCGGGCATGGACCAAGCATAGCCCTGCATGCTGCCTGCGAGGTCGATTGCAAAGGTACGGTCGGCCGGGCGCTGAGCGAGCGGTGCCGTGGCCCTGAGACCGGCCTCCAGTACATTGTCGAGTATTGGGCCTGCCTGATCGCCAGAGACGGAGAGACGGCCGATGGTCGCTCCGGCGGTGGCGAGAACAATCCCGGTGCGCTCCGGTGCGCCCTCGCGAAGGGCCAAGATCGGGAAACTGCCGCCCTGACTTGGGATTTGCAGTCGGACGTCGACGCGCTGCGCCATGGCCATCGGGAATTGGCGGCCCGACATTGGCACGACGGGCTGCCCGTCGACGGCGATCAACGTGCCCTCGAGTGCCCCGAGATCGACCGTGAAGGCTGTGGCTGTGGCGCCGTTGATGATGCGCAGGCGGATCGTGCCGCTTCGATCGACCTGGACCACCTCGGGGTCATCAAGCGTCCGGTCATTGGCGAGATAGGCGTCATAGGCGATGTCGTTGAGATCCATCGCCATAGGCATTGCGCCATGATCCATGCCAGGCATGTCACCCATATCCATTCCGCCCATGGCCATAGAGCCCTGATCCATGCCGGGCATACCTGGCATCGCGGCCATTGCCCCGCCGACGGGCGTGCCCGTGCCCCTCAGTCCTGCAAGCAGTTCGGCGGCGGGCTTGAAGGAGAAGTCGTGCAGCATGACGACGACCTCCTGCTCGTCTGCGATGCCGTCGGCCGCACCACGCACGATCAGCGGCGCGGCGAGGAGATTCTGCTCCTGCAGGGTATGGGCATGCATCCAGTGGGTGCCGCCTGCCCCGACCGGGAAGTGGTAGCTGCGCTCCTCGCCAGCTGCGAGCATCGGCATAGGCAGACCCGGCACGCCATCCTGGCTCCAGGGCGGCATCAATCCATGCCAGTGAATCAGCGTGTCCTCGGCAAGGCTATTGCGGAGAATGACGTCGAAATCGCTTCCGGCGTTGAGTGTGAGGCCCGGGCGCCCATCGGGGCCGACCAGAGAATAGATGGTTGCGGCCTTGCCGTTCACTTCAAGGCTACGGGTACTGATTGTCAGTCTTGCGGCGGACGGGGTGGCAGCGCGAAGCGGGAATGGCAGCGCGGCGGCAGTCGCCCCGGCGAGGGCGGCCTTCAGAAAAGTCCTGCGGTTCATGATTCTCTCAATCCTTGCGGGCGAGCGCGGTCACGCCTGGGTGACGTCGCCCGTGTTGAAGCACTCCGTCCCTTGCGTTGCGCCGGACGGTCTCGTCGTGTCAGACGGTGCTTCTTGGGGGATCGAGGAGAGGGGCGACGGTTTGGCCCGATGCGGCATCGTCCGCTAAAGCAGGGCAGGAGGTCTGGGCCAAGTTCCTTGGCGCGTTCGCGCCACGAGGCGGAATGATGGCCCCGGAAAAGCAGCTCTGGTCCCGGCACCCGTTAATGTTCAGGCAGCAGCCAAAGCCACCCATACAATCGTCATGCTCCTGACCAGACCGCTCGACAAATGGGTTACTGTCGTGGCTGTAAGTCCCAGTGCCGGAGGAGACTGCATGCGCTATCGCAGCCGGCCCCGAGATGGGGCCGAAGATCATTGCCAGCAAGGCGAACGTGATCAAGGCGAGTCGCATGGTTCTAAGATTACTCCAGTACTCGGCAATTTATTCGCCGACGCGAGCGTGTGGGTTGATCGAGATCAATGAATCCCGATAAAAAAGAGCGCCATCCAACAATGCCCAGATCAGGGAGACAAAGCGGCGCCAAATTATTGATGACTAGCTTGCAAGGATGCTCTCTGCGACTTGCACATTGCGCGGCCGCCGGTGAATTGCAGAGCTAATGACGACATTGCAGCGAGACCCGCGATAGGACCGAACGATGATGAATAGTTGGGGAATGGCGATGTGGGCGATGGGTCTGATCGGAATCCTCGTTGTTGTTCTGATCGTGTTCGGCATCGCCGCGCTGATGAATTACCTTAGGTGATCCGAAAGACGGCTCTGGCTCTATGCTTGCGGTCGCGGCCGCGCAGCGGACAGCTTGGCGGCGCACCCTCATCACATGGTCTTCTTCTGCCGTGTAACGATCCAAAGCGTCAGGCTTCCAGCGATGGCAATATCAAGCGTCATCAGAGCGAAAGGCGCAGGGCTCAAAAATTGGTGCGACCGGCGAAGACTGGCCTTGACCCTCCAACGCTGGGAAGCACCATGTTGGCAATGGCTGCATTTGCTGCCCCTTATAAAGGAGACTGCCATGCTGAAACTGAATGTACCGGACATGACCTGTGGCCACTGCGCGGGCGTCGTTGAAAAGGCGGTAAGAGCTGTTGACCCCGCCGCGACCGTCACGGTCGATCTCTCTTCGAAGCTCGTGACGATCGACACGGCGGTCAGCATTGCCGCGGTATCGGGCGCCATCCAGCAGGCCGGATACGCCAATAAGGCCGAGTGACGGAGCGGCGGTCTCAGGCCGATCCCGGGGATGTGCGGAAACGGTCCGCAGTCCAACTGTACGGCTCGGGTCCGCCGCCCGGCGGCGTATTGTTAGTTCGCCGTATCCGCTTGAGGCGGCGCAGGCGCGCACGGATCAGCATTTTAGGAGCAGCCCAACCGTCAATACGGCTGGCCAGACGCGGTGGAATTGATGGCAATCAAGATCAGCTACTATTCGGACATCCTCTGCATCTGGGCCTATATCGCCCAAGCTCGGGTCGATGCCGTCAAGCGGGATTTCGGCGGCTCGGTCGATCTTGACTTCCGGTTCTGCTCGGTATTCGGCGATGCCCAGACCAAACTCGCCGATGCCTGGCGTGGCCGCGACGGCCTCGCAGGCTACAATCGACATGTCCTCTCGATCGCCGAGCGCTTCCCTCACGCCCGGGTCAACCCGGACGTCTGGCTGGCGACCCAACCAGCCTCTTCGATGAGCCCGCACCTGTTCCTGAAGGCGGTCATGGAATGGGAGCGCACCGATAGTGACGACGGTCAAGAGGTGGTCGATCTGCCCGTGTTCGAGCGCGTGACCTGGGCGTTAAGGCGCGGCTTCTTCCAGGAATGCCGCGATATCTGCCGGCGAGAAGTACAGTGGGAACTGGCGTCGCCTTTCAAGATCGACGCAGTCGCCATTGAGGAACTGATCAACGACGGAACGGCATTTGCCAGCTTGTCGGCCGACTATCAGCATGCCGAAGAGGCACGCATTGAGGGTAGCCCCACTTTCGTCCTTAACGAGGGACGGCAGAAGTTCTACGGCAATGTTTGTTTCCGTGTCATCGATGCAAATGTCCGCGAGCTGCTTCGGGACCCCGAGAGCGATCAGGCCAGTTGGTGCTAGTGACCCATTGTCATTGATCGTGCGGATCTTCGCCTCTGGCGAGCATCAGGTGGTGCATCTGGTGATGCATTCCGCTGGCGAGAACGCCAATGAACCCTAGTCCGCGAAGCCTGGCGACGTCGGCCACCGGCACCAGGACGGTTAGTTGCGCTCCGTTGGGGATCACGGCTGTCGAGAATTGCCAACCGTCGACACCGTTCATTGTCGCAGCGTGGGCCTTCACCATCCGCCGGATCGAGTCCTGTACGGCACCGTCGCCAGAGATCGTGAAGGTCATTCCATCTACAGTAGCCTGTTCCATCGCCTCAGCGTGAAGAGCCACATTGTCCATGTCGATCTGGTGCAGGCGCAGCGCCTCGATGTCAATCTTGCGCCAGTCGGTGTTCGGGTCTGCTTCCAGGATTGCAATGATTTCCTGGATGGCTGCAAAAGCCCCCTGTCCCGCTTGCGTCGGGACGGACGATGTGGTCGTCAACGGGGCCATCGTCATCCCATCAGAATGACGCTCAGGCATGCTTTGCGCGGCAGCGAATGCCGGGAACAGTAGAGCAAGAGCAAATGTTGCATGTCGCATTATAGCCTCCATATATCGAGGCCTACTTGCCATCGTCTGCCAACGCGGCACATGATCCCTATCATGCTCTCGTTGCTCGATCACTTGCATGACCTCCGAGTTCAGATAATGTGCCTTGGACAGGGGTAGCATCTGTTTTATCAGGGGGATCCCGTCACCGGCTTCCATGTCGTAGAGCGTGGCGCAGTCCATCTCATCCGACATCAGCCCGATGGAGCGCCGTTGATCCTCCAGAGAGCCGGTCCAAGGTCCGTCGTGGCAGAGGCCGCCCTCTATTCTGAAACCTATCATTGCGCCGCCGTTGCCGTCGGAACGACGCAGGTCGCCAGGCTCGCCAAGAGCGACGTCCTTCTACGCCTTCACGGCAATCCGGACTTTGCTGACGCCTGGTCGCGACACCTCGCTCACGAGCTTCAGAATGCCCGTATTCAGACCGAGATACTGTCAATGAAGACGGTCGCGGCGCGAGTCGATGCATGGATAGTCTGGCGGCGTATCGCGCCCAAGAAAGGAGATTGGAAGCGCATTGCCAGCGAGATCAGCGTCAGCCCTGAGGCGTTCTATCGAGAAATGGCCAAACGGGCCCAAAATTAGGCTCGTTCTCTGGCGCTAGTCTGGCGAAATCATGCCTCCCACGGCGCATGCAGCAGCTGGGTTATTGACGGCTTGCCAGCACCCGGATGGATGAAAATCACATTGCGGCTTTAGCCCGTCTGCATCCAAAACATCGAGACAGGCCAGAAGGATTGTTATGCTGCACAACTCGCTGAGGTGCTGCATCCGGCGGACCTGCAACAATTCAACTAGAGGCCGCAGCCACAAGCAGTCTTGGATTTTAGGTCGATGGTTCAACCGCCGAACTTGGTCAAGACGAATATTGGAATCTTACATTTCGGATGGCGATGGAAGTTCAGCAACTCGGTCTCGTTTGCTGGGCTAACGTCCAGCTAGGTTGCCGGGGCTCTTCGAGCTCTGCCTCTCGCACCGGCAGTTGGCAAGACAGCCTCGCACGCGTATGAAGTATATGGGCGACAACGCCTCTGCAAAGGCGTTGTCGCTGTCTTAAGTAGCTCTAGACTGGACTACCGCGGCCGGCCATTGCTGGTTCGACCGCCGTACGGCGCAAATGTGGCGATCCCGTTCTGACCGTCATGCGATACGCCGATCATTTGTCCTGAGACGACACCGTAAAGACGCGATGCCGGCTCGAATTGGAAGCTCTCGCCCGATTGAAGGGTGAGAGCTCCCGTCGACCAGTTGGCGCTGGTGACGCGGCCGATAACCGGACCTCCAGCCATCGCTGACGCTCCTGACGCAGCAAAAAGCAATGCAGCTGCGGTGTATAATACACTGCGCATTTATCAACTCCTGTCGTTTTTTAGGTATATCGGTATCACTATTTGATACCGACGCTATTATATTGCTGCTTAATTGTGGTTTATGTTTGAGTTTATCCTATTTTTTATTCGATCGTTCCAGTTATCGTTCTTTTGTCGGCGTTAGTCATAATTTCTGCATTATTTTTTCGAGTTTTATATTTTACTGCAGAAATATGGTGGCTTAAAAAGCCATATCTACTTCGATGGCGCAATTTTGACGACAGTCAGCCGTCCGTTGACCCGGTCTGCTTCGAAAGTGACCTTGTCCCCGACCTTGATGGATTTCAGGAATACGGGGTCGGAAACAGCGAACACCATGGTCATGCTGTCCATATCAAGGTTGGTGATCGGACCATGTTTGAGGGTGAGTTTGCCTTGGCCTTCATTGACTTTGATAACCTCACCCTTGACGGGCGTGGTCTCGGCGAAGGCTATGGACGAAAGGAGTGTCAGGAACGACGCGGCAACGAGAGTGCGCATTTGAAACCTCTATTTTGGGGGATTATTGGACGATGATCGTGCCGGACATGCCGGCTTCGCGATGGCCTGGGATCAGGCAGGAGAAGTCGAAGGTCCCGGCATTGGTAAACTTCCAGACGATTGCGTCGGTTGCCTTAGGAGTAAGCCGCCGAGCGTTCGGATCGTCATGTTCCATGTCGGGATTCTTGGCCATCTGCGCACCATGCTTGAGATTGCCCTCAAGAGTGCCGATCACAATCTCGTGGTCCATTTCGCCGTTGTTCCGGATGGCGAACTTGACCTGTTCTCCCTTCCTGATTTTCAACTCCTTCGGGATGAACTCCATCTTCTCATCGTTTTCGCGCATGACGATCTGCACGACACGCGCGGGCTTTTTCGGATCGCCAGGCACGCCGAAAGGCTCTGCACCAGCATGGCCGGCATCCGCAAAAGCGAACGAAGGCCAGCAAGCGAACAGCGCAACGGTCAGAATCAGTTTCTTCACAGATAGCTCCTTGTCAGTGGTTTTAGTGGGATGACTTTGCGCCTGGTTTGACGACGTCAAACTCAGCCACTTTCCGCGCGCCGGGCTCATGGGACGGAGCCCGCTCGGCGTTTTTCTCGTCGCCCTTCCAAGGAAAGGCAACGGTACCCTCCGGGTGGTTGAACCAACCCGGATCCTTGTAGTCGTTAGCCGCGAGCCCCTCTCGCACCTTCACGACGGAAAACATGCCGCCCATTTCAATTGCGCCGAATGGACCCCACCCCGTCATCATCGGGAGCGTGTTGTCAGGAAGCGGCATCTCCATTTCGCCCATATCCGCCATGCCGGCTGAACCCATCGGCATGTATTCCGGGACGAGTTTGCGAACCTGCTTAGCGAACGCCTTCTTGTCGACGCCGATGAAGTTGCCGACGTCGTGGCCCATGGCGTTCATGGTGTGGTGCGACTTGTGGCAGTGGATCGCCCAGTCGCCCGGCCGATCAGCCACAAAATCGAACGCGCGCATCTGCCCAACGGCGCAGTCTATCGTGACCTCCGGCCACGCCGCAGCTTCAGGGACCCATCCTCCATCTGTGCACGACACCTTGAAGTCGTAGCCGTGCATGTGGATCGGGTGGTTCGTCATGGTCAAATTGCCGAACCGAATCCTGGTCTTGTCGCCTTTGCCAACTACAAGCGGGTCGATCCCGGGGAAGACACGGCTGTTCCACGTCCACATGTTGAAGCTCGTCATCTCGGCGACCTTCGGCACATAGGCGCCGGGATCGATGTCGTAAGCTGCCAATAGGAACACGAAGTCCCGATCGACGCGGCGGAAGGCCGGGTCCCTCGGATGCACGACGAAAAAGCCCATCATGCCCATGGCCATCTGGACCATTTCGTCGGCATGCGGGTGGTACATGAACGTTCCACTCTTCTGGAGCTCAAACTCGTAGACGAACGTCTTGCCAACGGGAATTTGCGGCTGCGTCAGCCCGCCGACGCCGTCCATGCCATTTGGCAAGAGCTGTCCATGCCAGTGGATAGTCGTGTGCTCAGGGAGCTTGTTCGTGACGAACAGTCGGACCTTGTCACCCTCGACAGCCTCAATAGTGGGGCCGGGCGATTGGCCGTTGTAGCCCCACAGATGGCCCACCATCCCGGGTGCGAACTCGCGGACCACAGGCTCGGCAACGAGATGGAACTCCTTCCAATCGCCGTTCATTCGCCATGGCAGGGTCCAGCCGTTGAGCGTCACGACTGGCTGATAGTCAGGGCCTGTTGTTGGCACGAGGGGCGGCTGCATGGTTGGTTCCGTCATGGTGGCGGCCTCGGGGATCGAGGCGGCTTGTGCACGGCCAGAAACGGCTGCGGCGCTGACAAGCGCCATTGCGCCGGACGCACCAAGAAAATTGCGGCGTGAAACCGTCATTGGAATATCTCCTGGGATCAATTGGCGTCGGAATCGGCGGCGGCAACGCGGCTATCGCCGCTATCCGAGCTGGAGCCACCACCAATGATGGCTGTCTGGAAATCGACGCTGGCGAGGAAGAAATCGCGCCGCGCTTCGATGGCGGCGACGTTGCTTTCGATGCCTTCACGCGCCGTTGTGAGCAGTTCGAAGACGTCGATCAGCATGCCGTTATATTGGAGCAGCGCTTGCTGGTTGATCGTTTGGCGCAACGGCAGGATCCTGGCCTGATATTGCCGTGCGACATCATAGCTGCCGCGATAGGTACCGTAAGCCTGGCGGGCCTCGGACCGGACGTTGACCGCCTTTTCCATCAGACGGTTGACCGCCTGCATGTAGGTTTCTTGGGACCGGCGAACGTTGGCGGCGCCGAGATCGAAGATCGGAATCTCCAGTTCGACCTCAAAGCCCTGAGGCGACGCCGTCTCACTGATACCGTCGGCAGAGACCTCCTCGGTGTTGCCGCGCCATCCGCCGTCCAGCATCGAGACGAAGCGGGTTGCCTTGCTGAGCCCAAGACTTCTAGCGGTGGCATCGAGCTCCAGACGCGCGGCGATAAGATCGACGCGCTTGCGGACCGCATCGACCTCGACCTGCTTTGCGGTCTGGATTGGCGGCATAGATGGTAAGCGGCCCGGTAACTTGTAGTCGATGTCGGCGCCCCAAAGTCCGAGCGTCCGAGTGAGCTCCTCCCGTTCGCTCGCCGCGGTCATCCGAAACCTTGCAAGTTCGGTTGAGAGCTCGACATAGAACGTGCTGGCTCGTGCCTGGTCGAGCTTGCTTGCAGCGCCGGTTTCGCCCATTTTCCGCGTGAGTTCGGCCGCCGCCGCTGCGGAGCCCCGGGCCTGCTCCAGGAAAGCCACGATTTGCCGCGACGCCACGGCCTTGTAGTAGGCGCGGCGGGCACTTGCTGCAGCGCGGAACGTCGCCTCAATTGCTCTTTGACGAGATGCTTCAAGCTGAGTCTTCGCGATAGCGGTACGACTCGGAAGCGTGATCAAGGCCAGAATATTCGCAATGACGCGTCGTTCGATCTCCAGCGAACCACTCATTGCAAGGCGCTCGATTCCGATCACCGGATTAGGTGGCAGGCTCGCCTGGACATAAGCGGCCTCGGAAATTCCGAGCGCATTGTATTCTGCTTGAAGCCCGCGATTGCTGAGTAGGGCGATTTGAACCGCGCTATCCGCGGTTAAGGGCTTACTCAATAGAGCCTTGACCCGATTGTCAGCCGTCTTCGCAGCAGCAGCATTGTCGATCTTGATGGCGCCCGCGCTGATTTCGCTCGAAACCCGGCTCGACACCGGCGCCATGGCGCCGTCCGGCGTGAAACTGGCACAGCCAGCAAGGGTCAGCGCCGTGACGCTGACACTAAGCAACTGCTTGATCGGCAAGGATAGAAAGCCTGTGGGGCATACGGCGGCCATCATTCGGCTCCCTGACGGGGAGCGACATCCTGATTGCGCTCGAGCCAAGACTTCGGCTCCACCGGTCGATAGTCGAGGGTGCCGGCGGTGACGGGTGCATACTGAAAACTCGGCACCGATATCGCCGGATCGGCGGGATCATTTCCGGCACGGAGAAGGAGTTGATCAGTACAAGCGGAGAGGGCGGCGGCCATAGCCACCACAACGACGAACTTCATGGGAATCCTCGGAGCTTGGCACGGCCATGTCGGCCTTAGAGCCATGCGACATCAAACGGCGAGCCTCGACAGGCTGCGAGCGCAGCGTTCGAGGGCCGTCGGCTAAAATCCGGAGGAATGGCGCGATCGTTACGACTTAGAAGTCGCCACAAATCGACAATCGATAGGAGTCAGCCGACGATCAGACGTCGGCAGTTCTCGGAGGACGATCAAGACGCTGCAGCGTGGCGTCATCGACGTGCATATCCACGAGACTTGAGGTGCCGCCTCTACCCGCAAACAGGGCCACGTTGTGTGCGCCGATTATTGTCGGGACAGCTACGTGGCAGCTCGTGGCGCAACAAGACGCAACTTCTTCGGTATCCTGAGGCTGGGTCTCACAATCGCCATCAGCGGCACATGTCGCATGCGATTCGGTCGTCGGGACACCGTGATGGTCTACGCCTAACTCTGCGCTGTCGGCCACCGCCGCCATCCGCATGATGGACCCGGCAGGAGTGTTCTTACCGATCGCAGCCATGCTCCAACCCGAACTGGTCACCGAAACGGCGACCGCGACGAGAATCATCAGGAATGGGCGGAGAAATCGCTTCATGGCAGCTTGAAAATACAGATCGCTAGCTTGTTCGCAATAGGGATATCGCATTGCAGCAGAGGAAGGCGTTTCATATGGCGCGTTTGACCGACGCGGATCGCAAGCCGAACGGCAGGCGGCGGCGGGGTTCTCTCGAAACGCGCCTTGCCCACTTACTTGGTAGATTCACGCGCTTGTGACATGCGCGTGACTTCCCGTTGGGCGCGCTCCGCGTAGGGCAGGCGGCAATTGTCAGCCGTCGCCAGAATGCGGTTATCCGCGTCTCGAATCGAAAGTGATTCGTTGTCGAGACGGTGAATCGAGACAGTATGCATTCTGTCGCCTTCATCGGAACTGCACTTGGCCGCCACTGCCCAGGAGTGATCCGATGCTGGGCCCTGGCCCGCACCAGCTTCTGCAACCAAGCGTTTGAAGAGGCATGAGTCCGCCGCCGTTTCCATGCCTTCCGGCGTGACACGGATCATGGGCGCGCCACCAAAATTGAAAGACGTAACAGGGAGCGGTGCGTCCGTGATCGCGTCCAGTATGCAAACTGCAACCGTTCCGTAGTTACCGCCTAGCGGTATCTCGAGACTTTGCGCAGCCGCAATCGAACAGGGCCAGACCAGCATCAACCCAATGATCGAATGGTGTCGCCAGTGACCGTGACTAACAGCGGTCGGTGTAGAAGAGTACAGCATCGCTCTCCATCGAACCCCGGATTCTAACGGCAATGAGGATCCCCCCAAATTTCGATACAGACAAGCGAGGAGGTGGGGTGACCGAGGCTAGCGCTCGTGGCGCCAGCCTCGGATCTCGTTCGTCAGCGTGCCGCTGCCGCGACAGCTAACCGTTCGATCAGTGCTTCGGTACCAAGTAGTGACAGATTCGGCTTGTCTCTCACGAAGCAGACCAATTGGCCGTTCATGCCACCGAGATCATGCGATATATGCCGGCGCAATCCTGCGGCGAGAGCGTTGGCAACCACCTGTTCGGCCAGTTCCGTTCGGTAGTTGAAGATCAGCCTGCCGTTCGGACGGAGCAGACGTGCTGCCGCAAACAGGAAAATCGTCAGATCCTGTTCGAAATAAGCCGCCGCCTGTGAATATATAACATCAACACTTGCAGCCGTGACCCCTTGGCTTTCAATCGCTTTCAGGCTCGCCGCGGTCAGATGCGGATGCTCGAATACACCAGATGGCAGAGCACTGTGCCATTTCGTCAGATTGGTAAAATGAAGAAAAGCCGACTTTCCCAAATACGGCTTCAAGAGTAGGGCCAGATCAGCGACATTCTGGCAAACGCCCACGCTCCTCGGGTGCTTGAACCCGGCCCAACCTGCACCGATCTCCAAGAAGCGAAATCCCTGATCCTGATGCGCACGCTCAAGGGCATATTTTCCGAGATCGACCTGGATCGCCTCCGCCAACCGGAACGAGCCGCCGCTCGAGGTCCAAGCGCCGTCGAATAAGAGCGACGATAGTCCCTGATACGACGAGCCAGTCTCGCGCGTCATCTGCGAAACATACCTACAGATTTGGCGTCTCGGCTGTATGGGGACATCCGGTCGCAGACGGCGTGACTGAAGGTCCCTGTAGATACCCTTCTTAATTTCTCGCCATATAGTTTCGCTTGGCCAATAGCTAATGTTGGCAAACGTACGCGCAATCGCGCGACGTGCCAAAAGCGCGTCTAGAAACATTGTTAAATCCCGCGTGCACAAGATACCTGGATCGAAAATCGATCGGCTAAAGCGCGAGGCGGGAGTCGATATTAAATCAAACTCGCCGCCTCGCCGAGCGCTGGCGGCACTTTTGGGGGTCGCTCAGGAGACAAGCCTCGCCAGCCGCGGCGAGCGTAGTCGGCCATCTGCCAAATCGGAGGCTGGCCTGCGAATTTAACGCTGATGGCGTCCACCTGAAGGCCGATATCGTGTGCGTGAATTGAATGGCTAGGACAACGCTGACAGGCGCTAATCGCTTTGTGGTCAGGTATGTCAGCCTGTTGAGGTGTGGAGGCTTCTATTGTCGCAAGGGGTGCCATTCCCCTAAACGAGGTTATAGGAAAAGAGCCTTGCAGAATTAACACTGCGGCAACAAGGAGATAGATGAAGCGCATCTAATATCTCAATAGCGTACGCCTGAAGCTGGCGTAGAATTGCGGAGAGTTTGCGTCAGAACTCGGCCTTCCAACTCGAGCGTCACTGCGCGGACCTTGCCGGTCTGGTTATCCGGCATAATCCGGACGCCATGTTCCCGCCAGCCCTGTGGCCAAGCCCGCTTCACGAACGCCATGATCGCGTTTCGCGGGATCGCCACGAATCTTCACCGGGTGATTTCAAATCGTCGACGCCGTTTGCGTCAGCGCCCGCAATGCCATCGGCTCTGGTATTGACCTGGATCGAGTGACGTACAGTTGCACTGCTCCAGGCGGCGATGGCAGTTGCGGGTCTCATCAATAATGGAATGCTGCTTCAACCTTCATCAAAGGAGCGTATGTCGAGCAGCGCCATCTCGGCACAAATCTGGTGAAGTTCGAGATGCGCGCCGCGCTTCGATACTTGATGCGCCTGAACGCCAAAAAGGGAATCCGCCACAAGGGCGGATATTGAAGGCTACAACATCGGCGGCAAGACCGGAAGCGCTGAGAAAGTCATCGAAGGTCGCTACGCGGAAGGGCGACTTCTAATGTCATTCATGGGCATCGCCCCGATCAATCGCCCAAAATACCTGTTTCTGACCATGCTGGACCAACCGCAAGCGCTTCCGGAGACCTACGGTTCGCCACCTCCAGGTGGAACGCGGTACCGACCACGCGCGCGATCATGATGAGAGCGCTGCTTTTACTCGGATTGCAGCCCGATCGCCCTGAAAACGAGGAGCCAGCGCAAACTCGTTGACGAAGCGGCTTTATTGTATCGGAAAAGGGCCACGTCGAACCCGCCGTAACTATCCAGTCCGACGGACAGAGACATCTCTGGCGAGACTCAACGCGTCTTACCTCGGGATGCCGACAACTCGTCGAGCTGGCTCGTCGTAGTCAACTGGATCGACGCAAATGTGGATCGCCAACGGCCCGTCCTCCGTTCGGATCGAGGGCGCCCGGCACTTTAGTTGGACAACGGCGTCTTCGCCGAGTTTGGCCAACGGCGCCAGACGTTGCAGGAAATCGGCCGCAGGCCGCTACGGAAGCGGCGCGTATGCCTACACTGACCGTCTAGCACTCTCGATTCTCCACGGTGGTGACCGCTTCAACGCCGAGCGCTACGCCGCAGCGCGAAACAGCCCACTTTGCGACGCTACGACAAGCTTTGCCAGCAGAGAGAAACTCTCTGGCGAAAGCCGCAATTTGAGATAGCTGCGGGTCCCCGCAACCAGCCTTGTAAAAGGCCCGCCTTCCGGCGGGCCTTTTGCTTTTCGTGATGCGAAGTGCCGCCGCGCCTCAGTTCGTCTCTTGCGGAATATCACCGACATCCTGCGAGGCTGCCGCTTCACGATACTGGGCGACGAGCGGGGTCTCAACGCGCTCGAAGGTGCCGTCGAAACCCATCTGCATCGTCCAGAGGCCCATCGGCGCGATGAAGGCTTCGAGCGGCAGGTTTTCCAACGTGGTGAAGCGCATATAGCGCATGAAATTGGCGATCTGCTCGGGGCTCAGCTGCCGCGGGCCCTGCCGGGTGATGTATTCCTCGAGCGGCCGTCCAGCGCGATAGACCCAGTCGATCAGGTCGAACACCGGAAAATAGGTGAAGCCGACAAGCGGCAAGCCCTTGGCGCGGATCTTCGGAATGGCGTCGACCGCTTCGGCGAGCCACTGGGCGCGTTCCTCGATCGTGCCGTTGAGGCTCGATTCGGTCACCACGACGGGACGCTTGTACTTCTCCCAGAACTGGCGAACCGAGCTCTCCATGCCGGCAGCGCGGCCGGAGATCGGCTTGCGGATCAGCTCGTCCTTGCCATGGCGGACAAGGCGTTGCTGCGATGTCTCGGGATAATAATTGGTGCCGACGATCTCGACATCCTGCTTGCGCTCGAGGTGCCAAACGAGATCGGCCTCGCTCATGCCGTGCTGGAGGAACCAGTCGCGCAGGATATGGTCGTCGCCGACGAGCCCGAGCAGCAGGTCGGTCGCCATGAAGGTCTTGGCCGTCTCGAAAGCGGCGGCCTCGGCGAGATCGGGCGTATCCGGCAGCACCTCGCCGGCGGCATCGACCTGCACCATGATCGCGTCGCTGCGCTCGGCCCGCATCGCCTGCACCGACAGAGTCATGCCGCGCGAGATGTTGCGGATGATCTTCACCTGGCCGTCGGCACCGCGGAGGTAAGGCGGCCACATGCCGCGCAGGCCGACGAATTCCGAGCAGATCAGCGGCTCGTTGAAGGGCGTGTAGTATTTCACGCGGTCCTTGTAGCGCCGGGTGAAAGCCGTTGCCCAATCGGCGACATGCTTCTCATAGTCGGTGTTGAGGAACTGGTTTTCGAGCCAGAGCGGCACGCCGTAATGCATGAGGTCGAAGACGATCTCGACGCCGGTTCCGGCTGCATGGTCGATCGCGCGGTCGATCCAGTCCCAGTCGAATTTCCCCTTTTCGGGCTCGGCCTTGTACCAGGGCATGCCGTAGCGGATGGCGCGGACGCCGAGGCCCTTCACGCGGTCGAGGTCCTCGCGGAAATACTGGTAGTGGTGGGTGAGCGCGAATTCGTCGAGCACCCGCTCGCCGATCCGTTCGGTCTGTCCGATGAAGGTATTCTCGATGCCGGCGGCCCAGACGAAGCCGTCCGGTGAGAGGTCGAAGAGTTCGCTCACGTCAGATCCTCAAGCGTTGCGATATTTTGAAGAGAAAGGGGACGGGCAGGCACCATCAGCCCTTGATCCCGCTCATGGCGATACCCTGGATGAAGGTGCGCTGGGCGAAGACGAACGCCACGAGCAGCGGCAGCAGCGCTAGCACCGCGCCGGCCATGACGACGCCATACTCGACCACATGGCTGCCGACGAAGAGCGCCAGGCCAGCCGGCAGCGTGCGCATCTCCATCGAGGAGGTGATCAGCAGCGGCCAGAGAAAGTCATTCCAGTTGTACATGAAGTGGAAGACGGCGAGCGTCGCGATCGCCGGGCCCGAGAGCGGCAGGATGATGCGCCAGTAGATGCCGAATTCGCCGCAGCCATCGATCCGCGCCGCTTCGTCGAGTTCCTTCGGCAGCGTCACGAAGAATTGCCGCAGCATGAAGATGCCGAAGGCGTTGGTGGCGCGCGGCACGATCAGGCCGGAATAGCTGTCCAGCATGTGCAGATCGTGCACCGTGACGAACAGCGGCACGAACATCACTTGGAAAGGCAGCATCAGCGCCACCAGGATCAGCACGAAGATGACGTTGCGACCTCTGAACTGCAGCCTGGCCAGAGCGTAGGCGGCCATGGAATCGAGCAGCAGCGACACGATGGTGACGCCGCCGGCAAAGAGGATCGAGTTCAGGAACAGCCGTGCGAAGGGAATGCGGGTCCAGACATTCTCGTAGTTCTCGAAGGTCCAGCGATGTGGCAGAAGCTGCGGCGGAAAGGTCGCGATCTCGCTTTCGGGCTTCAGCGAGGTGAACAGCATCCAGATGAACGGAAACACGACCGCGAGCGCCAGGAGGCCGAGCACGACCAGCGTCACGGTGGTGAAAAGGGTGGTCGGCCTGGCCCCGGGGCCGGCGCTGTCGAGCACATCGGCCATGATCAATCCTCCCAGCTGCGGGTGAGCCGCAACTGCGCGAGCGTCAGCAGGAACACGACCGCGAACAGGAAGATGCCGATCGAGGCCGCATAGCTGAGGTTCAGGTTGGTGATGCCCTGGCGGTAGATGTAGGTGACCAGCGTCTCGGTCGAGAACAGCGGTCCGCCGCCGGGCGTCATGACGAAGGCGGGATCAAAGACCTGGAAAGCGCCGATGATCGAGATCACCAGCACGAAGATGTTGGTCGTCCGCAGCTGCGGCCAGGTGACGTTCCAGAACTGCTGGAAGCGATCGGCGCCGTCGATCCGCGCCGCCTCATAGAGCACGATCGGGATCGCCTGCAGGCCGGCGAGGTAGATCACCATGTTGAAGCCGAGATTCTTCCAGAGGCTCGCGATGATCACCGCCGGCATGGCCATGTTGGGATCGCGCAGCGGGCTGACATGCGGCATGCCGAGGAAGGACAGCCAATAGGCGAGCAAGCCGATATCGGGATCGAGCATGAAGCGCCAGGCGAGCGCGACGATGGCGAAGGAGGCGATCACCGGCAGGAAGAAGGCGCTGCGGAGCAGGGCGCGGAAGGGGATGGCGCGGTTGAGCGCGAGCGCGAGCGCCAGCGGCAGCGCCACGCCGAGCGGAACGGTGAAGGCGGTGTAGTAGACCGTGTTGCCGAGCGCGTTCCAGAAGCGCGCGTCCCGCCACATCCGCGCGTAGTTGGCAAAGCCGGCCCATTCCTGCGCGTCGGCCGAGAATTTCCACTTATGCAGGCTGAGGTCGAACGAATAGACGATCGGCCAGAACACGAAAACGGCGAGCACGAGGAGGCTCGGCGCCAGGAAGCACCAGGCCGCGATCGTCGTCCTGTTGGGCATCGCCGGCCAGGAACGGCCGTGCTGAAGCCGTGCGGTTCGAGAAGACATGGGCGGCATTCCGGATCGAAGCGAAGAAGGATGGGCGGCTGGTGCAGCCGCCCATCCTCAAGGCTCTACTGGTTGAGCAGATCGGAAAGCTGGTCGTTCGCCTGCTGCGCGGCCTCGGCCGCCTTCTCCTTGCCGAACGTGATCGCCTGGATCATCGGCGTGAACACGTCGCCGTCGATCTGGGCGAAATTCACCTGACCCGGCAGGCTGAACCGCGAGACCGGGACGACGGTGGAGAATTTCGCCGCCCATTCATTGGTGAGCTCGGGGCTGCCGGATAGATCGGTGCGCAGCGGCGGGAAGCCGGTGTCGTTGGCGATCTTCAATTGCGCGGCCTTCGAGTTCCACATCGCGACGAAATCGAGGGCCGCCTTTGGATCCTTGGTCGCCTTGTTGATGACGAGCACAATTGAATCGGCGAGCGTCACCGGGCCGCCGGGACCCGTTGGGATCGGCGCGACATCATAGTTGAGCTTCGCGGCTGTGAAGCCGTTCGTCATCCACGGGCCGGTGATCTCCATCGCCGCCTTGCCGGACTGGAAGAGCTTGTCGGCATCGGCGCCGGAAAGTCCGGTCGGTGTGATCTTGTCGTTGAGGACGAGGTCGCCCCACAGCGTCAGGGCTCCGATGGTCTTGGCATCGTCCAGATAGGGCTTTCCGTCCTTGATGACGTCGCCGCCATTGCCCCAGAGTAGGATCGGCCAATTGGGGATCGTCTCGTGATCGGGGATCAGCAGGCCATATTGCGAATTGCTGCCGGTCACCGTGGTCTTCTTGATGGCAGCGACCCATTCGTCCCAGGTCTTGGGCGGCTCGGAGATGCCGGCCTTCGCGAAGATGTCCTTGTTGTAGTACATCATTAGCGTCGCGAAGTTCAGCGGCGCCGCGTAGTATTTGCCGTTGTACTGGAGGACCTGCTTCAGTCCGTCGGACCAGACCGACGGGTCGAGCGCGCCGCCGGCCTTCACCTCGTCTGTGATGTCCATGATGAAGCCGCTTTCGGCATAGCGCGGCAACTGCGCGAAGTTGAAAGCCACCACGTCGGGACCCGAGCCGCTCGCCATGGCGGCCTGCAGCTTCTGCAGCATACTGTCCCAGGGCTCGATATCCATCTGCACCGGCGTATCCGGATGCGCATCGCTCCACTGTTTCGTCAGCGCCTCGATGGTCGGCCGGTCAGGCCCGGTGAAACCGTTCCAGAAGGTCAGCGGCGCGGCGAACGCGGCCGAGCCGCAAACCGTAGCGGCGATCGCGACGATCGACGCGGAAGCCAGAGCTGCGATCCGTTTCATTGTCATTCCTCCCTGTTTGGCCGAGGGGCCGAAGCGCAGCGGCCTTGCAGCCCCCGGCGCTGCCGCGGTCCTCTCTTCCGGCGGCGACAGGCAGGATTAGTTATTTTATTATCTTCAGCAAGTGATATTTTAATCCGTGCGCTTCCGCCCCATTGATCGCCGGGCGCCGCATGGCATGCTGCCCGCAACGAGGGGAAGAAATGACGGCCCGTACCCGAAAGCCCACCATGTTCGATGTCGCGCGCGAATCGCAGGTCTCGCAGGCGACCGTCTCGCTCGTGCTCAACGGGGTCGCCGGGGTCCGCGTCTCCGAGGCAACCCGGCAGCGGATCATCGAGACCGCGGAGCGGCTTGACTACAAGCGCTCGTCGCGCGTGCGCGCCGACTGGCGCGACGGCGCCTCGATCGGCCTCGTCATCGACGATCTGATGGCAAGCCCGTTCGCGGTGAACTTCATGGAGGGCGCGCGCGAGGCGGCATGGGAGGAGGAATGCGTTGTCGAGGTGATCTCGACCCGCAACAACCAGCCGATGGAGCAGGCCGCGATCCAGGCCATGCTGCAGCGGCCCGTCGCCGGCATCATCTATGCGACATTGTTCACCCGCGAGGTGACGGCGCCCGTTGTGCCGCCCGACATCCCGCTGGTGCTGCTCAATTGCTACGACCCGCGCGGCGAGCAGGATTCGATCCTGCCCGATGATCGCGGTGCGGCGAAGGCGCTGGTCGGCGCCATGGTGAATGCCGGCCATCGCCGCATCGCCCATCTCGCCGGCGAAACCTTTCTCGATGGCGGCCGCGACCGGTTGCTTGGCTATCGCGAGGCGCTCGAGGCTGGCGGCATAGCGGTTGATCCGGACCTCGTGCTGCACCAGGGCTCCGCGATCTCGGACGCCTATGCCAGCACCTGCGCGCTGCTCGATTCCGCCGATCCGCCGACGGCGATCTTCTGTTTCAACGACCGCATGGCGCTGGCGGCCTATGAGGCGGCGCGTGACCGCGATGTCAGCGTGCCGCGTGACCTCTCGATCGCCGGCTTCGACAATGACCCGCTGGTGACGGCGTTCTTCCCGAATCTCATGACGGCCGTGCTGCCGCATGAGGCGATGGCACGCCAGGCCGTCCGCCGCATTCTCGAACGTCGCCGCGGCAAGCCTGCCGCGCCCCGTCGCGAAGTGCTCGACTGCCAGATCCTCCGCCGCCGTTCGGTGGCGCGTCCGAAGGCGCCGACGAAATAGCCTTTGCGTCGGTCAGGGCATCTGCGGCGTGACGCCATCGCCGCGATCTCGTGTCGCCGCCAGCGTCGCACGATAGGCGGCGGTCAAGCCATCGAGAACCGGCGAGCGGATCGCGCCGTTCGCGCCATCAATGGGATGGGCGATATGGATGGCGCGCAGGTCCGCCATGAACGCCTCCCACATGGCTGGCCCGCCTTCCTCCAGCAATCGGGCCCGGATGCTCAAGGCATCGCTGACCGGCAGATGGCGGCGGCCCCAGGCGCCGAGCGATGCAATGACGGGCACCAGCTGGATTGACGGCTCGGTCAGGCTGTAGATGGACTTCTGGCTGTGGCTCGGGTCATCCTGCTTCGAGATGAGGCCGAGGCCGACAAGACGTTTCAGCCGCGCCGCCAGAATATTCGAGGCGATGCCTTCGTCGGATCGCGTCAGGAGTTCGCGAAAATGGCGCCGATTGCCGAACATCATGTCGCGGATGATCACGAGGCTCCAGCGGTCGCCCAGCACTTCCATGGCCAGATTGATCGGGCAGCCCGACCGCCTTTCAATGTCCAAGATCATCTCCACTAAAACCGATTGCAAAATAGGGTCGGTCATGCGAGATAACAACCAGTTGCAAATCGCAATCGGAGGAGTGTCATGGGTAAGGTGCGCGTCGCGGGTTTTGCGCTTTCGATCGATGGCTTCGGGGCCGGCCCCGAGCAGAGCCTCGACAATCCGCTCGGTGTCGGCGGGCGCGACCTGCATCGCTGGTTCTTCGGCACGCGGACCTTCCGCGCGATGTTCGGCCAGGGAGACGGATCCGATGGCGTCGACGAGACCTATGCATCACGTTCGATGAGCGGCTTCGGCGCCTTCATCCTCGGGCGCAACATGTTCGGGCCGATCCGCGGGGAATGGCCTGACGATGCCTGGAAAGGCTGGTGGGGCGACAACCCGCCTTATCACACGCCGACCTTCATCCTGACCAACCATCCCCGCGCACCGATCGAGATGGAAGGCGGCACGCGCTTCATCTTCGTGACGGAGGGCATCGAGGCGGCGCTGGAACAGGCGAAGGAGGCGGCCGGAGACCTCGACGTCAAGATCGGCGGCGGCGTCAGCACGGTGCGGCAATATCTCCAGGCCGGGCTGATCGACGAACTGCACTTCGCCATTTCGCCGGTGGTGCTCGGGCGGGGCGAGGCGATGTTCGCCGGAATCGACCTGCCGGGCCTCGGCTTCAAGGTCAAGGAACACGCGACGACCGAACTCGCCATGCATGTCGTGCTGGCGCGGTAGCGCGCTGGCCGAAGGCTCAGCCGGCTTCGGACGGATCGACCTCGGCCACCGTCACCTTGACGCCGAAGGCGGCGAGGCTCGCCAGGTTTTCCGGCGTCACGCCGCTATCGGTGATGATCTCGTCGATCCGTTGCACCTCGCAGAAGGTGCAGAAGGCCGGCGCGTGGAACTTCGAGCTGTCGATCAAGAGGATCGTGCGCCGCGCCGAGGAGAGCATGATCCGCTTCATCGAGGCGATCTCGATGGCCGCGTCCGAGAGCTGGTTGCCGGTGATCGCCTGCGCGCCCACGAAGCAGAGATCGGCATGCACCGTCTTCAGGAAGGTCTCGCCGGGATCGCCGACCAGCGTCTGCGATCCGACGCGCAGCGAGCCGCCGGGCACGATGACGCGGATCGCCGGCGCCGAACGGCAGAGACTCGCAATATCGAGGCTGTTGGTAAGGGCCGTCAGTTCGACGCGCCGCTCGACCGCAGCTCGGGCAGCCTCCAGCACGGTCGAACTCGAATCGAAGATCACGCTGTCCTTGGATGAAAGGCGGGTCGCCGCGAGACGGCCGATCGCGCGCTTCTGCAACGTGAAGAGCTGTGCGTTGGTCGATGAATCGAGCTCGAACGTGGCGCGGGTCGGCGTTGCGAGGACTGCGCCGCCATGCGTACGCTCGAGATAGCCGGCATCGGTCAGATATTCGAGGTCGCGGCGGATGGTCGACGCCGACGCGCCGATGCTCTCCGACAATTCCTGGATGGAAGCCGCGCTGTGCTTGCGGAACCATTCAAGGATCATCGCCCGCCGCTTGACCGGAATGATCTCTACACGTTTAGAGACAGGTTCCATGGACGGATCGGCTTTCGATTGAAGTCATGGTTTCGGGATAGACGATGCGCTCGTTATCGGCAATCGCAGCGCCGGCCTTGCTTCCAAGCGCGAGCAGGCAGCCCGCGGTGAATGTGTCGCCGAGCCCGAGCGTCGTCTGCGGGTTGCTGAGGTGGGGCGCCGCCACTGCGACGATCGACCAGCGTCCAAGCCGCTGAACGGGCGTCACCGGCGGATCGAGGAAGAGGGCGCCCTCCGGCGTCTGCCGGGGATGGACGGGGACGCCCGACGCGGCGCGGCATGAGGCGAGGAGCGCGCCCGCCATCAGCGCGTCGCGCTCCAGCGCGGGATCGTCGAGCGTGGCGCTTGCCACCCATTCGTCGGCGTGGACGCACACCCGGCGAAGCCCGAAATCCTCGCCGAGGCCGATCAGCCGCTCCGCGATGCTGTCAGCCGGATTGGCAAGGGCGTTGAGTTCCGAAAGGCTCATGCCGAGCGAGGTCACGCGCTTGCCGAGCCCAGCCAGCATCGCGTCACGGGCCGACGTCGTGGCATAGCCGGCAAGCTCCAGATGTACGGTCGCGACGCCGCGATCGCGCCAGGCATCCACGATCGCGCCGATCCTCGCCGTTTCCCCGGCCATGTCCGCCAATGCGACGCCGTTGAAACCCGAAACGACCGCCGAGCCGGCCTCATGCGCCAATGCAACGCTCAGGCGGTCGAAGTCCCCGTCGTGCTCGAGGCCGGGATCGTCGAAGCGGACGATGATCCGCGACGAGCGTGGCGGCACATGGCCGGCCAACGGGCGACCAGCGTCATATTCGAAAACATGAATGGGCGAGCGGGGATCGCCGCGCCGCTCGGCCTCCGATGCCGGTACGGCGTGGCCGCCTTCGGCGATCAGGATCGATGGGTCGACATGGTCGAGCGTAAAGGCGCTGCGATCGGAAAGCGCAACCAGCCCGCTGGCGCCGAGCGTTCCGAGCGCCCAAGCGATGTGCGAGCCCGTGCCGCCAAAGGCGGTGCGCGGCGGCGCGGCCTTCGCCAGAAGGGCTGGGCCTTCGGGCCATTCCTCGCGGAACTCGCCGCCAATGCCCGCCGCGGCGCGGGCGACCAGGCGGCCGACGAAATCCTCGGTCTCGGCGGTCGACAGCTGCCCAAGCTGATCGGCGAGTGCCGCGAGCTGGAAGCGGCTGTCGATGCAGGCCGAGAAGCCGCACAGCGCCAGGCGCGACGCACCGATATAGCGCTCGAAACGCGGCAGAAATCGCTCATAGGCCGCCTGCCAATCCATCTCGCTCACCGCGGAACCTCCATTATCGCCGCCCTCGAAGGCTAGAGGGCGCCCCGGCGAAGCGTCAATGGGATATATTGAAAGCCATTGGAATATTTTAGAGCCGTGTTCGGGATGGCCGACTCATATTGCATCTGCGAACGGCCTATTCAGGCCTGCTTGTGCAGCGCGGCAGCGGATTTCTGAGCAATCGCTTGACGACTTGCGCAATGACGGATCATTCTGCGGCAATAATCTCCTAAAATATTCCAAACTCGTTCAGTCAATGTCGGAGCTCCCAGACGTGTCTCGCCTCGAATCCAAGCTCGCCAACATCCGCGCCGGCCGCTATCGGCGCAGCGATTTCATCATTGCCGATGCCAAGGACGGCGATATGGGGTCGGGCGTCACCTATGCCGCGCCAAAGCGCGACGCCGATGGAAGCTGGTCGCGCTATCGCACGCGGCAGGAATTCCTCGAGGGCATCCGGGCGATCGTCGAGCAGGACATCGTCGACATCATGCTGACCTCAGTCTCCAACCTGGAGCGCCTGGTCGAGATGGGCGTATTCGCCGGTTCGGCGGTCAAGCCGGCGATCCGCGCCAATGACGCGACGGATTGCTGGGGCGGCGTGCGCGGCCAGACTTATGGCAAGACGCCGAGCCGACCGTTCCGCACGGCCGATCTCGGCCGCGTCATGCAGGCCGTCGTCGGCCCCACCCCCGGCGAGCCGCTGACCGATCTCGGCCTCTATTCGGTCACCTTCAACAATGACGTCGAATCCGACCTGCGCTCGCTGGAAGAGTTCGCGGCGTTTCGCGACGAGGCGGCGCATTGGGGACTGCGCTATTTCTACGAGGTGTTCAATCCGAACGTCGCCTGCGGCGTCGGTCCGGAGTTGATCCCGCATTACGTCAATGACTGCATCATCCGCTCGCTGTCCGGCGTCTCGATCGCCGACCGGCCGCTTTTCCTGAAGATCCCCTATAACGGCGCCAAGGCGCTGGAGGAACTCGCCTCCTTCGATCCCTCGCTGGTCGTCGGCGTGCTCGGCGGCGGAGCGGGAACGGCGCGCGATACGTTCGAGCTGATCTATCAGGCCGAGCGCTATGGCGGTCGTCTGGCGCTGTTCGGGCGCAAGATCAATCTTGCCGAGGCGCCGCTCGAGATCATCCGCCTGATGCGCGAAGTCGCCGACGGGACGATCCTGCCGGCCGAAGCCGTCAGGACCTATCACGCGACGCTGAAGGACGCCGGCATCCCCTCGATCCGTTCGCTTGAGGACGATCTTGCCGTGACCGAAGCGCCGCTGAAGCCGGCCGCGAGCGGCTAGGGGGAGGGAGCGCCCGTGTCGACAAGCGCCCGCAAATGGCCGGTCTCAAGGAGAGGCCGGCAGACCCTGCAGGGCAGCCGCCTCGGCCTCGCCGAGCGCGGCCGGGCGGATATCGGGCGCAGCCTCGATCTCGATCGTGCGGTCTTCGAGACCGGCGGTCAGGATCGATTCCATGATGTTGAGGACATGCAGCGCGAGCTCGCCAGAGGCGCGGGGCTTGCGGTCGGTCGTGAGCGACGCCGCGAGATCGGCGACGCCCAGCATGCGGTAATTGGCGCGATCGGGCGCGGCATAGGGCCAGTTGATCCGGCCGTGCAGCAATTCGGCCGTCGAATGCTCCTGCCAGGGCGCGCCCGCCTCGCTGATCGCTACCGTTCCGCCGAACGTGTCGGGATCGGGCAGGCGCAGCGAGCCCTTGGTGCCATGCAGCTCGATCGGATGGTTGCCATGGGCGAAGACATCCCAGCTCATGACGAGCGTGACCACCGCTCCCGCCGCAAATTCGAGGAGCGCCATCACCGTCGTGGGCGTTCCGACCGGGAAGCTAGTGCCCTGAAACGGGCCGGCAGCCGTGATCAGCCGCTCGGCCTGGCCGGAGGTCGCGACGGCGCGGACACGGCGAACCGGCCCGAGCAGGTTGACCAGCATGGTGATGTAATAGGGGCCCATGTCGAGCACGGGGCCGGCGCCGGGCTGATAGTAGAATTGCGGATTGGGGTGCCAGTGCTCCATGCCGCGGCCCATCATGAAGGCCGTGCCGGCAACGGGCTTGCCGATCGCGCCCTCATCCATCAGCCGCCGTGCGAGCCGGCCCGCCGCGCCGAGAAAGGTATCGGGCGCCGAGCCGAGCGCGAGATTTCCGGCGCGCGCAGCCTCGACGAGCCGGCGGCCCTCCGCGGCCGTTACGGCGAGCGGCTTCTCCGTGAACACATGCTTGCCGGCCTGGAGCGCAGCCATCGAGACGTCGAAATGCGCCGCGGGAATGGTGAGGTTGAGCACGAGGTCGACATCGTCGGACGCGATGATCTGGTCGACGCTCATGGCGGGGATGCCGTATTCGCGGCCGCGCAGCGCCGCCTGCTCGGGCGCGATGTCGGCGCAGGCGGCCAGGCGGACGCCGGGGAACAGCGCGGCATTGCGCATATAGGTCATCGCGATGTTGCCGCAGCCGACGACGCCGATGCGCAGATGCTTCATGAAATCCTCCCGCTCGTTGTTGTTGGACCGGCTTCCGCGCAGCCCCCGCGGGCCTGGCTCCTGATCCGATACGCGATCCTAAACCAAAGCGTCATTCCGATTTGTGCATTTTTTTGCATGCTGTTTTTTGCAAAAGAATGCTTGACCGTGCGTCAGGCCCGGTCAAGATGGCCTGAATAGAAAAGATCCGCGGCGCAAGGTCCGCAGGACAAAGGGAGAGAGACATGTCTCAGGATGAATCCGGCCGTTCGGCTGCGAAAACAGCGCTTGCCGCATCGCTCAACCGCCGCAGCCTGCTGAAGGGCGCCAGTCTGGCGGCGGGTTCGATGGCGTTGGGTGGCGGCCTTCTCGCCTCGACATCATCGGGCGCCCGCGCGGCTGACCGCACCGAGATCACGTTCGCCAGCGCCAAGTTCTACGCCAAGAAGACGATCGCCCAGATCGTGGACGCCTTCAACGAGAGCCAGAGCAAGATCCACGTCAAATATATCGAGCTGCCGCCGCCGAGCTCATCCACGGAAGTGCATCAGGCGCTGGTGCAGCAGCTTGCCCGGCGCAATGGCGCTCCGGACGTGTTCACGCAGGACGTGGTCTGGATCGCGGAATTTGCCGGCGCCGGCTGGGCGCTGCCGCTCGACGAATATTTCCCGGCCGCAGCGCGCGCCGAGTATTTCCCCGGCCTGATCGATGCCTGCACCTATCAGGGCAAGCTGACCGCGCTGCCCTGGATCGTCGATGGCGGCATGCTGTTCTATCGCAAGGATTTGCTGGAAGCGGCCGGCGCCAAGGTTCCCGAGACCTGGGCCGACATGGCGATGATCGCCGCCGAGTTGCAGAAGGGCGGCAAGGTCGATTTCGGCTATCTCTGGCAGGGCAAGCAGGCTGAGGTTCTCGTCTGCGATGCGGTCGAGGTCATCGCATCCAACAATGGCTCGATCCTCTCCGCGGACGGCAAGACCGCAAGCGTCGGCAGCGACCAGGCCGTCGAGGCGATGCAGTTCCTCTACGACACCATCAACACGACCAAGATCAGCCCGGCGGATGTCCTGTCCTGGGATGAGGAGCCCTCGCGTCTGCCGTTCACGGCTGGCAAGGCGGCATTCCTGCGCAATTGGTCCTATGTCTATGGCATCGCACAGGATCCGAGCGCATCGTCCGTCGTCGACAAGGTCGGCGTCGCGCCGTTGCCGCATTTCGCGGGCGGCAAGAGCGCGGCCTGCCTCGGCGGCTATCAGTATGGCGTGAATGCCTCGACCAAGCATCGCGAGGCGGCGGTGGAATTCCTCACCTGGATGTCGTCGCCGGCGACGCAGCTGCGTTTCGCGGTCGATCTCGGCCTGGCACCAACGCGCCCGGCGGTGTTCAACGAAGCGGAACTCGCCAAGGAGCAGCCGTTCATGCAGACGCTGCAGGGCGTCTTCACCGGCGCGACGCCACGTCCCGTGACGCCGAAATATGCCCAGGTCTCGCTGGCGCTGCAGTCTGGCTTCTCGCGCGGCCTTGTCTCCGGCGATATCAAGAAGGAGCTTACCGCGACCGCCTCCAAGATCGACGCGATCCTCGGTACCTGATGTCGCTGCAACAGACAGCCACCGCCATCGCCGGTCCCCGAAAGGGGGCCGGCAATCCGTTCCGATGGCAACTTGTGACGCCCTGGTTGTTGCTGCTGCCGGCGTTCCTCTCGCTCGCCTCGGTCTCGGTCTATCCGATCCTGAAAGGCCTCTGGCTTTCCTTCACCAACACATCCCTGGTCACCCAGGAGCACGATTTCATCGGCTTCGGCAATTATCGGCTGCTGTGGGTAGACGATCTCTTCTGGAATGCCTGGTGGCACACGATCACCTTCACGGCGGTCTCGACGCTCGCCGAAACGCTGCTCGGCCTTGCCATCGCGCTGCTGCTCTTTGAGCATTTCGCCTTTCGCGGCGTCGTGCGCGCGGCGATGCTGGTGCCCTGGGCGATGCCGACGGTCGTGACGTCGAAGATGTTCGGCTGGCTGTTCGACGGCCAGCACGGCCTCATCAATTACCTGCTGAAATCGGCCGGCATCATCAAAGACAACGTCAACTGGCTCGGCTCGGTCGACAATGCGCTCTGGACCATCATCTTCGCCGATGTCTGGAAGACGACGCCCTTCATGGCCCTGCTGCTGCTCGCCGGGCTGCACACGATCCCGAAATCGCTGATCGAAGCCGCCCGTATGGACGGCGCGCGCTCGCTCGCGACCTTCTGGTATGTGCGGCTGCCGATGCTGCTGCCGACGCTCCTCATCGCCGGTCTCTTCCGCGCGCTCGACGCCTTCCGCGTCTTCGACCTCGTCTATGTGCTGACGGGCGGCGGCCCGGCGGATTCGACCGAGACGCTGTCGACGCTCAATTACAAGACGCTCTTCTCGACGCTGCAGTTCGGCTACGGCTCGGCGATCTCGACGGCGATGTTCATCACGGAGGCGCTCATCGCACTCGGCTTCTGCATCTTCCTCTATGAACGGCTCAGGCGGCAGAGATGATTTACGCGTACAGCCCACTGCGCCGCTTCGGCCTCTATCTGGGAGCCTTGCTCGCGCTTATCTGGTCCGGCGGCCCGTTCCTGTGGCAGTTGTCGAGCTCGTTTCAGCTCGACCGCGAGTTGACGACCGGCTCGCCGAAATTCTGGCCCGCGCCCTTCACGATCGAGCACTATGTCAATCTCGTCGTCGAGAAGAGCTTCCAGGAATACATCTACAATTCGATCATCGTCGCCAGCCTGACGACGCTCTTCTGCCTGTTCGTCGGAGCGCTCGCGGCGTTTTCGCTGTCACGTCTCGATGTGCGCGGTAAGTTCGGCGTGCTCGGCATCATCCTCTCGATCTCGATGTTTCCGCAGATCGCCATTGTTGGCCCGCTCTATCTGCTCGCCTCCGATCTCGGCCTGCTCGATACCTATGCGAGCCTCGTGATCACCTATCTGGCGCTCGGCCTGCCGCTGGTGACATGGGTGCTGTTCGGCTATTTCGAGACGCTGCCGCGCGAGATCGACGAGGCGGCGCGGATGGATGGTTGCTCGACGCTTGGGCTCCTCTTTCGCATCATCCTGCCGATCTCGCTGCCGAGCCTCGTGACGACGGGTCTGCTCGCCTTCATCGCGGCCTGGAACGAGTTCATGTTCGCGCTGGCCTTCACCTCGTCGATCGACCATCAGACGGTGCCAGTCGGCATCGCAAACTTCACCAATCTCTACTACGTGCCATGGGGCGACATCGCTGCGGCTTCGGTGGTCGTCACCGTGCCGCTGATCGTGCTGGTTCTGGCCTTCCAGAAGCACATCATCGAAGGCCTGACGCAGGGCGGAGTAAAGGAGTGACCATGCAACGCGACGTCAGAGTCGGCTGCCAGACCTTCACATGGGAAATGCTCGGCAATGCCTGGCGCGGCGGCCCGGACGACCTGCTGGATGCCATCGGCGCGGCCGGCTATGCCGGCATCGAGATCACCGACACGATGATCGGCCACTATGCCGGGCGTCCGAGCGCCTTCGGCGAAGCACTTGCGGCGCGCGGCCTTGAACTTGTGGCTTTCGCCATCGGCTCGGATAGCGGGTTCACCGAGCCGTCCATGGTCGAGGCGGATCTCGAGGATGTTGCCCGCGCCATTACCTTTGCCGGAGCCTTCCCGGGCGCGCTGGTGTCAATCGGCTCGGCAACCGTGATGTCGCCGGGCGATCGCGGCGCGAAATTCCAGGCCGCTGCCGATTTCTATAATCGCGCGGCGGCTCTCGGTAAGGCGGCGGGCGTCGGCGTGGCGGTGCATCCGAGCTCGCATCACAACACGCTGCTCTTCGATCGCGCCGACTATGACCGACTGTTCGCGCTCCTCGACGAGAGCGTCGGCTGGGTGCCGGATACGGGTCACATGCTGCGTGGCCATCCGGACATGCTGGATACGCTCGGCCGCTATCAGGCCCGCATCCGCTATCTCCACCTGAAGGATGTGGATGCGTCTGGAAAATGGGCGATGCTCGGCGCGGGTGTCTGCGACACACCACACGTGATCGACATCGTCACGGCAGCGCCGCATTTCAACGGCTGGCTGGTACTCGAAGAAGAATCAGACGAGGCCGCCAGCGATGCTGCGGTCGCCGTCCGCCGCAACCGCGAGACGATGCGCGGGCTCGGCTACTGAGTTTATCGCCGGCCATCCTTCCTGGCCGGCATCGGCAAGCGTCGTGGTTTCCCTCCCGAGCGACGCTTCCCGAACTGCCTGCCGGCCCGGGTTCCCGTCCCCGGGTCGGCAGGTTTTTTCTGGATAGCAGCGGTCAGCAAGATCGCGTCAGGCATCAAGCCCTTGGCGTCTTCGGGCGAGTCCAAGCTTTGAGATCAGTTTGGCGACGGACTGCTCGACGGACGCTGCGGCCGTATCGATAACGAGCGGGCGCTGTCCCCAGTCGTCATAGTGCCGGGCCATGATTTCGTCCCAGCTCGGCTTGATCAATCCCGGAACATCGGTCGCCCGCGTTTCGACCCGCCGGCGATGCTCCATCTTGTCGGAGCAGATAACCTCTATTTCGGCAAATGCCGTCCCTGAGCGCTCCGCAACCGATCGCCAGGCGTCCCGCGTGATCGTCAAAGGGTTGACGGTGTCCGCGACGACCAGATTGCCGAGTGCCAGATTGTCTTCGGCGACGCCGTAGCAGACCATATATCCAGCTGGCCCGACTTCCGATCTGAGTACGTCGGAGGCACGGATATTCTGCTCGACCGTATCGACGCGGACATAGACGGCGCCGATGTCTTGCGCGAGTGCACGAGCGATCGTCGTTTTTCCGCTGCCCGGCAGGCCGCCGAAAATGATGAGCATGGTATCTGACCCCTCCCTTGTGGCGTCCGGAAGCCTGCAGGAGGGTAACGGTTTCGTCGTGTCATGGCATCTGCAGCCATGACACGATCGACGCTCGGGTCGTCAGAAGGCGCCGACGCCGCCGTTCACCTCGATGATCTCCCCGGCCAGGAAGGACGACATCGGCGAGACGAGATAAAGGACCGCATTCGCGACGTCTTCCGGCTGGCCCTCGCGGCGCAGCGGCGTGCGATCGACCGTCGCCTTGCGGCCCTCGGCGGTCGAGAAGCGGTCGTGGAACTGCGTGCCGATCAGGCCAGGAGCGACCGCATTGACGCGGATGCCGTCCGGGCCGAGTTCCTTGGCCAGTGCCCGGGACAATGTCGAGACGCCGCCCTTCGAGGCCGCATAATGCGCGGCGCCCATGCCGCCGCCATCATGGGCCGCGAGCGAGCTCATCAGCACGATCGCGCCGGAACGCGCCTCGATCATCTGCGGGATCACCGCGCGCGCCGTCAGGAACGCGCTGGTGAGGTTGAGGGCCATCGCCTCGTTCCAGAGTTCGAGCGAGCAATCGCTGACACGGCTGCGCTGGATCAGGCCGCCAGCATTGGCGACAGCGATGTCGATCGTTCCGAATGTGGCATTGGTCGCTCCAACCGCGAGCTTGGCCGCATCCGCCTCCTTGAGGTCGGCGAACAGTGCGCGGGCGCGACCCTTCGGGGCTTTCGCGACGATATCCTCGGCCGCTTCGCGGCTGCTGGAAAAGGTGAAGGCGACACGGGCGCCGGCCGCGAGGAGCGCCTCGACGATGGCCCGGCCGATACCGGACGCGCCGCCGGTCACGAAGGCCGTCCGGCCGTCGAGATCGATCTGCATGGATTTAGTCCTTGGGGGAGGGAAAAGGCGGAACCGCGACCCGTCAAGGGCGCGGCTCCGAGCGATGGACGGGCCTTACTGCCAGTCGCGATACCAGCCATCGGGGAAGGCGGCGGCGAGGGCTTCGCCGGTCAGTGCCGGGGCATAGGGGCGGCCATGCTTGCGCGTGACGGCGGTGAGTTCCGAAAGCCGCGCGGCGGCCTCGGTTGCGGCGACGGCGCGCGCTGCCGGGTCGCGGGTCGCGACGGCATCCTGCCAGATTGAGCGGCCGCCGAGAAAGCCGGACGCGCCGGCCGAGCAGGCGACCTCGACCTGATCGCGGAATTCCTCATAGCCGACGCCGGCCGAGAGGATGACCCAGGGCTGCTTCATGCCGTCATTGAGACGCTGACAGGCCTTGGCGGCGGCCTTGCGGCCCTCCGGCGTCGAGACATCGCCCGGGAATTCGACCTTCAGCATGTCGGCGCCGAATTCGGCCGAGATATGCGCGGATTCGATGATGCCTTCGACGCGGCGATCCAGCCAGGCGGTGCTCTTCTGGTCCTCGCCGGGCAGCGCGAACCAGATCGGCTCGACCACGAGCGGGATCGACTCTGCTGCGCATTCGACGACGAGGTCGCGCACGACCTGGCGCTGGAGTTCGGCCGTCTTGGCCTCCGGGCGATAGAACCACAACAGCTTGACCATGTCGGCGCCAAGCAGGCGGATCTTGCGGACGTCCCAGCCGGGGCGCATGCGCGTGCGGCGCTCGCCGTCGACAACGTCGAAGCCTTCGCCCTCGATCGAGGAGATGAGGCCCGTGGCCCCCGGCAGGGCACGGGAGGCAATCACCTGCGCCAGGCTGAACTGCGCCTCGAGCAGGAACGCGCTGGCGACGGGCGCCACGGCCTGGACGAGTTCGAGCTTGGCGTCGACGGCCTGCTGGTAGCTCACTTTCGAACGATCATCGGCGAGCAGGTCCTTGAAGCTCAGCAGATGGTCGAGCGCGAGGATCGCGAAATAGCCGTCGGCGGTCGTCACGCGCTGAAGACCGCGGATCTTGCCGGGGTCGGGAATGGCGAGCTTCGGGTTTCGCGCGGAGGCGGTGGCTGCAGTCACGGGTCAGTCTCCAATGTCGGGGAAATGTCAGGGGCCGGCTGGCCGAGGACGAGCAGGCAGCCGGCAACGAAGGTGTCTCCAAGCCCGATCGTGCTTTTGGGGCTCGGGAGATAGGGGGCGGGGCAGGCGACGACGGACCAGCCATCGGCCAGCGGGGCGAAGGCTGGCAGCGGCTCGAAACGCGCATCGACAGGGCAATGAACAGGCAGCTCATGGCGGCCGCAGCCGGCGCGCGCCGAGGCCAGCAGGCACCCGGTCATCAGGGCGGCCCTCTCGCGGGCGGGATCGCCGCGCGTCACGGCCATTGCCCATTCGTCGGCATGGACAGCGACGCGGTCGAGCGCCCATCGCTCTGCGAAACGGCGCAGCGCGTCGGTATCCGTCAGGGCGGCGCCGCTCGAGAGGGTGCGCCATTCGGAGAGGCTCATGCCGACGGAGGTCACGGTGCCGCGGAGCGCCGAGAGCAGCTTTTTAGGCAGGGCGGGGCGGCTGCCGTAATCGGCCAGTTCCTGGTGGATCAGCGGCAAGCCGGCCGCCCGCCAGCGCCGAGCAAGGTCCGCCACCATCGCGATCGCCTGGTCGATCTGATCGTCCGGCGTCGAGACGAGACTCGACAGAACTGCGGCGCCGGCGCGCTCGGCAAGCCTTGCACTCGCGGGCGCAAAGGCCGCGTCGCGTTCGGGCCCGTCATCGGCGAGGCGGACGATGACGCGCGTCGAGCGGCGGACGGTCTCTCCGCGGATCACACTGCCGGCGGTGGTTTCGAAGATCCAGTGACGCGGCTTGGCGCTTCCACCTGTTGCAACCAGTCCGACCTGCGAAAGGGCTTCGCCTTCGGCCAGCATGACATCACGATCGAGCACGCCGAGCTGCGCGGCGCTGCGATCGGCGAGCGCCAGCAGGACGTCGACGCCGAGCGGCGCCAGGACGTTGGCAATCTGCGCCGAGGTGCCGCCGACGCGCGTCACATGCGGCAGTGTCGCGCCGAGAAATGCGTCGCCATCGGGCCAGGGCAGTCCGATTTCTCCGCCGATGCCGGCCTTCGCCCGGCGTGCCAGTTCAAGGCCAAGCTGGCGGGTCTCGGCCGGCGCGCCGTCTGCAAACAGCGCATCTGCCTGCTCAAGGGGGACCAGCGCATCGACGAAGGCCGAGAAGCCGGCAATGACGGGCCGCGCGGTGGCTGCGATCGCGGGCAGTGCTGCTGCCAACGCCGCATAAGCCGCTGCCCAGTCTTCAACGACGGTCACGGGCGCCGGTTCGGCTATGCCGGGGATGTTCGCGGCGGGCATCGCAGCCTCTTTGCGTCTTTATGCGGTTAAATGCGTTGTTATGCGCTTAATGTCTGTTATGCCTTCACTCTGGTGCCGTCAAGCGGCATCCTCTAGATTGCAGGGACAAACCGGAGCCCCCCTGATGGCAAGAAAGCGAACGGCCTCGCTGCCGATGAGCCGGCGGACGGAAATGATCCGTATCGTCACCGAGCGCGGCAGCGCGTCTGTCCCGGAACTCGCTGATCTGTTTCGGGTTTCAACGGATACGATCCGCCGCGATCTCGATGCGCTGCACGATTCGGGAAAGCTCGTGCGCGCCCATGGCGGCGCCGTCTGGATGCCCGGCGGCGACCGCATCACGCCGGTGACCGACCGCATCGGTGCCGAATCCGACGGAAAAAAACGCATCGCTGCTGCGGCGTCGGGCCTGATTGCCGATGGCGAGGCTCTGATCGTCAATGGCGGCTCGACGACGCTTGCCTTCATCAAGGCGCTGTCCGGCCATCGTTCGCTCAATCTCGTGACCAACAGCGTCCCGGTTCTGGACCAGCTCAATCCCGCTGCCTTCTCCAATGTCTATGCGGTGGGCGGCGAATATCAGCCGGCGACGAAGGTGATGCTCGGGCCGCCCGCGCTGTCGGCCCATGGGCGGGTCAATGTCGATACGGCGGTGATCGGCGTGCGCGCCATCAGCGCGGAGGCCGGGATATCGACGGCCTTCATCATGGAAGCCGAGATGATCCTGGCGATGACGCGGCTGGCACGGCGGACGATCGTTCTCGCCGATGCACGCAAGTTCGAGCAGAGCGCATTCGCCACCATCGCGCCGCTCGGAGAGATCGATGTCCTGGTGACCAACGCGCCGCCGCCGCCGGCGCTGGCATCGGCGTTGGAACTCTCGGGCGTCGAGACCATCATCGCGCCCTGACCCACTCGCCAGAAACACGTTCATAGTCTATGGCCGGCTCACGCAAAGCCTGCCCAGAAGGAAACCAGCATGACGTTCGCCACCTATCCAAGCCTCAAGGGCAAGTCCGTTCTGATCACCGGCGGCGCTGCCGGAATCGGCGCTTCGCTCGTCGACGCCTTTGCCGGGCAGGGATCGCGCGTCGGTTTTGTCGATATCGATGCCGCGAGGGGCGAGGCGCGGGCCGCCGAGCTTGTCGCGAAGGGGCATGACGTCGCCTTTGAGGCCTGCGACCTCCGCGACATCGACGCGCTCAAGGACGCGTTCGGCCGCCTCGCGTCGCGGGTCGGTGCGCCGGAAGTGCTCATCAACAATGCCGCCCATGACGATCGTCATGGTTGGCAGGAGGTGACGCCCGATTATTATGACGGCCGCATCGCCTCCAACCTCAAGCACATGTTCTTCGCCATCCAGACCGTCGCGCCGGCGATGATCGCCGCCGGCCGTGGCTCGATCATCAATTTCGGCTCCAATTCATGGATGGAGGCTGTCGGCGGCATGCCGGTCTATACGTCCGCCAAGGCAGCCGTTCACGGCATGACGCGGTCGTTCGCGCGCGATCTCGGTCCGCATCGCATCCGCGTCAACACCATCGTCCCCGGCTGGGTGATGACCGAGCGGCAGAAGGCGCTTTGGGTCACTGAGGAGGGGTTGGCGCGGCAGCGCGCGCGCCAGTGCCTGCCCGATCTGATCGAGCCGGTCTATCTCGCCAACATGGCGCTGTTCCTCGCCTCGGACGACAGCGCGATGTGCACGGCCAACAACTACATGGTCGAAGCCGGCTCGATCTGAGCCGGCCCGTCCGTCCGACCGCCGAAGACGGTGGCGACCGGAAATTCTGACCCGGCTCCGAAATCATTTGCGTTCCCGGAGCCGCCAGCCTACAAGGCGCCTCCACTTATCGCGGGGTGGAGCAGCCCGGTAGCTCGTCAGGCTCATAACCTGAAGGTCATCAGTTCAAATCTGGTCCCCGCAACCAAATCATGTGAAAGGCCCGCCTCTGGCGGGCCTTTTGCATTTTGGCAGCCGTCCTCATGGGCACAGTCCGGCCGGAGGGCTCCGTGAGCGAACCGCGCGGCCGACGGACAAAATTCCGCGGCCCTGGACAATGGAGCGTTCGGCGGCCGGGGCGGAATCGGCTATGGATTGAGCGACCGGTCTCTCGACCTGGTCCAAGATCGTGTCGGCAGGGCTGCGGGGATCGATTTTCGGTCTCGGCCTATGCCGCACAAGACAGTTCAATCCCTGGTCTGAAGAGACGCCCCATGCCAAACAACGCCAAGCCATTATGGACCGGGACGACGGGCCCGCGTTTCGTCGACCGTGCCGCGCATCGCCACTGGCTGCTCGGCCAGGCCTCGTCGCTGTTCGACTTCTTCCAGTTCGCCAGTTTCAACCCGAAGGGCGGCTTCTTCACGCTGACGGATGAGGGACTGCCCAACCCGCCAAAGCTTGGCAATGCCGGCGTGGTGCGCGAGCTTCATGATACGACGCGCATGGTGCATTGCTCGGCCGTTGCCCATCTGCTCGGCCTGCCGGGTGCCGACCGGAATGTCGATCACGGCATGGACTTCATCTGGAAGCGCCATCGCGACGAGGTGAATGGCGGCTATTTCTGGGGCGTCGACGACGAGAAGGCGACCAATCCCAACAAGCAGGCCTACGGCCATGCTTTCGTGATCCTCGCGGCCTCGTCAGCCAAGGTCATCGGCCATCCCGACGCCGATCGGCTGATGAGCGACATCCTTGAAGTCTTGCAAACGCGATTCTGGGACAAGGCCGCCGGCGCGACGACCGAGGAATACCGGGCCGACTGGAGCGTGATCAGCGATTATCGCGGCCAGAATTCCAACATGCATCTGACCGAAGCCCTGATGGCCGCCTTCGAGGCCACCGGTGACCGGCAATTGCTGTCGATGGCCGAGCGCATCGCCGATCTCATCATCAACCGCCACGCCCGCGAGCAAGGTTGGCGCGTCGCCGAGCATTTCACCGGCGACTGGAAGGTCGACCGCGACTATGTGGGCGATCCGATGTTCCGGCCGAAGGGCACGACGCCGGGCCATGCGCTCGAATGGAGCCGCCTTCTGGTCCAGTTGTGGGAACTTGGTGGGCGGACCCATGCCTGGATGCTCGACGCCGCCAGGAACCTCTTCCTCAAGACCGTCGGAACCGGCTGGAACAACGCCACCGGCGGCTTCTACTACACGCTCGGCTGGGACGATCAGCCGGATTGCCGCGACCTCTATTGGTGGCCGTGCGCCGAGGGCATTGCTGCCGCGGCGGTTCTCGGCAGCGTCGATGGCGATCCGCGGTTCGAGGAGTGGTATCGTCGCATCTGGGGCTTCGTCAGCAACCACATCATCGATCGGAAGCATGGCGGCTGGATTCCGGAACTCGACGCCGATCTGAAGCAGGTCAATCGCGTGTTCACGGGACGGCCGGACATCTACCACGCCGTCCAGGCCTGCCTGATCCCCCTGCTGCCGCCGAATGGCAGCATCACGCGCGGTCTCGATGGCAATGGCTCGGTCTCGCTGCTGAACGGCCGCTGACATCGTCCGGTCCGGCGCCCGCCCGCAGGACGGGCGCCGGACCGGACGGCCGATGCTGATTGTTCGCGGTCACGACGATGATTGCACCGTCTTGCCGCGGAGGATCGCCCCGGCGGGCCTGAGGGCGATCACGATCGCCGCAAGGACGAGGAGTCGCCGGCGGGTCTTGCATGCGTCATAAGGACGACACGAGACGCCGCCCCTTATTCCGTGCGCTGCCGCCCCGATTCTCGGCTGCGGCAACTGCCCGCCCGCCGCCAGACGGGACCGCCAGCCGAATTCTGACCCAGTCCGCCGGAGTGCCGATGCCTGCCCTGTCCGAACCGCTCAATATCGTCCTCGAAGACCGCGTCGTCTTCGGCCGCGTGACCTTGGATGACGGCCGCATCCAGTCCGTCGAAAGCGAGGAGCGGCCGGATGCCGGCGCCGAAGATTTCCTGATCCCCGGCCTCATCGACATTCACACCGACAATATCGAGCATCATTTCCAGCCGCGTCCCGGCGTCAACTGGCCGTCGACGCTCGGCGCGGTGATGGCGCATGACTGGCAGGTGCTCGGCGCGGGCATCACGACGGTGCTCGATTCCCTTTCGCTCGGCGATTATGACAGCCGCGGCGCGCGCACGGCGATGCTCGACGCCGCCATCGGCGGGCTGACCGAGGCCCGCGCCGCCGGCCTTCTGCGCGTCGATCACTATTTCCATTTCCGCTGCGAATTGTCGGATCCGGCCCTGCTCGACATCGTCGGACGGCATATCGACAATCCCGGCCTTCGCCTGATGAGCATGATGGACCACACGCCCGGCCAGCGGCAGTGGCACGATGTCGGGCTCTATCGCGAATTCCGCCGCAAGAAGAATGCGCGCGTCTGGTCCGACGACGAGTTCGCGGCCTATATGGCCGAGCGGCGGGCGCATCAGGCGCATTATGTACCGGCCGGACGCGCCGCCATCGCTGCGGCGGCGAAGGAGCGCGGCATCCGCCTTGCCAGCCATGATGATACCAGCGTCGCCGATGTCGATGAGGCGCGGGGCCTCGGCATCGCCATCAGCGAGTTTCCGACCACGCTGGCCGCCGCGACGGCCGCGCGCGAGTCCGGCATGGCGATCGTCATGGGCGCGCCCAACATCGTGCTCGGCGGATCGCATTCCGGCAATGTCGGCGCGGCGGAACTTGCCGACGCCGGACTGCTCGACATTCTGACATCGGATTATGTGCCGACCAGCCTGCTGCAGGCGCCGTTCATCCTGGCGGCGCGCGGCATGCCGATCCCCGAGGCGATCGGTCTCGTGACGTCGAAGGTCGCTGACGCGGCCGGCTTTGCCGACCGTGGCCGCATTGCCCCGGGTCTCCGCGCCGACCTTGTCCGGGTCTCGGTCGTCGGCGGAGTCCCCGTCATCCGTGCCATCTGGATCGAAGGCCGGCGGGTCGTCTAGCCAAACGGCACCGCCCTACCCATGCGCGATCATCACGTGGCGGACGACGGTATAGTCCTCCAGCGCGTAGGATGAGAGGTCTTTGCCATAGCCGGACTGCTTGAGGCCGCCATGCGGCATCTCGCTGACCAGCATGAAGTGTGTGTTGACCCAGGTGCAGCCATATTGGAGCCGCGCCGCCGTCTGCATCGCGCGGTCGATATCCTTGGTCCAGACGGAGGAGGCGAGGCCGTAGTCGGACTCGTTGGCCCAGGTGACCGCGTCGTCCGGGTCGGTGAAGCGCGTCACCGAGACGACCGGGCCGAACACTTCGCGGCGCACGATCTCGTCGGATTGCAGGGCGCCGGCGATCACCGTCGGCTCGAAATAGAAGCCTGAACCCGCGCCTTGCCGTCCGCCGGTGGCGATCTCGATGTGCTTTTCTGCCGAAGCGCGCTCGACGAAGCCCTTCACGCGGTCGCGCTGGCGCGCCGAGATCAGCGGCCCGAGCTCGTTCTTCGTGTCGTCGGCATCGTTGTAGGTCAGTGTCGAGACGGCCGAGGCAAGGTCGGCGACGAGCTTGTCGTGGATCTTCGCGCCGGCATAGATTCGGCAGGCGGCGGTGCAATCCTGCCCGGCATTGTAATAGCCGAAGGCCCTGAGCCCGTTCACGACCGCGTCGAGATCGGCATCGTCATAGACAATGACGGGCGCCTTGCCACCGAGTTCGAGATGCGTCCGCTTCACGGTGCTCGACGCCGCCTGGATGACCTTCTTGCCGGTGCCGATATCGCCGGTGACCGAGATCATGTCGACGCCGGGGTGGTTGATCAGCGCATTGCCGACGGTGGCGCCACGGCCGAGCACGATGTTGACGACACCTTCCGGCAGTACTGCGGCGATGGTCTCGGCGAGGCGAAGCGCGGTCAGCGGCGTCTGCTCGGATGGCTTGAAGACGACCGTATTGCCGGCGGCGAGCGCCGGGGCCAGCTTCCACGCCATCATCATCAGCGGGTAGTTCCACGGCGCGATCGACGCGACGACGCCGATTGGGTCGCGGCGGATCATCGAGGTGTGGCCGGGCAGATATTCGCCCGCGACCTGTCCGTGCATGGTGCGCACCGCGCCGGCGAAGAAGCGATAGCAATCGACGATCGCGGGGATCTCGTCATTGAGCACGGCATTGATCGGCTTGCCGCAATTCTCCGCCTCGATCGCCGCGAAGGCGGAGGCCTCTGCCTCGATGTCGGAGGCGATCTTGAAGAGATAGGCCGCGCGCTGAGCCGGCGTGGTCCGCGACCAGGTGGCGAAGGCCTTGCGGGCCGCCGCGACGGCCGCGTCGACCTGCGCTGTTGAGGCCTCGTTCAGCGTCAGGATCGGGGCACCGGTGCGCGGATTGAGGATGATCTCTTCGGCCTCGGTGCCGTCCTCGAACCGTGATCCGATCAGCATAGCGTGCTGCATGACGTCTCTCCTGGATTATTTGCCGGAGCCGGCGATCTCGTCGCCACCTCGGGTGAGATAGAAGGCCGCGAGTATCGGCAGGAACGTGGCGGCGACGACGAACATCGCCACGACATTGGTCACCGGGCGTTGGCGCGGGCGGATCAGCTCTTCCAGCATCCAGAGCGGCAATGTCTGCTGCTGCCCTGCCGTGAAGGTGGTGACGATGACCTCGTCGAACGAGAGGGCGAAGGCCAGCATGCCGCCGGCGAGCAGCGCCGTGCCGATATTCGGCAGGATGACATGGCGGAAGGTTTGGAAGCCGTCGGCGCCGAGATCCATCGAGGCTTCGACCAGCGAGGCCGAGGTGCGGCGGAAACGCGCGACGGCGTTGTTGTAGACGACCACGATGCAGAAGGTCGCGTGCCCCAGCACGATGGTCCAGAACGAAAACGGGATCGAGAAGGTCGAAAAGGCCGAGCGGAGCGCGATGCCCGTGATGATGCCGGGGAGGGCGATCGGCAGGATCACCAAGAGCGAAATCGTCTCGCGCCCGAAGAAGCGCGTGCGGCTGACCGCGGCGGCCGTCAGCGTGCCGAGCACCAGCGCCAGCGCCGTCGCGACGGTGGCGACTTGCAGCGAGAGCAGCAGCGCCGCAGAGATGTCCGGCCGCGACCATGCGACCGAGAACCATTTCAAAGTCAGCCCCGGCGGTGGCCAGACGAAGCTCTTCTCCTCGGTGGTGAAGGCATAGACGAAGATGATGAGAAGCGGCGCCAGCAGATAGATGAGCCCGCCGGCGGCGGCGAGGCGGAGCAGGAGAGGGGCGCGGTCGCCATCAGAGCGCATCGAAGGCTCCGAGCCGTTTGGCCACCGTCAGATAGATGCCCATGATGACGATCGGCACCACGGTGAAGGCAGCGGCCAGCGGAATGTTCCCGGCCGTGCCCTGCTGCGTGTAGACGGCCTGGCCGATAAAGAGCCGCGACGTCCCGACGATCTGCGGGATGATGTAGTCGCCGAGCGTCAGCGAGAAGGTGAAGATCGAGCCGGCGACGATGCCGGGAAAGGCGAGCGGCAGGATCACCTTGCGGAAGGTCATCGCCGGCGTGCCGCCGAGATCGGACGAGGCGTCGATCAGGTTGACTGGGACACGCTCCAGCGCTGCCTGGGTCGGCAGGATCATGTAGGGCAGCCAGATATAGACGAAGACGAGGAACGTCCCGATATAGCTGACCGAAAGCGAATTGCCACCGATGCCTGGGATGGCGAGGATCGCGTCGAGCAGCCATGCGATGTGCAGCTTCGCGAACAGCCAGGTGAGGATGCCCTCTTTGGCGAGGATCAGCTTCCACGCATAGACCTTGACCAGATAGCTCGACCAGAGCGGCAGCATGATGCCGAGATAGAACAGCGCCTTCCATTTGCCGCGGGCATAGCGCGCCGCGACATAAGCGATCGGGAAGGCGATGATCGCCGAGGCGACCGTGACCAGCGCCGCCATGATCACCGTCCGAAGAATGATGTCGAAATTCGATGGCCGCAGCAGCTCGGCATAGGTCGCGAGGGTGAATTCCGGTACCACGAGGCCGGAGAATTCGTCGAGCGAATAGAAGCTCTGCAGCAGGAGCGTCAGCAGCGAGCCGATATAGACGATGCCGAGCCAGAGCACGGGTGGCAGCAGCATCAGCGCGACCAGAAGCCCCGGCCGGCGCCAGAAGAGATCGCCGAGCCGGCCGCCGAGCGAGCGCGGCGGCGGGGTCCAGCCGGCGTCGAGCGCGCTCACGGCTCGGTGCCCATGAGATGCAGCGCCGCGCTGTCGAAGCCGACGCCAACCGTGTCGCCTTCACCCGGCAGATCGGCACCGGAGGGAACGACGGCATGCAGCTTCAGTCCCTCGGCCTCGATGGCGAGCCGCGTGACGGGGCCGAGATAGCTGCGCGCGACGACGATGCCGGAGAGCCGCGCTTCGCCGCCGAGCCGGATCGCCTCGGGGCGGAGGCTGGCATAGCGGCGAATGCCGGCGAGCCGTTCGACGAGGGCCGGCGGCAGCACATTGGACGAGCCGACGAAATCGGCGACGAAAGGTGTGTCGGGCCGCTGGTAGATATCTTCAGGCGTTCCGACCTGCCGGATTCGACCCTCGCTGAACACCGCCACGCGGTCAGCCATCGACAGCGCCTCGCCCTGGTCATGCGTGACGAAAACGAAGGTAATGCCGAGGCGCTTCTGCAGGCTTTTCAGTTCCTCCTGCATGTTCTCGCGCAGCTTCAGATCGAGCGCCCCGAGCGGCTCGTCGAGCAGCAGCACCTTCGGCTTGTTGACGATGGCGCGGGCAAGCGCCACGCGCTGGCGCTGGCCGCCGGAAAGCTGGCCCGGGCGGCGGTCGCCATAACCGCCGAGCTGCACGAGTTCGAGCGCAGCTTCCGCCGTCTTCAGGCGCTCGGCCTTCGGCACCTTCCGCAGCATCAGCGAATAGGCAACGTTCTCGATGACGTTCATATGCGGGAACAGCGCATAGTCCTGGAACACGGTGTTGACGCTGCGCCGATAGGGCGGCACGCCCTCGACCCGCTCGCCGAAGATTTCGATATGGCCTGATGTCGGCTGCTCGAAGCCGGCGATGAGGCGAAGGCAGGTCGTCTTGCCGGAGCCGGACGGCCCCAGCATGGCGAAGAACTCGCCCTCGGCGATGTCGAGATCGACGGCGTCGAGCGCTTTCACGCTGCCGAAATGGCGCGAGACAGCGCGGAGCGAGACGGCGGACGTGCTCAAGTGCCCCCTCCCCAACCCTCCCCCGCTTCGCGGGAGAGGGGGCAGCCCGGGTTCACTTTCTCGCAGGCGTTATTGTTTGCGCGTGCGCTCGCCGCAGGGCGCGGTCGGCCCTCTCTCCCGCGGAGCGGGGGAGAGCTGGAGAGGGGGCCCTTCACGGTCAGCCACCCATCACCGCGATATAATCCGACACCCAGCGCGAATAGGGAACGCAGGCGTCCTGACTGGTGCATTTGGCGACCGGGGTCTTCCAGAAGCGGATCTTCGAGAAATTGTCGAAGCCATTGGTGGCGCAGCCGGCATCCGTCAGCAATTCATTGCCCTTGCAGGCGGCCGGCACCACCGGCACCGAGCCGAACCAGGCGGCGACGTCGCCCTGGACCTTCGGCGAGAGCGAGTGTTCCATCCAGAGATAGGCGCAGTTCGAGTGAGCGGCGTTGGCGGCGAGCATCGTCGTGTCGGCCCAGCCCGTCGCGCCTTCGGCCGGCACGGTCGAGGCGACCGGCTGCTTGTCGAACTGCAGCGTGTTGACCTGGAACGGCCATGATGACGAGGCAACCACGCCTTCGGTCTTGAAATCGTCGACCTGCACGGCGGCGTCATGCCAATAGCGGCCGACGAGCTTGCGCTGGCCCTTCAGCAGCTCGATCGCAGCCGCATACTGGTCTTCGGTCAGCTCATAGGGGTCCTTGATGCCGAGCTCGGGCTTCTTGGCCATCAGATAGGTGGCGGCGTCGGCGATATAGATCGGACCGTCATAGGCCTGGACGCGGCCGGCATTCGGCTTGCCGTCCGGCAGGTCCTGCGCTTCGAAGACGACCGACCAGCTCGTCGGTGCCTCCTTGAAGACATTGGTGTTGTACATGAGGACGTTCGGCCCCCACTGATAGGGGACGCCGTAATGATCGCTGCCGACCGTAAACCACGGCGCGTTTTGCAGCCGCTCGTCGACCGTCGACCAGCTCGGAATGAGCGCCGTGTTGACCGGGACCACCTTCTTGCCGGCGACGAGGCGCAGCGAGGCATCGCCCGATGCGGTGACGAGGTCGAAGCCGCCCTGGTTCATCAGCGTCACCATCTCGTCAGAGGTGGCGGCCGTCTTCACGGAAACCTTGCAGCCCGTCGACTTCTCAAAGTCCGTGACCCAGTCATAGGCCTTGTCGCTTTCGCCGCGCTCGATATAGCCCGGCCATGCGACGATGTTGAGCGCGCCTTCACCGGCGCCGACAGAAGCCTGCTGTGCGGTCGCCTGGCCGACAAACGCCGCAACGGCAGCAAGCGCGATCGTCGATTTGAGGATCGAGGTCATTCGATGCTGTCTCCCTGTTCCCTGGGAGACGCGGGCTTCTCAAGTCCCGTCATTCCCCCTCTGTCGCCAGATTAATCGGGAACGGCGGCTTGGCAAATTCAATCGCGAGCGGGCCGCCCGGATGAGGGCGGCCCGTCGCTGGTCAGCTCATGGTCGGCATGACGAAGTCGGCGCCGGCGCGGATGCCGGTCGGCCAGCGGGTCGTGATCGTCTTGAGCTTCGTATAGAAGCGAATGCCTTCCATGCCATGCATATGATGATCGCCGAACAGCGACTGCTTCCAGCCGCCGAACGAATGGAACGCCATCGGCACGGGGATCGGCACGTTGATGCCGACCATGCCGACCTGGATCTGGTGCGCGAATTCGCGCGCCGCGTCGCCGTCGCGGGTGAAGATCGCGGTGCCATTGCCGAAGGGATGGTCGTTGATCATCTTGGCGGCGGTCGCGTAGTCAGGCGCCCGAGCAATGGCGAGCACCGGCCCGAAGATCTCCTCCTTGTAGATCGTCATGTCGGTGGTGACGTTGTCGAACAGCGTTCCGCCGATGAAATAGCCGTCTTCATAGCCCTGGAGCTTCAGGCCGCGCCCATCCACCACGAGCTTCGCGCCCTCGGCGACGCCGGCATCGATATAGCCGCGCACCTTGTCGAGGTGCTGCCTGGTGACGAGCGGTCCCATCTCGGCTTCCGGATCCGTGCCCGGTCCGACCTTCAGCGCGCGGATCTTCGGCTCCAGCTTGGCAATGAGCGCCTCGGCCGTCTTCTCGCCGATCGGAACCGCCACGGAGATCGCCATGCAGCGCTCGCCGGCCGAGCCATAGGCGGCGCCCATCAGTGCGTCGACGGCTTGGTCCATGTCGGCGTCGGGCATGATGATCATGTGGTTCTTGGCGCCGCCGAGCGCCTGGCAGCGCTTGCCGTTCTTCGCGGCGGTCTCGTAGATGTAGCGCGCGATCGGGGTCGAGCCGACGAAGCTGACGGCCTGGATATCGGGATTGGTCAGGATCGCGTCGACCGCATCCTTGCCGCCATGCACCACCTGGAACACGCCGTCCGGCAGTCCGGCTTCCTTCAGCCAGTCGGCAATCACCAGCGAAGCCGACGGGTCGCGCTCGGACGGCTTCAGGATGAAGCAGTTGCCGGCCGCGAGCGCGATCGGGAACATCCACATCGGCACCATGGCCGGGAAGTTGAACGGCGTGATGCCGGCGACGACGCCGAGCGGCTGGCGCAGCGAATGGCTGTCGACGCGCGTGCCGACATTCTCGGTCACTTCGCCCTTGAGAAGCTGCGGCGCGGCGGTGGCGAATTCGACCACTTCCATGCCGCGCTGGATCTCGCCCTTGGCATCGGAGAGCACCTTGCCATGCTCAGCCGTGATGACGGCCGCGAGATCATCGATCCGCTCTTCAATAATGTGCAGGAACTTGTTCAGGATGCGCGCGCGGCGGAGCGGCGTCGTCGCGGCCCAGCCGGGCGCTGCCGCCTTGGCGGCGTCGGCTGCAGCCTTCACCTCAGCCTCGCCGCCGAGACGCACGGCCTTGGCCGCCGCGCCCGTCGCCGGGTTGAACACCGGCTGCGTCGCCTCCGAGGCTCCGGCCGAGCGCTGGCCCGCGATGAAATGGTCGATGATCGGCAAGCTGGACATGGCTTCTCTCCGGATTGAACCCGCCTCTCCATGCAGCATCCGAATTCGCACAGCAATCGCCAGCCTTGCGGCTCCGTTGTGCGGAAATTAAAGTGGTCGGATGGATTGGGAACGCATCCGCATCTTTCTCGCCGTGGCGCGCACCGGGCAGATCCTTGGGGCGGCGCGTCAGCTCGGGCTCAATCATGCCACCGTGTCGCGCCAGCTGACTGCGCTGGAGGACGAGGCGAAGGCGAAGCTCGTCGAGCGGCGCACCAATGGCTGCCAGTTGACGCCGGCCGGCGAGCAATTGATGGCCGCCGCAGAACGCGCCGAGTCCGAATTCCTGCGGGTCGAGGCGGAGCTGTCCGGCGCTTCGGCCGGCATTGCGGGCACAGTGCGCGTCGGCGCGCCGGATGGGCTCGGCAATTATTTCCTCGCCGCCGAGCTCGGGGGGCTCGCCACCCAACATGCCGAGCTGATCATCCAGCTCGTGCCGCTGCCGCGCACCTTCTCGCTGTCGCGGCGCGAGGCCGATATCGTCATCACGCTCGATCGGCCGGCAAGCGGGCGGCTGGTGGTGCGCAAGCTCACCGATTACAGCCTCGGCATCTACGCGTCGGAGGAGTATCTGGCGCGCTACGGCCCCATTCGCCGCGAGGCCGATCTCGCCGGCCGCCTCGTGGTCACCCATGTCGAGGATCTCGCCTATAGCCGAGCGCTCGACTATGCGGCAAAGCTCGCCCATGTCAGCAGCCGCCGCTATGAGTGCGGCAGCGTTGTCGGGCAGGTCGAGGCGGTCAGGGCAGGGATGGGCGTCGGCATCCTGCACGACTACACCGCCGCGCTTTACCCCGAACTTCGCCGCCTGCTGCCCGAGATCGCCTTTCGCCGCAGCTATTGGCTGACGAGCCATCCCGACACGCATGAGACGCGCCGCGTGGCCGCCGTTGCGGATTATATTGCCGCCCGCGTCCGCGCCGCGCGCCATGCCTTCCTGCCGGATGAGACCGTCAGCCCGCTGGCCGGCGTCGAGGCGCCATAGGCCGCTTGGCCTCGCCGTGCCCGTGGTCTATGCAGCTTTGCGACGATCAGCGCGGTGAGGAGACCCCGATGCGCCTTTCGAATGCGACGCTTGCCGGCTTGCCGGCTTCCGTGCGGCGGCCCGGCTATGCCCGCGCCGCAGTGACACCGGGCATCGTCCATCTCGGCGTTGGCGCCTTCCACCGGGCTCATCAAGCCGCCTATGTCGACCAATGCCTTGCCGAAGGGGAGGCCGGTTGGGGCATCGTCGGCGCCTCGCTCAGAAGCGCGGATACACGCGACGCGCTGGCGCCACAGGACGGGCTCTATACGCTCGCCGTGCGCGCCGATGACCGCGAAGAGCTGATCGTCATCGGCTCGCTGCTGGGCTTGCTCGTCGCGCCGGAGGATCCGGCGGCTCTCCTCGACGTGATGATCGATCCGGGCGTCCGCATCGTGACGCTGACCGTCACCGAGAAGGCCTATCTCCGCACCGCGTCCGGCGATCTCGACGCCGACCATCCGGATATCAGCGCCGATCTCGCCTCGCCGGCCTCGCCGCGCACCGCCCACGGCTTCATCGTCGAGGCGCTGGCCCGCCGCCGCGCGGCTGGAACGCCGGCATTCACCGTTCTCTCCTGCGACAACCTGCCGAACAACGGTGTCACCACGCGCCGCGTGATAGCGCAGTTCGCGGCGCTGCGCGATCCGGATCTCGGGCGCTTTGTGGCCGAAGAGGTCGCGTTCCCGTCCAGCATGGTCGACCGCATCGTCCCAGCGACGACGGACGCCGATCGCGCCCGTATCAGCGCCGCGCTTGGCGTCACCGATGCGTGGCCGGTGTTGACCGAGCCATTCATGCAATGGGTTGTCGAGGATCGCTTCCCGGCCGGCCGGCCCGATTGGGAACGCTTCGGCGTCACCATGGTCGAGGATGTGACGCCCTATGAGGAGATGAAGCTGCGGCTGCTCAACGGCGCGCACTCATCCATCGCCTATCTCGGCCAGTTGCTCGGCCATGAGACCGTCGCCGACGCCTTCGCCGACCCCGCTATTCGACGCTTCGTCGACGGCCTCTGGCAGGATTTCATCGTCACGCTGCCTGAGGATGCCGGCCTCGACACCGCCGACTATATCCAGCGCCTCGCGAGCCGCTTCGCCAATACGGCGCTGCGCCATCGCACCGCCCAGATCGCCAATGACGGCTCGCAGAAATTGCCGCAGCGGATCGTCGCGGCAACGCTTGACCGGATGGACAAGGGGCTCGGCGTCGATCGTTCGGCCTTCGCGCTCGCTGCATGGATCGCGGCACTCGCCGGTCGCGGCACGCCGCCTGCCTTCACCGATCCGCTCGACGCGGTCCTCGCACCTTTGCTGAAAGCCGAGGGCGACCCGGCGGTCGTCGTCGAGGCGGTTTTCGCTGCTACAGGCTTTGCGGCCGCCAGCCCGCATCGCGCCGCACTGGTTGCCAAGACGGCCGCTGCGCTCGCGACCCTTCGCGATGTCGGTCCTCTACGGGCTCTCGCTTTGCTGTGATGCGGCGCGGCCTTGTCGACCGGGTGTGCGTGGCCTAGCTGAAGGACCGAAGCCAAGGTGGCGCAAAGGACGGCGCCGCCCGCAAGGGAGCCTTCACATGACATCGTCGCTCAACGCATCCGCCTCCGGCACCTTCAAGGTCGGCGGCGAAATCGCGATCAATCGCCTCGGCTTCGGCGCCATGCGCGTCACCGGCCCGGGCATCTGGGGGCCGCCCGCCGACCACGCCGAAGCGATCCGCACGCTGAAGCGCCTGCCAGAGATCGGCGTCAATTTCATCGATACGGCCAATTCCTACGGCCCCGACGTTTCCGAGGAGCTGCTTCGCGAGGCGCTGCATCCCTATCCCGGCCTCCTGATCGCCACCAAGGCCGGGTTGACCCGCGAGGGGCCCAACCGCTGGACGCCCAAGGGCGACCCGACCTATCTAATCGACGAAGCCAAGAAGAGCCTCAAGAAGCTCGGCGTCGAGCAGATCGCGCTCTGGCAGCTTCATCGCATCGATCCGAAGGTGCCGCGCGCCGAACAGTTTGGCGCCGTGAAGCAGATGCTCGACGAAGGCATCATCGCCCATGCCGGCCTCAGCGAGGTTTCGGTGGCCGAGATCCAGGCGGCGAGCGCCGTCTTCCCGGTCGCGACCGTTCAGAACCGGTACAATCTTGTCGATCGCGGCAGCGAGGACGTGCTCGAATATTGCGAGCGCGAGTTCATCGGCTTCATCCCGTGGGCGCCGCTCGCCTCGGGCAATCTGGCCCAGCCGGGCTCGGTCCTGGATGAGACGGCCAAGGCGCTCGGCGCGACGCATTCGCAGGTGGCGCTCGCCTGGGTGCTGAAGCGCAGCCCGGTGATGCTGCCAATTCCCGGCACGTCCAAGGTCTCTCATCTCGAAGACAATGTCGCCGCTGCGGCGCTGACTTTGTCCGACGAGGCTTTTGCGGCGCTTGATGCGGCGGCGCGCGGCTCAGCCTGATCATTTGAGGGACTTCCCGTCGGTGCCAAGGAGTGAAACTCTGCATTGCCGGCGGGCAACCGCCTTCAGGGATCGGGAGCGAGCGTGATCTACGATTACTGCGTTATCGGCGGCGGCATTGTCGGCCTCGCGACCGCCATGCAACTGCTCGCACGTGATCCAGGCGCCAGCCTTGTGCTCATCGAGAAGGAAGCGGCGCTTGCCCAGCATCAGACGGGCCATAATTCGGGCGTCATCCATGCCGGCGTCTATTACGCGCCCGGCAGCCTGAAGGCCGAGCTGTGCCGCGCGGGTTCGGCGGCGACCAAGGCCTTCTGCCTAAGTCACGACGTGCCCTTTCGCACCTGCGGCAAGCTGATCGTCGCCACCAACGATGCCGAACACACGCGCCTGCTGGCGCTCGAGGAGCGCGCCGGCCGCAACGGCATCGAAGTGATCCGGCTCGACAAGGCCGGGCTCGCCGAGCGGGAGCCGGAGATCGAGGGTGTCAGCGCGCTGCATGTCCCCTCATCGGCAATCGTCGATTATCGTCTCGTCTGCGCCGCCATGGGGCGGCGCATCGCGGCATCCGGCGGCGAGATCCGCCTCGGCGAACGCGCGATCGGCATAGCCGAGCATGCCGCCGGGGTGCGGGTCTCGACCGACAAGGGCGAGGTCGAGACCAGAATGCTGGTCGCCTGCGCCGGGCTGCAGTCGGACCGGCTCGCCACCCTTGCCGGCCTGCCGATCAGCCATCGCATCGTGCCGTTTCGCGGCGAATATTACGTCCTCGCCAAGAAGCACGAGAACCGCATTCGCCACCTCATCTATCCGACGCCCGATCCGGCGCTGCCCTTTCTCGGCATTCATCTGACGCTGATGATCGATGGATCGGTGACGGTCGGCCCCAATGCGGTGCTCGGCCTTTCGCGCGAGCGGCAGGGCAAGTGGGCAATGGACGCGGATGACCTTCGCGCCATGGCAGGCTTTGGCGGCTTCTGGAAAATGGCCGCCGCCAACTGGCGCACGGCGGCGACCGAATTCGTCAACTCGGTCCACAAGCGCGGCTATCTGGAACAGTGTCGGAAGTATTATCCGGCGCTCGAGCTCGACGATCTCCAGCCTTATCCGGCCGGCATCCGCGCCCAGGCTGTCGAGGCCAATGGGCGCATGGTCGAGGATTTCGTCATGGTCGAGAGCGCGCGCATGCTCCATGTCTGCAACGCGCCGTCGCCGGCCGCTACCTCGGCGCTGCCGATCGCCGGCCGCATCGTCGACCGGATCGAGATGAAGCGCGCCGCGCTCGCCTGATCACTCCAAGGGGACGTTCGCCTCCAGTTCGTCAAGCCACACCTTCGCCTCCGCATCCGATGGCATGCGCCAGTCGCCGCGTGGCGACAGCGAGCCGCCCGACGACATCTTCGGCCCGTTCGGGATCGTCGAGCGCTTGAACTGGTTCGCGAAGAAGCGGCGGATGAACACCTGCATCCACTTGCGGATTTCGGCGAGCGAATAGGCGCGCTGCTCGTCCGCCGGCATATCCTTCGGCCAGGGTCCGCGCGTGGCATCGCTCCAGGCATGATGCGCGAGGAAGGCGATCTTCGACGGCCGGAAGCCAAAGCGTGTCAGGTAATAGAGCGTGAAGTCCTGCAGCGGGTAGGGGCCGACGATCGCCTGCGTCGACTGGATCGGCTTGCCGTCGGCAACCGGCACCAGCTCCGGCGAAATCTCGGTCGCGAGGATCGCATAAAGTGTCGCCGCCGCCTCTGCGCTGACATCGCCCGATGTCGCGACGAAGCGGATCAAGTGCTGGATCAGCGTCTTCGAGACCGACGCATTGACGTTGTAATGTGACATGTGATCGCCGACGCCGAACGTGCACCAGCCGAGTGCCAGCTCCGACAGATCGCCGGTGCCGACGACGAGGCCATGATGCTGGTTGGCGAGGCGGAAGAGATAGTCGGTGCGAAGGCCGGCCTGCACATTCTCGAAGGTCACGTCATAGACCGGCTCGCCGCCGGCAAAGGGATGGCCGAGATCGGTCAGCATCTGCCGGGCGGCAGGGCGGATGTCGATTTCGGCCGCGCTGACGCCGAGCGCCCGCATCAGCGCCCAGGCATTCGACTTGGTGTGATCGGACGTCGCGAATCCCGGCAGCGTATAGGCGAGGATGTTTTCACGCGGCAGGCCGAGCCGATCCATCGCGCGCGCCGCCACGATCAGCGCCTGCGTCGAGTCGAGACCGCCCGAGACGCCGATGACGCAATGCTTGAGGCCGGTTGCTGCGAGCCGCTTGGCGAGCCCCTGCACCTGGATGTTGTAGGCCTCGTAGCAATCCTCCGCGAGGCGAGCAGGATCGGCGGGAACGAACGGGAACCGCTCCACAACGCGGTCGAGCGCAACCGGCTGTTCCGGCGCGTCGAGCACGAAGCCGACCGTGCGGAAGGCCGGCGCGCGCGGACCCTCGAGCGCGACGCAATCGCCATAGGTCGTGAGCCGCATCCGCTCCTGCCGGAGGCGGCCGAGATCGATATCGGCGGTCGCCACCGTTGCCTCGATGGCGAAGCGTTCAGTCTCGGCGAGCAGGACGCCGTTCTCAAAGATGGTGGCCTGGCCGTCCCAGGCGAGATCGGTGGTCGATTCGCCCGGTCCCGCTGCCGAAAAGGCATAGGCGCTCGCGGTCCGCGCCGAATGGCTGGCGCAGAGCAGGCGGCGCGTCTCGGCCTTGCCGATGGTGATGTTGGAGGCCGAGAGGTTGAGCAGAACCTCGGCACCGGCGAGTGCTGCATGGGTCGAGGGCGGCAGCGCCACCCAGATGTCCTCGCAGATCTCGGCGTGGAAGGTGAACGGCACGCTGCCGGTCGAGCGGAACAGCAGGTCGGTGCCGAAGGGGACCGTGCGGCCATCGATTGTGATGGTGCGGCCGGTGACGCCGGCACCGGAGGTGAAGTGCCGCCGCTCGTAGAACTCGCGATAGTTGGGGAGATACGTCTTCGGCACTGCGCCGAGAATGGCGCCGCGATGGATCGCAACGGCGCAGTTGTAGAGCCGGCCTTCCAGCCGCAGCGGCGCGCCGACGACGAGCACCGGGAAGAGTTCCGCCGAGGCCGCGGCGATCCGGCCGAGCGCGCGCTCGACGGCATCGAGCAGCGCGTCCTGCAGCAGGAGATCGTCGATCGAATAGGAGGAGATGCCGAGCTCGGGAAAGAGCATCAGCGCGACGCCGGCCGCGTCGCCTTCCGTGGCGAGCCGCAGTGTTTCGCTGGCCGCGAAATCCGGATCCGCCACGGCGCCGCGCGGCACGACCGATGCGATGCGCAGGAAATCATGGCTGTAGAGCGAGGCGAACGGCTTCATCTGCATCTTTCCATTTCAATCAGCGGTTTCGGCGTATCGCGCCCGCCACGCCGCGACAAGGCCCTCCAGCGGCTTTGCGGCCCAGAGCGCGTCATCGGCGCAAAGCTTGATCGGTATCAATGTCGCGCCGGCCGGACAGACCATGCTGCGCACGATCCGCCGCAACGGCTTTCCCCAGGTCCGCGGCCTTTCGCAACAAAGGATGGACGAGCATGCCCAAGATGAAAGCTGCGATCTTCGTTGAAGCCGGCCGCATCGTGCTTGACGAGAAACCCATTCCCGATATCGGGCCGCTCGATGCGCTGGTACGCCTGACGACGACGACGATCTGCGGCACGGACGTGCATATCCTGAAGGGCGAGTATCCGGTCGCGAAGGGCCTCACCATCGGCCACGAGCCGGTCGGCGTCATTGAAAAACTGGGATCGGCGGTTACCGGTTTCAAGGAAGGCCAGCGGGTCATCGCCGGTGCGATTACGCCGAGCTTCACCTCGAATGCCTGCATGTGCGGCTGCGCCTCGCAGGATGGCGCCGGCACGAAGCATGGCTTCAAGGCGATGGGCGGCTGGCGGTTCGGCAACACGATCGACGGTGCGCAGGCGGAGTATATCCGCGTCCCCGACGCCACCGCCAATCTCTCGCCCGTGCCTGATGGACTGACCGACGAGCAGGTGCTGATGTGCCCCGACATCATGTCGACTGGCTTCTCGGGCGCCGAGAACGGCGGCATCAAGATCGGCGATACCGTTGTCGTCTTCGCGCTTGGCCCGATCGGGCTTTGCGCAGTCGCGGGTGCCAAGCTTCTCGGCGCGACCACCATCATCGGCGTCGACACGGTCCCCGCGCGTCTCGCCGTCGCGAAGAAGCTCGGCTGCGACCATGTCGTCGACTTCAAGGCTGGCGATCCGGTCGAGCAGATCATGGCGATCACCGATGGTCGCGGCGTGGATGTCGCGATCGAGGCGCTTGGCACGCAGCAGACCTTCGAATCGGCGCTCCGTTCGCTCCGGCCGGGCGGAACGCTGTCCAGCCTCGGCGTCTATTCGACCGATCTGAAGATCCCGCTTGCGGCCTTCTCCGCGGGCCTTGGCGACAACAAGATCGTCACCTCGCTTTGCCCGGGCGGCAAGGAGCGCATGCGCCGCCTGATGGGCGTCGTCGCCTCGGGGCGCATCGATTTGACGCCGCTGGTCACCCACCGCTTCAAGCTCGACGATATCGAAGCGGCCTATGACCTGTTCTCGCATCAGCGCGACGGCGTGCTGAAGGTCGCGATCACGCCCTGAGCGGATCAGAGATAGAGCGGCGCCATCTGGCGCCAGGCACGGCCGCGATGCGCGCGGCCGTCCCAGACATGAAGTGCATGTCCGACGCCCTTGTCGCGGAGGACATCGCTGAGATGCCGGTTGTTGTCGATGAAGGGATCTTCGGCGCCGATCGTCAGCACGATATCGAGCCGCCGCATCTGGCCGAGCCGCTCCGGGCAGCCGAGGCGCGGCAGGAACTGCGACGGCATGCAGTAATAGACATCCTCGCCGCGATGCCCGTCGAGCAGGTCGCCGAAGCACTCGACGGCCTGTGTCAGGTCATAGCGACCCGAAAAGGCGACCAGCTTCGAAAAGCGCTCCGGCCGCCGGAAGGCGATGCTCGCCGCGCCGAATGCGCCGAGGCTGCAGCCATGTGCGATGGTCGCGGGATGGCTGTTGCGGGCATGGGCGAGCGGCAGCACTTCCGAGAGGACATAGTCTTCATAGGCGAGGTGCCGCGCGACCCGGTCGGCCGGCCGCCGCCATGTGCAATAGAAGCCCTCGCCGGCGAACCCATCGATACAGTAGAGCTGCAGGTGCCCCGCCGCGATCTTGTCGCGAAGGCTCGCGACGAGGCCGAGATCCTCATATTCGTGAAATCCGCCCTCGCGCGTCGGGAAGACGATCACCTTGGCGCCAGAATGGCCGAAGACCAGCAATTCCATGTCGCGAGACATGCGCTCGCTATACCAGCGATGGTACTCGCGCTGCATGGCGGATCGCTCCGTCAAAGCCGGTTGCAACTCTCAGAATGCTGAAAGACTAGCCGGGCTCTGTGGAGGCTGGATGACGCGCCGCGATGAAGAGCAGCATGTCAGCCGCTATATTCGGCGTCCGTGACGGGCTCCAGCCAGTCGACGCTCTTGCCGTCGAGCGCTTCGTGAATGGCGATATGCGTCATCGCCGTCTGAGGCGATGCGCCGTGCCAGTGCTTCTCGCCCGGCGGGAACCAGACGACATCGCCGGGATGCAGATCGACGATCGGGCCGCCCTCGCGCTGGGCGCGGCCGAGGCCCGACGTCACGATCAGGGTCTGACCGAGCGGATGGGTGTGCCAGGCCGTCCGCGCGCCAGGCTCGAAGGTCACGGCCACGCCGGCGACACGGGCAGGGGCCGGCGCCTGGAACAGCGGGTCGATGCGGACGCTTCCCGTGAACCAGTCGCTTGGTCCCTTGCCGGAGGGCTTCGAGCCGCTGCGGCTGATGTCCATCTGAAGTCTCCGTGAGGGCGCGGGCGCGCCGTCTATTTCTGGCCGGCAACCGTCGTCGCCGTCTGCATCGGATCGATACCGAGCGGCTGATAGGGGTCGGCCAATGCAGCAGAGGGACGGCTGACCGGGAAGCCGGCCGAGGTCATCCGCGACAGCTTTTCGGGACCCGAGGTCTTGAGGATCTCGCGAAACGCTTCGTTCATGCCGCCATCCGAATAGGCAAGCGTCAGCGGCGGCTCGGCAGCGGCCAGCGAGGCGATCTGCGCGTCGTCGCGCGCCTGCTTCACCGCCACCTTCGCCGCGACCGAGGGATCGACCTCGTAAGCCGGGCAGGCGCCGAGCGGATCGAAGGCGGCGCCGGGATCGAGCGGCTTGGCGCCGAACACATAACGGCGGTTACAGGCCTCGACCTTCGGCGGTTGGCGCGTCACGTCGAACTGGTCGGTGCCCTGCTTGAGATTGAGCCAGAAGTTCATGTTGGGATCATTGCGGTGCAGAGCGAGATTCTGCGGCGTCATGCGGAACGGCAGCGACTGGACCTGGAATGACGTCTGCCCGCCGATGAGCGCATCGCGCGCGACGGCATAGATCTCGGCGACGCCAGCGTCGGTCAATGCATAGCAGCCGGACGACGAACAGGCGCCGTGCACCATCAGGGCCGCGCCTTCATAGCCGAGCGCTTCCTCCAGCTTGTTCGGGAAGCCGAGATTGAACGACAGATAGAATTGCGACTGCGGGTTCAGCAGCGACATGGTGATCGCATAGAAGCCTTCGGGCGCCTGACGGTCGCCTTCCTGCTTCTTCGGGCCGAGTTTTCCAGACCAGCGGCAGATCGGATAGGTCTTCAGCAGCGCGTAATTGCCGCTGCGATCGCGCTTCCAGACCTCGAGTTCGCTTTCCTGCTTGTAGATGCGGATCATGATCGGGTCGGAAGGCTTCATGCCCTTCTCGCGCATCTGGGCAACGAGCTTTGCCGGTATCGGCTGCATGCCGCGCGTGTCGCGCTCACCCGTCGTGCAGGCCGCCAGGCCGCAGGCGAGAAGCGCCAGGAGCAGAAGAGAGCGAAGGGTCGCCATAGGCCGAAATCCTGAACCATGTTCGCAGCCGGACGAGGCGGCCGCACGAACAATATAGGCCCGGTTCCTTAACACCCTACGATCATGATGTCGTGCTGGCTATCCTCCGGTCGGCTCGGCTTCCGGCACCTCCTGCCGGAAGCCCGTGCGTCTCGTTCAGGCGATCTCCGCCGCTCTCGGATGTGCTGGCCGATACGGCGTCTCGACGAGGGTCGGAACGATGCGATGGCGTGTCGCCTGCTCATAGTCATAGGCGTAAGCGAGGAGATCCGCTTCGCTCCACATCCGCCCGACGAAGATCAGGCTGAACGGCGCGCCATTCGAAAAACGCCCGGCCGGAACCGTCACGCCGGGAAGGCCGGCAATATTGATCTCCGACACCGTCGTGGCCGGATAGGGCGCCTCGTCGAAAATACCCGGCAGCGTCGCCGTCGATTGCGGGAAGGCGAGCGCATCGAGTTCATGCGACGACATCACCGCGTTGAAGATTTTCAAATAGGCTTCCCGGATGGCGAGGAATGGACCGGCATCGGGCGGCGTATCCGGGTCGGCGAGCGAGGCTGCGAGCACGGGCATCGCCGCATGCATCGCCAGGATCCCGCCTGGCGCAAACGGATCCTCGCCGGTGAGCGCCGTCAGTTCGGCCAGCGAATGCGCAGCCGCTGAAGGACCGAGACGCCTCAGATAGAGCGCCATGTCATAGGCGAGCGTTTCCAGTCCGCGCTCGTCGAAGCCGCCGGATTTCCACACGGCAAGATCGGCAAAGCCGCTGGTCGCAAAAGGATCGTCGACGAGGATGGCGGAGCGGGTTGCAAGCTCGGCGCATGCGGCGGCATAGAGCGCAGCCGCTTCCTCGGACAATGGTTGACGGCGCCAGCCGGGCCCGTAGAGCCCGATCCGCTTGCCCTTCAGCGCGTCGGCGCCGAGGCGGCTGGTATAGCCACCCGAGGGTATGTTGCCGATCGACGCCACGGTCTTCGGATCTTCGACCGTATAGCCGGCAAGGATGTCGAGCAGCAGGGCTGCATCCGTGACCGTTCGGGCGTGCGGACCGACGACGTCTCGCGTCGAGCCGGCGAGAGGCGTGACGCCGGCATTCGGCACCAGCGCGAAGCTCGGCTTGACGCTGACAAGGCTCTGCGCGGCGGCCGGGTTCTGGATCGAGCCGCCCGTCTCCTCGGCGAGCCCAACCACCGCAAAACTGCCGGACACCGCGGTCGCCGTCCCGCTCGAGCTCGCGCCGGGCGCGATGGCGCGATCGACGGCATTGAACGTGGGTCCGTCCCAGCTGGTATTGGCGCGGGCGCCGTCATGGCTGAAGGCGGGGATATTGGTCTTGCCGAGAATGACGGCGCCGCTCGCGCGCAGTCTCGCGACGACCGGCGCGTCGCGCTCGGGAATGAGATCGATGCCGCCTGCGGCGCTTGCAAGCGGCGCCCAGCCGCCGGTTGAGGGCAGGCCGGCAAAGTCCATCGCTTCCTTCACGACCACCGGAACGCCGGCCAATGGGCCAAGGACTTCCCCGGCCGCGCGTCGCGCGTCGATCGCCCGGGCATCGTCGAGCGCCGAAGGGTTCATGAAGGTGAAGGCGTTGTAATAGGGCTCGAAGCGGTCGATCCGGGCCAGATGGGCGCGTGTCAGCGCCTCCGAGGTATAGCGCCCGTCGGCGAAGCCCTGCTGGATCTCTCCAATGGTCAACTCGGCAACGTCGATCTCGGCAGCCGGTTTCTGGAATACGGGCGCGTTCATGGCAGGCTTCCTCGATCGGGAGATGGATGGGCGACCGTCCGGCGGTCATCGCCGCCGGACTGGCGCACTGGAAGGCGCTGGGAAGGCGAACCGGCCGTTGCGGCCGGGGAACGCCCTACGCCGCCGCCCTGGCCTCGGCCGAGCCGGCGATGAGGCCGAGCAGCCGTTCGGTGTCCATCACATCGGCGAAGATGGCCGACATGCTGATGAGCGTGGCGTTGTGTTCCTCATCGCTGAGCGTCGCATTGCCATCGGTGACGAAGATCACGTTGTAGCCCATCTGCAATGCGTCCCGGGCCGTGCTCTCGCAGCAGCAATTGGTCAGCGTGCCGGTGATGATCAGCGTGTCGATGCCGCGCGCCTTCAGCATCTGGTCCATGTCGCAGGTGCCGGGGATGAGCGCAGAGAAGCGCGTCTTGTCGACGACGAGGTCGCTGTCGCCGACATCGAGTTCCGGCCAGAGTTGCCAGCCATCGGCGCCTCGCTCGAAGGCGGCTTTCATGATCTCGAACTGCGCCGGGCTCATATAGTTCTCGAACCAGACGTTCCATGGCAGCTTCTCGCTGCCGTCATAGGTGTAGCGCAGGAAGCAGTTGAGGCCGCCCGCCGCACGCACGGCCTTGGCGATGGCGTTCACCTGGCCGACGATTTCCCGTGCGACCGGGACCTCCACAGCTGCGCCTTCCGCCACGAAGCCGTTCTGCAGGTCGACGATCACATGGGCGACTTTGCTCATGTCCAGCCGGTCGAAGATGAACTCCCGGCCACCGCGCTGAAGGCGACCACGCGCCGCCACATGATCCGGGATCGAGACTTTGTGCATGGGGAGGTCCTTTCCGACATCGCGGTCATCGCATTCCGGCATCCCGCCATATCGCGATGCCGTTTCGATGAAGATTATTAATTCATGAAATATCGCATTTGCAAATATCGAAGAAGGCATCAATGTGCCTAATCGATAGGCATCGCGTCATTGCGGCCACTTATTCGGCATTTGTTTGACAGGCCAGTGTTGCAGTGCGAGGGTGCGCCGCTGATCGGGTTGGCGTGCGGGCCGTTGAACCGTGTCGCCAGTTCGCGCCTGGCCATGCGGCGGCCTCGTGACCCGAGCCGGCTTCGTTCATGGATATGGAGAGGGCAGGGACATGAAAGTCGGCTTGCTGCATCCACGAAGTGGCATCATGGGCATGTGGGCGCCGGCGATGGATGCCGCCGCGATGCTGGGGGCTGCCGAACTCAATGCCGCCGGCGGGATTCTGGGCGAGGAGGTCGAACTCGTCTTCGGCGACTGCGGTTTCGCGGTCAGCCAGGCCGTGGATGCGGTGGATGCTTTGATCGAGGTGGAAGGCGCCGAGGTGATCATCGGCGGTCACACCAGCAATATCCGCGACGCCGTCAGCCAGCGGATTTCCAGCAAGGTTCCCTATATCTTCACGCCGCAATATGAGGGATTGGCCTGCGGCCCCTCGACCGTCGCCATCGGCAGCACGGACCAGGAACTGCTCGGGCCGGCACTGCACTGGCTGCGCCACGCCAAACGCGCCGAGCGCTTCTTTTTCGTCGGCAACGACTATATCTGGCCGCGTATGGCGCTCGCGACCACACGCCGGCTGCTGCGTCAGCAGGGTGGCGAACTGGTGGGCCAGGCGATCATGCCGACCCGGCTCACCGATAACACCGAAGTCCTGAAACAGATTGCCACCAGTGGCGCTCAAGTCGTCATCCAGGCATTGGTGGGGCAGTGCGCAGTCGAATTCAATCGTGACTTCGCGGCCGCTGGTCTCGATCAGAAGATGCTTCGCTTCGGTCTCATCGTCGACGAGACCGTGATCTGTGGTATCGGTGCGGATGCGTCCACAAACCTCTTTACCGCGGCGAGTTATTTCGCGGTCAACCAGTCGCGATCGAACGATGATTTCCTCGAGCGGTATCATGACGCCTTCGGCGCCTTCGCGCCGCCCGTTTCGGCCGCGAGCGTCAGCTATTATGAAGCACTGCATGTCCTGGCGGGGTTGGCCCATGATCTGGGAACCCGCAACAGCCGCGCGCTCGCCAATCATCTCCACCGCCCCATATCGCGGCCGGCCGTCCGCCACATGCTCGACGACAAGCCTGTCGGCCAGTGTCCGCCGGTCTATATCGGCCGTGCCGACGGCGTCAGGCTCGAAGTCGTCACCGCGATGACGCGTTGAAATAATTGAAAACGAAATATTGTCAAACGTTGATGGCGGTGCTAACGGAACCGCGTTGACCGCTTGGGCGAGTCCCGCGCGCCTCGTTGGGCGAGTCGGCGGCTAGTTGGCGTTTCGATCGAGAATGAAAGCAACAATAAGCAATCGACAGGGGGAAACATGGCGCCGCTGCGGATGAAGGATCAGCTCGCATATCTGATCGCCAGCCTCAATCGCCAGTTGGAGAATGACCTTGAAGAGCGGCTGCGACCCGGCGGCGTGCCGATCGAGCAGTTCCGTATTCTGGAGGTGCTCGACGCCAGCGAGCCGGCTCCGATGGGCGAGATCGCGAGCCAGTCTCTGATCGAGCCGCCGACGCTGACCAAGATCATCGACAAGATGGTTTCGGAAGGTCTCGTCTACCGCGCGCCCGATCCGAATGATCGCCGCCGTGTCCTGATCGTCACCGCTCCGGGCGGCAAGGCGTTGTTCAAGCGCCTGCGCGGCGTCTCGACGGCGCAGGAGCAGCGGATCGTCGAATTGCTGGAATCGGAAAGGGCAGCCGAACTCCGCAACCTCCTGCGCGAATTGCTGCAGTAGCTGCTGGGCTGGTTCGCATCAGGCGGTCGCCGGTCGAGGTTTGCGCGGATCCGGGACGCGGACAGTGTTTCGGCCGCGCGAAGTTGGCGCGCGGCCGATCGGTGATCTGAAGTCAGAGAAGCGGCGGGCGGCGGGTGTGCCAGTCGGTTGCCTGTTGATAGGCGTGCGCCACGCGCAGGAGCAGAGCCTCCGATCCAGCCTTGCCGGCAAGCTGCATTGCAATCGGGCGGCCGTCTTCGGTGTAGCCGCAGGGAAGCGTCACCGTCGGAGTGCCCGTCGCGTTGAAGGGCGAGGTGAACTTGCCGATGATGTTGAAGTCCTCGGCCACTGCCGCGCGCACTTCCTCCCAGGTCGGCGTCCCCGTACGAAACACGGGCATGACGAAGACGTCGACATCGTCAAACATGCGCGCAACCGCGCCGCGGAACTTGTAGCGCTCGATGATGCCCTTGCCGATTTCAAGCGCGCTGACGCCATGGCCAGCTTTGAGACCCTCGCTGATCCAGCCGCCATATTTCTCGGCCTGCGAGGGATAGGTCGCCTCGTGGTGCACGGCCATTTCCGCCATGGTCATCGGCATCGTGTATTGCAGCAGCGTATCGACGGAGGGGAAGCGAACCGGCTGCACCAGCGCTCCGATCTCCGCGAGAATGTCGACGGCGTCCTCGATGAAGCCGAGCGAGACCGCATCGGCATCCGCGCCGGAATAGTCCCAGTCGACACCGATGCGTACGCCGCGGGCGCCATAGATGCCATCGAGTTCGCCGAGATAATCGGGAACGGGCGTCGACAGCGAGGTCGAGTCCCTCGGGTCCCAGCCTGCCAGCGCCTGCAGCATCGCAGCCGCGTCGGCCGCCGAACGAGCCATCGGGCCGAGATGATCGAAGGTCGAGGCGAGATCGAAAATGCCGAAGCGGCTGATCCGGCCCCAGGTCGGCTTGACGCCTGTCAGGCCATTGCATGCCGACGGAAAACGGATCGAACCGCCCGTGTCGGATCCGATCGCCGCGAAGGTGAGACCCGCAGCGGTCGCGACGCCCGATCCGGACGACGACACGCCGGTCCAGAGGTCGTTCTTCCAGGGGTTTACGGGTTCCGGCAGGTCGGGGTGGTGCTCAAGGGTCGCGCCCTCGGTCATATGCAGCTTGCCGAGCAGCACGGCGCCGGCCTCTGCGAGGCGCGCGACGACGGTCGCGTCGTGGTCCGGTATGTAGTCGGCATAGATCGTCATGCCGCCCGTCGTCTTGATGCCCTTGGTGAAGCAGAGATCCTTCACCGCAATCGGAATGCCGTGCATGGGGCCGCGATAGATCCCGGCGGCAATTTCCGCTTCGGCCTTTCCGGCCTGTTCCAGCGCCAGTTCGGCGGTGACGGTGGTGTAGCTCTTGAGGTCGCCGTCGAGCGCCTCGATGCGCGCGAGGATCGCTTCCGTGACGGCGACAGGCGAGAGATCGCCCGCCTCGATGCGCTTGGCGATGGTGGTGAGCGGTTGATAGTGGATGTCGCCGAGGGACATTGCGGAGGCTTCCTTGCTGGAGGTCAAAAACCAGGCGGACGGCGGATGTGCCAGTCGGTTGCCTGCTGGAAAGCATGGGCAGCGCGCAGCAAGGCCGCCTCGGAGAGATGCGGTCCGATGAGCTGCATGCCGATCGGCATGCCGACTGCGGCCATGCCGCAGGGCAGCGTGACGCTTGGGCTGCCGCTGACATTGAAGGGCGAGGTGAAGCCAAGGAAGCTGACGAGATCGGCGAGATGCGCGTCCATCTGGTCGTAGAGCGCGCCGACCATCGGATAGACCGGCGATATCAGGACGTCGATATCGGCGAAAAGCCTGGAAATCTCGCCCTTGAAGCGGTCGCGCTTGATATAGGCGCGGGACATCGTCAGCGGATCATAGCCAAGCCCGCGTTCCAGCGCCGCGGCGAGCTGAGGGCCGAACAGGCTCTTGTCGGTCTCGTAGATGTCCTTGTGAAAGAGCGCGCTCTCCGTGTCGGTGATCACCATCTGCGCCAGCGTTGCATAGCGTCTGTCCGGCACGGTGACCGGTACGAGCGTTGCGCCAAGCTCGCGGAAGATTGTGATCGCCGCCTGGATGGCAGCGACCGTCTCGTCGTCGACGCCGGTTTCGAGATAGGCTTCGTCGATGCCGATGCGCAGCCCGCGTGCGCCGAGAATCCCGTCGAGCGCTGCCAGATAATCCGGAACGGGCGCGGAAAGACTGGTCGGATCCATGGGATCGGCGCCGGCCATGGCGCTGAACATGGCGGCGACATCAGCAGCGTTGCGTCCCATCGGTCCGATCGTGTCGAGGGAATCCGCCAGCGGAAATACGCCGTGACGGCTGGTACGGCCCCAGGTCGGCTTCAACCCAGTCACGCCATTGGCGGCTGAGGGGAAGCGGATCGAGCCACCGGTATCGGTGCCGAGGCTGGCAAAGCAGAGGCCGGCAGCGGTAGCGACGCCGGAACCCGACGAAGATCCGCCGGGCCAATAGGCCTCGTTCCACGGATTGATGCAGCGTCCGAGGGATGGATGGTGTTCGCCGAATGCGCCCTCATGCAGATGCAGGCGGCCGAGAATGATCGCGCCAGCCATTTTCAGGCGATGAACCAGCGTCGCGTCGCTGTCGGCGATGAACTCCTTGTAGGCGAGCGAGCCGAAGGTCGAGGCGACACCCGCTGTGTGGAAGAGGTCCTTGATGGCGATCGGAACGCCGTGCAGAGGGCCGCGATGGCGACCGGAGCGGATTTCGCTTTCGGCGGCCGCCGCCTGGGCGAGGGCACTTTCCGCGGTGACGAGAAGATAGGAATTGAGGGCCGGGTCGACCGCCGCGATCCGTTCCAGCATCAGTTCTGTCAGACCGACAGATGAAATTTCGCCGGCCGCGACCTGCGCGGAGACCTCGAGCAGCGAGGCATAGTGCAGCGGCGCATTCATCGTGATCCACCCACCGGCCGCAACGATGCTTCGGTCGGGTGTGGGCGCGGGCAGGGTGCCTTGCTCGTCTGGCTCATCATGCCTCCATCGGGAATGAAGGCGGTTATATGTGAAAACCAATTAGTTGCAAACGATAATATTGAATGTTGAAAATATGGTCATGCTGCCTGAGAAATGCGCGCCGCCTCTGTCGTGGAGCCCATGGGAAGCCGAAGCTTAGAGCGACATGGCGGTGCTTCCACAAAAATCGCCTCCGCGCGGAGTTGGCAGAAAATATACGATTTCAAATATTTTTATCCGCGATAGTTGGCTTTTTCCTCTCCGCTTGGTCACCGCGCGGCGTCGCTGGCACAGCCCTTGCGAAAAGGGTGATGGGCGCCTGCCGAGCAGCGCGGACGACAATCAGGAGAGAACATATGAATTCATCGAGAATGCGAGGCGTGCTGAAGCTGGCCGCCATTGCAATGTTCGGTCTCGGCCTCGGCGGACATGCATCGGCCGAGTCCGTCCTGCGCGTCGCGATGACGGCGGCCGATATTCCGGATTATACCGGCGCGCCCGACCAGGGCTATGAGGGCTACCGCTTCGCCGGCTACACGCTTTATGACGCGCTCGCCCTCTGGGACCTGTCGAACTCCGACAAGGCCGCGGATATCGTTCCCGGCCTTGCGACGAGCTGGGAAATCGATCCGCAGAACAACAAGCGCTGGATCTTCAATCTCCGCCAGGGCGTCACGTATCACGACGGCTGCCCGTGGAACGCCGATTCCGCGATCTGGAATTTCAAGCGCGTGATGGATCCGACGGCGCCGCAGTTCAACGCCCGCCATGTCGGTCAGATGGGCACCTATGTGGTGAACATCGCCAGCGTCGACAAGCTGGACGACTACAAGATCGCCATCAATACAAAGGCGCCGAGCTCGCTGTTCCCTTACGAAATGGCGATGTACTACATGATTTCGGATTGCGCCGTGACGGCGGCCGGCAATGACTACAACGTCTACATGAAGAAGCCGTCCGGAACCGGACCCTACAAGTTCGATACCGTCGTTCCGCACGAACGGCTGGAGCTGGTCAAGAACGACAAATACTGGAATCCGGCCCGCATTCCCAAGCATGACCGCCTGGTGCTCCTGCCGATGCCTGAGGCATCGACCCGCGCCGCCGCATTGCTTTCGGGCCAGGTCGATTTCGTCGAGGCGCCGTCGCCGGACACGATCCCGCGCCTGAAGGATGCCGGGATGCAGATCATCACGGTGCCCTATCCCCATAACTGGGACTACATGCTGCGCGTCGACACGCCGCCCTTCAACGATATCCGCGTCCGGCAGGCTGCGAACTATGCAATGAACCGGCAGGACATGGTCGACATGCTGCAGGGCGTCGCGGTCGCTGCGGACCAGACCTTGATCGAGTCCCAGCCCTGGTATGGCAAGCCGGTCAAGTATGAATACGATCCGGACAAGGCTGCGGCACTGCTGAAGGAAGCGAACTGCTCGCCCTGCAAGATCAAGGTCGGCATTTCGACCTCCGGATCCGGGCAGATGCAGCCGCTGCCGATGAACGAACTGGTCAAGGAACAGCTCGAGGCGGTCGGCTTCCAGGTGCAGCTCGAGCCGATGGATTGGAATGCGCTCATCGGCGTCTTCCTGTCAGGAGCGGCGAAGAGCGATTTCGACGCGATCAACTTCTCGATGGCGCCGATCGACCCGGTTCAGGGCATCCTCAAGAAGTGGATGACCGAATACCAGCCGCCGGCCTGCTGCAACTGGGGCTTCTATTCCAATCCAAAGCTCGACGCGCTCGGCAAGCAGGCTCTCGGCGAGTTCGATCCCGCCAAGCGCAATGCCCTGCTGACGGAGATGAACGAGATGGCCGTGGCCGACGCTGCGGAGCTCTACATCGTTCACGACCTCAATCCCCGCGCGCTCTCGCCAAAGCTCTCCGGCTTCGTGCAGGCACAGAGCTGGTTCCAGGACCTGACGCCGATCGTGGTCACACCATGACGTGACGCCTCGAAGGGTCGCGGACGCTTCTGTCCGCGGCCCTTTCCCGGCCGGAGAACCGTCCGATCGGGACTGTCCGTACTCTGGAGGCAAGTGATGTGGCTTTACGCGCTTCGGCGCATCATCCTGACCATCCCGATCCTTTTCGGCGTGACCGTGATCTGCTTCGCCCTGGTGCAGATCGCGCCGGGGGACCCGATCCAGAACCTGTTGTCGCCGACGGCGAGCCAGGCCGACGCCGAGAGACTGCGTGCCGCCTACGGCCTCGATAAGCCGCTTCCGGTCCAATATGTGATCTGGCTCGGCAAGGTGCTGGTCGGCGACATGGGCATGTCGATCGCCAACAACACGCCGGTGACGGGCGAGGTGCTTCGTGCCTTCGGCAACACGATCGTCATCGCGATGATAGCGGTGGTGATCGCCTTCATCCTCTCCACAATCTTTGGTGTTGCCGCCGCCTATCGCTCCGGCGGCCTCGTCGACAAGGCGATCACGGCCGTCGCGGTCTTCGGCATCAGCGTGCCGACCTTCTGGCTGGGCGTCATCCTCGTCATCCTCTTCGCAGTCAACCTGTCATGGCTGCCCGCCACCGGCATGGGCTCCGGCGGCTCCAAGGGCTTCGATTATCTGAGCTGGAACGACTTCAAATTTGCTGTGATGCCGATCATCGCGCTGGCGTTGCCGCCGCTCGGGATCATGACGCGGACGACGCGATCGTCGCTTTCCGAAATCCTCAACCAGGACTTCGTCCAGACACTGCGGGCAAAGGGTCTGACCGAGTTCGAAGTGATGGTGCATGCGGTCCGCAACATCATGCCGGCGGCGGTCGCGATGCTCGGCTTGCAGCTCGGCTATCTGATCGGCGGCTCGGTTCTTGTCGAGACGGTCTTCACCTGGCCGGGCACCGGCTACCTCCTGAACAAGGCGATCCTGACCCGCGACATCCCGCTGCTGCAGGGAACCATCCTCGTGCTCGCCACCGCCTTCGTTCTCATCAACCTCGTCGTCGATCTCGCGCAGTCGCTTATCGACCCGCGCATCAAACGAAGCTGAAAGGCATCCGATGACCGACGCTGTCGCCAATTCGCTTGCCACTGCTCCGGTCCAGTCTGCGCCCGCCGCGCGCGTGCGCAGCTATTGGGGCGGGGTCTGGCAGAGGCTGCGCTATGACTATGTCACGCTGTTCTGCATCGCCCTCATCGTCCTGATCGTGCTTTCGGCGGTGTTCGCGCCTTGGCTCGCTCCGTTCGATCCTTACAAGTCCTCGATGGCCAATCGCCTGAGGCCGATCGGCTACCGCCAGTTTCTGCTCGGCACCGACGAGCAGGGTCGCGACATGCTGAGCCGCCTGCTCTATGGCGGCCGCGTCTCGCTGCTGATGGGCATCGTGCCGGTCATCCTGGCGACGCTGGTCGGGGGGATGTTCGGCGTCGTGGCCGGGTACTACGGGCGAAAAGTCAACATGGGCATCATGCGCACCATGGACATCTTCTTCGCCTTTCCCTCGGTTCTGCTGGCGGTCGCGATCTCGGGCAGCCTTGGCGGCGGCATCACCAACCAGATGCTGACCCTCACGGTCGTCCTCATTCCGCCGATCTGCCGCGTCGCCGAGACGGCGACGAGCCAGGTCCGCAACATGGATTTCGTCGACGCGGCGCGGGCGACCGGCGCTTCGACGACGTCGATCCTCTTCACGCATGTCCTCATCAACGTGATGTCGCCGGTCCTCGTCTACGCGTCGACGCTCGTTTCCATCTCGATCATCCTTGCCTCCGGCCTGTCGTTCCTGGGTCTCGGCGTCTCGCCGCCGACCGCCGACTGGGGGCTGATGCTCTCGACCCTCAGGCAGTCGATCTATGTCCAGCCGCTGGTTTCCGCCATTCCCGGCGTCGCCATCCTTGTCACTTCCATCGCGTTCAACCTGGTCAGCGACGGCTTGCGCCAGGCCATGGACGTCAAGGCCTGATCGAAAGGGACCCAGATGACCCAGATGGCCCTATCGCCGCCGCCTGTTGCCGCCGAGGATCCGCGTGATCGTGGCGGCCCGGCCCAGCCGATGCTGATCGTCGACGGGATCCGGAAATACTTCCCCATCCGCGCCGGCGTGCTCAACCGGACGGTCGCCGAGGTCAAGGCGGTCGACGATATCTCGTTCTACGTGCTGAAGGGCGAGACGCTCGGCATCGTCGGCGAGAGCGGCTGCGGCAAGTCAACCCTGGCACGGTTGCTGATGCATCTCGTCGACCGCGACGAGGGCCATCTCATTCTCGATGGCGACCTTGTGGGCGAGGAAACGGGTGTGCCTCTCGACGGGCTTCGGCGCGCGCTGCAGATGGTGTTTCAGGACAGCTATTCCTCGCTCAATCCGCGCCTGCCGATCGAACAGTCGATTGCCTATGGTCCGAAGGTGCAGGGCGCATCGTCGAAGGTGGCAAAAGCGCAGGCCCGCGCCCTGATGGAGAAGGTTGGCCTGAAGGCGAACCTGTTCGCGCAGCGTTATCCGCATGAACTCTCGGGCGGCCAGAAGCAGCGCGTCAATATCGCCAGGGCACTGGCGCTCGATCCGCGGCTTCTGATCCTCGACGAGGCGGTATCGGCGCTCGACAAATCCGTCGAGGCCCAGGTGTTGAACCTGCTCGAAGACCTCAAGCAGCAGCTCAACCTCACTTATATCTTCATCTCCCACGATCTTCACGTCGTCCGCTACATCTCCGACCGCGTGCTGGTGATGTATCTCGGCCAGGTCGTGGAGATCGGTCCTGTGGACCAGATCTACGAGGATCCGCAGCACCCCTACACCCAAGCTCTGCTCGCGTGCCGGCTATCGATGGATCCCGAGGAGCGCGTCGAGGCGGCGCCGCTGGCCGGCGATCCGCCCAATCCGGTCAACCCGCCATCGGGATGTCGCTTCCACACGCGCTGCCCCTTCATGGAGGACGTCTGCATGGCCAAGGCGCCCGGCCTCGGCGATGTCCTGAGCTCGTCCGCGAACGACCATCTGGCCGCATGCCACATGGTTCATCCCGGTTCTGGCCACAGCCGTGCGCCGCTCCCGGTTCGTGCCTGATCTTCGGCGCAGGAGAACGACATGAACGACATGACGACCCCCAACCTGTCTGGATCCCAGCCGCTGGCCGCGCCGTTCGTCCGCGTCAAGGACCTGCGCGTCCGCTTCGTCAGTCGCGAGGCGACGGTACGCGCAGTCAACGGCGTCACCTTCGACCTCGCACGCGGCGAAGTGCTCTGCGTCATCGGCGAGTCCGGCTCCGGCAAGTCGGTGATGATGCGCTCGCTGCTACGCCTTCATCCCAAGAAGCGGACGGTCATCGAGGGCAGCATGCAGGTCGGTGAGCATGACATCGGAGCCGTCAGCGACCGTGTGCTGTCGAAGCTGCGCGGTTCGACGATCTCGATGATCTTTCAGGAGCCGATGACCGCGCTCGATCCGCTCTACACCATCGGTGACCAGATAGCCGAGACGGTGCGGCGCCATGAGGGATTGAGCCGAGAGGCCGCATGGGCGCGGGCGCTCGAATTGCTGGAGCTCGTGCGCGTTCCCTCTCCCGAACGCCGGCTGAAGGCTTATCCGCACGAACTTTCGGGAGGTCTTCGCCAGCGCGCGATGATCGCCGTCGCGCTGTCCTGCCGTCCAAGCCTCCTGCTCGCCGACGAGCCGACGACGGCCCTCGATGCCTCCGTACAGATCCAGGTCCTGGTGCTGCTGCGCCGGCTGCAGCGGGAGATGGACATGTCGATGATCTTCGTCACGCATGACCTCGGCGTCGCGGCGCAGATCGCCGACAAGGTTGCCGTCATGTATGCCGGCCGCATCATCGAATATGGCAGCGTTGCCGATGTCCTCAACCGCCCGCAGCATCCCTATACGCGAGCCATGCTCGCCTCGACCGTGAAAGACCAGGAGCGGGGCGTTCCGCTCGAGGCGATCGCCGGCAGCCCGCCCGACTTGAGGGCGCTTCCCGAGGGCTGCAGCTTCCTGCCGCGCTGCCCCTATGCGGAGCCCGAATGCGCCGTCGCGATGCCATCCGAAACCGTCGATGCGAGCGGCCACATGGCCCGCTGCTATCGCGTCGGGATCGAAGGCAAGCGACTTGCCTTCAACGGATCCGCGCTTCCACCGGGCGGTCGGACCGCGCCAACGCCAATGGCTGCAGAACGGGCGGAAATGCTGGGCCGGTCCGTCTGATCACTGCCGAATGAGACAGCTTCCATCCTGATCATATCTCCCGCGATGCCGTTGATAGGCCGCCCTGTTCGGGCTGCACACCCGGCTCGCATCGTCCCTGGAGGACCGAAGAGTGGCGAATTTCCACCTGCAGCCGAGCGTCGAAACCTGCCATTGGGGCTATTTCGATGCGAAGCAGCGTCCGGCGCTCACGATTTCGAGCGGCGATATCGTGACGATCGACACGGTCTCCGGCTCGCCGGACGTCATCCCGGACCGCACGAAGTTCCATATTCCGGATGCGCTCGACGCCATCCATGCCGGGCTGCGGGCGGAAGGGCCGCATATCCTGACCGGGCCGGTCTTTATCGAGGGCGCCATGCCCGGCATGGTCGTCGAGATCCGCATCCATGAAGTGTCGCTGCTGCAGGATTGGGGCTTCAATCTCATCCTGCCGCTGCTCGGTACGCTCCCGCATGACTATGACGAGCCGCGCCATGTCAATATCCCGCTTGATCGGGCGCGTAATGTCGGCATCCTCCCATGGGGGCTGGAGCTCGACTTGAAGCCGTTCTTCGGCGTGATGGGCTTTGCGCCGCCGAAGGGTTGGGGACGCATCTCCTCGATTGCTCCTCAGGCGACCGGCGGCAATCTCGACAACAAGGAACTGACAGCCGGCAGCACGCTGTTCCTGCCGGTCTTTACCGAGGGCGGGCTGTTCTCCTGCGGCGACGGACATGGCGCGCAGGGCGATGGCGAAGTCTGCGTCACGGCGATCGAAACCGCGCTTCGCGGCACGTTCGAGTTCATCCTCCACAAGGATCTCGCCTTCACCTATCCGCGGGCCGAGACTGCAACCCACTACATCACCATGGGCATGGATCCCGATCTCGACCAATGCGCCGTCAAGGCGCTGCGCGAGATGATCGCGCTGATCGGGGAGAAATCCGGGCTCTCGGCCGCCGACGCCTACATGCTCTGCAGCCTCGCCGGCGACCTGCACGTCACGCAGACGGTCAATGTCTCCAAGGGTGTGCACATGATGATCGAAAAGAAACTGCTCACCCCGCGGAAGGAGCACTGATCATGAAGAGGATCCGGATTGCCCATCTCGCCGGCCCCACGGCGACGATCCAGAATACGCCTCCGCTGGTCACCTCGAACAAGGCGCGGCTTGCGAAGGGGCTGCCGCCTCTCTTCGCAGGCGAGGGTGGAACGCCAGCCTTCGATGCGCTGCGGGCTCAGCGGCTCGCGGCTCCGGTCAAGGTCTATGTCGAGCAGTTTTCGGCCCATCCGCTCGAAGCCGACAGCGCCGAGCTCTATGCCCCGCCGGACGGCTATGTCGGCGCCGACGGCGTGTTCAGCAAGGAGCGCCGTACGGAGGCGGACAAGCCGGTCTACGAGATCGAGCTTGCACCGGAAGATGGCCTCTATCCGCTCCCCTATATGGCCTTGCAGCAGGACGGCTCGCCTTGGGAGGAGGAAGCGGTCGTCCCCGGCGGACCGGTTTCGCGGCAGGGGTTCTTCCCGGATGGCTCGCGCAGCTTCGAGGAGATCGATCGCCTTTCGATCGGCGCGGATGGCCAGGGCAATCTGATCGGCGGCCGCGCCGAGGTCGATTTCTACCGCGTCTGCCCACCGGGCGGATTCACCAAAGGTTTGCCGGAAGATCGCCGGGCCGATACCGGGGCAGGTGACATCGAGGCGGAGAGCCTTGGCCGGGACTTCTTCGCCTACAAGCCCTTCCATCTCGCCAAATCACCGCCGCGGCCGGTCCTCGCCAAGATCACCAATGACGTCCAGGCGATCATGGCTTCGGGGAAGTATGATGGCGCGATCTGGACGCAGGGCAGCCCACAGGTCGAGGAGATCGCCTATTGGTTCAATCTCCTGATCGACACCAACCTGCCGATCGCCTGCAACGCGGCGCAGCGGCCGCAGGGCCAGATCAGCAATGACGGCCCGGCCAACATCGTCGATTCCGTCACCTATCTCCAGTCGCGCATCTGGGACGACGGCAAGGGCGGCAACCGCTGCGGAACGGTCGTCATCCAGGAGCAGCAGTTCTTTGCGGCACGCGAGGTTGCCAAGGTCGATGCACGGCCCGGCGGCTACGTCGCAACAGGCGGCCATGGCGGCATCCTTGGGCAGGTCACCCATACCGGCAAACCCTATCTCATGTATCTGCCGGCCTATCGCCATACCGCCTCGTCGGCGGTCAAGCTGACGAGCCTGCCGACGCATGTGACCGCGACGCGGCTGACGCCTGGCGGAATCGACCGGGTCGAGGTGCGGGTGAAGGACGACGACGGGGCGCTGCGCGGCGACGCCATCCCGCTTGTCTCGATCGTCAAGGATGGCGGCTTTGCCGCCGATGCGTTCGGCGATGATCCCGAGGCTGAGGCTGATCTCGGCTTTCTGATCCGCCATCGCCTCGAAAGCGGCCGGCTGGTCGGCTTCGTTGTGGAGGGCCTCGTCCCCTATGGCATGGCGACATCGGAGCTGCGCACGGCCATGCTGCGCCGGGCGAGCTTCAGCGGCGCGCCGGTCGTGCGTGTCGGCCGCGGCTATCCCGAGGGCTTCGCCGATCCTGATCCGCTGTCGATCGCCGGCATGAACCTCACCGCGACCAAGGCCCGGCTGCTGCTGATGGCAGCGCTGATGAAGTTCGGCAGCCTGCCGGCGGCCGTCGATCCTGCGCATCCGACGGCGGCGGAGGTCGAGGCCCTGAAGGCGGCGGTGGCAGCCTATCAGCACGTCTTCGACACACATTGAGGGGCAGGCGGGGATGACGGCGATGCTGCGACTTCACGGGATCATCGGCCAGGAAACAGACCCGGCCTATCGCGGGCGCCTGCATGCCCTCGAACACCATGACGGTATCGAGCTGCTGTTCGTTCCGCCCGAGGATGCCGGGCGCAAGCGCTTCCGCCTCGCGACCGATCGCGGCACGGATTGCGCCGTCAGTCTCGATCGCGACGAGGAGCTCGTCGACGGGGCACTGCTCTATCTGGGGCCGGACCGCGCCATCATTGCGCGTTTCGGGGCCCAGGCGATCTGGCGTCTCCGCCCTTCGACGACGGCCGCGGCGCTGAAGCTCGGCTGGAATGCCGGCAACCTCCATTGGCGGGTGCGCTTTGAGGACGACTGCCTTGTCGTGTTGCTCGATGGGCCGCTTGCCGATTATCGCGCCCGCATCCAGCCGCTGATGGCCGAGGGCGAGGTCGCGGAACTTGCCGATGTTTGACGCCGTGACCGCGCTGGCGCTCTGCCAATATGGCGACAGTGCCTATCCCGCAGGGGGCTTCGCCTTTTCATGGGGTGTCGAGGGGCTTGCCGCCGACGGCCTGCTGGAAGGGGCCGCAGATCTCGACGAACTGATCTGCGAGCATCTCGAAGCGCGCTGGAACACGATGGATCGCCCCTTGCTGCGTCGCGCTTTTCGCGCCGACGACCTCGAGGCGGTCGCTGCGATCGACAGTCTCGCCGATGTCTCGACCCCTTCCGCGCCGATGCGCGAGGGTTCGCGCCGCGCCGGGCGGGCGCTGCTGGGGGTCTCGGCACGGCTTGGTCATTCCCGCTCGCGCGCCTATCGCGCGATGATGGAAGGTAATGAGCGGCTCGGCCATCTGCCGGTCGTGCAGGCGGTCGTCTATCGCGACGGTGGGCTCGCGCTGGAAGCGGCGGAGCTCGTCTCCGGCTGGACGCTGGTGAATGGTCTCGCCAGCGCTGCAGTCAGGCTCGGCGTCATCGGCCATGTCGAGGCGCAGGGCGGCCTCACCGCGGCGCGCGGGCATTTGGCCAGGCTGGTGGCCGAGCCCTGTCCGGACGAACAGCGCCCGTCGAGCTTCACTCCGCTGATCGATATCGCGATCTCGCGCAATCCCTCGCGGCATGTCCGCATGTTCACGACCTGAAACGAGGCCCGCCATGATGAACCTGACGCCGACCGAAATGGACCGCCTTGTCATCTTTACGGCGGCGGAAATGGCGCGCCGCAACCGCGCGCTCGGCATTCGCCTCAGCCATCCGGAGGCTGTGGCGCTGCTGACCGACGAGGTCATGCTCGCCGCCCGGCGTGACATGCCCTATGCCGAAATCCGCGACATGGCGAGCCAGTTGCTGACGAGCGACGATGTCGAGCCCGGCGTCGCCGAGATGGTGGCGATGATCTACATCGAATGCCACTTCGCTGAGGGCACGAAGGTGATGGCGCTGTTCGAGCCGATCTCGCGCGGCCCGGCGCCTTTGCTCGACGACGTCGTGCCGGGCGAGATCATCGGCGCAGAAGGCGACATCGCCATATTCGCCGATCAGCCGGCCACCGTGGTTGACGTCGTCAATACGGGCGACCGCGACGTTCAGGTGCGCAGCCATTCGCACTTCTTCGAGGTCAACCGCGCGCTGGAGTTCGATCGAGCCGTAACCTTCGGCATGAAGATCGATCGGCCCGCCGGAACCGGCATCCGCTTCGAGCCGGGCGTCGTGAAGACGGTCCGGCTGGTGCCGATCGCGGGTGATCGCATTGTTATGGGCCAGGCCGGCCTCGTGAACGGTCCGCTCGATGCGCCGGGCGCGCGCGAACGATCGCTGGAACTTGCCCGCGCCCGCGGCTATCGGGGAGCTTGAGCATCACCATGGCTATGATGAGCCGCAAGGCCTATGCCGATCTCTACGGGCCGACCAAGGGCGATCTCGTTCGCCTCGGCGATACCGAGCTCTTCGTGGAGATCGAGGAAGACTACACCGTCTATGGCCACGAGCTCCTGATCGGAGCGGGCAAGAACCTGCGCGATGGCGAAGGCATCAATGCCTACCGGACCTCGTCCGACAAGATCCTCGATATCGTCATCAAGAACGCCACCATCATCGATGCCGTCGTCGGCATCGTGAAAGCCGATATCGGCATCCGCGACGGGCGGATCGTCGGCATCGGCAAGGCCGGCAACCCTGACGTCATGCCGGGCGTCCATCCCGATCTCATCGTCGGTCACACCACATCGCCCGTCTCCGGCGAAGGCTTCATCGTCACGGCCGGCGCCGTGGAGAGCCACGCCCATATCCAGTCGCCCGAGCAATCCGAACATGCGCTTGCCGGGGGAACGACGACGTTGGTCGGCGGCGGCCCGGGGCCCGTGTTCGAGGTCGGCAGCGGCAGCACGGCGACGTTCGGCCGCTTCCTTCAGGCGACCGAGCATTCGCCGCTCAATTTCGCGCTGTTCGGACGCGGCGGCTCCGATCCGCGCGCGGTCGAGGAATCGGTCGCCGCCGGCGGCATGTCGGTGAAGATCCACGAGGATTTCGGCGCTTCGCCCGCTGTGATCGACCAGACCCTCGTGGCGGCGGACCGAAACGACTTCGCGGTTCACCTGCACACGGATTCGATCAACGAGTTCGGCTTCTGCGAGGACACGATGGCGGCCGTCGATGGCCGCACCATCCATATGTATCACGTCGAAGGTGCCGGCGGCGGCCATGCGCCGGACCTCCTCAAGGTCGTCTCCTACGAGAATGTCATTCCATCCTCGACCAACCCCACCAATCCCTACACCAGCCATGGGATGGAAGAGGGCGTGCCGATGACGATGATCGCGCATCAGCTCAACTACAACACGCCCGAGGACGTGATGTTCGGTGAGGCTCGGGTGCGCGCGCAGTCTATGGCCGCCGAGGACTTCCTGCATGACATGGGCGCCATCTCGATCTTCGGCACCGATACGCAGGGCATGGGCCGCCTCGCCGAGAATGTCGCCAATTGCTGGCAGCTCGCCAGCATCATGAAGGAGCGGGTCGGCCGCCTGGCCGAGGAGACGACGGCGCGGGCCGATAACGAGCGCGTCAAGCGCTACATCGCCAAGCTCACCATCAATCCGGCGATCGCGGTCGGCATCGCCGACCATGTCGGCTCGATCGAGCCCGGCAAGATGGCGGATCTAGTGATCTGGCCGCGCGCCTCGTTCGGCATCAAGCCATTCATGGTCATCAAGGGCGGCTTCGTCGCCTGGGCGGCGATGGGCGACGGCAATGGCAGCCTCAGCGTCTCCGAGCCGATGATCCAGCGGCCGATGTGGGGTTCGCTCGGCGCGGCGCCGCAGCATCTCGGCGTCAACTTCATGTCGAGCCTCGCGATCGAGGCCGATGTCCGCGGCCGCCTTGGTCTCGTCAAGCAGAGCGTCCCGATCCGGAATGTCCGCCGGCTCGGCAAATCGGACATGCTGAGGAACAGCGCCAAACCGTTTGTCGAAGTCGATCCGCAGACCTTCGAAGTGCGGGCCGACGGCAAGCTGCTGATGTGCCCGCCCGCGGTGAAGGTTCCTCTGGCCCGGAGATATATGCTGCGATGAACATGATGACATCAACGGCATCCCAGCGCGTCGCGGCGGCGCGGGTCGGCATCGGCGGGCCGGTCGGATCCGGCAAGACCGCGCTCGTCGAACGCCTCATTCCGGCATTGCAAGCGCGGGGCATCGATCTTGCCGTCATCACCAATGATCTGGTAACGGCAGAGGACGCTGAGCGCATCCGCCGCTCGGGACTGATCGATCCGGCGCGCGTTGCGGCCGTGGAGGCCGGCGCCTGCCCGCATACCGTGATCCGCGAGGATCCGACGCTGAACATCGAAGCTGCCGACGCGCTGGAGCGGCAGTTTCCCGGCGTCGAATTGATCTTGATCGAAAGCGGCGGCGACAATCTCGCCTCGACCTTCTCGCGCGATCTCACCGATTTCTGGCTTTTCGTCATCGATGTTGCCGGCGGCGACGACATTCCTCGCAAGCGCGGGCCGGGCCCGATCCGCTGCGATGTCCTCATCATCAACAAGACCGATCTCGCGCCTCATGTCGGCGTCGATCTTGCCCGTATGCATGCCGAAGCGCTGACCGTGCGCGGCAATCGGCCGGTGCTCTTGACCAATTGCCGGGGCGGAGAGGGGATCGAGGCGGTGGTGGCGATGATCGAAAAAGACGTGCTGTTCCGAGCGTGACGATCGCGGCACTGGCCAATTGTGCGCAGCTTGATCTCGGCTTTGCCCGGCGCGGCGAGCGGACCGTGATGGATCGCCGGCGGTTTGCCTGGCCCTTCGTGCTCACGCGGTCCTTCGCCCTCGATGCGGTTCCGGCACACATGCTCACCGTGATCGTGCAGACGAGCAGCGGCGCCGTCCATGGCGAGGATCGTCTGCAGCAGCGCATCCGCGTCGCGACGGGCGCGGCGGCGCATGTCACCACCCAGGGCGCGACAGCCGTGCACCGCGCCCATCCGGGCTACACCAGCCGCGAGGCCATCAAGCTCGACGTCGCCCCCGGCGGAGAGCTCGAATTCCTGCCGGAGCCGCGCATCCTGTTTCCGGGGGCTGCGCTGGACCAGACGGTGGAAATCGAGGTCGCGCCCTCGGGCGCAGCCATCATTGCCGATGCGTTCACTGTCCACGATCCCTCGGGCGACGGTCGCCCCTTTCGGCGCCTGACCTCGTCGACAATATTGACGCGGGCCGGCGATGCGGCCGTGATCGACCGGCTCGATATCGCGGCACTGCCGCGCCGACGCGCCGCCCGATATGCAGCGTTCGGAACGGTGTTGCTCGCGCTGCCGGAGAGCTTCGCGATGTGTGAGGAACTCGCTCTGACGCTGACGGAGCGCCTTGGCTCGCTGGGTGATCTCTATGGCGCCGCCAGTCCGTTGCCGATGTGCGCAGGCGTCGGCGTACGCCTTGCCGCGCCCGACCTCCGCAGCATCAGGGCCGGTATCAAAGCAGCGTGGACCGCTTACCGACTGGCGCTGCATGGCGTCGCGCCGGCCGATCGGCTGATATCGGCTACATGAGGCCGGCCTGGCGCAAGGCGTCTTCGATCACCTTGCGAATGCCGCCGACATCTTCGCGAGGGGGCCGGTTTGGCGCCGTCGCTCCGTGTCGCTGCCGGTCGTCGGCCTGTGGCTGTTCAGGCATCTCGGCCGTCACGAGCAATTCGTCCGGCTCCAGAGCGCGGGGCTCAGTGGCGACTCCAGCGGCCGTGTGTTCGGCCGCGAGCCCCCAACGCGCGGCGATCAGGCGCGTCGAAGAGATGCCGACATCGAGGATGAACGGACCGGCGGCGCCGAGCGCATAGGGGCCCTTGTCGTCGATGGGCGTGCCATGGCCCATGCCGGCGATCAGCACCTGTTCGAGGCGGATCTCGCCGCGGACATCGCGCCAGATCCGGCGCGTGACACGCCCGTCCTTGCTGACCTCGTCCGGTTTCGCCGCGACCTGATGAACCCCGCGCCATTGCTCGATGATCGCGTCGGCATTGGCCGCGCTGACGGTCTGGTCGCCCGTCCCCTGCCAGACGGAGAGGGTCGGCCAACCGGTCGAAGGCTTGGCGTCCGGCAGAAGTTTGCGCAAGGCAGGACCGTCTGGAAGCCCGTGGGCCCGCATGACATCGAACGCCCCGGGGATCGTCGTGGCGACGCCATAAGGCAGCCCGGCGATGATCGCGCCGCCGGCAAAAAGCTCGGGATAGTCGGCGAGCATCACCAACGCCATGGCGCCGCCGGCCGACAGCCCGGTGACATAGATCGTGCTTCGGTCGATCGGATAGGCCGCAGTCATCCGGTCGATCATCTGCCGGATCGACAGCGCCTCGCCCTGGTCGCGCTGGAAATCCGACGGCTGGAACCAGTTGAAGCAGCGATTGAGGTTATTGGCCTGCCCCTGCTCGGGGAACAGCAGCGCGAAGCCCGCCTCTTCGGCAAGCATCGACCAGCCGGTCCCTGCGTCATATTGAGCGGCCGACTGCGTGCAGCCATGCAGGACCACCACGAGCGGCATCGCGGCGGCGCGTCGCTTCGGAATGTAGGTCCGCCCCTTGAGCGCACCGGGATTGGACCCGAATGGGCCGAGATCCGCGAGGCGGTCGATGGATGGCGATGGCTGGCCGGGCTGCTTCATGTGCTTGAAGGCAGCCAGGCGAGCGATCGTATCGGACAGGTTGCGCATTGTGGCTCCTCGGCAGCGATCCGCCGGAGACGGACGCCCGTTTGGGGAGGCAGCATGAACGGCTCATGCTGCACTGCACAATGATATAGGAGGGATTTGGCGCGTCACCAGCGTGCGGCGCGCCGAATTTTCAAAATCGATGAAAGTTTGCAGCGCAGGCGACCAACCTGCCGCCGAACGGCGGCTGGATGCGTCGCCTTGCGCTCCGCCCGCTTATTTTCCCGCGAAGACCTTGGAAATCACCGCCTGCGCGTCGGTCTGCACCTCTTTCAGGTGCTCTGCACTCAGGAAGCTCTCGGCATAGATCTTGTAGACCTCTTCCGTGCCGGAGGGGCGCGCGGCGAACCAGCCGTTGCGGGTGACGACCTTCACGCCGCCGATCGGTTCGTCATTGCCGGGGGCGCGCGTCAGCCTCGCCTCGATCGGCTCGCCGGCAAGTTCCGTCGCCTCGATCCTGAGGGGATCGAGCTTCGAAAGCAGCGCCTTTTGCTCGCCAGTCGCCGGCGCATCGATGCGCGCATAGAAGGACTGGCCGAGATCGGCGGTTTCCGAGGCATAGAGCTGGCTCGGGTCCATGCCGGTGCGCGCGGTGATCTCCGCGGCAAGCAGGCCCATGATGATGCCGTCTTTGTCGGTGGTCCAAACGGAACCGTCGCGGCGCAGGAACGAGGCGCCGGCGCTCTCCTCGCCGCCGAAGGCGAGCGTGCCCTCGATCAGCCCCTTGCTGAACCACTTGAAGCCGACCGGCACCTCGACCAGCCGCCGCCCCATCTTGGCGGCGACGCGATCGATCATGCCGCTGGAAACCGCTGTCTTGCCGATGCCGCTGGCGCTGCCCCATTCCGGCCGGTTGGCGCAGAGATAGGCGACCGACGCCGCCAGGAAGGCGTTCGGATTCATCAGCCCGCCTGAAGGCGTCACGATCCCGTGCCGATCGGCATCGGTGTCATTGGCGAAGGCGACGTCGAACCGGTCACGAAGGGCGATCAGCGGCGCCATCGCATAAGGCGACGAGCAGTCCATCCGGATCTTGCCGTCCCAGTCGGCCGTCATGAAGGCGAAGGTCTGGTCGACGACGTCGTTGACCACCGTCGCATCGATGCCGTAGCGCTCGATGACGGGCTGCCAGTAATGGACCGCCGCGCCGCCGAGGGGATCGATGCCGATCCTGACGCCGGCACTGCGGATCGCCTCCATGTCGACGACATTGACGAGGTCCGCGACATAGGGCGTCACGAAGTCATAGGGATGGATGCAGGCCGCCTTACGGGCGCGTGCATAGGGCAAGCGCAGGACGCCCTCGAGCTTGGCCAGCAGCAAGGCATTGGCCTGCTTGCCGATCCAGCCGGTGACGTCGACATCCGCCGGTCCGCCATTGGTCGGGTTGTATTTGAAGCCGCCTTCATCGGGCGGATTGTGGGACGGGCTGATGACGATGCCATCGGCCAGGCCCTCGGTGCGGCCGCGGTTATAGGTCAGGATCGCATGCGAGATGACGGGTGTCGGCGTGTAGCCCCCCGCGGCATCGATCATCGTTTCGACGCCGTTCGCCGCGAGCACCTCGATGGCGCTCGTCTGCGCCGCTTCCGAAAGCGCATGGCTGTCCATGCCAAGGAACAGCGGACCAGTGATCCCCGCCTGCCGACGATAGAGGCAGACCGCCTGCGTGATCGCCAGGATGTGCCATTCGTTGAAAGCGGCGGCAAACGCTGAGCCGCGATGGCCCGAGGTGCCGAACGAGACCTTCTGCGTTGCAATCTCGGCGTCGGGTGTCAGGGCGAAATAGGCCGTCATCAGGCGGGGAATATTGGCAAGCATCGCGCGGGGAACGGGCTTTCCGGCCAGTGAGCTCAATCTCGTGTCCGACATTTCGTTGTCCCTGCGATGGCGTCCTGAAGCAAATAGATCGGCATCCTATCCGCTCAAGATGAAGGCCGCATCTCATTTGCCATGAGTGCCGGCGCGACAGCAGCAGGCAGATCAGACGTCGTGAGACTCCCCGGCTTGCCGGTCCGGCTAGACATTGGAAAGCTCGACGCGGCCGCGCCCGGCGGATTTCGCGCGGAAGAGGGCGAGGTCCGCAGCATTGATGACGCTCTCGGGCGTGAGCCCCTCATGCGGCGTCACCGTGGCGACTCCGGCGCTGATGGTCAGATGGCTGTCCCCATGAGCGATGGCGAGATCGCGAACCCGCTGAACGAGACGCTCGGCCGCCATTCCGGCCGCTTCGAGCGGCGTATCCAGCAGCACGATGATGAACTCCTCGCCGCCGAACCGCGCCGCGAGATCCGCAGGACGGCTGGCGCCGCTCTGGATGACGCCGGCAACCTTTTTCAGGACTTCGTCCCCCGCGAGGTGTCCATAGGTATCGTTGTAGCGCTTGAAATAATCGACATCGATCATGATCAGCGACATTTGCGATCCGGTTCGCGCCGCCCGCCGCCATTCCGCCTGGATATACTCATCGAAGTAGCGCCGGTTGCCGAGACCGGTCAGCCCGTCGATCCGCGTCAGCCGCTCAAGCTCCAGATTGGCGATCATCAGCTGGCGCTGACTTTCCCGCAGGGCCGCATAGGCGGCGTCGCGCTGGACGTGATCGAGATAGGCGCGCGTGTGATAGCGGATGCGCGCGATGAGCTCGACCCTGTCGGGGAGCTTGACCAGATAATCGTTGGCGCCGGCGCGGAACGCTTCGCTCTTGGTGGCCGGGTCTTCCTTCGTGGAGAGCACGATGACCGGAACGGCATGCGTCGTCGCCCTGCCGCGATATTGCCGCACGAGATCCAGCCCGTCGATGCCGGGCATGACGAGGTCCTGAAGGATGACGGTCGGCTTGACTTCGTCCGCGACGCGCAGTGCATCGAGCGGATTGGTGCAATAGTGGAAGTCGAGATCTGCTTCTCCGGCGAGGGCGCGCCGCACGGCCTCGCAGATCAACACCTGGTCGTCGACCAGCAGGACCATGGAATTGTAGCTCTCAGCCGGCGCGAGCGATGGTGCCTCTGCCGCGTCGGATTGGCCAGTCATGCTGCCTCTCTTCAGAAGGATCGCATGCTGGCTTCGACGAGCCGGCCGGCGATCGCATGGAGTGGGAGAATTTCGGCGGCCGCGGCGAGCGCGGCAGCCGCTTTCGGCATCCCGTAGACGGCGCTGGTCGCCTTGTCCTGCGCGATCGTCAGATGATGACGATCTCGAAGCATTTTCAGGCCCTTGGCTCCATCCCTGCCCATTCCGGTCAACAATACGCCACACAATTCGCCGCGCCACTGTCGCGCCGCGCTCTCGAAGAACACATCGACGGATGGCCGATAGGGATAGTCACGTGGTTCGGACGTATAGCCGAGTTCACCGGTCGATTTGAAGATGAGATGATCGCTCGTCGCCGCGACCAATACGACGCCAGTCTCCGGCCGGTCCCCTTCCTCGGCGGTTCTGACACCAAGCGACGTGTGTTGCCCGAGCCATGACGCCAGGCCAGGCGCGAATTTTGCGTCGACATGCTGGACCAATACGACCGCGGCTCCGAAGTTGCCTGGCAGCCCGCCCAGAACCGTGGCAACGGCGGCGGGGCCGCCGGCCGAAGCGCCGATCGCAACGAGCTTCCGCGCCGTGCCGGTCTCGCGGCGGAGCGGATCATGTGTGGCGCGCGGGGGCCGGCTGTCGCCCATCAGCTTCCGGATCGTCGTGATCTTCGAGAGCAGAAGCGCCGCCTGTTCGGCGAGATCGCCATTCGGTCCAACCGCTGGAATGTCCACCACATCGAGCGCTCCATGACCCATGGCGTCGTAGACACCGGCGACATTCGCATCGATGCTTGCCGTAACCAGCAGGATCGGGCAGGGCGTCTCGGCCATGATCCGCCGCGTCGCCTCGACGCCATCCATCTCGGGCATGTTAAGGTCCATCAGCACGAGATCCGGCAGGTCGCGCCGGCAGGCCTCGACCGCCTCGCGGCCATTGGCGGCCGTCCATGCCAGCTGATGTTCCGGCGCTTTCGCGATCAGCCGTCGCAGCAATTCGACAGCCATCGGAAGGTCATTGACGATGGCGATCCTCATGAAATCGCCCCTTGCCGGCGCTCAGTACGCATCATTCTGATGCCTCTCCGATCAGATCCGCGACGGCATGAACCAGTGTTTCGTCGTGAAAGCTCCCCTTGGTGAGGTAGTAGTCCGCGCCGGCGTCGAGGCCGCGCCGGCGGTCTTCCTCGCGGTCCTTGTAGGAAACGATCATCACCGGCAGGGCGCCGAGGCGACCATCCTGCTTGATCAGTGTTACCAGCTCGATCCCGTCCATGCGCGGCATGTCGACATCGGTCACCACGAGATCGAAATTGCCGGCGCGAACGGCGTTCCAGCCGTCCATCCCGTCGACGGCCACCTCGACTTCATAGCCGTGATGCTCCAGCAGCTTGCGCTCGAGTTCGCGGACCGTGAGCGAATCGTCGACGACGAGAACGCGCTTGCGGCGCCGGTCGCTGCTCGCTGCTGCACTGCGCTGTAACGTGCGCAGTCGTCCCGAACCCGCGAGCTTCTCGGCCGAGCGGAGGAGATCGTCGATGTCGATGATCAGGACGGGCGAGCCATCCTCCATGAGGGCAGCGGCGCTGACATCCTTGACCTTGGAGAGGCGCGGGTCGAGCGGACGCACGACAAGCTCCCGTTCGCCGAGGAAGCGATCGACGATCAGGCCGTAGGAATCCTCGCCTTCGCCGATCACGACGACCGAAAGGTCGGCATCGCCCGCCTGTGCTTCCCCGCGTTCGAGCAGTTCGTGCGCCGTGATGAGCCCGACCTGGCGGGTGCCGAAGCGAAAATGCGGCCGTCCGACCAAAAGTTCGATGGCGTCGCGCGGCAGGCGCAAGGTTCGGGTGATGCCGGCGAGCGGAAATGCGTAAGGCTCATCGGCGATCTCGACGAGCAGGGTCCGCACCACCGAGAGGGTGAGGGGAAGCTGCAGCTGAAACTGCGTGCCCGCGCCCGGCTGCGTCGTGACGCTGGCGACGCCGCGCACCTGCTTCGCCATGCTCTGGACCGCATCGAGACCGACGCCGCGGCCGGAAATATCGCTGACGGTCGGCTTCATCGAGAACCCGGGCAGGAACAGGAACTCGAGCAGTTCCGCCTCGCTGAGGCGCGCGGCGGTCTCCTCGCTCGTCAATGCCCGCGCGACCACGGCGCGGCGGAGCCTGTCGAGATCGACGCCGCGACCGTCGTCTGCGACGATGATTTGCAGTTGCCCGGCATTATGGCGCGCCTCAAGGCGGATCAGCCCTTCCGGCGGCTTGCCGGCGGCCACTCGCTCCTCGGGCATTTCGAGGCCGTGATCGACGGCGTTGCGAAGCAGATGGCCGAGGGGCGCCTCGAGCTGGTCGAGAATGTCGCGGTCGATGCTGTTGGAACCGCCGACGATCTCAAGGCTGACGTCCTTGCCCAGTGCGCGGCCGAGATCGCGCACCATGCGCGAATAATGGCGCACGCCGTCCTCGAAGGGGCGCATCCGGCTTTGAAGGGTCTCGGCATAGAGCCGATTGGCGAGATCCGTCCCGCGGCGGTCGATGGTGTCGAGTTCGGCGAGCCGCTCGGCAAGGAAATCGCGGCTGTCGGCAAGGCGGTCCTGGACCTCGGCGAAGGCGTGGCCGGTCCGAGGGTCGCCGCCCTGCGAAGGCAGCGTCGCGCGGAGATCGTCGAGGGCTTTTGCCAAGGCCAGATGGTGGCGCTTCAGGCGCAGCAGGGCATCGGCGAAAGGCCGGAGGCGTCGCGCCTCCATCAGCGATTCCCCTGCCAGCCCCAGCAGGCGGGTCATGCCTTCGGCCGTGATCCGCACGATCCGGTCCGAACCGACGGCCGCGCCCGACGCCTCGCTGGACGCGGTTTCGGGCGTGGCATGTTGTTCGGCAGCTGGCATCGGCACCGATGCTGCAGGATGCCGGTCCGGGTCGGGGGCATCGGAGGCCACCGCCAATTCAAGCTGGCGCTCGAAATCGACGACGGCAGGGATGGCTGCATCGCCGCCTTCTGGCGCTCCGGATGCGACCAAAGCCAGCAGATCGACGCCTTTCAGCAGGATATCGATGTGATCGCGGCGAAGGCGAAGCTTGCCGTGCTGCGCGGCGACGAGACACTCCTCCATGGCATGCGCAACGCGGACGGCGGGGACAAGATCGATGATCCGAGCGGCGCCCTTCAGCGAATGGGCCGCGCGCATGCAGGCCTCGAGGTGATTGGCGGCAACGGGATCACGCTCGAGGGCGAGAAGTCCGTCCGTCAAGGCTTGCGACTGCGACTGAAGCTCGGCGCGGAAGAGATCGAGCAGCGAGAACTGGCTGAGATCCTCGCTCACGCGATGCTCCGATCGAGCGCGTCGAGAACGAGCTGATCATCGAGCCGGCCCACGCTGCGTCCCTGCCAGCTGATCATGGCCGTCGCGAAGCGCGCGGCTGCTTTACCGATGGTCGCAGGCGTCCCTGTGAGGTCGCCGGCCGCATAGCGGTGGATGCCGTGCACCTCGTCGACCGGAAAAGCCAGACGGCGTCCCTCGCGTCCGATGACGACCATGCGCGCGAAGGTTTTGATGCGATCACTGCGCTCGCCGGATGAGCCATCGCCGATGCCAAGCAGCGCTGCCAGGGACACGCAGACCAGCAGCTCGCCGCGCACATTGACGATGCCGAGCAGCATTTCGTCACGCCGATGTGGCAGAGAGTGGATGCGTCTCGGTTCGGCGATCTCATGGAAGAGGGCGGTCGACAACGCCAGCCACTCCGCGCCGATGCGGAAAATCACGACGGTCTGATCCGCCGAGGCGGAATCGGCGACCCTATCGGAGACGGCTGCCGTGCCAGCGAAATGGCGCGCCCAGTCCTCGCGATATCCCGGGGGCAAGGGGCGGTCGAGCAGGGTGCGTGCGCTGGCGCCGGTCCTTCTCTCGTCCGGTTCGGAATCGCCGCTCATTGCGCACGGCTCCTTTTCTCAATCCTTGCCAGCCGGTTGTTCATCATTCTGGCGCTGGCAACGTCACCCTGACGTTGCAGCAGCAGCGCAAGATGCGCCAGCGTTTCGCGATGATCAGGCGCCAGATAGAGCGTCTTGCGATAGTTCTCGATGGCGAGGGCAGGCTCTCCGGCAGCGTCATGCGCAAGGCCCAGCAGGTAATAGACCTCCGCAGCGGGCCCGAAGCGATCGATATGCTGGCCGGCCGCCGCTTTCGCCTCGTTGAGCTGTCCGGCATTGGCTGCGCGCTCGATGGCTGCGAGGCTGGTCGTTGCGGGATCCGGCGCGGTGTTCACATGAGGGGCGATGTCTCGCGGACGCTGGATCGTCCGGGCAACGGCCGGCGCCGACCGCCTCGGCGGAAGCTGCGCCTTGGCCTTCGGCGGCGGCGTTGCTTCCGAGCGCGGAACTGTCTCGGCGCTCTGCTTCAGGAAGGCGAACGCCATCGGCATGCGGGCCGAAACGAAGCCACACAGCGTCGGAAGGCTCGACTCCGCCGGACCGACCAGCAGCATGCCGCCCGGCGCGAGGATCTGGCCGAGGCGCTCCAGGGCGCGCTCCTGGCGCGTGCGGTCGAAATAGATCAGGAGGTTTCGGCAGAACACGATGTCGTACGAGTCCGGCGCGACAGGCACGGCGACGTCGAAAAGGTTGGCCGCGCGGAACGTGACCTGTTCCCGGACCGCTGCGACGGGACGATAGCCGCCCGGCACGGCCTCGCAGAAGCGCCCGCGAAAGGCGAGATCCTCGCCGCGAAACGAATTGCGGCCGAAGACGGCCCGCTCCGCCTGGGCGATGTTGCGCGTCGAGACGTCGACGCCCTCGACGAGAAAATCCGAGCTCGCGAAGCCGGCATCGAACATCGCCATTGCTGCCGAATAGGGCTCCTCTCCGGTCGAGCAGGGCAGGCTGAGAATACGGATTGGCTGACCGGGCCGGCGGTTCGCCCGCAGATGACGCACCATCGCGGCGAAAGCCTCGCGATCGCGGAAGAACCAGGTCTCCGGGATGACGACGGCGTTGATTAGCTCCTGCAATTCCTGGCGTGATTCGGTCACCAGGCGCCAGTAGGTGGCGGGTTCTGCAATCTGCGTCGCCGCCATGCGCTGCTTCAGGGCGAACTCGATAACGGAGCTGCTGACCGAGGCGGCATTCATCCCGATTGTATCGCGGAGCAGCCTCTCGATGTCGGCCGAGATCATATCGTCGCACCACTGTCTTGAAACAGGATGGCGCGGATTTCGGCCGTCAGCAGAGCTTCGGCGCGGATCCACTGGATGAGCCCTTCGGCATCGGCGGCGACTGGGCCGAGATAAGCGGGCGTGCCCGCCTCGACGCCGGTCGGGACGAAGTCCGACGCTGGCCGGGACACCGTCTCGACAACGTGTTCCGCGCAAAGGGCGAGGCGGCGATAGGTCCCTTCGGCAGACGGATAGCGGATGAGGATGATCCGCGTGCTCATGACCGTTGCCGATGGTCGGCCCAGGGCGAGGCTGGAAAGATCGATGAGCGGGACGGGCGCGCCATGATAGTTGATCGCGCCGACGACGCCGGACGGCGCGCCCGGCAGTGCCTTCGCGTCCATGAACGGCAGGACCTGCTCGATCTGATCGGCGTCGATAACATAGCGGTCCTTGCCGACGCGGAACATCAGGAACAGCATGCGCGGACCCTCGCTCTCGCTCGCTCAGGCGCGCAGCTTGAACCGCGAGATCGCGCTGCGGAGGCCATTCGACACCTCGTTGAGCTCGTCGATGGCGAGCGTCGATTGCTGAAGCGATTCGACGGTCTGCTGTGCCGCTTCTGAAAGCTGTGACAGGGCCTCGCTGATCTGTCCGGCGCCGGTCGCCTGGGCCTGCATGCCCTCGTTGGCGATCTCGAACTGGGGAACCAGACCCTGCACCTGCTGAATGATCTCGGTCAGCTGGCCGCCGACCTGCTGCACGTCGAGCATACCGCGCCGCACTTCCTCCGAGAATTTGTCCATGCCCATCACGCCGGCGGCCACGGCTGATTGGATGTCCTTGACCATCTGCTCGATGTCATAGGTCGAGACGGCGGTCTGGTCGGCGAGACGGCGGATTTCCGTCGCGACCACAGCGAAGCCGCGGCCATATTGACCCGCCTTCTCGGCCTCGATGGCGGCATTCAGCGAAAGCAGATTGGTCTGGTCGGCGACCTTGGTGATCGTGGTGACGACCTGATTGATGTTGCCGGCCTTCTCGCTCAGCACCGCGAGCTTTGCGTTGATCTCGCTGGCGGCTTCCATCACATGCCGCATGGTGGCTTCCATGCGCGCGAGGCCGGCCTGGCCGCCGCCGGCCAGCGTTGCCGTCTGCTCCGCAACCGCGGAGACTTCGTCCATCGTGCGCACCAGTTCGTTCGAGGTCGCCGAGATCTCCTTCGAGGTAGCGCCGATTTCGGTCGTCGTGGCGGCGATTTCGCTCGCAGTTGCCTGCTGTTCCTTCGATGTCGCGGCCACCTCGGTGATCGAGGTGTTGACCTGGATACTGGAGCGCTGAACCTGGCCGATCAGGGTGGTGAGGTCGTCGGCCATGCTGTTGAAGCCGTCGGCGAGGGTCGTGAATTCGTCCCGGTGATCGAGCTGGAGCCGCCGGCTGAAATCGCCCTGACGCATCATTTCGACCAGCCCGAGCAACTTGCCAAGCGGGATCGTGACGGCGCGGAACAGCACGATCCCGGCCAGCACGGCAAGGATAACCGCGATGACGAAGCCGATCGCGAGGGCGAGTTCTGCCGAGCGCACGATCGAGACGATCTTTTGCGTCGAGATCGACGTCTCGGCCTGATTGTTGGTCGCCATCGTTTCGATGGAAACGAGGATCTTCTGCAACCGCGGTTCGAGGTCGCCGCGTATCGTCGCAAGAAGCGCTGGCGCCGAGGCGTCCGACTTCGCAGCGCTCAACATCGCGTCCTCGGCTGCCAGATAGTCGGTTCCGAGCACGCGAAGCGTCTGGTCGCTTTCGCGATCCTGATCGGAATCGATCCTCTGACGGAAATCCGAGATGAAGACGTTCAATCTCTGGCGATTTTCGAGGATCGCCGCGATGGTGCCGGCCCGCGCTGCCGGGGTCTCATCGAGCGCGAGCTGGCGCAAGAGCGCAACCCCGTCGCTCCAGGTGGCGCGCATCTTGAGCCCCGCCACCAGCGAGGGGACCGAATTGGTCTCCACGATCGTCGCTTCGTGCTCCGTCTGCCGGAACCAGTAATAGGCCGTGCCAGCTATCGCCGTCAGGACCACGAGGACCGCCAGGAAGCTGACGAGGATCCGGTGGCGTATCGACAGGTTCATCATCGGCTGTTTCCGTCATCAGTGCGCGGGCGAAAGGGTGTTCGTCGATCAGGGGTCATCGTCTGGCCGATCATGCCACCGATTGGTTTCACCTCCGTTGCGTCAGGCGATGTCGTATTATGGTTGGGTGGCGTCGCGTGGCAGAGGTGGACGGCGTCGACCTGTGGCCCCATTCAGATGAGAATTCATCAAGCCCGGCAACGGAGGAAGTGCCATGGCGAAGAACGCGATCTGTCTCTGGTATGACGGTGAAGCAGAAGTCGCCGCGAATTTCTATGCGAGCGTCTTTCCCGACAGTTCCGTCGATGCCGTTCATCGGGCACCCGGGCCGTCTATCTGCTGCCGGCGCCGCTTTCGGTGATCCTCAAATCCCAACAAGCCGACCTATCGCCGCGATCGAGGCAGCCCGCCGCGGCTGAGGCAGGCCCGGGCGAGGATCAGTGTCGCCGGCCTCCCTCGACTTCGCCGCTCGCCGCCCCATCTTCTATTATTCAGGGCAAAGCCGGGCTGGGAATCCATGAATCAGACTGCCGCACCGTTCATCGACGAGATGGCAACGCTCTCGCCTGCTCTCAGCAACGCGCGCGACGAAGCAGTGCGTTATTGGTCACCAAAGGATGTTCCGTCGGCCGTCCTGCTGCTGGCCTTTGGCCACCGCCTGGCCGACGATTTTGATGCGGCCGGCATCGGCACCAGCGAGCCCGTCTTCGACGGGATCGAGCGCGCGCTGGCCGAAGGCGACGCGGCAACCCAGGCCGCGGCCTCCGCCATGATCGAGGCTGTCGTCGCCCGCGCCGTCGACCTCGAAATCTGGCCGGAAATGCGTACGATGTTCCGGGACAAATCGGCGGCCCACGCCCTCACATGCATGACGCTCGACCGTTAAGGCCCGAAGAGCGACTGTTCAGTCGCCCGGCCGCTTTTCCTTATCTTTTCCTGATGCGGCTGCTCTGCCTCCGCAATCGATAACTGACACCGATCCGCCCATTTTCCTCCCTGCAAAACCATCAGGGGACGCATCATGGCGGACGTCATCTATCTCGTTATCGGCATCGGCTCGCTTCTGGCGCTCGGCGCCTATGGCCGGCTGCTCACCAGGTTGATGTGAGGCTCTCATGATCGAGCCCCTCATCGGCCTCGGCGTCGCATTGCTGCTGGCCGCATATCTGGTCATCGCGCTGCTTCATCCAGAGAAATTCTAGGCCTTCGGAGCGTTTCATGTCCTTCGTCGGATGGCTGCAGATCGCAGCCCTTTTTCTTGCCGTCCTCGCGGTGATCAAGCCGCTCGGCCTCTATATGGCGCGCGTCTTTTCGGGCGAGCGCACATTTCTGTCGCCAGTGCTCGCGCCTGCCGAAAAGGCGCTTTACCGGCTCGCCGGCGTCGATGACCAGCGCGAGCAGGGATGGCTCGCCTATGCCTTCGCGATGCTGGCCTTCTCCATCGCCGGCTTTGTCGTGCTCTACGCCATCCTGCGGCTCCAGGCGGTTCTGCCCTTCAACCCGCAAGGCTTCGGCAATGTGGCGCCGGATCTCGCCTTCAACACGGCCATCAGCTTCCTGACCAACACCAACTGGCAGAACTACGCCGGCGAGACGACCATGAGCCAGTTCAGCCAGATGGCCGGACTGACCGTGCACAACTTCCTGTCGGCCGCCACCGGGATCGCAATCGCGATGGCGGTGACGCGCGCCTTCATGCGCTCCAGGGCAAAGACACTCGGCAATTTCTGGGTCGATCTCACCCGGGCGACGCTCTATGTGCTGCTCCCGCTTTCGATCGTGGTCGCGCTCGTCTTCGTGGCGATGGGATTGCCGCAGACGCTCACGGCCTCGGTGACGGCGACCACCCTCGAAGGGGGACGTCAGGTCATCGCGCTCGGTCCCGTCGCCAGCCAGGAGGCGATCAAGCAGATCGGCACCAATGGCGGCGGCTTCTTCAACGTCAATGCCGCTCATCCCTTCGAAAATCCAAGCGCGCTGTCGAACCTTCTGAACATCTTCGCGATGCTCTCCGTCTCCGCCGCGCTCGTCTACAGCTTTGGCCAGATGGTCGGCGAGCGCCGGCAGGGCTGGGCCTTTCTGGCGACCATCGCCATCCTGCTCATCGCAGGGGTCGGCGTCATCTATTGGGCCGAGGCGCATGGGAACCCGATCCTGACAGCGCTTGGGATCGACCCATCAGCCGGCAACATGGAAGGCAAGGAGGTCCGCTTCGGCCAATCGGCGAGCGCGCTCTATGCCGCCGTCACGACGGGACTGTCCGACGGCGGCGTCAACGCCATGCATGGTTCCCTGACTGGAATTGGCGGCCTCGTGCCGATGTTCCTGATCCAGCTTGGCGAGGTCCTGCCGGGCGGCGTCGGATCGGGCCTCTATGGGCTGATCGTCTTCGCCATTCTCGCGGTGTTCGTTGCCGGCCTGATGGTGGGTCGCACACCGGAATTTCTCGGCAAGAAGATCGATGGCCGCGAGATGAAGTTCGCCATGCTGGCCGTGCTGATCCTTCCGGTGGCAATCCTTGGTTTCACCGCCGTCTCGGCGATGCTGCCGGCAGCCGTCGCCAGCATCGGCACGCCGGGGCCGCATGGACTTTCCGAGATCCTCTACGCCTACAGCTCGGCGGCGGGAAACAACGGCTCCGCCTTTGGCGGGCTCTCCGGCAACACGACCTGGTACAATGTGACGCTCGCGATCGCCATGCTGCTCGGACGCTTCGCCTATGTGATCCCGGTCCTCGCGATTGCCGGCTCCCTTGCCGCCAAGGTCCGGGCGCCGGCCTCCAGCGGCACGTTTCCGACCCATGGACCGCTTTTCGTCGGCCTGCTGATCGGCGTGATCCTCATCCTCGGTGGCCTGCAGTTCTTTCCGGCCCTGGCGCTCGGACCGATCGTCGAGCACTTCGCCATGCTCGCCGGCCAGACTTTCTGAAGGGAAACATCATGTCGTCTCCTCATCACTCGGCCCCGGCGACGAACCGGGCGCCTGGAGTGCTCGATCCGGCAATCCTCGTTCCGGCCGTCAAATCGGCCTTCGCTAAGCTCGATCCGCGCCAATTGATGCGCAATCCGGTGATCTTCGTGACCGAGGTGGTCGCGGCGCTGGTGACGCTCTTCTTCCTGCGCGATCTCATGGCTGGCGGAGATCCCGGCTTTTCCGGCCAGATCGCCGCCTGGCTCTGGTTCACCGTGCTGTTCGCCACATTCGCGGAGGCGGTCGCGGAAGGACGTGGCCGCGCACAGGCCGACAGCCTGAAGCGTAGTCGCTCGGACCTGCACGCCATGCGGCTCACCGGCCAAGGCGATGCCACGGAACGGGTTGCGGCCACGGATCTCAAGGTCGGTGATCTCGTGCTGGTCGATGCCGGGGAGCTGATCCCCGGCGACGGCGAGGTCATCAGCGGCATTGCCTCGGTCAATGAAAGCGCCATCACCGGCGAATCCGCGCCCGTCATCCGCGAGGCGGGCGGCGATCGCTCCGCCGTGACCGGTGGCACCGAGGTGCTGTCGGACCGTCTGAAGATCCGCATCACGACCGCGCCGGGCTCAAGCTTCGTCGATCGCATGATTGCCCTGATCGAAGGGGCGAAACGCCAGAAGACGCCGAACGAGATCGCGCTGTCGATCCTGCTGGCGGGCCTCACCTTGATCTTCCTGATCGCCGTTGTGACGCTCTGGAGCCTTGCCCTCTATTCGGGCACGATCCTTTCGGTGACCGTGCTCGCCGCGCTGCTGGTCACGCTGATCCCGACCACGATCGGCGGCCTGCTCTCGGCGATCGGCATCGCCGGCATGGACCGCCTGGTGCGGTTCAACGTGATCGCCACCTCCGGCCGGGCCGTGGAGGCAGCCGGCGACGTCGATACGCTCCTGCTCGACAAGACCGGAACGATCACCTTCGGCAACCGGATGGCGACCGATTTCCTGCCGGCTCCCGCGGTGAGCGAAGGCGATCTGGCCGAGGCGGCGCTGCTTGCAAGCCTTGCCGACGAAACGCCCGAGGGGCGTTCGATCGTCGCGCTGGCGCGGGGCGACTATGGCATTCCCGCGCCCGACGTGACGCCGGACGCGACCATTCCCTTCGCCGCGGAAACACGGTTGTCCGGTGTCGACATCGGCGAACGGCGGATCAGGAAGGGCGCGGTCGATTCCGTGCTTCGGTTTGCCGGCATCGGCCCGAACGACGTCCCGGCCGCGTTCCAGGCCGACGTCGATCGGGTGGCTCGGACCGGCGGAACGCCGCTCGCGGTCTGCGAGGGATCGCGGCTGCTTGGGGTCATCCATTTGAAGGATGTCGTCAAACCCGGCATCAAGGAGCGTTTTCAACAGATGCGGGCCATGGGCATCCGCACGGTCATGGTCACCGGCGACAATCCCGTCACGGCCGCTGCGATCGCGTCGGAAGCTGGCGTCGACGATTTCCTCGCCGAGGCCAAGCCGGAGGACAAGCTCGCCTATATCCGCAAGGAGCAGGAGGGTGGCAGGCTGATCGCCATGTGCGGCGACGGCACCAACGACGCGCCTGCTCTGGCGCAGGCCGATGTCGGCGTCGCCATGCAGACCGGCACGCAGGCGGCGCGCGAAGCGGCCAATATGGTCGACCTGGATTCGAGCCCAACCAAGCTCATCGAGATCGTCGAGATCGGCAAGCAACTGCTGATGACCCGCGGCTCGCTGACCACGTTCTCGATCGCCAACGATGTCGCCAAGTATTTCGCGATCATCCCGGCGCTGTTCGTGGCGACCTATCCGGCGCTCGCCGCGCTCAACATCATGGACTTGGGATCGCCCCGCTCGGCCATTCTCTCCGCCGTCATCTTCAACGCGCTGATCATCGTGGCGCTCATTCCGCTCGCGCTGAAGGGCGTCTCCTATCGCCCGGTCGGCGCGGCGGCACTGCTCCGCCGCAACCTTCTCGTCTACGGCCTCGGCGGCCTGGTCCTGCCATTCGCCGGCATCAAGCTCGTCGATCTTGCCGTCAACGCCCTCCATCTGGTGTAGCCATGCTCGCTCAAATCCGGCCCGCGCTCGTGCTGACAGCGCTGTTCACCGTTCTGCTCGGTCTTGCCTATCCGCTTGCGATCACCGGCATTGCTGGCCTCGCCTTCCCGGGCGAGGCGCGCGGCAGCCTCATCGAGCATGACGGAAAGGTCGTCGGCTCTGCGCTGATCGGCCAGTCCTTCGTCTCCGATCGCTACTTCTGGCCGCGCCCATCCGCGACCGGGCCCGACCCCTACAATGCTGATGCCTCCTCGGGCTCCAATCTTGGCCCGACATCGGCCAAGCTGAAGGACACCGTCGCCGCCAATATTGCGAAACTTCGCGCTTCCGGCGTGACGGGGTCGGTCCCGGCCGACGCCGCGACCGCGTCCGGCTCGGGTCTCGATCCGGATATCTCGCCCGAATTCGCCTACGCGCAGGCCAAGCGGATAGCGGCGGCGCGCGGATTGAGCGAGAAGGATGTCCTGGATCTCATCGCAGAGGTTCACGAGGGACGGCTCATGGGCTTCATCGGTGAACCGCGCGTCAACGTGCTGAAGCTCAATCTGGCGCTCGACAAACTGCAAGGCTGATCCGCCGACATGTCGGACCGCACGAGGAATGACGAAAGGCTCGATCCGGACCTGCTGCTGGCCTCGGCCGGCGCGGAGGGGCGGGGACGGCTGACCGTCTTCCTTGGCGCGGCGCCCGGCGTCGGCAAGACCTATGCGATGCTGTCGCGGGCTGCCCGGCTTCAGCGCAGTGGCGTCGACGTCGCGGTCGGTTTCGTCGAAACGCATGGTCGCGCCGAGACAGCGGACCTTCTCCGCGGTCTCGAGGTGCTGCCGCGCCGTCCGGCTGCCGGGAGCCATGGCATCGAGGCCTTTGACCTCGATGCCGCGCTGGCGCGTCATCCCCGCGTCATGATCGTCGACGAACTCGCCGCCAGCAATCCGGCCGGCTCGCGCCATCCGAAGCGCTACCAGGATATCGAGGAACTCCTCGGCGCCGGCATCGATGTCTGGACGACGCTCAACATCCAGCATCTCGAGAGTCTTGCCGACGTCGTCGCCGACATCACCGGGGTCCGCGTTCGCGAGCGCGTGCCCGATGTGGTGCTGAGCAAGTCGGACGAGGTGGTGCTGGTCGACCTGCCACCGGCCGAGCTCATCGAGCGACTGAAGGACGGCAAGGTTTATCTGCCCGACAATGCCAGGCGGGCGAGCGAACGGTTCTTCCGCCTCGGAAACCTGACGGCGCTGCGGGAACTGGCGCTGCGGCGTACCGCTGACCTCGTCGACGACGACGTCGTCGAATATGTGAAGCAGCACGCCATCAAGGGCGCTTGGGCAAGTTCCGAGCGGCTGATCGTCTGCATCGGGCCGGATGCGCTCTCCGAGCGCGTTGTCCGCACGGCGAGTCGTTTGGCCTCAGGGCTGAACGCCCCGTTCATCGTGGTGTCGCTGGAACGGGCCGATCACGAGGCAAACGCCGCCGATCCCGGCCGGATCGATGCGTTGTTTCGTCTCGCCGAGAGCCTTGGGGGCGAGACGCGTCGGCTGGTCTCGACCGACTTCGTCTCTGATCTGCTGAAGCTCGCGCGCAGCGAACATGCGACGCAATTCGTCGTCGGCGCGAATATCCGTCGCCGTTGGTGGCCGTTTCGCGCGCCCTCGCTCGGCGAGGCGCTGGTCGCCCGCGCCAGCGGGCTCGCCGTCCACCTGATTACGGAGGATCGTGACGAGCCGCCGCGTCCGGCGCGCCCCCGGCGCCGCGTCGCTATCCACGCGCCTGCGGTCGCGCTCGCCGTGGCCACGGTCGCGCTCGCCACCGCGCTCGGGCTCGCGATCGGCCATCTGGTGCCGCTCTCCAATGTCTCGCTGCTGTTCCTGCTTGCCGTGGTGGTCTCGGCCAATCGCGCCGGCTATGTCGCGGCGCTCACCGCAGCCGTTCTGTCGGGTCTCGCCTATAATTTCTTCTTTATCGCGCCGCTCTACACCTTCACGATCGCCTCGCCGCACGAAGTCTTCGCCTTCGCGGTGTTTCTCTTCGCCGCGATCTTCGCGGGCGGGCTTGCCTCGCGCGTTCGCGAGCAGGCGGAGACGGCGCGCGCACGCGCGATCGCGGTGCAGTCGCTCTATGACTTCGCGCGCAAACTGTCGCGGACGGCGCGGACGGAGGACGTGCTCTGGGCAGCGGTCTCGCAACTCAACGAAAGTTTCGGCCGTCCGGCGGTGCTGCTGCTGCCGGCGGGCGACGAATTGCGGATGGCCGCAGCCTGGCCGCCCGACGTCGAGCTCGGCGTCTCCGAGACGGCCGCCGCCCGTTGGGCCTTTCAACACAACGAGGCTGCCGGCCATCGAACAGGAACTCTGCCCGCAAGCGCTTACCAGTTCCGCCCGCTGGAGAGCCCGCACGGCATCGTCGGGGTCTGTGGCATTGGCTGGGGCGAGCAGGACCTGGACGGGCAGTCGGAGCGCATGCTGCTCGCCGTCATGGATCAGGCCGCGATTGCCATCGACCGCGCGCGCCTTGCCGAAGAGGGCATCGCGCAGGCTACCCGGCTGGAGGGTGAAGCCCTCCGCGCGACGCTGCTTTCCTCCATCTCGCACGATCTGCGCACGCCGCTGGCCACCATCACGGGCGCCGTCACCAGCCTTCGCGAACTCGGCGATCGCATGGACCCGGAAAGCCGCGATGATCTGCTCCTGACGATCGAGGAAGAAGGGGCACGGCTCAGCCGTTTCGTCGCCAACCTTCTCGACATGACGCGGATCGAGGCCGGCGCGCTCGAAGTGCGCAGGGAGTGGCTCGACATCGCCGATGTGATCCGGGCCGCAGTCGAGCGCTGCCGGCGCTATTTCCCCGGCCTGGTGGTCGAGACCAGCATCGCGCCGGGGCTGCCGCTGATGCAGGGCGACGGTGTTCTCCTAGGGCAGGTTCTGTTCAACCTGCTCGATAACGCGTCCAAATATGCTGCCGGCGAGCCGGTTCGGATCTATGCGCGCAAGGAAGCGGATGCGATCGTCATCTCGGTCACCGATCAGGGCAGCGGAATTGCAAAGGCTGAGCTCGAGAGCGTGTTCGAAAAATTCTATCGCCGTGGACAGCCCGATGGCCGTGCGCCCGGCACAGGGCTCGGGCTTTCGATCGCGCGGGGCTTCGTCGAGGCGATGGGCGGCACGATCAAGGCCGAAAGCCCGGCGCAGCGTCGCCGCGGTACGCGCATGGTGATCCGCTTCCCCTTGCCGGATCATCACGAGACGATGGTAGCGCGGCCATGAGCGGCGATCGGATCCTGGTCGTCGACGACGAGCCGCAGATCCAGCGCTTCCTGAAGCCGGCGCTCACGGCTGCAGGATATGAAGTGATCCAGGCCGCGACCGGCGCCGAGGCCTTGAAGTTCGCAGCCACGGCCGCGCCCGACGTTGTCATCCTCGATCTCGGTCTGCCGGATATGGACGGCAAGGACGTCGTCGCGAAGCTGCGGGGCTGGAGCGAGGTCCCTATCGTCATCTTGTCGGCGCGCGACCGCGAGACCGAGAAGATCGCCGCGCTCGATCTCGGCGCCGACGACTATATCGAGAAGCCGTTCGGCATCGGCGAATTGACGGCCCGCATCCGCACGGCGCTCCGACACCGGATGCGACAGGCCGGCGAATTCGAAAGCGTGTCCGTCGATGGCGTCGAGATCGACACCTTGCGCCGACTGGTGACGCGCGACGGCGAGACGGTAAAGCTGACGCCGAAGGAATACGACCTCCTGGTCTTGCTGGCGCGCCATGCCGGGCGCGTCGTCACGCATCGCACGCTCCTGACCGCGGTCTGGGGGCCGGCGCATGGCGAGGACCTGCATTATCTGCGCGTCTTCGTCGGCCAGCTCCGCCAGAAGATCGAGCGCGACCCTGCCCATCCGACGATCATCCGCACCGAGCCCGGCGTCGGCTACCGGTTCGTGGACGCCTAGCAGTGATGGAGCGGCGCATCGTGCCGTTGCTGCCGCTCTTCACTCGATTGATGCGGGCAGCCCTGCGAGAAGCGCTGCATACGCGGCGAGCCTGCGAGATACGAACGCGGTGAAGAGCCGCACGCGCTCCGTCTTGCGGGTCTCTCCCTGCGTCAGAAGCCAGAGCGTTGCGTGTGCGTTCAGATCGATGCCCGGCACCCGCGCCAGGAGGGGATCTGCGTCTCCGACAAAACACGGCAGTCGCGTCATGCCGATGCCTTGCCGTGCCGCGGCGATCTGCGCCTCGGCGTCCGGCGTCCTGAACGGGACCCCTGTCGCATGGACCGCGCCCTTGTGAGCCCAGTCCGGAACGCCCTGAACGCCAATGACGATCGGCCGGATGGGATCCCGCTCGCCCTCGTGCCATGCGGCTAGTCGATCGCGGGACATATAGACGCCCGAGAACACCTCCGGACCTTTCAGTCCGTGGAGATTGAGGGGCAGGCTTTTGCGATCGGAGACGAGGCGGATCGCGACGTCCGCCTCCCGGTTGGTCAGGTTCGCGACCTCGCCGGTCGGCACGATCTCCATCTCGATTTCCGGATGGATACGCGCGAAATCGGCGAGGTCCGGCATGAGCAGGTGTGTCGCGAGGAACGGTGGCAGCGTCACCCGCAAAAGCCCGCGCACGCTCTTGTCGCGACCGAAGACGCGCGTCTCTAGCTGGCGCGAGAAGGCTTCCATCTGGCTCGCGAGTTCGATGACTTCCTCGCCAGCCGTCGTCACGCGGTAGCCCGAAGGCAGCTTCTCGAACATGCGCGCCCCGAGACGGTTCTCGAGCTGGGCGATGCGCCGGAGTACGGTCGAGTGGTTCACGCCGAGCTGCGCCGCGGCGGCCCGCACCGAGCCTCCACGCGCGACGGCAAGAAAATAGCGGACATCATCCCAGTCGATCATGGTGCATTCCAGCACCGCGCGGTGCGCCTTCCATCTTGCCTCTCTAGCACGCCGAACGACAGGTTGGGCAGTCACTCAGGGCTATTTTCGGCGACCGCGTCGCGATGCCGGGATGACGAACGCTCGTCGTCAAGACGGCCGCGAGCCGTCGGGCCGGATCGATTTCGCACCACCGATATGCACGGTTCTGCACTGCGCGCCTGGCCCTTTGGGTCCCATTTCCACGGTCTCGGGGGCCTCCCCGGCAGTCCAGATACAGAGCCTCAAGGAAGCATAAATGGGAAAGCTAGAAGGCAAGGTGGCGGTCATCACCGGCGGCGCAACGGGCATCGGCCTCGCGGCGGCAAAGCGCTTCATCAAGGAGGGGGCCTTCGTCTTCATCTTCGGCCGCCGTCAGGACGCGCTCGACGACGCGCTGGCCGATCTCGGAGCCAGCGCCCGCGCGGTGAAGGGCTCGGTCTCGGATCTCGCCGATCTCGACCGGCTCTACACGGCGGTGAAGGACGAGCGCGGAACGCTCGACATCGTCTTCGCCAATGCGGGGGCGGGCAGCCAGCTTCGGCTCGGCGAGATCACTGCCGAGCACATCGACGAAACCTTCGACACCAATGTGAAGGGCACGATCTTCACCGTCCAGAAGGCGCTGCCGCTGATGCGCGAGGGCGGGTCGATCATCCTGACGGGATCGAGCGCCGGCACTACGGGAGCCCCGGGGATGACGGCCTACAGCGCAAGCAAGGCCGCCGTTCGCAACCTTGCAAAAACCTGGGCGGAGGACCTGAAGGGCACCGGCATCAGGGTCAACGTTCTGTCGCCAGGGGCGACGGCGACAGAACTCGCCAAGGAAGCGCTGGGCGAGGCAGGGCAGAAGGTCTTCGCCTCGATGACGCCGCTCCAACGCATGGCCGATCCGGCCGAGATCGGCGCGGTCGCCGCCTTTCTCGCCTCATCGGACAGCAGCTTCATGACCGCCAGCGAAGTCGCCGTCGACGGTGGCCTGGCGCAGCTCTGATCCCGCGCGGTTCGGCTCGGGTCACACAATGAAAGATGGAAGATCATGAAGAAACTTGAAGGCAAGGTCGCTGTCATCACCGGCGGCAGCAGCGGTATCGGCTTGGCCACGGCCAGGCGCTTCGTCGAAGAAGGCGCGCAGGTCGTGATCACCGGACGCCGAGAGAAGGAGCTGAAAGAGGCTGCGGCTCTCATCGGCGGCAACGTGACGACGGTCATCGGCGACGTGTCGCGACTAGATGATCTCGATCGGCTCTATGCCGTCGTGAAAGAGAAACATGGTCACATCGACATTCTCTTCGCGAACGCAGGCGCGGGCACGATCGCACCGCTCGCGGCGGCAACCGAGGCCCATTTCGATCAGACCTTCGACGTCAACGTGAAGGGGTTGTTCTTCACGGTGCAAAAGGCCCTTCCACTGCTAAGAGACGGCGGCTCCGTCATCCTGACCTCCTCGGTCTCGAACGTGTTGGGACTGCCAGGGTTCAGCGCTTACGCTGCGAGCAAGGCGGCTGTTCGCAATTTCGCGCGCGCTTGGACGCTGGAGCTGAAAGATCGCAACATCCGCGTGAACGCGATGAGCCCCGGGCCAATCGAGACTCCGGCCCTGGAGACGACGACCGGCCTTACCCCTGAACAAGCGAGGCAGGCGGCCGCCCAATTTGCTTCACAAATTCCGATGGGTCGGAGGGGCAAGCCGGACGAAGTCGCGGCTGCGGTCATGTTCCTCGCCTCCGACGAAAGTTCCTACATCACCGGCCTGGATCTCGCCGTCGATGGCGGCATGGCTCAGGTCTGACGGAGATCATCATGAGCACCGCAATCATCGGCTTTGGCAGCATCGGTCAGGCTCTTGCCAAAGCGTTCGCCCGCAAGGGAATTGAAGTATCCGTCGCGACCACGCGCGATCCGGAAAGCTTTGCATCCGAAGCAGCCGCGATCGGCCCCAAGATCAGAGCCGCAACGCTGGTCGAGGCCATCAAGGCTGACGTCATTTTCCTCGCCGTCCGCTTCGAGCAGCACAAAGATGTCGCCAAGGCGCTGCCCACCTGGCAGGGGAAGACTATTGTCGATGTGACGAATGTCTATGGCGTGCCGCCCGAGCAACTGGACGACCTCCCATCCTCCGCCTTCGTTGCGAGGTCGTTCCAAGGCGCCAAGCTCGTGAAGGGCTTCAACCACGTGATCGCGGCGACCCTCGCAACCGATCCGGTTGTCGAGGGCGGACACCGGGTCGTCTTCCTGTCGAGTGATGATGAAGACGCGATCGAACCCGTGGCGGTCTTGGCCAGACAGCTCGGATTTGCACCCGTCAACCTCGGCAAGCTCAATGAAGGCGGCGCTTTGGTGCATGCGCGCGGCCGCACCTGGGGGCAGCTCATCTTCAAGGATCTGTTCAAGAAGGAGCCATGATCGAATGCGCTGTCACTTGATGGCGGCCTGAAGAGTATGCCATGGAGGCCTCGACAGCTCGCCGGAAGCGACGAGATGTCGAGACTTGGCGCAGAGCAGCCTTCTATATCTTGAGCAATACTTTCAGCCTTCAAGAAACCGCCAAATAGATACGCTCTCCCAAACGAGCGCGCGGAGAACGGCTGGCTTTTGGCCCTTGGCGCATTGTGCGACTACGCTGAATGCCCATATCGGTGCCGCGCAGTACAACATGATCGTCGTCGGCGTCATCCCTATCGCCGCTGTCGCAATCGGTCATGCGGTGCCAAGCGTGGGGGCGGGCGGCAGCGCAGCAGTGAATTGAATCTCTATGAGGATGTCGGGTAGCCCCAGCACGGCCTGGACCGTGGCCCGGGCCGGAGGTTCGTCCTTGTCGATCCACTCGGTCCAGATGCTGTTCATCCGGTCGAAATCGTCAATGTCGCGCAGCCAGATCGTGGCGCTGAGGAGACGAGACCGGTTGGAACCGATCTTCGCGAGGAAGTCGTCGGTCCTCGCCAGGATTTGCTTCGTTTGGCCGATGACGTCCTGTTGCCGATCTTCGGCGGTCAGACCTGAAAAATAGGCCACGCGCTCGTGGATCACTACACGGCTGAGCCGCGCCGTCTTCTCAATGCGTTGGATAGCCACGATCCCACCCTAGCCAGTATTGGTCGGGTTAAGGATCGGGGGAATGGCCGGGTCGGTCAAATAACCTCGACGACGTCGCGGCGCGCCGATGGTTATGAAGGGCCCCTGCGCGTGATGCCCGCCTCATGAAATAACCGCGAAAACTGGACGCGACGAGTTATGAAGTTTCGCGCCCGACGAAGCGCTGTTCAGTGCTTCTATGCGCGCCGGAACCTGCCAATCACCTAGGTCGAATGCCCATGTCATCTTCCCGGATCGTCAGCCACGCGACCCGGCTGCTGGTCATTGATGGAGCCACGGTCGAAGCGCTGGTCAGCCCCGGCGAAGCCTTGGCTCTGGCTGAGGCGGCTTTGCGAAAGACGTCGAGTAACGCGGCGCGTCAGGACATCCGGCGCACGCTCGCACTCCCGGGCGATCCCGGCACCTGCCTCTCGATGATGTATGCAGCGCTCGACGACAGCCCGCATTTCGGCGCCAAAGTGCAGTCCGTATATCCACGGAACTTCCAGTACGGCATGCCGTCGCATCAGGGCGGCGTGTTGCTCTTCGACAGGGAGAGGGGTGAGCCGGTTGCCCTGATCAGCGCCAGCGCGATCACCGGGCTGCGGACGCCTGCCGCGACGGCCGTCGCGACGGGTGCTTTGGCGCGAGAGAACTCCTGCGAGTTGGCCGTCATCGGCTATGGAGAGCAGGCTAGGCGACATATCGAAGCGATCTCGCTGGTTCGGACGATTACGCGCGTCCGCGTATGGGGGCGCGACGCGAAGAAGGCTGCGCGCTTCGCCGAAGCGGAGAGCGCCATGGGCTTTCCAACAGTCGCCATGGCCACTGCGCGGGCCGCGGTCGACGGCGCCGATATCGTTTGCACCGTCACGTCATCGGCCCTTCCGGTGCTCGAAGGCGCGTGGCTGTCCCCTGGTACGCATGTCAACGCCGTCGGCGCCAGCGTTGCTGGCCTCGCGGAAATCGATCTCGCCTGTGTGACCCGCTCGAGCATCTGGGTCGACTATCGGCCCATGGCGATGGTGGCGGCGTCCGACCTGATCGAGCCGCTGTCGCAGGGCCTCATCGAGAGCTCGCACATCGTCGGCGAGATCGGCGCCGTGCTCAATGGCGCGGTGCGTGGCCGGAGCTCCGACACGGAGATCACGCTGTTTCGATCGCTCGGCGTTCCCGCTGAGGACATCGAACTCGCGAATTTCATCTATCAGAAGGCCAAGGATCGCGGCCTCGGCGTCGACGTTTCCCTGTGAGGTTCCCCATGCTCGCCAGCCAGCGACATCTTTTCTCGATCCCCGATGACGTCACCTATCTCGACGCGGCCTACATGTCGCCGATCCCGACACGTGCCGCGGAGGCGGGACGTCGGGGTGTGCTGGTCAAGGCCGCTCCCTGGGACATGACGATTGGCAACTACTATGACGAGGTGGAACGGGCGCGCGAACTCGCCGCTGCGTTCATCGGGGCGAGCGCCGACGACATCGCTGTCATCCCTGCGACGAGCTACGGCATTGCGGTCGCCGCTTCGAACGTTTCGGTACCGGCGGGCTCGGTCATCATCATGATGGAGAACGAGCACACCTCGCATCGCTACGCCTGGTACGAGCTGGCGGCGCAGAAGGGCGCGCGTGTAGTTCAGGCCTCTCGGCAACCGGGCGAGCCCTGGGCGGTGGCGCTGGTGAGGGCGATCGAGACGTCGGACGCGCCGGTTGCCGTCGTCTGCGGCACGATCGTGCATTGGTTCGAGGGCATGATCGTCGACATCGAGTCGGTCGCCGTGGCGGCGCGCGCCGCCGGCGCTTCCCTGGTCATGGATGGCACGCAATGGGTCGGCGCGGTTCCGTTCGATGTGACGCGCGTCCGGCCGGACTTCCTGGCATTCGCGACCTACAAGTTCCTGCTCGGCCCCTACCGCCTCGCATTCCTCTATGCGGACAAGGCCTTCGGCGAGACGGGCCGCCCGATCGAGTTTCATTCGTGGAACCGCAGGGGCGGCGATCGTCCGGATTTCTATCTGCAGACCATGCCGGACTATCTGCCGGGCGCCCGGCGTTTCGACATGGGCGAGCGCTCCGACTTCGCGGTTCTCCCGATCGCCATCGATGCGCTCGAACTGCTGCAGGGCTGGGGTGTGCCGGCTGTCTTCGAGCGGCTCGGTTACCTGAACCGGCTGATCTGGACCGAGGCCGAGCGGCGCGGTTTCGGCGGTCCCCCTGCCGATCTCCGTGCGCCGCATATCGCCGTCGTGGAACTCGGCGATCGGTATCACCCGGACCTTGCTCGCCAGCTCAAGGAGAACAGGGCGATCGTGACGATCCGGGGGACGAAGATGCGGGTCACGCCCCACGTCTACAACGAGGAACGGGATATCATCCGGCTCTTCGACCTGCTCGACAAGTTGGCGCCATGACGGCCCCGCTCGCTCAGATCCGGGTGTTCATCCGGTAGCCGGGCGCATAGGAGAGGCGCACCGATGTAATCGGCACGCCCTTGTCCCAGGTGATGCGATCGACGACGAACAGCGCGGCTCCTTCTTCGGCGCCGAGCAACTCCGCCAGCGCGTGATCGGCGTTCATGGCGGACAAGGCAATGTCGCCGTCGCTGTACGGCGCATTCAGAACCAGCCATTCGTTGGCGCTGACCGCCGCGAAATCGACCTTGCGCGCCGCCGGCACGGCGGCGAGATGGATCCACCGGTCCTCGTGCAGGAAGGGGTGATTGTCGGCGAAGTGCATCGCCGTCAGGTGCAGCATCTGCGTGTCGCGCGCGAGGCCGAGGCGGCTGGTGATGCGGCCGGGCGCCTTGCGAATCTTCCGGTCGAGCAGGCTGTAGCGCCACTGCGCGTTGCGCTGCTCGACTTCGAGGCGGATGATCGGAATGTCGAGCACCACGCGGCTGACCGGATGCAACGCGACGCGCGACCCGGCCTTGCGCTTGCGGTCGATGATGCCCGCATCGGCGAGTTCGCGCATGGCGCGGTTCACTGTGGCGCGCGCGCAGCCGAACGCGGCGGCGAGGTCGGTTTCGTTGGGTAGCAAATGGCCCGGCGGCCATTCCCGCTCGTTGATCCGGCGTAGCAATTCCTCCTGGATGTTGCGCCACGAGATCGTGTCGAGTTCGGTCATAGACGGCCCTTGAGCGCATCCATCGCCCGGCGGTATCGGCCTGCGATGGCATCGCGATTGACATGGCGGCCGGCCTGCACGAGGCGGCGACCGGCCGACCATACGTCGCGGATCATTCGGTCGTCACCGGCAAAGATGTAGCTGTCCAGCAGCTCGTCGCCCTGGCGCCCCCCAAGGTCGATGGCGCTGGTGTCGATGGCAACGAGATCCGCCCACTTGCCAGCCTCGATGGCACCGGCCGCTCGGCCCGCCGCCTGCGCTCCGCCACGCACGGCGCCGTCGTATAAAGCCCGGCCGGTCGACGCCGCCTCCGTTGCGAGGATGGCGCGGCCACGATCGCGCAGCCGCTGCGAATATTCGAGTGTACGCAGTTCCTCGGTGAGCGAGATCCGGATGTTCGAGTCGGAACCGATCCCGAACCGGCCGCCGGCGCCGACATATGTCGCGCCGTTGAAGATGCCGTCGCCGAGGCTCGATTCGGTGATCGGACAGAGGCCCGCCACGGCTCCGGTCCTGGCGAGCGCGATCGTCTCGGTATCGTTCATCTGTGTGCAGTGGATGAGGCACCAGCGCGCGTCGACCGCATGCGTTTCGAGCAGCCATTCGACGGGGCGCTTGCCATAGGCGGCGACGACTTCCTCGACTTCGCCGGCCTGCTCGGCCAGGTGCATGTGGAGGGGCGCATTGGGCGCCAGCGCCACGGAGGCGGCGAGGCCCTCGCGGTTCACGGCGCGCAGGGAGTGTGGCGCGACGCCGATCCGCGCATCCGGAGCGAGCGAGGCGACAAGCCGGGTTGCTCGCTCGTGAAGCTCGGCGAAACGATCGATGCCGTTGCCGAAGCGGACCTGGCCGGGGGCGAGCGCGGCGCCGTCGCATCCCGCCTGCTGGTAGAGCACCGGCAGCAGCGTGAGTCCGATTCCGCTTTGCTGCGACGCCGCCGCGATGCGCGTCGCCAATTCGGCGAGGTCGTCATAGGGCGTACCGTCCGCCTGGTGATGGACGTAGTGAAACTCGGCCACCGCCGCATAGCCTGATTCCAGCATCTCCATCTGGACGAAGGCGGCGATCGCCTCGATGTCGTCGGGCGTGAGCGCATCGAGGAAGCGGTACATCAGCCGCCGCCATGTCCAGAAGGTATCCCGCGCTTCATGGCTTCGCCGTTCCGTCAGGCCGGCCATCGCGCGCTGGAAGGCATGGGAATGGAGATTGACTGGCGCCGGCAGCAGCGCCCCAACGCGGATGCCGGAGGGCGCGGCCCCGCTCGCGACCGACGCGATGCGTCCGTCTGCGCCGATCACGACAGAGACATCCTTCATCCAGCTGTCGCCGACGAGCGCCTGTTCGGCCCAGACAGTCTGCATCGATCGCCCCCATTGACAGTCTATTATGTGCAGACATATTAGGAATAATCGTGACCTTTGCAAGGTGTCGCCGATGTCTCGGACGCTTGTTGCCAACGCTGTTCTGGCGACGCTTCAGCCTGGACCTGTCCCCTATGGCCTCGTTCCCCGGGGCGCGCTCCTCCTGCAGGACGAGCACATCGAGTGGTGCGGCGCCGAGAGCGATCTTCCGTCTTTCTCCGTTGACCGGCAGTGGGATGCTGGCGGGCGTCTGGTGACCCCGGCCCTGATCGACTGCCATACGCACCTGATTTTTGGCGGCAACCGCGCCCGCGAGTTCGAACTGCGGCTGGCTGGCGCCAGCTACGAGCAGATTGCGCGGGAAGGCGGTGGCATCAACGCCACGGTTGCGGCAACGCGGTCTTGCAGCGAGGCGGACCTGTTGCGCATGGCTTTGCGCCGGGTCGATGCCCTGATTGCCGAGGGGACTGCGACGATCGAGATCAAATCGGGCTATGGCCTGACGGTCGCCGACGAACTCAAGATGCTGCGCGTCGCGCGCCGCATCGCGCACGAGCGTCCCGTGCGGATCGTGACCAGTTACCTCGCGGCCCACGCCGTGCCGGTGGAGTACAAGGGCCGGCCCGACGACTATATCGACGCGGTTATCCTGCCAGGGCTCGAGGCCGCCCACGCCGAGGGTCTGGTCGATGCGGTGGACGGGTTCTGCGAGACGATCGCGTTTTCGCCGGAACAGATCGCGCGCGTCTTCGAAAAGGCCCGGACGCTAGGGCTGCCAGTGAAGCTTCACGCCGAGCAATTGTCCAATTTGCGGGGCGCCGCGCTAGCGGCCCGCCTCGGGGCGTTCTCGGCCGATCATCTCGAATATCTCGACGCCGAGGGTGTCGCCGCGATGGCGGCGGCGGGAACGACCGCCGTGCTGCTGCCGGGTGCCTTCTACACCCTGCGCGAAACGCAGGCGCCGCCGGTCGATCTGCTGCGCCAGGCGGGGGTCGGGATCGCCATCGCCACGGACTGCAACCCCGGCTCCTCCCCGCTGACCTCGCCGCTGCTCGCCATGAACATGGCCGCCACGCTGTTCCGCCTCACTCCGGAAGAGACGCTCGCTGGAATGACACGGGAGGCGGCCCGCGCCCTCGGTCTTGTGGATCGAGGTGTTCTTCGCGCCGGAGCGCTCGCCGATCTGGCCGTGTGGGATGTCGAGAGCCCGGCCGAACTCTCCTACCGCATCGGGTTCAATCCGCTGCATCGACGCATTTTTTCGGGAGCTGTCTGACATGATCCTCTCACCGGGGTCCGCGACCCTTGCGCAGCTGGAGCTGATTTACCGCGGCGACCAGAGCGCCACGCTCGATCGCACCAGCAGGCCGGGGGTCGAGGCCGCGGAACGGATCGTCGCGGCCGCCGCCGAACGCGGAGCTGCGATCTACGGGGTCAATACCGGCTTCGGGAAGCTCGCCAGCGTCCGCATCGATGCCAGGGACACGGCACGGTTGCAGCGCAATCTCATCCTGTCGCATTGCTGCGGCGTTGGGGAAGCCACGCCGGGCCCGGTGGTTCGGCTGATGATCGCGCTGAAGCTGCTGTCACTTGGACGCGGGGCTTCCGGCGTTCGTTGGGAGACGATCGAGCAACTCGAGGCGCTGCTGGAACACGGCATTCTACCTGTGGTGCCGGCGCAGGGCTCGGTCGGCGCCTCGGGCGACCTCGCTCCGCTGGCGCACATGGCGGCCGCCATGATCGGAGAGGGCAATGTCGAATATCGTGGCCAGACGATGCGTGCGGAAGACGCGCTCCGGCAATGCGATCTCGAACCGCTGGTCCTCGGCCCCAAGGAGGGGCTGGCGCTGATCAATGGAACGCAGTTCTCGACGGCCTTCGCTTTGGCCGGCCTGTTCGACGCGTGGAACAATGCGCGGGCCGCCGTCGTCACCGGTGCACTTTCGACCGACGCGATCATGGGGTCGACGGCGCCGTTCGACGCGGAAATTCACGCGCTACGCGGCCATCGCGGGCAGATCGAGGTTGCGGCGGCGCTGCGCGATATGATGGCGGGCTCCGCAATCCGCGAAAGCCATCGGCTCGACGACAAGCGCGTCCAGGATCCGTACTGCATCCGATGCCAGCCGCAGGTGACGGGCGCGTGCGTCGGATTGCTGCGCCAGGTGGCGCAGACGCTCGAGATCGAGGCCAACGCGGTTACGGACAACCCGCTTGTCCTCCGGGAGAGCGGAGAGGTCGTCTCCGGCGGAAACTTCCATGCCGAGCCTGTTGCCTTCGCGGCAGACCAGATTGCGCTCGCCATCGCGGAAATGGGCGCGATCGCACAACGGCGCATCGCCCTGATGGTCGATCCGTCCCTTTCCTTCGACCTGCCACCCTTCCTGACTCCCGATCCCGGGCTGAACTCAGGCTACATGATCGCCGAGGTCACGTCGGCGGCGCTGATGAGTGAAAACAAGCATCTCGCCAATCCATGCTCGACCGATTCGACGCCGACCAGCGCCAATCAGGAAGACCATGTCTCCATGGCCGCCCATGGCGCGCGGCGGCTGCAGCGAATGAATGCCAATCTCTCGCAGATTCTCGGCATCGAACTGCTCTGCGCGGCCCAGGGCGTCGAGTTCCGGACGCAGGCCAAATCCAGCGCTCCGCTTGAAGCGGTCATCCGCCGTCTGCGCCAGGATTGTGCGGCGCTCGACCAGGACCGCTATCTCGCCGATGACCTTGCGGCCGCAGCGGTGCTTGTGCGGGAAGGGCACATCGCCGCTATCGCCGGGCTCGGCAGCCATCTCGTGTTGGGATCGGCATGATGGAGCCCGTCACGTCAAAGTCGGGCGATGGATGCCTGGTCCTGGCGATGCCGCATACCGGCACGTGGGTGCCCGACAGTCTCCGGGCTGATCTCAACGAACGGGGGCGCCAGCTCTCCGACACCGACTGGCATCTCGATCGGCTCTACGCCGACCTCGTGCCGGACGCGACCATCGTCGGCGCCAATTTCCATCGCTACCTCATCGATGCCAATCGTGACCCGGGCGGCAACAGCCTCTATCCCGGGCAGAACACCACGGCGCTTTGTCCCGTCACCGATTTCGATGGCCAGCCCCTCTACCGCGAAGGGCGGGAGCCGGATGCCTCCGAGATCGCGCGGCGCATCGAGGCCTACCACACGCCCTATCATGCCGCGCTGTCGCGCGAGCTGGAGCGGGTGAGGGCGAGACATGGGGTGGCGGTTCTCTACGACTGCCACTCGATCCGCTCGCGCATCCCGTTCCTGTTCGATGGCACGCTCCCCGATTTCAATGTTGGGACGAATCTGGGGGTGACCTGCGCACCGCACATGGAAGCTGCCGTTGCGGCGATCTGCGCCGCTGCACCGGGCTTCACGTCCGTACTCAACGGTCGTTTCCGCGGCGGCTGGACGACGCGGCACTACGGCCGGCCGGAAGAGGGTACGCACGCCATCCAGATGGAACTGGCGCAGGCGACCCATCTCGCAACTGAGACGGCGCCATTCGCTTACGACGCCGGCAAAGCCGATCGGCTTCGCACGCACCTCAAGACAATTCTCGAAACACTGGCCGGCCTGGCTCTGGCACCCGGCACGATGGAGGCCTGAACCCATGTCGAACACGCGTCACAATGCCCGCGACATCTATCCGCCCACCGGCACCGAGATCACCGCGAAATCCTGGCTGACCGAGGCGCCGATGCGGATGCTCATGAACAATCTTCATCCGGGCGTGGCCGAGAACCCGCATGAGCTGGTGGTCTATGGCGGCATCGGCCGCGCCGCTCGCACCTGGCAGGATTTTGACCGCATCGTCGCCAGTCTCAAATCGCTCGAAGACGATGAAACGCTCCTGGTGCAATCGGGCAAGCCCGTCGGCATTTTCCGCACCCACAAGGACGCGCCCCGGGTGCTGATCGCCAATTCCAACCTCGTGCCGCATTGGGCCAACTGGGACCATTTCAACGAACTCGATCGCAGGGGTCTGATGATGTACGGCCAGATGACGGCCGGCTCATGGATCTATATCGGCACGCAGGGCATCGTGCAGGGCACCTACGAGACCTTCGCGGAGGCCGGGCGCAAGCACTACGACGGGACCCTCATGGGACGTTGGATCCTGACCGGCGGGCTTGGCGGCATGGGCGGCGCCCAGCCGCTTGCCGCGGTGATGGCCGGCGCGTGCTGCCTCGCTGTCGAGTGCGATTCGACGCGCATCGATTTCCGCTTGCGGACCCGCTACCTCGACGAACGCGCCGAGACGCTCGACGAAGCGCTCGACAAGATCAATCGCTGGACGGCGGCCGGCGAGGCCAAGTCGGTCGGCCTGCTCGGCAACGCCGCCGACATCTTCCCCGAGCTCGTCCGTCGCGGCGTTCGCCCGGACATGGTGACTGACCAGACTTCGGCGCATGACCCGATCAACGGCTATCTGCCACGCGGCTGGACCGTGGAGCAGTGGTGCAGCCGGCGCGAAACCGATCCCAAGTCGGTGGAGCTTGCGGCGCGGCAATCGATGCGCGTGCAAGTCCAGGCGATGGTCACATTCTGGGAGCGCGGCGTTCCGACGTTCGACTATGGCAACAACATTCGCCAGGTCGCCCTGGACGAGGGGCTCGCCAACGCGTTTTCGTTTCCGGGCTTTGTGCCGGCCTATATCCGGCCGCTGTTCTGCCGTGGCATCGGGCCGTTCCGCTGGTGCGCTTTGTCGGGTGATCCCGAGGACATCCACAAGACCGATGCGGCGATGAAGCGGCTCTTTCCGGAGAATGCCGACCTTCACCGCTGGCTCGACATGGCGAGCGAACGGATCGCCTTCCAGGGGCTGCCGGCGCGCATCTGCTGGATCGGCCTCGGCGATCGGCATCGGGCCGGGCTGATGTTCAACGACATGGTGGCGTCCGGCGAACTGAAGGCGCCCATCGTCATCGGCCGTGACCATCTCGATTCCGGATCGGTCGCTTCGCCAAATCGTGAGACCGAGGCGATGCAGGACGGTTCGGACGCCGTGTCCGACTGGCCGCTGCTCAATGCGCTGCTCAACACCGCGAGCGGCGCCACCTGGGTGTCGCTGCATCATGGCGGTGGTGTCGGAATGGGGTTCAGCCAGCACGCGGGCATGGTGATCATCGCCGACGGAACCCCTGACGCGGCACGGCGGCTCGAGCGCGTGTTGTGGAATGATCCGGCCAGCGGCGTAATGCGGCATGCCGATGCCGGCTACGACATCGCAATCGACGCTGCCCGCACGCACGGCCTGAAGCTGCCCGGCATTCTCGACGGTTGATCATGCGGCTGTTCAGCAAGACAGATTATCTGCGTTCGCCCTGGAAGAACGGCGGCGGGGAAACGATGCAGGTCGCCATTGCGCCGCCGGGCGGTGCGATCGACGACTTCGACTGGCGCATCAGCCTGGCGGCGGTCACATCGGACGGCGCGTTCTCGTCCTTTCCAGGCATCGATCGGACGCTGTGCCTTGTCGCCGGCGCCGGGATCGATCTTTGCGTCGATGAAACGTCCGTGAGCATCCGAGCACCGGACGGGCATCATAGCTTTCGTGGCGAGGCGGCGTGTTTTGCTCGCCTTTCCGGGGGGCCGATCGTCGATCTCAATATCATGACCCGGCGGGCGGTGTTCACGCACAGGGTGGTTGGCGTTGGCGAGGGCTCCCGCCTCGGAGGATCCGGCCGCGGCGGCTGTTGGTTCGTGGCAGTGCGGGACAGCATCGCGACGTCAGGTCAGCAGTCCGCTGTCCTTGCGGCCGAGAACGCCCTTCGTATGGAGCCTGGCGAGTTCACCGACCTCACCGAAGGAGCCGGTTGGCTGATCGAGCTCTTGCCGGCCTGACACCAGCGGATTCCGCCTGTCACGCATCAATGCCGCGTCCGGTTGCCTTGCATCCGGGCATGCTGCCGCCTCGCTAAGCGACAGGTCCGCAAGTTCATAACCTAATCGGGCAATGTGCCGCGCCTTCCTCATTTGCTGCACAAGTCCCAGTGTCATCAACTGCATAAAAGGTCCGCGAATGGGAACGTGCCGAACGGTGCGATATCGCGAGAGCCAAGGGGACTAAGATGGCTTCTTTCAATAGACGAGACTTCCTCCTGCATGCTCTGGCGGCCGGCACCCTCGCCCCGGTGATGCTGAGCTCCACGAGCGTGTTCGCGCAGAGCGCCGGCACCGGGACCTTGCGCGTCCCGACCGCCCGCGAAGCGAATGATCTCAATCCGTGGAAATATAGCGGCCTTTGGGTCGTCTCGTCGCTGATCTACGATCCGCTCGTCAGCTATGGACCAGGCGGCAAGATCGTGCCGGCGCTCGCGGAATCGTGGACGGTCAGCGACGACGGCCTCGACTACGTGTTCAACCTGCGCAAGGGCGTCGTCTTCAGCGACGGTGCGCCGTTCGACGCCGATGCAGCGTTGTGGAACCTGAAGCACTGGATCGGCCTCAGCGATCATAGCTGGCTGAGCGTGTCGGCCAATTTCGAGGCCATGCGCAAGATCGACGACACCACGATCGGCATCAAGCTCAAGGCGGCGGCGCCACCGGCCCTGATCGAACTCACCACGATCAATCCGATGCGCTTCCTGAGCCCTGCATCGGCGGATGCAGCGGGCAACTATGTGAAGCCGGTTGGCACCGGCCGCTGGGTTGTGGCCAGCAGCAATGCCAACGGCTCCGAACTGGTCCGCAACGACAAGTACTGGGGCGACAAGCCCGGTCACGACCGCCTGTCCATCCCGGTCATTCCTGAGGGCCGCAGCCGCGTCGCAGCGATGCGTGCCGGCGAATTGGACATGATGGGCGGCAGCTTCGCCGCGAAGATATCGCCCCAGGAGGCCGAGACGCTGAAGGCGGTGCCCGGCATCACCGTCGTTACCGACATGGGAACCGACACCATCGTCCTCGGCTTCAACCCGACCCGCGAGATTCTCAAGGACCCGGCCGTGCGCGAGGCAGCGGGGCTCTGCCTCGACCGGGCGGCGATCGCCAAGGTCGTGATGGCCGGCTATGCCGATCCCACCGTCAATCTCTTTCCCCCGAGCGTCCCTTACGCCGGGAGGCGTGAACCGGTTCCGGCCCGGAATGTCGAGGCGGCCAAGCAGACGCTCGAGGCCGCAGGTTGGACGGGCGATGGCACGCGTCAGAAGAACGGCGTTCCGCTGGCGCTCGAACTGGTGATTTCGGAGGATGCTGTCCCTGGATCGCGGGCGCTATCGGAAGTGATCCAGAGCCAGCTCAACGAGGCGGGCTTTGCAGTATCGATCCGCCAGGTCGATCACGTGACGCGTCACGACGACATTCCAAACATGAAATACGACATATCGCTGTTCATCACCAACGGCGCTCCCTACGATCCGCATGGTTCGATGACGATCTTCTTCCTGAGCACCTTCACGTCGGGTACCGACGGCAAGATGTTCGTGGATGCGAAGAATCTCGATCCGCTGATCCTCAAGGCGCTGGCGGCCGATGAGGCCGATCGGGAGGCCGCTTACCAGACGGTGCTCGACTGGCTGCGCGACAATCACGCGATCTGTCCGATCTACCACGCCAAGCGCATCTGGGCTCACACGGACCGCGTCGCCACCTTTGTGTTCCCGACCACCGAATATGAGATGCCCGACAAGGGCATTGTTCTGGCCTGACCATGTCCAGGATTGTCCTCCGCCGTTTTCTGAGCGCTCTGATCCTCATGGTCTTTGCCTCCGTCGCGTGTTTTTCGATCGTGGCGGCATTTCCGGGCAATGTCGCGCGCGTGATCGCCGAGATGCGGTCGTCGACCGTCTCGGACGAGATCGTGCGGCAAATTGAGGTGGAATATGGTCTGAACGACCCGCTGCCGCTGCGCTATCTGCACTGGGCGGGGAGGGCCCTCAGCGGGGATCTCGGCGAGTCGTTGAGAACCGGTCAGCCCGTCGCGCAGGCTCTGATCGAGCGCGCACCGCCGACCGTGACCCTCATTATCGGGGGCGGCCTGTTCGCCCTCGTGATGGGGGCTGGACTGGCGTTCCTCGGTGCGCTCGTTCCAGGCTCCATCTTCGACCGGATCATCCATGTGCTGTCGCTGGTCGGGGCATCCGCGCCGAAGTTCTTCGTCGCGGCGCTGCTCATCTATACGTTCGGCGTCGCCTTCCGGCTTCTCCCGACCTACGGATTTGGCGGGCCGCTGTCATGGATCCTGCCCTGCATTTCCATCGGCATCATTCCCGGCTCGATCTTGAGCCGCGTGGCGCGGGTGGCGCTGGCCGAAGAGATGAGCCGGCAATATGTCGTCACGGCCATCAGCAAGGGATTGTCGCGTCGGCGCATTCTCATGCATGACGCGGTGCCCAACGCTCTGCCGGTGACCATCAATGCCTTCGCGATGCACTTCGCCTTCATGGTGCAGGCTGCGCTGGTCATCGAGCCGATCTTCGCTTGGCCGGGAATCGCCGCTTATTTCGTCGAAGCCGTGCGCTTCCGCGACTATCAGGTCCTGCAGTCGTGCCTGCTCGTCTTCTGCATCTTCTTCATCCTGGTCAATCTGTCGGTGGATCTGATCTCCGTGACGCTTGATCCCAAGCAGCGTCAGAAGGGTATTGCCTGATGGGCTGGCTCGCAACAACGTCCACGTTCGCCCGACGTCTCGGGTGGCTGGCGATCCTGATCATCGCGACCTACCTGATCCTTGCCCTGTTCGCGCCGTATCTGACGCCCTATCCGCCCAATGCGCAGGACCTGATGTCGGCGAACCAGAGTTTTTCGGCGCAGCACTGGCTCGGGACGGATCATCTTGGTCGCGATACGCTCAGCCGGTTGATCGCCGGCTCGCAGACCACGCTCGTTGCCGTTGCCGTTGTCGTCGTGCTCGCAATGTTCATCGGCGTCGTGATCGGCACCATCTCCGGCTATGTCGGCGGCTGGGTCGACGAGATCATCATGCGCGTCACCGACTTCATGCTCAGCATTCCGTCGCTGATCGTGGCGCTCGCGATGATCGGCATCTTCGGGCTGGGTTATTGGAATATGGTCGCCGCGCTGACCATCGCGTGGATTCCGAGCTATGCGCGGATCACCCGCGGCGTCGTGGTGGCCACCGTCCATCAGCCGCATATCGAAAGCCTCTGGGTGCTTGGCGCATCGAGGACGAGGCTCATCGCCTTCCATCTTCTGCCCGCGGCTCTTCGCTCGATTCTCGTCTATGCCTCGGTCGACGCCGGTGTTCTGGCGCTTGCCGTTGCGACGCTCAGCTTCTTGGGGCTCGGTATTCAGCCGCCCATGTCCGAATGGGGCGAGATGTTTGTCGACGCGATGCCATATCTCGACGTCAGCCCCCGGCAGGTCGTGTTGCCCGGCCTGGCCCTGACTTTCACTGTCGCCGGTTTCAATTTCCTCGGTGAACGCCTGGCCTCGCTTGATGCGCCGCGGGCCATTTCCGGCCGAGCCTTGCGGACACGGCTGGCAAACGCCCGAAAGCTCCTCGTCTCATGAGCCCCACCATGACCGTGTCCCGTGCAGAAGCGACAACCGCCGTGCGACCGGCCGACCAGCCCGTCCTCAGCGTGCGGGACCTCTCGGTGCTGTTGTTCACAGAAACGGCCACCGTTCGCGCCGTGACCGACGCGGGCTATGACGTCGGCCGGGGCGAGGCGCTGGCGATCGTTGGCGAGAGTGGCAGCGGCAAGACCGTTATGAACCTCGCCCCGCTCGGACTGCTTCCGGGCGGCGTGCGCGCCGTCGTCGGCGGCTCCGTCAAATTGTCCGGCGAGGACCTCGCCGTGGCGAGCGAAGAGCGGATGATGCAGGTTCGCGGTCGCAAGGTCGGCGTGGTGTTTCAGGACCCGCTCAGCGCCCTCAATCCTAATCGTCGCGTCGGACCACAGATCGAAGAGGTGCTCCAGCTTCGCCTCGGCCTGGACCGCAACGCCTCGCGCGCGCGGGCGATCGAACTGCTCACGATGGTGGGCATTCCTGAACCGGATCGTCGCCTGCGCCTGTTCCCCCACCAGATGTCCGGTGGCATGCGCCAGCGCGTCATGATCGCCATCGCGATTGCCGGCGATCCCGAACTGCTGATTGCCGACGAACCGACAACCGCGCTCGATGTCACTATCCAGGCCCAATTGCTGGAACTGCTGGCGGGGCTGCAAAGGCAATTGCACATGGCCATGGTGCTGGTGACCCATGATATCGGCGTCGTGGCGCGCATCGCCGACAAGGTGGCGGTCATGTATGCCGGCACGATCGTCGAGATCGGAACGGTGCGCGACGTGCTGAAACGGCCCCGGCATCCCTATACAAGGGCGCTGCTCGCCGCCGTGCCGGCTCCGGATGCCGAAGTCGGCAGTCGCTTCGTCGGCCTGACCGGTTCGCCGCCCGACCTCAGCAATCCGCCGGCCGGTTGCGCCTTTGCGCCTCGCTGCGTCCTCGTGCAGCCGGAATGCAGGCTGGCAGCACCCAGATTGGCAACTGCCGGGGGCGACCACAGAGCCGCCTGCTGGATGACAACCCCGCACAGCACGGGCGACCAGGAGTTTGCGCGATGAGCCTGCTCACGGTCAAAGATCTCGTGGTCGAATTCAAGGATGCCGATACCGGCGGCGTCAATCGAGCCTGCAACCATGTCTCCCTCGATGTCGATGAGGGCGAGATCGTCGGACTGGTTGGCGAATCCGGTTGCGGCAAGTCGACGCTCGGCCGCACGATCGTCGGTCTCGAGCACGCGCGGTCGGGATCGATTACTTTCGACGGGGTCGATATTCTCTCGCTTCCTGCGGGACGGCAGCGACAGGCGCGGCGAAAGCTTCAGTATATTTTCCAGGATCCGCTGGCCGCGCTCGAACCGCGACAGACGGTCGGCTCCGCTCTGGACGAGGCCTTGATCATCAAGGGCGAGCGAAACCCGCGTGCCCGCGCGGCGCGGATCGGCGAGATCCTCGTCGCGACCAATCTACCTCCCGGCATCCTGGCGAGGCGTCCGAGGGAACTGTCGGGCGGGCAGAGGCAGCGTGTCTGCATTGCGCGCGCCCTGCTGGCCGAACCGAAGGTGCTCATCTGCGACGAACCGGTGAGTTCGCTCGACATGTCGCTCCGGGCGCAGGTGATGAACCTCTTCCTGAGCCTGCGCGACGATCTTGGTGTCGCAATCATCCTTATCGCGCATGATTTGTCGATCGTCCGGCAGGCGAGCGCGCGCGTCAACGTCATGTATCTCGGGCGCATCGTCGAGAGCGGTCCGAGCGCCGCGCTCTACGCCGAGCCGCTCCATCCTTACAGCCATGCGCTGACATCGGCGATCCTCCATGTCGATCCCGACATCGAGCGCAGCCGCGAACGGACGGTTCTGAAGGGCGATCTTCCCAGTCCGTTTGCGCCGCCCAGCGGCTGCAGCTTCCGAACCCGTTGCCCGAATGTGCTCGAGACCTGCGCGCAGATCGAGCCGCAGGCGCGGGTCGAGGCCGGTCGTTCCGTCCGCTGTCACCTCTACGACGACGTCGAGACGAAACGGCTCGCCCCAGCCTATTGAGCCAACGGAGAAGGGAGATCGAGATCGAGAGGGCATCGCTTGGCGCCGCGAAGCCGGAGTGGATAGGATTGGCTTCGGACAATCATTTCGTTTGGCGACCAAGGACACGCACCTGATGACGACGGATCGGGATTTCAGTCCGCGCGAAATTGAGGTGTTTGCGGCTGTGATGCTGCACGGCACGACGACGAAGGCAGCTGACGCGCTCAACATCACGCAGCCTGCGGTCAGCAAGACGCTTGTGCAATTGACCGACAAGGCAGGATTTCAGCTCTTCAAGAAAAACCGGCAGCGCCTGATCCCGACGCCTGAGGCGCATATGCTGTATGCCGAGGTCCAGCGCGTCTTCGAGTCCGCGCGGGGCATTTCGGTTGCCGCTCGCGAGATCCGTGAGTTGCGCAATGGTCGGTTGAAGATCTGCGCTCTACCCGCGTTCGGCCTCACGCTGCTGCCGGCCGTCGTTGCCGACTTCTCGAGACTTCACCCAACGGTTTCGATCTCGCTGGACATTCGAAGCTCGACCACCGTCCTGCAGCGGGCCAGCCGAAACCAGATCGATATCGGCATTGGCGTCACCTCTGGGCAAGATGCGCCATCCGTTTCGCGTCGCTCGCTGACCTCGACGCCACCCGTATGCGTGATGCCGAAGGGGCATCCGCTGTCGCGGCTCCAGGTCGTGCATGTCCACGACCTCGCCGGGCTCGATTTCATCTCGATGGCATCCGGTGACCCGATGCGTCTGCAACTGGACGCGCTCTGCGACCAGAACGACGTGTCACGCTCACTCAAGACCGAAGTCAGCTTGTCCAGCGCCTCCATCGGCATCGTAGCCGCCGGCGGCGGCGTGACGGTCGTCGATCGTCTCTCGGCCTGGATGGCGCGGGATCTGCCGATCGACGTTCGGGACTTCCGTCCCCATCTGGACCTCAACCTCAGCGTCTACAGGCCGTGGGGCGTGATCGAATCGTCCATCGCGGACGCCTTTACCGACTATCTCATCCAGCAAACCCGAAGCTATATGAAGACCGTGGACGCAGCGATCGTCGCATCGGCCGCGGCATAGGCGATCACGAACCACGGAGCACCGGGAGTTCATAACCTCCCCGCGCCATCTTGCTGCGACTTGTCATGTGCCGGGGTTCTCCGGCGACGATAAAGTTCTGCCAGCGGGTTGAACGGGAAGCGTGACTAAAACATGCACGTCGTGGTGATTGGCGCAGGTATCGTGGGAGCATCAGTCGCCTACGAATTGGCGAAGACTGGTGCGAAGGTCACTGTATTCGAAGCTTCGAATGCAGCCGGAGGCGCCTCTACGGCGAGCTTTGCCTGGACCAACGCCAACGGCAAGGCGCCCCGCTCGTATTTTGCGCTCAATGTCGCCGGCATGCGTTCGCATCTCGATCTGGCGCGCGAATTCGGGCAGGCGCCGTGGTTCAATCTGACGGGCAGCTTCGAATGGTGGACAAGCCCGCAGAGCCAGGCGGACCAGCGCGAGAGCTTCCGCCAGATGAAGGACTGGGGCTACGGCGTCGAGTGGATCGATGCGCGGAAGCTCAAGGAGCTGGAGCCGGACATCGACGTCGAGGCAGTGAACGGCGCTCCGATCCTCTATTATCCGGAGGAAGGGTGGGTTGATCCTGCACTCTACGTCGCATGGCTCCTGCGGGCAGCCAGTGCGCGGGCCGAAGTGATGTTGCATACGCAGACGCGAGTCTCCGGCTTACGCACCGAAGCGGGCAAGGTGACAGGCGTGCGCCTTGTTAGCGGCGAATATGTTGCGGCGGATGCCGTCGTGAACTGTGCCGGCAGCTGGTCGGCGGACCCGATCGACGGCGCGCCGATCGTTCCAATGGCGTCGACCGTCGGCGTTGTTGCCTTCACATTGCCGGTTGCGACGACACTTCGCCGCCAGTTCCACGCCGAGGATCTCGATGTGCGGCCGGACGGAGCCGGTCGGCTCATGATCCACAAGGTTTCGGTCGATCGGACGCTTCCCGAGAAAAAGCGACTGGATCCCGCCGGCGCGGAAGGTCGCGCGCTGCTCGATGCGGCGTCGGTCTATCTTCCAGCCCTGGCGATGACGGAAATCGAAGCGATCCGGACCACGATGCGGCCCATTCCGGCCGGCGATGGCCTGACCTGCGTGGGTCAGCTGCCGCAGATGCCGGGCTACTACCTTGCAGTCACCCATAGCGGCGTGACACTGGCGCCGTATCTGGGCAAAGCCGTCGCCGACGAAGTCGTTTTCGGACGCGAACGCGCGGACCTGGCGGACTTCCGCCCGGCCCGATTCTTCGCGAGTGAGGGGGCTATCGTTCGGTTCGACACCGGCCCCGCCAGAAAGCGCGGCAACGAGTTCAACTGAAGACGGTCAAGCCAAGGGACCCGGAGCCCGAGGCGGAGGGACGGCGTCGGCGGGTTTTTCCGTCTCCTCCAGCCACGGCCGCGCTCAGAACTGTGCTGAACAGAGCGGCTCGGGCATCGGATGTTTTGATCTTGTTCCGAGCCTGCTGTCATTGACGGCGGCTCAACCTCCGACTGCGCGACCAAGCGTTGCGGCAAGGCCGAGCAGAAAGGCGTCCGCATTGGGTCTGCCAGCAAGCTGGATCGATGCGGGGAGGCCGGGCGCACGGGGGACCGGAATGGCAACGGCCGGAAGACCGATGGTGTTGGCCCACATCCGCAACTCGGCGCCGGCCGGGCCATAGGGCACCCATGTGCCACCAACCTCGGTGTGTTCGTCTTCGATACGTGGCGCAAGGCCGGGCGCGCTCGGCAGGAGCATGGCATCGACCGTTTGGAGCTGCCGGTGCCAACGCTGCCGATGCTCGTCGATCAACGCGAGCGCGTCGTCATATCGGGATTGGGGGACCTGCGCCGCGATCGCGAGGAAGGCGTGAACGTCCTGCCCCACGCGATCGGGTGCCGCGGCGATGGCGCTTCCATATTGCAGCTGGAACTCGTAGCGCAGGATCTCGCGGCCCGCCTGAGCCAGCGCCGTGGCATCGTGGATCACGACCTCGACGATCACGCCGTCTCTTGCCCGGATGGCGTCCGCGGCGCGCTCGATGGCCTGTTCGACGACGGGATCGACCGGCCCGTGCAGGCCAACCGGCCGCGCGAAGACACGGCCCTCCAGCGTGACACCATCTGACGGGAGCTGGCCGACAAGCGCGCCGAACACCGTCACGAGGGTCGAAGAGTCCCGTGTCAGAAGACCAACCGTGTCGAGGGTCGGCGACAGCGGACGGACACCCTGGACCGCGAGAAGGCCATTTGTCGGCTTGAAGCCATAAAGGCCGGTTGCCGCCGCGGTCGATCGGTTCGATCCGCCGCTATCCGTTCCCAGCGCGAAATCGACGAAGCCGGCGGCGACCGCGGCGACGGAACCGCTGCTCGTTCCGCCCGTGCCGTGCGCCGGCGAAAGCGGGTTGACGACCTGGCCGAACCAAGGGTTCTTCGCGCTGCCGACGGCGAGTTCATGCATGTTCGACTTGCCGACGATCACCGCGCCGGCCGCCTGCAGATCTCGGATGACAGGCGCGTCTTCCAAAGCCGGGCTGGCGCCGAACAGATTGGAACCGCCGGTCGTCGGCATTCCCGCGACATCGATCAGGTCCTTGGCGACGAAGGTCAGCCCGAGCAGCGGCCGGGGCCCCTGTGCAGCGCCGACAGCCGCGGCGCGAGCCCGGGCGTCGGCCGGAGCCACATGCGTGAGCGCGCGGAGCCGGTGATTGTCACGGCCGATGGCAGCGAGCGCTGCCTCGACCGATCGTGAGGCGTTGAGGTCAGCCAAGGGCATATTCCGGTGATGTCGCGGGGGTGAAGCGATCGAGGCTGAAGGGCGCCGCCTCGGCTGGCAACGTTCCCGCGGCAAGCCAGCCGGCGACCCTATCGGCATGGATCGCCGCGAGCGATACACCGCTGTGGCAGGTCACCAGAAATGCGCCGGGAGCGAGCTCGTGATAGATCGGGGCGTTGTCGGGCGCGAGGATGCGAAGCGCCGACCAACTGCGGACAAGCCGAACATTTTCGAGGAACGGGAAGTAGCGCACGGCCAGTGCCGCAATGTCCCGTGTCACCTCGAATGTCGTCGAAACGTCGTATCCGACATCTTCCCAGCTGCCGCCGAGCAGGAAAGTCCCATCCTGTGTCTGACGAACGTTTTCGCTCGGCACGGTCATGATTTTCTCATACCGCTCGGTCACCAGGATCTGGCCACGCATCGGCTTGATCGGCAGCGTGATGCCAAGACTCTCCGCGAGCTTTCCATTGCCGAGCCCCGCGGCCAGAATGACGTTTTCGCACGCGATCTCGGTCGCTGCCGAGATCAGGCGGTAGCCGCCGGACACCGGCTCGATCCGCTCGATCGGCATGCCGCGGCGGAGCGCGCCTTCGGTCGCCGAGATCGCGGCGTGAAGGGCGCGCAGCAGCTTCAGCGGGTTGGCATGGCCATCCTCGCGCGAGAATGTGGCGCCGGCGAAATTGTCCGACACGCCGGGCATGTAGCGGGCGATCTGCGAGGGCGTCATGACATCGTAGTCGAGACCCGAGCGCTTGCAGAGCCGTTCCATGGTGTCGGCGCGCGATCGAAGGGCGTCCTCGGTCAGGCAGAAGACGAAGCCGCCATTCTGCTCGAGTTCGACCTCAACTTCGGTTGCAGCGGTCAACTCGCTGGCAAAATCGGCCCAGAGGGCGGCGCCCTGCCGTGCCCAGGGCGCATAGGCCTCGAGTTTGTCGCCCTTGCCCTGTGCCCAGACCAACCCGAAATTGCCGCGGCTGGCGCGGAAGGCAGAATCGCCTTCGTCCAGCAACGCGACCTGGCGGCCTTTGCGGATCAGACCATAGGCCACGGCCGCACCGACCAGCCCGCCTCCGATCACCGCGAATTCGACGCCCTTGCGGGATCGAGCGCTCATGACACAACCTCAGCTTCGGCGGCGGCGATCTGTCCAAGCGGCAGCGGCTTCAGCGGCGATCGGATATCATGGCGGCCGATCGCCTCGATCGGGCTGCCGGTTTCCTCTGCGATGATCTCCGCGACAGCCATCGAACAGCTTCGGCCCTGGCAGGGTCCCATTCCGCATCGGGTGAAGGATTTCAGCTGGTCGGGCCCGGTCGCGCCTTGAGCCACCGCCAGACGGATCTGACCGGCGGTCACGTCTTCGCAGCGGCAGACGACGGTGTCGGATGCCGCATCGCCGGCCAGCGCGATCGACGGCGGGAACTGCATGTCGAGGAACGGCCGAAACGACTGCTGCCGCTTGAGCGCACGGCGGGGACGGCTGGCCCGGCGGTCGCGCTCCGCCTCGTCGATCCGACCGAGTTGCCGGGCAATTTCGAGTGCGGCGAGGGTGCCGCAAAGCTCGGCGGCCCGGGCCCCCCCAATTCCTGTGCAATCGCCGGCGGCAAACACGCCCGGCAGCGATGTCTCGCCCCATGGATCGGTTACGGGCTGGAAGCAGTGCTGCGCCTCGTTCCAGCGCTCGCGGCAACCGAGCAGGCGGGTGACGTGATCATTTGGAAGAATGCCGTCATGCAGCAGAACCAGATCGGCGTCGATCGACTGACGCCGCCCCGACGCGTCGGTGAACTCGATCCGTTCGACCCTGTCGCTTCCCGCAATCAACGCTTGCGTCGCCCCGCGGTGAAACGGGACACCGGACGTCCTGAGCTTTCCGAGCACTCCGATGCCCCTGGCGAGAAGCCCTGGCGCGCTCAGTGCCGCTGGCAAATGCGACAGGTAGGCCCGGAGACTCGTGCGCGGCGTTGTCTCGACAATGCCGGCGGGGCGGACGCCGGAGGCCAGCAGCTGTGTCGCCAACAGCAGCAGCAGCGGTCCGCTGCCGACCAGGACGCATCGTCCCGCCGGGACCGACGCCGCGGTCTTGAGCAACAGTTGCGCCGCACCGGCATACATGACGCCGGGAAGGACTGCGGCCGGGATCGGTATCGGCCGCTCCATCGCGCCGGTCGCAATGAGCAGCCTTCTGGGTTTGATCGATCGGACGCCGCCCGCCTCACTGGCGACGAAAGTGCGCCCGTCTCGCTCGATGCGCCAGGCAAAGGTGCTGCTGCTTCGCGTCGCTCCGGCGGTACCGGCCAGCAAGGCCCGGCCGCGGACTTCGTCCGGCCCCAAAGCCCTATCGTCGTTCGCGCGCTCGCCGATTCCTGCATAGAAATTGCCGCCAAGCGCCGGCCGTTCGTCAAGAAGCTCAACCGAGAGCCCCAGGCCGCTTGCTGTCGCCGCAGCCGAAAGGCCGGCCGCTCCTCCGCCGATGATCAGGAGATCCGGCCCACTCACAGCCGCCACCCTTCGGGAATCTGGCGTTTGATCCGCATGCCCTTGCGGACCCGGACAAGGCATCCCTGTCGGTTCTTCTGCCCGTCAATCTCAACCAGGCATTCGAAGCAGACCCCCATCATGCACAGGGGTGCGCGCGGCCGATGGGAAACCACCGACTGTCGATAGCGGTCGGGGTCGACCGTCCGCAGAAGCAGGCTTGCAACCGTATCGTTTTGGTGCGCCATCACAGGCTCACCGTCCAGCTCAACCGGAACGGACGGAGGGTCCTCGCGGAGCGACCGAAACAGCTTGTGGCCTGACGATGACGGGTTGCCTGATCTGGACATGGGGAGACACTAGGTCATGGCCGAACGAGGTACCAATTCCCAAAGGCGTTCTGCGCCCGCCGAAAAGTTATCAAGTGCGTCGCGGTGCAGCCCGGAATGAACCCAACCTGATCATCGAACTGAGGATATCGCGCCGCAGGCGTCCGCTCTCGAAAGGGCCGGCGCCAGACGACTCGGCCAGCCTTGCCAATCGGGCATATCTCGGAACTGAAACCGAAATCTGCGATGGTTTCGCGCCCGAGATCAGCTGCTCTTGTCTCGCCGGCTTCCTGCGCCCGAGACACGGAGTGTGAGGCGGTCCTCGCCCCCGGTCACGAGCGGCATCGAGGAACTCATCGGACGCCACCGCCGCTCTTGAGGAAGGGTGGCGCGGGTGACCGGAGTCGAGCCGGCACTCCCTTCGGAACTGGATTTTGAGCCGAGAGCATCCCTCTGCCGCCACGCGGCGGAGCCCCGATCGGCACCGAAATGATAAGGCGACCGGATTGCATGCAATGTGATCCTTCACGCCTGTAAAATCAGCCTTGACGCAACTTTTGCTGGCATCCTAGCTTCCGGATGGGACAGGCAGGTTTGCTGGCCGGGCGGTGGCTGACGCGCTCGTTTCTTTCAGCGCAACAGCACGTGGGGAATGACCCCGCGAATCTATCGGCGAACCAGAGACGGGGCAAAAGATGGCGTTCTCTAAGGGTTCGGCCGATGGCGGCTTCAGGCCGTCGCGGGCTTTGCTGCTGTGCGGGGCGAGCGTGGTCGCGCTTGCCGCTATTTCGGCGTCGGCCGCTTCGGCGCAGGCGGAGGACGTCGCCCGGCGCGAGACGTTCGGGGCCGATGGCCGCAATGCGCATATCGGCTTTTTCTCGAATGAGACCTCGACGCCGGGCGATAATGGCGCGGACATCGCCATCACCAACACCCACAGCTCGTCCAAAAGCTCGACATCGACGACGGCGGTCCAGATCGGATCTACCGGAGGTAAGGGCGGCCAGGGCGCGTCTTTCGGCTCCGGCGAGGAGTCTGCGTCGGCCGGCGGAAAGGGCGGTGATCTCGAGATCATCCAGGAGGGTTCGCTATACGCAAGCGGTAGTCAGGCGGCCGGCGCCTCGCCAAACCGTCCCGGCTTCCTTCCCAGCAACGACCCGCGCTGGAAGCAGTCCGGCGGCACAGCGAATCTTCTCGTCTATTCCGAGGGGGGCAGTGGCGGCTTTGGCAATTACTCGCTCGGCGCCGGCGGCTATGGCGGTTCCATCGACCTGACGGTGCTCGGCCCGGTCGTGACCGAAGGCGACCGATTCGCCTCGGTCTGGGCACGCTCGCTCGGCGGCGACGCCGGCGACGGCGGAACAGTCTCGGAACTCACCGCTAGTCTGAGGGCTGGCGGCGGCGGCTTTGTCTCTGTCGCGATCGGATCCGACGCGCAAATCAGGACGAACGGACAGATGGCGCCCGGCGTCATCGCTGAGACACTGGGGGGAGCCGGTGGTAACCGCGGCAATGCGTTCTACTCGAAGCCCTATATCTCGGACGGCGGTCTTGGCGGCTCGGTCGTCCTGATCAACCGGGGCACAGTGGTCACCGATGGTGGCCGTTCGCTCGGCCTCATCGCGCAGAGTATCGGCGGGAACGGTGGTAACCAGGGCAGCTCGGGCGGCCAGCCGGGCGGCTTGGGTGGCCAGGGCGGCCATGCCAATCTCGTCAATGACGGCGATGTGATCACCAAGGGAGACTTCAGCGCGGGAATGCTGGCCCAGTCGGTCGGCGGATCGGGCGGCAAGGGCGGGTATGGCTATTTCGGCGGCGGCAGTGGCGGCTCGGCCGGCGCAGGCGGCTGGGTGACGATGACCAATCTCGGAACCGTTACCACCAGCGGGGCCAACGCGATCGGCATGGTGGCGCAGTCGGTAGGCGGCGGCAACGCTGCGGCGGCATTCGAGAGTGCGCCCCTTGTGCCGGGCGCCTCCACCCAGGGCGGTGGGTCGGGCGGCGGAGCGTTCCTGTTTTGGGGTGGCGACGGCGGAACCGGCGGCAATGGCGGCCGCGTCGAGATGACCAATGCGGGCAGCGTCGAAACCTCCGGCGCCAACTCGTATGGCCTGCTCGCTCAGAGCATCGGCGGCGGTGGCGGGGCCGGCGGCTCGGCCGCAAGCTATGCCCCTGGCGTCAGCATCGCCATCGGCGGCAGTGGTGGCGGGGGTGGCAATGGCGGAGACGTGCTGGTGAAGCGGGCCGACATCCCGTCGACGAAGCCGCAGCCCAAAATCGCGACGCATGGCACGTCGTCGCACGGCATCGTCGCGATGAGCGTCGGCGGCAGCGGCGGCAATGGCGGCAGCGCGGCTGCCAAGAGCGTCGGCGTGATCGCCTCGCTCAGCGTCGCCGTTGGCGGCAATGGCGGCAATGGCGGCAATGGGGGGACGGTCTCGGTCCAGAACGATTCGATCATCACCACCGACAAGCTGATGTCGGTTGGCATCCGGGCACGCAGCGTTGGCGGCGGCGGCGGCGAGGCCGGCAGCGCCAAGGCCTATGCGCTCGCCATCGCGCCGCCCGACACGCCGAGCATCTCGCTGAATTTCTCGCTCGGCGGCAGTGGCGGCAAAGGCGGCAAGGGCGGCGACGTCACGGTCGACAATTTCGCCCGCATCACGACCAAAGGCACCGGTTCGACCGGCATCGAGGCGATGAGTGTCGGCGGCGGTGGCGGTGGCGGCGGCGCGGCCGAATCGATCAGCGACATGCTGGGCATGTTCGCCAATGTCGGCGCCTCCATTGCGATCGGTGGCAGCGGCAACGCCGGCGGCGGCGATGGCGGCAAGGTCAGCGTGACCAATGCGAGCACGGTGGAAACCGGGCGCGACTACGCGCGCGGCATCATCGCGATGAGCGTTGGCGGCGGCGGCGGCAAGGGCGGAGCAGGCAAGGCGCAGGCGAAGAACGGGTTGTCGTGGAACGACGCGGTCGAGGCGATCACCGATAACGGCGTGCCGAGCGCCGATAGCGTCTCCGTTAATGTCGCGGTCGGCGGCAAGGGCGGCAAAGGCGGGAAGGGCGGCGGCGTCAGCGTCACCAATGACGGCAGCGTGATCACCAAGGGCGCAAACGCGCAGGCGATCTTTGCGCAGAGCGTCGGCGGCGGCGGCGGCGACGGCGCCGGTTCGGCCGGTGCTGCCGCGACCGGGTCGGGTTCTCTGGCCGCCAAGGTCAGCATCGGGGGTGCCAGCGGCGGCGGCGGCGAGGGAGGCGCTGTGACGGTCGTCAACCAGAAGGGCGCGACCATCGAGACATCCGGCGAAGGTTCCAGCGGCATCTTCGCCCAGAGCGTCGGCGGCGGCGGTGGCAATGGCGGGAGCCTGGGCAGCGAAGCCAAGCCGGTGGCCAATTATGACGGCGCTCGCGACCGTATGCTCATCGCATGGGCCGACGATCTGCTGAAGGCAGACGAGGTTCTTTCCGGCCTCTTCGGCAGCGATGCCAAAAAGGAACTCAACGAGTACAGCAAGCTCGACAAGAACAGCCCGACGCAACAACGTCTCGAATATGCCCGCAAGGCAATGAAGGCCGTCAACATCCTCTGGGAGACCGACAAGAGCATCGGTGAGCGCATCGTCAAGGCCGTCGGCACGCTCGCGGTCGACGCAGCGCTCGAAAAGCTCAAGTCGGCGATCGAGGATGCCTACAAGCAGGTCGCCAAGAAAGACGGTGCGCAGCTGCGCAGCATCGACGTCATGGTCTCGATCGGCGCCAGTGGCGGCGACGGGGGCAAGGGCGGCGCGGTCGCCATCACCAATGCCGGCGCGGTCTCGACCAGGGGGGCCAATGCCTGGGGCGTTTTCGGCCAGTCAATCGGCGGCGGCGGCGGCCTCGGCGGCTCTGGCGTATCGGAAGGCACCAACAAGATTAACCTCGACCTGACGCTCGGAGCGGGCGGCGGTGACGGTGGCGAAGGCGGCACGGTCAAGATCGATAACAGCGGCGCGATCAGGACGAAGGGTGGCGCCGCATTCGGCCTCTTCGCCCAAAGCGTTGGCGGCGGCGGTGGCGTCGGCGGTGCGGTCAAGAATGCCAACAGCATCTCGTTTGGCGGCGGCTTTCGCATGGGAGGCAGCGCAGGCACCAGTTCGGATGGCGGCACGGTCACCGTCACCAACAGTGGCTCGATCACGACCGAGGGCCGCGAGGCGCATGGCATCGTCGCGCAGAGCATCGGCGGCGGCGGCGGAACCATCACCGTGAGCCAGGCCGACCCGACCGCACCGATCGCGCTTGCCAGCAACGCCGAAGACGCCGAGGCGCTGGAAGACCTCTATGCGATCCTGAACTCCGCCGGCGTGATGCAAGGCAGCACACCGGCGGGCAGCGGCGGCGGCAAGGTCTCGGACTCGACGGCGTCCTTCGCGGCGCTGCCGAGCTTCTCCGTTTCCATTGGTGGCAGAGGCGCCGGGGGCGGCAACGGTGGCAAGGTCGAGATCACCCATTCGGGCTCGATCGGAACCAAGGGCATCGGCGCGATCGGCATCTTCGGCCAGTCGGTCGGCGGCGGCGGCGGCTTCGGCGCCGATGGCAGCCTGACCGGCTTCAACGAATTCCGCGGTTCGCTCGGCGGCAGCGGTGGCGCCGCCGGCAATGGCGGTGACGTGAAGCTTCATGTCGGCAACGGCGCCACCATCACGACCGAGGGCGACGGTGCGCATGGCGTGCTGCTGCAGTCGATCGGCGGCGGCGGCGGCTATGGCGGCGTCGGTGACTATACCTTCCACAAGGGGACCGAGCCCGCCTTTATCGGGGAGGGTGCGAGCAGCGGCGATGGCGGTGTGATCACAATCGACATGGTCAATGCCAAGGGGGAAGCCGACGCGACGGCGAGACTTAATATCCACACCAGCGGCCGGGAAGCGCACGGCATCTATGTCCAATCGCTCGGCGGCGGCGGCGGCGCCGTGTTCGACGTGAACGGCGTCTCGACGCCGGCGCAAGACTCCAGCGGCCAGGCTCGCACCGATTCCCGGGGCGTGGGCGGCGCCGTGACGATCAGGACGAGGGGCGACATCATCGCCGAAGGGGCCAATTCCTACGGCATCTTCGTGCAGAGCGGCGTCCAGAAGACCGACGGCTCGATCAACTATGCGGAGCTTGACGGCGACAGGGTGACGATCAGCCATTCCGGCAAGATCGAGGGCGGCTCGGGCAAGGGAGCGGCCATCCGCGTCGACGCCGCGCAGGGCAGCAACATCGTGCTTTCATCTGGCTCGACCGTCAAAGCCGCGTCGGGCACGGCCATCCTCGCGCCGGCGGCGACCGTGTTCAATGCCGGCGCGATCGAAGGCAATATGGATCTCGTCGGCGGCAACTATAGCGGACTGACCGGCAGCCGGTATCGCAGTGCCGAGAACGGCTGGGTCAAGGTGAGCAGCGACACGCGCGGCGGCTACTTCTCCTCGAACGGCATTGTGGATGTCGGCGGCGTCGGCAATATCAGTTCGCTCGACCTCACCGCTTCCGCCGTGTTCTTCAACGGCTCGTCGGAAACGCTGATCGATGTGACCAGCACGCCGCCCGACGGCGCGAAGAACGACACGATCGCCATCCAAGGCGACTCGGACACGCACTTCGACGGGGCGACGCTGGTCATGAACGTCGTCGGGGGATTGTGGCCGGACAAGTTCACCGTCGTGACCACCGATGGCAAGTTGTCGGCCAAGAACGTCAAGGCAACGGACCGGAACACCTGGTCGCCCTTCACCTGGCTCGCGGCGGCCGAGAACAACAACCTGGTCGTCCGTCCGATCGCGAACTTCTACGTCCCTCAGGGCATTCCGCTGACGACATCGGAGGACTCCGCCCGGGCCGCGCTGCAGGACACCTGGAATGCCGGGGGGACGGTGTCGGCACTGGGTGCCATGATCTATGGCGATTTCGCCCGCATCGGCTCGGCCCAGGACTATGTCCATGCCATCGACAGCATCTCGCCTGAGGAATCGCTGAATGTCGGTTCGGCGCGCACTGCGGCTGCCCGCACATCGCTCAATTCCTCGCTGAGCTGCCCAGCCTTCGAAGGGAACGAGACCTTCCTGGTGGAGACCGACTGCGTCTGGGCGAAGGTTTCCAACGAGATCGTTACCCGGACCCAGACTGAAGAGGCCGCGGGCTATGATCGCGACGGCGTGACCTGGCGGGTCGGCGGCCAACATGAGATTGCGGACGACTGGTTCCTCGGCGGTTCGGCCGCCTATACCTGGTCGTCGCTCAGCGACGTCGATGGATTTTCGCAGACCGACGGCAATTCGTTCGATGCTTCGGTGGCGCTGAAGCACCAGATGGGCCCTTGGTTGCTCGCGCTGAGCGGGCAGCTCGGCTATGGCAGCTTCGATACCGACCGAACCCTGCTGATCGGCTCAGAGGCGTGGCAAACGTCCGGCACGTCCGAGGTCTTCAACGCGGGCAGTCGCTTCCGCGTCAGCCGCGAGTTCGCTTTCCCGACCTGGTACGTCAAGCCATATGCCGATATCGACCTGCTCTACAGCCAGATGCCGGCCCATAACGAATACAGCGATATGTTGGGCACGCTCTATCGGTTCGACGGCGCCAGCAGCTGGAACGCCGCCTTCAGTCCCAATATCGAATTCGGTGGCCGCCTGAATCTCGACGAGCGAACCTGGCTGCGTCCCTATGCGACTGTCGGCGCGACGCTTTTTGCCAATGACGGCATGAATGTCAGTGGAACGCTCGATCTCGGCTCGGACAACCAGTCGTTCGTCGCACAATCGAACGCGCCCACGGCACTGCTTAACTTGAGCGCCGGCGTCCAGCTCTACCGCACCGAAAGCTTCGAGGTTCGCGCCGAATACAAGGCGGACATCGCCGAGGATTATCTGGCCCAGGAGGCGAGCGCCCGCATCGCGATCCCGTTCTGAGGCCGGTATCGTCGCTTCGCCCTCAGTGGTCGGGAGCCTGCCACACCTCGTGGCCGGCACCCGATCGATGCGATCCGTCGGGTTGTGCAAGGTGACGCTGCAGGCCGCAGCGCGCGCCGCAGCTGTCGCCTCAGCAACGGCGCGCAGATGGGCGGCTTGGCGGCATTGACCGCGCGCGAAGGCTTCGCTTTCGGGCAGGCGACCGGATCCCCGCCGGCCCATGGCGGCACGGCAAATGAAGTGCCGCCCGGATACGCAGCGCTGGACCGCTGAGCTTTACGCAACAATACAGCTTACCGCTTCCGGCAGCCCGTCCTCTCGTCGGATCAAGGGATGACGCGGCTCGAGAGAGCGCCGCCCGCAACCCATTATGGGCTGCCGGCGGCGCGATCCTTGATCCCGGCTGCAGCCGGTCTCACTTCACGGCGATTGCGTCGCAGTCCACTTCGATCGCCGCATTCAACGGAATCTTCGGAACGATGATCGTCGACCGGGTTGGCGGATCCTTCGGGAAGACCTCGCGGAATACAGCGTTCATCGCCGGGAAATCATCGATGTTCGCAAGCAGGACCATGCATTTGACCGTGTGGTCCAGCGATGAGCCGGCGCCCTCGAGGATGGTCTTCATATGCGCGAAGGCCTGGCGTGTTTCCGGCGTGATACCGCCGGGGACGAGTTCCGACTTGCCCTGCACCGTGCCGAGGACACCGCCGGCATAGACCATGTCGCCGGCGCGAACGGCGCCGGAATAGGGAAGATTATCGAGGACGGGCGATGGATAGGCAGTCCGTTCGGCGGCACCGGCGAATGACACCGCGCCGAGCCCGATCGCTGTCGCGACGACCGCCACCGATGCCCTCAAGGTCGATCTCTTCATCAAATTCTCCTCTCTTGCTTGCTGCCCCCTTGGGCAGTCGTGAAGTCAGCGTGCGATGGTTCAATGACCGGGGCTCTGCCGCCGCTGCCAGAATTTGTGACCCGAGAAGCGCGGTTCCCGTGAATAGATCGCTGTCCGCTCGCGCCGAAAATGCTCTCTGCCGGCCTCCAACCGCGCCCCATAGCGCTCAGGGGCGGCATCATCGCCGTCGACGGCACGCAATGCGGCTTCCGCAGCCTGGATGCCCGTCCAGAGCGCGGTGGTCATCCCATGCGCCGACAGGGGGTCGAATGAGGCGGCGGCATCGCCGACGGCCAGCCAGTTCGGGCCCGCAGCCTGTTCGAGCCAGGCCGTGCCGGCCGTTGCAAGGCGTGGCGGCTCGGACGCCGCGTATCCCGCGCTTTCGATCCAGCGTGCGATATACGTCGTTCTATCCAGCAGGTCCTGCCAGGCCGCGGCATTGCCCGCGATGCCACGCGGCATCAGGTCCGGGTCGGAGTAGAAGTTGATCACGAGCCGACGGTCGGCGAGCAGGGTGGCATACCACCATCCCGTGTCCACTGCCTCGATGAGGGTCGCCGGCGTGGGGTCGATGTCTCTGTCGACCTGTCGCAGGATCGAATAGGCGGCGACCAGGCGGTCCACGCGCCGCAACGGGCTCAGTCGCCGGGCGATCAACGCGCGGCGGCCGGTCGCGTCGATCAGGAAGCGGGCTCGGGTCGTCTCGCCTGTGTCGGTCGCCAGCGACCATCCGTCATCGCTTCGCTCGAAGTCGCGAAGCTGCCCCTCTACATGTCGAACCTTCGGGTGCCGATGGGCGGACGCGAAGAGGGCAGCGTCGAACCGGGCGCGGTCCAGGACATGACCCAGTCCGCCAGGCTGCGCCGCCGCGTGACGTTCGAGCAGCGCCGCGCTGCCCCAGGACGTGAAGCTGACCCGCGTCGGCCGATGGGCTGGGTCAGCAAGCAGATCGCTTGCGCCAAGCTCCGCCAGGAGAGGGGCCGCGGCAGCCGCCAGGCTCTCGCCAGGCATGTCCGATGCATCAACGCTCGGAGCGATCCACGTCACGGCGCGGCCCTGCCGCGCCATGGCGAGGCAAGCCGCGGAGCCCGCGAGCCCGCCGCCGATCACGGCGACGGAACGTCGCTGCTCGCTGTCCGATGTCAATGTCGCGGCCGCCGCTTAGGGCAGCTGCCCGTCTTCGGCTGCCCAGTCGAAGCGTGGCTCGAGCGAACCTCGGCCGACCTCGACATAGAGCTTGGATGGGATCGCCTTCGGACGATCGGGATCCGTCGGCCCCGGCCTTTCGACGACGAAGCCCATGCGCTGCCAGACGGCGATCATGCTCCTGATGCCGTCCCAATAGCTGGCATTGGCGTGATAGCCGATACCGGGCACGCCGCGGGCCCACCAGACACGGCTTTCGAAGAACTTCACCCGCTCCTCGGGCGAGAGATCCGTCCGCATCAGCTGGTTGTAGAATTCCTCGGGCAGGACATCGACCGGCAGCAGGGCCGGCCACCACACCGGAACAGGGAAATCACCCTGCATCGCGACCCGCTGGCAGCTGAATGCATCAGGCTGCCAGGGCAAGCCCATCCAGCGCGTCAGATCGCCGGCCATCTGCGGGCCGATCGGCGCGTCCTTACCGGTCGTGGCGGCCTTGAAATCCAGCACCCTGCCAACCGTTTGGCTGAGATGCTGCCGCTGACCCCGGGCAATACGGAATGGTTCGGCTTCGGGGTTTGTATTCCGAGCGTAAAGCGGAGCGAGGCGAAGATAATAGGAGAGTTCGACGCCGGGGTGGAACGCGCCGCCCGAGCACGGCTCCAGGGCCGCCTCGGTCAGGGCGGCGGGTCGCCGCTCGACCGGCAGTTGATCCAGATTCTTGACCTGATCGAGTGTGGTGTCGTTCAGGTCGTTTTCAAACGCGCCGTCAGCCCACATCCGCAGGTGCTCATATTGCAGCTTCGGAAACTGGAACCACTGCAGCGGGCTGCCGTCGTGATCGACGCCGTCGCCCGGCATCATCGGGATCTTCAGATGCTCCTGCTTGAAGGCGTCCGGCCCCATATTGTAGGGGTCGCGGAAGGCGGCAAAGACCTTCTGCCGGAACGGCTTGTTGCTTTCCGAGGGGTCGGCGAGGCGGGCGAGATAAGCCTCGCTGGAAAAATCGCCCACATCCAGCCAGCCCTGGCGCAAATTCGAAGCAGCCGAGATCCACTCCATCAGCGCCAGGCGCCGGAACGTCGGATAGATATGCTGACGGAATGACAGCGGCGCCTTGACCGGCTCGATCCACTTCTGCTCCCAGTTCATGCTCTCGATGACATCGTAGAGCGTGCTGATCGCCGGAATCTCGGGCGCGAAATCGGGCCCGACGCAGGCGATCCAGGCGCCATCGGCGTCGAGCACCGTTCCGTCGGGCAAGGTGACGGTCGCATCGACAGGACCGTCGCACCAATCGTCATGCCAGCCGTCATTATCGGCGAAACTGGTGATCGGGGTGCCGCGCGGCGAGGCCGAGACACCGTCTGCCGGGACGACGAGGAGCCGCCCGGCCTCGTCCGTGCGGACCTGCCCGAGGCCGACATCGACGGTGTTCCAGAAACGGCCGCCCATGGCGTATTCGGGCCGATCACCGTCCCAGTTGGTGCGCGCGCCGCTGATCTTCACCGGGCCAGCATCAATGACCAGCATGCGCTCGCGCTGCGCCGTGGTGGTGAAATACTGGTTGCGCAGCTTTCCCGGGATTCCAGGCGCGTGCTCGCCATTGTCATGCGGATTGAAGAAGCCGTACCAGGCGGCCTTGGTGTTGGCGACGTGGACGCGCCACTCGATCGCCGCATCGGCAGAGGTCAGTTCCTTGATCACGCGCCCCTGATCGTCGAAGGCGAACAGGCGGAAACGCTGGACCTGCTTTTTGATGAGCGCGTCACCGTCCTTGAAGCCGCCCTCGGGGCTTGCCGGGACGCCGGGCAGTTCGGGAGCATAGAACCACTTCTTGCTCCCGCCGACGCGGCTGATTCCCAGCGCGGGATAGATGCCGACACGGGCGATTTTTGCGCCGGCGGGGGCCGGCTCCACAGGCGAGGTGGCAGCAACAGCAACCTTCGGCCCGAACGGAAGCCCTGCAACCGCCAAACCTGAAGCTGCTGCCAGCCCTGCAAGAAAGTCCCGTCGCCGAACGCTATCCGCCTTGATCATTGACCCCAATTCCCTCATGACCTCAATCCCTTGTTGAGGTTAGCTAATCGAGGAGCCCGAGTCTAGGTGTGACCTCCCCGAAGACAACTATTGCGTTTCGATCTGCCTATGGTTGCGCCATTCCATTTGCAAGAGCCGTGCAGGGCCGCGGATCGCCCGAGTGTTCTGCGTGACGGGCGAAGCTGCCCCGCAAAGGCGTCCGGCCATCCACGGGCGAGGCGGCGACTCCCGCCTCGACAGGTGCCCGGCGCCGTCGCAGCGAGCCGCATCAGCGGGCTCGGGGGACGCCGCTAAATAGCAACAGACGTGCGCAGAGGTGCCTCGGTGGCCCTGTGTCGATCGGGTCGCAAACGACACACTCAGCCGCCGCTCCCCTGATCTATCCATCTGGCGGTTGAACGAGACGTCAGTCCATCGCCAGGATGAGCTTGGCCGTGTTCTCGTCGGTGATCAGCGAATTGGCCAGGCGTCCCCTCAGGGCGGCGCGGATGGCCGGGGCGCGGTGGACGCCGGAGGCGACGATCGTCGTGGGGCGGTCGGCGGGCTGCGTGCGGACGAACGACGTCAGGCGATCATGGTAGGCCGCATCGACGATCTCGCCATCCGCCGAGATCGCGCAGCCGAGCAATTCTCCAACGCCGCCCGCCTGCATGGCCTGCGCCGTCTCGGCGGCGGTGATGAAGCCGTCGTGATAGAGGGTCGCCTCGGCGCTCCAGTAGCCGATGCCCATGATGAGCAGGGTTGCCTCGTCGACCAGCGAACGCAGCACGCCATAGCCCGGCTGCGCCTGCAGAACCTTCCTCTCCTCGACCGTGTTGGTGACGACCGGAACGGGAAGGGGATAGCACTGGGCATTCAGACGCTCGGCGAGGCGCGTCACGACGTCATAATGCGTGGCGCGCCCGTCTCGCGTCAGGTTACCCATCAGCGAGACGCAGCGGTGTTGCGGCCGGTCCATCGGGGGCAGGCGTCGCGAAACTTCGCGCATCGCCCCGCCACTGCCCATGCCGATCGTGAGCGGCGCCTTCTGCTGGAGAATGATATTCTCGAGATAGAACGTCGCCTGCGAGGCCACCGAGGGAATGTCCTCGGTGCTGCCGCTCTCGTTCAGGCAGACATCGCAGTAAATCAGCCCGAACCGATCCTTGAGGCGGTCGGCGAGCTCGATGGCCTCGGCGAGCGGATGCACGAGTTGAAAGCGGATGAGCCGTTCGGAGTTCGCCAGCGCAACGAGGCGCTGGACGATCTGTCGGGAGATGTTCAGCTCGGTGGCGATCTGCTCCTGCGTCCGCCCCTTGAAATAATAGAGCCAGGCGGCTCGGGCTGCGAGATCGAGGCGTTTTTCACCCGCTGCGTCGGGCCGCTCCACTACGCTGGCCACTGGATGTCTTTTCCCGTCATGCCGCCTTCCGTTTCCGATCCGCTACAGCTTGAGAAGGCGGGCAATGTTGCCGCCGACGATCGACTGATAGCCATCCGGATCCGAGGTCGAGCGCTCCATTTTCTTGAACTCGAATTCATAATCGACGAAGGGTGAGTCTGTCCCCCAGATGACCTTGTGGGGCCCGAGACGCTTCACCGCAGTCTGGATCTCGAAGATCGGTGCCCGCGACGTCTCGAGGTAGAGATTGTCGAATTCCGCGGCAAAGGAAATCGCCTGATCGACGGCCCAGAAGAAGCCCATATGCGCCATCATCAGAGCCACATTCGGAAAGCGCTTGGCCATGATCGCGAATTCCGGCGGGCTGTTGAAGAGATCGCTCGCGCCATGGACGATGATGGGAAAGCCGAGTTCGTCGGCGAGGCGGAAGAGCGGATCGACCAGTTCGGGATCGGCGAGATGGAATCCGTTGATCGTCGGATGCAGCTTGAGGCCCTTGAAGCCCCATTCGCTGATGCATTGGCGGGTCACGTCGACGGCGTTGCGTTCCCAGGGGTTGACCGCGCAGTAGGGGATCAGCCGCTCCGGAAACTGGTCGTAGGCGTCCTTGACGAAGTCGTTGGTGAAGTTGCCCTCGACGAAGGGAAACACCACCGCCTTGTCGACGCCGGCCGCGTCGAGCTTGGCGACGAGTTCCGCGCCGGTCTGGCGCGCGCCCGGACGGTCGCCGAGATGATTATGGGCGTCGATGACGAGGCTCATGGGTTTCCTCCTATGTTTTTCGTTTCACGGCGCCGATCGCCATAGCGAGCAGGATGAAGCCGCCGTTCAGGGCATAGCGATAGGGCGCACCGAGACCGAGTAGCGTCAGCCCGTTGCCGAGAAAGGTGATGAACAGCGCGCCGATCAGCGTGCCCCAGATGGTGATGTCGGCGCGGCGCGACAGCAGCGTGCCGAGATAGACCGCCGCGAAGGCATCGAGCAGATAGGGCTCGGCGCCACGCGGCATGGCGATACTGGTGCGCGAGACCAGCGCAACACCGGCAATGCTCGAGAGGAGGCCGGCCAGCACGAAGCCGCCGGCAAAGACGGCGCGCACGTCGACGCCGGCGAGATAGGCAGCGCGCGCATTGCCGCCGACGGCCCGCGATCTCCGGGCGAAGGTCGTCCAGGTCGTCACGATCATCATCACGGCAAAGATCACCGCGCCGAGCAGCACCAGCGCCGAGATCGGGCCGATCGACCCCTGGCCGATGAAGAAGAAATTTCGCGTCAGCCCGCGCGGCAGCGTGAACAGGATCTGCGGCTCGGCGCCATTGGTCATCAAGAGTTCGCCGGAGCGGATGACGAACATCATGCCGAGCGTGCCGATGATCGCGGGGATGCCGACATAGGCGATGAGGAGGCCGTTGACGAGGCCGACCACCGTTCCGAAGGCAAGCGGCGCCGCGATCACAAGCCAGAGCGGCTGGTGATGCAGCATCAATACGGCGGCGAGCAGGCCGGCTGCATCGGCGATCTGTGCGATCGAAAGATCGACGCCGCGCATCGCCATCACGATGCTGAGCCCGAACGCCATGATGATGAGAATGACGCTCTGGTGGAGCACGTTGCCGATATTCGCGAAACTGGCGAAGGAGGGCTTCAGGAGCGCGAACAGCAGCAGCACGGCCAGCATGCCGATGGCGGGGCCATAGGCGCGGAGCTGCTCGAAGAGGACGGTATCGACCGGGCGTCTGGTGGCGGCGGTTTGCATGGTCGCACCCTAGAAAATGAGGACCTGCCCGATCGCGCGCCGCCGGATGAGGCCGAGCGAGATGGAGAGAACGAGCACGATGCCCTGGATGCCTGGCAGTGCCTGATTGGAGACGCCCATCAGGATCAGGCCATTCGAGAGAGAGGCAAGGAAGATCGCGGCAGCGACGGTTCCGATGACGTCCAGTTCGCCTGCGCGCGAAAACGTGCTGCCGAGAAAGGCTGCGGCGAGCGCGCTGATCAGGAAGTCGACGCCCGTCGCGAGTGCCGACGCACCATAGCTGTAGGCCGAGAGGATCACGCCGGCGAAGCCGAGCACCAGGCCGCCAAGGGCGCAGGAGGCGAGCACATAGCGGCGGCGATCGATGCCGCGCAGCAGCGCTGCCGCCTCATTCTGGCCGACGGCATACATCCTGAGCCCAAGCCGCGTCCGCTTGAGGACGACATGGAGCACGGCTGTCATCGCGACCAGCAGGATGAAGACGAAGGGCACCGGACCGACATAGCCCTGGCCGAGGAAGAAGAACTCCGGAAGGTTGGACAAGGTCAGCGCCTGGCCGCCATTGTAGAGCAGCGTCCCGCCCATGATGACGAACATCATGCCGAGGGTCGCGACGAAGGCTGGTATCCGGAAGATCAGGATCAGTGCGGCGTTGACGACGCCGATGGCGAGGCCGAGCACGCCGCCGAACACGATCGCCGCCGCCGAGCCAAAGCCCGCGAGCAGCGTTCCCGCGGCCACATTGGCGGCGAACTGGCTGGTGGCGCCGGCCGACATGTCGAAGCCGCCGGCGATCAGAACAACCGTCAGGCCGAGCGCGATGAAGGCGAGGACGCTGCCCTGCTTCAGGACATCGAAGACGTTCCCGAGAGAGAGGAACTGGGGCGCCAGCGCAGCGATCACCGCGAGCGTCAGCAGCATGCCGATGACCGTTCCCCAGCGCGCGAGGAAATCCGCCATCGGGGTGGCACGCCCGGCGCCGTCGGCCGCATTCAGGACGTCGTCGGCCTTGTCGCCCTCGACGCTACCCGAGGCCCAATAGAGCAGGGCCTCTGGCGTCGCTTCCGCCTGGTCGTCGATGACGCGGGCGATGCGGCCGCGCCGCATGACGACCGTGCGATCGCACATCGCCGCGATCTCCTCGAAATCGGAGGAGATGAAGATGACGGCGGCGCCCTGGCGCGCAAGTTCGACCATCTGGCGATAGATCTCGATCTTCGAGCCGACATCGACGCCGGTGGTCGGCTCGTCGAACAGGAAGACGCGGGCATCACCCGTCAGCCAGCGGCCGACGACGATCTTCTGCTGATTGCCGCCGGAAAGATTGCGGGTCATCGGTTTGATCGAGGGCGGCTGGATATCGAGCCTGGTGACCAGTTCGCGCGCTGCGGCGCGCTCGCGGCGAAGATTGAGCACGCCAAAGGTCGACCAGCGCGCGATGTTCGGTAGCGTGAGGTTGTCGCGAACGGTCAGATCCGTGATCAGGCCCTCGTGACGCCTGTCCTCCGGGATCAGAGCGAAGCCGTCCCGCTTGGCGCGGCGCGGATCGGCGGGATTGGAAGGGCGCCCACCAAGTATCACCGTGCCGCCGTCGCGGGGAAGGGCGCCGACCAGCGTCATCGCGAGTTCGGAGCGGCCGGCGCCGACGAGGCCGGCAATGCCGAGGATTTCACCCGCGCGCACCGTCAGGTCGACGCCACGCAGTGCCGTGCCATGGCTCAGGCCGCGGACTTCGAGCAGGGGCGCACCGATCGTGACCTTTTCTTTCGGGTAGAGCTGCGCGATCTCGCGGCCGACGATCATCTTGACCACGGAGGCGCGCGAAATCTCCGAAACCGGCGTCGTTGCCACCAGTTGGCCGTCGCGGAGCACTGTGATCCGGTCAACGAGATTGAGCACCTCATCGAGATAGTGCGAGATATAGATGATCGTCACGCCTTCGGCGCGCAGCTTGCGGATGATGTCGAACAGCCGTTCGGCTTCCTTGTCGCTGAGCGAAGCGGTCGGCTCGTCGAGGATCAGGGCCGTCGGGTTGCGCATCAGCGCTGCCGCGATCGCCACCTGCGCCCTCTGGGCAACCGAGAGATCGCGCACAAGGGTCGTCGGCGAAAAGTCGGCGGCAACGCGGTCGAGTGCCGCGCGGACCTTGCGATTCATGGCGTCGCGGTCGAGCAGGCCGCCGAGACGCACGATCTCGTTGCCGAGCAGCGCATTGGAGGTGACGTCGAACTGCGCGATCAGTTGCTGGTCCTGATGGACGATCGCGATGCCCTTGGCTTCGGCCTCGCGCACATCGCGGAGGCGCACCGTCTCGCCAGCGATCCGGATCTCGCCCTCATCCGGCTGGTAGACGCCCGTCAGCACCTTGACCAGGGTCGACTTGCCGGCGCCGTTCTGCCCGAGCAGGGCATGGATCTCTCCGCGCCGGATCGAGAGCGAGACATCGTCCAGAGCGACGACGCCCGGAAAGGCTTTGCGGATCGAGCGGCATTCGATGGCGGCGGTCGAATCCGCTGCCGATGCCGGCTGCAGAGCTGCGACGGTCATCTGTCACCAAACCTGTGTCTGTTGAGTATCTGCCGGGGCGGCGACCGCCCCGGCAAAGAGATAGCCTAGGGCAGGACCGGCCGAACGACGACCAGTGCGCCATCCTGCGGCCAACGCTTCTCGACGTCAGCCTTGGCGATTCCGGTGTCGTCCCAGACGGTCGGGCCCCAGCGCTTCTCGGCCGCGGCGACGCCATTGGCATGGGTCGCGACATAGACTTCGGTGAAGATGGCGCTCGGGAAGTCCTTCTTGCCGCCGACGGCCGCAATGATGTTCTCGCCCGCGAGACGCCCGATGGCCGGCACGTCCTGCACCACCGTCGCGACATAGGGGCTGCCCTCGTCGAGCAGCATCTGGAAGCCGATCTTGTCGCCATCGATCGACGCGATCTTGATCTCGTCGCGGCCAGCGCGGCGGACGGCCTCGACGGCGCCCGAAACCAGCAGATCATAGGCGCCCCAGACGCCGGCGATGCTGCCCTTTTCCGGATTGGCGGTCAAAAGGTCTTCCATCTGCGTCTGCACCTTGGCGGCGCTGTGCTCGGTCGGAACCCACTGCACCTTGACGTTCGGATAGTCGGCAAGGATCGCCTCGAACACGCGCTTGCGCGTCTCGAGCAGCGGCGCGCCGGGCACCCAGAACCCGATGACATTGCCCTTGTAGTCGATGCTGGACAGCAGCGAACGGGCGAGCATGGTGGCCATCAGCGCCTCGTCGCCGCCGACATCGGCGATCGCACCTTCCGTCTTGGACCCGATCGACGTCGTGATCACGGGAATGCCGGCCGCATTCGCCTTGGCGACGACCGGCGCCAGCTGCTGCGGATCGCCGAGCTGCACGATGATGCCCGCAACGCCTGAATTGATCAGGCTTTCGATGTTCTCGTTGTGCTTGCGCGGATCAGTGCCGCCATCCGTCACAACGACGTCGGCCCCGGCGGCCTTCAACACCGTGGTCGCGCCAGCGATGATGTCGCGATTGTAGTCGTTGGTGATCTCGCGCGCGGCGATGCCGATCTTTTTGCCGGCGAGATCCTGTGCCTCGGCAGAGCCGATCCCAATCGCAACCGATGCCAGCACCGCAACTGCGGCCAGCCCCTTGAGCAGTCCCATGGCGTTCCTCCGTTTAGTTGTTTCAGGCGGCGCTGATGCGCTTCTTGTTATGTGAGCAATTGCTTGGTGCAAAAACAATTGCGCGGCACATGCCGGTTGTCAAGCTCGTTATGGTTCGAGTCGGTCGCGCTTTTGATCGGACCTTGTACAAATGCTTGTTCGGAACGAGCGAGGAGCGAACGGCGCGTCGCCGTCAGCGCTTCAGGTCAATGAGCGACTGACGACACGCAGAGCCAGCATCGTTCGAGCCGATGCCGCCGCCGTCGTGAGGGGTAGGTACCCGAGTAATATCAGTCGGCGTTGGGCGGTATTTGCCGGGACGAGCTGCATTCAGCCGGATTGTGCCTGACGACGGCAGAGTGCCGCCGTAGGGTAGGAAACCCCGGTGCCCTTATCGCGCGGTCACGAGTGAAAGCCTCTGGCGAATTCGGGACGGCGGCTTCAAGCTCTGCAAGCCATCGCTATGCCTTTCATCGCTGAGGAGACGCCCGATGCTGCATGCGCGAATGCTGCGTTATCTGGACGAGGTCGCCCGCTGCGGATCGATCCGCAAGGCGGCGGCCAAGCTCAATGTCGCGTCCTCGGCAGTCAATCGGCAGATCATCGCTTTCGAGGAAGAACTTGGCACGCCTCTGTTCGAGCGCCTGTCGCATGGCCTTCGTCTGACGGCGACCGGCGAGATCATGATCGCGCATGTCCGCAAGACGCTGAAGGACTACCAGTTGAGTTCGGAGCGCATCGACCGGCTGCGCGACTATCACTTCCCGGCCGCCTCGATCGCGACGGTCGGTGGCCTCGCCTGCGACCTGCTCGCCAAGGCTTTGATGGAACTGCGCGCCGAGCGGCCCTTCACGCGCCTCTTTGTCAGCGTGATGGACGCAGAAGACATCATGGGCGTCGTCGCTGCCGGCGATTTCGATCTTGGGTTTGCCTTCGACCTGCCGGACTTTGGCGGTGTCACCCGCGCTTCATCACTGAAGACGCGCTACGGCGCCGTAATGGTTCCAGACCATCCGCTCGCGCATGAGCCGGCTCTGCGCCTGAATGCGCTGCAGGACTATCCGCTCATCGCCCCGCATGTCGGCGTGCTGATCCGTGACCAGTTCGACGATGCTTGCCTTCGCAACGACATCAAGATCGACCCGGTCGTCGAGTCGGACTCCTTTGAGTTCCTTCGGCAGTTCGCTCTTTCCAACAAGGGGGTCGCGCTGCTGAACGAGCTCGATATCGACGACGGTCTGCGGACGGGCCTGCTTGTCTTCGTGCCGATCGTCGAACTCAAGGGCAAGACGCAGACCATCTCCGTCGTCCATCGCACGCGGGGGGCTCTCGATCCCCTCCCGGGATTGATCGTCGAACGCCTGTCGATGCTGCTGGACGACCGTCGAGGCAGCGGCTGATGCCTTTTGGGTCCAGGGCTGCGCTCGAAACGATGCTTTGAGAATGGCGGGGAAGTGCGCACCATTCCCCTGACGGCAAAAAGCCGCGGCGGGGAAGCAGGGTGCGGACATGACTTTCGAGACACAGCAACCAAGGGTCGTCAAGGTAACGGGCGGCGTATCGATCGGCGGGGCGCCGGTCTCATACACGGCCTTCATGGCGGCACTGGTTGCCGTCCTCGCTTTTGTCCCCGCGTCCATCGTCGTCGGTGGAATGGGCGGCGGCTGGCCGCTGCATGACGTCATTCATCCCCTGCTCGGCCTGCTGCTGGGGCCGATCGCCGGACCGATCGCATCGGCCATCGGGATTGTGATCGGAGGTGTCATCGCGCCCTACACCAATCTCGGGCCCTGGGCACCGCTGATGGGTGCCATGAGTGCATTCGCCGTCGGCATGGTCATGCAGCCAAACCGGTCACTCTGGTTCGTGCCATGGATCATCACGCTGGCCGCCAATCTCATCTATCTTTGGCAGGCTCTATCCTTCGGCATCAGCTTCCCGCTGTGGCTCAGCAATGTCGTCACCATTGATATTGCCCTCATCCTGATCGCCATTCCTCAGATAAGGAACTGGAGCGTTGACCGAATCCGCACCGGCGGTATCGGCCTCAAAACGTATATCGGCTTCTTCGTCGTGTTCTTCTTCGGGTCGACGGCCGGTATCCAGCTCAATTGGGTGCCGTCCTTCGCGACCAATCCCTGGCCGGCCGAAATCTGGCCCGTTCTCATTCCGATTATTGCAGTCGAACGACTCGCGTTCAGCGCCATCGGCGCCCTGATCGGCGTCGGCGTGGTCAGTGCTCTGCGCCGCTCACCGCTCGCCAAGGCGACGATGGCCGGTTACTGACATGCTCGCCGATGCAGTCGAGCCAAAAGACGAGCGGCCTCTGCCGCTCGTCACCTTCGAGCAGGTCGGCTACGCCTATGCCGGCGCGGTCCGAAAGGCTCTCGACGGCATCGACCTAACGATCGCGCGCGGCGAGTTCGTGGGTATCGTCGGGGCGACCGGCGCCGGCAAATCCACCTTGTGCCTGACCCTCAACGGCATTGTGCCGCAGTTTTTCGGCGGGTCCTTCTTCGGCACCGTGACGGTTGCCGGCTGCGATACGCTCGAGACGGCCACCAGCCGGCTTGCTGCGACCATCGGCATGGTGTTCGAGGATCCCGAAACCCAGATCACTGCGACGACGGTCGAAGGAGAGGTCGCCTTCGCTTTGGAGAACCTCAGGGTCCCGACCGAAGCCATGCAGGTGCGCGTTGCCGAAGCTCTGCGGGCCGTTGGGCTCGCCGGGCTGGAACGCAAGCATCCGGCGCGCCTCTCCGGCGGACAGAAACAGCGTCTCGCGATCGCAGCGGCGCTCGCCCTGTCGCCCGATCTGATCGTGCTCGACGAGCCGACGTCACAACTCGATCCGATCGGGACAAGCGAGGTGTTCGCGCTTCTTTCCCACCTCAATCGCGAGAGAGGGATCACCATCATCGTCGCGAGTCATGCCAGCGAGGAACTGGCGGCTGTGTCGAGCCGCATCCTGTTGCTCTCCGGCGGCCGTGTCGTTCGGGATGGAAGTCCGCAGGAGGTTCTGGGTGACGTGGCGCTCCTGCAGCGCCATGACGTCCGGCCGCCGGACATCGCCCAGGCCTTCGCGGCCGTCGCGGCGCGGCTCCAGCCTGGCACGCCGCCGCTCGCGCCCGTGACGCTGGCCGAAGCGCCGCTCGCCTTCGCCCGTTTCGGCCTGGCCTTCGCTGCCGCGGAAAACCGTCAGCAGGCGGCTCTGCCAAGCGGCGGCGCGCCCGTACTGGAAGCGGTCGACGTTTCGCATGTTTATCCTGACGGGACGGCTGCGCTGCGCGGTGTGGACCTCTCGATCAGGCGCGGCGAATTCGTGGCGCTCGGTGGCCGCAACGGCTGTGGCAAGTCCACGCTCATCCGGCATTTCCTGCACCTGCTCACGCCATCTGCCGGGTTGGTGCGAGTCGATGGAGCCGATGTTGCGGGGTTCAGGATCAGCGATCTCGCCTGCCGCATCGGCTACGTCTCGCAGAACGCGCATCAGCAGCTGTTCTGCGATAGCGTTCGCGAGGAAGTCGCCTTCGCACTGAAGTTGATGAAGCGCCCGAAAGGCGAGGTCGACGCGGCGGTCGATTATGCGCTGGATGCGATGCGGCTTGTCGATCTCGCCGATCGCCACCCGGCATCTCTGAGCCGCGGCGATCGGCTCCGCCTCGCGATTGCCGCGACGCTCGCTCCCGGCCCGGATATCTTGATCTTCGATGAGCCGACGACGGGTCAGGACTGGGCCGGGGCCCTCGCCATCCTCGATATCTGTCGTTCGCTGAACGCGCGCGGGAAGACCGTGCTTCTGGTGACGCATCACCTCTATCTGCTGGCGGGTTATGCCGAACGGCTCGTCGTGATGGCGCAAGGGCGCGTTGTACTCGACGGGCCGCTCGTTGACGTTCTCTATGCAGGGCCCGCGCTCGAGGCGGCCTCTCTTGCGCCTCCTCAGACGGTCAGCTTCGCCGCCGGGATCAGCAGCCTCGCGGCGGCGGGGCGGCGTCCGCTGTCGCCGGCTTCCCTGGCCGCGCTGGTCGATTTCCAATCCGGAGTGGCTCTGTGACCATGACGGAGACTCTTGTCCAATTGCCGGCGGGGCGGTTCGCCAGCATCGATTTCCGCGTGAAGCTTGTTCTGCTGCTGCTCGCCAGTACGTTGATCTTCGTCTGGAATAATCTCGTCGCACAGGGTCTGCTGCTGGCGTTCGTTGTCGGATTGATGCTCGCGGCAGGTACGCCCTTGTCGACGCTCTGGCGCCTCGTGCGCATCACCCTGCCGGCCCTTGTGCTCATTGTCGTGATCCAGGGATTGTGGAGCCCGTTTGGCGTCCACCCGGTCTTCACGCTTCCGACCGGATTGCCGTTCCTCTCTGGCGCACATGTCTTCACGGTTGAAGGGCTGCTGTTCGGCCTCGTTGTCTCCTGCCGCATCCTGGCGCCGCTGCTGGCCTTTCAGCTCGTCTTCATGACGACGGAGACAAACGATATCGTTCTTGGCCTAACGCGGCTTCGCGTGCCCTATCGCGTGGCGCTGCTCTTCTCGACGACCTTTCGCTTCGTGCCGCTGTTGCTTGAAGAGTTCCAGGCGATCAAGAACGCGCAGCGGCTCCGCGGCATCGACCTCGACAGTTTCGGCATGGCGCGCAAGCTCCTCGCCATGGGGCGCATGCTGGTTCCGCTCATCACCGGTTGCCTTGCCAAGGCGCAGTCGATGGAGATCGCTCTGCAGGCCCGCGGCTTCACCGGCTCGCCAGATCGGACGCAACTCCATCCTGGCCGCGAAAAGCTGACCCTGACCGAGCGGCTGATGATCAGCCTCGGCCTTGTCTTCTGGATCGGTGCGATCACCGCGCGGATCACTTTAGGTACCGGAGGATCGGTTCTTTGATCGAGGAAGGTTTTGCCGATGAGGCCTCGCTGCTGGCGATGCTGGAGCGCCAGGCTGATGCATGGAAGACGGGCGACTTTACGCGCGCCAGCAAGGATTGGCACCCGGATGGCGTACTCACCGCGCCCGGCAACCGCGTCCCGTTCTCGTCCCTGGCAGAGACGATTCGCCGTTTCCATGCCGACTTCGTCGATCTGGAGGTGACCATCACCAACGCCTTTGCTTCCGCTGATGGAAAGAAGCTAGCCTTCGAATGGCTGTGGACCGTCTCGCGCCGCCGCGACGGGGCACGCAGCGCGACGCCGGACGCCATCATGGTCGATCTCGCTGGCGGCAGGATTCTCGAATGGCGCGAATATTTCGACACTGCGGCCGCGGTTGAGGATTATCACGCCAAGGACGATGACCGAGGCGCAACGGAAGGTTCGCCCCAGCGCGATTCAGCTTCGTGAACGTTCTCGTCGTCTATTGTCATCCCTGCCGCGAAAGTTACACGGCCGCTGTGCGCGATACCGTGGTCTCCGCGCTCGGGGAGGCCGGCCATGCCTTTGCTGTGATCGATCTTTATGGCGAGCGTTTCGACCCGGTAATGTGGGCCGACGAGCGGCGCGATTATCACGACGAGACCAAGAATCTCGCACCATTCGAGGATCATGCCCGTCACTTGCGTTGGGCGGAGATGGTCATCTTTGTCTATCCGACATGGTGGTACGGCCTTCCCGCCATGCTCAAGGGATGGCTGGAGCGGGTGATGGTGCCCGGCTTCGCGTTCAAGATGCCGACCAGGCATCGGGGCTCTCGGCCAAATCTCACCAATATTCGGCGCCTCATGGTCCTCACGACATGTGGAGCAACGCCGCTGGTCAGCTGGCTCATGGGGCAGCCCGGCCGGCGGACGCTGCTGCGCGGCTTCCGCTCAGTCTGCCATGTCCGATGTCGGACTGGCTTCATGGCGCTCTACAAGATGGACAGCGCCAGCGAAGAGGCTCGTCGGCGCCACCTCATGCGGATTCGGGAAAAGCTGATCGGCATCAAGCCTTGATCGGGTGCTGATGCCGGCCGCGCCAATCCCGTCCGGCCGGGGAGACTCTCCGCCGACCGCCCCGAGCCGAAGCGCTGCGGTTGTCTCCGATACCGGTCTTTTCGCTTTGGGGATGCCCATGGTGCCCGGCAACGCGCATCTTGACGATGAGAACAAAACATGAACATATGGGGATATCTTGGTGGTTTCGGAGGATAAGACGATGTCGATGCTGATCCGTGATCTCGCTGCCCTTGCTGCGCTCGCCTCGTTCGTTGCCATGATCTCGCTATGGTCCGAGCTGATCGCCCGCGTCGTTTGACGGTACACCGCTCGGCGCTGCGGCGCGCGGGTGGTGGACGTCGGCCGTCCGACTCGCCGATAAGGGATGGGGGCGGCCAGGGACGGTGAGGTGACACGATGGACGGCCAGTTTCCTGGGGCGGGCGAAGTTGGCTTCGTGCATCTCAGGGTGCATTCGCCTTATTCTTTGCTGGAAGGCGCCCTGCCGCTGAAGACGCTCAGCAAGCTGGCGATTGCCGACCGGATGCCGGCGCTGGCCTTGACCGACACGGGCAATCTGTTCGGGGCGCTCGAATTTTCCGAGAAGATGGCTGAAATCGGTATCCAGCCGATCATCGGCTGCCAGATGGCGATTGCCTTCGACGATGGTTTCGAGCCGGGGCGGAAGGGGCCGTCGGGACAGAAGCAGCTGGCCGATATCGTCCTGCTCGCCGCGGAGGAATCGGGTTACTGGAACCTCGTCCGCCTCGTGTCGCGCTCGTTCATGGAGACGGATGCGGCTGACCGGCCGCATGTCGCGATTGCGGATCTCGAAGCGGCGAGTGCCGGCCTGATCCTTCTGACGGGGGGGACAGCAGGTCCGGTCGACCAGGCGCTCCGCGCCGGGCAGGGCAGCTTTGCCGAGGCGCGGCTGCAGCGCCTCTCCGAGGCTTTCGGCGATCGGCTCTATGTCGAATTGCAGCGTCATGGCGGCGAGAGCGAACGCGTCGAGGGTGAGCTCGTCGCGCTCGCTTATCGGCATGGCCTGCCGTTGATTGCGACCAACGAGCCGTTTTTCCCGAAGCGTGATGACTATGAGGCGCATGACGCGCTGATCGCCATCGCCGAGGGCGCCGTGGTGGCCGAGGAAAAGCGGCGGCGGCTGTCGCCGGAGCATTATTTCAAGACGCGCGCCGAGATGATGGCGCTCTTCGCCGATCTGCCCGAGGCGACGGCCAACACGGTCGAAGTCGCGCTGCGCTGCCACTATCGACCAGTCAAGCGCAAGCCGATCCTGCCGCGCTTCGCCGGGGCCGATGCCGACGCGGCGACCGCCGAGGCAGCCGAGGTCGAGGCGTTGAAGGATGGCGCGCGCTCCGGGCTCGCCAAGCGGCTGTCGGCGCATGGGCTCGCGCCGGGCCTGACAGAGGAGGACTATCGCAGCCGGCTGGAATTCGAGCTGAACGTCATCGAGAAGATGAAGTTTCCCGGCTATTTCCTCATCGTTGCCGATTTTATCCAATGGGCGAAGTCGCAGGGGATTCCCGTCGGTCCGGGCCGTGGATCAGGCGCCGGTTCGCTCGTCGCCTGGTCGCTGACGATCACCGATCTCGATCCGATGCGCTTTGCGCTGCTGTTCGAGCGCTTCCTCAATCCCGAACGCGTCTCGATGCCTGATTTCGACATCGACTTCTGCCAGGACCGCCGCGACGAGGTCATCCGTTACGTCCAACAGAAATATGGCGTCGACCAGGTCGCGCAGATCATCACCTTCGGAACGCTGCAGGCGCGCGCCGTGCTGCGCGATGTCGGGCGCGTGCTGCAGATGCCCTATGGCCAGGTCGACCGGCTGTGCAAGCTGGTGCCGCAGAACCCGGCCAATCCTGTGTCGCTCGACAAGGCGATCGAGGACGAGCCGCGTCTCAGGGCCGCCCGCGACGAGGATCCGACCGTCGCGCGGCTGCTCGACATGGCGCGCAAGCTCGAAGGCCTCTATCGCCACGCCTCGACTCACGCCGCCGGCATCGTCATCGGCGATCGGCGGCTCGACGCGCTGGTACCGCTCTATCGCGATCCGCGCTCGTCGATGCCGGTTACCCAGTTCAACATGAAATGGGTGGAGAGCGCCGGCCTCGTGAAGTTCGACTTCCTCGGCCTCAAGACACTGACAGTGCTCGAAACCGCTGTAGCACTTGTCGCCAAGCGTGGGATCAAGCTCGATCTTTCGGCTTTGCCGCTTGATGACAAGCCGACCTATGACATGTTGATGCGCGGTGAGACCGTCGGCGTGTTCCAGCTGGAAAGCCAGGGCATGCGCAAGGCACTGGTCGGCATGAAGCCGGACCGGTTCGAGGATATCATCGCCCTCGTCGCGCTGTATCGCCCGGGTCCGATGGACAATATTCCGGTCTACAACGCGCGCAAGCATGGCGAGGAGAAGCCGGACTATCTGCATCCGCTGCTGGAGTCGGTGCTGAAGGAAACCTACGGCGTCATCATCTATCAGGAACAGGTGATGCAGATCGCGCAGATCCTGTCGGGCTATTCGCTCGGCGAAGCTGACCTGCTGCGCCGCGCGATGGGCAAGAAGATCAAGGCAGAGATGGATGCGCAGCGCGCCCGCTTCGTCGATGGCGCCGTGGCACAGGGGCTGGCCAAAGACCGCGCCGATCTGATCTTCGATCTTTTGGCGAAGTTCGCCGACTACGGCTTCAACAAGAGCCATGCCGCCGCCTATGCGCTCGTCTCCTATCACACGGCCTATCTGAAGGCGAACTATCCGACCGAGTTCCTGGCGGCGTCGATGACGCTCGACATGGGCAACACGGACAAGGTCAATGACTTCCGCCGCGAGGCGCTGCGGCTCGGAATCGAGGTCGGGTTGCCGTCGGTCAACCGTTCCGGCGCGGTGTTCGATGTCGAGGACGGGCGCATCCTCTATTCGTTGGCGGCAATCAAGGGCGTCGGCGCGCAGGCGGTCGAGCATCTCGTCGAAGCGCGGGGCAACAAACCTTTCCGCGACCTCGCGACATTCGCCGCGCGCGTCAATCCGCGCATCCTGAACAAGCGCACGCTGGAGAGCCTTGTCTGCGCCGGCGCTTTCGATGACCTCGAGCGGGACCGTGCGCGCGTCTTTGCCGGCATCGAGCGCATCATGGGCATCGGCAACCGCGTCGTCGAAGGCGTGGCGCTTGGCCAGGACGAGCTTTTCGGCGGGGCAGGGGCGGCCGAGCCGCTCGTGCTGCCGCCAGCCGAGCCCTGGATGCCGGCCGATCGTCTGCAGAAGGAATTCGCGGTGGTCGGCTTTTATCTCTCCGCCCATCCGCTCGATGAATATGCGCCGGTCTTGAAGAAGCAGCGCGTGCAGAATTGGGCGGATTTCTCTGAAGCCGTGCGGCGCGGCGCCGCCGCGGGACGGCTCGCCGGTACGGTGACAGCGCGGCAGGAGCGCAAGACCAAGACGGGCAACCGCATGGGCATCGTGCAGTTTTCCGACCCGACGGGACAGTTCGAGGCGATTCTCTTCGCCGAGGCGCTGAATGCGTTCCGTGACCAGTTGGAGCCCGGCCGCTCGGTGGTGGTGCAGGTTGCGGCCGAGGATCGGCCGGAAGGTATCAGCGTTCGCATCATCTCGGTGAAGCCGCTCGATGCGATGTCGAGCGGATTGAAGCAGCTGCGCGTGTTCCTGCGCGCCGAGGACCCGCTTGGAAGCATTGAGCGCCATCTGCCGCGCGGCGGCGACGGCGATGTCAGTCTCGTGCTCCTGCTCGACGAGGGTAGCCGTGAGGTGGAGGTACAGCTGCCTGGCCGTTACCAGCTCACGCCACAGATCGCGAGCGCCTTGCGCGCCGTGCGCGGCATCGAGCATGTCGAGCTGGTATAGGCCTGCCGATGGCCGGCGTGTTCAATAGCTCATGGGAACGAGCTGCATCACGCCGAAAAGGCCGAGTGGTACGTAGAACAGCGTCGCTATGATCTGGATGCGGCGGGAGCCGACGAACACCACGAGCGGCAGCACGACCAGGCCGAGATTGAGCAATTCTCCGGCCGACAGGATGTCGACGTGCCAGAATAACGCGTTGATCAGGATGGCGATCGCATTGAACGCGGCAAGCGCCACCAGCCCCCAACGTCCATCGCGCTCGAAGAAGTCCCTGAGACTGCCGGTGGTGAGGCCCTCTGTCGGCAGGATTGAGGCCGCGGCGAGGAACAAGGTCAGCACGAGGCTGACGAGAAGCAGGAAATTGGGAAACGTCCAGCTCGGGATCGTGGTCGCGAGTTCCTCGATGCTCCACCAGAACGTGATCTGCTGCAGAAAGATGATGGCGGCCCAGACGCAGGGCAGCCAATCGATGCGAACAAGCCCGCGTGCCCGGAAGAGCGCTATGCACGCCAGAAGGATGCGCGCGACGCCGAGCCCGAGGATGAGCGAGAAGACGGTCGACATCCAGCGGAAGGTATCCATGCGGCCCACCGCGTTTCGTTGCTGCCGTGTCCGTTATAAGGCGGCTTCCTGCCGCGAGGCGAGGGGAGGCGCTGGATTGCCCTCGACTTCATCCCCGCGACAGCGGCGTCAAGCTTGCTCTTCTCGCCTTTCCCGACTATAAGGCGCGCATTCCACACGTGGGGCTCGGGCTCCGGCGGCGCTTTTGCGTTCGTCGGGACCCACCGGTGCCGAACACCGTTCGGCTTTCCCCACGGAGGTTCAACCGGTGAAGGACACTGAACTAAATGGCTATTCCTGATTTCTCGATGCGCCAGCTGCTCGAGGCCGGCGTCCATTTCGGCCACCAGAAGCATCGCTGGAACCCGAAGATGGCGCCGTATCTCTATGGCGTGCGCAACAACATCCACATCATCGATCTCGCGCAGACGGTGCCGCTGTTGCACCGTGCCCTGCAGGCGGTGAGCGATACGGTCGCCGGTGGTGGCCGCGTGCTGTTCGTCGGCACGAAGCGCCAGGCGTCGGATCCGGTCGCGGCCGCTGCCAAGCGCTGCGCCCAGTATTATGTTAATTCCCGCTGGCTCGGCGGCATGCTGACCAACTGGAAGACGATCTCGCATTCGATCCAGCGCCTGCGTCATCTCGACGAGTTGCTGTCCTCGGACGTGCAGGGCCTGACCAAGAAGGAGCGTCTGACGCTGTCGCGCGAGCGTGACAAGCTTGAGAACGCCCTGGGTGGCATCAAGGACATGGGCGGCATTCCTGACCTCCTGTTCGTGATCGACACCAACAAGGAAGCGCTCGCGATCCAGGAAGCGCGCCGCCTTCATATTCCTGTCGCAGCGATCATCGATTCCAATTCGGATCCGGACGGCATCAACTACCCGATCCCCGGCAACGACGATGCTGGCCGCGCACTGACGCTCTATGGCGACCTGATCGCTCGTGCGGCGCTTGACGGCATCTCGCGTGCCGCAGGCCAGTCGGGTCTCGATCTCGGCGCTCAGGAAGACGTCTACGAAGAGGCTCTTCCGGAAGCGGCCGCCGAAGAGGTCGAGGCGACTGCCGCAGCCTGATCGCTTGCGCTGCCCGCGCGGGCGGCGATTCATGAATGGTGACGCGACGCAGCCGGGCTCCCTTTGCCCGGCTGTTCGTTAGAAAAACAAGGAACGAGGCAGACGATGGCTATTTCCGCTTCGATGGTGAAGGACCTGCGCGAAAAGACCGGCGCGGGCATGATGGACTGCAAGACGGCGCTGACCGAGACGTCGGGCGACGTCGAGGCGGCGATCGACTGGCTGAGGACCAAGGGTCTCGCCAAGGCCGCCAAGAAGGCTGGCCGCGTGGCAGCCGAGGGCCTGGTCGGCGTCGCCGCTTCGGGCAATCGCGCTGTTGTGGTCGAGGTCAACTCCGAGACCGATTTCGTCGCGCGCAATGCCGAGTTCCAGCAGCTGGTTCTCAACGTTGCCAAGGCGGCGCTGGAGACCGATGGATCGGCTGCGGCCGTGTCGGCGGCGTCGTTCCCGAATTCGGACAAGACCGTCGAGCAGACGATCACCGAAGCGGTCGCGACGATCGGCGAGAATATGAGCCTGCGCCGTTCGGCGAGCGTTGCGGTGTCCGACGGCGTCGTCGCGAGCTATGTTCATGCGGCGACGGCTCCCGGTCTTGGCAAGATCGGCGTCCTCGTCGGGCTCGAGTCGACGGGCGACAAGGAGAAGCTCCTTGCGCTCGGCCGCCAGATCGCCATGCACATTGCCGCCGCGAACCCGCTCTCGGTCAACACCGACGCGCTGGATCAGGCCGTCGTCGCGCGCGAGCGCGCCGTCTATGCCGAGCAGGCGCGCGAGAGCGGTAAGCCCGAGGCGATCATCGAGAAGATGGTCGAGGGCCGCGTGCGCAAGTTCTATGAGGAAGTTGTCCTGCTGCTGCAGGCCTTCGTGATCAATCCCGACCTGACGGTCGAGAAGGCGCTGAAGGCGGCCGAGGCCGATGTCGGCGCGCCGATCAAGCTCACCGAATTCGTCGCCTATCGCCTCGGCGAGGGCATCGAGAAGGAAGAAAGCGACTTCGCCGCCGAAGTCGCGGCTGTTGCCGGAACCAAATAAGTTCTGGGAAACAAGTGCTTCCCGACTGAAATGCCAGGGGCGCCGGATGACAATCCGGCGCCCTTCGTGTATCGGGATCTGCTCATTCACGACAGCGAGGACAACGGTATGGCGGCACCCGCCCGGTTTCGACGCGTGCTCCTCAAGGTCTCGGGCGAGGCTTTGCTGGGTTCTCAGCCCTTCGGCATCGACGAGAAGGTCGTGGACCGGATCGCCGGCGAAGTCGGCCAGGCGGTCGAGTCGGGCGTCGAAGTGGCGCTGGTGGTCGGCGGCGGCAATATCTTTCGAGGCATGACAATCGCCAAGGCCGGCGGCAACCGCGTTGCCGGCGATCACATGGGCATGCTGGCGACGGTGATGAACGCCATCGGCATGCATGAGGCGCTCGAGCGCCGGGGCGTCTCGTCGCGCATCTTCTCCGCCGTGCCGATGCCGACGATCTGCGAAACGTTTTCGCAGCAGCGGGCCGAGCGTGCGCTGAAGCGTGGCCGCGTCGTGCTGTTCGCCGGTGGCACCGGCAATCCGTTTTTCACGACGGATTCCGGCGCCGCGCTCCGGGCCGCCGAAATGGGCTGCGACGCTCTTTTCAAGGGGACGAATGTCGACGGCGTCTATTCGGCCGATCCGAAGAAGGACCCGAATGCCGTGCGTTTCGACCGCATCACGCATGCCGAGGTTCTGGCGCGCGGGCTGCAGGTGATGGATGCCGCAGCCGTAGCGCTTGCCCGAGACAACCATATTCCGCTAATCGTGTTCTCGATCCAGGCTCCGAACGCCTTTGTTGAAGTTCTGCACGGCCAGGGCCGCGCCACGATCATTGCCGACCAATAGGCAAGGACAGGCGCAGAGTTCGCCGTCGCCAAGACGATAAGAGGACGAGATGAATCTCGACGATTTGAGCCGGCGCATGCAGGGCGCCATCAACGCTTTCAAGGCAGATCTTTCCGGCCTTCGTACGGGCCGTGCCTCGTCGAGCATGCTCGATCCGATCACGGTCAACGTCTATGGTTCGGTCATGCCGATCAACCAGCTCGCGACCATCAACGTGCCGGAGCCCCGGCTGATCACCGTCCAGGTCTGGGACCGGGGCACGGCGCCAGCCGTCGAGAAGGCGATTCGCGAGTCGAGTCTTGGTCTCAACCCCATCGTGGAAGGCGCTGTTTTCCGCATTCCGATTCCCGAGCTCAATAACGACCGGCGCAAGGAATTCGTGAAGGCAGCCCATAAATATGCCGAGGGTGCGCGCGTGGCGGTTCGCCATGTGCGCCGTGACGGCATGGACGGCTTGAAGAAGAGCGAGGCCGACGGCCTCGGCGAGGACGAAAGCCGGCGGCTGACGGAGAAGATCCAGAAGCTGACCGACGAGACGATCGCCGAGATCGATTCGGTGCTCGCGGCGAAGGAAGCAGAGATTCTGCAGATCTGACAGGCTCCGGCGCTGCCATGAACTCGAAAGCCAATGATTCGGGCGCCGAGATCCTGGCGACGCCGGCGGAAGGAGATGCGGAGGGGCTTCGCATTCCGCGGCATGTCGCCATCATCATGGACGGCAATGGCCGCTGGGCGCAGGGCAGGGGTCTCTCCCGCACTGAGGGCCACCGTCGTGGTATGGAATCGGTGCGGACCGCGGTCGAGACCTCGCGCGAGCTCGGCGTCTCCTATCTGACGCTGTTCTCTTTCTCGTCGGAGAATTGGGCGCGGCCGCCGCTCGAGATCCAGTTCCTATTCGGCCTGCTCCGTCTTTTCATCCAGCGCGACCTCGCCGATCTCCACCGCAACGATGTCCGCGTCCGCGTCATCGGCAATCGCGTGCGACTCGCCGCCGATATTCGCGCGCTCCTCGATCAGGCGGAGGCACTGACCTGCGGCAATCGCGGCCTGACCTTGGTGATCGCCTTCAACTACGGCGCCCGTGACGAGATCGCCCGTGCCGTGCGCGCCATAGCGGAAGACGTAGCGGCGGGCCGAATGACACCTGATGCCGTGGATGAGGCGGTGATCGGTGCCCATCTCGACACGGCCTCGATGCCCGATCCGGACCTCGTCATCCGGACCAGCGGCGAAATGCGGCTCTCGAACTTCCTGCTTTGGCAGGCTGCCTATGCAGAGCTGGTATTCATGCCGCTCTATTGGCCCGATTTCGATCGCGCCGCCTATCTCGAGGCCGTCAAGGAATATTCAAACCGCGCGCGCCGCTTCGGCGGCATCGCCGCGCGGAGAAGCACTTGACCGGCGACCGGGGTCCGACACCTGAGCCTGCCCGCCAGGGCCGCAACGCCGATCTGGGCGTCCGCCTCATATCGTCGGCCGTTCTCGTGCCGCTCGCCCTTGTCTGCGCCTGGTTCGGTTCCTGGCCGACCTATGGCCTTGCTGCGGCCGGGGCGATGATCGTGTTCGCCGAATGGGCCTATGTCGTTGATTGTTCGGAGAGTCTCCTGCCACGCCGGCGCGAGGTTGTGCTCGGCGTCGTGTTCGTCGGCCTTGCCAGCCTCATAGCCGGCTCGAGCGGTGTCATCGCCGCTTTGGCGGTCGCCGCGGCTGGCGCGCTTGGCGTCGCCGCGCTCGGCCGATCGGGCTGGCTCGTTGCAGGCGGTGTCTATGCCGCCATGCTCGGCATCGCGATTGCGGCGCTGCGGGCCGACCCGACCTACGGGTTCCAGGCGCTGATCGTCCTGCTGGTGTTGGTCTGGGGCACGGACAGTTTCGCCTTCTTTGCAGGCCGCTCGATTGGCGGGCCGAAGCTCTGGCCGCGTGTTTCGCCGAAGAAGACATGGTCCGGCTCGATCGGCGGGCTGGTGGGCGGCGTGGCCGCGGCGCTCGTCGCGGCTGCGACGGCCGGAATTGCAGTGACGATGGGTCTGACCCTGCTCCTGGTCTTTCTTTCCCTCGCCAGCCAGGCTGGGGATCTGCTCGAATCCGCCGTGAAGCGGCATTTCAACAAGAAGGACTCGAGCGGCATCATCCCCGGCCATGGCGGCATGATGGACCGTGTGGATGGCCTCGTCCTCGCGGGCGCGCTTGCGCTTGTCGTGGGTTGGCTGCATTCCGGAGCGGAACAGATTGCCGTCGGAGTCCTGATCTGGTGAAAACACCTCTTGCCCTCGGCCGGAAGCCTATGCCGGCGGGCTCGCCGCGTCGGATCTCGATCCTCGGCGCGACCGGCTCCGTCGGCGCCAGCACGGCCGACGTCATTCTCGGCCGCCCGGACGCATTCATCGTCGAGGCAGTGACGGCGGGAACTCGGGCGCTTGAACTCGCCGAGATGGCCATCCGCCTCAAGGCGCGCATCGCCGTCATAGCCGATCCGAACGGTTACGAGACGCTGAAGGCCGCCTTGGCCGGCACAGGCATCGAAGCCGCGGCCGGTGAGGCAGCAGTGATCGAGGCGGCCTCCCGTCCGGTCGAACTCGTCGTGGCGGCCATTGTCGGCGCCGCCGGCCTTGCCCCGACGATCGCGGCGATCGATGCCGGCGCCGATATCGCGCTCGCCAACAAGGAATGCCTCGTCTGCGCCGGCACCTTTTTCCTCGCCCGCGCCGAGGCGGCGGGCGTCCATGTCCTGCCGATGGATTCCGAGCACAACGCCATTTTCCAGGCGCTCGAGGCGGAAAATCTGCCCGCAGTCGAGAGCATCACGTTGACAGCCTCCGGCGGACCGTTCCGGCAATCCTCGATCGACGTCATGCGGCGCGCGACCATCGCTGAGGCGCTCAATCATCCGCGCTGGTCGATGGGCCGCAAGATCTCGATCGATTCGGCGACGATGATGAACAAGGGTCTCGAGATCATCGAGGCCCATTTCCTGTTCGGCCTGCCCTCCGAGCGGCTTCATGTCGTCGTCCATCCGCAGTCGGTCGTGCATGGCTGGATCAGCTATGCCGACGGCTCGATCTTGGCGCAGCTCGGCGCCGCCGACATGCGGATCCCGATCGGCCATTGCCTCGGCTGGCCCGGGCGGTTTCCGGCAACAACCAAGCCGTTCGACCTCGTCTCGGTCGGCAGCCTTACCTTTGAAAAGCCCGATTTGGAGCGCTTTCCAGCGTTGAGCCTCGCCCGTCAGGCCTTGTCGGGCGGCAATCAGTCGACCAATGTCTTGAATGCTGCCAATGAGGTGGCCGTTGGAGCCTTTCTTGCGGGCGAGATCGGCTTTCTCGACATCGCCGCGACCGTGGCCGAGACTCTGGATCGCTTCGCGGCGAACAACAGATCAGTGCCGATCGATTCGGTTGCGGCGGCGCTTGCCATCGATGCCGAGGGGCGGCGGGTTGCGCGCGGCGTGATCGCGGCGCGGCGGCAGCTCGAGGCAGTTTGAAGCGCGGTTCGCGCAAGAGGAGAGGATCGTCTTCGCATGGAAGCTCTTGGCCAGATCGGTCATTTCGGAACAGGGACGCTCGGTTACCTGATCCCGTTCCTGTTCGTCCTCACCACGGTCGTCTTCTTCCACGAACTTGGGCATTTCCTTGTTGCGCGCTGGTGCGGCGTCAAGGTGAAGGCGTTCTCGATCGGCTTCGGCCCGGAGATCGTCGGCTTCAATGACAGGCGCGGCACGCGCTGGAAGATCTCGGCGATTCCGCTCGGCGGCTATGTCAAGTTCTTCGGCGACGAGGACGTCGCCTCGACGCCGGATCACGCCGCGCTCGACAGCCTGTCGGAGGACGAACGGCGCGACACCTTTTTCGGGAAGACGGTCTGGCAACGGGCCGCAATCGTCGCGGCCGGCCCTTTCGCGAATTTCCTGCTCTCCATCGTCATCTTCGCCGCGATCTTCACGCTCTACGGGCGCGAGGTGACGACGGCGCGCGTCGATCAGGTCGTGCCCGGCTCCGTCGCCGAGCAGGCTGGCTTCAAACCGGGCGATCTGATTCTGTCGATCGACGGCTCCAGGATCGACACCTTCAACGATCTGCAGCGGATCGTCTCCACCAGCGCCGATCTGCCGCTGGCGGTGGTGATCGAGCGCGGCGGCCAGCAACTGACCTTGTCGGCGACGCCACAGCGGCGCGAGGTCACCGATCGCTTTGGCAATGTCCATCGCATCGGCCAGCTCGGCCTCTCGCGTGATGCATCCGGCAATAACGTAAAGGTCGAGCGCTTCAGCTTTCCGCAGGCGCTGGTGATGGGCGCGCAGGAGACGTGGTTCGTCGTCGACCGGACATTCGCCTATATCGGCGGTCTGTTTGCCGGGCGCGAATCCACCGACGAGCTCGGCGGCCCGATCCGGGTTGCACAGGTCTCAGGCCAGGTGGCGACGCTCGGCTTTGCTGCGCTCGTCAATCTGGCGGCGGTCCTTTCCGTCAGCATTGGGCTGCTCAATCTGTTCCCGGTGCCGATGCTCGACGGTGGCCACCTGCTTTTCTACGCCATCGAGGCGATCCGCGGGCGTCCGCTCAGCGCGCGAGCGCAGGACATCGGCTTCAGGATCGGCCTTGCGGCTGTCGTCATGCTGATGTTGTTCACGACATGGAATGATATTGTTCATCTGACGTCGCTATAGCGATCTTCGACGCGCAATCCGCGCCGTTATGAACGGCGTGGCAGCACGGCAACGGACAGTTAAATTCTCCCGTGGCATTCTTCCCCTCGGCTTGCGATTGGGGTCAAAGCCTGCCACAAACTTTGAGAGTGGTTCAGTCTTGCAGGGCTCTCAGGCCCCGCAGAAGGCTGGAAAGTCGGAATCGAAAAGGGCGTTTGAACCCCATGTATTTGTTCAGGACTTTCACCCGGGGGGCAGCCCGCGCCGCGTTGTTGGCGATTGCGGCCCTGGCACTGTTCGCGCATGTCTCGCTGATCGGTGCCACCGAGGCCCGTGCCGAGGTCGTCAGCAGCATCGTCGTGCAGGGCAGTTCCCGCATCGATTCCGAGACCGTTCGAAACTACGTCACCATTCAGCCTGGCAAGAATTTCTCGGCGGAGGATATCAACGCCTCCGTCAAGGCGCTTTATGCGACCGGGCTGTTCTCTGACGTGAAGATCAACCGCCGCGGCAACCAGCTGGTGGTTTCGGTCAGCGAGAACAATATCGTCGGCAACGTTCGTTTCGAGGGCAACAAGAAGCTCAAGGACGACATGCTCACCTCGATCATCGAGACGAAGCCGCGCGGTGTGCTCAACGAGGCCAAGCTGCAGAGCGACGTCGAGCGCCTGAAGGAGCTCTACAAGCGCAACGGCCGCGCCGAGGCTACGGTCGAAGTGACGACCCAGCCGCGCGAGAACGGCCGTACGGACGTCACCTTCAAGATCAATGAGGGGTCGCGCACGGGCATCTCGTCGATCAATTTCGTCGGCAACAAGACCTTCTCGTCCGGTCGCCTGCGCAATGTGATGACGATCAAGAAGACGAACATCACGTCGTGGTTCTCCAAGCGCGACCAGTTCGACGATGCCAAGCTTCAGTCCGATGCCGAGCTGATCCGCCGCTTCTACATGCGCAACGGCTTCGCCGATTTCCGCATCGTCAGCACGGACGCGCAGTTCGACGAGACCAAGAACCGCTACATCATCACGATCACGCTCGACGAGGGTGCACGCTACCACTTCGGCACCGTTGCCGTGGACAGCTCGGTTCCCGACATCAATGGCCCGGCGCTGCTGAAATATGTGAAGACCAAGCCAGGGGCCGTCTTCAATTCGACGCTCGTCGAGAAGTCGACTGAGGCGATCAGCGTCGCGCTGCTCGAGCAGGGACGCTCTTTCACCCAGGTTCGTCCGCGCGGTGATCGCAACTACGAAAACCACACGATCAACCTGACCTATCTGATCGATGAAGGTCCGCGGCTTTATGTCGAGCGGCTGGAGATCCGGGGCAACACCCGCACGCGTGACTATGTCATCCGCCGCGAGTTCGAAGTCTCCGAAGGCGACGCCTATAATCGGGTGCTGATCGATCAGGCTGAACGCCGGTTGAAGGCGCTCGGCTACTTCAAGACGGTCAATGTCACGACCCAGCCCGGCAGCTCGCCCGATCGCGTCATCATCGTCGTGAATGTCGAGGACCAGTCGACCGGTTCGTTCTCGGTCGGTGGCGGCTACACGACCGACAATGGCGGCGGCTTCATCGCCACGGTCGCCTTGACCGAGAAGAACTTCCTCGGGCGCGGCCAGTATCTGAAGGTGTCGGTTGGCGGCGGTCAGTCGGATCGCACGTTCAACCTCGCCTTCACCGAGCCCTTCTTCCTCGGGCGGCGCATGTCCCTCGGCTTCGACCTGCTCTACAACCAGGCGCAGGAAACCGACTATCGCCCGTACAACATGAACACGGCAGGCGGTACGATCCGACTGGGCCTGCCGATCACCGACGACTTCGACGTCCAGTTCAACTACAAGCTCTACCAGCGTGACGTCGTGTCGTGGGGCTCGCAGTACATTCTGGACTGGCCTGCCTTTGCCGAGCTCTACCCGCTGGGCAGCTGGATCAACTCGTCGGTCGGTTACACGCTCACCTATTCGACCATCGACAACTATCAGGAGCCCCGCAGCGGAACGTTCGTTCGCTTCGCTCAGGATTTCGCGGGCGTGGGCGGCGACGGTCAGTTCGTGCGGTCGACCATCGATGCGCGCTACTACAAGGAGATCATGCCCGATTCCGATATCGTCGGCCTGATCAAGGCGGGCGCGGGTAACATCACCGGCCTCAACGGGAAGCAGGTCCAGGTTCTGGACAACTTCTACCGTGGCGGCGAGACGATCCGCGGCTTCCAGTCCTTCGGTTACGGCGCACGTTATGTCGGCCTCGAAGACACCTACGCGATCGGTGGCACCAACTACTACAACGCGACGGTCGAGGTTCAATTCCCGTTCCCGATCCTTCCCGAGGAGTTCGGCCTGCGCGGCGCGGTGTTTGCCGATGCTGGTACGCTGTTCGGCTATGACGGGCTCGAAGGTCTGGATATCGAGGACTCTTCGCAGATCCGTTCGTCCGTCGGCGTGTCGATCATCTGGAACTCGCCCTTCGGTCCGCTGCGTGGCGATTTCGGCCAGGCACTTACCAAGGCCACCTTCGACCAGACCCAGGTGTTCCGCTTCAGCGCTGGCACCCAGTTCTGAGATCGCCTATAGAAACGCAAGGGACCGCCGGGCTCACCGGCGGTCCTTTGCGTTTTGAAAACCGTTCCCGGACTCCTGCCGTCATGGCCGATCCCGTTTTCTTTCTGCCTGCCTCCGAGCCGACGCTCGCCGAGATCGCGGCGCTGACCGGTGCCCGGCTTGCCGAGGGCGCTGATGGCAGCAGGCGCATTTCGGGCGTCGCGCCGCTCGATCTCGCCACACCGTCGGACCTCACTTTCATCGACAGCCCGCGTTATCTCCCGCTGCTCGCCGCAACGCGTGCGGCAGCCTGCATTGCCGGCCCGAAGCATGTCGGTGCTGTGCCATCCGGCGTCGCGGCGCTCGAGAGCCCGCGCCCGCATGATGCCTATGTGGCGGTGTTGCGGCTGATGTTCCCCGCCGCGCTTCGGCCGCAGATACTGTTCGCGCCTGGCATCTCGCCGTCTGCCCATGTGCATGGCGATGCCCGGCTCGAACCCGACGTGACGGTCGAGCCCGGCGCGGTCGTCGGCGCTGGTGCCGAAATTGGCAGCGGCAGTGTGATCGGGCCGGGCGCGGTGATCGGGCCGGGCGTCCGGATCGGGCGCGATTGCCATGTCGGCGCCGGAACGACGGTCATCCACGCGCTTGTCGGTAACCGGGTCATCCTGCATCCGGGCGTCCGAATCGGGCAGGACGGTTTCGGTTATCTGATGAGCGGCAAAGGCCACGCCAAGGTGCCGCAGATCGGCCGCGTGGTCATTCAGGACGACGTCGAGATCGGCGCCGGCACGACGATCGACCGCGGCGCCAATCGCGACACGGTCATCGGCGAGGGTACCAAGATCGATAACCAGGTCCAGATTGGCCACAATGTGCAGATCGGCCGCCATTGCGTTGTTGTCGCGCAGGTCGGCATCTCCGGCAGCGCGACGCTCGGCGACTTCGTCGTGATCGGCGGCCAGGCCGGCGTCAACGGTCATGTCGTGATCGGTAACGGCGCGCAGGTCGCCGCGACGGCGAGCGTCAAGGACGATCTCGCCGCCGGTGGCCGCTATGGCGGAGCGCCGGCCCGTCCGATAAAGGAATGGTACCGCGAAGAACTCGCGCTCCGGCGTCTCGCTCAGCGCGCCGGCGCGCCGCCTAAGGATGATGAGGGGAGAGAGGGTTGATGAGCGAGGAAATGAAGAGCCTCGGCAGCGCCGATATTGCGCGGATCCTGGAGCTCCTGCCGCATCGCTATCCCTTCCTGCTGGTTGACCGGATCATCGAGATCGACGGCGACAACAGCGCGATCGGCATCAAGAATGTGACGATCAACGAGCCGCATTTTCAGGGCCATTTTCCGGGCAAGCCGGTGATGCCGGGCGTGCTGATCATCGAGGGCATGGCCCAGACAGCGGGCGCGATCTGTCTCGCAGCGCGGCCGGGCAAGCCGCAGCTCGTCTATTTTCTCACGATCGACAACTGCAAGTTCCGCAAGCCCGTGGAACCGGGCGACGTGCTCGAATACCACGTGAAAAAGATCAGGAACCGCGGCAGTCTCTGGCGCTTCCAGAGCGAAGCCAAGGTCGCCGGCGTCAAGGTCGCCGAAGCCGACATCAGCGCGATGCTGGTGGGGCAGTAACGGAGTTCCATGTCCACCATCCATCCCACAGCGGTGATCGAGGACGGTGCCAAGCTTGGCGCCGATGTCAGCGTCGGTGCATTCGCCTTTGTCGGACGCGATGTCGTCCTTGGCGACGGCGTCGAGCTGCGCAATCACGCCTCGGTTGCGGCCCACACAACAATCGGCGCCAAGACCGTCGTGAGCCCCTTCGCCTCGATCGGCGGCGTTCCGCAATCCGTGCATTACAAAGGCGAGCCCGGCACGATCTCGATCGGCGCCGACTGTGTCATCCGCGAGAATGTGACGATCAATTTCGGGTCGGTCGGCGCGCGCGAGACCAAGATCGGCGATCGCTGCTTCCTGATGACCGGCGTGCATGTCGCGCATGACTGCACGCTCGGCAACGACGTCATCCTGGCCAATTGCGCAACGATGGGCGGCCACGTCTCGATCGGCAACAATGTCTTCATGGGCGGCCTCTGCGCGCTGCATCAGTTTGTGCGCATCGGCGATCATGCGATTGTCGGTGGCCTTTGCCCGGTCTGGCGCGACATCATCCCGTTCGGCGCGATCCGCGAAGGTGCCGAAGGCCTTGGCGGCCTCAATATCATCGGGATGAAGCGGCGCGGCTTTTCGCGGCCGCAGATTCAGAGCCTGCGTGCCGCCTATCGCGATCTCTTCTTCGGTCCGGGCTATTTCGTCGACCGCGTCGAGGCTGTCGGCGAGCGCTATGCGGGCGACGAGAATGTCATGCATATCGTCGAGTTCATTCGGCAGCGCGGCAAGCGGCGCATTACCGTTCCGCGCAGCGCCGCCGAGCATCACGACGACGAAAGCTGAGGCGTGGCCGTGGTGCCGGCCGCCTCCTTAACTGACATCACCGAGGCGCCGCTCGGCATCATCTGCGGCGGTGGCGCGTTTCCGTTTGCGGTTGCCGAATCGGCCGTCCGCGATGGCCGCAAGGTCGTGCTGCTGCCGCTGCGCGGCTATGCGGATCCCGAGGCCGTCGCCCGCGCGGGGCTGCCGACCGAATGGCTCGGCCTCGGCGCCGTCGGCGCGGCCATCGCGACGCTCCGCCGCCATGGCTGCCGGCAGGTCGTCATGCTCGGCTATGTCTTTCGCCCGCGTCTCCTGAGCCTTCGCCCCGACTGGACGATGTTGCGCGTGCTGCCGCGCTTCATTGCGGCGCTGCGCGGCGGCGATGACCATCTGCTTTCGCGCGTCGGCCGCTTCTTCGAGGAGCAGGGCTTCCATCTGGTCGGCGCGCATGAAATCGCGCCGGATCTGCTGCTGCCCGCTGGCCAGCTCGGCCGTGTCGCGATGCGGCCTGCCGATGCCGAGGATGCGCAGATGGGTCTCGATCTCGTCCGAATGCTTGGCCCGTTCGATGTCGGTCAGGGCGTCGTCGTCGCGCAGCGTCATGTCCAGGCTGTCGAGGCGGCGGAGGGAACGGATCTGATGCTCGAGCGCTGCGGCCATCTGCGCGCTATAGGCCGGGTCCGTCTGCCGGCGCGGACCGGGGTTCTCGTCAAGGCGCCCAAGCCTGGCCAGGACCGGCGGCTCGATCTGCCCTCGCTCGGCCTCAAGACCATTGAGGGGGCCGCTGCGGCCGGGTTGGCGGGTATTGCCGTCGAGGCCGGCGGCGTCATCGCGGTCGATGTCGCCGCGATGATCCGCCTCGCCGACGAAAAAGGTCTCTTCATCGTCGGGCTTGGTTCATGAGCCTTCCCGCGACGCTGCCGCTGCGCGTCTTCATCCTCGCCGGGGAGGAGTCGGGCGATGCGCTTGCCGGGCCGCTGATGGGCGCGCTGGCAGAGCGGGTGCCGGGCGGCGTCACGTTCCGCGGCGTCGGCGGCTCGCGGATGGCGGCGGCGGGATTGCAGAGCCTGTTCCCGATGGATGACCTCACGGCCATCGGTATCGGCGAGGTGGTCGGCAAGCTGCCGCGGCTGATCGGGCGCCTGCGCGAGACCGTTGCGGCGATTCTTGCCGATCCCCCCGATGTCCTGCTGCTCGTCGATGCCCCCGATTTCACGCATCGTGTCGCCGCGCGGGTTCGGCGCCGCCTGCCATGCCTCCCGATCGTCAAATATGTCGCGCCCACCGTCTGGGCCTGGCGGCCGGGCAGGGCGCGGGCGATGCGTGGCATCATCGATCATGTGCTCGCGCTCTTTCCCTTCGAGCCAGCGGTCATGGCGCGGCTTGGCGGTCCACCGACGACTTATGTCGGCCATCCCCTGCTCGGCGAACTGGGACGCCTTTGCCCCCGGCCGGATGATGAGCTGCGCCGGGCGAGCGAGCCACCGCTGCTGCTGGTGCTCCCCGGCAGCCGGCGGCGCGAGATCGCGGCGCTCGCGCCGATTTTCGGCGAGACCCTCGGCCGGCTTCGTTCGCTGGGGCAGCGCGTCGAAGTGGTGCTTCCGACGCTGCCGCGCCTCGAGGCAACATTGCGGGTGGCGACTGCAGCCTGGCCGATAGCGCCGGACATCGTCGTCGGCGAGGCGGCGAAGCAAGCCGCCTTCCGCGCGGCACGTGGCGCGCTGGCGGCCTCCGGCACGGTGACGCTAGAACTGGCGCTTGCGGGCGTGCCGACTGTCGGCGCTTACCGCGTCCCCGCCTGGGAGGCGTTCATCGCGCGCCGCGTGTTGACGACGCCGACGGTGATCCTGCCCAATATCATTCTGGGCGAGGTGGCTGTGCCGGAGCTGCTGCAGGAAGATTGCGCGCCGGGTCCGCTCGCCGACGCGCTGCTGCCTCTGCTCGCGGATGGCCCAGCGCGAGCCAATCAGCTCGCGCGCTTCGCTCGGCTCGATGCGCTGATGAGCACGCATGGCGTGCCGGCCGAAGGCGTCGCGGCCGAAACAGTGCTCGCGGCGATCGCCGAAAAGACCCGGAGCGGCTAGGTCCGTTCGCTGTCGGAAGCGCGCCTCAACGATCGGGCGGACCCGTCATGAATTGTTCGCCGGTTTTGTGCTTTTGTGCGAGCGAAGCCTGCCGGACCGCGTTGTTCGTGTCTGGCGCCTGCCGTTCACGCAATGCCGCCATGACCGTGCCGAACCTCAATGTGCCGCCTCCATCCGGACGCCCGCCTACCGGCGTGATCTGGCTCTATCGCTTCGACCCGACCGGACGGGCGAACGCGCAGCCGGTCGACCAGCCTTTCGAGCTGTTCGATCCGAATGACGGTTTTCTCTGGCTGCATCTCGATCTCGTCGATCGTCTGGTTCGTGATTGGATCGACAAGACGGCTGGACTGCCGGCGGCGGCGCGGGCGGTGCTGCTGTCGACCGATGAAACGGCGCTGCTCGAATGCGACGAGGCGGCAGTTTGGGGTGTCTTCATCGATACGATCCAGGATCCGGAGGACGATTCGCTGCGCGCCGCGCCGATGCGCTTCGTGCTCGGCGATGGGTTCCTGGTCTCCGGGCGGCGTCATCCCGTGCGGTCCGCCGCCTTGATGCGCGGTCGCATCGATGCTGGCCATCTCGTGGGCGGGCCGGTAGCGCTGTTCGAATTGATGATCGCGCAGGTCCTTCGCGCCATCGCGGAAACGCTGCGCGATCTGCGGCTGACGGCGGATTCGATCGAGGACCGCGTCCTGGATGATCGCCTGAACGACGAGGCGCGCCGCCTGGCCCCGCTGCGGCGGACGGCCGTTCGGTTGCGCCGCCAACTCGCGGGCTTCCGCGGCATTCTCAAGCATTTTGCCGAGGAGCACGCGGACAACGAGATCCAGGCAGGCTCGCGCGCTGCCGCGGAGCGGCTCTTTCGCCGGATCGAGGCGCTCGATCAGGAGGTGCTGGAGATCCAGGATCGCGCCCGCTTCCTGCAGGACGAGATCGCTGCGAAGATCGCCAACAACACCAACCGCCACCTTTATGTGCTGTCGATCCTGACGGCGATGCTGATGCCGGCAACTTTGGTCACCGGCATTTTCGGCATGAATACCAGCGATCTCTGGCTCGAAAAGGGCGGCCACGGCACGATGGTGGCGGTGGCAATTGCCGTCGGCGCTTCGACCTTCGTGCTCTATCTGCTGCGCCGGCTCGGCTTTTTCGATTAGGCGGCGAGCATCAAAAAAGCCCGCCGCACTGAATGCGGCGGGCCAGTCAACCTCCCGGCGAGCGGCGGGCCGCCGGAAGGTATCCGTCAGCGGCGCTTCGGCACGGGTGCGCGGACCGGTTGGCGGCCGGCGCGGGCATCGTCACGCATCTCGTACCACATCGCGTTCAATATCGCGAAAGCGCAAGCGAGGCTGATGCCGAGGATCCAGGAGAAATACCACATGATGCCTTTGCTCCGCTTCTAGTAGGCGTTGGGGTTTCTGCCGAGGCCTTCCGTCGTCACCCTGCCGCGCATCACGCGATAGACGAAGGCGGTATAGACGAGGACGATCGGCAGGAAGACTAGCGTCGCCAGCAGCATGATCCAGAGCGTCAGATGCGAGGATGAGGCGTCCCAGACGGTGAGGCTGGCATTCGGATCGAGCGAGGACGGCAGCAGGAACGGGAACAGCGACAGGCCGGCGGTGGAAATGACGCCGATGATCGTCGTCGCCGTGCCGATGAAGGCAAGACCCGCAAGCCGCCGCGCATAGGCGAAGAGCGCGATGGCGCTGCCGAGAAATCCGAGCAGCGGCGCGACCATCATCCAGGGATGGGCGCCGTAATTGGCGATCCAGGCGCCGGACTGCCGCACCACCGTCTTGGCGAGCGGATTGGAGGGGCCGGCGACGTCCTGCACGCTGGTGACGGCATAGCCGTCGAAGGCGAGGGCCACCCAGATGCCGCCGAGTGCGAACAGCACGATGGTCGCGAGCGCGGCATAGCTGCCATAGATGCGGGCGCGTTCGGAAATGGCGCCGCTCGTCTTCAGCATCAGCATCGAAGCGCCGTGAGCGACCAGCATCGAGAGGCTGACAAGCCCGGCGAGCAGGGCGAACGGCATCAGCAGGCCAACGAAGCCGCCCTCATAGATCGGGCGCAGCGAATCGTCGAAGCGGAACGGCACGCCGCGCAGGACATTGCCGACCGCGACGCCGAAGATCAGCGCCGGGATGAAGCCGCCGACAAAGAGCGCCCAGTCCCAGGTCTCGCGCCAGCGGGGATCGGCGATCTTGCTGCGATATTTGAAGCCGACGGGGCGCAGGATGATGGCGATCAGGATTACCATCATGGCGAGATAGAAGCCCGAGAACGACACGGCGTAGAGCATGGGCCACGCAGCGAAGATCGCGCCGCCGCCAAGGATCAGCCAGACCTGGTTGCCTTCCCAGACCGGGCCGATGCTGTTGATCACGATCCGCCGCTCGTCGTCATTGCGGGCGACGAAGGGGAGGAGGGCACCGACGCCAAGGTCGAAGCCGTCCATGATCGCGAAGCCGATCAGCAGCACACCGAGCAGCAGCCACCAGATGAGCCGCAGCGTCTCGTAATCGAGGGGAACGAAGGGAATCATCGTCTGTGCTCCACTAATGCTGCTGCGGACGGGCGAATGCCGCACCGGGAAGGATGGTGCCGCCCTGCAACTCTGTCGGCTCGGCCGCCATGGGACCCTTCTTGATGGCATGGACCATCAGGTAGACCTCGACGATGGCGAGGCTGGTGTAGAGCACCAGGAAGATCGCCAGGCTGATCGAGAGATCGACGAGGGTGAGGCCGGAGGCGGCGTAGAAGGTCGGCAACACGCCTTCGATGATCCAGGGCTGGCGGCCGAATTCGGCGACGATCCAGCCGACCTCGATCGCGACCCAGGGCAGCGGCAGGCTCAAGAGCGCCACCCACAGCATCCAGCGCTTGTCGCCGAGGCGATGCCGGGACGCCGTCCAGAAGGCGACGATGAAGAAGCCGATCAGGTAGAAGCCGAGGCCGACCATGATGCGGAAGGCCCAGAACAGCACAGGGACATCCGGGATCGTCTCGTTGGCAGCGGCCGTGATATCGGCTTCGGTCGCGTTCTCGATGTCGGGACGATGCAGCTTCAGCAGAAGCCCGTACCCAAGGTCCTTCCAGGTGTCGTTGAACGTTGCCCGTGCCGCGGTGTCGTTCTTGTCGGCGCGGATCTTCTGCAGTGCCGTATAGGCCGTGATGCCGTTGCGGATCTTGACCTTGGCGTTGTCGACGAGGTTGACGATGCCCGGCAGTTCCTGGCTCAGCGAGCGCGTGCCGATGATTCCGAGGAGATAGGGGATCGAGATGGAGAAGCTGTTGTCCTGCTTCGCCATGTTCGGGAAGGCGATGACGTTGATGGCCGCCGGCGCCGGCTCGGTATGCCACATGGCTTCCATCGCCGCGACCTTCATCTTCTGGTTCTCGGTCGCGAGATAGCCGCTCTCATCGCCGAGCACGACGACGGAGAGGGACGCCGCGAGGCCGAAGCTGGCAGCGACCGCCATGGAGCGCTTCGCGAGTTCGATGTGCCGGCCGCGCAGCAGGAACCAGGCGCTCACCGCGATGACGAAGACCGAGCCGGCGACATAGCCGGCGCTGACGGTATGGACGAACTTTGCCTGCGCGACCGGATTGAAGATCACGGCCATGAAGTCGCTGATCTCCATCCGCATCGTGTCCGGATTGAACACGCCGCCGACGGGGTTCTGCATCCAGCCATTGGCGATCAGGATCCAGAGCGCCGAGAAATTGGCGCCGAATGCGACCAGCCAGGTGACAGCCAGATGTCCGACCTTCGGCAGGCGGTCCCAGCCGAAGAAGAACATGCCGATGAAAGTTGCTTCGAGGAAGAAGGCCATCAGGCCTTCGATCGCCAGCGGCGCGCCGAAGATGTCTCCGACATAGTGACTGTAATAGGACCAGTTCATGCCGAACTGGAACTCCATGACGACGCCGGTGGCGACGCCCATGGCGAAATTGATGCCGAACAGCGTTCCCCAGAACAGCGTCATCCGTCGCCAGATGTCGCGGCCGGTCATCACATAGACGCTCTCCATGATGGCGATCAGAAACGACAGCCCGAGCGTCAGCGGAACGAACAGGAAATGGTACATGGCCGTGGCGGCGAATTGCAGCCGTGACAGCGTGACGACGTCGATGTCGAACATGGGCGATCCTCGAAACGTGATGATCGACGCTGACACGCGTTTCGAAGGGCGATCTTGATCAGAATCAAGCCTGGCGGCGATGTCGCAGCCCGATGACGCCAATCGTCGACGCGCGGACGACGTGTCGCAGTTCGTCTGCCAGCGAGGGCCGCTTGCAAGGGCAGCGCGCGAATCGCAAGCTCAGTTACAGACGTCGCAATTGGGGGATGAGGCTATGGCGAGGTTTGTCGAGGCGTTTGAGCGGGTGGCCGCGGCCTCACCGCGGGTCCGATTTGTCGATGTCGCGCTGCGCGGGCTCGGCCAGGTGATGTTTCAGGACAATCCGCTGACCGGGCTCTTCTTCCTGCTCGCCATCATCTGGGGCGCGGGCGCGACGGGGCAACCCTTCGTGGCGATCGGCGGCGTGCTGGGGCTCCTTGCGGCGACTGCCACGGCACTTGCGCTCGGCGTCGACCGCGTGGCCTGGCGCGCCGGTCTCTTCGGCTTCAACGGCGTTCTGACTGGTCTCGCCCTCGCGACGTTTCTCGCGCCCGGGCGAATTTTGATCGTGTTCGTGATCCTTGGCGCTGCCATGTCGGTTGTCGTGACGCTTGCCACCCAGCGCTGGCTGGCGGCGCACGGCATTCCCGGCCTGACCTTTCCCTTCGTGGCGACCAGTTGGCTTTTCCTCCTCGCCAGCCACGGCTTTGCCGGCGTCGCCGGCAGCGGCCTGCCGGCCGGCACCGTGACGGCGCCGGCCATCGTCGTTGCGTCCGATCCGCTGCGGGTCGTCGATTTCGTCGGTGGCGTCGCGCTCAGCATCAGCCAGGTCTTCCTGAAGGACAGTCTCGTTGCGGCGCTGCTGTTTCTCGCGGGCCTCGCCGTCTCCTCGATACCTGCAGCGCTGCTCGCGCTTGCCGGCGCGCTGATTGCCGTGATCGTCGCGCATCTGGCCGGCGCCGAAAGCGATCTCGTCACCGGCGGCCTGCTTGGCTTCAGCCCGGTGCTGACTGCCGTCGCGCTCGGCTGCACCTTCGCGAGCCCGACGCCGCGCAATCTCGCTTATGCCGCCTTCGCAACAGGGATCACGGTCATTGCCCAGGTCGCGATGAATGCCGCGCTCGCTCCGGTCGCGCTTCCGGCGATGACCATGCCTTTCGTGCTCATCACCTGGCTGTTTCTGATGGCGCGGCCGGAGGCGGCGAAGCGTTGAGCGTTTCGGGCTTTTCACGCCTGAAGGCGATGATGATCGGCGCCAGAACCGCCGCGACGAGGCCGGCGGCGAAACCGTTATTGTAGAGCACCAGCCCGCCATGCAGGTCGCCAACGGCCAGCGCCGCCGAGGAATGCAGGAAGCCGGCGACAAGGCCCCAGGGCCAGCCGAAGCGGCCGGCGATCGGCGCCAGCGTCGTGCCGAACAGCGCTGCGAGCTGCAGCGACGGATCATGCGCATTCCACGGCTTGGCCAGCGTGCCGATGAAGACGCCGAGCATCACAGGCAGAATGTTTCGGGGATGCTTTCCCGCCGCCGCGAAGCCGACAATGGTCATGATCGCGCCGATCGTCGGGCCGTTGAGGTCCCCTCCGACAATGAGCAGATAGGCGGTACCGACCGCGCCCGATGCGCCCATGTTCACGAGGGTTCCGCCGAGGCCCGCCGCGCCGATGAAATCGGCCGGAGCCTGGCCGGTCATGGTGAGGATCGTCCTGAAGCCGCCGAGCGCGCCGCGATCCATCGCGAGGCCGGCCCCGGCGAGTGCCGCGAAGAGTGCAAACAGGAAGACGCCGAGCCAGAGATTGTTGCCGCTCGTCCAGATAAAGACAGGCGCCGGCACGAAACCGTAGGAGCGATAGAGCGCCACGACCAGCGTGCCGAGAATGCCGGCGGCGAAGCCCATATTGTAGAGGCTGAACCCCATATGCGCCTTGAACAGCTGGGCGGCGACCGGTACCAGCACGAAGCCGATGATGATCCCGGTAGCGAGGCCGAGCGGCAGCGTCACGGTGAGCGGCATGGTCGTCGAGAACAGGATCTCGGAGAAGATCGGCGCCAGCGCGCAGCCGAAAAAGGCGGTGTTGGCGTGGGCGGCGAAGCGTTCGCCCTTGACGCGGCAATAGAGCCAGACGCCGGCGATGATCGGCCAGACATTCAAGAGATTCTTGCCGAACAGCCCGAAGCCAAGCGTCAGCAGCAGCGCGGCGACGGCGCCACCGGTCATCTTTGCGCCCGCCAGCCGGTAGATGAGACAGCCGATCAAGGTCAGGACGCTGGCATTGACGAAGGCCGCGCCCATACCGCCGACGCCGATATAATCGGTGATCAGCGTGTCGCGGGCGATCAGGATCTTTCCGAGACCGCTGACGATCATGGAGGGACGATCCGATATCAGGCCGAACAGGAGAAACGCTGCTGCGACGGCCGCGACCACTGCGAGCACGCGCCCGTCTTCTGCCGCCCCCGGAGCCTCGGCCGCCAGTGCCGGGCGTGCCTCCGAAATGCTCATTGCTCTGCCTCCTGCATCCCGTCCGCTACGCTTCGCGCATCCATCAGCATTGATCACCTTGCCGGCCTGCGGCGCAACGGCAGCCTGATTGGCGACTGCTACCTCAGGCCACGTTGCCGGTTGCGCCTCGACGCTTCATGGTTGTGGCCGATGGAGACCGGTGCATCATGAGCACGATCGAGCACGATCCGGCCAGTTCGGCGACGCGCCTCGGCGCGGCGGAAATGGCGTGGCTGAAGACGCAGCGGCGGGCGGGCGGCCTCTGGCTGCGCATCGCGATCGCGGTTCCGCTGGTCGCCGGCCTTTTCACCGTGGCGCAGGCCTTCACGCTGGCAACGATCATCGACCGTGCGCTGGTCGGCCATGTCGCGCCCGCCGGCCAGACCGGCCTCGTGCTGCTGCTCGTCGCCATCATCGGCGCTCGCGCCGCTCTGGCGCTTCTCGGAGAGCGCCTCGGCAGCCGCGCTTCGGAAGACGTCAAGCGCGCCATCCGCCAGAGCCTGCAGGCCTCGATCATGGCGAAAAGCCCGGAATGGCTGCGCGAGCGATCCTCTGGCGTGCTGGCGAGCCAGCTCGTCGACGGCGTCGAGGCGCTCGACGGCTATTTCGCGCGCTTCATGCCAGCGATGATCGCGGCATCGGTGCTGCCGGTCGCCTTCGCCATCGGCCTGATGCCCGTCGATGTCGTGGTCGGAGCGCTTTTCCTGGTCACCGCGCCGCTGATCCCGCTTTTCATGGCGCTGGTCGGCTGGGGCGCCGAAGCGGCGAGCCGCCGCCATATGACTGCGATGACCCGCCTGTCCGGCCTGTTCGCCGATCGGCTCCGCGGCATTCTCGTGCTGAAGCTGTTCGGCCGCGCCGAGGACGAGGTGGCGCGCGTCAAGGCGGCGAGCGATGACGTCGCCAGGCGCACGCTCCAGGTGCTGCGGATTGCCTTCCTGTCCTCGGCGGTGCTCGAGTTCTTTGCAGCGATCGGCGTTGCCGGCGTCGCGCTCTATGTCGGGCTGACCTATGTCGGCTTCATCGATCTGCGCGGCTCGCCTCTCGGCCTGCAGGCCGGGCTGTTCTGCCTGCTGATGGCGCCCGAAGTCTATATGCCGCTGCGGACGCTGGCTGCCCATTATCACGACCGCGCGGCCGCAAAGGCAGCCGTTGCGGATTTTGCGGCGCTGATCGAGGGATCGACGGATGATGTCTCAGGCGTTGCCGCTCCGTCGATCTCTCTTTCGGCTGGTGCGCTGCCCGTTGCGATCCGCCATCTCACGCTCCATGCCGCGGGGCGCGGCGTCATCCTCGATGGTGTCGATCTCGATATCCCCGCCGGTGCGCGCATCGCGATTCTCGGCCCGAGCGGCATCGGCAAATCGAGCCTGATCGAAGCGATGGCGCGGCTGCGCAGTTTCGAAGGTTCGATCACCATTGGCGGTGCGGCGCTCGGCGAGATCGATGAGGCATCGCTGCGCCGCCAGGTCGCTCTGCTTGGCCAGCGGCCGAAGCTGTTTCACGGCACCATTGCCGACAATATCCGCCTGGGATTGCCTGATGCGACGGCCGAGGCGGTGAGCCGCGCCGCCGACCAGGCGCTTGTTGGCGATTTCGCCGACCGGACGGCTGACGGCCTCGAAATGGCGATCGGCGAGCGGGGCAGGGGCGTTTCGGGCGGCGAAGCTCACCGCGTGGCGCTCGCGCGCATTTTCCTGCGCGATCCGGGGCTCATCCTTCTGGACGAACCGACTGCCCATCTCGATGCCGCGACCGAGGCGCGGATCATCGCCGCCATTCTCCGTTTCGCGGAGGGGCGGACTTTGGTCGTCGTCACCCATTCCGAGGCCGTCGCCCGCAGCATGGACCGGATCTATCGGATTGCCGGCGGCCGCCTCCTGCCGGTGCCGCACCGTCCATCGGGCATCGCGGCCGCCCGGCGCGAACGGGGAGACGCGCCATGAAGCTCCTGTTGCCGCTCGTGCTGCGCCGCGCCCCCGGCTTCCTGCTGGCGTTGGCGCTCTCGGTCCTGACGCTCGCCGCGGGCGCGGGGCTGCTTGGCGTTTCCGGCTGGTTCCTAACCGGTGCAGCCTTGGCGGGCGCGGCCGGCGGTTTCGAGCTTTTCGCGCCGTCGGCGGCTGTGCGCGGGCTCTCGTTCCTGCGGATCGGCGCGCGTTACGGCGAGCGGATGACAGGGCACGCCGTCACGCTCGCGATGCTCTCGGAACTGCGCAGCACGCTGTTTGCGCGCCTGATCCCGCTGGTGCCGATGAAAGGCGTCGCCGGCCGCACGGGCGATTTCGTGGCGCGGCTGACAGCCGATATCGAAGCGCTCGACATGGTGATGCTGCAGGCCGTCCTGCCGCTGCTGACCGCCTGCCCGGCCGCCGCCGGCCTCGCGCTGATGCTGTGGCTGACGCTACCCGAAGCCGTCCCGGTCGGCGTTGCTGGCTTCGCGCTGACGGCGCTCGCGGTGCCGCTGGCGCTCGTTCTCGGCGGTCGCCGTATCGGCGCCGCAACGGTCGCGGCCTCGTCCGATCTGCGTGTCGCCGCCCTCGATGCCGTCGACGGCCATGCCGATCTCGTGGCGCTCGGCGCAACGGAGGCCGGCATCGCCCGCTTTGCCGAGGCCGCCGCCGGCCTGCGCGCCGCCCGGCTGGCGGAGGCGCGGCGCGTGGCGCTCGGTCCTGCTCTCGCACAGCTCGGTGCCGGCCTCACAATGGCGGCGACGCTCTGGCTCGGGCTTGGCGCGCTCGCGGCAGAAAGGATCAGTGGCCCGGTCCTCACCGGCGTCCTCCTCGCCATTCTCGGCCTCTTCGAGGTCACCGGTCCGATCCTGCGCGGGGCTGGGCGCATCGGCTCTGCGCTGGCCGCATCCCGCCGTGTCTCGGATATCGTGGCGACCGTGCCCTCGATCCGCGATCCGCTCGTGCCGGCGCGCCTGCCGGGCGACGGCGCGCTGGTCATCGATCGCGTCAGCTATGCCTACGGCATCGACCGGCCGGTGCTGGCCGACATTTCCCTCGAGGTGCGGCCAAGCGAGCGGATCGCCATTCTCGGTGCCAGCGGCTCGGGAAAATCCACGCTGCTCAGCCTCATCATGCGCCTCGACGATGTCGGCGCCGGCGCGATCCGCTTTGGCGGCATCGATATTCGCGACGCCGCGCTGGCCGACCTGCATAGCCACATCGCCCTGCTGACGCAGGATGCGCCGGTCTTCATCGGGACCGTGCGCGACAACCTGCGGATCGGCTCGCCTTTCGCTGACGACGCAACGCTCTATACGGCGCTCGGCAACGCGCGGCTGGCTGAATTCGTGCGCAGCCTGCCTGACGGGCTCGATACCTGGCTCGGCGAGTCCGGGGCGACACTGTCGGCCGGACAGGCGCGGCGCCTCTGCCTTGCGCGCACGCTGCTTTCGCCGGCCCGGCTGATCCTGCTCGACGAGCCGACCGCCGGGCTCGACGGTGAGACGGAGGCGGAGTTTCTCGGCGACCTCCTGATCGCGACCGAAGGCCGAACGCTCGTCGTCGCGACCCATGCCGCGCTGCCGAGAGCGGCGGTTGACCGGATCTTCAAGTTCGGCGACGGCCGCTTGGTCGAGGCCTCGCACTGAGGTTGGTCAGGCCGGCGGAGCTGGATCCGTTGCCCGGTGCGAAGCGAGCAATGCGGCGGCCAGCGTGCAGAGGCCGGCCCCCGGTCCGTTCGGTCCGACGCTGCGATAGGATGCGCGCGCGCCCTCGACCAGCAGGAAGAGCTGGTCGGCCAATTGTTCAGGTTCAGTGAGGCCCGACTCGCGGCAGAGCGCGGTGAGCCGTTCCCGGCGTGTTCGCCCCGCGGCTTCGACGACCTTGCGTCCGGGATGCTCGGGATCGCTGATCTGGATGGCGGCGTTGACCAATGCGCAGCCGCTCGCGTCATGGTGCTCGCCATGACCGCCGACGCGATCAAGCCAGGCCCGGATCTGCGCCAGCGCATCGCCTGGATGCAGTTCGGCGATGTCGTCCCAGATGCGCGCCGTATCCTCGGCGAGGCCGCGCAGATATTCGGCTACCAGCAGGTCTTTCGATTCGAAGTGCCGGTAGAGTGTCATCTTGTTGGTTCCGGCCGCTTCCGCGATCGCCTCGACGCCGACCCCCTGCACGCCGTGCCGATAGAAGAGCTCGCGCGCGGCCACGAGGATGCGCTGGCGCGGCGGCAGCGCTCCCTCTGTCATACGGTGAACGGACTGTTCAGAAAGTGGCGCGGGCACGGGCTTGAATTCCTGTTACTCAACGGTAACATTTGATCATGTTACCGAACAGTATCGCTCTTGGCGGACAAACGCGTCCTGACCCAAGATAGTGAAGGGAACCGCTATGACCAACATCCTTTTCGTCTCGTCCAGCCCACGCGGCGCCGCTTCGCAGTCCTCCAAGGTCGCCGAGCAGCTCATCGCCGGCATTCGCGCCGAGGATCCGACCGCGACCGTGACGCGGCGCGACCTTGCCGCCAATCCGCTGCCGCATCTCGACGGGGAATTTCTCGGCGCCGTCTTCGGCCCGGCCGAGGCACGCACGGCGGAGCAGACACGCCTGCTCGCGCTTTCCGATCAGCTCGTCGATGAACTCTTTGCCGCCGACGTGATCGTCATCGCCTCGGCCATGATCAATTTCACAGTGACGTCGACGCTGAAGAGCTGGTTCGATTTCATCGCCCGCCGCGGCCGGACGTTCAGCTATGGCGAGAATGGTCCCGAGGGCCTCGTCAAGGGCAAGCGGGTGGTCGTCGTCGAGGCCAAGGGCGGCATCTATTCCGACGGGCCGATGAAGGTCCATGACTACCAGCAGCCCTGGATGCGCTTCATGCTCGGCTTCCTCGGCATGACCGATGTCGAGATCATCTATGTCGAGGGCCAGTCGCTGGGTCCGGATCGCGCAGCGCAGGGTGTCACCGAGGCGTCAAGCCGCGCTGATGACGCGGCCCGCGCTCTTGCGGGCCGCATCGCGGCCTGAGACCGTTCTGCGGAGGAGACGGGCGATCAGTCGCCCGTCTTGACGTCGACCGACAGCAGATCCGGCAGTTTGCGCGGATCTTCTTGCGCGGCGGCGAGGATCGCGAGCAGCGGCACCGGCGTCGCAGGCGCGGCCGTGAGCGTCATGGTGCCCGGCGTGCGGATGAAGGCCTGCAGGGCCGGCGCGAGCTTCGCCTGGAAGCCCGGGTTCTTCAGCACCAGCATCAGCGTGAACGGCATGGCGCCCGCGAGGTCCTCGCGGAATTTCTCCGGCGTCTGGTTCTTCTTCTTCGCCTGCATGGCGACCGCGCGATCGACCACCGAGCTATCCTTCACGACGACCTTGCCGCGCGAGAACAAGAGGCTCGGCAGTGCGTTTTCAAGCGTCCGCGGGTCTTCGATCGTCGAGCGCTTGAGGCCGGTCAGCATGACATCGGCAACGAGCGATCCGACATCCTTGACCGTCAGGCGGAAGTCGCTGAGCGACAGGCTCTCATCCGCCTCGCGCCAGTTGAGCTTGAAGCCATAGTCGGCAAGAAGCCGGTCATAGCCGAGGCCGGCGATCATCTCGCGAGCCTTCGGGTCTGTCACCTGCGACAGGTCGAGATTGATGCCGCGCAGGTCGAGCGCGATCGCGGTGGGCACGGGACCGACATAATCTGAAAGATCGAGGCGGCCGCGATCGAGCGCGCCGATCGCCTTGCCATCCTGGACCACGCTGACATTGACGGCCTCGCCGAAGCCGAGCGTCGGAATGAGCGACAGCGGATCGGCCTCGAGGCCCGACTGGCCGGCCCGCACCGCCGCCGAAATGCGGTCGAGGGACGGGAAGGTCACTCCGCCGAAGGCCAGCCGCTCGGCACCGATCGATGTCTTGTCGGCGGCAACGTCCAGATCGCCGATCCCGAATTCGCCGAGACCATCGTTCGAGAAATCGGTGAGGTGGAAATCGCCGAGATGGAAGCGCTGCACATCGGGCGCCATCACATCGAGATCGGTGAAGCGGAAGGCGCCGATGCCGAAGGCATAGAACATCTGCGGCAGATATTCGGCCGTCAACTTGCCGAGCGCCGCCTCATCCATGCTGGGATTGGCGAGGAGTTCATCGAAGAAGGAGGAGAAGCTCTGCGGCGGCTGTCGCAGGTTGAGCTTCTCCAACTCGACTGAACCAACGCGGAACTGCCCGCCCGGGATCTCCATCGAGAAATTCGTATAGGTTTCGAGCGCCAGCGCCGTCCGCCATTTCCGGTCGCCGACCCCGCCGACATAGCGATCGGCATCGAAAACATCGACGACGGCATTGAGGTCCACCTTCAGCGCTTCGAGCTTGTCGGCGCGCATGGTCAGAAGACCGTCCGGGGAGGGCGACTCCTGCTTGAACGGGCCCATCGACATCCGCTCGACCATCCCCTTCGACATATTGGCAAGCTCGAAGCCGCCATAGGTCGCATGAGAGGTCTGCCCTTCGAAGGTCTGGCTCGAATCGACGCCGTCGATCTTCAGCGAGGCGATCGATGTCTGCGCCACGATGGCGTAGGCCTTGACGATCGACGTGAACATCTTCTGCGGATCGAAGGCGTAGCTGGCAAAGCTTGGCACCGTCACGCTGTCCGCAGAGATCGCCTTCAGCTTGGTGTCGCTGAGCGTCCCGATCACGACGCGGCTGTCGTCGGCCTTGAGCGCGACCACCGTGAAGCCGCCATCGGCGGTGTCGCCATAGCCGGTGACGGCGATGCTGCCGAATGACACCTCGATCTTTGTCGACAGCGTCTCGCTGCGGATGGTGAGGTTCTTCAGCGTCGCGGTGCGCGATGCGTCGTCATAAGTGAGCGTATCGAAACCGGCGACCCAGTTCGGCGAGGCGTCGAGTGCCGAGATCCAGCTTCGGATCGCGGTCTCCACCGGTTCCGCCGCCGAGGCCGGCGAGACGGAAACAAGCAGCGCCGTGCCGAAGCAGGCGGCGACAATGCGGTTGCGGAGGGTCGTGCCGGGCATGGGGCGGCGCTCTTTCGCTCAGATGTGCATGGAAACATGACGCCCGGCCGAAGCCGGGCGTCATGCGATCAGTTGTTGGCCTGGACGTCGATCGCCAGCAGGCCCGGGATCGAGGACGGCGACGACATCGCCTGATGGCCGAGCGATTCGAGCGGCACGGGGGTCGGCGGGTTGAGCGTGACGGTGAAGGACTTCGGATCCTTCAGGAAAGCCGTCACCGCATCGACGGTCTTCTTCTGGAAGGCCTCATCGGTGATGTTGAGCTGGCCGAAAGCGAGCGGCAGCGCCGCCGGCAGCATCATCGCAAGGCTGTCGCGGGTGGTGCCCATCGACTTCGCCTGCATTTCGAGGATCTTCTCGGCGATGCCGGCGTTCTCGAAGCGCACGGAGGCGTTTTCGAGCGTCGCGGTCGAGGCGACATTGTTGACGGCATCCGAACTCTGCAACTTGTCGCGGGTCAGACCGCCGAAGCTGCCGGTGATCGTCAGCTTGCCCATGTCCTTGCCGTCGATTTCGATCTTGCGGATCGTCGCCGTTTCCTTGGTCGGGTCGTAGCCGCCCTCTATGTTAACGTTGACCAGCAGGCTCGTATAGCCGAGCTGATCGAGCGTAGCCTTGGCCTGCGCCTCGGTGGCGATGACCGCCTGTGGCACAGCGATGCCGCTGATCTGCAGCTTGACGTCGTTTGCGGTGCCGTCGACGACATTGGCGAGGTCCATCGAGACATTGTCGATGGTGACTGGCTCCGGCTGGTCCTTCTTGTTCGTCGCCGAGATGGCGCCGATGCCGAAATGCGTGAAGGGCGTGAACTTCGCCTTGGAATCGACTTCGGACGGCGCGGGAACGACCGCGTCGTTGACGATGCCGGTGGTCCATTTGGCGGTGTTGTCGCCCTTGACGAACAGGCCGCTGTCAAAGGCGATCGACGTCGCCGTGAAGCCGCCCGGCTGGCGGTCGGTCGGCGAGGTGACGACGAGCGAGGGGATGGTGACCTCGCCGTCCTTCGGCGACGTCACCTTGAAATCGGTGATGGTGACGATGTCGCCGCTGGCGGCGGCCGAACCATACGTCGCCTTGGCGCCGCCCTTGGCCTGCAGGGCCGCGACGATGTCGTCGGCGACCTTCTTGGCATCGGACGCGGCGAAAGCAGCGGTCGTCATGAGAAGGGCTGAGACGAGCACCAGGCCGCGTGCGGCGGCTCGGCCGGAAATAGAGACTCTCATTGTGTCCTCCAGGGAACGGTTTCTTGGCGCCGGCGACGCCGCCGATGCACGTCCGGCCGGCATTTTGTAAACAAGTTCATGGCGAGAGCAAGAACGGTGCCCGTATGTGGTGAACACCTTATGCAGCAGGCCGTTCCGCGTGTCGCGGCCCTCGAGGGCTTTCCGAACGCACCGGCCGTCCTATGATGATGGTCGGCCTCCTCATCGTACCGGAAACCCCCATGCTTCTCGCAGCCCTCGTCTTCATCGGCGCCGGAATCGGCGGCGTCGTTCGGTACGCGATTGGCGTCCAGGCCTCCCGGCTCTTCAGTTTCGATTTCCCCTGGGCGACGATGGCCATCAATATTCTCGGCTCTTTCCTGATGGGTGTCATCGCCGCCTGGTTCGTCCTGAGGCCGGGCCCCGGCGGCACGCAGGAATTGCGCATCTTCCTCACGACAGGCGTTCTCGGCGGCTTCACGACCTTCTCGACCTTCTCGCTCGATGCCATCTATCTCTGGGAGCGGGGCGCGCCGATGGCGGCCGCCCTCTATGTCGGCGGCTCGCTTGTGCTCGGCCTCGCCGGGCTAGCCGGCGGGCTGGCGCTCGTCAGAGCGCTTGCCGGATGATATGAGGCGCCTTCAGAAGAAGGACATTCCCGATCATGGCGACCGTCGTCACCAAGACAGTGGCACAAGACGAGGCCGACATGCGCCTCGACCGCTGGTTCAAGGATCACTATCCCGGCCTCTCATTCGGCCATCTGCAGAAGCTGTTGCGCTCCGGCCAGGTGCGTGTCGATGGCGGCCGCGCCAAGACGAATGACCGCGTGCATCCCGGCCAGACCATCCGCATCCCGCCTCTCGGCGTCGATGACGCCGGCGGCAGCCCGCATGTCGCCCGGCCCGCCGGTGCGCGCGGCAGCGCGGCCGACGAGTTGATGGCGATGTGCCTCTATGAGGACGACCACGTCTTCGTCTTCAACAAGCCGCAGGGCCTCGCCGTTCAGGGTGGCTCGGGCCTCTCGACGCATGTCGACGCCATGCTCGAGGCGCTGCGCGACACCAAGGGCCAGAAGCCGCGCCTCGTCCATCGCCTCGATCGCGAGACGACCGGCGTTCTCGTCGTTGCCCGCACGCGTCTCGCCGCCTCAAAGCTCGCCGGCAGCTTCCGTGCCCGCGCCACGCGCAAGATCTACTGGGCGCTGGTGAAGGGCGTGCCGCGCCCGCCGCAGGGCCGCGTCTCTACCTGGCTCGCGAAGGATGGCGGCCCGACCGGCGAGAAGATGAAGGTCGCGCGCCATGGCGACGACGATGCCAGCCATGCCGTCTCGCTCTATTCGGTGGTCGACAATGCCGGCCCGGCGCTGGCCTGGCTGACCATGCGCCCGGTGACGGGCCGCACGCATCAGCTCCGCGCCCATGCCGCCCATATCGGTCATCCGATCATCGGCGATCCGAAATATTTCGAGGCCGACACCAACTGGTCCTTCCCGGGCGGCCTGCAGAACAAGCTGCACCTGCACGCGCGTCGCATCGTGATCCCGCATCCGGCCGGCGGCACGCTCGATGTCACCGCGCCGCTGCCGCCGCACATGGTGCAGAGCTGGAACCTGCTGGGGTTCGATACCGATCTCGGCGGGGAGGCGGAGCCGGACGAAGAATGAGCGATCTTTTCGACATTGGCCCGGAGGGCCATGAACCGCGCGACCCGATGCGATCGGCCGAGAGCGGCAGGGCATTGCCGAAGCGGTTCTACGAGGTTGCCACGCATGCGCGCGGCGCGGACGGCGCCTATGTGATCCATCTCGACGGCCGAACGGTGAAGACGCCTGCCAAGGCCACTCTGGCCGTCGCCGAGGAGCGCATTGCCGCTGCCATCGTCGCGGAATGGGCGGCGCAGGGCGCGGTCATCGATCCGGCCACCATGCCGGTGACAAGGCTCGTGAATTCCGCGATCGACGGTGTCGCGCGCAACGCTGACGCCGTGCGAGCGGAAATCCTGAACTATGCCGGCACCGATCTGCTGTGCTATCGCGCCGATGCCCCCGAGCGGCTGGTCGCGCTGCAGGACGCCGCCTGGAACCCGCTGATCGACTGGATGCATGAGCGCTTCGGCGCGCGCTTCCTGCTCGCCGAGGGCATCGTCCATGTCGCACAGTTTCCCGAGACGATCGCTGCCGTCGACAAGGCGCTCGGGGCGCCCGGCACGCTGCAGCTTGCCGCACTGAGCACCATCAATACGCTCACCGGTTCGGCGATCCTGACCCTCGCCGTGCTGCATGGTCGCCTGACCGCCTCCGCAGCCTGGGCGGCAGCGCATGTCGACGAGGATTTCGAAATCAGCCTTTGGGGCGAGGACGACGAGGCGACAGCGCGACGGGAGGCACGCTGGCGCGAGTTTCAGGCCGCCGCTCTGGTGCTCGGACGGGATTGAGCCGGGCGGCCCAAGCCGGCAGGGGCGCTATTTCGCCTTCTCGAGCGTTGCCGTCGCCGACAGCGGCTGCCCCTTATGCTCGCCGATCCAGCCCCACACGAGTTTGTCCCCGGAACGGATCAGCGTGACATTGCCATTGATGCAGCCATGGCCGGTCGCCGGATCGATACCGCCGCGGGTTATCGTCTCGACATAGAAGCTGGTGTCGCCCTTCTCGCCGACCTTTTCCAGCGTCCCGCCGCAGGACTGGTCGGCATATTCAACGGTTGCCGGCTCGCGGGAGAAATCGATAGCGATCGCGTAGGAATCGGGCTGGGTCGACTGCTTGAACGATCCGCTCCAACTGCCGGAGATCGGCTCGGCTGCGGCGAGGCCCGCAACGGCTGTGAGCGCAGCCGCCGGGAGGGCGACGAGGACGAACCGGCGGAGCGAGGTCATGAGTCTGTTCCACTGAATTTCGGACGACAGGATCGTCGCCGCACACAAGCCTAGCGTGCATAAATTGCCATTGTATTGCCGCGGCTACGAAACTTCGAGCGATCGGCTCGTCGCGCGTCGCCAGCACCGCCCGTTTCAACAATCGTGCAAGGCGCTATAACTCGCTTCGGTCGGAATGCGGGGAAGGTCGAGGCGATGAAGCATATCCTGGAGGAACTTGCGGTCCGTCGCGCCGGAGCGCGGCTCGGCGGCGGCGAAGCGCGCATTGCCGCCCAGCACGCCAAATCGAAGCTGACGGCGCGCGAGCGCATCGAGATCCTGCTCGACGAGGGCTCCTTCGAGGAGTTCGGCATGTTCGTCCAGCATCGGGCGATCGATTTCGGCATGGAGAAGACCAAGATCGCCGGCGATGGCGTCGTCACCGGATGGGGCACGGTGAACGGCCGCCCGATCTTTGTCTTCGCCAAGGATTTCACGGTCTTCGGCGGCTCGCTTTCGGAGGCGCATGCCGAGAAGATCACCAAGCTGCAGGACATGGCGCTGAAGAACGGCGCGCCGATCATTGGCCTGTTCGACGCCGGCGGCGCGCGCATCCAGGAGGGCGTGGCGGCGCTCGGCGGCTATGGCGAGGTGTTCCAGCGCAACGTGCTCGCCTCCGGCGTCATCCCGCAGATTTCGGTCATCATGGGCCCCTGCGCCGGCGGCGATGTCTATTCGCCGGCGATGACCGACTTCATCTTCATGGTCCGCCATTCGAGCTACATGTTCGTCACCGGCCCCGACGTCGTGAAGACGGTCACCAACGAGACCGTCACGGCCGAGGAACTCGGCGGCGCGAGCGTGCACACGACGCGCTCCTCGATCGCCGATGGCGCCTATGACAATGATGTCGAGGCGCTGGTCGCGATGCGACGGCTCGTCGACCTCCTGCCGATGAACAACCGCGCGCCGCTGCCCGAGATCGAGACGGCTGATCCGGCCGATCGCATAGAAATGTCGCTGGATACGCTCGTCCCCGACAATCCGAACAAGCCCTATGACATCAAGGAACTGATCCTGAAGGTCGTCGACGAGGGCGATTTCTTCGAGATCCAGGCGGCCTTCGCGAAGAACATCGTCACGGGTCTTGGCCGCATCGAGGGGCGCACGGTCGGCTTCGTCGCCAACCAGCCGATGGTCCTGGCCGGCGTTCTCGATAGCGACGCCTCGCGCAAGGCGGCGCGGTTCGTGCGCTTCTGCGACGCTTTCTCGATCCCGCTCGTCACCTTCGTCGACGTGCCGGGCTTCCTGCCGGGAACGGCGCAGGAATATGGCGGCCTGATCAAGCACGGCGCCAAGTTGCTGTTCGCCTATGGCGAGGCGACCGTGCCCAAGATCACGGTGATCACCCGCAAGGCCTATGGCGGCGCCTATGACGTCATGGCGTCGAAGCATCTGCGCGGCGACGTCAACTATGCCTGGCCATCGGCGCAGATCGCCGTCATGGGCGCGAAGGGCGCTGTCGAGATCATCTTCCGCGCTTCGAACGGCGATAGCGAAGCGCTGGCGGCCCGGACAAAGGAATATGAGGACCGCTTCCTGTCACCCTTCATCGCGGCCGAACGCGGCTATATCGACGAGGTGATTATGCCCCACTCAACCCGCCGCCGCATCGCCGCCGCCCTCCGACTGCTGCGCGGCAAGAGCCTCGAAAATCCGTGGAAGAAGCACGACAACATTCCGTTGTAGCGGGCTGATTCCAAAGGTGGATCAGGCTGCGCGATCCCGGCCTGGTGTCTTGAGCGGGGCCAGATCGCTGCGCGCGACGATGGCGCTTGTCTGGAGCATGGCGAGCCATGTGCCGATCGGCTTGCCCGAAATGACGAGCCGAGGCGCGATATCGGCGAGTGGCACCAGCACGAAGGCGCGCTCGCTCATGCGCGGATGCGGAACCGCCAGCCCGGGTTCGTCGATTGCGACGTCGCCATAGGCGAGGAGATCGATATCGAGCGTCCGCGGACCCCAACGGATGGCGCGCTCGCGGCCATGCTCGCGTTCGATGGCAAGCCCGAGATCGAGCAGCGCCCGCGCGGGGAGGCTGGTCTCCACCGCGATGCACGCATTGAGATACGGCCCCTGCGGGACCGGGCCCCAGGGCGGCGTCTCATAGATCGGCGATGCGGCGAGAACCGTGACGCCGTCTGCAGCCGCCAGCGCATCGACGGCCGCTTGCAGCAGCGCGTGCCGGTCGCCGAGATTGCTGCCAAGCCCGAGAAAGGCCTCAGCCACGAGGCCGCCTCCGTTCGATCTGGACCGCGACCACACCGGTCGCCGAGGGGACCGGCGCTTCCGGCTTGGTGACCGTGACCGAAGCGGCGTCGATCCGCGCAAAATCCGCAAAGATTTCGGCTGCGATCGCCTCGGCCAGTGCTTCGATCAGCTTGAAGCGGCGCGTGGTGGCAACGCGCTCGATGGATGCGATCAGCTGGCCGTAATGGACCGATTTCGTCATGTCGTCGCCGGCGCCGGCCTCGGACAGGTCGACTTCGCAGGCGACGTCGATGCGGAAGCGCTGGCCGAGCGTCGTCTCCTCGGGCAACAGCCCGTGGAAGGCGAAGTAGCGCAGGTCGCTGATCAGGATGCGGTCGGCCATCGTTCTCAAGTCGTCTCCGGGGTACCAGACGCGAGAATGGCGTCCGCGACCGCCAGCCCCTCGCGATGCGCCCCAACGTCATGCGCGCGGATGATCGAGGCGCCGCGTGTCGCGGCGAGGATATGAGCGGCGAGTGATCCGGCCAGCCGCTCCTTCGGCGCCCGCCCGGTCAAGGCGCCGATGAAGCGCTTGCGCGATGCGCCGACCAGCACGGGATAGCCGAGCGCCACGATCCGGTCGAGTCCCGCGAGGACGGCGAGATTCTCCTCGCTGCGGTTCTTGCCGAAGCCGATGCCGGGATCGAGCACGATGCGCCTGTCCGCGACGCCGGCGGACCGCGCCATACCGATCGACGCGTCGAAGAAGCGCAGCATGGCATCGAGCAGGGCGGCGGGCTCGTAGTGCGCCTCCGGCTCCCAATGCCCGATTACCAGCGCCGCGTCATGCGCCGCCGCGACCGCCGCGATATCCGGATCGCGGCGAAGGCCGGTCACGTCGTTGACGATACGCACGCCTGCCGGGAGCGCTGCCTCCGCCACCTGTGCCTTGTAGGTATCGATCGATAGCAGTGGATCGCCGCCGGCGAGCGCCGTGATCACCGGCAACACGCGGCCGAGTTCCGTCGCTGCGTCGACCGGCGTCGCGCCGGGGCGGGTTGATTCGCCGCCAATATCGAGGATATCGGCGCCGTCCGAAGCAAGCCGCCTCGCTCCCGCGATGGCGGCCTCAAGCGCGAAATGATCGCCGCCATCCGAAAAGCTGTCGGGCGTCACATTGACGACGCCCATGATCAGCGTGCGCCCTGTTGTCGCGCGATCGAGGCGGTCGATCGAGGCCGCAGGCAGGAGCGACGTCAAAGGACTGAGAAGACCTGGCCGGTCAGGGCGCCTTCGACGCTCTTCGAGAAGGCAAGCGCAGCGCGCGCAGCCGGAACCGGTTCATGGCCGCGGAAGAACGGGCCATAGCCGGCCATGGATTCGGTCAGCACGCCGGGGCTGACCGCATTGATGCGTTGCGGCATCAGCTCGATCGCGGCGGCGCGGACGAAGCTGTCGACGGCGCCGTTAACCATCGACGCCGAGGAGCCCGCGACGATCGGATCATGCGAGAGGACGCCGCTTGTCAGCGTGAAGGAGCCGCGCTCGGAGAGGAATCGCTGGCCGATCAGCACCAGATTGACCTGGCCCATCAGCTTGTCGGCGAGGCCGATGCCATAATCCTCGGTCGACATCTGCGCGAGCGGCGCGAATTTCACCTTGCCGGCCGCCGAAACGATCGCATCGACGGTGCCCACCTTCTCGAAGGCGGCACGAATCGCGTTGGCATCGGTGATGTCGAGCACGACGTCGGCGCCGCTGCGCCCGGCGCGAATGATCTCATGGCGTGCGCCAAGTTCCTGCGCCACGGCCGTGCCGAGAACGCCCGAGGCGCCGACGAGAAGGATCTTCATGGTAGGAGCTCCGTCATTGTGTCCGTCGCCCGGCCGGGCCGGGATCTAGGGACAGATGGTGATAGCCGAAGCTGCGCCGGTCAGGAACCGTCGAGAAAGCCGACCAGCAGCTTGTTGAAGTCGGCCGGATCTTCAAGCAGTCCCGAATGACCGACATTCGGCAGGATTGCGAGCTCCGCGCCCGGAATCATCTCGGCAAGTTCGCGCGTATGCTCGGGCTTGATCGCCTCCTCATGAGCGCCGTCGGCGATCATGGTCGGGATATGGATGCTGCCAAGCTGCTCGGGCGTGAAATCCGGCTCCTCGTTCCACATCTCGGTCACATCCCGGATTGTCTGGGCATGCTCGTCGACCAGGCTGGCCACCCGGACTCTGAAGCTGGACATCATCGTTGCGCCGGGATCGGCAATGAGCCCGTCGGGATTGAAGTTGGCGCCATAGGTGAACAGCTTGCTGATCCGGTCCGGATGATGAATGGCGATGTCGAGCGCGATGATGCCGCCGTCGCTCCAGCCGGCAAAGGCCGCCTTCTTGATCTTCAGGTGGTCCATCAGCGCCAGCACATCGCTCATCATGAGGTCATAGCTGATCGGCTGGCCCGCACGCGTGCTGCGGCCTTGGCCACGGCTGTCGGCGACGATCACCTTGTGCTTGCCGACGAGCGCGGGAATCTGGTTGCGCCAGTCGACGGAACTGCCAAGTCCGCCATGCAGCAGGATGACCGGGTCTGGCCCCTTGGGATTATAGATGCCGTACCAGATCTTGACGCCGTTGACCGCCGCGAAACCGGCATGGTCAGGCTTCGGCAGGAGCGGCAGATGGATCGGCATCGCGCCGACATAGCCAAGCTCCGCCATCGGCATGGCGAGGATCGCCATCGCAAGCGCTGAAACCAGGATGCGGCTGACCGGGGCCATCTGCGGCACGCTCCAAAATGAACCACGCCCGGAAACACTTCATGTTCCGAGCGCGGAAGGAACGCGACGCCAGCCCCGATCCGTCGCGCCCAAGCTCCTGTTTATCAGAACAATCGAGGCCTCGAAATGGCGGAGCGGCCTTGGCCCCGATTGCGGCAGCGGCTGGCCCGCCCTAGAAGATGTGAAGGAGAAGCCGGAAGACAACGGCTTCGGCGATGCGGGGTAGGGAATGTTCGGCAAGATTTTGATTGCCAACCGCGGCGAGATTGCCTGCCGCGTGATCCGTACTGCGCGGCGCCTCGGAATCCGAACTGTCGCCGTCTATTCCGAGGCCGACCGCGACGCTCTGCATGTCGAGATGGCCGATGAGGCCGTCGCGATCGGACCAGCCGCCGCCAGCCAGTCCTATCTCGTCATTGAACGGATCGTCGAAGCCGCGCGGCTGAGCGGCGCCGAGGCTGTGCATCCGGGCTATGGCTTCCTGTCGGAGCGCCCGGCCTTTCCCGAGGCGCTCGCCGCCGCCGGGGTAGCGTTCATCGGCCCCAATGCCCGCGCGATGGCAGCGATGGGCGACAAGATCGAATCGAAACGTGTAGCGGCCGCTGCCGGCGTGTCGACCGTTCCCGGTCATCTCGGGGTCATCGCCGACGGCGAGGAAGCCGTCCGCATCGCCCGCGACATCGGCTTCCCCGTCATGATCAAGGCCTCGGCCGGTGGCGGTGGCAAGGGCATGCGGATCGCTGCCGACGAGGCTGCCGTGCGCGAGGGCTTCCGGGCAGCAACCTCCGAAGCGCGGTCTTCCTTCGGCGACGACCGCGTCTTCATCGAGAAGTTCATCACCGAGCCACGCCACGTCGAGATCCAGCTTCTCGCCGACAAGCACGGAAACGTCGTCTATCTCGGCGAGCGCGAATGCTCGATCCAGCGCCGCAATCAAAAGGTGATCGAGGAAGCGCCGTCGCCGCTGCTCGATGAAGCGACGCGCCGCGCGATGGGCCAGCAGGCTGCCGCGCTCGCCCGCGCCGTCGGTTATGATTCGGTCGGCACGGTCGAGTTCGTTGCCGGGCAGGACCGCAGCTTCTTTTTCCTTGAAATGAACACCCGTCTGCAGGTCGAGCATCCGGTGACGGAACTCGTCACCGGCCTCGATCTCGTCGAGGAGATGATCCGCGTCGCTGCCGGGGAGCCGCTCCGCATGACGCAGGACGACGTGCGCCTTGATGGCTGGGCGATCGAAAGCCGGATCTATGCCGAGGATCCCTATCGCGAATTCATGCCCTCGATCGGCCGGCTGACGCGCTACCGGCCGCCGGCCGAAGCGACGAAGGGCGGCGTGACGATTCGTAACGACACGGGCGTCGTCGAAGGATCGGAGATCTCGATCCACTACGACCCGATGATCGCCAAGCTCGTGACCCATGCCCCGACTCGGCAGGCGGCGATCGATGCCATGTCCGACGCGCTCGATGCTTTCGAACTCGACGGCATTCGCCACAACGTGCCGTTCCTCGCCGCGCTGATGGCGCATCCGCGCTGGCAGGCCGGCGACCTTTCGACCGCCTTCATCGCCGATGAATTTCCGGGCGGCTTTACGGGCGTCGTGCCGGAGCCGCACGTCCTCGAGGAGCTCGCCTCCGTCGCCGCATCGATGGAGATCGCTGCTGCCGCGCGGCTGGCAACCCTTCCGGGGCGGCTCCGCCCCGGTGCGGTCACGCCGCGCCGCGACTGGATCGTCCGCATCGGCGATACAGATGTCGCGCTGACGCTTGGCGAGGGCGCCGGCGGAGGACAAACCTTTACTGCCGAGACCGGCCGGGACATCGTACTGAGCGCCGCCTGGGCGCCGGGTGATCGTCTTTGGACGGGCAGTGTCGACGGCCGTGCGACCACCATTCAGGTGGCGCGGGACGGCAGCGGCTGGCGGCTCGCGCATCGCGGCATCGAGGTTCTGGCGCGTGCCATGAGCCCTCGTGTCGCGGCGCTCGATGCCCTGATGCCGGAAAAGCGCCTCGCCGATACCTCGAAGACGCTGCTCTGCCCAATGCCGGGCCTGGTGCTGGCGATCGCGGTTACCGAAGGCCAGGCGGTGAAGGCGGGCGAAACGCTGGCGATCGTCGAGGCGATGAAGATGGAGAACATCCTGCGCGCCGATCGCGATCTCGTCGTGGCAGCCATCAAGGTCAAGCCGGGCGACAGTCTCGCGGTTGACGCCGAGATCATGCGCTTCGCCTGACGGCCCGCGCGATCGATCTCGGCTTCAGCGCTCATTCGGCAGCGAGCAGGCTGTCCTTCTTGACGTTCATCTGGTTGCCGCGCCACTCGAAGCCGCTGCCGGAAACGGCCGCCAGCCAAAGCGCGGGCAGCAATAGATCTCGCACGATGAGCGCCAAAGTCGGCCGCACGCCGGCACGCCAGCCGAGCCCGATCGCCATCAGCACTTCGGCGCCATACCAGGCGAAGGCAAAGGCCGCGACCGTCCAATCGGGCACCGCGCCGACCGCCGCGAGGAACACCATGGCGAGGATGGGGAAGAGACCGCCCACCACCAGCTCGGCGCAGAAGAACAGCGGAAAGGTCACGCGGCGCAGGCGCGCCCAGCGCAACTGCCGGCTCCAGACCGCCTTCAGTGTCCGGCGGCCGATCGGCTGCGGGAATGGCAGATGGACGAGATGGACGTCGAGTCCGGCCCGGCGGATGACCTTGGTCGAGGCGGCATCTTCGGCCGGGTCGGCCGCGAGCGCCTCGATCGAGCCATGGCGGTCGAGATTTTCGCGGCGCCACAGCATCGACTTGCCCTGCGCGAAGCCATTGCCGATCGCATCGGAAAAGAGCTGCCAACGCGCCTGGAACGTGTTGAGGAAGGCGCATTCAATTTCGCCAAACGCGCCGTCCGGCGCGCTGCCGAGCGGCGGCGAGCAGACGAGCCCGGTGCCGGGCACCCAGCGGTCGAGCATGCGGGCGAGATAATCCGGCGGCATCAGCACATTGCTGTCCGCCATCACGATCCAGTCGTGCCGCGCTGCTTTCCAGCCTTTGACGAGGTTGTTCAGCTTCGGATTGATGCTGATGCGGTCATCGCCGACCAGAAGGCGCGCCGGGATGCGGGTATTTTCCGCGATGATCCGCTGGACAAGCGGGATGACAGGGTCATCCGCCTTGGCAACGCAGAAGATCATCTCGAATTCGGGATAGTCGATCGTGAAGCCGGAGCGCAGCGTTTCCTCGATCGAATTTTCGAGCCCGCACACGGGCCGGAGGATCGAAACCGGGGGGTGCGCCGGCAGCTTGGCCGGGATGCGCCTGACGGCGATGCGGCCACGCAGCGTCACCACGAGGATGCTGATGAAGTGGACGCCCGCGGTGACCACAGCAAACGCTGCCGCGAACCAGATGAGAGCAGGGATGACATCGGCGGTCATGGTTTGGACCGCAGACAGGTACGACTGGCGGTATGCGAGGCGCGCTTCATTTCGTGGCTGACTTCCCGACAATGCCGCCGTGCGGGCAGGGGCCCTTCGGCTCAAAGGAGGTGACTGACCTAAGTTACGCCCTGATGACGACAATGAATAACTAGACGCAGGGTTGCTCCGCGTGCAAGACCCACCCGTGAAACCGCACAAATGTGTCGTTTCGCCGGACGAAAGTCCGCCGTTCTGCCGGGAAAGGAACCGATGACACGCTTCGCGCCGACCGCGCTGTTCGATCTGGATGGCACGCTGACCGATCCATATCCCGGAATCAGTGGGTCGATTCTCTATGCAATCGACAAGCTCGGCCGCCCGCCGGTTGACGAAATCACATTGCGGGCAGCGATCGGCCCCCCGCTCGAAGCGAGCTTCGCGGCGATGCTCGGCGGCGATGCATTGCTGGCGAAGGAAGCGCTCGCTCACTACCGCGAGCGCTATGCGCCGATCGGCCTTTACGAGAACAAGGTGTTCGACGGCATCCCCGAGGTCCTGGCCAACCTGAAAGGCGCCGGTGTCCAGCTCTTCGTTGCGAGTTCCAAGCCGCGCGTCTTCTGTGAGCGGATCATCGAGCATTTCGGCCTCGGCTCGTTCTTCATCCGCGTGCACGGTTCCGAACTCGATGGCACCCGCGCCAACAAGGCCGATCTCATCACCTATGTGCTCGAGAGCGAGGTCATCGATCCGGACCATTGCGTCATGATCGGCGACCGGCGCCACGATATCGACGGCGCACGCAAGAACGGGATCAAGGTGATCGCCGTCGGCTGGGGCTACGGCTCTGAAGCGGAGTTCGAAGCGACACCGCCAGACCGCATCGTGCACGACGTGCCGGCGCTTGTGCCGGCGGTGACGGCTGAGCTGGGGCTTTGAGCGCGATGGCGCGCAAAACGGTGCAGGTTCGCGTCACAGGGCGCGTACAGGGTGTCGGCTACCGCGCCTTTGTCGAACAGGAGGCGGTGGCGCTCAATCTTTCGGGCTGGGTTCGCAACCGCCGCGACGGCAGCGTCGAAGCACTGTTCTCGGGCGATGAGAGCGCGGTGGCGGCGATGCTGGACGCCTGCCGCCGCGGCCCGCGCCACGCCGGCGTGGAAACCGTCGAACTGATCGCCGAGCCGTCCGACGTCAATGGACCGTTCCTGGTCGCGCCCAGTTTCTAGATCGTCACGTGAAGCGGCGACGACGACGGCTGTGGCCCTGCGGCCAACCGCGCCCGCGCCGCCGGCGAGGCGAGGCAGAGCCGAAGCGCCTCGAAGCCACGCGAACCGGGATCGGGTTTCACCAGCATCGGCGGGCTGTGATTCGCGGGGCAGAAGATGATGGCCTCGGCATCGCCAACGCGGGCGAGGTCCAGGATCGCTGTGGACCGTGTCATCAGGAACAACGGCCGGCGGTCGGATCGGCCGTGGCGGAGATGCGAGATCAGCGCCCGCTGCGAGGCGGCATCGAGCCCATCCTCGACCATGTCGATGACGAATGCCGACGGCTTCGGCGCCGCGATGGCTGTCAGAAGCGCATGCAGAGCCAGCGTATCGGTCGCCGCGGGCTGCGGCGGCAGGGTTTCGATCCGCGCAGGCTCGCCGGGCGCGTCGGCTGCCGTGAGGTTCGATCCGATCCGGTCGGGGCCGAGGAAATATGCATCGGGAAGGGTCTCGGCCAGGAGGCGGGCAAGCCGCGTCTTGCCGCTGCCGAGCGATCCGACGATGTAGGTCAGCGGCTTCAGCTCGGGAAGAGCGAAGCGCTCGCCAGCCCAGGGCCATGGCAGATCGAAGGCGATGGCGGGTGCACCGATCGCGACCGGCGTTTCCTTTCGCAGCGCCTCTGTCGCCGTGATCTGTTCCGCAAGCCGTGCGGCTCCGGCGCCAAGGCTGCGCTGATGCGTTGCCAGCACGGCTTCCATCCGCTCCGGACCATCGTCGAGCACGGTGGCGATCTGCGCGAGCCCGAGGCCGATCGCACGCAATGCCGCGATCCGGCGCGCCCGCGCCATCTGCTCGGGCCCGTAGGCCCGCCACCGCGCCGCGCTGCGGACAGGCGCCAGCAGCCCATGCGCTTCATAGAGCCGCAGCGCCTTGGTGGAGACGCCGAGCTGGCGCGCGGCCTCGGCGGGGTTCAGGAACAGGTCGGATGAGGGCACGAATCACCTCGCTGGCTGTTGACGCGCCCTTTATCGGACCGGCCGCCGGGGCCGGCTCAAGAGGTTTCGCGCCGCTATCCTGCGTCAGGCGGAGACGGTCGGGCCAAACAAGGCTTCGAATTCGGCGCGCAGGGCCGAATCGGTCTCCGCCATCGAGATGATGCGGCCGAGATCGGTCAGGCTGGTGACGCCGTGTTCGCGCACGCCGCAGGGCACGATGCCGTCGAAATGCGAAAGGTCGGGATCGACATTCAGCGATATGCCGTGGAACGTCACCCAGCGGCGGACGCGAATGCCGATCGCCGCGATCTTCGCCTCCGCGCCGATGCCGCGTTCCGGCTGGCGCACCCAGACGCCGACGCGGTCGTCACGGCGCTCCCCGGTGACGTTGAAATTCGCCAGCGTCGCGATGATCCAGCTTTCGAGACTTGCCACGAAGAGACGGAGATCCTGTCGTCGCCGTGTCAGGTCCAGCATGACATAGGCCACCCGCTGGCCGGGGCCGTGATAGGTGAACTGCCCGCCGCGGCCGGTGTCGAACACAGGAAACCGGCCGGGCGCCACCAGATCTTCGGCCTTGGCGCTGGTGCCGGCGGTGTAGAGCGGCGGATGCTCGACGAGCCAGACGCGCTCGGGTGCCTCGCCAGCCGCGATCAGCGCGACGCGCGCTTCCATCTCGGCAATGGCATCCGGATAGGCGACCGGCGCATCGGCGATCACCCATTCGACCGGCAAGCTGCCGGCCTTCGGCAGCATCGAGGCATCGAGCGCGTCGCGGGGGATCGGGTTCAGTTTGGTGATGGCGTCCATCCCTCACATATAGTCCAGCGCGCTGCCGATTTCCGCATCGATCGCAGCCCTGCGGCGCGACACTATCCACATGCCTGTCGAACCCCGTTGAATGCGTGCTTGTAACCGTCCGGGGGTTTTGCTACATCGACGCCGCGCCGGTTCGCCGGCTCGGGTTCCGCGGTCGTGGCGGAATTGGTAGACGCGCAGCGTTGAGGTCGCTGTGCCGCAAGGCGTGGAAGTTCGAGTCTTCTCGACCGCACCAGAACCCGAAGAAATCCTCGCGAAAACGGCGACCTTCGGGTCGCCGTTTTCGTTTGTGTCGTTCGAGGATGCTCGCTGGACGGAACGACGGAACGACGGAACGACCGTCGGCGACGCGGCGTTTGCATTGCGGCATTGTGCCCGGTTTTTCCTTTGCCGCAGCCCGTCGCGACGGTTAAGTCTCGACGCGAGACCTCCCTCAAAAATCCATCTCGTCCTTCCCAAGCGGAGGTTCCATGACCGAGCCGACGACCATCGAGCGAGACGAGACTCCGGGTTTCGTCATGCCGCCGCTTCGCGACGAGAACGACAATCTCTCGTCGGACTTCATGGATGCGCTCGTTGCCGCCATCGAGGGCGGTGATGCCGCTGCGGCGCGCAGCCTGACCGAGGATCTGCATGAGGCCGATGTCGGCGCCATTCTCGAGCAGCTCGATCCGGGTCAACGCCCGGCGCTGATCCAGCTTCTCGGCGATTCCTTCGACTTCACCGCCCTGACTGAGCTCGATGAGGCGACCCGCGTCGAGATTCTCGAAGATCTCCCGCCCGAGACCGTCGCCGAGGGCATCAGCGACCTCGATTCCGACGACGCCGTCTACATCCTCGAGGATCTCGACAAGGAGGATCGCGACGAGATTCTCGCGCAGATTCCATCGGTCGAGCGGCTGGCGCTGAAGCGAAGTCTCGATTTTCCGGAAGATAGCGCCGGTCGGCGCATGCAGACCGAGTTCATCGCGGTCGCGCCATTCTGGACCGTCGGCCAGACGATCGACTATATGCGCGACGCCGAGGAGCTTCCCGAGACCTTCCACGAGGTCTTCGTCGTCGACCCGGCCTTCCGCCTGCTCGGCCGCGTGCCGCTCGACCGTCTGCTGCGCACCCGCCGGCCGGTGAAGATGTCGGAAATCGTCGATGAGGACGCGACGGTGATCCACGCCACCGACGAGCTGTCCTCGGTCGCCCGCCTCTTCCAGCGCTACAACCTGATCTCCGCCCCGGTCGTCGACGAGGCCGAGCGGTTGGTCGGCATCATGACCATCGATGATGCCGTCGATGTCATCGAAGAGGAGGCCGACGAGGACATCAAGCGCCTTGGCGGCGTGGGCAATGAAGAAGTGTCCGACCGCGTCTGGTCGATCGCGCGAAGCCGGCTGCCCTGGCTCTGCATCAATCTCGGCACCGCGATCCTCGCCTCCAGTGTCATCGGCCTCTTCGAGCATGAGCTGCAGAAGATGGTGGCGCTCGCCGTTCTGATGCCGATCGTTGCGAGTCAGGGCGGCAATGCCGGCACGCAGACGATGACGGTCGCCGTGCGCGCGCTCGCGACCCGCGAGCTCGGGCCGCATAATATGAGCCGGGTCGTCGGCCGCGAGTTGATCGTCGGCCTGCTCAACGGCGTGATCTTCGCGACGATCGTCGCGGCAGTCGCGGTTTTTCGCTTCGGCATCATCGATCTGGGCGTCGTCATCGCCGCCGCGATGGTGGTCAATCTCGTCGCGGCGGCGCTTGGCGGCATCCTGATCCCGCTCGCGATCAACAAGCTGAAATTCGACCCGGCCATCGCCTCCGGCGCCTTCGTGACCACGGTGACGGACCTCATCGGCTTCTTCTCGTTTCTCGGCTTTGCCGCGCTCTGGTTCGGCTTCGGCTAGCGGCCGGGGGCTCGCCGGCCTTCGCGCATTGTTTCCCCGCTCGGCAAAATGTGACCTGCCGTTTGACCGAAGCCGTCGACATCGGCTGAAAAAACGCTAGACGAGAGCCGGTATGCGGCGAGCGTCTCAGCGCGCGCCATGAATCATGGGAAAGGCGCGGATTGAACCAGGGCGAGATCAGGACGGGCGTCGTCGGCCTCGGCTATTTCGGTTCGTTCCATGCGCGCCAGCATGCTGCCAATCCGAAGGCACGTCTGGTTGCAGTCGTCGATGCCGACCATGCTCGTGCGACGGCCGTTGCTGCTGAGCATGGCGCCGAACCGTTGTTCGATCATCGCGATCTCATCGGCAAGGTCGATGCGGTCTCGATCACCGTGCCGACCTCGCTGCATCATGCCGTCGCGGGCGACCTTCTCGATGCCGGTATCCATGTGCTGATCGAGAAGCCGATCGCCGAGTCCCCCGAGGCGGCGGGCGATCTGATCGCGCGCGCGGCTGCGGCCGGCGCCGTGCTGCAGGTCGGCCATATCGAACGCTTCTCGCCGGTGTTCGGCGAGCTTGCCCGGGCGACGCAGGCGCCTCGCGTCGTCGAGCTGACCCGGATCGGCCCCTGGAAGGGCAGGGCTGTCGATGTCGACGTCGTGCTCGACCTCATGATCCACGATATCGACCTGGTTCTGGCGCTTGTCGGCTCCTCCGTCTCGTCGGTGGAGGCGATCGGCGCGGCCGTACGTGCGCCGACCAGTGATTTCGCGCATGCTTTGCTGCGCTTCGAGAACGGCGCCGCGGCGCATCTTCATGCCAGCCGCGTGGCCGATCGGCAGGAGCGCACCATTCGTGTCGTCGACATGGACCGCATCATCCTGGCCGATCTCGCCGCGCGCACCGTCTCATGGACGGCGCATGGCGCCGATGATCGCCATGAGATTGCCGTTCCTCCGAGCGACAACCTCGCGCTCGAGATCGGTTCCTTTCTTGACGCCGTCGCGCGGCGGCAGCCTCCCGTCGTCGACGGGCAGGCGGGCCTGCGCGCGCTCGACGTCGCCGAGCGCATCATGCGCGCGATCAAGCGGCCGTCAGAGGCTGCTCAGTATACGATGAACGGAGTGTCGTCCTGATGGTCTCCCAGTCCCGCCCTGCCGTGACGGTCGCGTCCGGTCGCGTCGCCTTCTTCGATCTGCAGCGCCAGCAGCGCCGGATCCATGACGAGGTGCGGGCGCGCGTCGATACAGTGCTGAGCCACGGCCAGTTCATCCTTGGGCCGGAGGTCGAGCAGCTCGAAAACCAGCTCGCGGCCTTTGCCGGCGTTCCGCATGCAATCGGCGTGTCGAGCGGCCGTGATGCGCTGATGATCGGCCTGATGGCCCTCGGCGTTGGTCCGGGCGATGCGGTCTTCGTGCCGGCATTCACCTTCGCCGCGACCGCCGGCGCGGTCTGTTCGGTCAATGCGACGCCTGTCTTCGTCGACGTCGATCCCGCGACCTTCAATCTCGATCCCGCCGATCTCGAACGCGCCATCGCCGAGGTCGAGGCGGAGGGTCGGTTGACGCCCCGCGCCGTCATTCCCGTCGACCTCTATGGCCTTCCGGCCGATTATGAGGCCATCGGCAAGATCGCGGCCCGCCATGGGGTGACGGTATTTTCCGATGCCGCGCAGAGCTTCGGCGGGCGCTCCGGCAACCGCCGCGTCGGCGGCATGGCGCCGATCTCGGCGACGAGCTTCTATCCGACCAAGCCCCTCGGTTGCTATGGCGACGGCGGCGCCATCCTGACCGACGACGACACGATCGCCGATGCTGTGCGTACGCTGCGCTCGCATGGCCGGCAGGGGACTGGCGACGTCGCCGTCCGCAACGGGTTGACGGGCCGTCTCGATACGATCCAGGCGGCTATCCTGCTCGCCAAGTTCGAGATCTTCGAGGATGAGCTCAATCGCCGCGACGCGATTGCGCGCCGCTATGATGCGGCGCTGTCGGGGCTCGTCGGGGTTCAGGCGCGTCCTGCCGGCTCGCTGTCAGCCAATGCGCTCTACACGGTGACGCTTGATGGGCGAGATGCACTCAAGGCGGCGCTCGACGCCGAGGGCATCGGCAATGCGCTGTTCTACCGCGTCGCGCTGCATCATCACCCCGCCTTCGCCGAAGTCGCCAAGCGACCGCTGCCCGTCTCCGAACGACTGGCGGAAACGGTGCTAAGCATTCCGATGAATCCCGATCTGACCGACGAGGAGGTCGACAGGGTGATCGATGCGGTGACGCAGTATGTCCGGCGGGGCTGAACGCCAGTAAAATCTGCGGCTGCGTGCCAAATTCATTCGGCGATTCCGGCGAAGTCAATGCTATAGACTGGCCGCATGTCGCTGGACCCGACCACGCTGTTGTTCGTGCTGGCAGGCGTTGCTCTCATTTCCGGGGCAACGCTCGGTACGCGCTGGTTGAGTTCGCGCCACGACATCCATGTCCTCTATTGGGGCGTGGCCTGTCTGGTGGGCGGCTTGGGCGCGGTCGGGCTCGCCTTTCGCAGCATGATTCCCGGTTTGCTTTCGATCCAGATCGCCAATGCGCTGATCCTCGGGGCTCTCGGCCTTGCATTGAACGGCGTTCGCGAGTTCAGCGGACGGAGGCCGTGGCGCCTCGCCGTGGTCATCGCTCCGGTACTCTGGCTGCTGGCCTGCATGGTGCCTGCGATCTTGCAGTCGGAGCCATATCGTGTTGCCGTCGCGTCTCTGCTGACGGGCGTGCTCAGCGCTCTGCTCGGCAGGGAGGTGTGGCAGCACGGGTCGGATCATCTGGCCGCGCGCAGACCGATGGCGCTGCTCTGCTTCTTCCACGCCGCCGTCACGTTGCTCCGCGGGCTCGCCGCCTTGTGGGTCGGGTTCGGCGGGGCGCTGTACCTGGATCCGCTCTTCGTCTCGGTTGGCCTGCTGGAGCCGCTCGTGGTTCTGTTTGGAATCCTGATCTGTGGCCTCAGCCTGACACAGCAGCGGCGGGAACTGGCGCTGACGCGGAAGGCTGCCCTTGACGCCCTGACCGGGCTGCTCAATCGCGGCGCCTTTCTGGAGGAGGCCGGGGCTTTGGTCGAAGCCGCCCGCCTCGACGGCCGCAATGTTGCACTGCTCGTCTTCGACATCGATTTCTTCAAGGATATCAATGATACGTTCGGCCATGCCGTCGGAGACCGAACTCTGGTCGCGTTTGCCGATTCCGTTCGGCATGTCCTGCGGCCGGAAGACCCCGTGGGGCGGTTGGGTGGCGAGGAATTCGCGGTTCTCCTGATGGCGGCTGACCGGGCCAGCGCCGCACTTCTGGCGGAGCAGGTCCGTGCGGAGTTTGCGCGCCGAACGGCCCTGCTCGATGGCTTCAGGGTTGCCGCGACCGCTTGCGCCGGCATCTCGGCCTCGCGGGGCGCGCGGGCACAGCTGGACACCATGATGGTCCGGGCCGATGAGGCTCTCTATGCCGCCAAGCGCGGCGGGCGTGACCTCGTCTGGCAAGCCGCGGAGTAGGGCGCTCGCCGCAGCGGCGCTTGACGGCGATGCAACGGCCAAGGACAGTGCCGCCCCGTCCGAGCCAGCTGGAGAAGCCGATGATATCCGCAATCGCCGCACCCTCGATCGCGAGCCAGGGCGCATCGATCCCGGCCGTCGGCCTCGGGACTTACGGCCTCACCGGAGAATCGGGCGCGAGTGCCATCACCTCGGCGATCGCGGCGGGATATCGCCACATCGACACGGCCATCTCCTATGGCAATGAGGCTGATGTCGGTGAGGGCATCCGCAACTCCGGCATCGCGCGCGACGCGCTGTTCATCACCACCAAGATCCCGTCGGATGAACTCGAAGAGAGTGCGCTTCTGCGCGCAGCCGAGGGCAGCCTGGCGCGGTTGAAACTCGACTGCGTGGATCTTCTGCTGATCCACTGGCCGAGCCGCTCGCTGAGCGCCGCCGCGACCATCCGTGCGCTCGGTGCTGCCAAGCGCCGCGGCCTTACGCGCCACATCGGCGTCTCCAACTACACCGTTCGGCTTCTTGACGAGGCGGTGGCAGCCAGCGACGAGCCGATCGTCGCCAACCAGTGCGAACATCACCCCTATCTCGACCAGACGACGCTCCGTACCGCCATGGCGCGCCACGGCATTGCCTTCGTTTCCTATTGCCCGCTTGGCCACGCCGAGGCACTGGACGAACCGCTGGTTCAGGACATCGCGGCCCGGATCGGCCGTTCTCCGGCGCAGGTCATCCTGCGCTGGCAGTTCCAGAAGGGCTGCGTCAGCATCCCGAAAAGCGCGCATCCGATCCGCATCCGGCAGAACCTCGACATTTTCGGTTTCGCGCTCGAGGCGGGCGACATGGCGGCGCTTGACGGTCTCGGTGACGAAGGGCGGCGCATCTGCGATCCGTCATTTGCGCCGCAATGGGACCGATAGGCCGAAGCATCGAAGGATGATCTGATGTTCTTCATCGCCGCCAAGCTGATCTGGTTCGTCCTGCAACCCTCGACGGCGCTGATCCTCATTCTCATCGCCGGTATCGTCGCGATCGGCTTCGGCCGGACGCGCGGCGGCGCGCTCGCCATGATGCTGGCCGCAGCCGGGTTGTTCGTGGCCGGCCTGCTGCCGCTCGGCGTCTTGATGATCCTGCCGCTTGAAGATCGCTTCCCGCGCACCGAGCCCGACGGGCCGGTCGCGGGGATCATCGTTCTCGGCGGCGGAATCGACCAGTCGATCGGCGTCGCCCGCGGGGTCACCACCTTGACGGAGGCGGGCGAGCGGCTGACCGAAGGCGTCGCCCTGGCGCGGCGCTATCCCGATGCGAAGCTCGTCTTCACAGGGGGAATCGCGAGCCTGACGCCTGACGGTCCGACCGAGGCCGATGCGGCGCGACGCTTCTTCGCCGAGATGGGCGTCGCTCCGGAAAGGCTGATCGTCGAGGATCAGAGCCGCGACACGGCCGAGAACGCACGCTTCACCAAGGCTCTGATCGCGCCGAAACCCGGTGAGCGCTGGCTGCTCGTCACATCAGCCTGGCACATGCCGCGCTCTGTCGGCACGTTCCGGGCCGCCGGCTGGCCGGTCATCGCCTGGCCGACGGATTATCGCACCGCCGGATCGCAGGACCTCTCCATCCTGATGCCGCGCGCATCCTATGGTCTGACCATGGTCGACGTTGCCGCCAAGGAATGGGTCGGGCTCGTCGCCTACCGCCTGTTCGGCCGCACGGATGCGCTCTTCCCGGCGCCCTGAGCCACGCCGTCAGGTGGCGTGGCCGTCAAATTGCGGCAGGTCGTCGGTGATGTCGTACCAGGGAGCTTTCGAGCCGACGAAGATATGCGCACTCGGCCGGATCGATGGCGCGTCGGCCAGCGTCCCCATCGCCAGATGGATGCGCTTGCCATGGTCGAGCATCGAATAGAGGAACGATCCGCATGTCCGGCAGTGGACGTCATGCGCCTCGTCGCCGCCATAGCGCAGGATGTTGTCAGCGCCGTCAGTCAGCTCCAGCCGCTCGCTGCCGATGCCGGCAAAGGGCTTGAAAGCTGAGCCCGTGGTGCGGCGGCAGTTGGAGCAGTGGCAGTTCACCGCATAGAGGAATGCATCGTCGACGCTGTAGCGCACCGCGCCGCAAAGGCAGCCGCCGGTGAGGCGCAGCGAGCGCGCGCCTCCCGTCGTCATGTCGCAGCGTCCATCGTGTCGATGCTCTCGGGGCGGCCGATGCGGTAGACGCCCTTGAAGGCGGCGGGATCGGCCATCTTGCCCTTGCGCAGGATGGTCGCTTCGCCAGCCTCGGTGAGACGTATCGCCGCGTCACGGATCGGCCCCATAAGCAGCCGCCAGACCTTTTCGTCGGGGCCGGCCAGCGCGCGGGCCAGCTCTGTCGGGTCGAGGCTCCGCCCCGGTTCGAGCGCAGCGAGGCGCTCGCGCATCAGCGCCTCGATATCGCGGCGCTTGGCGGTCACGCTTTTGGGCGTTCGGCTCTTGGAGTTCGCAGCATCGTTCATGGTCGGTCCTTTCCAGCAGCGAGAATCACGGTGCGGGCCGCCGGCGACAGGAATTGGCGATAGAGCTGCATGATCAGGATGAGGCTGGTCGTGGCGATCAGGACCCAGCCATTGATGAACCAGCCGAGATAGCCGACGGCGAAGAAGAAGGCCCTGAGGCCGTGGTTGAAATGCCGTCCCGCGGCGATGGTGAAGGTTGCGGCCCGGTCGGCGGCGGCAATCGCCTCCGTTTCGCCGGCATGGGCGGCCGAAGGCGTCGCCCCGACCAGGATCGAGGCGTAGTTGAACAAGCGATATGACCAACCGAACTCGAAGAAGGCGAAGCCGAAAATCAGCGTGAGGCCGATCGCCTTGACCTCAAACAGGCCGCGCGGCGCCGTTGCCGACATCGAGAGGTCCCGCAGCACGCCATAGACCTGGTCGGTCGAATTGAGCAGCGCGAAGCCGCCGCCGATGGCGATCAGCGATGTCGAGGCAAAGAAGGCGGTGCCGTTCTGCAGCCCGCTCATGATGCCGGTATCGATCATCCTGAGATCCCGCCGCGCCATCGTATGCATCCACTGGCGCCGCTGATGATCCATCGCTGAGGAAAGCGACCGGCCGCTCGCCGAGAAGTGCCAGATGATCAGCGAATAGATCAGCCAGGCGCCGATGAACCAGGCGACCGCGATCAGGTCGATCATAGAGGCGGCGCTCAACATGGCCACATGTCCTCGCCAGCACGACCAGGGCCGGAAATCACGAGCGGCTCCGCGCCAGCAGGCGGGCGATCGGAACGCGAAAGATCACCAGCACCGCGAGGATGATCAGCCCCGCGCCGCCCGCGACCGGAGAGCGCAACATCATTCCGGCGGCCGTCAGGACGAGGCCGGCCACGATGCCGACCGTGGCGACCCGGCTGGCCAGGAGATGGATGTGGGAGGGGGGCAGGTTGGCTGGCGGCAGGTCGGTCATGACTCTCGTCTTTGTGGCGATGTCTCTCCGTCATAGTCGCCTCTGTGGAAAAATGGCAGCCTCCGTTTGACCGCGAAGCCAGAGGAGCCGAGGGTCGGGACATGCCGCTTCACATGATCAAGCTCTGCGTCGGGGTCGAGACAGTCGATGAGATCGTCGACTGGATCGAGCAGGATCTCGCCCGCAAGCGCGCATTGGGCATCCCGGCCGAGGATACGCATGTCACGCGGATGACGCCGCGCCGGATCGATGAGATCTTGGACGGCGGCTCGCTCTATTGGGTGGTGAAGGGCCAGGTCCAATGCCGCCAGCGCATCACCGACCTCCGCGCCATCACAGGCGCCGACGGCATCGAGCGCTGCGAGATCGTGTTCGACCCGGCAGTGATTCTTACCGAATGGCAGCCGAAGCGCCCCTTCCAGGGCTGGCGCTATCTACTCGACAAGGATGCGCCGCGCGACCTCGCCGCACTCGGCCGCGGCGCTGGCGACGAGATGCCCGCTGCGCTCAAGGCCGAGCTTGCCGAGCTCGGCCTCCTTTAGCAGCTCCGGTTCAGACCGCGATATTGTCGATGAGCCGGGTCTTGCCGAGCCAGGCGGCAGCGAGAAGCCGAAGCGGTTCCGCACCGCCGGGCGTCGGAACCGCCAGCGTCCGGGCATCGCGCAGTTCGAGATAGTCAGGGCGGAAACCCGCCGATTGCAGCTTCGCCAGTCCGGCCCGGCACGCCTCGCCAGCGTTCCCGTTGGCACGGATCGTCGCCGCGGTCTCGTTGAGCACTGCCGGAAGGCTTGCGGCTGTGCGCCGCTCCTCCGGCGAGAGATAGGCGTTGCGCGAGGAGAGGGCGAGGCCATCGGTCTCGCGGATGGTCGGCAGCCCAACGATCTCGGTCGGGAGATGCAGGTCGGCCACCATCTGCCGGACGACGAGCAATTGCTGGTAGTCCTTTTCGCCGAACATCGCGATGTCAGGGAAGCCGCCGATCAGCAGCTTGCCGACGACCGTCGCGACGCCGGCGAAGAAATGCGGCCGGAAATCGGTCTCGAGGCCAAGAGCGGGGCCGGCCAGCGCGATCGTCGTCGCGTGACCTTCAGGATACATCTCCCGCGCCGTCGGCACGAAGACGGCCTCGACACCGAGCGCGGCGAGCTTTTCGATATCGCTCGCCTCGGTGCGCGGATAGGCGCCGAAATCCTCGGTCGGTGCGAACTGGGTCGGATTGACGAAAATGGTCGCGACGATCCGGTCGACCCGGCGGCGGGCTTCGGCCACCAGCGCCAGATGGCCGTCATGCAGCGCGCCCATGGTCGGAATCATGCCGACCGTCAGGCCTTCCGAATGCCAGCTCGCCGTATTGGCGCGGAGGTCGGAAATCGTGCGAAGAACGATGGGGGGATGGTTCATGGCGATACCTCGCGGGAATGGTGCTTCTGTCGCGCGATTCCCGCATGTTGGGAAGGGGCTGGAGCCGGCGGACGCGTCGTGCGGCCGTTCTCCCCATTGCAGCGCCCGCCGCGACGCCGCATGTGTTGGCAGCGGCTGCGTCGTGTGGCCTCCTGGGAGATGTGATGGGTCTCGTTCTGCCGTTCGCCGCCGTCCTCGCGCTCGGGATCTGGCTTGCCTGGACTTTTGGCGGCAACAAGGGGAAGGGGAGCCTGCGCCTCGCCGTCCGCAAAGGCGCCGCTGGTACGCTACTCGCGCTGGCGGCCGTGATGATCGCGACGGGCAAGATTTTCGTCGGCGTGCCGCTGATCGTCTTTGCGCTGTCGCTCTGGCGGCCGCGCTTCCTCGAGCGCGGGAGCCGGATCCTCGACGGGCGCGTGACATCGGGTCGCTTCGCCGGCCGGCGGCTGGATGAGCTGGCGCCGCGCGAACTCGCGACGCTCCATGCCGAGCTCGCAGCGCGGCCTGGCGACCGCCTAGTCCTCGAAGCTTATCTCGATCGCCGGATGCCCGGCTGGCGTGAAGACGTCAAGCGTGATTCGGCAGGCCGGGCGGGCGGCGCGGCGGGCGCGGGCACCATGACAGATGAGCAGGCCTACCAGATCCTTGGCCTTGCGCCCGGCGCCACCGAGGCTGAAATCAGCGCGGCCTATCGGCGATTGATGAAGCGCGTCCATCCCGATCAGGGCGGCTCGACGTTCCTGGCCGCCCAGATCAACGAGGCGAAGGAAAGACTCCTCGGCAGACATCGCTAACTCCCATACGCGGTACAAAAAGGGAGAAGATTACGGGTGATGGTAGGCCAGCCCTTAGTCGGGAATGGCCAGGCAGCTCACGTCGCGCTTCTTGAGAGCATCGCAGGCCGCGCGCGCCTTGGCCTTCGTCTCGAAGCCGGCGAAACGGGCCCTGAAGAAGGTCTCGTCGCCCTTCTTGACGGCTTCGATGCTGGGCTGGGCAGCGGCGAGCGCCTTGCCGCCTTTGGCCTTGGCGGCGTCGAGCAGCGACTGGGCGCCATCCTCGCTCGCCGTTGCGGCAATCTGGACCTTCCAGCCCGAAATACCGGAGCCGGAGCGGACCGGAGCAGCGTCCTCGGCGTCGCCTTCGCCGATGGCGCCCGTGTCATTGGAGGCGCTGTCGTCATCGGCAGTCGGTACGGGGCCGGTCACGGAAGCCGTGACGACAACCGGGTTGGCGACAGGCTTGCCGCTCGGGCCCTGAACGAACACCATGCGCGGCCCATCGACGGCCGGCTCGGGCTCGGAAGCGAGCGCCAGCGGTTGCGGTGCGGCAGAAGGCATCTGCGCGGCGGAGGCCTCGACGACTTCAGGCGCGGCTTCGGGCTTGGCGACCGGCGGCGGGGCAAGCGCGGCAACGGCGACATCATCATTCGTGTCGGGCGCGGGAGCCGGCTTCGCTATGGCGACCGGGGGCGGAACATCGTCGACCGGACCGGCGCTCTTGCCCTTGAACATGCGGGCGATCATCGAGTCGCCCTTGGCGGGGCCGGCATAGGCCGTCGGCATGTACCGGTCGATCATGCCGACCATCTGCTTGTCACGCGAAGCAGCGGAGCCGCCGCCCATCACCGACGCGACGATGTAGCGGTCGTCGCGCTTGACTGAGGACACGATGTTGAAGCCGGACGCGTTCGTGTAGCCGGTCTTGATTCCGTCGACGCCCTCGACCTTGCCAAGCAGGCGGTTGTGATTGCCGATCGTCTTGCCGTTGTAGACGAAGCTGCGCGTCGAGAAATAGCGATAATAGGTCGGGTAGCGCTGCTGCAGCGCGCGACCGAGCGTCACCATGTCCCGCGCCGTCGTCCACTGGTTCGGATTGGGCAGGCCGTTGGCGTTGAGGAACGTCGTCCGCGACATGCCGAGCGAGCGCGCGGTGGCCGTCATGCGTTTGGCGAAGGCGCTCTCCGAGCCGCCGAGATTTTCCGCGATGACGACGGCCGCATCATTGGCCGAGCGGGTGATGAGGCCGAGCATCGCATCGCGGACAGCGATCGTCGAGCCGGGCCTGAGGCCGAGCTTGGTCGGCGCCTGCTGCGAAGCGTAGGTGGAGACCTTCAGACGCGTATTGAGATTGATCTTGCCGCTCTCGAGCTCGCTGAAGAGGATATACAGCGTCATCATCTTGGTGAGCGAGGCAGGGTGGCGCAGGCCATCGGGATCGCTCTGATAGAGCACCTTGCCGGTCTTGCCGTCGACGACGATCGCCGATTTCGGGGCGGCCACAGCGACAACCGAAGTCGTCGCGACCATCGCACCTGCAACCATCAAGGCGGCAACTGCACCTCGGGTAGACCGGGCGTGAAACCGGACGAATGCGCTGGAACCCCACAGCATGTCGAATAGAACTCCGTCATCTTGCGGCGCCAGCAGAGGGCCTGCGTCGCCTAACTTGATCTTGAACGAGCACCGGAACTTTTTTGAGGCGCCGGCGCGGGGATGGTCACAAAGGAAGGTCGGTGGCCTGTGCCGGCCGCATGCTTGAGCCGCTTCGCGTCCACGGCGTCAGGTTCGAGCCGCCCTTTGCGTCCTGCCCATCGATCGACCTGGAGGCTAGGGACTCGCCGTTACGAATCCGTAAAAATTTACCAAAGAGATCGAAGTCTCGGTGCCCGGCCGGCTGCCGCACTGCGGAATTCGTCTTTTGTGCACCGCAGCATTTCGCTTGACAAGGGTCGATCAATTTTGGTTGAGTGTAGCCTGTGATCGACAATCTGTGGGCGCGGGCGGGGAATATCAGGATGATCAAGGGTTTCGACGATATCCAGAAAGCCTCGAAGGACAATATCGAGCAGGCGATGAAGAGCGTGGAGGCCATGAGCAAGGGCATCCAGGCGCTCGCCGTCGAGACAGCTGATTATCAGAAGAAGAGCTATGAGACCGGCGCCGCGGCGATCGAAAAGATCGTTGCCGCCAAGAGCGTCGAAAAGGCCGTCGAAATTCAGAACGAGTATCTGAAGGCGACCTATGAAGGCTATATCAGCGAACTCTCCAAGATCGGCTCGATGATGACCGATTTTGCCAAGGACGCTTACCGGCCGTTCGAGAGCGTATTCGGCAAGATCCCGAAATAGCGCACTCCGGCTTCTGGAATGTGAAAAGGCCCGGTGATGAACCGGGCCTTTTTGCTGTCTGGTCGTCGAACCGCCTGCGGAAGGCATGGCCCCCATCATTCTATGGGAGCCCGGTTCCATCCGTCGTCATTGCCCGACCTGCATTCGTCCGTCATTGCCGGGTCTGGCCCGGCAATAACGGCTGATGGAACGGTTGGGCAATGAAACCCTGAATGCCGAACCGCCTAGCGGGGGTGGCCGCGGCACTGGTTGATGTTCTCGCTGCCGAAGGTGCCACAGGAATTCACCGGCTCCATGGCCCGGATCGCCGGGTCATAGGGATCGCTTGTTCCCCCAGCGCATCCGCTCACGCCGGCCGCGATGGCGGCGAGAAAAAATGTCAGGACCAACGTGCGCAACGGAAATCCTCCTGCCGGTTGTTCTTGTCTCAGATAGACCGATCTCATGTGCCGGGCAAATCGATGTCCTGTGGCGAACGATGAGTCCTCATCGGCCGCTCGGGCACTGATTGATGTCCTGCGTCCCGCCCGGGCCGCAGGCATTCACCGGCTCGAAGGCGGCGATCGCGCGCGCGTTGGCCGCGCTGTCCGCACCGGTCGTGCAGGCGGAAAGACCGGCCCCGGCCGATGCAAGGGCGAGAATGATGAGCAGCGTGCGCATGGCGCTTTTCCTTGAAGTCGTTGTACGACACGGAGATAGGTCGCGCCGCCCCGTTCGGCCAGCCACGCTTGCGTGAGCTTGGCAGTTAGGAGGGCAGTCCGTCCGCCGAGTAGTTGGCGACAAAATCGCCCTTTGGCGCTATTGGCGTGATGATACCGATCAAATCCCAGCCTGAGCTGCTCCGAAGCCTCGGCCCGGTCAGCCGGCCGACCAGAGCCGCTCATCGAAGCGGAACGGGCGCCGATGCACGATCGACATCGCTGCTGCGGCGGGATGAGCGGGGTTGATGAGGAGATTGGCGCTTTCCTGCACGATAAAGGACGGGACCTTCAGGAGCGGCGTCCGCGCGGCACGTAGCCAATCGTCGCCGAAGGCGCGGGTATCGTCCGGTGCCGTCTCGAGCGTCTCGATTGGACCGCGGCCGGTCTCGATGCCGATGAGCACATAGTCGTCCGGGATAAGATCGGGCGGCAGGTCCAGGTGGACGCGAACTTCGAGGACGGAGAGCGCGGCGGCTTCAGCTGCATAGACCATCGCCCGTCCACGCGAATTCCAGCGGCCGCTATAGAGCCGCGCGCCCGTTCCGGCGAGATCGGCAAAGGGTGCGCGGCAGAGGCGCCAGGCGATCATCGCGTCAGGCAGCGATGCCGTGATCGATCGCGGCGAGCAGCGCCTCGACCTGAAGGACGCCTTCGGACGTATCGAGCAAGGCGAGCGGCGCCTCGCCTGACAGCGCCGATGTCGGGCGCCGCAGCCAGAGCGCGGCCTTCTGCTGCGAGCCGAACGTTTCCTCGGCGGCGGCGATAACGCGCGCCGTCCGCATTAGCCGGTCCGACTGGTCGGCGGTGAGCGTGCCGATCTTGCGGCGGTGCGACAGTGTCTTCCGCGGCAGCACGACGGCGTCGATCTCGGCAAGGCTCATGCGCCCGCTGGAGACCAGATGATCGACGGCGTCTGTGGGCAGTCCGTGGCGGATCGCCGCCACGATCAGGGCGCCGGAGGCATCGACCTCACCGAAGACGGCGGCGCCGCCGACGATATCGAACACATGCTGAGCGGTCATTGCGGCTTTCCTGGCCATATGCAACGAAGATAGGGGCATATGGCCAGGAATCCAAGGCCCGCGCCTAGCTGCAACCGCTCGTATTCCCACACGTATCGCACTTCAGGCAGGTGCCGTTCCGCACCATCGTGAAGTTGCCGCATTCGGTGCAGCTTTCGCCCTCATAGCCTTTCATGCGGGCGATCGCGACCTGTTCGGCGGCCGTGGATTTCGGCTGCTGGGAGGTTGCCGGCTCGACGATGCCGACCGTCGTCTCGATGGTCGTTTCGGTCTCGGTGACGACGTCGCGCTTGAAGGCGACCGCGGCGCCGCCGCTGAGGCCGGATGTGCGCAGAGCCGTCACGACCGAGGCTGCCGTCGCGGGTGCCGTGGCGGCGCCCTTCGATTCGCCGGGGCGCTCGATCAGCTTGAAGCGCTCGGTCTTGCCGCGGACGAGGCCGTGGCTGACCGGGGCCGGACGCGAAGTCGGCTGGTCGCCGCCGCCGAGCGTCGTGGCGTTGTTGTCCTCGGGGACGACATGGGCGAGATCGTTGCGGCCGAGATAGGAAACGGCGAGCTCGCGGAACACATAATCGAGGATCGACGTCGCGTTCTTGATTGCCTCATTGCCAGTGACCATGCCGGCCGGCTCAAAGCGCGTGAACACGAAGGCTTCGACATATTCCTCGAGCGGCACGCCATATTGCAGGCCGAGCGAGATGGCGATGGCGAAATTGTTCATCATCGCGCGGAAGGCGGCGCCTTCCTTGTGCATGTCGATGAAGATCTCGCCGAGGCGTCCGTCGCGATATTCGCCGGTGTGCAGATAGACCTTGTGGCCGCCGACATTCGCCTTCTGGGTGTAGCCCGTGCGGCGATCCGGCATCTTCTCGCGCCGGCGAACCTCGCGCTCGATGATCCGCTCGACGATGCGCTCGGCAATCTGCTCCGCGCGCGCCGCGGCCGGCTTTGCCACCAGCGCCTCGATCGCCTCGTCCGCGTCTTCCTCGTCATCGGCGAGGATCTGCGAATTCAGCGGCTGCGACAGCTTGGAGCCGTCGCGATAGAGCGCGTTTGCCTTCAGTGCCAGTTTCCACGACAGCATATAGGCGCTCTTGGCGTCCTCGACCGTCGCGTCGTTCGGCATGTTGATGGTCTTGGAGATGGCGCCCGAGATGAAGGGCTGCGCCGCCGCCATCATGCGGATATGGCTCTCGACCGAAAGATAGCGCTTGCCGAGCTTGCCGCAGGGATTGGCGCAGTCGAACACCGCATAGTGCTCGAGCTTCAGGTGCGGCGCGCCTTCCAGCGTCATCGCCCCGCAGACATGGATATTGGCGGCCTCGATCTCTTTCCTGGAGAAGCCGAGCGCCGGCAGCATCTCGAAAGCCGGGTCGTTCAGCTGCGCCTCGGTGAAGCCGAGGCCTTCCTTGCAGAATTCCTCGCCGAGCGACCACTTGTTGAAGACGAACTTGATGTCGAAGGCCGAGGCGAGCGTGCCCTCGAGCTTCTCCAGCACTTCGTCGGTGAAGCCCTTGGCCTTGAGGCTGGTGTGGTTGATGCCGGGCGACTGGCGCAGCGAGGCATGGCCGACCGCATAGGCCTCGATCTCGGCGATCTGGTGCTCGGCATAGCCGAGCGTGCGCAGCGCCTCGGGCACGGCGCGGTTGATGATCTTGAAATAGCCGCCACCGGCAAGCTTCTTGAACTTCACCAGCGCGAAGTCCGGCTCGATGCCCGTGGTGTCGCAATCCATGACGAGGCCGATCGTGCCGGTCGGCGCGATCACGGTTGCCTGCGCATTGCGATAGCCATGCTGCTCGCCGAGCGAGAGTGCATCGTCCCAGGCCTTGCGCGCCGCCTCGGCGAGGCGCTGGTCCTTGAGGGAGCCGTGGTCGAGGGGGACGGGGAGGGTGGAGAGGCCCTCATAGCCCTGCGTCACCGCATGGGCGGCGCGGCGATGATTGCGGATGACGCGCAGCATCGGCTCGCGGTTCTTGGCAAAGCCCGGGAACGGCCCAAGCTCCTTGGCCATCTCGGCCGAGGTGGCATAGGCAGTGCCGGTCATGATCGCCGTCAGCGCGCCGCAGATGGCTCGGCCCTCGGTCGAGTCATAGGGAATGCCGGAGGTCATCAGGAGGCCGCCAATATTGGCATAGCCGAGGCCGAGCGTGCGGAACTGATAGGAAAGCTCGGCAATCTCCTTCGACGGGAATTGCGCCATCAGGACCGAGATCTCAAGCACCACCGTCCACAGCCGGCAGGCATGGATATAGCGCTCGACATCGAAGGCGCCATCGGCCCCGCGGAACTGCAGCAGGTTGAGCGAGGCGAGATTGCAGGCCGTGTCGTCGAGGAACATGTATTCCGAGCACGGATTGGAGGCGTTGATGCGCCCCGAGGCCGGGCTGGTATGCCACTCGTTCATCGTCGTGTTGAAATGGAGGCCCGGATCGGCGGAGGCCCAGGCGGCGTGGCCGATCTGTTCCCAGAGCTCGCGCGCCTTCAGCGTCTTCGCGACCTTGCCGTCGGTGCGGCGCATCAGCTTCCAGTCGCCGTCGGTCTCGACGGCGCGCAGGAACTCGTCCGAGATCGAGACGGAGTTGTTCGAGTTCTGGCCGGAGACCGTGAGATAGGCTTCCGAGTCCCAGTCGGTGTCGTAAACCGGAAATTCGATATCCGTGTAGCCCTGCTTGGCGAACTGGATGACGCGCAGGATGTAGTTCTGCGGCACCAGCGCCTTCTTGGCGGCGCGGATCTCGCGCTTCAGCGCGGGGTTCTTGGCCGGATCGAAGCAATCTTCGCCGGAACCCTCGCAATTGATGCAGGCCTTCATGATGGCCTTGAGGTGCTGGGCATTGATCTTGGAGCCGGTCACCAACGCCGCGACCTTCTGCTCCTCATGCACCTTCCAGTTGATGTATTTCTCGATATCAGGATGGTCGGCGTCGACGACGACCATCTTGGCGGCGCGGCGCGTCGTGCCGCCCGACTTGATCGCGCCGGCGGCGCGGTCGCCGATCTTCAGGAAGCTCATCAGGCCGGACGACTTGCCGCCGCCCGAGAGCTTCTCGCCCTCGCCGCGAAGCCGCGAGAAGTTCGAACCGGTGCCCGAGCCATACTTGAAGAGGCGCGCCTCGCGGACCCAGAGGTCCATGATGCCGCCCTCGTTGACGAGATCGTCGGAGACCGACTGGATGAAGCAGGCATGCGGCTGCGGATGCTCGTAGGCGGTCTTCGAGCGGGTCAGCTTCCCGGTCTTGTAGTCGACATAGAAGTGGCCCTGGCTCGGCCCGTCGATGCCATAGGCCCAGTGGAGGCCGGTGTTGAACCATTGCGGCGAGTTCGGCGCGACGCGCTGCGTCGCCAGCATGAAGCGATGCTCGTCGAAGAAGGCCTGCGCGTCCTCCTCGGTGTCGAAATAGCCGCCCTTCCAGCCCCAATAGGTCCAGGTACCGGCAAGACGGTCGAATACCTGGCGCGAATCGGCTTCACCGACATAGCGCTCGGCCTCGGGCAGATCGGCCAACGCCTTCTCGTCGACGACTGAGCGCCACAGGAAGGACGGAACGTCATTCTCCTCGACGCGCTTCAGACGCGCCGGCACGCCGGCCTTGCGGAAATATTTCTGCGCGATGATGTCGCTCGCGACCTGGCTCCAGGTCGACGGAACGGCAATCCCTTCCAGGCGGAACACGACCGAGCCATCCGGATTGCGGATCTCGCTCTTCGTGGTCCGGAACTCGATCCCGGCATAAGCCGACTGACCGCTGGTGGTGAAGCGCCGTTCGATCCGCATCGTCGTCCATCCTCTTGTGCGAGCGCGCTGCTGCCCAGCACGCGCCCACCGGTCCAAGCTCGACCGGCTGCCAACTTGATCAATGACGGAGGAGGGCGGCTGTTACGCCCGCTTCCTTCATATTGTGTGTACCCTACTGCAAGACTCTAAATATAGTGTTGAGGGTCGCCTTTTTCACGCAAAATCGTCTGTGCCAACGCCGACAAAAGCTCCGCCCCGCGCAGAGCATACGCCTGCTCGCGCTTCCAATAAGGTCACAAGTTTGGGGGAACTCAGAACGCGCCGTCCGTCTGGGCACAGCGCCCTTAACGCTTCGGAAGCTATTCCGAGTCCCGCCGGAGCGTCAAGGAATAGTGGTGCCTGAAGCTTGGGCGGCTACATATCGTATTGCACGGCAGGGTGGCAGCGTCGTCCGGTGCATAATGGGGATCATCGGCGGCAAGGTTCGCCGAAGCCGAGACGGGACAAGGGCTTGCCGAACTCGCAGCGATCGGACGGGCTGTGGACGAGCGGTGAAGAACTTGGTCATCGCGCTGTCATGTGCCCGATCGATGTCCACAGTTTCGGCAAAGAGCGACCCGGTTGCCACACCGCCGGCCGAGGCTCGTCAGGACGGTGCAAGTCGTCCGCGGCACGCGGCGCCGCGTCTGTTCGCAAGGCGATGGGAGGTGAACGGTATGCGACCTGCACGCCGGCCGCCGTCGCGCGGCCTTTGCCGTCATCCGCCCAGTGGTCGCCGGCCGATTCGTTCCGCCAGCATGATCGGATAGCCGCTGCACCGTAAGGAGAGGCTCTGATCGAAATGGGTCATCAGCAACTCGGGCGCCATCGGTGCCCAGCCCGTCTGTGGCGGCCGTTCAGCCCTGTCGCTGGCCATGCCGTCGCTCAGCAAGGCGCGTCGCAACGCGCACCATCGTCGTGAGCCGAGCAGGGAGCTTGACGATGCGGGAAGCTGCTACGGCGTCCAGGCGTCGTAGTCGCCGGTGACCCGTGGGCGATGATCGGCGCCGACGATCGAGCCCTTCGGCCGGTAGGCGTAGGGCGTTCCGGTCAGGTTCGGGATATGCGGCTTCTGCCACTCGCGCGGCTTGTAGTCGGCAGAGGGGGGCGGCGTGTTGGTGCGGTGATGCATCCAGCCATGCCAGCCGGTGGGGATCTTCGAGGCCTCGGAATAGCCGTTATAGATCACCCAGCGCCGTTCCGGAGCGCCGCCAGCGGTACGGTCCTTGTCCGGGCAGCGGTAATAGACATTGCCGAACTCATCGCTGCCGACGCGCTCGCCCTTGCGCCAGGTGAAGAACCGCGTGCCGATGGTCTGGCCGTTCCACCAGGTGAACATCTCGGTCAGAAACCAGCCCATATCCGGCACCTTCTTCTCGCAAGGATTTCGACGACTTATGCCGCCCCGCGCCCGCCAAGTCAAAGGGCGAGCCGGACGATCGGCCAACCGTTGCGGCATTGCGCGCATCCGTCGCGCCGCTCTGCGGCTGTCCGGCGCTCAGATCCAGAGAATAATCGCTTACGATTTAATCGTGTGCGATATAAAGGGAGAAGAGCGGATAGCCGCTCACGATTCTCATTCGGAGTGCAGACGATGAAGGTTCTCTACCAGACGGCAGCTACGGCGACGGGCGCCGGGCGCAGCGGGCGGGCGCGCTCGGCTGACGGCGAGCTCGATTTCCAGCTCGTGGTCCCCAAGGAGCTTGGCGGGCCGGGTGGGCCGGGTGCCAATCCGGAAAAGCTGTTCGCCGCTGGATATGCCGCCTGTTTTCTCAGCGCGCTGCAATTCGTCGCCGGCCAGCAGAAGGTGAAGCTCCCGGCCGACACCGCAGTCAGCGCCAAGGTCGGCATCGGTCCGCGCGATGATGGCACCGGCTTCAGCCTCGATGTCGCGCTGGACGTTTCGATCCCCGGCATTGAACAGGCCGCGGCGGAGGACCTCGTCGCACGCGCTCACGCCGTCTGCCCCTATTCCGAGGCCACGCGCGCCAATCTCGACGTCCGCCTGGCTGTCATCGCCGGCTGAACGGAAAAGGGCCCGGCAGTGCCGGGCCCTTTGTTGTCTTGGCCATTCCGCCGGCACGCCGGCGGGACGGGCTCAGCTGCGGCGGCGCCACCAGCCGACGCGCTTCGGCCGCGTGTCTTCTTCAACGGTGTCCGAAACCGGATCGCTCGGCGCGTCCGGCGGCACGACCGATTCGTCAGGCTCCTGCGGGCCTTCGGCTTCCTCGATCGAGTCTTCGTCGATCACGCGGAGATCCGAGCTCTCGTCCTCAGGCTCGTCATCCTCGTCGTCGCCGACTTCCGGCATGTCGAGCTCCGGCTCCTCGTCGATACCGTCGAGCAGCGGCGCCTCATACTCGGCCATGTCGGCGATCGGAACGTCGCGCGCGATCAGGCGCTCACCGGCATCTTCGGGATCGATATCGCGGATGCCTTCAGGCTCGTCCTCGACGAAGCGCGTCGACTGCAGTTCGCCCGTCTCGTCAAGCTCCAGACGCGGCTGATCGTCTTCGAAGGATTGCGGGGCGTCCTCGGACGGCGTTTCCGAATTGGCATCGGCCTCGCCCTCGGCGGCAGCGCCCTCGCCATTCTCACGCCGGCCACGACGACCACCGCGACGGCCACGACGGCGACGCCGCTTGGCCTCGTTCTCGGCGTCGGTGCCTTCACCTTCACCGTCGCCAGCCTCGGCGTCATTGTCGCCTTCGGTCGGCTCGGAGGCGGGAGAGGCAACGGCCTCCTCGCCCTCTTCGCCGTCCTCATGGTCATCCTCGCCATCATGGGCGCCGTCAGCCTGGCCATCGCGCGGGGCGTCGCCGCTCCGCCGACGACGACGGCGCCGACGCTTGCGCCGACCACCGGCATCATCCTGCGCACCCGTCGGCTTCTCGGTCTCGCCTTCGGACTCAGTCTCCTCGCTCTCGACCGGCTCATCGATCTCGACGTCATCATCGGGCTCGATCGAATCGGGCTGCACGATGGCGCGGGCGTCGCGAACCGGCAGCTCGCGCGGGATGACGGGTTCGCCGCGCTCGACCGTGTAATGGGTTGCGGCCGTCACGGCGTCGTCGGCGAGCACCGTGATCGAAATGCCGAAGCTGCCCTCGATCTCGGCCAGATGCGCGCGCTTCTGGTTGAGGATGTAGAGCGCCACCGCCGTGCGGGTGCGAATGATGAGGTCGTGCGTGGCGCCCTTGAGGAGCGTGTCTTCGATCGAACGGAGGACATGCAGCGCCACCGACGCCGGCGCACGGACATGGCCGGTGCCATGGCAATGCGGGCACACCTCCATCGAGCTTTCGACGACGCCGGTGCGGATGCGCTGGCGTGACATCTCCATGAGGCCGAAATGCGAGATCCGGCCGACCTGGATGCGCGCGCGGTCGTTCTTCAGCGCCGTCTTCAGCTTGTTCTCGACGGCGCGGTTGTTCCGCTTCTCCTCCATGTCGATGAAATCGATCACGATGAGACCGGCGAGATCACGCAGGCGAAGCTGGCGGGCGACCTCCTCGGCCGCCTCCAGATTGGTCTGGTAGGCGGTGTCTTCGATATTGTGCTCGCGCGTCGATCGGCCCGAATTGACGTCGATGGCGACGAGCGCTTCGGTCTGGTTGATGACCAGATAGCCGCCGGACTTCAGCGTGACCTGCGGCGAGAACATCGCGTCCAGCTGCGCCTCGATGCCGTAGCGCGCGAAGATCGGCTGCGTCTCGCGATAGGGCTGAACATTCTTGGCATGGCTCGGCATGAGCATGCGCATGAAGTCCTTCGCCTCGCGATAGCCGTCGTCGCCGGCGACGAGCACCTCGTCGATGTCCTTGTTGTAGAGATCGCGGATCGACCGCTTGATCAGGCTGCCTTCCTCATAGACGAGGGTCGGCGCCGCCGAGCGCAGCGTCAGCTCGCGCACATTCTCCCAAAGGCGCAGCAGATATTCGAAGTCGCGCTTGACCTCGGCCTTGGTGCGCGAGGCGCCGGCCGTGCGCAGGATGACGCCCATGCCTTCCGGCACGTCGAGATCCTGGGCAACTTCCTTGAGGCGCTTGCGGTCGGCCGTGTTGGTGATCTTGCGCGAGATGCCGCCGCCACGCGCCGTATTCGGCATCAGGACGGAATAGCGGCCGGCGAGCGAGAGATAGGTGGTGAGAGCAGCGCCCTTGTTGCCGCGCTCTTCCTTGACAACCTGAACGAGCAGCACCTGGCGCCGCTTGATGACTTCCTGGATCTTGTACTGACGAGCGCGAGCGCGCCGACGCTCCGGCAACTCCTCGAGCGCATCCTCGGCGCCGACCGACTCGACGGCGTCCTCGGGGTTCTCTTCCTCTTCGTCGTGGCCGATTTCCTCGACGCTGTGGTCGGAGGCCGGCGCCTCGAGATGAGCGAAGCTGTCGCCGCCATTGTCCTCGGACGCAGGCGCATCATTCTCGTCGGACGATGCCTCGCCAGCGGCAGGCACCGACGTCTCGTTCGCGGATTCCGCCTCTGCTGCAGGCTCCTGGCCTTCGCCGGATGCGCCTTCCGTCGCGGCGTGTTCGCCGTCATGAGGCTCGGCGCCCTCGGCCGGCTCCGACGAAACGCTCTCGCTTCGTGCGCTGGCGGGACGGCTGCGCTGCTGGCGCCGGGACTGCTGGCGAGCGGCGCGCTCGTCAGCCTCGCGCTCTTCCTGCTCTTCCGCCTCGATCAGCGCCTGACGATCGGCGACCGGGATCTGGTAATAATCGGGATGGATTTCCGAGAAGGCGAGGAAGCCGTGGCGGTTGCCGCCATATTCGACAAAGGCCGCCTGAAGCGAGGGTTCGACCCGCGTTACCTTGGCGAGATAGATATTGCCGCGCAGCTGCTTGCGCGATGCGGATTCGAAGTCGAATTCTTCGACCCGGCTGCCGCGAACCACCACGACCCGGGTCTCCTCCGGGTGGGTGGCATCGATGAGCATCTTGTTGGCCATGGCGGAATGTCTCCGTGGCTCCGACGCTCCACGCTGCGGCCGGCGCGTTGCGCCGATGCCGCGCGTGCCGCGCGAGAGCCATCATTGGGGATGAAAATGATTGCGCCGCCCGGGGCCGCACCCATTGACGCTGCCGCGCCGGCAATGGCCGGTTCGAGGGCAGCGGAACGGGGAAGATGCGGCAAAGACATGGGTACGCGCTTCGAGCCTGTTCGTTCTGGCGGCGCGGAAGCCGTGCCGCCGAGGTTCGACCGCAGGCACGGATCGTCCTGAAGCCGCAAGTTGCAGGCCACTCTGGCGCTAAAGGTCACGGGTTCGACCATGCGCGGCGAGGATGCCTGTCCCATCCAACGACCGAGCACCGAACTGATCGCGGAACGCTCAGCCGGCTACCTGGCTCATTGCGCCGGTTCGCCTCGATCGTCCCATCGCATCATGCCGGAGTGCCGCTCTAGGCGACCGTCCGGGCGGAGGATGAATTCCGTAATCCCCTTGTATGGAAGACGGCGAGTCTGTGCAAGACTCTTGACCGCATCGCGGCGGCGGGCTCCGCAGTGCATAATAGGTAGGCAAGGATGGTGCGCGGTCGGCCTTTCCCGGCGAGGGAAGGGCGATGGCGGCCGCGACATCAAAGACTTAATGCGCGGTTAAACAATCCGGCCTAATCGTCTACAGACGGTAAAGATGGGGCAGGGCAGGTGACGATCGAACGAGTGGCATGCTGCTGAAACTGACAACCTTTCCGAGCCGGTGCGTCGCGCCGCTTCTGCGCGCTGCGGCGCTTCTTTTGTTGATTGTCGGGGGTCTTCCGGGCCCGGCCGCGGCGGCTGACACTGGCGATCAGGCCGCACCGACCTTCTCCCTGGTCGCACGCGATGCCAAGGTCGTCGGCGATGGCTCGCGCACGCGGTTCGTCATGGATCTGACGGATACGACGACGTTCGCGGTGTTTCCGCTCGACGAGCCGGACCGGGTCGTCATCGACCTGCCAGGCGTCGGCTTTGCCCTGCCGGAGGGGGCCGGGCATGACGGCAAGGGCCTCGTCACGGCCTTCCGCTTCGGCCAGATCTCAGCCGGCAAGTCGCGTATCGTGCTCGATGTGAATGGGCCGGTCGCGGTCGATAAATCGTTCGTGCTGCCGCCCGCCGACGGCCAGCCGGCAAAGCTCGTGGTCGATCTCGTGCCGACGAGCCGCCAGAGCTTTGCCTCTGCCGTTCGGCTTTATCGCGACAAGGAGCAGCAGGCGGCGGCTGCCAACGCTTTGCCGGTGCCTCCGCCCTCCGATGGACGGCTCCGCGTCGTCATCGATCCTGGGCATGGCGGCATCGATTCGGGCGCCATCGGAAAGTCCGGGACGCTCGAGAAGAATGTCGTCCTCGCTTTCGCGAAGATCGTCGCCAAAAAGCTGGAAGCGAGCGGCCGTTACCAGGTTTTGATGACGCGGTCGGATGACAGCTTCATTTCGCTCGGCGGGCGCGTCGCCTTTGCCCGCAGCCATCACGCCGACCTTTTCGTCTCGATCCACGCCGATTCCTTCTGGGGCGATGATGTCAGGGGAGCGACGATCTACACGCTCTCCGATCGTGCCTCGGACAAGATGGCCGCCCAGATCGCCGAATCTGAAAACAAGTCCGACATCCTCGCCGGCGTCGCCGTCACCGAGGATACGAGCGAGGTCTCCGATATTCTCATCGATCTGGCGAGGCGCGAGACCAAGAATTTCGCGGTCGTCTTTGCGCGCAACATGATCAAGGAATTGAAGCCGAACGTCAGGCTGTTCAAGCATGCGCATCAGCAGGCCGGCTTCATGGTGCTGAAGGCTCCCGACGTGCCGTCTGCCCTCGTCGAGCTGGGCTATCTCTCCAATCAGGAAGACGAGAAGCTGCTGACTTCCGAGGCCTGGTGCGACAAGACGGCTGATGCGATGACGCGTGCTGTCGACAACTATTTCCGCCTGCGCGTCGCTCAGACGACCACCGGCTCGATCGATCCGGCGACGGTCGAGCAGTGATGGGCTGTTGCGGGAACACAACGGCGACGCCCGGCACGTCTCGTTGCCGAGCCGGCGCCCCACAATCTCCACAAATCAACTGGAAGAACGCTTCACGAGGGTCTATCGAAACCGCGTCCGACACTTTGGACGTGGACGCGGGGCAGGGCAGCGATGCCGAAGCCGCGGGATCCGGGCCGGCGGGCTTTCTGATGAAGCGGCAGTTCGCGGAGCGGCAGCTTCCGAGCGACAGAATGGGTTTCTGACCGGGGCGCGCCCATCGGCTCAGCAGAAATGCCGATGAAGGCGAGCCAACGGAGATCGCAAACGACATGTTTCTGCGACTGATCGGCTATTTATTCGGGATTGGCGCTGTGTTCTTCTTGGTGGTTGCAGCAGGCGTGGCCTGGTATGTTTCGGGCCTGACGGGCGGACTTCCATCCGTGGAGGTGCTCGCGAAATACGAGCCGCCGGTGATGACGCGTATCCACGCGGCAGACGGCCAGCTCGTGCAGGAATATGCTCATGAGCGTCGCCTCTATCTGCCGATCCAGGCGATTCCGGATCGCGTGAAGGCTGCCTTCATTTCCGCCGAAGACAAGAATTTCTACCAGCATTCGGGTCTCGACTATGTCGGGATCATGCGCGCCGGCCTGCAGAACGTTGCAGCGCTGTCCTCCAACGGCCGCATGATCGGCGCTTCGACCATCACGCAGCAGGTCGCCAAGAACTTCCTTCTGACCAACGAGCGCACCATCGATCGCAAGATCAAGGAAGCGATCCTGTCGCTGCGCATCGAGCAGGCCAATTCCAAGGACAAGATCCTCGAGCTCTATTTGAATGAGATCTTCCTCGGCCTCGGTTCTTATGGCGTCGCCGCCGCATCGCTCAGCTATTTCGACAAGTCGGTGCATGAGCTGACGCTGGCTGAAGCCGCCTATCTCGCCGCGCTGCCCAAGGGCCCGAACAACTACAATCCCTTCCGCTATCCCGAGCGCGCGATCGAGCGACGCAACTGGGTCATCGACCGCATGGTCGAGAACGGCTATGCGACGGCCGACGAGGGCGAGGCCGCCAAGGCTCAGCCGCTCGGCGTCAAGACGCGCATCGCGAGCCCGCATATCTTCGCCGCCGATTATTACGTCGAGGAAGTGCGTCGCCAGCTGATGCAGATCTATGGCGAAAAGGCGCTTTATGATGGCGGCCTGTCGGTGCGCACCTCGCTCGATCCGGCCCTGCAGGTCATGGCGCGGCAGTCGTTGATGAACGGCCTCGTCTCGTTCGACGAGGAACGTGGCTGGCGCGGCCCGGTGAAAAACCTGCCCCTCGGCGACGATTGGGGCACGGCCGTGGGCTCGGTCGCGGCGCTCTCCGACGTCTATGAATGGCGCCTTGCCATCGTCACCGCGGTCAACAAGACCGAAGCCGAAATCGGCCTGCAGCCGGGACGCAGCGAGACAGGCAAGCTCCTCGCCGAACGCGAGACCGGCGTCATCCCGGCCGACGAGATGAAGTGGGCGTTGCGCGGCAAGCGCTCGGTCGACAGCGTTCTGAAGGTCGGCGACGTCGTCTATGTCGAGCCGGCCGACGGCAAGCCCGGCGCTTATCGCCTGCACCAGGTTCCCGAGATCGAGGGCGCCATGGTGGTGATGGACCCTCATACCGGCCGCGTGCTGGCGATGGACGGCGGCTTTTCCTATGCCGAAAGCGAGTTCAACCGCGCGACGCAGGCGCTGCGCCAGCCGGGCTCCTCGTTCAAGCCGTTCGTCTATGCCGCCGCGCTCGATAATGGCTACACGCCGTCCTCGGTGGTGCTCGACGCGCCGATCGAGATCGATCCGGGCTTCGGCCAGCCGATGTGGCGGCCGGAAAATTACGCGCAGAAATTCTACGGTCCCTCGACGCTGCGCACCGGCATCGAGCAATCGCGAAACGTCATGACCGTTCGCCTCGCGCAGGACATGGGCATGCCGCTGGTCGCCGAATACGCCAAGCGTTTCGGCGTCTATGACAATCTCGGGCCGTATCTGCCGAATGCGCTCGGCGCCACCGAAACCACCGTGATGCGGATGGTCGCCGGCTATTCCGTGTTCGCCAATGGCGGCCGGCAGGTCAAGCCGACGCTGATCGACCGCATCCAGGATCGCTTCGGCAAGACCATCTTCAAGCATGAAGAGCGGGTCTGCGATGGCTGCGATGCCGATAGCTGGAACAATCAGGACGAACCCGTCGTCACCGACAATCGCGAGCAGGTGCTCGATCCCATGACCGCCTACCAGGTCACGTCGATGCTGGAAGGCGTGGTCCAGCGCGGCACCGCGACGGTGGTCAAGCAGGTCGGCAAGCCGATCGCCGGCAAGACTGGTACGTCGAACGACTACAAGGACGCATGGTTCATCGGCTATTCGCCCGATCTCGTCGTCGGCGTCTTCATCGGCTATGACAATCCGCGCCCAATGGGTCGGGGCATGACCGGCGGCGAAGTGGCCGCACCGATCGCGACCGAGTTCTTCAAGCTTGCCCTCGCCGACAAGCCGGCAATCCCGTTCCGTATGCCGGAAGGCCTGACGCTCGTTTCGATCGATCGCCGGACGGGCATGCGAGCACCGCCTGATGCGCCGGGCACGATCATGGAAGCGTTCAAGCCGGGCACGGGTCCCGCCGATACCTATTCGGTCATCGGCTCCTCGGATGGCGGCACGGTTTCGAGCGAATCCGACCGCGCCATCATGTCCGGTACGGGCGGGCTCTACTAAGGCAGCGATCACGCGCGGGAAGGGTCCATGAAGGCGGTTCTTGTCTCATGGCCCTTCTGGGCATTCCTCTCCGCAGTCTTCGCCGCCATGACGGCGATCTTCGCCAAGATAGGCGTGGAGAATGTCGGCTCGGATTTCGCGACCTTCATCCGCACGATCGTGATCCTGCTGACGGTTGGGTTCATCCTGACCGCGACCGGCCAGTGGCAGCCATTCGGCACCGTGTCGACGCGGAGCTATGCCTTTCTGGTTCTCTCGGGCCTCGCGACCGGCGCCTCGTGGCTTTGCTATTTCCGCGCATTGAAGCTCGGCGACGCGGCCCGCGTCGCGCCCGTCGACAAGCTCAGCGTTGTGCTGGTCGCGATTGCTGGAGTGGTGCTGCTCGGCGAGCGGCTTTCGCCACGCAACTGGCTCGGCATTCTGCTGATCGCGACAGGCTCGGTACTGGTCGCCCTGCGGTAAGGATGCCGCAGGGGGCATTGCCGGAAATTCACTTGACCTAACAGCCACTTTGGCGCACCCAGCTTGGCTGTACGGCCCCTGTTCCGGGGCCGTCGATCTGAACCCGCAGGACAAAATGCCAAGCGACAGTCGAAGTCGATTGAGTTTGCCGCCCGTGGCCCGCACGGCCTGATCGCGCGTTCGATCGGCTCACCGTGACCGGCCCGGCGGCCGGTCGCAATGAGGTGAGTCATGGAAGAAATCAACGCCCTCCGCGGCGCGGATGCGCAGGACGTCGTGCTCGATTTTCGGCACGGCCATGTTGCAGATGTCGTCGAACATCTGAACGATCAGGAACCCGAGGAGGCCGCGTCCGTTCTGGCGGGCCTTCCCGATGATCGGGCGGTCGAACTGCTCGATCAGCCCGAATTCGACGATGCCGCCGATGTCGTCTCCAGCATGCCGCTCGACCGGGCGGCCAAGCTGTTGTCCGGCATGTCGGCCGATCGCGCGACCGATCTCCTCGGCGAGATCGAGGAGCCGCAACGCTCCCGGCTGATCGCCCGTCTCGACCATGAGACGCGTGCTGCCGTCGCGCGTCTCGCAGGCTATCCCGAGGGCAGCGCCGGCGCGATCATGACGACCGAGGTCGTAAGCGTGCCGGCCGACTGGACGGTCGCCGCGACGCTCAACTACATCCGCCAGGTCGAGAAGAGCCGCGAGACGATCTACACGATCTGCCTGCTGCACCCTGAAACCGGGGCGTTGCTGCAGACCGCGACGCTGCGCAGGTTGATCACCAGCGAGCCCTCTGCGCTGGTGTTGACGGCCGCGCGTCACAGCCGTCCGATCACGGTGTCCCCGACTACGGACCAGGAGGAAGCGGCGCGCCTCTTCTCGAAGTATGACCTTCTCGCCGTTCCGGTCGTTGACGAGCGACGCCATGTCGTCGGCATCGTCACGGTCGACGACATCATCGACGCCATCTTCCAGGAGACCACCGAGGATGTGCAGAAGTTCGGCGGCATGGAGGCGCTGGACGAGCCCTATATGGAAATCAGTTTCCTGAAGATGATGAAGAAGCGCGCCGGCTGGCTTTCGGCGCTGTTCATCGGCGAGATGCTGACGGCGACGGCGATGCAGCACTTCGAAACGGAACTCGAAAAGGCGATCGTGCTGACGCTGTTCATCCCGCTGATCATGAGCTCGGGCGGCAATTCCGGTTCGCAGGCGACATCGCTGATCATCCGTGCGTTGGCGCTCGGCGAGATCCGGCTGCGCGACTGGTGGCGGGTCGCGCTCCGGGAGTTGCCGAGCGGTCTTTCACTCGGCCTCGTTCTCGGAACGCTCGGCTTTGTCCGCATCACGGCCTGGCAGATGCTCGGGCTGCACGACTATGGGCAGTTCTGGTTTCTGGTCGCGCTCACCGTCGGCGCCGGCTTGGTCGGCATCGTCACTTTCGGTTCGATGACAGGATCGATGCTGCCCTTTGTGCTGAAGCGCCTCGGCTTCGATCCGGCCAGCGCCTCGGCGCCCTTCGTCGCGACCCTCGTCGACGTCACCGGCCTTGTGATCTATTTCACGATTGCCTCGGTGATCCTGCATGGGACGTTGCTTTAGGCCGAGTGGAAGGCCATTCGGGCAGTCGGAGACGATGACTGAGCAGCAAAGTGACATTCGGACGGCCGCCCTCGCGGCCGCCGAAACCATCCTTGCGGAGCGATATCCGACGGCGCGCTTCGGTCTCGCCGCTGGGTCGATCATGCGTGGCGAGGGCGTCGCGGGATCGGATATCGATCTCGTCGTGATCTTTGAGCATCTCGACGCGGCTTGGCGGGAGTCGTTTGTCGCCCACGGTTTCCCCGTCGAGGCGTTCGTGCACGACAGCGAGACGCTGGACTGGTTCATCAATGGCGATGTTGCGAGCGGGCGGCCGGCGATTGTTCAGATGATCGCTGAAGGGATAGTCCTTGGCGGCGACCGACAGGGCGCGGGGGAGGCGAAGCGGAGGGCTGCGGCTCTTCTCGCCCTCGGCCCGCCACCGCTCGATGGTGAACGGCTGGACAAGCTGCGCTACGTCATCACCGACCTCTGCGACGACATCCGCGCGATACGGCCCGCTACGGAGGTGCGCGCCATCGCCGCCGCGCTATACCAGCCCATAGCGGACCTGATCCTGCTTGGGCGCGGTCGCTGGACCGGCAGTGGGAAATGGGCGCCCCGCCTGATCGCGAGGATGGATCAGCCGCTGGCGGACGCGTTTGACAGCGCCTTTCACGACATCGCGGATGGCAGGCCGGAAGCTTTGTTGGCGCTGGCGACGAGCGAACTCGCTCGCCACGGCGGGCCGCTTTTCGATGGATATCGGAGCGCGGCGCCAGCAACCGCGCGTCGCCCTGGCGCGACTACTTCTTGACCAATTCGATGATGTCAAAGGTCGATTCGACCTTCGGCAGTGGCAGTTCGAGCCGATAGCGCTTGGCCCCGGCTTTCACGAAAGTGCCGACGATGTCGCGTTCTGGATCGGATTTATAGGCGCGGGGCTTCTCATCGGCGTAGTGGCCGGCGCCATAGAAGACGAGACGCTTCTCGCTGTCGTCGATGAAATGGCCGGAAAGGCGCTGCGAGCCGCTCGTCTTGACGAGGCGGTAGCCGATATCGTCCTCGTCGATCCGGCATTTGAACCAGCCATAGACGGTGAGCGGCAGGTTGCCGCCGAGCTTGATGGTTCGGCACCGATAGGTGCCACGGATATCGACGCCGAGGATCGGCTCCGGTCCGCCGGCAAGCACCGCATCGAGCGCCGCAAGATCAGCCTTGCTGCCGACGGCCCGGGCTTCGGCGAGCGCGTCGCTCCGCGCCTTGTCGAAGGAGGCAAGCCGCGTCTTGTCGGCCGATGTCAGCGTGCGATCGGCCAGCGTGCCGTCCGCATGGGCGGCGGGGATGGCCGCCAACAGCAACAATGCGGCGAGCGATGCCCTGGCGCGATGATTTGCCGGGTGAGCTTTTGCGTCGGGATTGGTCATGCGCGCCTCTCAGGTTTACAGGCGGGAAGGGCGCAACTATGGTCGCGCCAACTATGGTCGCGCCACGCTGCGGGGCGAGCCCCGCCCCTTACCATCACGAGCTGGATTGCTAGCATATGCGAGCCGAGATCGAGACGATCGTCGACGAAATCAAGCAGGGCATAACCCTGCTGAGGAGGCATCTTTGACTGGGATCGTGCCAAGCGTCGCCTGCTCGAACTGAACGCCCTTTCTGAGACGCCGACCTTCTGGGACGATCCCCAGAAGGCGCAGAAGCTGATGCGCGAGCGCCAGAATCTCGAGGACGGGATCAAGGCGGTCGAGGCCAGCGAGCGTGATCTGGCCGACAATCTGGAGCTGATCGAGCTTGGCGAGGCCGAGGGTGATGCCTCGATCGTCGCCGAGGCCGAGAAGGCGATCTTCGCCTTGAAGGACGAGGTGCGCCGCCGGCAGATCAACTCGATGCTGTCGGGCGAGGCCGATGGCAACGACACCTATGTCGAGGTGCATGCCGGCGCCGGCGGCACCGAGAGCCAGGACTGGGCCAACATGCTGCTGCGCATGTATACCCGCTGGGCAGAGCGCACTGGCAAGAAGGTCGAACTGCTTGAAGTCCATGACGGCGAAGAGGCCGGCATCAAGTCGGCGACCATCCTGGTCAAGGGCGAGCAGTCCTATGGTTGGCTGAAGACCGAATCGGGCGTCCATCGCCTGGTTCGCATCTCGCCCTATGACAGCAGCGCGCGCCGGCACACATCGTTCGCCAGCATCTGGGTCTATCCGGTCGTCGATGATTCGATCGATATCGAGATCAACGAGAGCGATTGCCGCATCGATACCTATCGTGCTCAGGGTGCGGGCGGCCAGCACATCAACACGACCGACTCGGCGGTGCGCATCACGCATATGCCGTCCGGTATCGTCGTGCAGTGCCAGAACGAGCGCTCGCAGCACAAGAACCGGGCCGCGGCGTGGGACATGCTGCGCGCTCGTCTTTACGAGGCGGAGCTGGAGCGCCGCGAGGCGGCGGCCATGGCGACCGAGTCCACCAAGAAGGACATCGGTTGGGGCCACCAGATCCGTTCCTATGTGCTGCAGCCCTACCAGCTCGTGAAGGATCTGCGTACGGGTGTCGAGAGCACGGATCCTCAGACCGTCCTCAACGGCGATCTCAACGCCTTCATGGAAGCAGCCCTCGCGCAGCGCCTCGGCGGGACAGAGGTCGAGGTCTCCGACATCGACTGATCGTTTGGGCGGCCGCCGGTTGCCGGCGGCCTTCCACTTCAGGGCGTCAGCCAGTCGGCGAGGGGGCGGTTCACGGCGTCAGGCTGAGCGAGCGTCGAGGCATGGCTCGCTGCGCGGCAGCGTAGCCCGCCGCGCCGCGCTGAAATGCCGAGCCCAGAGCCCCGGACGTATTGACGTTCCGGATTCACGTCGCGTCACGATTTCCGCTTCTGTCATTGCCGGGCTTGATCCGGCAATCCAGTCTTTGGGCGGTGTCCGGTGCCGGAGAACTTGTCGCTGACCGGCTCGACTGATTGAGCGACGAGCGAGCCTTGCGCGATGTGCGAAAGGAAGTCTGGATTGCCGGGTCAAGCCCGGCAATGACAGAAGAGAGAGAAGTGGCGGGACGTCACTCTTGAATGTCCGGCCGCCTAGAGCAGCCGCGCCATTTCCCGTCCCGGCACAATATAAGTCATCGGATCGATCGGCTTGCCGTTGATGCGGATCTCGTAGTGGAGATGTGATCCCGTCGACCGGCCGGTCGAGCCGACTTTGCCGATCTCCTGGCCTTCAGCCACCTTCTGCCCGACCTTGACCTTGATCGCCGAGAGATGACCGTAGCGGGTCACGATGCCATTGCCGTGATCGATGTCGACCATGTTGCCATAGCCGCCTTCCCAGCCTGCCGCGATGATGGTGCCGCCAAGCGCCGCCGGCGCCGAGTAGCCCGTCGGTGCGCGGAAATCGACCCCGGTATGCATGGCAGGGCGGCCGAGAAACGGGTCGGTCCGGGCGCCGAAGCCGCTGGAGATCGGCGCATTGGCGAGCGGTGCGTCCCAAGGCAGCGAGAGAGCTATACGGCGGGTGGCGGCGAGGCGGTCGAGCTCGGCGCTCAGCGTCTTCACGCCGAGGGCGAAGCGGGCCGGACTCTGATCGTCGGGCAGCGGCACGAAGGGCCCGCCGACGGCATCGTCATCGCCGCGGCCGCCCGGCGCCTTGCGCCCGACGCGCTTCAATACGGCAGCGATGCGATCGGCGCGCGAGGCGACCGACCGGGTCAGTCCGGCCACCGTCGCTTCCTGTGCCTTCTCCATCGCGTCGACGTCGGTCTCGATCTTGGCGATGCGCGCGACATCCGCCGGCTTCAGATGGCCGCCGGCGACGCTGGCGAGTTGGACCTGTGGCCGCGCAACGGCAGTCGCGCTGGCGCTCGGACCATTGCCCTTCTTCTTGGGACGCGGCGTCGCAGCCGGGACTTTCACGTCGAAACCGGCGCGCTTGGCCGCGTCGGTGATCCGCGCCAGCAGGTCCTGCCGCTTGGCGAGTTGTTCCTGGCGGTCGAGAACACGGCCGACAGCCTGCTCGACGGTGGATTTGTCGATCTGCTGACGTTCGGTGAGGCGATCCATTTCGCTCTTGAGATCGGCCAGCTTGTTCTCGTAATCGTGCGAAAGCTTGGCTTTCAGCTCCGCCTCGCGACGATGGCGGATGACGGTCTCCATCGCCTGGCGCAATACGGCTTCGTCGGCTTCGCTGAAGATCGGAGCCTTCTCGTCGCCGAGATAGAGCGCGACGCCGCCGGCGGAAAGGCCGACCAGCAAGAGGAGGCCGAGCCCGATCAGCGCGACAAGGCGGCGGCTGACATGCACGGCGTGCAGGATGTCGCCATGGGCGACGATGACGCGCGTTCCGGCTCTGGCTGGCTTCTGACGCGGAGCCGGACGCCGCTTCGCTGCTGGGCGGCCCGAGGACGGCACAGGGGAATGCGATGGCTGGCGGTGGGCAGTCTGCATGGCGTCGGTTCAACCTGGCGCGTAATAGGAAGGGAGGCCGCCGGAAGGTGGCAGCCCGCACCCCACTACAGACTCGGCAGGGTTAATCCTCTGTTACGTGTCTGCATAAAAAGCCGAAGGTTTGGGGATGGAAACGGCTGTCGGCCAGGCCGGACGGTCGCGAAGCGGCGGGATGGCGGGGCTTTCGGCATAAGGCTTTGGGCGGCCGCCCCTGTGAATCATGGGGAAGGTGTGCAGGCTGTGCGGCGCATCGGCGCTACAGCAGCCGCGTCATTTCCTTGCCGGCGATCAGGAAACGCATCGGATCGATCGCCTCGCCATCGACACGGATTTCGTAATGGAGATGCGGGCCGGTCGAGCGCCCGGTCGAGCCGACCCGGCCGATCCTGCCGCCGGCCGCGACCTGGTCGCCGATCTGCACCGAGATCGAATCGAGATGGCCGTAACGGGTGACCACGCCATTGCCGTGGTCGATATCGACCATGTTGCCATAGCCGCCATTCCACTCCGCCGCGATCACCCGCCCGGCAGCGACGGCTCGGGCAGGATAGTTGCGCGGCGCGCGAAAATCGATCCCGGTATGCATGGCGGGCCGGCCGAGGAAGGGATCGACACGCGCTCCGAACCCACTGGAGATCGGCGCATTGGCGATCGGCTGGCTCCATGGCAGCGAGAGCGCCACCTTGCGGACGGTGGCGAGGCGCTCGAGCTCGGCCGAGAGCACGGCAACGCCGCTGGCGAAGCGGTCAGGCTCAGTTGCCATGGGCAGGGGAACGAACGGCCCGCCGACATCGTCTTCGACAGCGGGCCGCGGCATCTTGCGCCCGACGCGCTTCAGGAGCGCCGAAATCCGGTCGGCACGGGTCGTCACGCCGCTGGCAAGCTCCGTGACGGTCGCATCCTGCGCCGTCTCCATGGCGGCGATGTTGGTCTCGATCGAGGCAATGCGGTCCGTGCCGGGCAGAGGGGCGAGGGGATCGCGGGCCGTGGCGCCGGACGCGCTTGCGAGACTCACCTTTGGGATGGCGATGGTGTCGGCGCTGGCCTGCTTGCCGTCCCTGCGCAGCGGCGGCGGCGGCGGGGTGACATCGAAACCGGCCCGGCGCGCCGCCTCGGTCAGCCGTGCGAGCATGTCCTGTCGTTGGCCAAGTTCGTCCTGCCGATCGAGCAATTGTTCGACCTTCTGCTCGACGGTCGCGTGATCGACCAGCCGCCGCGAGGTGATGCGCTCGATCTCGTTGCGGAGGGCCGAAATGCGATCCTCGTAGGTTTCGCGAAGCACCGCCTCGCCGCCTGAGTCCCGGCGCAGCCAGTCGTCGCGGAAAACGAGATAGGCGGTGGAGGCAAAATAGAAGACCGAGAAGAGCACGAAGCAGGCGCCAGCCAATGCCATCAGCCGAGGGTTGAAGTGGATCGCCTGCAGGCGATCGCCGCGCGCGATGATGATGCGCGTCTCGGATTTCTGCGTCTTGTTTCCGGGTTCTCGACGAGGCGGGGGCCGGGAATCCGGGGTGGGAGCCGGCCGGATTCGCGAAGCTCTGGCATTCGGCAGCATGGGCGCTTCAACCTGGCGATGGTGACCGCGTCCGGCGCTTTGGGTCGCCGGTTCATCGCCGATTAGAAAGCGTTAAGGTTAAGCCTTGGTTACCCCGGCGTCCGCCGTTACACGTCAAGCGCGCGGACGAGCGGGCGATAGAAGCCCGGGGTCATGCCGGCTTCCGAACGGGCCGCATCGTTGAAGGGCGGCTTCAGCGGACCGCGGAAATGCTTGATCACCAGCTTGCGGAAGGTCGGCTCGGGCGCAAGCCCATGGCGGTCGCAAAGGAAGCGGAACCATTTGCAGCCGAAGGCGACATGGCGCCGCTCGTCGCGATAGATGATCTCGAGGATCCCGGCGCCGGCTTCGTCGCCCTGTTCCGCCAGCTTGCCGATCAAGGGCGGCGTGACGTCGAGGCCGCGCGCTTCCAGTACCAGTGGCAGGACGGCGAGGCGGGCCATCAGGTCATGACCGGTCTCCTGCGTCGCTTGCCAGAGCCCGTCATGAGCGGGCAGGTCGCCATAGGCGGCGCCAAGCGCACGGAGATGGTCGGCAAGCAGGGAGAAGTGCTTTGCCTCCTCGAGGCCGACCTGAACCCAATTGTCAAAGAACGAGCGTGGCATCGGCACGCGCGCGAAGCGGCCGACGAGATCCCAGGTGAGGTCGACCGCGTTGAGCTCGATATGGGCAAGCGAGTGAATGAGCGCCGTGCGGCCATGAGCCGACGCGACCGATCGCTTCGGCAGCGCCCGTGGCGGCACCAGCAGCGGCCGCTCCGGGCGGCCCGGCCGCTCCGGCATCGGCCGATCCTCGGCGCCGCGCAGCGAAAGGCGCCTTCCGAACCAGCCCTTGGCTGCCGCGAAGGCGATGTCGACCTTCTCGTCGAGATCCGCGGTTGCGACGATCCGGGCCGAGGCATCGGCAAGGCTGGCGAACGTTGCGGCCATCGTCAGAGCGCTTTCGCTGCGGCTAGTACCTCGGCGACATGGCCTTTCACCCGGAGTTTCGGCCAGATTCGGGCAATGCGACCCTCGGCGTCGATCAGGAACGTGGTGCGCACGACGCCCATATAGGTTCGGCCATACATCTGCTTCTCCTGCCAGACACCATAGGCCTGGACGACATCCCTGGTCTCGTCCGAGGCGAGCGCGACCCTGAGGCCGCGCTTCTGCCTGAACTTTTCGTGTGACTGCACCGAATCGGGCGAGATGCCGAGGATCGCCGTTCCGGCCGCTTCGAAATCGTCTCTCGCCGCTGTGAAGTCCAGCGCTTCGGTGGTGCAAGTCGGCGTGTCGTCGCCCGGATAAAAGAAGATCACGAGCTTTCGGCCGCGAAAGGCAGATAGCGCTACGGAACCGCCGCTATCGGTGGGGAGTTCGAACGAAGGGGCGTTGTCACCCGGGACGAGCTGGCCCATGCTTGCCTTCCTTTTGTCGGGTTTGTCTGGCCTCAGAAACAGAAAACGGGAATAGGTTACAAGGCATGTTGAGCCGGTCGCCCCGTGAATTGCGCGGATGGGCCCCGCATATGGCATATGCCGCCGGATCTGTGGCCAGCCTGGCCGCGGCACCGTCTGCTATCGTCACGACAGAGGGTTTTGAGGCCTGACAACGCGGCTCGACCAGTTTCCCTCGGCGCGGGCGCATCGACCGCTCGTTGCCAAGGGGCCGACACGCCGGCGCGGCTGGCTCGCCGTCCTGTTGCGTGTTGCGAGCACGCTGGCTCTTCTGCTCATCGTGCTGCTCGGCGCGGTGGCCTTCATCCTTGCCTCGGGTCCGGTCGAGCTCGACGTGCTCCGCAACCGCATCGCCGAGACGATCAGCCATCAACTCGGCCCCGATTATGACGTCAGCGTCGGCGCCGCCCTGATAGATGTCGATCCGGTCATGGGCCTGATGGCCCGCATCGACAACATCAAGGTCGACGACCGCGGCCGCTCATCCGTGGCGCATATCCCGACATTGCGTTTCGGCATTGATCCTCTGTCATTGCTGCGCCTGCGCCTCGACATCACGCAGGTCGAAGTCACCGACCCCGATATCTCGCTGGTGCGGGGCGGCGACGGGCGCATCTATCTCGGAACGGCGGAACACGCTGCACCGGCCGCGCCCGATGCGACGCCCACAGCCGCCGCTCCGGCCGAAGGCGCCGTCCCAGCCGCGCAGCCGCCGGCCCTCGACGCCATCGATGGCGGCTTCCCTGATCTCTTTACCGCGCTGCACATCATGAATGGTGGACTGGAGCCGGCCATCGACGCAGCGATCGCCCGTAACTTCCAGCGCCTCAACGTCGACGCCGGCACGATTCACATCTGGGACGCCAAGAAACTGCAGCAGCGCGTCTTCCCCCATACCGATCTTTTGCTCAACCTCGATCCGGGCGGGACGATCAAGGCGACATTCGCGACATCGGGCTATTCGGGCCGCTGGGGCATCATCGGCGAGCGCTCGCTGGATCAGAAGACCGGCGACCGGAATCTCACGCTGTCGTTCTCGCAATTGACGCTCGCCGACATCGAGCCGAATTTCGGCCGGCCGGAAAGTCTGATCGTCTCCGACATTCCCCTGTTCGGGCGCGCGACCGTCGTGCTCGGCGCCGATGGCGACGTCAAGGACGCGCAGCTCCGGTTCGATCTCGGCGCAGGCAAATTCGTCTCGGGCTTTGGCAAGGACACGGTGCTGCTCGACGAGGCGACCATCCGCGTCCATTGGGACATCGCCCGCCGCAGCCTCGTCCTCGAACCCTCCAACTTCCAGTTCGGCCCGACCTCGGCGGTTCTGACCGGCGCGATCAAGCCGCTCAGCGACAAATCCGACGGTCGCTACAGCTTCGAATTCGAAACGCGCGGCGCGATGCTGGCGAGCGACACCAACTCGCCGCCGATCGTCGCCGATCGCATCGCGCTCGTCGGGACGGCGGATTTCCCGGGCAAGCGCATCGACATCAAGGACTTCGACATCACAACTCCTGTCGGGTCCGTCGCCGCAGCGGGAACGCTCGGGCTCGAAGGGGCGACGCCATCGCTGGCGCTCTCCGCATCGTTCACGCCGATGTCGATTTCGACCGTGAAGCAGATCTGGCCGCCGACACTCGCGGGACCGGCACGCAAATGGGTGCTGGATCATGTGACCGACGGCCGTGTTTCCTCGGCGCATTTCGAGGCAGCAGTGCCCGGCGGCGTGTTGTGGACCGGCGAGCGCGTCACGATGCCCGAGAACTACATGCGCCTCGATGCTCGCCTCGAAGGCGTCAGTTTCAGCACGGTCGGCACGATCCCGACGATCACCAATGTCAGCGGCAATGCGGTGGTCGCCGGCTCGACCTTCGGAATCGATATCGACAAGGGAACGATCACCGCGCCGTCCGGCAAGGCGGTCGACATCACCGCCGGTATCTTTGCGGTCCCCAACACCGCCGTTGCCAATGCCGAGAGCCGGATCGAGACGCAATTCGAGGGCGATGTCGGCGCCATCGCGGAGATCGCCAATTCCGAGCCGATGCGCGCAATGTCGCGAAACGGCATCGATCCGGCCAATCTCTCCGGCGACGGAAGCGGCAGCCTGTCGATCACCATGCCGCTGAAGCCCGGATTGCTGCCGAGCGACATCAAGTGGCGAGCGACCCTCGACACCACCGATTTCGCGAGCGCTGCGCCGATCGATGGCCGCATCATCAAGAGTGGCGCCTTTGCCATGGTGGCGAGTGCCGACGCCTTCTCCATCAACGGCAAGGCGACGATCAACGGCGTGCCGGCCACGATCGACCTGACGCAGCCGCTGCGGACTGGCGAGGGCGACAGCGAGGCCGCGCGGCGCAGCGTTCAGCTCGTGCTTGATGCCGATGCCCGCAAGCGTCTCGGCATTGGCCTCGACAGCATGCTCGGCGGCACAGTCGGCGCCTCGATCACCGATCTCGGCGACGGCCGCAAAGGACAGCATTACGAATTCGACCTGAAGCAGGCGCGGCTCGTCCTGCAGGCGCTCGGCTGGACCAAGGGTATCGGCGTTCCCGCCAAGCTTGTCTTCGACATGGTGCCCCGCCCCGAAGGGGGCTTCCTCATTGAGGATATGGTCGCGACCGGCGAGGGCTTCGGCTTCCGCGGCAAGGCGATGCTCGATGCGAAATACGGGCTCGTGTCTGCAGATGTCGAGCGTTTCGCCCTGCGCAAGGGCGATCAGATATCGGTATCGCTGCTCCGCAAGGGCGATGGCTACCAGATCACGGCGCGGGGCGCTTCCTTTGATGCGCGCGGACTGATCGCCCAGTTGAAGGCGAACACGCCGGGCGCCGACGAGGGCGCGGCGTCGCTGTCGATCGACGCCAAGATCGACAGCATCACCGGCTTTGGCCAGGTCACGCTCTCGAACAGCGCCGTTCTCGTTTCGACGAATGGAGGCGCGGTCGGCAAGGCAAGCCTCAAGGGGGCGTTGCCTGGAGGTGGTGTCGCGATGGTTTACAACGACAGCGGTTCGTCGGGCGCGAGCCTCGACCTCCAGTCCGCCGATGCCGGCAATCTCTTCAGTTTCGTCGATCTCTACCGTCGCATCAGCGGCGGCAAGCTCCGCCTTTCAGGCCAGCGCAGCGGGGCCAAGGGGCCGTTCTCGGGCGTGTTCGATGTCGCGAGCTTCACGATCGTCGAAGAAGCGTCGATGCGAAAGCTCGTCTCGGCGTCGACGGGGACAGGCGAGAATGTCCAGCCGAGCGGCCTTGATCCCGATCATGTGCCTTTCGACAGAATGCGCCTCGACTACACCAAGCGCGGCTCGCTGATCGTCATCGAGGATGCCGTGTTGCGCGGCGCTACTGTTGGCGCGACGCTCAACGGCACGATCGACCTCGCCAAGCAGATGATCTCCCTCGCGGGAACCTACCTGCCGGCCTATGCAGTCAACAATCTGTTCGGCCGCTTGCCGCTGATCGGCCTCGCCCTCGGCGGCGGCAGCCAAGGCGGCCTGTTCGGCGTCACGTTCAAGGTCGAAGGACCGATCTCCGGCCCGAGCCTCACCGTCAATCCGCTGTCGATGATCACGCCAGGCATCTTCCGCAAGATCTTCGAATTCCCGGTCAACTGACCCCGTGCTCGTTTCAAGGCTTCACCGGGTGTATCCATTCCGAGGCGCGCAAGTTTCCGCTGCGCTTCGGAGGGAAATCATGAGTACCAACGACGCTGTCTTCGCGGGTGCTATTCCTGATCTCTATGACCGTTTCCTGGTCCCGTTGATCTTTGAGATTTATGCGGAGGATCTCGCCGATCGTATCGCCGCGATGCGCCCAAAGAGCCTGCTCGAGGTGGCGGCGGGAACCGGCGCGCTGACCCGAGCTCTCGCGGCTCGTCTTCCGCCCGATACGACGATCATCGCCACCGATCTCAATCAGCCAATGCTCGATCGCGCGATTGCGCAGCAGTCCGACGATCCGCGCATCACGTTCCAGATCGCCGATGCCGAGGCCTTGCCGTTCGACGGTGGCCGGTTCGATGTCGTCGCCTGCCAGTTTGGCGTGATGTTCTTTCCCGACAAGGTGAAGGCCTACCGGGAGGCCCTCCGGTTGCTTCGCCCACAAGGGCGATATGTCTTCAATGTGTGGGACGCACTGCCGGCCAATGTGTTCGCCGACACGGTGTCGACGGCGCTTGCAGAGATGTTCCCCGAGGATCCGCCACTCTTCATGGCGCGCACGCCGCACGGACATTTTGACCAGGCCCGCATTCGTGACGACCTCGCGGCGGCAGGCTTCCATGCCGTCGACATCGAGACCGTCTCCCGCACGAGCCATGGCGGCTCTGCGCGCGAAGTGGCGATGACGTACTGCCAGGGAACACCACTCCGCGCGGAGATCGAATCGCGCCGGCCCGGCGGTCTCATGGAGGCAACGGACAAAGCGGCCGAGGCGCTGGAGCGGCGATTCGGATCCGGCCCGATAGAAGGTGCGATCCGCGCCATCGTGGTCGACGCGGCGCCCTGACCAGCCGCCTGTTCAAGCCGGACGGATCAGGACGTGCTTCTTCCGGCCGAGCGAGAGCTTGACGACCCCCTCGGGCGTGAGCAGTTCGGGGCCGATCATCGTCTTTTCGTCGGTCAGCGCCGCATCGTTGACCCTGAGCCCGCCGCCCTTGATCTGGCGCCGCGCCTCGCCGTTCGAAGCGACGAGGCCGGCGCGGACGAACAGCCCGAGCGCGCCGATGCCGGCTTCAAACTCGGCCGACGGCACTTCGATGGTCGGCAGCGACTCGGCGAGCGCCCCTTCCTCGAAGGTCTGGCGCGCCGTCTCTGCCGCAGCTTCGGCAGCTTCCCGGCCATGCACGACGGCGGTTGCCTCGGTGGCGAGGATCTTCTTCGCGTCGTTGATCTCGGCGCCGCCGAGCGCTTCGAGCCGCGCGATCTCCGAAAGTGGCAGCCGCGTGAAGATCTTCAGGAAGCGGCCGACATCGGCATCCTCGGTGTTGCGGAAATACTGCCAGAAGTCATAGGGGCTGAAGAGGTCGCCATTCAGCCAGACTGCGCCCTTAGCCGTCTTGCCCATCTTGGCGCCCGACGAGGTGGTCAGCAGCGGCGTCGTCAGCGCATAAAGTTGCGGCCGGTCCATCCGATGCGCGAGGTCGACGCCGTTGATGATGTTGCCCCATTGGTCGGAGCCGCCCATCTGCAGCACGCAATCATAGCGGCGGTTGAGCTCGACGAAGTCGTAGCCCTGCATGATCATGTAGTTGAACTCGAGGAAGGAGAGCGACTGCTCGCGATCGAGCCGCAGCTTCACCGAATCGAAGGACAGCATGCGATTGACCGAGAAGTGCCGGCCGACATCGCGCAGGAATTCGATATAGTTGAGCTTCAGCAGCCAGTCGGCATTGTTGACCATGATCGCGTCGCCCGGCCCGTCGCCGAAGCGGAGGATGCGCGAGAAGATCTGCTTGATGCCGGCGATGTTGCGATCGATTTCCTCGACGGTCAGCAGCTTGCGCTGGTCGTCGCGAAACGAGGGATCGCCGACCATCGACGTGCCGCCGCCCATCAGCGCGATCGGCCGATGTCCGGTCTCCTGCAACCAATGGAGCATGGTGGCGGAGATGAGATTGCCGATATGCAGGCTGGTCGCCGTCGCGTCATAGCCGACATAGGCGGTGATCGGACCTTTGACGCATTGTGCGTCCAGCCCCTCGGGGTCGGAAATCTGGTGAATGAGCCCGCGCTCGCTGAGCACCTGCAGGAAATCGGATTTGAACGCGGTCATGGCATCGTCTCGGAAGGGTGGAAGGCGCCGAAGGCTTTAGCAGCCGCCGCCGAAAAGATCATCAGCGGCGGCTATGTTTGTCGAGGGTTGGTTCAGACCGCCTCGGCGAGGCGGGCTTCCGGCCTGGCGCGCTCGCGACGACGGGCGACGGCTTCGGCAAGCTGCTCCAGGACGCCGACCGAAGTCTGCCAGTCGATGCAGCCATCGGTGATGCTCTGGCCATAGACGAGCGGGCGACCCGGCACCAGGTCCTGGCGCCCGGCAACGAGATTGCTCTCGATCATCACACCCATGATGCGGTCGTCGCCGGCGGCGATCTGCGCGCCGATCTCCTCGCAGACGCGCGGCTGGTTTTCCGGCTTCTTCAGGCTGTTGGCGTGGCTCGCATCGATCATCAGGAAGGGCGGCAGCCCGGCCTTGGCGAGTTCTGCCGCAGCGGCATCGACGCTGGCCGCATCATAGTTCGGCGCCTTGCCGCCGCGCAGGATGATGTGGCAGTCGTCATTGCCGGTCGTGGCGGCGATCGCCGATCGTCCGTCCTTGGTCACGGCCAGGAAATGATGCGGCTGCGAGGCGGAGAGCACCGCATCAACGGCGATCTTCACATTGCCGTCGGTGCCGTTCTTGAAGCCGACCGGGCAGGAAAGGCCGGACGCGAGTTCGCGATGCACTTGGCTCTCTGTCGTCCGCGCGCCGATGGCGCCCCAACCGACGAGATCGACGAAATATTGTGGCGTCGTCATGTCGAGGAATTCGGAGCCTGCCGGCAGGCCCAGCTTGTTGATCTCGAGAAGCAGGCTGCGGGCCCGGCGCAGGCCCTTGTCGATATGGAAGCTCCCGTCGAGGTCGGGATCGTTGATGAGTCCCTTCCAGCCGACCGTCGTGCGCGGCTTCTCGAAATAGACGCGCATGACGATCTCGAGCTCAGAGCCGAGGCGCTTGCGCTCTTCGACGAGGCGGTGCGCATAGTCTATTGCCGCTTCGGGATCATGGATCGAGCAGGGACCGATCACGACGGCGAGGCGATCGTCGCGGCCATGCAGGATCTCATGCAGCGCACGGCGCGTCGCGGCGACCGTCTGGCTCGCCACGTCGGTGCGGGGGAACTCCGCCATCACTGCGGAAGGCGGCGAGAGTTCTTTCAAAGCGCTGATGCGCAGGTCGTCGGTGGTGTCGGGCACGGTTCGGGCTCCTTGGAGTTTCCCGGCAGCGGCCAACAAAAAAGCCGCCAACTCGGTTTGGCGGCTTGGTGGTGGATGCTTCGATTGTCTACTTCGAGCGCGCTCCTGCCTCCGCCGCCGGCAACGGATAGCTAAAGTACCAGCCAAAGAAGAAGGTGCGGGCAGAGAGGTTCATGAGCGAGGCTATAGCCGAGCCGCAGGACTTTGTCACCTCCTTGATTGACGCGGGCGCGACGGCTGGCGAAACAGGGCGCTCGGGCGGGAGACGGGATCCGAATCATGCGCAGGATTGTCGCGGTAGGGCTGATGAGCGGCACGTCGATGGATGGCATCGACGCGGCCTTGATCGCCACCGACGGCGAGGATGTCGAAGCCTTCGGTCCGACCGCCTTCCGGCCCTATTCCGAGGATGAGCGCGCGGTGCTGCGCGCGGCTCTCGCCGCAGCTACCGCATTGACCGACCGCACGGCACGGCCCGGCGTCCTGGCAGAGGCTGAGCGCATCGTTACCGACACGCATGCCGAAACGGTCGAGGGGCTGCTCGCGCGCTACGACGTCGACGCAGTCCGGGTTTCGCTGGTCGGCTTTCATGGCCAGACTGTCTTCCACGCCCCGGCGCGACGGCTCACCGTGCAAATCGGCGATGGAGCCGCGCTGGCCAGAAGGCTGGGCATCCCCGTCGTCCATGATTTCCGTGCCGCCGACGTCGCCGCGGGCGGCCAGGGCGCGCCGCTGGTGCCGATCTTCCATCGCGCGCTGGTCCGGGCCGCCGGGCTTTCAGGCGATGTTGCAGTGGTGAACATCGGCGGCGTTGCGAATGTCACACGCGTCGCCGCCGATGGATCACTGATCGCCTTCGATACTGGACCGGGCAATGCCTTGATCGACGACCTGATGCACGAGCGCACCGGCGCGGCCATGGACCGCGACGGGCGCCTGTCGCTCTCGGGAAAGGTGCAGACGCAGACGCTGGCCGAGTTGATCGCCGATCCCTGGTTCGATCTGAAGCCGCCGAAATCGCTCGATCGCGACGCGTTCTCGCGCCGGCCGGTGGCGAGGCTTTCGACGGCGGATGCCGCAGCGACGCTCGCGGCCTTCACGGCCGAGGCGATCGTGCGCGGCATTGCGCTCGCCGGCGGCGCCGACAGGATCGTCGTCTGCGGCGGCGGTGCCCACAATCCGGCCATTCTCCGCCAGCTCGCGGCCATGAGCCGGGCGAACGTCACCACGGCCGATGCACATGGCTGGTCAGTCGATTTCATCGAAGCGCAGGCCTTCGCCTATCTCGCCGCGAGAAATCGCGCCGGCCTGCCAATCAGCTTTCCCGAAACCACCGGCTGTCCCGAGCCGATGACCGGCGGTGTGCTTTCGGAGCCTTGACAGGGCGCCGTCCGGGCGCTGCCTTGTTGCCATGGGCCAGCGACTGCCATCTTATTCCACGGCTGCCACGCTGGCGCCGTGCCGGACCGCTACCTTGCGAATCATTCGGTATCGCGCGGGCTGATCCGTTCCACGCCAAGGGAGAAGCGAGCTTCTACGCCCCATGATCGAGAGCATGTATATCGCCATTCTGATCGGTTCGCTGCTTGTCGGCGTGGCGGTGTTCACCTCGATCTTCTCGACGCGGTTCGGCGCTCCGTTGCTGCTCGTGTTTCTTCTGCTCGGCCTTCTGGCCGGCGAGGATGGGCTCGGCATCCATTTCGGCGATGGCCGCATCGCCTATTTCATCGGCTCGATCGCGCTGGCCATCATCCTGTTCGAAAGCGGCTTCGAGACCAAGTTCTCGGCTTTTCGCGCGGCCGCGCTGCCGGCGCTGACGCTGGCGACGATCGGCGTGTTGGTGACGGCCGGGATCGTCGGTCTTGCGGCGCGCTTTGTCTTCGGCTGGGACTGGATCTCGGCCATGCTGCTCGGCACCATCGTGGCGTCGACCGATGCCGCCGCAGTCTTCTTCCTGCTTCGCGTCGGCGGCATCTCGCTGCGCGAGCGGGTGCGATCCTCGCTCGAGGTCGAATCGGGCTCAAACGATCCGATGGCGATCTTCCTCACCGTCGCGCTGGTCGGCATCGCCACGGCCGCCGAAGGCGAGAGCGAGGCCTTTCTCAGCCTGCTCCGATCCTTTTTCCTGCAGATCGGCGTCGGCTCGCTCACCGGCCTCATCGGCGGTTTCATCATCGTGCGCATCGTCAATCGGGTCGAGCTGGAAGCTGCGCTTTATCCGATCCTGGTGATGGCGCTTGTGCTGGTGCTGTTCGCGGCGACCGGTATCGGCGGTGCTAGCGGCTTCCTGGCCGTCTATGTCGCCGGCCTGATTTGCGGCAATGTCCGCATGCGCCAGATCCTGGCGCTGCGCCGTGTGCTTCAGGGCATGAGCTGGCTGGCGCAGATCGCGATGTTCCTGACGCTCGGCCTTTTGGCCACGCCGAGCGAATTCGGGCGCGTTCTGCTGCCGGCGATCGGCATCGCCGCGGTGCTGATCTTCATCGCGCGGCCGGTCGCGGTCTGGCTCTGTCTGGTGCCGTTCGGTTTTTCCCGCAATGAAACCGCCTTCATCGCCTGGGTCGGCCTGCGCGGCGCCGTCTCCATCCTGCTGGCCATCCTGCCGATGGTCGGTGGGGTCTCGCATGGCCAGACGATGTTCAACGTCGCCTTCATCGTCGTCCTCTGCTCGCTGGTGCTGCAGGGCTGGACCATCGCGCCGGTCGCGCGCTGGCTCGGGCTGGTGGTGCCGACGCGCTACGGCCCGGTCGAGCGCATCGATATCGAATTGCCGGGTCGCGGCGACCACGAGATCGTCACCTATCGCGTGATGCCCGAAAGCGCTGTCGGGCGCGGCCGGCGAATTCCGCGCTGGGCCCGCCCGGCGCTGATCCTGCGCGACGGGCGCTCGATGCGCTTCGAGACCGCCGGCCCGCTCCTGCCTGGCGATCAGGTCTACATCATCGCGGCGACGGAGCATGTCCGCCTGCTGGACCAACTCTTCGCAAGGCCGGCCGACAGCGCCGACACGTCCGTGCTGTTCGGCGATTTCACCATCGATCCGGGCGTGAAGCTCGGCGATCTTGCCGACGCCTATGGCTTTGAACTACCGACGGATGAGCGTAGCGAGACCGTCGCCGCCGTCATGCGCCGTTCGCTCGCCGGAGATATCGAGGAGGGCGACCGCGTCGCGGCCGGGCCGGTCGATCTCATCGTCCGCAGGCTGGATGATCATGACGACATCGCCGAGGTCGGCCTCGCGCTGGAACGCCGCGCCCCACGCCGCAAGCTGCCGCTGTTCCAGAACCGGCGCGAGATCGTCAGCTATCTGAGGGAGCGGCGGATCCGAAAGGCGACGGCGCGTGCCGCAGCGCTCGCCGCCGCCGTCACGACGATGCCCCGCAACGAGGAAGAGCCGCGCTAGCCGGCCTCTATCCTCTTGAAATCGCGCGCCAACAGCGCCATCGCCAGCGGAAAACTCACGAGCCAGAGCGCGCCGATCCAGATCAGCTCCGGCCACGCCGTTTGCAGGATGAGAAAGGGCGCGAGCAGGCCGTTGGCGATGAAGCAGCGGCGGAGAGCCGAACCCGCCGGCAAGGCCGGCGCGGCGACCAGCGTGGCGAGGCTCATCAGCGTGTAACCGAGCAGGTCAACGCCGGTTAGCGGATTGCCCGGCGCGCAGCAGCCAAAAAGCATCGAGATGGCGTTGCCTCCGGCAAGCTTGGCCGGAATGACTGCCGAGAGCTGGATCACGTAGACGATGCTGACGAGCGTTGCATACATCACCGCGAAGGCGAGACCGGCAAGGCTCCAGGCACGCAGAGGCGCCGGCCTTGTCGCATGGAGGCCGACCATTGCGAGAACGAAGCTCGGCGCGAGCGCCAGCGAAGGCGCGAAGATCAGGATTTCGTCGACGGGAAAACGAAGGACGCCGGCAACCTGCAGGATCTGCGGAATGCCGTAGCCGATGCTGAAGACGAGGGCGGCGATCGCCGACCAGAACCCGAAGCGCAAAGTGTCCATCTCATGCCTCCGCCGTCGAGGATGGCAGAGGCATGAGACGTAGCATTGATCTCGCGCAACCGCCGCGGGTTACGCGGCTTCGGTGATCGCCTTCAGGCGCTTGTCGACATAGGCGCCGCAGATGTCGATCAGCGGTTCGACCTGGCCCTCGAAGAAATGGTTGGCGCCCGGCATGATCGTCTGCTCGACGACGATGCCCTTTTGCGTCTTCAGCTTGTCGACGAGCGTCTGGACGTCCTTCGGCGGGGCGACCTTGTCCTGGTCGCCATGGACGATCAGACCCGAGGACGGGCAGGGCGCAAGGAATGAGAAGTCGTAGAGATTGGCCTGCGGGGCGATCGAAATGAAGCCCTCGATCTCCGGCCGGCGCATCAGGAGCTGCATACCGATCCACGAGCCGAACGAGAAACCGGCAACCCAGCAGGCGCGGGCATCGGGATGCACGGTCTGCGCCCAGTCGAGCGCCGAAGCGGCATCGGAAAGCTCGCCCTCGCCATGGTCGAATTCACCCTGGCTGCGGCCGACGCCGCGAAAATTGAAGCGCAGGACCGCGAAGCCGCGCTTCGCGAACATGTAGAACAGCTGGTAAGTGATCGCATTGTTCATCGTGCCGCCGAATTGCGGATGCGGATGCAGGATGATGGCGATCGGGCCGTTCTTCGTCTTGGACGGCTGATACCGCCCCTCGATACGGCCGGCGGGGCCGGTAAAGATGATTTCGGGCATGGACGGGCGCGCACCTCTGGCGTGTTCCTTCGGCCAAAACCCTGCTATGGGTTCGGCTCCGGAACTTGACTCTGATCCTCAGGGTTTCTAGAACACCTTAGAACAGTTCGAATGGGACGGCCGGGTCATACCGGCCGGAAGCCGGCCTTGTAGCATGATGCAGGGGCCGGATTTCAAGCATAATGCGACATGGACCTGCCGTTGGCGGCGGGTCCTGGCCCGGCTTCAGGCCGGGTGCCTGGAGGCGGCTTTGACGCGGGCGCGAATCTATCTCGATTACAATGCCGGCGCGCCGCTGCGTCCGCAGGCCCGTGCGGCCATGATCGAAGCGCTGCAGTCGGTGGGCAATCCATCATCGGTCCATGCCGAGGGCCGAGCCGCGCGGGGCCGCATTGAAGCGGCCCGGCGCAAGATCGCGACTCTGGTCGGCGGCTCGGCCGATCATGTCATCTTTACCAGCGGCGGCACCGAGGCAAATGTCACGGTCCTCTCGCCCCGCCAGCGCGTCGGTGCTGGCGAAATCCGGCTCGATCGCCTCGTCATCGGCGCGACTGAACATCCGTCCGTTCTTGCCGGTGGGCGCTTCGCGGCCGACCAGATCGATCGTGTCGAGGTCGACGACGCGGGCGTAATCCGCCTCGATCGTCTGGAAGCAGCGCTCGCTGGTCTGCCGGCCGGTCAGCGCGCGCTGGTCTCCGTCATGCTGGCCAACAACGAGACCGGCACGATCCAGCCTGTCGCCGAGGTCGCCCGCATCGCCAGGCGTTTCGGCGCTCTTGTTCATGCCGATGCGATCCAGGCGGCGGGGCGCATGCCTGTCGACATCGCGGCGCTTGGCGTCGATTACATGACCCTTTCCGCGCACAAGCTCGGCGGGCCGCAGGGCATCGGCGCCATCGTGCTCGGCGGCGACCTTGTCTCGCCGCTGCCGCTGGTGACCGGTGGCGGCCAGGAGAAATATGCCCGCGCCGGCACGGAGAATGTCGCGGCGATCGCCGGATTTGGCGAGGCTGCTGAAGCATCTATGGCGGATATCGGGCGCCTCGATGACTGGCGCGGCTGGCGCGACCGCCTCGCGGCGCTGCCGGGCGCGATCCTCATCGGGGCTGGCGCCGACCGCTTGCCACAGACGGCGGCGCTTGCGGTGGATGGTCTTCGCGCCGAGACGCTGGTGATCGCGTTCGATCTCGAAGGCGTGGCGATTTCGGCGGGCTCGGCCTGCTCGTCCGGCAAGGTTCAGGTGTCGCATGTCATGAGGGCGATGCGCCTTGCCGATATGCGCGCAGGGTCGGTAGTAAGGCTCAGCTTTGGCTGGGAAACGACGGAAGACGACATATCTAGGTTCGGTGAAGTCTGGGGACGGGTGCTGTCGCGGCTGATGCCGGGCATGACGCGCGCCGCCTGAAAGCACTGCTCAACCCGCGGTCCTTGAAACCGCGGCGACGGAGTTGGAAATGCCTGCAGTCCAGGAGACAGTCGATCAGGTTCGCCGGATCGACGTCGATCAGTACAAATATGGTTTCGTTACGGACATCGAGTCCGACCGGGCGCCCAAGGGGTTGTCCGAGGATATCGTCCGCTACATTTCGGCGAAAAAGAACGAACCCGAGTGGATGCTCGAATGGCGGCTTGATGCCTATCGGCGTTGGCTGACCATGACCGAGCCGACCTGGGCGCGCGTCCATTATCCGAAGATCGATTTCGACGACCTCTATTATTATTCGGCGCCGAAGAGCACCAAGGGTCCGAAGTCACTCGACGAGGTCGATCCCGAGCTGCTGGCGACCTATGAGAAGCTCGGCATTCCCTTGCGCGAGCGCGAGATCCTCGCCGGCGTCGAAGGGGCGAGCGATCGCCGTGTCGCCGTCGACGCGGTGTTCGACAGCGTCTCGGTGGTCACGACCTTCAAGGAAGAGCTGAAGAAGGCCGGCGTGATCTTCTGCGCGATCTCCGAGGCGATCCGCGAATATCCCGATCTCGTCCGCAAATATCTCGGCTCGGTCGTTCCGACCTCGGACAATTTCTACGCGACGCTGAATTCGGCGGTCTTCTCGGATGGCTCGTTCGTCTACGTGCCGGAAGGCGTCCGCTGCCCGATGGAGCTTTCGACCTATTTCCGCATCAACGAGCGGAATACGGGTCAGTTTGAGCGCACGCTGATCATCGCCGAGAAGGGCGCCTATGTGTCCTATCTCGAGGGCTGCACGGCCCCGATGCGCGATGAGAACCAGCTTCACGCCGCCGTCGTCGAACTGGTCGCGCTCGATGATGCCGAGATCAAATATTCGACGGTCCAGAACTGGTATCCAGGCGACAAGGACGGCAAGGGCGGCATCTACAACTTCGTGACGAAGCGTGGCGACTGCCGCGGCGCGCGTTCGAAGATCTCGTGGACGCAGGTCGAGACCGGCTCCGCGATCACCTGGAAGTATCCGTCCTGCATCCTGCGGGGCGACGACAGCCAGGGCGAGTTCTATTCGATCGCGGTGTCGAACGGCTATCAGCAGGTCGATAGCGGCACCAAGATGATCCATCTGGGCAAGAATACGCGGAGCCGGATCATCTCGAAGGGCATTGCCGCCGGCCGCTCCGACAACACCTATCGCGGCCTCGTCTCGGCGCACCGGAAGGCGAGCGGCGCGCGCAATTTCACCAATTGCGATAGCCTTCTGATCGGCGATCAGTGCGGCGCGCATACCGTGCCCTATATCGAATCGAAGAATGCGAGCGCAGTGTTCGAGCACGAGGCGACCACCTCGAAGATCGCCGACGACCAGCTCTTCTATTGCCTGCAGCGCGGGCTCACATCCGAGGAAGCGGTGGCGCTCATCGTCAACGGCTTCGTCAAGGATGTGATCCAGCAGCTGCCGATGGAATTCGCCGTCGAGGCGCAGAAACTGATTTCGATCAGCCTCGAGGGCTCGGTCGGATAGCCATTCGCCTTTCCACCGTCATGCCTGGGCGTTCCCCGGGCATCCACGACTTCGGCGGTGGATGAACAGACGTTGATGGTCGGAAACCCCGGCCATGACGGCGGTGCGAAGTGTGGCCGCCGGGATGAACGGACAGATCAAGATGCTCTCCATCAAGAACCTTCACGCCTCGGTCGGCGATCGCGAAATCCTCCGCGGCGTCAACCTCGAGGTGCCCATAGGTCAGGTCCACGCCATCATGGGGCCGAACGGCTCGGGCAAATCCACGCTGTCCTATGTCCTTGCCGGGCGCGACGGCTATGACATCACCGAAGGCTCGATCGTGTTCGGCGGCGAGGAAATCGTCGAGACGCCGGCCGAGGAACGTGCGGCCAAGGGCATTTTCCTCGCCTTCCAGTATCCGCTCGAGATCCCGGGCGTCGCCACCATGACCTTCCTGAAGGCGGCGATGAACGCGCAGCGCAAGGCGCGCGGCGAGGCGGAGCTGACGACGCCCGACTTCATGCGCCGTGTGAAGGTCGCTGCGGAAAAGCTGAATGTGACTCAGGAAATGCTGCGCCGGCCTCTCAATGTCGGTTTCTCGGGCGGCGAGAAGAAGCGCAACGAGATCCTGCAGATGGCGCTCTTGGAGCCGAAGCTCGCGATCCTCGACGAGACCGATTCCGGCCTCGACATCGATGCGCTCAAGACGGTCTCGGACGGTGTCAACGCACTGCGCGCGCCCGATCGCTCGATGCTCGTCATCACCCATTACCAGCGCCTGCTCGATCACATCGTGCCCGATGTCGTGCATGTGATGGCGGCAGGCCGCATCGTCCGCTCCGGCGGGCCGGAACTGGCTCTGGAACTCGAGGCCAATGGCTATGCCGATTATGTCGGCGCGGCGGCGGCGTGAGTGTGGTCATGAACGCCGAGCCCCGCATCCTCAATACGCCGGCCGAGGTCACACTCGCCGAAGCCTTCTCAGCTTCGCGCGGTCATCTGCCGGGCGATGCCGCTGTCGCCGCGGCGCGTACCGTCGCCTTCGATGCCTTCCAGAAGAAGGGGTTGCCGCATCGCCGGACAGAAGCGTGGCGCTACACCGATCTGCGCGTGCTCCTGCGCAGCGTGCCGCCCGCACCGCCGGCCGCGCCGGCTTCAATCGCGTCGGCCGACCTGCTGCCAGGGCTGGACAGGGCGCGGCTGGTGATCGTCGACGGCGCTTACCGGCCTGAGCTCTCCGATCTCTCGGGCCTCGACGGTGTCGAGGTGACAAATCTCGCGACGCTTCTCGACAAGGGCGACGAGCGCGTGGGCGCGCTGGCCGGCCGGCTCGATGACGCGATGGTCGCTCTCAACACGGCGATGATGGCCGGTGGCGTCGCGATCCGCGTTCCGGCCGGGCTCGATGTGACGCGTGCGGTCGAGATCGCGCATGTCACAAGCGGCGCCTATTCGGTGTTCGCCCGCAATCTCATCAGCGTCGGTGCCGGAGTCTCCCTGCGCATCGTGGAAACCTTCACCGGTCTCGACGCAGTCGCTTCGGTAGCCAATATCGTCACCGAGGCGGTGATTGACGACGGCGCCAAGGTCACCTGGGCCAAGCTGCAGGCCGAGGGCAAGGCGGCGGTGCACCTCAGCACCACGGCGGTCTCGATCGGCGGTGAAAGCCAGTTCGATCATCTGACCCTGATGACAGGCGCCGCGATTTCGCGGTCTCAGAGTTTCGTCACCTATGGCGGCGAGTTCGCCCGCGCCGGCCTTTTCGGCGCCACCATGATCGGCGGCAAGCAGCATGCCGACATCATGCTCGGGGTCGATCACGCGGTGCCGAATGGCGCCAGCCGCGAACTGTTCAAGGCCGTGATGGATGGCAAGGCCGACGGCATCTTCCAGGGGCGCATCGTGGTTCGTCCGGGCGCCCAGAAGGTTGACGGCAAGATGATGACGCAGGGACTGCTGCTGTCGGAGGATGCGTCTTTCTCGGTCAAGCCGGAGCTGGAGATCTTCGCCGACGACGTCCAGTGCGCGCATGGCGCGACCTCGGGCGAGATCGACGAGGACATGCTGTTCTACCTGCTCTCCCGCGGCCTGCCGCGCGCCGAGGCCGAGACGCTGCTGGTCACGGCCTTCCTCGCCGAGGCGATTGAAGGCCTTGGCGACGAGGCCATCGGCGAGGCGTTCGAACAGGTGGCGCGCGACTGGCTGGCTGGCCGGAAGACGCTGTCATGAGCGTCATCGAAGCTGACACGGCGCCCTATGACGTCGAGGCGATCAGGCGGGATTTTCCGATCCTGTCGAAGCAGGTCTATGGCAAGCCGCTCGTCTATCTCGACAATGGCGCCTCCGCCCAGAAGCCGCAGGCCATGCTCGATGCGGTGATGAAGGCCTATACCGAGGACTATGCTAACGTCCATCGCGGCCTGCACTACCTCTCGAACGCAGCGACGGAGGCCTATGAAAACGCACGTGAAACCGTGCGTCGTTTCCTGAACGCCGGCTCGACGGACGAGATCATCTTCACCCGGTCATCGACCGAGGCGATCAATCTCGTCGCGGACTCGTTCGGGCGCATGGCGATTGGCGAGGGCGACGAGATCATTCTCTCGATCCTCGAGCACCATTCCAACATCGTGCCGTGGCATTTCCAGCGCGAGCGCAAGGGCGCGGTGATCAAGTGGGCGCCGGTCGATGACGACGGCGCGTTCCGCCTCGATGACTTCGAGAAGCTGATCACGCCGCGCACCAAGATCGTCGCGATCACGCATATGTCCAACGTCACCGGCACGATCGTGCCGGTCAAGGAGGTCATCCGCATCGCGCATGCGCATGGCGTCAAGGTGCTGATCGACGGCAGCCAGGCCGCCGTGCATCTGCCCGTCGATGTGCGCGATCTCGATGCCGATTTTTATGCCTTCACGGGCCACAAGGTCTATGGACCCACGGGCATTGGCGTTCTCTATGCCAAGAAGGCGCTGCTCGAGGCCATGCCGCCCTATATGGGCGGCGGCGAGATGATCCGCGACGTCACGGACACGGCTGTTACTTATGCCGATCCGCCACACCGCTTCGAAGCCGGCACGCCGCCGATCGTCGAGGCGATCGGGCTCGGCGCCTCGCTCGATTATATGGAGCGGCTCGGGCGCGCCAACATCGCGGCACATGAGCATAGCCTTGCCGTTTATGCGCAGGAGCGTCTGTCGGCGATCAACAGCCTCCGGATCTTCGGTACGACACCGGACAAGGGTGCGATCATCTCGTTCGAGATGGCCGGTGCGCATGCCCATGACATCTCGACGATCATCGATCGCGAGGGCGTCGCGGTGCGCGCAGGCACGCATTGTGCCCAGCCGCTTCTCCGTCGCTTTGGCGTGACGTCGACCTGCCGGGCCTCGTTTGGTCTCTACAACACCATGGCCGAGGTCGATCGCCTCGCCGAGGCGCTGCTCAAGGCGCAGCGCTTCTTCAGCTGAGGAATGGAAATGTCCGAGGAAGCCGTCATGACCAGCACGATCGACGAAGCGACCGACACTGCCGAGGATGCCGCGCTGCCGCTGGATGCGCCGAGCTCGATTCCGGCCGCGGAGCTTGAGCAGCTCACTGCGGATATCATCGCCGCGCTGAAGACGGTGTATGACCCCGAGATTCCCGCCGACATCTATGAACTCGGCCTCATCTACAAGATCGATGTCGATGACGACCGCAACATCGCCATCGACATGACGCTGACGGCGCCGGGCTGTCCGGTTGCCGGCGAAATGCCGGGCTGGGTGGAAAATGCCGTCGGCGCGATCCCCGGTGTCGGCCGGGTCGACGTGACCATGACCTTCGATCCGCCGTGGTCGCAGGATCGCATGTCGGACGAGGCGCGGGTCGCGCTCGACTGGTACTGAGAATGGCGGTGACCGCATCCGCGCCGCCGATCACCGGCGTGCTCGAAACGGCCATCTATGTCGAGAATGTCGCGCGCGCCGTCGCCTTCTATCGCGATGTGGTCGGCCTGAAGCTGCTTGCCGGTCAGGGTGATCTGCGTTTCGCGGCGCTCGATGCCGGCCCGTCGAGCGTGCTGCTCGTCTTTCGCCGTGGCGGCACGCTTCAGGACATCGAGATGCCCGGCGGGACGATTCCGGCCCATGACGGTCACGGCCCGCTGCATTTTGCGCTCCGCATCCCGGCCAGCGCGTTCGAGGCGTGGCGCGGCCATCTCGCCGCGAAAGGCGTCGTGCTCACCGGCGAGATGACGTGGCCACAGGGCGGGCGCAGCCTCTATTTCAACGATCCCGATGGCCATGTCGTCGAACTCGCGACGCCCGGCATCTGGGCCAACGACCCGGAAACCGATTGAGAGCCACGGTAGCCCTTGCCGACGTCCCCGGGATCACCGATCTTAGGGACAACTGATCATTTGAATGCGGCGGCGGAATCGCGCGCTGCGAGGAGAAGAGCCATGGGCGTTCGCTCACGCTTTGCCGTCATGTCGCTGACCGAGGCCGCCGCCGAGCGCATCCGCGAGATCGTCGAGGATGCGGACGAGCCCGTGGCCGGCCTCAGGATCGGCGTCAAGAAGGGTGGCTGCGCCGGCATGGAATACACCATGCAGAAGGTTGCTGCGCCCGATGCCAAGGATGAACGCATCGAGGAGAAGGGCGTCAGCGTCTTCGTCGATCCCTCGGCTGTGCTGTTCCTGCTGGGAACGGTGATGGATTTCGAGACGACCAAGCTTCGCTCAGGCTTCGTGTTCCGCAATCCGAACGAGGTTTCGGCCTGCGGCTGTGGCGAATCGGTGATGCTGAAGCCGGCCGAAATGCCCGGCGCCGCTGCCGCCAACTAAGGCCAGAGCATGCCGGGAGTGCTGTTCGATCGGCTAAAGCGCGACGCCGCGCCCGCATGGTCGGCCTATGTCGACCATGCCTTCGTGCGCGGCCTCGGCGATGGCTCGCTGCCGCGCGCGAGTTTCCAGCACTATCTGGTGCAGGATTATCTGTTCCTGATCGAGTTTGCCCGCGCCTACGCGATCGGCGTCTACAAGGCGCCGGATCTCACCGAGATGAAGAAGGCGTCGGACGGCATCGCTGCCATTCTCGGCGAGACCAGCCTGCATTTGCGTCTCTGCGCCGAATGGGGCCTCGCGCCCGATGCCGTGGCCGCGACGCGGCAGGCCCGTGCGACGGTCAGCTATACCCGCTTCGTGCAGGAGGCGGGACTTCGCGGCGACATGCTCGATCTCGTGGTGGCGCTGTCCCCCTGCGTCGTCGGCTATGCCGAGATCGGCAAGGCGCTGGCAGCGGCCGGAATCGGTCTTGCCGATGGTAGCAATCCCTATGCACCCTGGATCCGCGAATATGCGGGCGACGGCTATCAGGCGCTCGCGGCCGACAGCCTGGCGCAGATCGACCGCCTCGCCGCGCTGTTCCTGACCGAAGCCCGCTACGAGAAGCTGCTTGCGATTTTCGATGAAGCGGTCAGGCTGGAAGCTGATTTCTGGCAAATGGGCCTCGATCGCGCCGGGTGAGCAGCATGGGCGACCGTGATTTCCTGGAAGAGCTGTTCGCCCCCGTGGGGCGGGTCGAACTCAAGCGGATGTTCGGCGGCCTCGGTGCCTTCAGCAATGGGCTGATGTTCGCCATCGTCATCGCCGACGTGATCTATCTGAAATCCGACGACACGACCCGGGCCGACTTCGCGGCCGAGGGATGCGAGCCCTTCACCTATCCGCGCAAGGACGGGCGCGCGGTGTCTCTGAGCTATTGGCGCATGCCGGAGCGGCTGATCGACGAGCCGGATGAATTCGTCCGCTGGTCGCGGGCGGCGATCATGGTCGCCCGCAACGCGGACACCGCCAAGGGCGACAAAGCAAAGCGCCGCCCGAAGGCGGCGCCGAAGGTTTGATCAGCCGGTGATCTGTTAGTTCGCCGGGCACATGACGGGCGCGTCCATCGTCGAGCCCGCCTGATTGCACGAGCCGGGCGACCCTGCCTGCTGAGCGGTCTGGCAACCCGAAAGGCCGATGGTCGCAAGCACGAGAATAATGAAAAGCCGCATGGGAGCCCCCGAACTCTACAGAACGAATTGTTCGGCGGAAAATGTACCGCCGATACAGGGACCTGTCGAGCCGGAGCATCCCGGGACAGGCGCTGGCCCGGCCTTTGTCGTGATCCGTTGCCGCGCTGCCTCAGCGGACGACGCACCCCTTCGGATAGCCGACGCGCGTGCAATAGACGACCGTCGGCTTCCGCACGATGCACCCCTTCGGATAACCTACCGTCTTGCAGTAGACCACCGCCTCGCTTGGCGCGGTGCCACCCAGCATACCGAGACCGGCGATCACGCCGAGCATGGCCACGCGCAATGCGGTCTTCTTCTTCAACGCCGTCATGATTGTTTCCCCGAGCCGCCACGCGGCAGCCTTCTTGTCCGGGCGACCCCTGCGGCGCCGGACTGCGCTGTGATCGGCCCGGATTGCGGCAGCTCCAAGACGGCCGGCGGCACCGGACCGGGCATGGCGGGAGCGATGCGCGTCATGATGCAACCGGTGTTTCAACAGCGGGTTCTTCGGCGACTGACGCGCCGCGGACGGCGTCGCGCGCGATGTCCTTGAGCGCGGCGAGGTCCAGCTTGCCCGAACCGAGCAGCGGCAGCTTCGCAACGGCCACCACGGCCTTCGGAAGCTGGATTTCGGAGAGCCCGCGCGCGCGGCCGAAGCGCTGCAATTCGCCGAGATCCGGTGACGGCCGCTCCGTCACCAGCACGATCTCCTCGCCCTTGCGTTCGCTGGCGATCGCCGTTGCCCCGCTCGCATGCTCAGGCCAGAATTCCCCGGCGAGCGCCTCGATCGCGGCGAGCGAGACCATTTCACCGCCGACCTTGGCAAAGCGCTTCACCCGGCCCGCGATGGTGATGAAGCGCCGCTCGTCGATGGTGACGATGTCGCCGGTATCGTACCAGCCGTCCATGACGGGTTCGAGCTGACCGGGCGCCTCCGCGCGCAGATAGCCGCGCATGACATTGGGCCCGCGCACGCAGAGGCGTCCGCCCTCAGTCATGCCCACGACCGGCTCCAAGCGCGTCTCGATGCCGGGCAGGGGCTTGCCGACCGATCCCGCCTTGTTTGCCATCGGCGTGTTGATGGCGATGACCGGTGCGGTCTCCGTCGCGCCATAGCCCTCAAGGATTCGCAGGCCGAACTTCTCGGAAAAGACGCGCCGCGTCTCGGCCTTCACCGCCTCGGCGCCGGCGAAGACATAGCGCAGGCTGTAGAAATCATAAGGATGCGCCATGCGGGCATAGCCGGCGAGGAACGTATCGGTCCCGAACAGGATCGTCGCGTTCACGTCATAGGCGATCTCGGGCACGATCCGGTAATGGAGCGGCGAGGGATAGAGCATCTGCCTGACGCCGGAATAGAGCGGCAGCAGGCAGCCTGCCGTCAGACCGAAGGCGTGGAAGATCGGCAGCGCATTGAGGACGACATCCTCACGTGAGAAATCGATCACGCTCGCGATCTGCATTCGGTTCGATTCGATCGCCGCATGGCTCAGCGAAACACCCTTCGGCAGGCCTTCCGAGCCCGAAGTGAACAGCACGACCGCTTCGTCGCCAGGCGCGCCTGCCCGGCGAAAGGCAAGGCGGCTCACGAGCAGCGGCGCGACGCCGCCGGCCAACGCCAGCAAACGTGCAACGAAACCGACACCAGAGCGCAGGTCTTCGAGATAGACGATGCGGCAATGCGGGGCGAGGGCGCCCACCAGCGGCTGCAGCCGGCCCTTTTCAACGAATTGACGCGAGGTCAGCACGAGCTTGATCTCGGCCGCTCGCCGCGCGGCATCGATCGCCGCCGGCCCGGCCGAAAAGTTCAGCATCGCCGGCACCCGGCCGGTCACCTGCAGCGCGAAGAACGTGACGACGGCAGCGATCGTGTTCGGCAGCAGCAGGCCGACGCGCTCGGCGGGCGCCGTCATCGCAGCGATCGGCCGTCCAAGCGCGAAGGCGCCGCGAATGATCTCGCGGTAGCCGACCGGCGCGCGGGTGACATCTTCGAGAACCGGACGGCTGCCATTGATATGGCGCGCATGAACGAGGCTTTCGAACAGCGTTCGGGCCGGTTCGCTGGTCGAGAAGACCATGTCCGTCATGATGTCCTGCAGATGCGCGCCAGCTTCCGCGCGGCGTCGTCGGCCGACGAGCCCTTCGGTCAGGGAAATCCGGCGTGGCGGCAATACGGTCAGATGCATGCGCGGGAAAAGGCGGCGACGGACCTTACCCTTCAGCCGCGAGAAGATCGAATACTGGGCGCCGACGATGCGCACCGGGATGATCGGAACGTCGGCCAGCGCCGCGATCATCGCCGGGCCGTCATAGACCTTCATCAGGGCCCCGGTGACCGTGATCCGTCCCTCGGGGAAGATCACCAGCCGCCGCCCTTCCTTCACCAGCTTCACCATGCGCCGCACCGAGAACGGGCTGGTCGGATCGACAGGCACCAGCTCGAAGAAGCGGAAAGCCGGCTTCACCCACCAGCGGTCGGCGATGAAGGAGTTGATGGCGAAGACCGGCTTGCCCGGCAGCAGGCAGCCGATCAGCACCGCGTCGAGGAACGAGGTGTGGTTGACGACGACGACGGCGGCATCCTCGCCGTCGCCATAGTTTTCGATGCCCTCGACATGAGCGCCGAAGAAGAGCTGCAGCAGGCGATGGCCGAATGCCTTGACGATCTCGTCGGGCATCAGCTTCAGGCAGACGATGGCCGCGCCGATATTGGCGATGCCGAGCCAGAACAGGAGCTGCAGCGTCGTGACGCCGAAGGCGAGCAGCGCCGCGGCGACGACCGTGCCGGCGACCATCAACGCGGCGTTCATGATGTTGTTGCCGGCAATCGCGGCCGAGCGCTCGTTGTCAGCGGCGCGTGATTGCAGCATCGCATAGAGCGGGACGGTGAAGAGCCCGCCGCCAAAGGCGATGCCGACAAGATCGAACAGCACGCGCAGACCCGCCGCCGACGAGGCAAAGGCGAAGACGTCGAGCATGGCGGCGCCGGGCAGGGCGCCGAGATGGGCTGCGGAGAAGGAGAGGTCAATCATGAAGAACGCCATCAACACGCCGCCGATCGGCGTGTGGCGGGCCGAAATCTGTCCCCCGAGCAGTTTGCTGGTCGCGGCCGAGCCGAGCGCGATGCCGACGACGAAGGCGGCGACGAGCAGGTTCGCGACGATCTCGTCGACCTTCAGCGTCGACTTCGCGAATTCCGGGAAGACCGACATCACGATGAGGCCGATCATCCAGAACCACGAGATCCCGAGCACCGCGAGGAAGACCGACTTCCGCCGCCGGATGGCGGCGAACGCGCCGCGATTGGCCTCGATGATCGAAAGGCGGAATGGCGCCGCATCGGGCGCCGGCGGTGCGGAGGGCACGAAGAAGGCCGCGATCGCGCCCGCCAGCGCGGCGCCGACAAGGCCGGCCACTGCAATCCAGGTGCCGCCGAGTCCGATCGTGAGGCCGCCGAACAGCGTCCCGAGCAGAATGGCGACGAAGGTCGAGCCTTCGAACAGCGCATTCGCCGCCACGAGGCGCTGGCGCTCGACCATCTGGGGCAGGATTGCATATTTCGCCGGCCCGAAAATCGTCGATTGCACGGCATAGAGGAACATGCCGGTGAGCGCGAGCGGCGCCGAATGGATCATGATCGCGATCGACGAAATGATCGCGAGGATCACCTCGGCAAGCCGCGTCCAGCGCACCACGAGCCGCTTGTCGATGCTGTCGGACAGCCGCCCGGAAATGCCCGAGAACAGGAAGAACGGCAGCATGAACACTGCGCCGCCCAGCGTTACCGCCACCTGCGGCGAAAGCCCGAACAGGTCGGCACCGCCATAGGCCACCATGAAGCCGAACGCGCTCTTTAACGCATTGTCGGCGAAAGCGCCGAACCATTGCACGATGAAGAGGGGGAGAAAGCCCGGCGTCGCGATGAGCGAGGGCGCGGCAGTGTGGCTATGTGGGTTGGCGTCCATGGGCTGAGCGTCTGTCTCTTTGATCGACGTGGCAAGCAGGATTGTTCTGAACGACGTTCAATTGTTTAGCGGTATTTTGAACAGTGTTCAATATGTGTTATCGGTACCGTCGTTCTGGCCGAAGGCCAGCCGGATCGGAGGAGGTCGTCCTGGCCCGCCGCAATGATCACACGCCGCAGGATCTTCGTCGCCTGGCGCTCGACGCCGCCCGGGTGATCGCGGCTGCCGAGGGCCTGCGCGGCCTCACCGTGCGCCGGGTCGCCGAACGGATCGGCTATGCGCCGGGTACGCTCTACAATCTCTTCGACAATCTCGATGCGCTGATCGTCACCCTGAATGGCGAGACGCTCGGCCGGCTTGGCGCCGCGCTCGCCGCGGCCGCCACCACCGCCGATGTGACGGCGCGGCCATCGGCGCTGGTCGACGCCTATTTCGATTTCGTCGAGGCAGAGCCGCAACTCTGGGCCGTTCTGTTCGAGCATCGCCTGCCGGAGGGGACGTCGCTGCCCGACTGGTATCGGGATGGCCTTGCCGCCCTCGTGGATGGCGCCGTTGCCGCGCTTGAGCCGGTCATGGGCGCCTGGCCCGAGACGTCACGGCGCGAGGCGGTTGTCGCCATGTGGGCGGGCCTGCACGGCATCTCGACCCTGGCGGTCTCGGGCAAACTTGGCCTGGTCGCGGCGGGACCGCCGCGCCAACTGGGCCATCTCATCGTCGACCGAATCATCGCGGCAGGCCCGACGGCCGATGGCTCGTCCACCGCGTCGTAAAATGGTAATAAAGTCTTCGAGAACCGTGGATTTCAGCGGGGAGGCGAGTGTGCGGATCGCGGATATCGTCACGAGGCTCGGACGAACAAGCTTCTTCAACGGTCTCGAGCGCGATGATCTCGTCCGCCTCGCGCAGATCGTCCGCGTCACCACCCATCCGGCCGAAACCGTTCTGTTCGCGCAGGGCGATGAATCTGACGGGCTCTATGCGGTTGCCACCGGGATCGTGCGTATCTTCCTGACGGCGGAGGACGGCCGCGAACTGACGATCCAGCTGTTCGAGGAAGGCGAGGTGATCGGGGAGATCGCGCTGATCGATGGCCTGCCGCGCAGCGCCGGGGCGGCAACGCTGACCCCGACACAGCTCATCTTCGTGCCGCGCCAGCCATTCATGTCGCTGCTCGATTCATCGCCGCGGCTGCAGCGCCAGATCATTCTCAGCCTCTGCGAGCGGCTGCGCCAGACCAACGATCAGGTCAACCGCGCCGTGTTCCATGATCTCCGTCATCGCCTGCTGGTGCTACTCCGCCAGCTCGCGCTCATCCATGGACGGATCGACCGCGACCAGGCAGTGGTCGAGCTCGATCTCACCCAGGGAACCCTCGCGCAGATGCTCGGCGCGAGCCGCGAGGCGGTGAACAAGCAGATCCGCGCTTTGATCAAGGAAGGTCGTCTTTCGATCGACGGCCATCACATCATCGTCCACCGGACGGTCAGGGAATGCTGATCGTCCGCCACGCATCTCAGCGCATGCAGAGTTCGCTAGACGGTCTCTCGTGCGTCGAGGCTGAGGATATCCGCCGCAACCTTTGAAAGGTCGTCGTTCAACTGATGGTCTCGCCCCGGGAGAATCTTGAGCAGCGCCTGAGGGATGGCCCTTGCGTTGAGATGCGCATGCGTGTCGGGGACAATCTCGTCAGCATCGCCATGATAGAGATAGACTGCCGACTGCGGCGAGAGCCGTGAGCCGAGATCGGGCTTGGAAATGATCTCGTCGCTCGGCCAACCGCCATCGCCGATATAGGGCATCGCTATCAGGAAGATGCCGATGGGCGGATGCGCAGGCGGCTCTTCGGCCAGGAAATGCACGAGGATCGTGGCGCCGATCGAATGGCCCACCAGCACGGCGCCCGCGCCGAGCGCATCGATCTCTTCCCGCAGCACCGCCGCCCATCGCATGAAGCTCGGATCGTCTTCGGCCGGCATGCGTGGATAGCGGATTGCGTAGCCGGACCCGAGGTGACCCGCGAGGCTTGTCACCAACCGCTGGTCCCAGTCGTCATGTGTGCCGTCTCCAGCACCCTGGACGAAGAGAAGCCGCCGTGACATGGCCAACCCCCACGCGTCTGCTCGGCCATCACCTCAAAAAGCGGCGCCAACTCATTGGCGCCGAATTCTAAAGAGCAAGGCGCGGTCTCCCGAGCCTTGCTGTGGAGCTGTGTGTTGGGCGCCGATCGATCGGGCCAGCCGTTCAGCGCAGGGCGGCGATCGCGGCAACGAGGCCGGCGGTCGAAGCGTCGCGCTTGGCGGCGCTTTCCGTGCCCTCGATCATCGGCAGCAGTTCCTTGGCGAGCTGCTTGCCGAGTTCGACGCCCCACTGGTCGAACGAATCGATGCCCCAGATCGTGCCCTGCACGAACACCTGATGCTCATAGAGCGCGATCAGGCGGCCAAGCGTGAACGGATCGAGCAGCGTGTAGAGGATCGTATTGGTCGGACGGTTGCCGGGGAACGTCTTGTGCGGTGCGAGACGGTCGGCCTCGGTCGGTACCTTGCCCTCAGCGAGAAGCTCGGTGCGCGCCTCGTCGGTCGTGCGACCCTTCATCAGCGCCTCGGTCTGCGCCAGGCAACTGGCAAGCAGGAGGTGGTGATGAATATCGTCAGGCTCGTGCGCCCGTGCCGCGACGAGGAAATCGGCCGGGATCGGATCGGTGCCCTGGTGCAGCAGCTGATAGAAGGCGTGCTGGCCGTTGGTGCCTGGCTCGCCCCAGACGAGCGGGCCGGTCGAATGCGAGACCGAGCTGCCGTCGAGCGTCACGCGCTTGCCGTTCGATTCCATGTCGAGCTGCTGCAGATAGGCAGCAAAGCGCAGCAGCCGCTGGTCATAGGCCAGCACGGCCTTGGCCGGGAAGCCAAGCACGTTGCGATTCCAGATGCCGACCAGCGCGAGCAGCACCGGCAGGTTGCGGTCGAGCGGCGCGTTGAGGAAATGATGGTCCATGGCATGGGCGCCGGCGAGGAAATCGCCGAAATTGTCCGGGCCGATGGCAATCATCACCGGCAGGCCGATCGCCGACCACACCGAATAGCGACCGCCGACCCAATCCCAGAACCCGAATGTGCGCTCGCTGGCGATTCCGAAGGCGTTGACCTTGTCGAGCGCCGTCGACATCGCAGCGAAATGATCGCCGACCGCCGCTTCACCGAGCGCATCGACGATCCATTTCCGCGCCGTCGCGGCATTGGTCATGGTCTCGACGGTGGTGAAGGTCTTGGAGGCGACCAGGAACAGCGTCGTCGCCGGATCGAGGCCGACCAGCGTGTCGTGGATATGGGCGCCGTCGACATTGGAAACGAAATGGGCGCGCGGGCCGTCGTGGTAGGGGCTGAGCGCCAGCGTCACCATAGCAGGCCCGAGATCGGAGCCGCCGATGCCGATATTGACGACGTCGGTGATCTTGCCGCCTGTGCCGGCAATCGCGCCGCTGCGGATGCCATTGGCGAAGGCCGCCATCGCATCCAGCACGGAATGCACCTCGTCGACGACGTTCGTGCCATCGACGACGTAGGATTCGCCGCGCTGGGCGCGCAGCGCGATATGCAGCACCGCGCGATTCTCGGTGACGTTGATCTTCTCGCCGGCGAACATCTGCGCCCGCCGCGCCTCGACCCCGGCGGCGCGCGCCAGATCGAGCAGCGCGATCACGGCAGAGGTGTCGAGCCGGTTCTTCGAATAATCGAGCAGCAATCCGTCGACCGTCAGCGAAAGCCGCTGGAAGCGCTGCGGATCAGCCGCGAACATCTGGCGCATCGACTGCGCTTCGACGCGGTCCTTATGAGCACGGAGGGCGGAGAAGGCGTTGGCAACTTCGGCCGCCGCAGCGGCTGTTCGGACGGCGGTCATCGAGTGCATCCTTCGCATAAGGCGGGGCCCAGAGGACATACGACGGCGTTCGCTCTCAGGCAAGGCTGTGCGCCCGCGGGGGGCTCGGCTTGAAAGTCCTTGGAAAGCCAAGCCTGATCGACCATTCTCGCCCGCGTTGAGACACGAGTCCTTTAGAGTGAAGTCTTGCAAAGCAAAGCCGACACCGAACTGGTTCGCCGTCAGAACCGAGGCTTAGTGCTCGAGGCGCTGCGGCGGGTCGGCATGATGGCGCGGGTCGAACTCGGCCGGACGACGGGTCTGAGCCCGGCGACCATCTCGGCCATCACGGGCGACCTCCTTGCCGAAAATCTCATTGTCACCGCCGCGATCGACGACAAGGCTGAAAAGCCACTCGGGCGCGGGCGCCCGCGCGTCGCGCTGTCGCTCAATCCCGAGGCCGGCTATGTGCTCGGCGTCAAGATCTCGCTGAATTCGGTGACGTTCATCCTCTCGGATTATTCCGGCCATCTCGTTGACCGGACGCGCCTTCCGATCCCGACCATGGGACCCGACGCGCCGCAGTTCGTGTCGCGCCTCGCTGTTGCGATCCGCGACTATCTGCGCCAGCGCGACATCCCGCTTGGCCAGGTGCCGGAGATTCCCATTGCCATTCCAGGCGTCGTCGACCGGACCACTGGCCGTCTCGTCTGGAGCCCGACTGTTTCGGTCGATGTCGGCGCCGTACCGGGGCCCCTCAGTGAGACGCTCGGCGTTCCGGTCTCGATGACCAACGACGTCGACATGATGGCGCAGGCCCTGAACTCGCGCGATCCGGTGCATTACGGCGGTACATTCGCGGTCATCTTCATCGCCTATGGCATCGGCATGGGGCTTTACGTCAATGGCCGCCTGTTCTCGGGCGCCTTTGGCTCCGGTGCCGAGTTCGGCCACACGAATCACGTGCCCGGCGGCCCGCTGTGCCGCTGCGGCCGCCGCGGCTGCGTCGAAGCCTATGTCGCGGATTATGCCATCTATCGGTCGGTCGAGCGCCTCCCACCCGACGAGCCGCCCGCCGACATCGATCCCGACGCGGAGACCATGGCGAAGCTCGAGGCGCGGGCGCGCGCAGGCGATGATCGCGTGCGCTCGGCCTATCATCAGGCCGGGCTTGCGCTCGGCTACGGACTTTCGCGCATGATGGGCCTCATCAACCCCGGCCGCGTCGTTCTCACCGGCCGCGGCATCGCCGCCTTCGACCTGATGCAGCAGGGCTTCAACACCGGCATCGAAGAAGGGCTGGTGACGGAGATCGCCAACATGACCGAGATCGAGGTGCTTTCGCCCGAGGACGATCTCGTCGATGTCGGTATTCTTGCCGGCGCGCTGCAGCGTCTCGACCGCGAGGTTTTCGCAAGTTCCGACCACGAGCCGGTCCCGGCGCGCAGGCGTCCGCCTCTGCCGGCTGTCGGAGTCCCGGCCAAGGCGTGAACGGCGCCCGTCAGCGCTTCAGCCATCCCGCGATGCGGTCGACCGCTTCGGCAATCTCGGCTTCGGCACCGGCAAAGGAAAAGCGGATATAGCCGTCGCCGCGCGCACGGTCGAAATCGAGCCCCGGCGTCGCCGCGACGCCGGCCTCGGTGAGCATGGCCTTGGCAAATGCGGCGGAATCATTGGTGAAGCGCCGGGTCGAGGCATAGACATAGAAGGCGCCGTCGACAGGGAAGAAATCGTCGAAGCCGATTTCGGGCAGCCGCTGCAGCAGCAGGCGCCGATTGGCGGCATAGCCGGCCTTGATCAGCTCGAGTTCCTCCGTCGCCTCGAAGGCCGCGAGCGCGGCGCGTTGCGAGAGATCGGGTGCCGAGATGTAGAGGCTCTGTCCGATGCGCTCGACCGGCCGGACCAGCGCCTCGGGCAGCACCATCCAGCCGATGCGCCAGCCGGTCATGCAGTAATATTTCGAGAATGAGTTGATGACGATCGCCTGGTCGGAAAAGGTAAGGGCGGTCGTCTCCGTCCCCTCATAGACGAGGCGATGATAGATCTCGTCCGAGATGAAGCGGATCCCGAGCCGATCGGCGGTGGCGATCAGCGCCCCGAGCGCCTCGGGCGTCATCATCGTACCGGTGGGGTTGGCCGGGCTCGCAATCAGGACGCCGGCAAGCGGGCCACTGGCATGCGCGCGCTCGAGCATTTCCGGTGTCACGGCGTGGCGGTCGCGCGCGGCCGTCGGCAGTTCGACGACATGCAGCCCGAGGGCTGCGAGAATGTTGCGATAGGCCGGATAGCCGGGCGCCGCGATCGCGACGCGGTCGCCATGGTCGAAGGCGGCGAGGAAGGCGAGGTTGAAACCCGCCGACGAGCCTGTGGTCACCGCGATGCGCGAAGCCGGGACGCTGACGCCGTGGAGTTCCTCATAGTGGCGCGCGATCCGCTCGCGCAGAGGCCGCCAGCCGAGCGCCTCCGTATAGCCGAGCCGACCTCCATCGAGCGCCGCCCGCGCTGCTTCGCGCACGAGCCGCGGCGTCGCAGCTCCGGGTTCGCCGATCTCCATGTGCAGAACACGCTGGCCTGCCGCTTCCAGGGCATTGGCTGCCGACTTCACGTCCATGGCGATGAACGGCGCAACGGCACTGCGGCGCGAGGGGCCATCTGACGGGCCGATCAACGGAACTTGTTCGTCTCTATTCATGCCGCGTGTTGTCCTTGTCGGCCAAGTCTTGCTATTGCCCCATTGATCTGGCCATCGATAGGCTGACCATGCGATGGCCGCGCTTTTACAGCGCCGGACCTTCTAGAGGAAGAACGGGTTCAGGGCATGTTGATGGCGGCGGGGCGGAAGTTGCAGGGCGTGGCACGCGGACTGCTGGCAGCGGCGGCCGGAGCGTCGATGCTATCGACGGCCTGCCTTTCTCCTGCGATCGCCCAGAGCGCCGACAGGCGCAACTTCATCCGCGATGCCGAGACCGAGGCGCTGATCCAGGATTATATCCAGCCAATCTTCAAGGCGGCCGGCGTGCGCTCCAGCTCCGTCCAGCTGTTCCTGGTAGAGGATCCGTCGTTCAATGCCTTTGTCGCTTCTGGCCAGAAGCTCGTCGTGAATACCGGCGCAATCATCGATTCGAAGACGCCGAACGAACTGATCGGCGTGTTGGCGCATGAGACGGGCCATCTCGCCGGCGACCATCAGGCCAAGCTGCGCGAACAGGTCGACAGGGCGAATACGCTGGCAACGATCGGCGCCCTGGCCGGCATCGGCGCTGCCATTGCCGGCTCGGCGACGGGGTCGGGTGACGCCGCGCGTGCCGGCGGCGGCATCGTCGCTGGATCGAGCGAGGCCGCCCGCCGCTCCCTGCTCGGCTATCAGCGCTCGGAGGAAATGGCGGCCGATCAATCGGCCCTCGTCTATCTGAAGAAGAGCGGCCAGTCCGCCAAGGGCATGCTGACGACCTTCAATCGCTTCGCCGACAACACGCTGTTTTCCTCGCGCGGGGTCAATCCCTATCTGCAGAGCCATCCGATGCCGCGCGAGCGCATCGACCTGATCGAGCGTGAGGCGAAGGCGAGCCCTTATTACAACACGAAGGATTCGGCTGCCCTGCAGGCGCGCCATGACATGGTCCGGGCGAAGCTCGTCGGCTTCACGGGTGATACGGACACGATCATGCGGCGCTATCCGCCGAACGACACGTCCCTGCCGGCACAATATGCCCGCGCCATCGCGGCCTATCGCAACGGCAACTCGCAGGGTGGTCTCACCATGCTGGACTCATTGCTGAGGGCGCAGCCGAAGAACCCTTATTTCTGGGAGCTGCAGGGCCAGATCCAGCTCGAGAACGGCCGCGCCGGCCTCGCCGTTCCCGGCCTTCGCAAGGCGGTGGCGCTCGCGCCGCGCTCCGGTCTTCTGAAGATCATGCTCGGCCAGGCGCTGGTCGAATCGGGCGACCCGAAATCGGTGAACGAAGCGGTCAAGAACCTCACCATCGGTCTCCGTGACGATCCCGACGTGCCGATCGGCTATCGCAGCCTCGCCCGCGCCTATGCGATGCGCGGCGAGATTCCGATGGCGGATCTTGCCACCGCGCAGGGCGAGTTTGCGGCCGGCAACTACGCCGCTGCCAAGGCTCATGCCGCGCGGGCGCAAGGCGCCCTGAAGCGCGGCTCGCCGGCATGGCTTCGGGCCGACGACATCGTGTCCTATACTCCCGCGAAACCGGGCTGAACCTATCCTCGCGGCGTGACCTCCACCGGCCGCCGCCGCCTCCATTCCAGCAAGGGTCCGTGCTTCATGTTCGAGATTTCCCCGACAAGTCCCCTCCGGGCGGCAGCGCGCGGTGCGCTGCTGATGGCCTCTTGCGCCGGCGTTGCAGCGGTGGTCGTTGCCGGCCTTGCCGCAGCACCGGCGGTGGCCAAGGCCGATCAGGCTGCCTTCGACAAGACGCAGCAGGAGGCGATCGGCGCGATCGTCAAGGACTACCTGATGCAGCATCCGGAAGTCATCCGCGACGCGATGCAGGAACTTGATCGCCGCCAGCAGATGGCGGAAGCAGACGCCAAGAAGGCGAATGTCGCAAAATATGCCGATCTCTTGTTCAATTCGAAGCGACAGGTCGTGCTCGGCAATCCAAACGGCGATGTGACGCTGGTCGAGTTCTTCGATTACAATTGCGGTTACTGCAAGCGTGCCCATGCCGACATGAAGCGGCTGATGGACGAGGACAAGGGCCTTCGCGTCGTGCTGAAGGAATTCCCGGTTCTTGGACCCGGCTCCGAGGAAGCCGCGCAGATCGCGGTCGTCGTGCACGAGATGGCGCCCGACAAGTACCAGGCCTTCTTCGACGAACTGCTGATGAGCAAGGGCGAGGTCAACGGCGCCCGGGCGCTGGCGGTCGCGACCGATATCGGCCTTGATGCGGACGCCATCAAGGCGCGGCTCAAGGAGCCGGAGATCGCCGCGACGATCAACGAATCATACGCCCTGGCGCAGGCGCTCGGCATCAATGGAACGCCGACTTACGTCATGCAGGGCGATGTCGTGGTCGGGGCCGTCGGCTACGATACGCTGAAGCAGAAGATCAAGTCCGTTCGTGATTGCGGCCAGGCGACCTGCTGATTGCCGCACGGGCCCTCGCAATCCACAAAGCTCCGCCCCTCCGAGGGCGGGGCTTTTCCTTTGCCGGCCGACCCCCTATAACCGGCGCGCTCCGGCCCGTGCGCTTTCGCATGGCCGGTGGCGGTCAACGGTTGCGGCAGAAGCCATTCGATGACGATTTCGGTCCTGGTCCTCAACGGCCCCAATCTCAACATGCTCGGCAAGCGGGAACCCGGCGTCTATGGCGCGCGGACGCTCGCGGAGATCGAGCAGGAGACGACGGCCTTCGGCGCCGCTCTCGGCATCAGCGTCGACTTCCGCCAGTCAAATCACGAAGGCATGCTGGTCGACTGGATCCATGAGGCGCTCGGGCGCTGCCGTGGCATCGTCATCAATCCCGGCGCCTATACCCACACCTCCATCGCGCTGCAGGACGCCATTCGTGCGGTCGGCCTGCCGACGATCGAAGTGCATCTGTCGAATGTCTTCGCCCGCGAGACGTTCCGCCACCATTCCTATATTTCTCCGGCCGCCCTCGGCGTCATCTGCGGGTTTGGCCCGCTCGGCTACCAGCTGGCGCTGACGGCGCTTCAGCCGCATGTCGTCTGATACGGACAAGGCAAGGTCGCTCCATGAAAGTGCGAAGCTCATGACGAACAAGACATCGACCATCGATCAGGAACTGATCCGCCAGTTGGCGACATTGCTGACCGAAACGGATCTCACCGAGATCGAGGTCGAGCATGGTGATCTGCGCATCCGCGTTGCGCGCAATCTCCAGGCGGCGCCCGTCGCGTATCAGGTCGCGCCCCAGGCACCACAGGCGGCGCCCGCTGCCGTCGTGATCCCGGCCGAGACGAGCCTTGCCGGTCACCCGGGCACCGTTCCCTCGCCGATGGTCGGAACGGCCTATCGCTCGCCGGAGCCGGGCGCGAAGACCTTCGTCGAGATCGGCGACACGGTCCGCGAGGGGCAGACGCTGCTCATCGTCGAGGCAATGAAGACGATGAACCAGATTCCCGCGCCGCGGGCAGGCACCGTGAAGGCGATCATGGTCACCGACGGGCAGCCGGTCGAGTACGGCGAACCGCTGCTGATCATCGAGTGAGCACCATTCAGCCGATGTTCAACAAGATCCTCATAGCCAATCGCGGCGAGATCGCCCTCCGGGTGCTCCGCGCCTGCAAGGAACTCGGCATCGAGACGGTGGCCGTCCATTCGACCGCCGATGCCGACGCGATGCATGTGCGCCTCGCCGACGAGAGCGTGTGCATCGGCCCGCCGCCGGCACGCGACAGCTATCTCAACGTCGCCTCGATCCTTGCGGCCTGCGAGATCACCGGCGCCGACGCCGTGCATCCGGGATATGGCTTTCTTTCCGAGAATGCGCGCTTCGCCGAGATCCTCGAGGCGCACAACCTCACCTTCATCGGGCCGAGTTCGAACCATATCCGCATCATGGGCGACAAGATCGAGGCGAAGCGCACGGCGCAGCGGCTCGGCATCCCGGTCGTGCCCGGCTCGGAGGGCGCGTTGAAGGACGAGGCCGACGCGCTGAAATGCGCCGCCGAGATCGGCTATCCCGTGCTGATCAAGGCCTCGGCCGGCGGCGGCGGGCGCGGCATGAAGGTCGCCCGCTCGGCGGCCGAACTGCCGATCGCCTATGCCACGGCGCGCTCGGAATCGAAGGCCGCCTTCGGCGACGACGCTGTCTATATGGAGAAATATCTCGAGAAGCCGCGGCATATCGAGATCCAGGTTCTGGGCGACGGCAAGGGCTATGCCGTTCATCTCGGCGAGCGCGACTGCTCGTTGCAGCGCCGTCACCAGAAGGTCTGGGAAGAGGCTGGCTCGCCAGCACTCAACGCCGAAGAACGCGACCGCATCGGCGCCGTCTGCGCCAAGGCGATCGGTGATCTCGGCTATTCCGGCGCCGGAACCATCGAGTTCCTCTATGAAAACGGCGAATTCTATTTCATCGAGATGAACACCCGCCTTCAGGTGGAGCATCCGGTGACCGAGGCGGTGACGGGCATCGATCTCGTCAACGAACAGATCCGCGTTGCCGCCGGGAGCGGGCTCTCGTTCCGCCAGGAAGAGGTCAAGTTCCAGGGTCACGCGATCGAGTGCCGCATCAATGCGGAGGATCCGCGGACCTTCACGCCATCGCCGGGCCTCATCACCTATTTCCATCCGCCGGGCGGGCTCGGCGTCCGTGTCGATTCAGGCGTCTATCAGGGCTACAAGATCCCGCCCTATTACGACAGCCTGATCGGCAAGCTCATCGTGCATGGCCGCAACCGCGTCGAATGCATGATGCGCCTTCGCCGGGCGCTCGACGAATTCGTCGTCGACGGGATCAAGACGACGATCCCGTTGTTCCGCGATCTGGTCGACGACCAGGACATCGCCGATGGCCGTTACGACATCCACTGGCTTGAGAAGAAGCTGGCGGTCCACCAGTAAGCGGCGAGGGCGGCGGCAAGCCGCCCGGGCGCAACGGCGAGTCGCCTCTTCTTTGCGGGCGCTTCGCGTGGCATGCTGTGATTCGTCGCCGGGGCGGGCGCGTCAGGCATCATTGCGGCAGGAGGATACGCCTCCCGGCCGCGACCACGCGGACGAAGCATGGCCAGGCAGTCGGATTCCTCGCTCCAGATCACCCCGCAGGTGCTGCTGAAGGCCTATGCCTGCGGCATCTTCCCGATGTCGGATTCGGCTGACGATCCGGGCCTCTACTGGATCGAGCCCGAGAGCCGCGGCATCTTTCCGCTCGAAAGCTTCCATGTCCCGCGCCGCCTCGCGCGCACGATGCGCGCCGAGCCGTATGAAATCCGCGTCGATACCGATTTCGAGGGCGTGATCGAGGGCTGTGCCGGCGATCCGCGCTCGACCTATCGCGACAAGACGTGGATCAACCGCCGCATTCGCCGCCTCTACGCCGAATTGTTCGACCTCGGCTTCTGCCACACCGTCGAGGCCTGGCAAGGCGGCAAGCTGGTCGGCGGCCTTTATGGCGTGCGCCTGCGCGGCGCCTTCTTCGGCGAGAGCATGTTCAGCCATGCGACCGACGCCTCGAAGATCGCGCTGGTTTATCTGGTAGCGCGGCTGAAGGCGGGCGGGTTCAGCCTGCTCGATGCGCAGTTCACCACCGAGCATCTCGAGCGCTTCGGGGCGATCGAAATCGACCGCGACGCCTATCACGCGCGGCTCGAAGCGGCCCTGACGATCGAGGGTGATTTCTACGGCTTGGCGGGCGGGGCGACGGTCGACGAGGTCTTGCAGTTGGCGAGCCAGACGTCATAGACGGCATGGTCGACGGCGTGCAGGCCGGGACTGTCGGCGAACATCCAGCCGGTGAAGATGCGGCGCACCTTGCGGGCGAGGGTGATCTCGTCGACCTCGACAAAGGCGTCGGTCTGCGGCGGCTCGGTCGGGGGGCGTGAGTAGCAGGCCCGCGGCGTCACCTGGAGCGCACCGAACTGCACCGTCTCGTTCATATAAACGTCGAAAGTGATGATGCGGCCGGTGATCTTGTCTAGACCGGCAAATTCGGCGACGGGATTGGTGATCCGCTCGGCGGAGGCGGGCAGGGCGACCGCGAGCAGGGTTCCTGCGGCGAGGAGGCCGATCGCGCCGCAACGGCGCACGAAGCTGAATGTCATGGGAAGCTGGAGAATCCACATCGCCGCAGTGATGGTAAAGGCTCTAACACGCGATTCCGGCGGGGAAAAGGCATAGGCGGGAACCTGCTGTCGCCGGTTGCTTCGGCCGGCGATCCCGACCTATGATCCAAGCTGACCTGTGTGGCCCTTTCCCTGCCGTTTCGAAGGGCTGCGTGCAGGCGCTTCAGCCCCTTCTCGGCGCCATCTCCCCCCGGCCGGCGTGAATGCCGATAACCGATATTTGAAGACGCGGCCTGTGGCCGCCTCATTTGGAAACGGGCCCGCAAGAGGCCCCGACATGACATGGAAACCGCCCACCACAGGCATCCGCTGTTCGGGGTGCTGCTGAAAGTGATATCGACCATCGCATTCACCGCGATGGCGACGCAGATCAAGCTTCTGGCCGACCGGATTCCCGCAGGCGAGGTCGCTTTCTTCCGCTCCGCATTCGCGCTCATTCCGGTGCTCACCTTTGTCGGCTTGCGGGGCCAACTCCCGACCGTGTTCCTCACGCCGCGGATCTCCGGTCACGTCCTGCGGTCGATCGCGGGGGCATCGTCGATGTTCTGCGGTTTCACGGCGCTTGGCCTGCTGCCGCTTTCGGATGCAACGGCCATCGGCTATGCGGCCCCGCTGCTGACGGTGATCTTCGCCGTCTTCCTGCTTGGCGAGGTCATCCGCATCTATCGCTGGACTGCGGTCGTCATCGGGCTGATCGGCGTGGTGGTCATCCTCTCGGGCTATGTCGAGCCGCAGGGTCCGGATCGCAGCGCCGTCGGCGCGATGTTCGCGCTGGCCGGGGCGACCTTCGGGGCGCTGGCCGCGACGCAGACGCGCCGGCTCACCTGGTCGGAGGAGCCGGCGACCATCGTCGTCTATTTCTCGATCTTCACAGCGCTGTTCATGCTGATGACGTCGCCTTTCGGCTGGGTCATGCCGGGTGCTACCGAATGGGTGCTGCTCGTGGGCTGCGGCATCGCCGGCGGCATCGGCCAGGTGTTGTTGACGCAGAGCTACCGCTATGGCGAGGCCTCGCTGATCGCGCCATTTGAATATGTATCGATGGTCTGGGCGATCCTTGTCGGCTATCTGCTGTTCGATACGCTGCCGGGCCTCACCATGTTGACCGGATCGGCGATCGTGATCGGATCGGGGATGTTCGTCATCTATCGCGAGCAGCAACTGGGGCGGCGCCGGGCGCGTGAGGCGGCCGCGGCGACGTCCTTCGATCCTGAAACCTGAAAGACGAGGAGACCCATGACGGCGATCGCAGTGACCATCGCAGGCTCGGATTCGGGCGGCGGCGCCGGCATTCAGGCGGATCTCAAGACGTTTTCCGCGCTCGGCGTCTATGGCGCCTCGGTGATCACTGCTTTGACTGCCCAAAATACGTTGGGGGTCACCGGCATCCATGACGTGCCGGCAGAATTCGTCACCGCCGAAATCGACGCGGTCTTCTCGGATCTTGCGGTCGACGCTGTGAAGATCGGCATGCTGTCGCGGCCGGAGGTCATTGCGGCCGTCGCCTCCGGGCTCGATCGATGGCAGCAGACGAAGGTCGTGTTCGACCCGGTCATGGTGGCGACCAGCGGCGACATGCTGCTGCGCGAGGAGGCCGTCGCGGTGCTCATCCGCGATCTCCTGCCGCGCGCGGCCTTGCTGACGCCTAACATGCGCGAGGCGGCGCGGCTGGTGGGCGGCGACGTCGCCTCGAACGAAGCCGAAATGGAGGCGCAGGCTGCGGCTATCCTCGCGCTCGGCACGCGGGCCGTGCTGCTCAAGGGCGGTCACGGCGAGGGCGATGAAAGTGCCGATCTGCTGCTGACGCCAGCCGGCAAGCGCTGGTATCGCGCGCCGCGCATAGCGACGAAAAACACGCATGGCACCGGCTGCACGCTGTCATCGGCCATCGCCGCCGGGCTCGCCCGTGGCGAGGATCTCGACACCGCCGTTGCGACCGGCAAACGCTATGTGACGGATGCCATCGCAGCGGCCGATCGGCTGACGATCGGCAAGGGCCACGGCCCGGTGCATCACTTCCACGCCTGGTGGTAACTGAAGAGGCGCGCATCCTTATCGGCGCGCACCTCCATGTGTCATTGCCGGATCTGTCCCGTGGCGGACGTCCCGACGGGCGAACGGCTCAGCCCTTGTAGGCGCGGAACGTCTGCTGCTGCTCGCCGAGCCCGGTGATGCCGAGGCGCACGCTGTCGCCGTCCTTCAGGAACCTTGGCGGCTTCATGCCCATGCCGACGCCGGGCGGGGTGCCGGTCGTGATGACGTCGCCGGGATCGAGCTGCAGGAACTGGCTGATATAAGCCACGAGATGGGCGACGCCGAAGATCATCGTCTTGGTGTTGCCGGTCTGGGCGCGCGTGCCGTTCAGATCCAGGAACATGTCGAGATTCTGCACGTCGGCGATTTCGTCGGGCGTGACCAGCCAGGGGCCGAGCGGTCCGAAGGTGGGCGAGCCCTTGCCCTTCATCCACTGGCCACCACGCTCGGTCTGGAATGCGCGCTCGGAGACGTCGTGGCAAACGGAGAAGCCGGCGACATAGGAGAGCGCATCGGCTTCCTCGATGTAGCTGGCGGTCTTGCCGATGACGATCGCGAGTTCGACTTCCCAGTCGGTCTTCTGCGAATTCTTCGGAATGATCACCGTGTCGTTCGGGCCGACGATGCAGTTCGGCGCCTTGTTGAACAGGATCGGCTCCGAGGGGATCGCCGCGCCGGTCTCATGCGCATGGTCGACATAGTTGAGGCCGACGGCGATGAAATTCCTCACTCCCTCGACGATCGGGCCGAGGCGGACGCCGGCGTCAACGGCCGGAAGCGTGGACGGGTCGACCGCGGCGATCTTGGCGATCGCACCATTCTTGAGCGTTTCCGGGGTGATGTCGGAGACGACGCCCGAGAGATCGCGGATCGTGCCGTCCTTGTCGAGCAGGCCCGGCTTCTCCGCGCCAGCGGCGCCGAAGCGTAGGATTTTCATCGTTATTCTCCGTGTTGGCGGCGGCGATCATGGTCGAGCATCCCGGGCGATGCAAGCGCCGCGAAGGGTCCATCCGGCAATGGATTGTTGCCGCAGGGGAACAGGTGGCCAGCGCTTTGTGTCGGCAAAAAACGTCAGCATCATTGACCTAATGCTCCGCCCGTGAGAACAGGACGCCGTCGGGGCGGAGAACAACATGGATCAATGGTCGGCTCTTCTCGCGTTCGCGTTGGTCACGGCGTTTACGCCTGGACCGAACAACGCCATGCTGATGATCTCCGGGGCCAATTTCGGGTTCCTGCGCAGCTTCCCGCATATGCTGGGGATCAGCCTCGGCTTCCCGCTGATGGTTCTCGCGGTCGGGCTCGGCCTTGGCGGGCTGCTGGAGGCCGATCCGCTCGTTCATCGCGTGCTGGCCTATGTCGCTTTTGCCTATCTGCTTTATCTCGCCTGGAAGCTCGCCTTTGCCGGCCGGGTCGATAACCAGGGCGTGCGGATCGGCAAGCCGATGCGCTTCATCGCGGCGGCACTGTTCCAGTGGGTCAACCCCAAGGCGTGGATCATGGCGGTGAGCGCCCTGGCTCTCTATGTCGCGCCGAACGAGCCCGTATTGTCGTCCGCCTCGCGCGTCGCGTCGGCCTTCGCGCTCACGGCCTTCCCGTCCACCGTCGTCTGGTGTCTGTTCGGAACGGCAATCTCGCGCTACCTCGACAGCGACCGCCGGGTTGCCATTTTCAACGGGACAATGGCTGTACTTTTGGTCGCGAGCATGGTGCCGACCCTGCTATGAGGGGCAGGGCGTGCGGCGGTGGCGTCACAAATCTGTTGTTCGCTTGGGCTAAGCGGTCTTTAATTTTCCATCAGCCGAGGACGAATCAGGATCATGTCGATCGCGGTTGCTCCCCGCCATCTTCGAACGTTGTTCCTCTCGGATGTTCACCTTGGCACGCGTGGCAGCCAGGTTGATCTTCTGTTGGACTTCCTGAAATGGCACGATGCGGAGACGATCTTCCTCGTGGGGGATATCGTCGACGGTTGGCGGCTCAAGAAGAGCTGGTACTGGCCGCAGTCGCACAATGACGTGGTCCAGAAGCTCCTTCGCAAGGGCCGCAAGGGCGCGCGGCTCGTCTACCTGCCCGGCAACCACGACGAGTTCCTGCGCGATTATCTCGGCACGCAGCTTGGCGGCGTCGAACTCGTCGACAGCATTGTGCACGAGACCGCCGACGGCAAGCGGCTGCTGGTGATCCATGGCGACCAGTTTGACGTGGTCGTGCGACATGCCAAGTGGCTCGCCTTCCTCGGCGACGGCGCCTACACGTTGGCGCTCGGCCTCAACACCATCCTGAACAAGATCCGCCGCCGTCTCGGTTTCGACTATTGGTCGCTTTCGGCATGGGCGAAGCTCAAGGTCAAGAACGCCGTCAATTTTATCGGCACCTTCGAGAACGCGCTCGTCACCGAGGCGAAGCGGGTCGGCGCCGACGGCGTCGTCTGCGGCCACATCCATCATGCGGCGCTGCATGACGAGTTCGGCATCCGTTATATCAACACCGGCGACTGGGTCGAAAGCTGCACCGCGATCGCCGAGCATCACGACGGACGGCTCGAGATCCTGCGATGGTCTGCCATCGCCAAGGACGAGCCGTTCATCGTCGATTCCGATACGAAGGTCGATCAGGTCGCGGCATGAGCCGGATCCTCATCGCGAGCGACGCCTGGCACCCCCAGATCAACGGGGTGGTACGGACGCTCGAGCGTCTTTCGCGCCATCTTCCCGAATTCGGGGCGGACGCGATCATGCTGACGCCGGATGGCTTCAATACGATCCCGTGCCCGACCTATCCTGAAATCCGCCTGACGGTGGCGCCGCCCGGCTCCATCGCCCGCAAGCTCGACGCGATCGATCCCGATCACGTGCATATCGCGACGGAAGGGCCGATCGGCTTTGCCGTCCGGCGCTGGTGCATCCGTCGTCGGCGGCTGTTCACGACGAGCTATCACACCCGCTTTCCGGAATACCTCGCGGCGCGCCTGCCGATTCCGGTCAACTGGACCTATGCGATGCTGCGCGGCTTCCACAACGCCGGCGCGGGCTGCATGGTCTCGACCCGCTCGATGGAGCAGGAGCTTCAGGGCCGCGGCTTCCGCAATCTGATGCGCTGGTCGCGCGGCGTCGATGCCGAGATCTTTCATCCCGGCCGGAACCGCGCGGTGCTCGACCTGCCGCGGCCGATCTATCTCTATGTCGGCCGCGTGGCGGTCGAAAAGAATATCGGTGCCTTCCTCGATCTGAAGCTGCCCGGCAGCAAGGTCGTGGTTGGTGACGGGCCCTCGCTTGAAGGGCTTCGCCGCGCTCATCCCGAAGTGTCGTTCCTCGGCACGCGGGTCGGCACGGAGCTCGCCGATATCTATGCCGCCTCGGACTGCTTCGTCTTTCCGAGCCGGACCGATACGTTCGGCGTCGTGATGCTGGAGGCCATGGCCTCGGGCCTGCCGGTCGCGGCCTTTCCTGTTGCCGGTCCCCGCGATGTCGTCGGCAATTCAGGCGCCGGTATTCTCGATGAAGACCTGCAGGCTGCGGCGCTCGCAGCGCTCGCGATCCCGCGCGAGCGCTGCCGCCAGATTGCGCTGCAAAGCTCCTGGCAGTCGGCAACGCGCCAGTTCCTCGACAACGTATCCGGCGTCCACCGTACCTTCGCGAGCCACGCCTTCGCGTGAAGCTGGTCAGGTCCGGACCGGAATCCGGACCTCGCAGCCGCCGAGACCGGTGCGCGGATCGAAGGTGGGCGGATAATATTCGACCATCGTCACGCTGCTGTCCGGATATGCACGCTGGTTCTGCGCCATCCATTCGAAGGCCGCGCCGCAGGTGCCCCCGATCGCCGAGACATGGCCGCGATGCTGGAACACGGCAAAGCTGAGCGCGGGAATACGTACGCCGACCAGCCCATCGGGCAGTTCATCCAGAGAGCGCACCGGCACCGCGGCCAGATAGTCGAAGCCGTCGTCGCGCTCGTCCTCGGACTTGAAGCAGACGCCATAGGCGTCGAGCGTCCGCAACTGGCCGGGGATGGTGTCGATGAACGGCCCGAAGCGTTGCCAGAGCAGCGGAATGCCGCCGCGGTCCTCATAGCGAAAGAAGCGGCGAAGACCGGCGAGCAGCAGGCTGTCGACGGAGCGGATTTCTGGCGCTTCGATCGTATCGGGCACTGTGTCGGGCATCAGGATTGGCTCCACGAGTTTGAGGTTGGCGAGAGACGCACGCGCCCTGGCCGCATCCGGCGTCAGGCCGAACTGGTCGCGGAAGGCGCGAGAGAAGGCTTCATGTGAGCCGTAGCCGGCCGCGAGGGCGACGGCGAGGATGTCGGGCGCGCCGGCGGCGAGCGCACGGGCGGCCTCAGACAAGCGCCGGCCGCGGAGGTGCTGCGAGAAGGATCGGCCGGTCGTCAGCGCAAAGCTGCGCGACAGGTGGAAGCGCGACAGGCCGACCAATGCGGCGATTTCGTCCAGCGTCACCGGTCGCTCGAAATGTTGCTCGATATACCAGAGCGCCTTGCGCACCGCGTCCATGGCCATGCCCGCCGTCGATCCCCAACGGAGCTGAGAATAGCCCGATCCGTGCGTGCCGCTTGATCGCGCTTGCGCCCGCTCGCTCGCCTTGCTAGCGAGCCTCATGGTCACCATCGACGATATCGAAGCTGCCGCCCGCCGCATTGCCGGCGAAGCCGTTCGCACGCCGCTCCTCGCGAGCGCGGCGCTCGATGCACGACTGGGCGGGCGCGTTCTGATCAAGCCCGAGACGCTGCAGCGGACAGGCTCGTTCAAGTTTCGCGGTGCCTACAACGCCATTGCCGCGCTCAAGGATTCCGAACGCGCCGCCGGCGTCGTCGCGGTCTCCTCGGGCAACCACGCGCAAGGCGTCGCCGCCGCGGCAGGTCTTTTCGGGATTTCCGCCACCATCATCATGCCGGATGACGCGCCGCAGGCAAAGCTCGAGGGTACGCGCCGGCTTGGAGCCACCGTCGTCACCTATCATCGCGCCGGCGGGGCTGATCGCGAGGCGATCGCGGCTGAGATCACGGCACGGACGGGCGCCCGGCTGATCCATCCCTATAACGAGCCTCTCGTCATCGCTGGCCAAGGCACCATCGGACTGGAGATCGCCGAGGATCTCGCGGCTCGCGACCTCGCCGCCGATGCCGTTCTGGTGCCCTGTGGCGGCGGCGGCCTCTCCTCCGGCGTTGCGCTCGCGATGCACCACCGGATGCCAGAGGCTGGCGTCCATCTGGTGGAACCGCAGGCATTCGACGACTACGGCCGCTCGCTGGCCTCAGGGCGCATCGAGCACAATGCGGCCGCCTCCGGCTCGGTCTGCGATGCGCTGCAGGCGGCGGCGCCGGGTGCGATCGGCTTCGAGATCAATCGACGCGTCGCCGCCGGCGCGCTTGCCGTCACAGATGACGAGGCCCTGGCCGCTGTCGCCTTCGCCTTCCACACGCTGAAGCTCGTCGTCGAGCCGGGCGGTGCGGTCGCCCTGGCCGCGCTTCTCGCCGGCCGCTTTGACGCGGCAGGACGCACGGTGGTCATCGTGCTCTCGGGCGGAAATGTCGATGCTGCGATGCTGGCGCGCGCACTCGCAGCCGGCTGAAGGCGATGCAAATTCGGTGATATGAATGGCCTTGCCGCGCGGCGGTTGATACGCTTCAAAACCTGATGTCGGACTCGCAGGCGTAATCCCCCGCCGCGCCGTTTCCTTCTCCAAATCGATTGCGCTCATGCCCGCCGCGCCCCCGCTTTTCAGCGCTCGTCTTTCGTTCTTCTATGCCGCTTCCTTTCTGGTGAGCGGCATCGTCGTGCCGTTTCTGCCCGTCTGGCTGAAGGATCGAAGTTTCACTCCCGAGGAGATCGCCGCCTGCCTCGCCTTTCCGCTGGCTGCCCGGCTGATCGCGACTCCGGCCGGCGGTTGGCTGGCTGATCGGGTGCCGAACCGCCGTATGGCGATCATCCTGTTCGCGGGGATCGGACTGCTGTTCTTCATTCCGGCCGCACTGGTTCGGCACAATCTGACGACCCTGGTGCTGACCGGCCTTGCTGTCACGGCCTGGCAACTGATCCAACCGGCCGTCGATGCGCTGTCGCTCACCGGCGTGCGCCGTTTCGGTCTCGATTATGGACGGATGCGCGTGTGGGGGTCGATCAGCTTCGTCTGCGCCAGCCTTGCAGGAGGCGCCATCTTCGGAGCCTTCGGCGCGCCGATCCTGGCGCCGATGATCATCGCCGCCTTCGCCATCTGCCTCACGGGTGCGTTTCTGCTGCCGGTCACACCGAAAGCCGAACGCCTGGCAGACGATGCGAACCGTCAGCCGGGCAAGTCGGCGCGCAAGATCCTGCTGAGCCCGGCCTTCCTCGTCATCGCCTCGACGACCGGCCTGATCCAGGCGAGCCATGGCCTTTTCTATTCTTTCGGCACGATCGAGTGGCAGGCACTCGGCTTTTCAGGCAGCGAGATCGGCCTCCTGTGGGCGACCGGCGTCGTCGCGGAAATCGTGATGTTCGCGATATCCAGCCGATTCCTGCGCCTTCGCGCCGAGACGCTCATTCTCTCTGGCGCCATCGCGGCTGCCATCCGCTGGACTCTCTTGCCGCTGGTGACGAGCCTTGCGGCGAATCTCCTGCTGCAATCGCTGCATGCCTTTACCTTTGGAGCCGCGTTTGTCGGCATGCAGCTCGCCATCGCGCGTACGGTGCCGGAGGAGATGACGGCCTCGGCGCAGGGGCTCTGCATGATGGCTGCGGGCGGGCTGATGGCGCTGACGACCCTGATGGCCGGACCGCTTTATGCGCAGCTCGGCGTGCACGCCTTCTGGGTGATGACGGCGTTTGCCGCGCTCGCCGCGATCATCATTCTGGCGGCGCGTTTCCCGCTCAGCCCCAAAGGGCAGGCGTCGGCGGACTGACCAGGCTTCCGCGGTATTCGAGGCCGGGTTCGCGGTCCCGTGCGAGCAGCAGCGGTCCGTCGAGGTCGACGAAATCCGCCTGCTGAGCCAGGAGCACCGCTGGTGCCATGGCAAGGGACGTCCCGACCATGCAGCCGACCATGACAGCGAGACCATTGGCGCGGGCGGCGGCGAGCACGCCGAGCGCCTCGGTGAGCCCACCGGTCTTGTCGAGCTTGATGTTGACGGCGTCATAGCGGTCCGCCAGCGCAGAGCAGTCCTCTGCGCTGTGCAGGCTTTCGTCGGCGCAGACGGGAACGAGCCGCTCCGTGACGCGCAACAGGTCATCGGCGCCGACGGGCAAGGGCTGCTCGATCAGTTCGACGCGGGCATCGGCGCAGGCGCGCATGAGCGATGGAAACGCCTCGGCCGACCAGGCCTCATTGGCATCGACGATGAGCCGCGCCGCCGGGGCGCCCCGACGCACAGCCGCGATCCGGGCGTCATCGCCCTCGCCGCCGAGCTTCACCTTGAGCAGCGGCCTGTCTGCTGCGCTGCGCGCCGCGGCCTCCATGCTTTCTGGCGTGCCGAGGCTCAGCGTATAGGCCGTCGTAAGCGGCCGCGGGGCGGCGATGCCGAGGCGCTCGGCAGCGCGGACGCCGCTCTTCTTGGCTTCGAGATCCCAGAGCGCGCAATCGAGGGCGTTGCGCGCGGCGCCCGGCGGCAGCGCGACCTGCATGCCGATCCTGTCGATATCGCCGGCGATCGCGAAGCTCTGCGTGCGGATCGTCTCGACGACGCCTTCGACGGTCTCGCCGTAGTGGGCATAAGGGACACATTCGCCGCGACCGACCTGGTCGCCGTCTTCAATGGTCGCGACGACCACGGTCGCCTCGGTGCGCGACCCGCGCGAGATGACGAAGGAGCCGGCGGTCGGCCAGCGTTCGACGGCGACCGAGAGCTTGCGGATGGTCATGATATCAGGCCACTGCCGCCATAGAGGCGGATGATCTCCGCGACGATCGGCTCGACGCCGGTCCGGATCGGGTCGACCGCCGGCAGGTCGAGCCGCGCCCCTGTGTCGCGGAGCAGCGTCGTCGCCTCATCGTCGGAGAGGGCCGCGGTGTTGATCGCGATACCGACGCAGCGGATGGCCGGATTGGTCAGCCGGCCGCATGTCACCGTCAGCTCGATCACTTCTTCGATCGAGGGGAGTGGATGAGCAACGCCGCGCATGTGGCTGCGCGTTGGTTCGTGGCAGACGACGAAGGCATCGGGCTGCGCGCCATGAAGGAGACCAAGCGACACGCCGGCGAAGGAGGGGTGGAACAGCGACCCTTGACCCTCGACCAGGTCCCAGTGATCAGGCGCGGCCGCGGGGGCGATCCACTCGACGGCGCCAGAGATGAAGTCGGCCACCACCGCATCGATCGCGACGCCTCGTCCGGAGATGAAGACGCCCGTCTGTCCGGTCGCGCGAAAATCGGCGTCGAGGCCGGCCTTGCGCATGCCGGTTTCGAGCGCCAGCGCCGTATATTTCTTGCCGACCGAGCAATCGGTTCCGACAGTGAGCAGCCGCATGCCGGAACGTTTGGTGCCCTTGCCGGTAGCGAAGCGCTCGCTCGAATGACGAACATCGTGCAGAGCGCGGCCGCTGCGGGCGGCCGCATCGCGGATGGCCGGGCTGTCGGCGAGACGGGAATGCAGACCACTCGCGACATCGAGGCCTGAATCGAGCGCGGCGACGATCGTGTCGACCCAGTGCGCCGGCAGCACGCCGCCGGCATTCACCGCGCCAACGATCATCGTTCCGACGCCGGCCGCCTTCGCTTCGGCGATCGTCATGTCGGGCACGCCGGCATCGGCCTTGCAGCCCGGAAGTCGCAGTTGGCCGACACACCATTCCGGTCGCCAATCGACGATGCCGAGGGCAGTCTTGGCGGCAAGAGCATCGGGAACGTCACCCAAAAACAACAGATAGGGTGTCACGATCTGCATCGAACGGCTTCCTTTCAGTGGGAGCTTGCCGGACTTCCCATCCTCGTGTCAGTAGGATGTTTCGGACGGGAGCTTATGGGCGACCGCAAGGCGTCACAAGGGTTGCCACGGGCACCAGGTCCGAGAAGGGCTCATCAACGGTATGGTTGTGGCGGCAGAAGCAGCGGCTCATCTTGAGGCGAACGATTCGGATGGCGGGCTTCGCCTCGTTCCGCATGGACCGTGGACGCTGAGCAATGCCGACCAGCTCGAAGCCGAGGTTGACAAGGCCGTTGCAGCCGCCTCCGACAAGGCGACGCTGATCGATCTTTCCGACGTCGATCACATCGATACGGCCGGCGGCTGGCTGATCACGCGGCTCGAACGCGAGATCACGGCGAAGGGCGGCAAGGTCGATGTCGAGGGCGGCTCCGACAATGTGATGCGCCTTCTTTCGGCGCTCGAATCCGTTGAACGCGAGCTGCCGCCGCGCCGCAAGCACATCGGCGTCGGGCTCGAATTGCTCGAGGGGATCGGCCGCGCGATGTATGGCACCGTCTCCGATCTGGAGGCGGGGCTCAACATTCTCGGCGGCGTTGCCGTCGGCCTCTTGAACGCGGTGCGGCATCCCTCGCGTTTCCGCATCACGTCGGTCGTCTCACACATCGATCGTGCTGGCCTGCGCGCGGTCCCGATCATCGCGCTGATGTCGCTGCTGATCGGCGCCATCATCGCCCAGCAGAGCGCCTTCCAGCTGCGCAGCTTCGGCGCGGAGGTCTATGCCGTCGATCTCGTCGGCGTGCTGGTTCTTCGAGAGCTGGGCGTGCTGCTCACCGCCATCATGATCGCCGGCCGCTCCGGAAGTGCCTTCACGGCCGAAATCGGCTCGATGAAGATGCGCGAGGAGATCGACGCGCTCGACGTGATCGGTCTCGATGTCAACGAAGTGCTCGTGCTGCCGCGCATCATCGCGCTGATCATCGCGCTCCCGCTGCTCACCATCATTGCAGATTTCGCGGCGCTTGTCGGCGGCGGCCTCGTCAGCTGGATTTATGTGGGGCTGCCGCCCTCGGCGTTCATCATGCGCCTGCGCGATGCGGTCGCGATCAATACGTTGATGGTCGGCCTCATCAAGGCGCCTTTCATGGCGCTGATCATCGGCATCATTGCGGCGACCGAGGGCTTCCGCGTCGAGGGGAGCGCCGAGTCGCTCGGCGCGCGCACCACCTCCTCGGTCGTGAAGGCGATCTTCATGGTGATCGTCGTCGACGGCCTGTTTGCCATCTATTTCAGCGCCGTGAGCTACTGAAATGGCCGTCCGGAAAAACGCTGTTCCTGTCCGGAGTGAGATCGTCATCCGCGGGCGCGGCATCACGGTCGGCTTCGGCGAGCGCAAGATTCTCGAGGATCTCGATATCGACGTCTATCGCGGCGAAATCCTCGGCATTGTCGGCGCCTCCGGGACCGGCAAATCCGTGCTGCTCCGGACCATTCTCGGGCTGCAGCCCAAGACAAACGGTTCGGTCGAGATTCTCGGCCAGCCCTATGACGATGCAGAGCCGGCGATCCGGGCCCAGATCGACCAGCGGCTCGGGGTCCTGTTCCAGCAGGGCGCGCTCTTCTCCTCGCTGACCGTTCTGCAGAATGTCGAGTTCCCGATGCGGGAGCATCTGCGGCTCTCGCCGCGGCTGATGGAAGAGCTGGCGCGGCTGAAGATCGAGCTGGTCGGCCTCGCGCCGGAGGCGGCGGATCGTCTGCCCTCGGAGCTTTCCGGGGGCATGATCAAGCGTGCAAGCCTCGCACGGGCGCTGGCGCTCGATCCCGACATCGTCTTCCTCGACGAGCCGACCTCGGGCCTTGATCCGATTGGCGCTGCCGAGTTCGATGAACTGATCGCGACGCTGCGCGCGACTCTCGGCCTCACCGTCTTTATGGTCACGCACGATCTCGACAGTTTGCACACGGTTTGTGATCGAATCGCGGTACTTGGCGATCGGCATGTTTTGGTAGAAGGAACGATGGCGGACATGCTGGCGTTCGATAATCCCTGGGTTCAGAAATATTTCCGCGGCGCGCGCGCGCGTCGCCTTCAGGCATAGGCGACAAGCATGGAAACCCGGGCCAACTACGCGACGATCGGTATCTTCACCCTCGCGGTGATCGTCGCCTGTTTCGCCTTCGTCTATTGGCTTGCGCGCTATGACGAGAACGGCGCCCGCAAGCCAATGCGCATCCTGATCCCGGGATCTGTCACCGGCCTCGCGACCGGCAGCCAGGTGCTCTTCAACGGCATTCGCATCGGCGATGTCACCAGCCTTCGGATCAACCCGCAGGACCCCAATCAGGTCGAGGCCATGGTCTCGGTCGATCCGAACCAGCCGATCAAGTCCGATACCAAGGCCTCCGTCGGCGTCCAGGGCCTGACCGGCATCGCCTCGATCGAGTTCCGTGGCGGCTCGGCCAATCTGCCGAGCATTTTCGACGAGCAGGAAATCCCGACGCTGACGGCGCAGGGCTCGGGTCTCAGCGAAATCCTCGAAAGCGCACAGGAACTGCTGAAAAAGGCAAACGGCACAGTCGACCGGATCAACACGGTCCTCGATACCGCGCAGCCCTCGGTGAACACGACCCTCGCCAATGTCGAGAAGTTCACCGGCGCGCTCGCCGATAATTCTGACGGCGTCAATGATTTCCTCGCCAATGTCTCTGATCTCTCCAAGAAGATCGGCGATCTCTCAGGCAATCTCCAGGGGCTGGTCGGCAAGGCCGACAATATCCTGGCGGCCGTCGATCCAAGCAAGGTCGGCCACGCGATCGATCAGATCGACACGGTGGTCACGAAACTCTCGACAGCTGCCGATTCCTTCCCGCAAATCGTCGACAACGTGACGAAAATCTCTGGACAGTTGTCCGATACGGTCGATTCCGCCCGCAAGATCATCGATGCCGTCCAGGTCGAGGCCGTGAAAAGCACGATCCAGGATGTCGCGACCGTCGCGCGGCGCGTGCAGACCGCCACGGTCGATATCAACAAGATCGTGTCCGACGCCCAAAAGGCGGTCAGCGACGCGCGTGACTTTGTCGGTTTCGTCAAGAACCAGCAACCGCAGGTTGACCAGATTGTCGCCAATACCGACCAGTTGATGGGCCGGCTCAATCAGGCGTCGGCACGGCTCGACTCGATCCTCGGCGGCGCCGACGACATTGTGAACGACCCGAACAGCAAGAACTTCTTCAAGGAGGCGGCTGCTGCCGCGGCATCGATCCGCAAGGTCGCCGACGCCTTCTCCGGCCGGGCCGACGAAATCTCGAAGAACATTGCCGATTTCACGGGGCAGGGCCTTCGCAATATCGATCAACTCGTGACTCAGTTGCAGCGTGCGACGAGCCAGTTCAATCGCACGCTGAATTCCGTGCAGAACAACCCGCAGGGCTTCGTTTTCGGCAATCCGACAGTCAAGGACTATAACCGGAAATGAGCCTTCTGATCCCGTCTCCCGGCAGAGCGAGGCCCCAGTCGATGGCTGCGATAAAGCGATCCCTGCCATTTGGCGTTGTGATGACCGTTGCCCTGGCGATGTTGCTCGCCGGCTGCGTCAGCAAGCTGGTGACGACACCACCGCCCAACACCTATGACATCGCCGGGCCAACAAACCTGCCGAAGGTAAGCGGGGCGGGCAGCGCCCAGATCCTGGTGCCGGCGCCGTCGGCGCTGCAGATTCTCGCAACGCAGCGCATCGTCGTCTCGCGCGGCCCGCTGATGGCGTATTATCCAAATGCCCAATATCCGGACACGCTGCCGAATGTCCTGCAGGCCCGCATCATCGAGACCTTCGAGCGTTCGAAACAGGCGCATGCGGTCGGGCGCCCCGGCGAGGGACTGTCGATCGACTACCAGCTGCTGACTGACATTCGCAGCTTCAATGTCGTGGTCGGTCCGGCCGGCATGGTCGCCGAAGTGGAAATCTCGGCCCGCATCCTGAACGACCGCAACGGCCGCATCGTCGATTTCAAGGTCTTCAAGGCCACCGCGCCTGTCGCCGCCGATACGGCTCCGGAAGCGATCGCCGGCCTCAGTGCGGCGCTTGACGTCGTGCTGGTCGATCTCGCACGCTGGGTGCTGGTCAAGCTCTAGGGCGGATCGGCCTTCACGATTGGTCGGAGCCCGGCCTGTCCGGCCGTCGCCGCGATGCGGATCGTCGGTCTGTGGCGACGATGCGCTGGTGTCTTCAGGCTGAGTCGCGTCGCAGTGGGTCGACCTCGACGACGACGAGGTTGCGGCCGCCGCTTTTCGCGCCATAGAGGCAGCTGTCGGCGCGCTCAATGATCGTCTGCGTGGTATCGCCAGGCCGGAAACCGGCGATGCCGATCGAGATGGTGACGCGCCTGAGCCGCTCTCCGGTCGAACGCTGCCGGATCTCCCGCCCCATTACGGCTTCCCGGATGGCCTCGCCGATGATGATCGCCTGGGCGATCGGGGTGCGCGGCAGGATGATGGCGAACTCCTCGCCGCCATAGCGGCAGGCGGTGTCCTGGCCACGGACATTCTGCTTCACGGCAAGAGCGACGAGGCGCAGAACATGGTCGCCCGTCTGATGGCCGTAACGGTCGTTGAACGATTTAAAATTGTCGATGTCGGTGAACAGCAGCGACATCGGTGTTTCTGTTGCCGCAGCCTCCGCGATCGCGGCCGCCAGGGCGTCGTCGAAATGCTTGCGGCTGGCCAGCGTCGTCAGTTGGTCGCGGAGCGATTCATGGCGGATGTGATCGAGGCTGGTCTGCAGCATGTCGAGTTCGGCGCGGGCCTCGGCGAGTTCCGTCTCGATCCGCCGCTTGCGCTGGTCGATGATGCGGGACGCCGCCACGAGACGGCTCACGAGATCTTCCGTTGAATATCGTGGATCGGGATTGTTGATCGCATCGCGCGCCATGGCGAGGCGAATGGCAGTATCAGAGGCGTCGCTGAGGGCCGCCGTCGCGATCATCTCGGAGATCGCCTCCAGCCTGTCCGGGGCGCCGTCGACCGCCGTCGGATCCGAGGCTTCGCCGAGGAAGACCCGGTGCAGTGAAGACACCTCGTCGCACGAAAGATGGCCGCGCTCTCGAATGATGCCGTCGATCGCTTCGTTCAGGAGAGGATCCCGCTCAGCCACATAGGCATACCAGAGCGCGTAATACTGTGGCTCCGCCGGAAGGTCATATGCCTTCAACAGCGCGAGCGCACGGTCCGCCAACAGTGCGGTATCCTTGAAGCTGCCCCCGACCATGATCCCCCGATCTGATCGCGCCGATCAAACCCCGATTGCGCCGGGTACAATCTGAACGCGAACTTCTAACGAGGAGCTAATGCAAGCCGAGTGCCAGCCGCAGCGCAAAGACTGTCGACTATGATACTTAATGACGCCTAAACGTCGGTGGATGGCAGCTTCGGCCAACGCACCGACATCTCGACAGGGGGAATGTCAGGAGGAGGGGATACGGACGGGGCGCAGCAGGAACTGCGGCACGTGATCGCCAAGGCCGATCACCCGCTCGCCGCCATCGTCACGGTCGCGACGCTGGGGACGCTCCGGCCGGACGGCCTGCTGCCGACGGGTCGCCTCGCGGCGGCCTTCCGCACTCGGACGGACCGGCTCTTCCGCGACGCGAGGCGCCGTAGCTGCCGGCTTCGCCTCGGGCACATTCTCCTGCGGCTCGCTGGACTTGGCGGCCTCGGCTGCACGGGGGGCGCGAGGCGCCCGCTCTGCACGAGGTGCGCGTGCGGGGCGCTCACCGCGCTCCGGACGCTCCGTCCGTTCGCGGCTGGGTGCCGCACCGACGGGATCGCCGAGCCACTTCACGCCGTCGCCGGTCAGCTTGTCGATGGCCGAAAGATATTTCTGGTCGGCCGGGGCCACCAGCGTCATGGCCGTGCCCGACCTTCCAGCACGGCCGGTGCGGCCGATCCGGTGGACGTAGTCGTCGGCATGCGTCGGAATATCGAAGTTGAACACATGGCTGACATCAGGGATGTCGAGACCGCGTGCCGCCACGTCGCTCGCGACGAGCAGCGTGATCTTGTTGTGCTTGAAGCCGTCCAGCGTCGCCATGCGTGCCCGCTGGTCCATGTCGCCATGCAGCGCGCCGACCGAGAAGCCATGCTTCTCCAGCGAGCGCGCGAGAACGGCGACTTCGCGCTTGCGGTTGCAGAAGATGATCGCGTTCTTGAGATCGACCGCGTTGCGGATGAGTTCGCGCAGCGTCTCGCGCTTCTCGGCAGATTCGCGGCCGACTGCCACGAACACCTGCGTCACCGTCTTGGCGGTCGTCGCGGGCTTGGCGACTTCGATCCGGGCCGGGTTCGACAGGAACGTATCTGCAAGATGCTCGATCTCCGGCGGCATCGTCGCCGAGAAGAACAGCGTCTGGCGGCCGAACGGCAGCAGTTTGCTGATGCGCTCGATATCCGGGATGAAGCCCATGTCGAGCATGCGGTCGGCCTCGTCGATCACGAGGATCTCGACGCCGGTCATCAGAAGCTTGCCGCGCTCGCAATGGTCGAGCAGGCGGCCGGGCGTGGCGATGAGCACGTCGACGCCGCGATCGAGCTTCTTTTCCTGTTCGTTGAACGAGACGCCGCCGATGAGCAGAGCGACGTTCAGCTTGTGGTTCTGGCCGTATTTATTGAAATTCTCCTCGACCTGCGCCGCGAGTTCGCGCGTCGGTTCGAGGATCAGCGTGCGCGGCATGCGGGCGCGAGCCCGGCCCTGCTCGAGCAGGGTGATCATGGGCAGCACGAAGCCGGCCGTCTTGCCGGTTCCGGTCTGGGCGATGCCCAGAACGTCGCGGCGGTTGAGCACGTGCGGAATGGCCTCGGCCTGAATCGGCGTCGGCGTGGTGTAGCCGCTCGATTCAACGGCAGCCAGCACTTTGGGACTGAGCCCGAGCGTAGAGAAGGATGTGGTCAAGAAGAAAAAGGCCCGAAGGCTGCGTGGGACAGCGAGAGAACGCCATCACCATCGATGAGTGACGCTGGCAAATACCCGCATCGGTGACGATTTGTCAAATCTTTTGAAGGAATTCGGCGCTTTTGGCGGCGATTCGCGCCGAACTTAGTTACTGGCCGGCCCAAATCGGTAGGTGCCGTCGTCGTCGACGAAGAGTTCATAGCTCTGGTCGGTGTCCTGGGCCGGGTCGACGACCTCGACGAAGACGCTCAAACCGTCCGGGTCCGATTCGGCGACGAAATCGGAAATGTCGAGCTTGAGCTGCTGAAGCTCGGTGATCTCGATCGAGCGCTCGACCTGGACCGACCCGTCGACACCGGTCGCGATCCACTGCACGAACAGCCGCGCTGTCGGCTTCGGCGTCGCTGTACGGGCGACGAGAATGCGATAGACGCCCTTGCGCCCGTCTTTCTCCCAGCTGCCTGCGATACGGAGGTCCTGGACCGAGGGATCGAGCGAACTGACGGTGTCGGAAACCGCATCGGCACGCGCAGCACCGGCGACCGGCGCGAGCAGGGCGGTGGCGACTACCAATGCTGCGGCGGAGCGCGCGGCCGAGCGCCAAAGGCTGTTGGGCATGATGTCCTCCCTGTCCGGACGACGGAGATGCGTCACCTATCGCGTCATTGCGGGCTGCCGGCAAGATACGACATCGGCTTAGCCGGCCACGCCCAGCGTTGCGATCGCGAGAATGACATAGCGGCCGACTTTGCCGATCGCCACCAGCAGGACGAAGCTCCAGAGCGGCTGTCGCAATGTGCCGGCGACCACCGTGAGTGGATCGCCTACGATGGGCAACCAGGACAGGAGCAAGCTCCATCGGCCGACCTTGTGGTACCAGCGCTGTGCACGGCCAAGCGCCGTTTCGCTGACCGGAAACCAGCGGCGATGTCGGAAATGCTCGAGAAAGCGGCCGAGCAGCCAGTTGATGATCGCGCCGAGCACGTTGCCGGCGCTGGCCGTCGCGATGAGCAGCCAGGGCGCGACGTCGCCCTTGAGCAGCAGCGCGATCAGCACCGCCTCGGATTGCGCCGGAAGGAGCGTTGCCGCGAGAAAGGCCGCTGTGAACAGTCCGGCGAGTTCCATCATCTCGTATCGCTTCACGCCTGATGCCCGCGGCGAAGACTGCTCTACATAGAGCCAAAGGAATCGGCGCCCCTCTGGCGGCGGCTGGATAGGGGGCGAAGCATGTCGCGCTGGCAATGGCTCTGGAAACAGTTCACGCGGCGCCTCTGGGTCCGGGCGAGCCTGATCGGCGCGCTCGGGGTCGTCGCAGCGGTTCTGGCGGCGGTGATCGAGCGCTACATCCCCTGGCAGTTGCCCGGCAAGATCGGCGCGGATGCCGTTGGAGGCATTCTCGATATCATCGCCTCCAGCATGCTGGCGGTCACGACCTTCTCCTTGAGCGTCATGACATCCGCCTATGGCTCGGCGACGAACAATGTCACGCCGCGCGCCACGAAGCTGCTGATGGAGGACCGCGTCACCCAGAACGTGCTCTCGACCTTCATCGGTTCGTTCCTGTTCAGCATCGTCGGCATCGTGGTCCTGAAGACCGGCGCCTATGGGGATCGCGGCCGCGTCATCCTGTTTCTTGTCACCATTGGCGTGATCGTCCTCATCGTTGTGACGCTGCTGCGCTGGATCGACCATCTGACCCGGCTCGGCCGCGTCGGCGAGACCACCAACCGCGTCGAGGAGGCGACACTGACGGCCCTGAAGGCGCGGATCGAGCAACCTTGTCTCGGCGGCGTCCCGCTGGAAGAGCCGCTGCGTGCACGAGCCGCCGAAGGCTGGGCCGTCACCGCCGACTCGATCGGCTATGTGCTGCATGTCGACATGGAAGCGCTGGAGAGGCTCGCCGAAGAGATCGACTGCGATATCGTCCTCGTGGCCATTCCCGGAGCCTTCACCTTTCCACATTCGGCGCTCGCCTGCCTCGAGCAGCGGCCGGACGACGAGGCGGTGAGCGAGATCGTCGAGACGGTCAGGCGCGCTTATTCGATCGGCACCGAGCGGAGCTTCGACCAGGATCCGCGCTTCGGGCTCGCGGTCCTGAGTGAGATCGGTTCGCGGGCGCTGTCACCGGGGATTAACGATTCAGGAACCGCGATCGATGTCATCGGCCGCGTCACGCGCCTGCTCAGCCTCTGGGCCGCCAGACCCGCGCCGGATCTGGAAACTCTGCGCTACAAGCGCGTGCATGTTCCGCCGCTCGAATCCGACGATCTGCTCGAAGACGCCTTCATGCTGATGGCGCGCGACGGCGCGGCAATGATCGAGGTGCAACTGCGCATCCAGAAGGCGCTCTATGCGCTCGGGGCCAAGGGCGATGTCGATGTCCGCGCGGCGGCGCGCCGACAGGCCGAAATGGCGATGGCACGCGCCGAAGCCGCACTGACCCTCGCGGCCGACAAGAAGCGATTGCACGATGTGCGGGCTCCCTGGCAGGCCGACGCCTGAAGGGTCTCTGCCGGCAGTAGCACCGCGCTTTCCTCGCAGCTGAAAAGCGGCTCCGGCCTAAATATCGATCTCGGTCGCGAAGGCCGCGTTGTCCTGGATGAAGCGGAAGCGCTCCTCGGGCTTGTTGCCCATCAGCTGCTCCACGGTATCCCGCGTCAGCTCGATCTCGCCATCAACGATCCCGACGCGCAGCAGCATGCGCTTCTTCGGGTCCATCGTGGTTTCCTTGAGCTGGGCCGGCATCATCTCGCCAAGGCCCTTGAAGCGGCCGATCTCGACCTTGCCCTTGCCGGTGAATTCCTTAGCCAGTAATTCGTCCTTGTGGCCGTCGTCGCGCGCGTAGAGCGTCTTGCCGCCCTGCGTGATGCGGTAGAGCGGCGGCACCGCGAGATAGAGATGGCCGGTCGCGATCAGTTCCGGCATCTCGCGATAGAAGAATGTGATGAGCAGCGAAGCGATATGAGCGCCGTCGACATCGGCGTCGGTCATGATGATGACCTTGTCGTAGCGAAGGTCCTCGTCGCGATACTGGTTGCGCGGGCCGACGCCGAGCGCCTGCATCAGATCGGCAAGCTGCTGGTTGGCGCCGAGCTTCTCCCGGCCGGCATTGGCGACATTGAGGATCTTGCCGCGCAGCGGCAGGATCGCCTGGCTCGCGCGATCGCGCGCCTGCTTGGCCGAGCCGCCGGCCGAATCGCCCTCGACGATGAAGATCTCGCTGCCCTGGGCCGCCGTCTGGCTGCAATCGGCGAGTTTGCCCGGCAGGCGCAGCTTGCGTACCGCGCTCTTCCGGTTGACCTCTTTTTCCTGTCGCCGGCGCAACCGCTCCTCGGCGCGCTCGATCACCCAGTCCAGCAGGCGGGTCGCGTCCTGCGGCGAGGCGGCGAGCCAATGGTCGAACGGATCGCCGAGCGCTTTCTCGACGATGCGCGTCGCCTCGCCCGAGGCGAGACGGTCCTTGGTCTGGCCAACGAATTCCGGCTCGCGCACGAAGACGGACAGCATCGCGGCGCAGGAGGTCATGACATCATCGGCGGTGATCACCGAGGCGCGCTTGTTGCCTGTCAGCTCGGCATAGGCCTTGAGGCCGCGCAGCAGCGCGGAGCGGAGGCCCTGCTCATGCGTCCCGCCGTCGGGCGTCGGGACGGTGTTGCAATAGGAGCGGACATAGCCATCGCCCGGGAACCAGGCGACCGCCCACTCCGCCGCGCCATGGCCGGAGGTCTTGTCGGTTCGCCCGGCGAAGATCTGGCCGGTGACCGTTTTCTCGCCGGTGAGGTCTGCCGCGAGGAAGTCCTTGAGCCCGCCCGGAAAATGGAAGACGGCCGTCGGCGGCGTCGCGGCGTCCGGGCCGAGCAGTTCCGGCGCGCAATTCCAGCGGATTTCCACCCCGCCATAGAGATAGGCCTTGGAGCGGGACATCGCGAAAAGGCGGGCGGGTTTGAACTGCGCCGCGGCGCCGAAGATCTGCGCATCGGGCTTGAAGCGTGTGCGCGTGCCACGGCGGTTCTGCACGTCCCCGACGAGGACAAGCCCCGACGTCGGAACGCCGCGCGCGAATGTCTGGCGATAGAGCTTGCGCCCGCGCGCGACCTCCACTTCCAGCACTTCGGAGAGTGCATTCACCACCGAGACACCGACGCCATGCAGGCCACCCGAGGTCTCGTAGACCTTCGAGTCGAACTTTCCGCCGGAATGCAGCGTCGTCATGATGACTTCGAGCGCCGACTTGTCCTTGAACTTTGGATGCGGGTCCACCGGAATGCCGCGGCCGTTATCGGTCACGGTCACGAAGCCATCGGCGGACACTTCGACCTCGATGAAATTGGCGTGGCCGGCGACGGCCTCGTCCATCGAGTTGTCGATCACCTCGGCAAAGAGATGATGCAGCGCCTTTTCGTCGGTGCCGCCAATATACATGCCTGGACGCCGGCGCACCGGCTCGAGCCCCTCGAGTACTTCGATGTCGGCGGCAGAATAGTCGGCTTCGGCCGCGGCCTGGCTCGATCGGCGCGCGGCCGCAGCCTTGCCGGCGGCGGCTGTCGTCGCGCTGCTTTCAGTCGCAGTTTCGGCCGTTGCCGATCCGAAGAGATCGCTGGTGTCGTCCATGGGTCTTCCGTTTGGGTCCGGCCGCTGACATGGCCGGACAGGCCGCACGAATCAAGCACGAATCTTGCCACGCGCCGCGCCCGGCGGCGAGAGCGTTTCCTGTTTGTTCGTAGTGAGGGGCAGGAGGGCATGATCGCATGCAGGGCTTTTAGCCTTTTCAGCGCAAAGGCTTCCGTATCTCGTGGTGCCGATATCGGGCTGTGGCGGTCTGGCAACAGCGGGTTCCATTATCGCCGCCGAGTCTTCGCCAGACATGATCCGCCGCCTTTCAGCCATAAAGCGAAACGAGCTTCGCCTGCATCCGGGGGCGGATAGGACAGATCTTGCGTCGTGTTGTGGGAAATACCTCTTTTGCTTGCGCATTGAGGGCAGGGATGAGTCATTCGTCCGGCCGGTTGCATGGCGGCCTAGGTTTCGCCGGAAACGGGGTGCACTCTCTCCCGCAATCCAATAACGGCCGTGGCGACGCGGCCTGCCTTGATCCCGTGTGGCCGCCTTTGGCCGCAGCGTGGTCGGCTGTCCATAATGAAGTGGCAAGCTATGCGGTTTTCTAGCGCGTTTGGCGGTGCCGCCCTCTTTGGCATCGGACTTCTCAGCGGCCTCGCGGGGGCTTACGCCCTCGATGCGCGCACGCTCGACAAGAATGCGACGCCGATGGAGGCGTTCCGCTTCGGCTACAACGCTTACAAGCAGGGCGACAAGACCGCGGCGGTCGAGGCGCTGACCTATGCGGCTGAGAAGGGCCACGCCGGGGCGCAGTGGAAGCTCGGCCGGATGTATGCCGAAGGCGATGGCCTCGCCAAGGACGACATGAAGGCATTCGAGATGTTCAGCGAGATTGCTGACGGTCATGCCGACGACAATCCCGATGGCAGTTCGGCCCGCTTTGTCGCCAATGCCTTTGTCGAGCTTGGCTCCTATTATCGTGAAGGCATCCCGAACAGCGCGATCCAGCCGGATTTCGGCCGCGCCCGCCAGATGTTCGCCTATGCGGCGTCCTATTTCGGCGATCCCGACGCGCAGCTCAATCTGGCCCGCATGTATTATGACGGCGAGGGCGGGGAGCGCGACCCGCGCCAGGCCGTTCGGTGGGCGAAACTGGCCGCGAACAAGGGCAATGTAGGTGCGCAGGCGCTGCTCGGCCATATGCTGTTCGAAGGCGAGGGCGTCAATCGGGAGCCGGTGCTCGGCCTCATGTTCCTGACCGTTGCGCGCGACCGCGCCAAGCCGCTCGATCCCTGGATCCAGAAGCTGCAGGAACAGGCTTTCTCGATCGCGACCGAAACCGAGCGCCGCACCGCGCTGGCTCTGGCTGACGACTGGTTAAGCAAAAACGGCGCCACCGCTTCCCGCTGAGCCAGTCATCCACTGCCGCGGTGCCAAGGCGGCTTGCGGCGGGCCCCTGAATTCGGCAACCATTCTCTCCCCGTCTCGCGGCGGCGCCGGTCGGCGCTCGTGGCGGGCGGCGTTGCCGGAGAGATGGGATGACGGCCGGCATTGACCCGCTGCAAGCGAGAGACCCGATGCGCTCGGCGCCTCGGGAAACCGCGTCGTGCGCCGCGTCCGAGGCCCGTTGCTCCGGCACAGGCCAACGCCCTTTAATGGCCCGCTCATGACCGGGCTCCGCTTCGTTCTTGCCGCCGGTATCCTTCTCGTCTCGCTGTTGACGGCAGCAATGATCGTCCTGGTAGCGGGCCCGATGGCGAGCGAACTCGCGGCGCGGGTCGATCAGCAACTCGTCGATGCCGGCCAGTCCTGGGCAAGCGTCGCCGTCGACGGCCAGACGGCGATTCTCTCGGGAACGGCGCCGACCCTCGAGGCACAGCGGCGCGCCGTCGCGGCCGCAGCCGGCGTCTGGGGGATCCGCCGGGTGGTCGATGCGAGCGCGATCCTGCCGTTGCAACCAAGCTATGTCTTCACGCTGGTCCGATCCGCCGAAGGGCTGGCGCTGACCGGCTATCTGCCGTCAGCGGATGTGCGCCTCGCGCTCAAGACCGAGATCGCGGCGCGGTTCCCCGGCATTGCCGTCACCGACAGGACGACGCTGGCGCGCGGCCAGCCCGTCGATTTCGTCGGCCTCGCGCGATTTGCAATCGCGCGCGCGGCCGAGCTCGCGGAGGGCACGGCGACGCTCGCCGGGCCCTCGCTCTCGATCGACGGAACCGCGCGGGACGAGGCAAGCTTCGCCGCCGCCGCGGCCGCGCTGACCCATGACTTGCCCGTCAATATCGAGCTGCGGACCGTGCGCATCCTCCCGCCGCGGGCCGCGAGTTTCACCTGGAGCATGCGCTTTGACGGCCGCACCGCGACTATCACCGGCTTCGTTCCCTCCGAACTGGTGCGCGGCGCCATTCGCCGCTCGCTGACGGCGGCCGCGCCCGGCATTGCCATCGATGATCAGACGCGGCTCGCCTCGGGCGCGCCTGAAGGCTTCGGGTCGGCCGCCGCCTTTGCCGCCGCGCAGCTGCCGCGGCTCGCCGAAGGCACGGCCGCGATCGAGGGCACGGTTCTGACATTGTCCGGCAAGGCGAAGTCGGTCGCCGATCATCAGGCGATGCTGGCCGACCTCGGAACGCGCCGCGACCAGCCCGGCGACGGCGTGACGATCGGCGCGGTCGATGTCGAGCCGCCTTTCGTCGATCCCTATGTGTGGCGCGCGACGCGGGAGTCGGATCGGGTAATCCTGTCCGGTTATGTCCCGACCGAGGCGGCCCAGCAACAGGTCGAGGCCGAGGCGGCGCGGCAGTTCCCGGCGGCGAGGATCGAGGATCGCCTCGCCATAGCGGCCGGCGATCCGAAAATGGATTGGATCGGCGCGCTGCGCTTCAGCCTTGGCCAGCTCGCATTGCTCGACAGCGGCGCTGTGTCTCTTACCGGCCGTGACTATGGCATCGAAGGGGAGGCGGCGTCGGTTGCTGACTTCAAGACGCTGACCGATCAGCTGAAGCGGACCCTGCCGGCCAGCATGACGCTCGTGCAGGACGCCGTTGCGCCGGCCAAGGTTTCTCCTTTTGTGTTCGGCATTGTGCGCACCGAGCGTGGCCTGACGCTTTCGGGCTATGTGCCGACCGACGAGATGGCGGCCGATATCCTCGCCGCCGCAAAGTCACGGTTTCCCGGCGGAGAGGTCGAACTCAATCTGGAACGCGCGAGCGGTGCGCCGGATGGATTGCAGGCGGTCGCGGTCGCCACGGTTCAGGCGGTCAGCCGTCTCGCCGCCGGCCATGCAGCGCTTTCCGACCAGCAGCTCAGCCTGTCCGGCGCTGCTGTTTCCGAGGGCGCCCGGCAGGCGATCGAGGCCGATCTGAAGGCTGCCCTTCCGGAAGGCTATTCGCTGAGTTCGGCAGTCATCACCGCGGTCGGCGGCGATCCGCTTTCGGCGACCGAATGCCAGCAGGCGCTGGATGCCGAGCTTTCCGGGCAGCAGATCGTCTTTGACGACGACGGCGTCTCGATCCAGCCGGAGAGCTTCGGCCTCGTCGACCGCTTGTCGGCGATCGTTCAGCGCTGTCCGGCCGCGCGCGTCGAGATCGGTGGCCACACCGATTCCGCTGGCGGGGCCAAGCGTAACAAGGCGATCAGTGCGGACGAGGCTGGAGCGGTCCTCGAACGTCTCGTCGCCAACGGGGTGCGCCGGGAGCGGCTGACGGCGGTCGGCTATGGCGAATCGCAGCCGATCGCGTCCAATGCGACGGCGGAGGGCCGCGACCGCAATAGCCGCATCGCCTTCACGGTCGAAAATCGATAGGGGCCGCGCATGGATTATCTGCTGCTCCATATCTGGCCCTTCATGGCGGCCGCCGCCGTGCTCGGGCTGGCCTCCGGCTTCATCGGCGCCGTGCTGACGGCTCGCGCCTCTGCGGCCCGCTCAGCCGGATCGCGGGCGCCGCGGAGGCGTGCACGATGATTCTCTTCGCGGCCGAACTCTGGGCGATCCTCGCTTGCTGCTTCCTGATCGGCGCGCTTGTCGGCTGGCTGCTCGCCCGCCTGATGCGGCCGCTTCTCGTTCGGCGCGCGGCGGCGGAGGAAGAAGAGTCGTCGGCAATGCTGGTGCCGTTGCCCCAGCCTGCGTCCGTCCGGCCTCCGACGCCCCGCCGCGAGGAGCCGACTTTCACGATCGAGGCGCGCTCTACGCCGGTCGAGGCTCCGCCAGTGGCCGCTGCGCGAGAGGCGCCGAAGCCGCGCGCGCCCAAACTGCCGCCGCGCATGCGTCCGCCAGCCCTTGCCGGGCCGAGGCAGGGCAGGGCTGACCAGTTGCAGCGCATCCCCGGCTTGACCCGCCGTCATGCCGACCGGCTCTATGCCATCGGCGTCTATCATTTCAGCCAGATCGCCGCCTGGACGCCGCAGGAGATCGCCTGGGTCTCCGGCTATCTCAATCTCGGCGATGCCATCGATGGCGAGGACTGGGTCGGACAGGCCGCACGGTTCGCGGCAGCGGATGGGCCAGGCCGTCGTCCACGTCCCTGAGGGATATCAGCCGATGCCGGCGATGAAGTCGGCGATTGCGTGGATGAGGTCCCCTCGCAGCATCGGTGGATGACCCTCGCCGGGGACTTCGATCGTTCGGAGACCGGGATGTTGGCGCGCCATGGCCTCGGCCGTTTCGCGGGTAAGGAGGTCCGACGTGCTGCCGCGGATCAGCATCGTCGGTACGGGCACAAGCGCCGCGAAGATCGCAGAGAGATCGGGCGAGGGCGTCGCCTCCGTGAGCCCATCGAGCCCGCGCGCCAGAAGGGGATCGTGGTCAACCACAGGCCGTCCGTCCTGTTCGGCGAAAGTGAGCCGGGCCTGTGTCTGCCAGTCGAGATCCGAAAATGCCGGGAAGGAAGCGCCATGCAGGGCGCGGAGCATGCCGGCCGCCTCGCCCCAGTCGCCCGGCGGCGTTCCCTTGCCGACATAGGACTTGATACGAAGGAGGCCGGCGGCCTCGACGATGCTGCCGATATCGTTGAGCACAGCTCCGGCGACGAGGTCCGGCCGCGCCGCCGCAAGGCTCATGGTGATGATGCCGCCGCGCGAGGTGCCGATGAAGCTGGACCGGCCGACGCCGCGTGACGTCATGCCGAGCAGGACATCGTCGAGTTCGGTCGGCACCGTATAGGAAAGGCCCGTCGGGTCACGATCCGATCGGCCGCGCCCGCGATAGTCGAAGGCGAGAACCCGCCGTCCCGCTGCCGAAAGCACCGTCGCCAGTAGCTCGAAATCACGCGTCGTCCGGGTGAGGCCGGGCAGACAGACCACCGGCAGGAGCTGCGAAGCGCGCGGGCCATGATCCCGGCCGGCGAGCTTCAGTCCGTCACGGCCGAAATAGATGAAATCTTCGGCCATCGCGACGGCTCAGGTCGGGCCGCCGCGGTGGAGGTCGCGATTGATCACCAATGCCGGCTCACCGAGACGGGCGCGGTAGACCTGCAGGTTCTCCGTGCAGCGCATCACATAGTTGCGCGTCTCGGTGTAGGGGATGCGCTCGATCCAGTCGATTGCGTCGACATTGGGATCGCGCGGATCGCCATATTGCTGCACCCACTGCACGACGCGGCTCTTGCCGGCGTTGTAGGCCGCGAAAGCCATGATGTAGGAACCGTTGAAATCGCCGACGAGATCGCCGAGATGAGCGGCGCCGAGCGTCGCGTTATAGCCGGGATCGCTGGTGAGGCGTTGCAGCGAATAGGGGACACCGGCTGCCTTGGCGACCATCTTGGCCGTGCCCGGCATCAATTGCAGCAGGCCGCGCGCGCCGGCATGGCTGACGGCGGCGGGATTGAAGGCGCTTTCCTGCCGTGCGACGGCATAGACCACCGATTTCTCGACGGCGGTCGTCTTGACCGCACGCGGGATCGCCGCGATCGGGAAGGCGAGGGTGTCGACCGGCAGACCGCGCACATAGGCCTTCTTGCCGATCTGCAGCGCCACCTGGTGCTGGCCTTCCTTCTCGGCCATCTGGGCGAGCAGGCCGACTTCCGTCGGGCTGGTCAGCGTATCGGCAAGCTGCATGTAAAAGGCGCGCGCGCGATCATCATAGCCGGCGGCCGAGAGACGCTGCAGGGCCTGGACCATTTCGCGATTGAAGAAGCGCTTCTTCGTCGCGTTGTCGGCGTTGCCGGGACCCGACAGGCTCAGCTGCTTCATGCCGAGCTTGGCTGAGGCGATCTGGCCATAGAAGGTGGTCGGATAAGCGGCGGCGAGGCGGTACTGCGCGATCGCCTCGTTGCGGTCGCCCATCGCCTCAGCAGCACGGCCGAGCCAGTATTCGGCGCGCGACTGGCTGAGCGGCATTGAGGATGCCGCCTGGATCGCCGCGAAATGCCGGCGTGCGGTGGCCGGATCGTTGAGGAAGCGCAGCGCATACCAGCCGGCATGGAATTCCGCGTCGGCCTGGTTGGCGCTCGATTCGGCGGCATGCTCGGATGCGAGCTTGTAAGCGGTGCGCGGATCGCCGAGGTCCAGCATTTCGCGCGACAGCACGCGCCGCTCGACCCACCAGGCATCGGGATCGACCAGCAGCTCGCCATTGCGCGGAGCGGTCAGCATCATCGCCGCCGCTTCCTTGTAGCGCTCGGAACGCCGCAGATACTGGGTCGAGGAATAGATGTAGCCGGGATCCTTACGCAGCGCGCCCGGCACCTTGCCGAGCAGCGCGCCGGCATTGGCAGATTTGGTGATGACGGCAGCGCGCGCGGCGGCAAGCGCCTGCACGTTGCGGTCCAGCATCTTGGACACGGCGAGCCCCTCGGCCGCGTCGTCATTATAGAGGAACATGTCCATCCGCGCCTTGTGGTCGGCGGGGGTCAGCAGGCCGCTGAACTGCTTCAGGATCGCCGCCTCGTTGGTCGACGAGAACGAATCCTTGCGCCAGCGCGGCCGCAGCAGCGCGGCGGCGTCCTTGGTGCGCCCCGTCGCGACGAGCGCGCCGGTCAGAAGGATCAGGCCCTCGTCGGAGCCGGGCTTGGTGTTAGCGAAAGCCGAAACGATGGTTTCCGGATCGGCATTCATGCGCTGCAGCGCCTGCTCGGCGCGCCGGCGCATCAGCGCCTGGCCCGGCCAGTCCGACAATTCCTGCGCGGTCTGCGTGATCTGGGTGACCGAAACATCCGGGCTGCCGCTCTGGGCGACCAGCCACTGGATGATATGGCGGTTGGTCTGATCCGGCATCAACTGGGCGATCGCCATCGCCTTGCCGATCTGACCGCTGTCGATCAGCTTCAGCGCGGCCTCGAGACCCAGCTGGCTCGGCGAGAAGGACGAGGAAATGTCATTGGCGAGCGAAGCCGCCGAGGCCTTGCTCGTCGTCGGCCTGGCGACGGGCGTGATCGCGGATGTCGTCAGGTCGTCGGTCGCATCGGCCGAGCGGGACGGATGCGAACGCGGGCGTGGCACGGACTGGGCGAGCGCTTCTGAAGCCAAGGTCGCGGCCAGCAGCGCGGCGAGCGCGACCCGCGCCATCAACTGCGTCCTGCACCGCCTCCCGCCCGGAGAAGTCGCCATCATGCCCGCTCTTCCTTCACACACAACCCAACCTCGGACGGTCAGGAATTCAAAGCCACGCCGGACCGACCATCCGATGCTAGAGCCGCGTGGTGAACAAAGACTTGACGCCGCGCCGTTCGACGGCGGTTCTTGCCCTGCCGCGAGCCACCATCTATGGTCCCGGCCTCGAGGAAAGAGCAACAATCGCCGTAGCATATCCCCTTCCGCAACCGAACTCTATCCGGGCGGAATCGGGCCGATTGACGGCAAGAAGGCGGAATCGCGCGATGTTCAAGGGTTCGATCACGGCACTCGTCACGCCGATGCGGAACGGCTCCGTCGATGAAGAGGCATTTCGCAGCTTCGTGGACTGGCAGATCACTGAAGGCACCAACGGGCTCGTTCCCGTCGGTACCACAGGCGAGAGCCCCACATTGTCCCATGCCGAGCACAAGCGCGTCGTCGAGCTTTGCATCGAGATGGCCGCCGGCCGCGTGCCGGTCATCGCCGGCGCCGGCTCGAACAACACGCGCGAGGCGATCGATCTTGCCCGCCATGCCGAGAAGGCGGGCGCTGATGCCGTTCTGGTGGTGACGCCCTATTACAACAAGCCCAATCAGGAAGGGCTTTACCAGCATTACAAGGCCATCAACGACGCCATCGGCCTGCCGATCATCATCTATAACATCCCGCCGCGCTCGGTCGTCGACATGAGCGTCGAGACGATGGCCCGCCTTGCCGAGCTGCCGAACATCGTCGGCGTCAAGGACGCGACCGCGAAGCTCGAGCGCGTCAGCCAGACGCGCCATGCCATCGGCCCGGATTTCATCCAGCTCTCGGGCGAGGACGCCACCGCGCTCGCCTTCATGGCGCATGGCGGTCGCGGGTGCATTTCGGTGACGTCGAACGTCGCGCCGAAGCTGTGCGCCGAGTTCCAGGCAGCCTGCCTCGCCGGCGACTTCGCCAAGGCACTCACCTATCAGGACCGGCTGATGCCGTTGCACCAGGCGCTGTTCATCGAGCCGAACCCGACGGGAGCGAAGTATGCCCTTTCGGTGTTGAGCCAGATGGAAGACGATGTGCGCCTGCCGCTGGTCGGCATCACAGAACCCACGAAGACCGCGATCCGCGCTGCCCTGGTGCATGCCGGTCTGACCAACTGAGGATACGCTGATGTCCGGCGGAACGGGCGATCCCCGTTATAAGCTCGCGGCCGATAATCGCCGTGCGCGCTATGATTTCGAGATCGGCCAGGTTTTCGAGGCCGGCATCATGCTGACCGGCACCGAGATCAAATCGCTGCGCGGCGGTCGTTCGACGATCGGCGATTCCTATGCGGCGGAGAAGGGCGGCGAGGTCTGGCTCTACAACGCCTATATCCCGGAATATCTGCAGGCGAACCAGTTCAACCACGAGACCCGCCGTCCGCGGAAGCTGCTGCTGCACAAGAAGGAGATCGGCCGGCTGGCCGTCGCCGTGCAGCGGGAGGGCATGACGATCGTGCCGCTCAAGATCTTCTTCAACGACAAGGGCCGCGCCAAGGTTGAGATTGCGCTGGCGCGCGGCAAGAAGCTGCATGACAAGCGCGCGACCGAGAAGGAGCGCGACTGGAACCGCGAGAAGAGCCGCGTCCTGCGCGATCGCGGCTGATTCAATCTCTCGGCACTTACGACTAAGCGATTGATCTAACGGCGAGTAAGGTCGCTTGCTGCCGGTCCGGTCGATGGGGCGAGGGCGTTGCCCTCGTCCCGGGATCGCGGAGCTCGGCTACCAGGAGCGCTGCATCCACAGATTAACCGCCCAGGCGTCGCCCGTGGTCTCGTCCGTCTGCTCGACGCGCGAATAGCTTCCGTCCAGCATCAGCTCGAGATTGTTCACCGGGGTCCAGCTGGTGGAGAAGACGCCACGCCAGGCCTTCAGGCTGTAGTCGCTGAAGAGCGCGCCATCGCCATCAAACTGGGCGTAACCGCCGGTGACCGCCGAATAGACGGCTTCATTCCAGTGATGCTTGTATGAGGCGAGGGCACTCCAGCTCGTGCCTGTGGCGATGGTGGCGAGTTCGTCATCCTCGAAGCCGCCGAGATCCGCCACCGATGTGCCGCCGGCGATGCCGGTGAAGCTGTTGGCGTTCTTGGCATAAGCGGCCGACATGAAGAAGCCGTCGCCCTTCGAGATGCTGTCGAGCGAGAATTCCAGCCCGCCGCCGACGGCCCAGCCATCCTTGCCGACGCCGGTATAGGGATCGCTGGCCGTGCCGGAACCGGTCACATCAATGGCTTGGTTGACATAGGCGGCGGCCAGCTTGCCGCTGACGATCCCCGAGGAATAGGAGATGGCCGCGATGAGGTCAGGAATATTGTCCTGCCCGCCGATCGTGTAGATGCCGTCGACATTGGTCAGCCCGTCCATGCTGCCTGCCGCGCCACGGTCGCGCTGGTCTTCGATCGAGGCTGCGAAAGCAAAGCCGTTGGCAGCATAGGTGAACTGGATGTGGTCGGTGGTCTCGTCGGAGCCGAAGGCTTCGGTATCGGTGTAGCCGCGGCCGAAATCGAACAGCGACGTGAAATAGCCGGCCTGGACAGGGCCGAGCTGAAGGTAGGCGCTGTCGATATAGGCGGAGTTCGTGGCGCTGTTGACGAGCTGCGTCAGCGACTGGCTGAAGTTGCCCTCATTGCCGGACTGCGCCCGCATATCGATGAAGCCGGTCAGATTGCCGAATTCGGTGACCGACGAGGCCGTGAGCTGGATCGAGGCTTCGGTGTAGAAATTGCTCCAGCGGCTCGTCGGATAGCTGTCGTTGTAATAGCCGAAGTCCGTATCGCCGAACGCCGTGCCGAACTTCACATAGCCGCCGACTTTGATGCAGGTGTCGGTGCCGGGGGAGTAGAAGTAGCCTTCGCCAAAAGCGTCGCACACCTTCACGTAGTCGACCGGCTCGGCGATTGTGAGATCGGCGGCTTGGGCACCGCCGATTGTGGCCAGGCTCGCGGCGGAGCAGAGAATGAACGTCTTCAATCGCATCTGGGAAACTCCGTTCGAGGGCCGCGCCGTCACTGGGAAACGCTGGCCTTTGAGGGCGGGCGTAAGGCACCCTTAGAATATTTCTAGATCATTCACGGCGGGAACCTGAGGCTTTTGCCGCGCCGACAAACGAACTAGACAAGCTCATGGTAATGCAAACATATCAAATTGCGGAGCGTGAATGTTGCCGCGGCGGCGCATCGCCAGCCACTTGTGGCTATTTTGGCACTATGCCCGATCAGGCGGGCAGCGCATCCCGCACGGCCGCAAAGACGGCCCTGAACATCTCGGGAGTGAGCACGCCCGTATTCGTGTTGTAGCGGGAGCAGTGATAGCTGTCGAAGATCGCCAGCCTGCCGATGCGGTGCTGACGGCCATGGCCAAACGGAAAGTGCGCCATCTTTTCGCCCGACGCGACGACAAGAGAATCATGCGCGATCTTGCCGAGCGCCACCACGACCTCGAGACGCGGCATGGCGGCGATCGTCGCGGCCAGGAAGGGTCTGCAGGTGCGGATTTCTTCGGTGGTCGGCTTGTTTTCGGGCGGCACGCAGCGCACGGCGTTGACGATGGCCGTATCGACCAGGCTGAGGCTGTCATCGGGCCGTGCTTCGAAGACCCCGTCAGCGAAGCCGAAGCGGATGAGCGTGTCGTAGAGAAGATCGCCGGCATAGTCGCCGGTAAACGGACGTCCGGTCCGGTTGGCGCCGCGCAGCCCCGGCGCGAGGCCGACAATCAGCAATCGCCCGTCGGCGCTGCCGAAGGACGGGACCGGGGCGTTATGCCAATGCGGCTCGCGAACGCGCCACGCCTCGCGAAATGCAACGAGACGCGGGCAGAACGGGCAGTTGCGCGGCGCATCGCTGTCGGCGAGGCTCACCGGGACGCCCGCGATCAGACGCCCTCGTCGAAGCCGTCGTCGAAGGCTTCCTGCGCCTGCGCCCGTTCGGCGGCGCGCACGGCGCGCTCGCCAGGATCGCGGCCGATCCGCGACTGCAGCGTCGTGATGTCGATGAAATGGTCGGCCTGACGGCGGAGTTCGTCGGCGATCATCGGCGGCTGCGTCGCGAGCGTCGAGATGACGCTGACCTTGCGGCCCTTGCGTTGCACTGCCTCGACCAGCGAGCGGAAATCACCATCGCCCGAGAACAGGATGATGTGGTCGATATGGTCGGCAAGCTCCATCACGTCGACGGCGAGCTCGATATCCATATTGCCTTTGATCTTGCGGCGCCCGGTTGCGTCGTAGAATTCCTTGGTCGGCTTGGTCACCACAGAGTAGCCGTTATAATCGAGCCAGTCGATCAACGGCCGGATCGAGGAGTATTCCTGATCTTCGGAGAGCGCCGTGTAATAATAGGCGCGGATCAGGTTGCCCTTGCCGTTGAATTCATTGAGAAGCTTCTTGTAATCAATGTCGAAAGCCAGTGCCTTGGCCGTGGCATACAGATTCGCCCCGTCGATGAAGAGCGCTATCTTTTCGCGTGAATCAAACATGATGCGATTATCCAAATGCTAAAAATGGCGTTCCGCGTTCGGACGGAAATATGGTTCGTCCTTCGCGGGTGATTTGAATCAAATAGGACGTCGGCTGGCGGCCCGCAAACGGTTTGGCGCCTGAAGTTGTGGAGATAGTGAATCTGTGCCGGTTCGATGTCACCCGTCCGTCGCCGGCTCACATTGGAGCCATTTCGGCGCGGGGCTTGCATTCTGCGGCCTCGACACCTATTCATCCCCCTTGAACCCGAACATGTTTCCAGGAGACCTGCCATGGCGCGCGTGACCGTGGAAGATTGCGTCGACAAGGTCGAGAACCGCTTTGAGCTCGTGCTGCTGGCCGGACACCGCGCCCGCATGATTGCCAGCGGCTCTTCTCTGACCGTGCCGCGCGACAATGACAAGAATCCGGTCGTGGCCCTTCGGGAGATCGCGGACGAGACGGTGGCGCCGGATGACCTCAAGGAGGACCTCATCCACTCGCTGCAGAAATATGTCGAGGTCGACGAGCCGGAGCAGGACGTTCCGCTGCTCGCTGGCGGCGACGACGACGTCGCCGAGGACAATGCCATCGCCTTCGATCGCATGTCCGAGGAAGAGCTGCTGCGCGGCCTCGAAAGCATGGTGCCGCCGGACAAGCAGGACGACTTCTGATCGACTGCGGGCGCGCGACCTTTGCGCGCGTCAAACCGCTTGTCGTTCGGCGCGGGCCGCGATCCTATATGACATGCAAGGGACCGGGCCCGATCCCGGTCCAGAAGTCTGTCATCGGATAGCCGCGCCATGATGCGCCAATACGAACTCCTCGAACGTGTCCAGCGGTACAATCCGCAGGCCGACGAGGGGCTTTTGAACAAGGCGTATGTCTACGCCATGCAGAAGCATGGCAGCCAGCAGCGCGCCAATGGCGATCCCTATTTCTCCCATCCGCTCGAAGTCGCCGGCATCCTCACGGATCTGAAGCTGGACGATTCGACGATCGCGGTCGCGCTGCTGCACGACACGATCGAGGATACCGACGCGACGCGCTCCGAGATCGACGCGACGTTCGGCGAGGATATCGGCCGCCTGGTCGAAGGCCTCACCAAGATCAAGCGCCTCGATCTCGTCTCCAAGAAGGCGGCGCAGGCGGAGAACTTCCGCAAGTTGCTGCTCGCCATCTCCGAGGATGTCCGCGTCCTCCTGGTGAAGCTGGCCGACCGCCTGCACAACATGCGCACGCTTCACTTCATGCCGGTGGAGAAGCGCGGCCGCATCGCGGAGGAAACGCTCGAGATCTATGCCCCGCTCGCCGGGCGCATGGGCATGCACGACATGCGCGAGGAGCTCGAGGAACTCGCGTTCGCCGTCGTCAATCCCGAGGCGCACAAGGCGGTGACCGACCGCCTTGCCGAGATCCGGGTTCGCAATCAGGGCCTCATCGTCGAGATCGAGAAGGACCTCAAGGAAAAGTTCGAGAAGAACGGGATCAAGGCGCAGGTCTATGGCCGCGAGAAGCGGCCTTATTCGATCTTCCGCAAGATGGAGCGGAAGGCGATCTCCTTCGAGCAGCTCTCCGACATTCTCGGCTTTCGCGTCATCGTCGATACGCATGCTGCCTGCTATGCGGCGCTCGGCATCGTCCACATGTCGTGGCCGACGGTGCCCGGACGCTTCAAGGATTATATCTCGACGCCGAAGCAGAACGACTACCGCTCGATCCATACGACGGTGGTCGGTCCCGGTCGCCAGCGCGTCGAGCTGCAGATCCGCACCTGGGACATGAACGAGGTCGCCGAATACGGCATTGCTGCGCATGCGCTGTACAAGGACAAGGTCGGCGGCAAGCTCTCCGACGAGAGCCGGGCCTATACTTGGCTGCGCCGCACCGTGGAAATGCTGGCCGAGGGCGACACGCCGGAGGAGTTCCTCGAGAACACCAAGCTCGAACTCTTCCACGACCAGGTCTTCTGCTTCACGCCGAAGGGCAGGCTGATCGCGCTGCCGCGCGGCGCGACCCCGATTGATTTTGCCTATGCCGTTCACACCGATATCGGCGACACCTGCGTCGGCTGCAAGCTGAACGGCCGCATGATGCCGCTCACGACCGAACTGAAGAATGGCGACGAGGTCGAGATCATCTGCTCCAAGGGGCAGATCCCGCCGCCGGCCTGGGAGAGCATCGCGGTCACCGGCAAGGCGCGCGCCTCGATCCGCCGCGCCGCCCGCGCCGCGATCCGCAAGCAATATGCCGGACTTGGCCGCAAGATCGTCGAGCGCGCGTTTGAGCGTGCCGGCCGCGATTATTCCGAAGACCGCCTCAAGGCGGCGCTGCCGCGCCTCGCGCAGCAGAATATCGAGGACATGCTGGCGTCCGTCGGTCGCGGCGAAATCCCGTCCGTGAATGTCCTGAAGGCCGTCTATCCCGATCACAAGGAAGAGCGCGCCTCGGTCCCGAAGGGTGGGGCAGGGACCGGCGGCGAGGCAGGCTGGTTCGGCCTCAAAAAGGCGAACGGCATGATCTTCCGCGTTCCGAGCGGCGATCCGGCCGATGCCGAGCATGCGATCCCGATCCGCGGGCTGCATGGCGACATGCCGGTGCGCTTCGCGCCCGAGGGCGGCGCGGTGCCCGGCGATCGCATCGTCGGCATCATGACGCCGGGCGAGGGCATCACGATCTACCCGATCCAGTCGCCGAGCCTCAAGGATTACGACGACGAGCCGGATCGCTGGCTGGATGTGCGCTGGGATATTGACGCTGCCAATCGCGAGCGCTTCCCGGCTCGTATCGAGGTGGTCGCGATCAACGAGCCCGGCACGCTGGCTCAGGTGGCGCAGGTCATCGCCGACAATGACGGCAATATCTCCAATCTGAAGATCATCAGGAGCGCCCCTGATTTCTCCGAGATCGAAATCGATCTGGAAGTGTGGGACGTCAAGCATCTGAACCGCCTGCTGAGCGACCTGCGCGAGCGCCACGTCGTCAGTTCGGCCAATCGCGTCAACGCCTGAGCGGCGTCATCAGTCTGGGAATCACTATGCAACAGCACGAGGTCATCGACGTCTTCCGCCAGTCCGGCGCGCTGCTGGAGGGACATTTCATCCTGTCCTCCGGCCTGCACAGCTCGGTGTTCCTGCAGAAGGCGCGCGTCTTCATGTATCCGGATCGCACCGAGCTGCTCTGCAAGGCACTCGCCGCCAAAGTCCGCGCGAGCGGCCTCGAATTCGATATCGTCATCTCGCCGGCGCTGGGCGGGCTCATTCCAGGCTATGAGACGGCGCGCCATCTTGGCGTGCCTGCCCTCTGGGTGGAGCGGGAAGGCGGTGTCTTCCGTCTCCGCCGGTTCGACCTGCCCGAAAACGCGCGTGTCCTCGTCGTCGAGGACATCATTTCGACAGGGCTTTCGAGCCGCGAGACCATCGAAGCCGTCCAGGCGCTGGGCGGCACTGTCGTGGCGGTTGCCTGCCTGATCGATCGGTCGGCCGGCGAAGCCGATGTCGGCGTTCCCCTTATCGCGCTGGCGGATTACAAGGTGCCGGCCTATCCCGCCGACGATCTGCCGCCGGAACTCGAATCTATTCCCGCCGTCAAGCCCGGCAGCCGCAATCTCTCCTGAATGGATCGGCTATAGTTCGCCGTCATGTTGTTTCGTCGTCGCCACCCCCTGCGTCTGCACCAGAAGCTGAACCATTTCCTCTGGCCGAAGCGCGGCTGGGGGCGCGCGCTGCGCTATTATGGCAAGCGCCTGCTGCGCCTGTCCGGAACGCCGCATTCGATCGCGGCCGGCTTCGCGGCGGGCGTCGCGCTGGCCATGACGCCGTTCATCGGTTTCCATTATCTGCTCTGCTTTGTGGCTGCTTTCCTGGTGCGCGGCAATGTGCTGGCGGCCGTGCTGGGCACCACGATCGGCAACCCGCTGACCTTCCCCTTCATCTGGTTTGCGACCTACGAGACGGGCAATGTCATCCTTGGCTGGTTCGGCAGAGCCAATCACTCCAAGACGGCGGAAGAACTGACGCATCGCCTGCTGACGGATTCGTTTCACAACATCTGGCCGGTCATCGAACCGATGCTGATCGGCTCGATACCGATCGCGATCGTGGCCGGCGGCATCTCCTATATCGCCGTCTTCTTCGCGGCCGAGGCGTTCCAGACGTCACGCCGCGAGCGCTTCGCCATCCGCCGGCGGGAACTGCACGGCAGCCGCTTTTGATCGCCCAACCTGCAGGGAGCCATCGTCCGATGCCTCGTTTCGAACCGCTCCGCCTCGGGGTCAACATCGATCACGTCGCGACGATCCGAAATGCGCGCGGTGGCGCCCATCCCGATCCGCTGCGGGCGGCCGAGCTTGCTGTAGCCGCCGGGGCGGACGGCATCACTGCGCATTTGCGCGAGGACCGTCGCCATATCCGCGACGCCGATATCATCAGGCTGAAGGCCGAGCTGGCCGTGCCGCTCAACTTTGAAATGGCGGCGACGCGCGAGATGGTGGCGATCGCCCTTCGCCATCGGCCGCATGCCGCCTGCATCGTCCCCGAACGGCGCGAGGAGCGCACGACCGAAGGCGGGCTCGACGCTGCGGGTCAGATGCCCAATCTGCGGCCGATGATCGCCGATCTTCGCGCAGCCGGCATTCGCGTCTCGCTGTTCATCGCGCCTGATCCGCGCCAGATCGAGGCCGCCGCGGAACTCGGGGCACCGGTCGTCGAGCTTCATACCGGAACCTATTGCGAGGCCCACGAGGGCGGCGCCGACGCATTCGCCGCGGAGACGCACCGCATCGTCGAAGCCGCGCGTCACGGCGCCGCCGCCGGGCTGGAGATCCATGCCGGCCACGGCCTCTCCTATGAGACTGTCGGTCCCGTGGCCGCGATTGCGGCGGTGCGCGAACTTAATATCGGCCACTTCCTGATCGGGGAGGCGGTCTTCGTCGGGCTGGAAGCCTCGATCCGGCGAATGCGCGCTGCGATGGACGCAGCGCGCTTCGTCGCGGCGCAGGAGGCGGGCCTGTGATCATCGGCCTTGGCAGCGACCTGATCGATATTCGCCGCGTCGAGAAATCGATCGCGCGGTTTGGCGACCGGTTCATTGATCGCATCTTCACCGAGACCGAGAAGGCGCGCTCCAATCGCCGCAAGGAGCGGGCGGCGTCCTATGCCAAGCGCTTCGCCGCGAAGGAAGCCTGCGCCAAGGCGCTCGGAACCGGGCTCAGCCATGGCGTATTCTGGCGCGACATGGGCGTCGTGAATTTGCCAACCGGCCAGCCGACGATGCATCTGACCGGCGGCGCCGCGGATCGCCTAGCTCATCTCGTGCCAACCGGGCACCGGGCCATCATTCATCTGACGATTACCGACGAGTATCCGCTCGCCCAGGCCTTCGTCATCATCGAGGCCCTGCCATCCACACCGTGACGCAGGGGGCCGCCGCCGCGTTGCACGCTGCCGGAGAAGCCGATAAGAGAACCAACCGCCCGCGAAGGTTTTGCGGGGCGATGGATGGAAAGGCGGATGAGCTTGGCCGGCGACAAATACAAGTCTGACCGCGGCGGCTTTGGCGAAACCGTCAAGATCATCGTCCAGGCGCTGGTTCTGGCGCTGATCGTCCGCACGTTCCTGTTTCAGCCGTTCAACATCCCCTCCGGTTCGATGAAGGACACGCTCCTCGTCGGCGACTACCTGTTCGTGTCGAAATACGCCTATGGCTACAGCCGCTATTCGCTGCCCTTCGCGCCGGACATCTTCTCAGGGCGCATCTGGTCATCGCCGCCTGAGCGAGGCGATGTCGCAGTCTTCAAGCTGCCGCGCGATCCATCCGTGGACTATATCAAGCGCGTGATCGGGCTTCCGGGCGACAAGATCCAGATGATCGACGGTGTTCTCCAGATCAACGGCAAGCCGGTGCCGAAGGAGAAGATCGATGACTATACGACGACGGATGAGTTCGGTGCCGAGGTGCGGGTCTCGCGCTACAAGGAAACGCTGCCGAACGGCGTGAGCTATACCGTGCTCGACCTCGATCCGCACAGCTTCTCCGACAACACGCAGGTCTTCGAGGTTCCGCCCGATCATTACTTCATGATGGGCGACAACAGGGACAATTCCACCGACAGCCGCGTCCTCGGCGCGGTTGGCTATGTCCCGTTCGAGAATTTCGTCGGCCGCGCAGGCTTGATCTTCTTCTCGGTCAAGGAAGGCGAGCCGGCCTGGCAGTTCTGGCGCTGGCCCTGGACGGTTCGCTTTGACCGCATTTTCAAGCTGATCTGATGCCCCAAGGTCTTGCTCCGCTCGAACAACGTCTTGGCCACCGCTTCACCGCGATCGACCTGCTCGAACGGGCGCTGACTCATGCCAGCGCGGTGGCGGAGGCGCATCTCGGTCATGCCGCGAGCTACCAGCGGCTGGAATTCCTGGGTGACCGCGTTTTGGCGCTCGTCATCGCCGATATGTTGATTGCCGCCTTTCCGGAGGCCGAGGAGGGCGAACTCGCGCGTCGGCTGACCGCCCTGGTGCGCAATGAGAGCTGCGCCGAGGTGGCTCTCGAGATCGGGCTTGGCAATTGGATTCGCCTCGGCGGCGGCGAGATACAGTCCGGTGGCCGCAAGAAGGCCGCGATCCTCGGCGATGTCTGCGAGGCGGTGATCGGCGCACTTTATCTCGACGGCGGCCTTCAGGTGGCGCATGATTTCATCGCTGCCCATTGGCAGGCGCGGATGCTCAACTGGAGCGGTCCGTTGCGCGACGCCAAGACGACTCTTCAGGAGTGGGTCCAGGGCCGCGGTCTTGCTGCCCCGACCTACGAAATCGTCGAGCGCAGCGGCCCGGACCATGCGCCGAGTTTCCGCGTCGCTGTCACCATCGACAGCATGCCCGTCGTGATCGGTGCCGGGCGATCCAAGCGCGAGGCCGAGCAGAAGGCGGCGACCGCCGTTCTGGTCGCACAGGGGGTCTGGAGGCCCGAAACCCATGGCACCCATTGATGATCATGCGTCCGCAGATCGGACGTCCGAAGACGCACCCCTGACGCCGCTCGAGACCCGCTGCGGTTTCGTGGCGCTGATCGGCGCGCCGAATGCCGGCAAGTCGACGCTTTTGAACAAGCTCGTCGGCGCCAAGATCTCGATCGTCACGCACAAGGTGCAGACGACCCGCGCCATCATGCGCGGAATCGCGCTCGCCGGTCCGGCTCAGATCATCTTCGTCGATACGCCCGGCATTTTTCGGCCGAAGCGCCGGCTCGACCGCGCCATGGTCGATACCGCCTGGGGCGGCGCCAAGGATGCCGACCTCGTCGCGCTGCTTGTCGATGCCGAGCGGGGTCTCGCCGGCGATACGGCCGCGATCCTCGATAAGGTGGCGGCGGTGCATCAGCCGCGCATCCTCATCCTGAACAAGATCGACGCCGTCAGGCGCGACACGCTGCTGGAGCTTGCCGCCAAAGCCAATGCGACGGCCAAGTTCGAGCGCACCTTCATGATCTCGGCGCTGAACGGCGATGGCTGCGACGACCTCATGGCCTATCTGGCCAGCGTCGTGCCGCCCGGCCCCTGGCTCTATCCGGAAGACCAGATGTCGGATCTCCCGCTCAGAGCCCTGGCAGCCGAGATCACGCGCGAGAAGCTGTTCCTGCGCCTGCACGACGAACTTCCCTATGCGTCGACGGTCGAGACGGAGCAGTGGAAGGACCAGGACGACGGCTCGGCGCGGATCGAGCAGACGATCTATGTCGAGCGCGAAAGCCAGAAGAAGATCGTGATCGGCCGCCGCGGCGAGACGATCAAGGCAATCTCGATGGCGGCGCGGGCCGAAATCCAGGAGATGGCCGAACGCCCGGTCCACCTCTTCCTCTTCGTCAAGGTGCGGGAAAACTGGGGCGACGATCCCGAGCGCTATCGCGAGATGGGGATTGAATTTCCGAGATAGCAGCCGCATTGCGGACAAGGTCCGGCGGAGCAGAAGGCTCAGGGATCGTCCGCCGAGAAGGCGTTCGCCGATCCGGCTTCGATCAGGATCACCAGCAGCGACGCCACCAGATTGGCGAGTTCGTCGAACAGCGGAAAATCCTCGACGCGACTGCTCGATTGGCCGCCGGTACTGAGAAGGCCGTCCATTTCCGCGATCTGCACCACCTGACGGATATGCGCGCGCGAGACGCTGAACTGCCGCGCCAGGGCGGCCACGGACTGCGGAGGCCGGCCGCTGGCGATTCTGAACATCGTGACGACGGCAATCGCAAGTCCGCCATTGCGTTCGGCGAGCGCGCGAAGCCGCGGCGCGTGGTCGAGAAGGCGAAAATCAGACTTGCTCAGCGAGATGAGTGCCCATTCGGCGCTGCGGACGAACGCCTCGTTGTCATCGAGGCTCATGAGGATATGGTCGTGCTGCGGAAAGAGGCGCGCGATCATCTCATAGAGCCGCCGCCAGAAGCGATCCAGCACGTCGTTCATTTCCGCGGTCGGCACGATCGGCCTGGCGCGTCCATCCTTGATGCTCGGACCGGCTGTCAGCAACCCCGCCCAGCGCAAAGTGGATGCGATCGCGCGCGCCCTGCCACGGCTGCAGATTTGCCATTCTTCGCAAAAGGCCGCAAGACGAACTTTTGAAAGCCTATGTCCTCGTCTGTCCGGCGTATTGTGAAGATGACGTGCGGAAAGCATTACAAGGAATCGGCCGCGGTCATTCAAAACAATATGCAGCAAGGGGCGGCTTTTGTAGTTTTCGAGTAACTCCATCAATAACGCAGTGAACTCAGAATTATACTGCGGCAGTGCGCGCAAAGATCTTGCCCCGGCCGTCACTGTTTCATTAGGAGTCCCACTCCACGATGTGGAGATCGGCGTTTCGAAATCTATCACTACAACCTGCCGATTCCGGTCAGCTTGGCTTCGTCATACGAATCAACGCCAACCTGCGGTTTTCGTTCTGCGATTTTAAACTGATCCAGTTTTTGCCATTCCACGGTGTAGGGCAAGCCGATATGTTTCGCGCGGGGTGGCAAAAAGTACAGCAGATTCAATTGTATCGCCGAATTACGAGGGCGCGCCACAGATATGCGGCGCGTTGGAACTTGCTGTTTTGACTGGTGTAGTCGGCAGGAGCAATCATGACGTTGATCAGGCCGGTGGATCCGGCGGTGAGCATCTATCCACTACCTATGAGTGCGCGGCGCGCTCGTTTTGAAGCGAGGAACGCCCGACGCCATCGCTTGAGGCTGCCCAAGGGCCATCCCTATCGCAGCCTTCCGACATGGCTTCCCTACAAGCTAGCAATACTGATCAGTCGCAGTCAAAATCAAAATAAATAGCGGCTGACTGTCGACCTGAGGGAATCTGCAAGCGTGACGTAAAGCGCCGACACACGAAACGTAATTCTGAAGACCGCCCTAAGAAAAACGCCAACGCCAGGGTCTCTGAAGAAGCGTAGATTGTTACGACAATCGGAACTGTGTGAAGCGAGCCCTTGCCATTATTTAGACTGAAGCGGAGCGTTTAGAGTTCTGCAGGGTTGGGTCGAAATTCAATAGTCACATCGCGTCGCGGTTCCCTCGTCTGTCATTGCCGGACTCGATCCGGCAATCCAGCCCTTTCTGTCGCAAGGGAGAACCGATTGTTAACCGGCTCGACTAAACAAGCGACCCGCTGGTCCTCCGCGATGCGCGGAAGGAGGACTGGATGGCCGGGGCAGACCCGGCCACGACAAAAACCGGCAATGACAGAAGAACGAGAAAGCGACCGCTGACATTGTGCTTGGTCGAATGTCGATCCGCTCTAGCCCTCGGGTTCGTCGAGATGCGAGGGCAGGGCGCTATCGAACCCTTTTGCAGCGCGACGCCGGCTGCCGACCCAGATATTGTGCTGGGCGGGAAAGCGGTCCGGCTCATCCAGCGAGGCGAGGGTGACGTCGATTCGGATGTTGTCGTCCGTCATCGTCATCATCAGCGGCGTGCCACAATCGGCGCAGAAATGCCGCCGGCCGCGCGATGACGACTCGTGGATCGCTGGCTCACCGGCCGTCAGATGGAAGGCGGCGGCGTCAAACGTCGCCCAGGTCAGGAACAGCGCACCGCCCGCGAGCTGGCAGAGGCGACAATGGCAGTGGCACACGAGGCGCGGCGGCTGGTCGATCCGGTAGTGGATCCGGCCGCACAGGCAGCCGCCGGTGATGGCCTCGCTCATAGCGAAAGCTCGACAAAGACCGGCACGTGGTCTGACGGCTTTTCCCAGGCGCGGACATGCTTGTCGATTCCGACCGACACCAGATGGTCGGCGGCCGGCGGCGAAAGCAGCAGATGGTCGATGCGAATGCCGTTGTTCTTCTGCCAGGCTCCGGCCTGGTAATCCCAGAACGTGTAGAGCCCGCCTGCATCCGTCGTGGCGCGCAGCGCATCGGCAAAACCGAGCGCTTCGATCGCGCGCAGCGCTTGGCGGCTCTCGGGCTGGAACAGCGCATCGCCCGTCCAGAGCGACGGATCCTTGGCGTCGCGTGGCTCGAGGATGACATTGTAGTCACCGCCCAGCACCAGCGGTTCCTCGGTCAGGAGCCGCGACGCGGCCCAGGCCCTGAGCCGCTCCATCCAGGCAAGCTTGTAGGTGAATTTCTCGGTGCCGATGGGATTGCCGTTCGGCAGATAGAGCGAAACGACGCGGAGGGCGCCCGACGGCACTGAGAACACGCCTTCGATGAAGCGCGCCTGTTCGTCGCCGTCATCCCCTGGCAGGCCGCGATTGACCTCGTCGAATGGCAGCTTCGAGAGCAGCGCGACGCCGTTGAAGCCCTTCTGGCCATGCGTCGCGACATTGTAGCCGAGATCCTCGAAGGCCGTGGATGGAAAGCCCTCGTCGACCGTCTTGATCTCCTGCAGGCAGACGATGTCCGGCTGGGCCTCGCGCACCCAGGCAACTGCCGTCTCGATGCGGGCCCTCACTCCATTGATGTTCCAGGTCGCTATCTTCATGCGCGGCACACTAGTGCGAGAGCGCGCCGGTGCATAGGTCGCCGCGTCTTCATCCACGTCAGCTTCGGAAATGTCCTTCCGGTTCATTCGGTCGCAGCGTCGAAGGGGCACCGCGCCGGCTGAGAATTCGTATATACCGACGCGGCCCGCTGGAGCGTGACAGCGGCTGAAGGCTCAGGACGGGCTTGCCGAAGGGGAGACGACGCGTTGGATGCACAGACGAGCGCCGTGGCGGATCCAGCCGTCGAACCGCCTCTCAAAGGCATGGCGCGACGCATTGCGGTTCTGGTGGTGCTTCTCGCCTTCTTCATGGACATCCTCGACGGCACCATCGTCAATGTGGCCATACCCTCCATCCAGAACGGCATCGGCGCGGACTACGCTGCCATCCAGTGGATCGTCGCCGGCTATGCGCTCACTTTCGCGCTGTTCCTGATTCCCGGCGGCCGGCTCGGCGATATCTACGGCTACAAGACGATGTTCCTGATCGGCATGGCGGGCTTCACGGTCGCCTCAGCCATCTGCGGCTTCTCGACAACGGGTCATGGCCTGGTCGCGGCGCGCCTGTTTCAGGGGGCCACGGCGGCGATCATGGTCCCGCAGATCATGTCGATGATCCAGATCCTCTATGTCGATCCGCGGGAGAGGCAGCACATCTCGGCCTATTATGGCGGCATTGCGGGCCTTGCCAGCGTGCTGGGGCCGATCCTCGGCGCGCTGCTGGTGGCAAGCAGCCTCTTCGGCCTCGGCTGGCGTATGATCTTCCTCGTCAATGTGCCGGTCGGCATCTTCGCGCTTATCGCCGCCTGGTTTGCGCTGCCGAACGCACGGTCGCCGCATCCGCTGAAGCTCGATTTGACCGGCACGGTGCTGGCGCTGCTGGCAATGAGCCTCCTGACCTTCCCGCTCATCCAGGGCCGCGAGCAGGGCTGGCCGCTCTGGGGCTTCGTCATGATCGCGGCGTCCCTGCCGGTATTCGTGCTCTTCGCCTGGAGCCAGCGTCGACGCGACCGCATAGACGGCTCGCCGCTCGTGGTGCCGGATCTCTTCCGCTATCGCTCCTTCGTGGTCGGCATCCTGATCGCCGGCAGCTTTTTCGGCGTCGTCGGTGGCTTCTTTCTGACGCAGACGCTCTACATGCAGCTCGGTCTCGGCTTCTCCGTGCTCGAGGCGGGCCTGACAGGCATTCCGTTCTCGCTCGGCGTCGCGGTGGCGGCGGGTGCCTCCGGGCCGCTGCTCGTGCCGCGTTTCGGGCGCCTTGTGCTGACGGTGGGCTGTTTCGTGCTCGCCGCCGCCATCGCGGGCCTCGGCCTGACGGCGGATTGGCTTGGGCATGACGTGACGCCGGTCGACATGATCCCGACGCTGATCGTCGGCGGCATCGGCATGGGGCTCATCGTCTCGCCGGTGTTCAATTTCGTGCTGGTCGACGTGCCGGTGCGCCATGCCGGCTCGGCTTCCGGCGTCGTTAGCGCCGTCGGCCAGGTCGGCACCGCCATGGGTATCGCGCTGACCGGGGTCGTGTTCTTCGGACGCCTCGCCGTCACGGCACAGGATTTCGTCAGCGCCTTCGTCTGGTCGACCGGTTTCGGAGCGGCTGCGATGGTGATCGTCGGCTTCCTGACCTTTTTCCTGCCGCGCTACGCAAGGCCCAAGGAGGGCGTGTTCGGCGGGCATTGAGGTGGTTTTTGGCCTTGTCGACTTGGTCGCGTCTTGGCGCGGTGATCTCCCGACCCTAGTTTGAGGCACGGGGCCGCCACGGCCTCGATTGCAATCCGCCGGGTCTGCCGGTGGCGCGTTCAAGGGAGAAACGAATGCCGACACGTATTTCGGACGCCGAATGGCAGGGCGATCTCAAGGCCGGCAAAGGTTCGGTGAAGCTCGGCAGCGGCGCCTATGAGGGCCAGTACAATTTCTCGTCGCGCTTCGAGAACGGCGTTGGCACCAATCCCGAGGAACTGATCGCCGCCGCGCATGCGGCCTGCTTCTCGATGGCGTTGGCTGCCGGCCTGAGCGGCGCCGGCCATACGGTCGACAGTGTCAAGACGACCGCCAAGGTCAAGGTCGATCCCGTTTCCGGCGGCTTCGAGATCACCTCGATCCAGCTCGTCACCGAGGCGAAGGTTCCGGGCATCGACAAGGCCGCTTTCGATGAGATCGCGGCGGCTACCAAGGAAGGTTGCCCGGTCTCCAAGGCGTTGAAGGCTGTACCGATCTCGCTCGACGCCAAGCTCGTCTAGGAGAGTGCAATTGTCCCAGCCGGCATGCCTTGACCGGGTCGGCCGGCTGGCGGACAGTCTCGCCCCATCGAGGGGTGCATGATGACACGAGACTATCCGCGCGAGACGATCCCGTTCGATCTGCCGCCTCCGTTTCCCACTGAAGGTTTCACGGACGCCGCCAAGGCCGTCGCCCGGCTGATCGAGATCTACGACGCCCATACCAAGCACCTGCGCGACCGATTCTTCGCCATGCTGAAGGGCGACGTGCCGGCAGGCCGCGTCCGCGCCACTTACCCCCAGATCGCGATCAGCACGTCGAGCTTCGCCAAGGTCGATACGCGCCTTGCCTATGGTCATGTCTCGGGGCCGGGCGACTATGCGACGACGGTGACGCAGCCCGATCTCTTCAAGACCTATCTGACCGAGCAGATCCGCCTGCTGCTTCGCAATCACGGCGTTCCCGTGATGATCGGGCCGTCGAACTTGCCGATCCCGTTGCATTTCGCCTTCCCGAACGGCGTCCATGTCGAGGGCGAACTCGCTGAACGCATCGAGCGACCGCTGCGCGATATCTTCGATGTCCCGGATCTTGCGGTGACCGACGACGCGATCGTCAACGGCACCTATGAGCCGGTGCCGGGCGCGCCGCTGCCGCTGGCGCCCTTTACCGCGCCGCGCATCGACTATTCGCTGTTTCGCCTGGCGCATTACACGGCGACCAGCGCGGAGCATTTCCAGAACTTCGTCCTCTTTACCAACTACCAGTTCTATATCGACGAGTTCTGTGTCCGCGCCCGCAAGCTGATGGCCGAGGGCGGCGGCGGCTATTCGGCCTTTGTCGAGCCGGGCAATCTCGTGACTCCGGCCGGGCACCAGGAGCCGATTTCAGGCCGGGCGCCGCCCCGCCTGCCGCAGATGCCGGCCTATCACCTGAAGTTTGGTGCGTCCGCCGGCATCACCATGATCAATATCGGCGTCGGCCCTTCCAACGCCAAGACGATCACCGACCATGTCGCGGTACTGCGGCCGCATGCCTGGCTCATGCTCGGCCATTGCGCGGGCCTCCGGAACAGCCAGGCGCTCGGCGATTATGTGCTGGCGCATGGCTATGTCCGCGAGGACCACGTGCTCGATGCCGACCTGCCGAGCTGGATTCCCATTCCCCCGCTCGCCGAGGTGCAGGTGGCGCTGGAAGAGGCGGTCGAGGAAGTCACAGGGCTCGAGGGTTATGATCTGAAGCGGATCATGCGCACCGGCACGGTCGCCACCATCGACAACCGCAATTGGGAACTGCGCGATCATCGCGAGCCGGTGCAGCGCTTCTCGCAGTCGCGCGCCGTGGCGCTGGACATGGAATCGGCCACCATCGCTGCGAACGGCTTCCGCTTCCGCGTGCCATATGGAACGCTGCTCTGCGTTTCCGACAAGCCGCTGCATGGCGAATTGAAATTGCCGGGGATGGCCTCGGAGTTCTACCGCACGCAGGTCGGCCAGCATCTCGAGATCGGAATCCGAGCGCTTGAAAAGCTGCGCGAGATGGCGCCGGAGCGACTCCATTCGCGCAAGCTGCGCAGCTTCACCGAGCCGTCGTTCCAGTAACGGGCCTCTCGGACGAGGCTGCCGGCTTCTCGACACCTTCGTTGAGCAAAGCTCAGAAGGCGTCTTGATGCGCCGAGGCCTTTGCGACCGCTTCGCCTTCCGGCTCCGCGCGAACCGGCTTTCTGCCGAGCGAGCCGGCGGTCAGGAAGCTGACGACGACCAGCGGCAGGCCGAGACCGAAGGCCGAGCGGATGCCCCAATGCTCGGCGACGAAGCCGAGCAGCGGCGGCCCGAGCAGGAACACGACGAACGCGATCTGCGTCAGCGCGGCGACATTGATCGCCGCCGGCCGGTCGGTGCGCTGTGCTGCCGCCGAGACGGCGAGCGGGAAAAGCGTGCCTGAACCGACGCCGAGCATCGCGAAGCCAAGCAGCGACACCGCCGCCATCGGCGAAAAGAACACGAGGGCGATGCCGATGGTCATGACGACGATCAGCGTGCGCGCCACCGCCGCCGGCGAATGGCGATCGACGAAGCTGTCGGCGAAGAAGCGCGTCGTCGCCTGGCAGAAGGCGAACACGGCAACCGCGAAGGCGGCGAGGAAGGGCCCCGCTTCGAAGACGTTGCGCATATAGATGGCCGACCAGTCGAGGCTGGCGCCCTCCATGAGCATCGCCGACAGCGTCACGGCGACCAACACGAGGATCGCGCCGGTCGGCCGCGCGAATTTCGGCGTGGCCGCCCCGCTGGTCTCGCGCTTCGGCGAGGGCTGGTATCCGCCGAGGAACAATGTGACGCCGAGGATGGAGATCAGCACGACCAGCGCGAGATGCACCTGCACCGGGACGCCAAGATGCGCGACCACGCCGCCGAACAGCCCCGCGCTGAAGAAGCCGATGCTCCAGAAGGAATGCGCGCGGTTCATGATGCGCCGCCCGATCAGGAACTCGGTCCTGTCGGCTTCGACATTCAGGATGATCTCGACGCAGCCCAGCAGGACGCCAACCGGGAACAGCAGCAGGAAGAAAGCGATCGGCGATGGCGCATGGCTCGCGATCGCATAGCCGAGCGCGACGAGCGGAATCAGCGGCAGAAGCGCGCGGCGGAAGCCGATGCGCTCCAGAAAGGGTGCGGCGACTGTCAGGGAGACCAGGGTGCCGAGCGGCGTTCCGATCAGGCTGAGCCCGAGCGCGCCTTCCTGGACGCCCATGGCGGCCTTGATGTCCGGGAGGCGCGGAAAGATGCTGCCCATGCTGAAGGCGTAGACCGCAAACGCCGCATAGATGCGGTGCTGGGGTCCGATCGGCAGGCCGAAGCGCATCACTATTCTCGATCGAAGGAGGGCGGGAGGCGGGCCGAAGCAGCGCCTTGGGGGAGCCGAGATATTGCATGCTCCGCTCAACCATGCAAGAACGTGCATGAATGGGTGTAAACATTCATATCCTCGCTGAGGAACGCTATCGGGTCATTCGTGACCTGTTGACGACGCATGGGCAGGTTTTGGCGACCGATCTCGTGGCGCGCTTTGGCGTTTCCGAAGACACGGTCCGTCGCGACCTGCGTGAACTGGCGCGGGCCGGTGCGTGCCGCCGTGTCTATGGCGGCGCTGTGGCCGCCGCGCCCGATCTTGGCCCGGTCGGTGTCCGCGCCACCATCGCGCCCGCGGTCAAGGCGCGGCTTGCTGCTGCCGCGGTCAAGCTGCTCGTGCCGGGCCAGTTCGTCTTCATAGACGCCGGCTCGACCAATATCGCCATTGCCAACGCCTTGCCGACAGGCATGGCGCTGACAGTGGCCACCAATGCGCTCGGCGTTGCGGCGATAGTGTCCGAAAATCCTGATGTGAAGCTGATCGTGCTTGGCGGCGCGTTCGACGTCGTGACAGGCGCCTGTCTTGGCGCCGACACCGTGCGGGCGATTGACGGGCTCCGCGCCGACCTGACATTTCTCGGCGCCTGCGCAATCGACGCGTCAGCGGGTGTGACGGCGTTCGATCCTGATGACGCTGAGGCGAAGCGCGCGATGGTACGCAACAGCCGGACCGTTGCCGTGGCCGCGATCGCCGACAAGCTGGCGACGGCGGCGCCCTATCGCGTGGCGCCGATGACGGCGGTCGCCCATCTCGTTACGGAAGCGTCTGTACCGGACACCATGACGGCCGAAATCGAGGCGCTCGGCGCGATCGTTCATCGCGCCTGAGCGCAAGACGCGTTCAGATAGCGAAGCTGGTGCCGCAGCCGCAGGAGGAGGTGGCGAGCGGGTTCTTGATCTGGAACGACTGGCCGATCAGGTCGTCGGCAAAGTCGATCTCCGAACCTTCCATGAAGGGAATCGAGACCGAATCGATCAGCACCGTCGCGCCGTTCTTCTCGAGGACGAGATCATCGGGATTGCGGGCCGTATCGAGATCGAAGCCATACTGAAAGCCGGAACAGCCGCCACCCGAAACGCTGATGCGCAGCGCCGTGCCGCCGGCTTCCTTGGACAGGATGCGGGCGATGCGCTTGGCGGCCCGGTCGGAGAGCGTGATGTCGAGCGTTGCGGTCGTCATGAGGTTGTTCCGTTGCCGGCCTACCTTTGGCAGGCCCTTCGCGATAGTTAAGAACGCGATCGGCAGTGTCAATGCGCCGAATGGAAGGGTGGCGGCAGCGTGGAGCGGGAATTCGACGGACTGATCGGATTCGGCGGGTCAGGGCGGGCGCCATTTGCCGCCGATCCCGAGGCAAGCCGTGGCCGCCTCCACCCCGAGCCGGCGAGCCCGACGCGGACGCCGTTTCAACGCGACCGCGACCGCATCATTCATTCGACGGCCTTTCGCCGCCTGAACAACAAGACGCAGGTCTTCCTGTTCGATGAGGGCGACCATTTCAGGACGCGCCTGACCCACACCATCGAGGTGGCGCAGATCGCGCGTGCGCTGGCGAGGGCCCTGCGCCTCGATGAGGACCTCGCAGAAGCAGTCGCCCTGTCGCATGATCTCGGCCACACGCCCTTTGGCCATGCCGGCGAGCGGGCGCTTGATCGCGTCATGACGCCCTATGGCGGTTTCGATCACAATGCGCAGAGCCTGCGCGTCGTCACCCGGCTGGAACGCCGCTATCCGGATTTCGACGGCCTCAACCTCGCCTTCGAGACGCTGGAAGGCCTCGTCAAGCATAACGGCCCGCTGCTGGCGCCGGGCGCCGATCCGGCGATGCTTCCCGCTGCCATCCGGGCCTATTCCGCCGAGCAGGACCTTGAGCTTGCCACCTTCGCCTCCGCCGAGGCGCAGGCTGCGGCGATTGCCGATGACATCGCCTATGATGCGCACGACATCGATGACGGTCTTCGCGCCGGCCTCCTCAGCATCGAAGGGCTGCGCGAAGTCCGGTTCCTCGCGGAAATCATGGCGGATATCGAGCGTGCGCATCCAGGCGTTGCCGGGCCAAGGCTGATCAACGAGGTCGTGCGACGGGTCATCACGCGCATGATCGAGGACGTGATTGGCGAGTCGCTGCGCCGGATCGCGTCTGCAAGGCCCACGTCCATCGCCGATATTCGACACCTGGGCCGGCCACTCGTCGGCTTTTCGTCCGAAATGGCCGCCGCCGACCGCGCGGTGAAGGCGCATCTGAAGCATCATGTCTATCGCCACGAGCGGGTGATGACGGTCATGCGTTCGGCCGAGCAGGTCGTCGAGCGGCTGTTCGAGCGCTATTTGAGCGACGAAGCAACGCTTCCGGACGAATGGCGACCATCGCCTGATGATGCCGATCCGCCCCGCCGGGCGCGCCGGATCGCCGACTTCCTGGCCGGCATGACCGATCGCTATGCGCTTCGCGAGCATAAGCGCCTGTTTGACGCATGGCCCGATTTGGGCTAGGCGCCAGCATCCCGTAAAGCCTCGCCGAAAGCGTCCGCCCGATCATGAACATCTTCCGCGACTTCACCGCGCGCGTCACATCGGCCGTCGAGGTCATCCTTGCTGCCGGAGGCCATGCGGGCACGGATCTTCAGCGCGTTGTCGTCGAGCCGCCGCGCGATGCCGCTCACGGCGATCTGGCGACCAATGCCGCCATGGTCCTGGCAAAGCCGCTCGGGCTGAAGCCTCGCGATCTCGCCGAGGCCATCGCCGGACGGCTGCGCGACGATGGGGACGTCGCCTCGGCGGATGTCGCCGGCCCGGGCTTCATCAACATCACGCTGTCGGAAGGCTACCGCGCCGGAGCGCTTAGGGCGGCGATCCTTGCCGGCGCCGCCTATGGCCGCAGCACGATCGGCAGCGGCACCAGCGTCAATGTCGAATATGTCTCGGCCAATCCGACCGGCCCGATGCATGTCGGCCATTGCCGTGGCGCGGTGGTGGGCGATGCGCTCGCCAACCTGCTCGCCGCGGCCGGCTACGGCGTCACCAAGGAATATTACATCAATGACGCCGGCGGCCAGGTCGATGTCCTCGCCCGCTCGGCCTTCCTGCGTTACCGCGAGGCGCTGGGCGAGACGATCACCATCCCCGAGGGACTCTATCCGGGCGATTATCTGAAGCCGGTCGGCGCGGTGCTCGTCGAGCGCTTTGGCGACGCGCTGCTGGCGCAAACCGAGGCGCAATGGCTGCCTGTGGTCCGGCAGACCGCGATCGACATGATGATGGCGATGATCCGCGACGATCTCGCGCTGCTCAATGTCCATCATGACGTGTTCTTCTCGGAAGCCTCGCTTGCCGGCGGCAATGGCGGCAAGGTCAAGGCGACCATCGATGATCTGACGGAACGCGGCTTCGTCTATCGCGGCACGCTGCCGCCGCCGAAGGGCCAGCTTCCAGAGGATTGGGAGGATCGCGAGCAGTTGTTGTTCCGCGCCACCGATGTCGGCGACGACATCGACCGGCCGCTGGTCAAGTCGGATGGCAGCTACACCTATTTCGCTGGCGACGTCGCCTACATGAAGGACAAGGTTGATCGGGGTTTCAAGCGCCTGATCTATGTCCTTGGTGCCGATCATGGCGGTTATGTGAAGCGTCTTCAGGCGCTTGGCCGGGCTCTTTCAAATGGCGCCGTCAGCGTCGAAGTGCTGCTCTGCCAGCTCGTGAAGCTCTTCCGCGCTGGCGAGCCGGTGCGCATGTCGAAGCGCTCGGGCGATTTCGTGACGCTGCGCGATGTCGTCGAAGAGGTCGGCCGCGATGCGGTCCGCTTCATGATGCTTTACCGCAAGAGCGACGCGCCGCTCGATTTCGATTTCCAGAAGGTCACCGAGCAGTCGAAGGACAATCCGGTCTTCTATGTTCAGTACGGCCACGCCCGTGCGGCTTCGATCCTGCGCAACGCCGCGATCGAGGTTCCGGGCATTGATCTTTCAGCGCAAGCCCTTGCCGAGGCTGACCTTTCGATCCTTCAGGACCAGGGCGAGATCAGCCTGCAGCGCCGGCTCGCCGAATATCCGCGCCTCATCGAGGGTGCCGCAGAATCGCATGAGCCCCACCGCGTCGCTTTCTTCCTCTACGAGCTTGCCGCCGAGTTCCATCAACAGTGGAACCGGGGCAAGGATCTGCCGCAATTACGCTTTATTAACGCTGATGAGCCAGCATCGACCATGGCTCGGCTTGCCCTTGTTCATGCCATAAAGCAGGTGCTGTCATCCGGGCTCGATGTGCTTGGCGTGAGCGCGCCCGACGAGATGCGCTGAGCATCTTTATTACGAGCGTTATTTCGGCCCGCTTGAGAGCGGGCAGGCGGAGAGTGTAACGCGATGGCAGATCGCTTCGACAAGTCTTTCGCGCGTCGCCCTTCAGGTGAGGCTCCGCGCCGCGATGACGCGGCCGATCTTCCCGAGGACGATCCGCTGTTGGAACTGGCCCGCATCGTTTCGGGCAATGAGAGCTTCGATCAGATTCTGGGCTCGCGCTACCAGCCTCAGGAGCCGGCCCGTCCGACATCGTCCCGTTCGGCACAGCCGCCGCGTGACACGTCGTTCGACCTCGAGGCAGAACTCCTGAACGACCTGCATTCCTCATTCGACCCTGCTCGATCGGCGCCGGCACCGCGTGCTCCAGAGCCGCGGGCCGCTGAACCGAGGATGTCCCAACCGCGCGCGCCGGAGCCGGTCAGATCGCCGCCGCGCGCTGCCGAGGCGCCGCGCGTCGACGATTTCGATCATATGGCTGTTCGCCCTGGCGCGCCGATCGCGCCGCCACGCGCGGCGATGCCGGCATCACCAGCAGCCGACCCCTATGTCGCCTCGCCGGATTTCGGTCGCGGCCGTGTTCCGGAATCCGTACAGCGCCGTCCTGTCGCGCCGCCAGCCCCTCCGACTCCGCCGGTTCGCGATGACGATGATTACGGCGATGAATATATCGACGATGACGATCTGCGCGCCGATTACGATGGTGGCGACGACGGCTATTTCGATGATGCCGATTTCGAGCCCGAGCCGCCGCGCCGTTCGCGCAAGGTCCTCATAACCGCCGGCGTGGTTCTCGCTGTGCTAGTAGCTGGCGGCCTTGGCGCCCTGGCGCTGAAAGGGCGGTCTTCGGTCAGTGGTGATGGCACGCCGCAGGTGATAGCGGCCGACCAGAGCCCCACCAAGGTCGAGCCCGCCGTTCAGCCGACGCAGAACCAGGATACGCAGCAAAACAAGCTGATCTACGACCGTGTCGATCCCGACAAGTCGTCGCCGGACCAGCTGCCGATTCCCGATGACGGCACCGCGGATGCGACCGCGCAGTCGAACGAGAGCCAGGCGAGCCGCGAGATTTCGCGTATCATCCTGCCAGGCGGGCCCGGCGACCAGTCGGCGAGCCCCGCTGTTCCGGGCGGCGATAATGCAGCGGACACCGGTGATGATTCTGGTCCGCGCAAGGTCCGCACGGTCGTCGTGAAGCCGGATGGCACGATCGTTTCCAGCGAGGCCACGCCGCGTGGCGGGGCGCCGGCATCGACCGATGTCGCCAGCGCCAATCCGCCCGCAGCGACCGCCATGCAGGCGCCGGCTGCGAGCAGCCTCGACGCCGCGCCTGTTGCCGCCGACGATACGCCGCCGGCTGCGGCCACTGCCAAGGACACCTCGCAACTTGCGGCTCCCACTCCCGCTCCGGCGGAGCCCGAGGTTGCGGCAGCCCCGACCCCGGTTCCGGCAACGCCCGAGCCTCAGGCCGCGGCACCGGTTGCAACGCCTTCGAGCGGCGGTTTCGTGGTCCAGGTCTCCTCGCAGCGCACGGAGGCCGCCGCGCAGACGGCCTACAAGAACCTGCAGCGCAAGTTTCCGAGCCTGATGGGCGACCGTCCGCTGGATATCGCCAAGGCGGATCTCGGCGCGAAGGGCATTTATTACCGCGCTCGCGTCGGCCCGATGGCGACACGCGACGAAGCCGTCAATTTCTGCGAGCAGCTGCGCGCAGCCGGCGGGACCTGTATCGTCCAGAAGAACTGATCATCTCTTGTCCGGCCGCCTCAGCCGTCCGTTGCGGACAGCCGGCGGCCGGTCTTGCTTTCGGCCGCGGAAGCGCGGAACGCTGGGTGGATAGGGACGATCTGCCGAGTCGCGGGCCGTCAAGCGCATGAGCGAGCATCGCCAGAATGACAGCCAAGGCCTTCATCTCCGGCTGCGCCGGTACCGCTCTCACTGCCGACGAGATCGCTTTTTTTCGTGGGGCGAGGCCGTGGGGCCTCATCCTCTTCAAGCGCAATATCGGCACGCCGGAAGAGGTCTGCGATCTTGTCGCGACCTTTCGCGAGGTTCTGGACGATCCCGAGCGGCCGGTGCTCATCGATCAGGAAGGCGGACGCGTCCAGCGCATCGCGCCGCCTTTGTGGAAGAGCCGTCCTGCCGCGCGTTTCGCCGGAACGCTCTACGCGAATGATGAGGCTGCCGGGCGCCGCATGGCCTGGCTGCAGGGTCGGCTGATCGCGGCTGATCTGGCCGATCTCGGCATCACGGTCGACTGCCTGCCGGTGCTCGACGTCGCGACGGCCGAGACGCATCCTGCGATCGGCGATCGCTCTTACGGCCACGACCCCGACATGGTCGCTATCCTCGGCGCGGCTGCGGCCGAGGGCCTCCTGGCCGGTGGTGTCCTGCCGGTCATGAAGCATATGCCTGGCCATGGCCGCGCGGTGATCGACAGCCACCACGCCCTGCCGGAGGTCTCCGCCAGCCTCTCGACCTTGCAGAAGACCGACTTTGCGCCATTCCGGGCGCTGGCTGCACTGCCGATGGCGATGACCGCACATATCGTTTTCAAGGCGATCGATCCGGACCAGCCGGCGACGACCTCGCGCAGCGTCATCGAGACGATCATTCGCGGGCAGATCGGCTTTGACGGCCTCTTGATGAGTGATGATCTCTCGATGAAGGCGCTCGGCGGCGATGTCGGCGAACGCGCCGCGCGGGTCATCGGTGCCGGCTGCGATATCGTGCTTCACTGCAATGGCGACATGGCTGAAATGCGCGCCGTCGCAGCGGCCGTGCCGATGCTTGAAGGTCGCGCGGCCGAGCGCGCCGCCGCTGCGCTGGCGCACCGGCATGCTGCCCATCCGCTGGACCGCGAGGCGGCCGAAGCCGAATTCATGATCCTTGCCGAGCGGTCGGGCTGGCCGCCGGCTGTGAGCTGAGCCGCCCGATGGCGGAAGCCGCGCGCGGCGAGGGCAGCGGGCCGGAAGGCTGGGAGCGTCCAGACAGGCCGAAGGCGGACGCTGACGCACCGCTCGTCGTGGACGTCGATGGCTTCGAGGGGCCGCTCGATCTGTTGCTGGCGCTGGCCCGAAACCAGAAGGTCGATCTCGCGCGCATCTCCATTCTGGCGCTGGCGGATCAGTATCTTGCCTATATCGAGGAGCTCAGAAAGCTGCGGCTTGAGCTTGCGGCCGACTATCTCGTGATGGCGGCGTGGCTGGCCTTCCTCAAGTCGAAGCTCCTTCTGCCCGAACCGCAGGCGGGAGATGAGCCGAGCGGGCAGGAACTGGCGGCGGCGCTCGCCTTCCGCCTCCAGCGTCTCGAGGCGATGCGCGATGCGGCAGCGCGGCTTGTCAACCGCGACCGCACCGGCCGCGACGTCTTCCCGCGCGGCGCGCCGGAACCGGTCGAACTCCTGCGCCGAAGCCGTTACGCCGCCTCGCTTTTCGATCTTCTTTCTGCCTATGCCGCGCAGCGTCAGCGGCAGATGGTTTCGATCGTCCATGTGCGCCGCCGCCAGGTCTGGTCGCTCGCCGAAGGACGCGAACTGCTCGAACGGATGATCGGTTCGATCGCTGAATGGACCCCGATGGAGGTTTTCCTGTCGCCCTATCTCGTCTCGCCAGAGATTCGGCCGAGCGTTCGGGCAAGCGCCTTCGGCGCCAGTCTCGAACTGGTGCGGGAAGGCAAGCTGGCGCTGCGCCAGGATGGCGCGTTCGCGCCGATCCTGCTCCGCGATGCCGCAGCGAGGGATGATGATGGCTGAGCCCGCCGCGATCACGTCGCTTGCCCCCGAGGCGCAGCGCATGGCACTCCGCATGGTCGAGGCGATTCTCTTCGCCAGCGCCGCGCCACTTTCTGCCGACGAGATCGCCTCGCGGCTGCCCGATGGCAGCGATGTCGCGAACTTGCTGCGCGAGCTGCAGCACGCCTATTCCGGACGTGGCGTCAATCTCGTCAAGGTGGCGGGCAAATGGATGTTCCGGACGGCGGATGACCTCGCCTTCCTGTTGCGGCGTGAGCAGGACGAGCCGAAGAAACTCTCGCGCGCGGCGCTGGAGACGCTGGCGATCATCGCCTATCACCAGCCGGTGACGCGGGCCGAAATCGAGGAAATCCGCGGTGTCTCCACATCGAAGGGCACGCTCGACGTGCTCCTGGAAACTGGGTGGCTCCGCATGCGCGGCCGCCGCAAGACGCCGGGCCGGCCGATCACCTATGGCACGACCGAAGACTTCCTGATCCATTTCGGCCTCGAATCGGTCGGCGATCTGCCTGGTCTCGAGGAACTGCGCGGTGCGGGCTTGCTCGATGGCCGCATTCCGCCCGGCTTCTCGGTCCCCGAGCCGCGCGACGCACCCGATCTGACCGAAGATGAGGACCCGCTCGACCCCGAAGATCTCCTGCCCTCGACGCTTCGAGAGGACTAGCCGCTCAATCCTGTCGACCTCGGCGCGCCTTCAGGCTAAACCGCAGCATGACCGCCAATATGCCAGCCACCGTCAGCGCCTCGCCGGAAAGCGCACCTTCGCTCGAACGAACCGCCTGGGGCCGCCGGGGAACTGCCGGCGTCACGATCGCGGCGCGGCTCGGCTTCGAGGACGTCACCCATCACTATGGCAGCGAGATTTCGCTGCGCGGCATCGATCTTTCGGTCGAACCGGGCGAAGTGGTCTCGCTTCTGGGACGCTCCGGCTGTGGCAAGACCACGCTGCTGCGCGTGACGGCCGGGCTCGAAATGCCCTCCGGCGGCCGGGTGACCATCAATGGCCGCGAGATTGCCGGACCGAAAACGCATGTGCCGCCGGAAAAGCGCGGCATCGGGTTGATGTTCCAGGATTATGCGCTGTTTCCGCATATGACGATCCTGAAGAACGTCATCTACGGCCTTGCCTCGACGCCGCGCGCCGAAGCGGAGCGGCAGGGCCATCGCGCGCTCGCCCGTGTCGGGCTCGAGGGCTTCGCCTCGGCCTATCCCCATGAATTATCGGGCGGCGAACAGCAGCGTGTCGCTCTGGCCCGCGCCATAGCGCCGCGCCCGGGCGTGCTTCTGATGGACGAGCCGTTCTCCGGCCTCGACAAGCGGCTGCGCGATCATGTCCGCGACGAGACGCTGGCCATCATCCGCGAGACCCGGGCGACATGCATCATCGTCACGCATGACCCGGAAGAGGCAATGCGGATGAGCGACCGGATCGCGTTGATGCGCGCCGGGCGGCTGCTGCAGATCGGCACGGCGCGCGATCTCTATGAGCGGCCCGTCGATCTCTACGCGGCCCGATTCTTCTCGGAAATGAACGAGTTCGGCGGCGTCGTCCGTGGCGGCCGGGTCGAAACGCCAGCCGGAACCGTCGATGCGCGGGGGCACGGGGAGGGCAGTGCGGTCACGGTCGGCATCCGTCCGCAAGGCATTCATCTTGGCGGAGAAGGCGTCGCCGGGCGCGTCGTCGGCCATCGCTTCCTTGGCGAGGTCGATCTCTACGACATCGCGGTCGATGGCAGCGACGTTCCGGTCAAGGTGCGCACGCGCGGGCCGGTGCCCTATCGGATCGGGGACACCGTCTCGATCGCGCTCGAGGAGCGTGACGTGCTCGTATTTGATAAAGCCGTATAATAGCCCTACATGCCGCGTAGGGTGAGGTCAGGTTGCGGCAGCGGGACGGGTCTGCGATAGTTCGTTCCGGCTGCGCCGCAGAAGGCGCTTTGGAGAGGGTTCATGGGTTCGCTTAGCATTTGGCACTGGCTGATCGTGCTGGTGATCGTGCTTTTGCTGTTCGGCAAGGGCAAGATCTCGGACGTGATGGGCGACGTCGCAAAGGGCGTGAAGAGCTTCAAGAAGGGGCTCTCGGATGACGACGAGACGGTCGCGCGTCCAACTGGCAATATCGACCACAAGCCCGCCGACATCGTCACGCCGACGACCGACGAAAAGACGCGCGCCAGCAGCTAGCATTCGAGGAGCCGCCGGACATGATGGGCCGCCGCGTCGTCGACGGGGCGTGGTTTGGTGTGTCGGCGGGCAGTGATCGATGTTCGATATAGGCTGGAGCGAAATCCTGCTGATCGCCATTGTGGCGATCGTCGTGGTCGGTCCGAAAGACCTGCCGCCGATGCTGCGTGCTGCCGGCCGCATGGTCTCGAAGCTGCGCAGGACGGCCGGCGAATTCCAGAGCCAGTTCAACGAGGCGCTGCGTGAAGCAGAACTCGATGGCGTCAAGGATTCGCTGAACGAGCTGCGCGGCCTCAATCCGATGAACGAGATCCGCAAGCAGCTCGACCCGATTCAGGCCGCGCTCGCCAAGCCCGAGCCCGTGGCAAAGCCCGCGCCGGAGCCTTTGCCGCCGCCGATGGATCAGCTTGCCCAGCCGATGACCGACGCCGATCTCGTTCCGGCTGCCGATCCGCTGCCGGTCGATCAGGCCGTCGAGGCGGAAAAGAAGCCGGCCCGCAAGCGGAAGCCGAAGGCCGACGTCGCCGAGGGCGAAACGCCGCCCGCGCCGAAGCGTGCCTCGAAACCGAAGGCGGCTGAAGCTGCTGCTGTCGAAGCCGGGGCAGTCGCGGCGGTGAAGAAGCCGCGCGCGCCGCGTGCCAAACCCGTGGCCAAGGCTTTGCCGACGACCTCGCCACCGGAGGGCGAGCCTCTGCAACTCGACCTGGCCTCGTCGCTCAGCCCGCCGGCTGCGCCGCTCGCGCCGATGGTTCCGGCCGCCCCGGCCAATGAGATCGCCGCTGCGCCGACTCCCGCGCCGCCGACTGAAGAGCGCAGTTAATGACCGACCAGCCGACGCAGGAAGACGAGATCGAAGCCAGCCGCATGCCGCTGCTCGATCATCTGATCGAGCTCAGGCAAAGGCTGATGTGGGCGATCGGGGCGATCCTGGTTGCCTTTCTGGTCTGCTTCTATTTTGCCGGCACGATCTACAACATCCTCGTCATTCCCTATGAATGGGCGGTCGGCCCGGCGCAGGACGTCAAGCTGATCTACACGGCGCCGCAGGAATATTTCCTGACGCAGATGAAGCTGGCGCTGTTCGGCGCGGTCTTCATCGCCTTCCCGGTCATCGCTTCGCAGATCTACAAGTTCGCCGCGCCCGGCCTCTACAAGCATGAGCGCCGCGCTTTCGTGCCCTATCTGATCGCAACGCCGATCCTGTTCTGCCTCGGCGCCGCGCTGGTCTATTTCCTGATCCTGCCGCTGGCGCTGCATTTCTTCCTGTCGTTCCAGCAGACCGGCGGCAATGGCAAGGCCTCGATCGAGGCGCTGTTCAAGGTCAACGAATATCTCGGCCTGATCATGACGCTGATCCTGGCCTTCGGCACGGTGTTCCAGCTGCCGGTGATTCTGACGCTGCTCGGCCGCGCCGGCATCGTGTCGAGCGAGATGCTGAAGTCGAAGCGGCGCTACGCGATCGTCGTCGCCTTCATCATCGCCGCGGTGCTGACACCGCCGGACATGATCAGCCAGATCTCGCTCGCCGTGCCGGCCATCCTGCTCTACGAGCTTTCGATCCTCTCGGTTCGCATGATCGAACGCCAGCGCAAGGCAGCCGAGGCGGCCAAGGCAGCGGCCGACGCGAAGACGGAATAGAGACGGTCTGCGGACATCGCCGTGTCTGCCGACGGCCAAACGCACTTCTGTCATTGCGCGGAACGCGGCCCGTGCGATCGCGCGCATCGTCCTCTCAGTGCTGCGTTCAGCACCTGCAGCTTGTCATTGCCGGGCCTGACCCGGCAATCCAGCCTTCCTTCCGCCGGCCCAGGATGGACGCCGGCCATCGGCGGTTTCCCTTCGGCGACACTTAGCTTGGCCAAAAGACTGGATTGCCGGGTCGAGCCCGGCAATGACAGGGTGAGGGGATACGGAAGGGTCCCGGCCGCCGTTGATCCGGGCAATGACAGAAGATGGAGGCGAGGATGGGGTGTTGAGGGTCAATTGATCCTGCCGGCCCGCGCGATTGATCCTGCGGGTTGATCCGTGTCACGTCTCCCTCTATCCCTCAGGCGCCGCCGCGCATCTGTGGACGGCGTCAAGCCGAGACCCCTGCCATGCTCGATATCAAGTGGATCCGCGAAAACCCCGCCGCCTTCGATCGCGCGCTGTCGCGCCGCGGCGCACCGCCGGCTGCCGAGGCGATCCTCGGCCTCGACGAGGAGCGGCGCGCGCATATCCAGAAGGTGCAGTCGGCGCAGGAGCGGCGGAATTCGGCTTCGAAGGAAATCGGCAAGGCCAAGGCCGCCAAGGACGAGGCAACCGCTGCCGCGCTGATGGCCGAGGTCAGCGAGATCAAGGAATTTCTCGCTCATGCCGAGGAGAAGGAGCGCGAACTCGACAAGGCGCTCATGGACGCGCTGGCCTCGCTGCCCAACATTCCGCTCGACGATGTGCCGAACGGCAAGGACGAGCACGACAATGTCGAGAAGTCGATGTCCGGCCAGAAGCGGCTCTACGACTTCGAGCCGGTCGAGCATTTCGAGATCGGCGTCGCGCAGAAGCAGATGGATTTCGAGACGGCGGCAAAACTCTCTGGCAGCCGCTTCGTCGTGCTGAAGGCTGGCCTCGCCCGGCTCGAACGCGCGCTCGGCCAGTTCATGCTCGATCTGCACACAACAGAGCACGGGTATACGGAGGTACAGCCACCATTGCTCGTGAAGGACGACGCGCTCTACGGCACGGCACAGCTGCCAAAATTCGCCGAGGACCTCTTCAAGACCGCGCGTCCCTTCGAGGCTTCTGACTTCCCCCCGGATGCGCGTCTTTCGGTCGATGAGAAGAAGAGCAAGATTGCTGACTTCGTCGGACACGACGTTGCGAGAGACTATTCGGACGCGACAGCGCATGACGCCTACGAAGCTCTGGCCGGCGCAGCAAGATTTGCAGGGCCTGGACCCTCCAAGAAGCTCTGGCTCATCCCCACCGCCGAAGTCCCGCTGACCAATCTCGTCCGCGAATCCATTCTCGACGAGAAGGAACTGCCGCTGCGCTTCACGGCGCTGACGCCGTGCTTCCGTTCGGAGGCGGGCTCGGCCGGGCGCGATACGCGCGGCATGCTGCGCCAGCATCAGTTCAACAAGGTCGAGCTGGTCTCGGTCACGACGCCGGAAACCTCGCTTCACGAGCATGAGCGCATGCTCGCCTGTGCCGAGGCCGTGCTGCAGGCGCTGGAGCTGCATTACCGCGTCGTGACGCTTTGCACAGGCGACATGGGCTTCGGCGCTCAGAAGACCTATGACATCGAGGTCTGGCTGCCCGGCCAGAAAGCCTATCGCGAGATTTCGTCCGTCTCGGTCTGCGGCGATTTTCAGGCGCGGCGCATGAATGCGCGCTTCCGTCCGTCCGGCGATGCCAAGGGCACGCGCTTCGTGCACACGCTGAACGGTTCGGGCACGGCGGTCGGCCGCTGCCTGATCGCGGTGATGGAGACGTTCCAGAACGGCGACGGCAGCGTCACCGTCCCCGCGGCCCTGCGGCCCTATATGGGCGGGGTCGAAAAAATCTCCGCCTGAAGGCAGAGCCTTCCGCTTGAAAGAATGACGATGCGCATCCTGCTGACCAATGACGACGGCATCCACGCGCCGGGGCTTGCGGCGCTGGAGCGCATTGCGCATGCGCTTTCGGACGATGTCTGGGTGGTCGCGCCCGAAACCGATCAGTCGGGCCTTGCGCATTCGCTGACGCTGAGCGATCCGCTCCGCCTGCGCCAGGTTTCGGAAAAGACCTTCGCGCTGCGCGGCACGCCGACGGACTGCGTGATCATGGCTGTGCACAAGGTGCTCGGCGGATTGCCGGATCTCGTGCTGTCGGGCGTCAATGCCGGACAGAACGCCGCTGACGACGTGACCTATTCGGGAACGGTCGCCGGCGCCATCGAGGGAACGCTGCTCGGCATTCCCTCGATCGCGCTCAGCCAGGCCTCGCATTCGGTCGATGGGCGGCGGACGATCGCCTTCGAGACCGCCGAGCGCCATGCGCCGGCCATCATCGAAAAGCTCGTCGCGCACGGGGCGCCGCGCGGTGTGCTCTACAACGTCAATTTCCCCGGCTGTCCTGCCGAGGCGGTGACGGGCCTCAAGGTCGCGGTGCAGGGGGTCGTCGGCCATGGCCTCGCGATCGAGGAGCGCATTGACGGGCGCGGCAATCCCTATTTCTGGCTCAAATACCAGCGCGCGGCGCAGGAGCACGATGCCGGGACGGATATGCACGCGATCACACATCGGGCGATTTCGGTCACGCCGCTGCGGCTCGATATGACCGCCTATGACGAACTGGCCGGCCTCAAGACGCTGTTTGGCGATTCCTAAGGTTGCACTAACAACCCGTTTACCAGTGCTGGTGCATCACTCGTCGCAAGAAGGCGAGGGCGCGTAGCGTATGGCACTCGGGGCGGTCCAATTCCATCCGGCGGATGATTTCGACGACGGCACGCGGATTCCGATCGCCGAGTTCCTCTTGCGATTGCGCCAGATCGGTATCGTCGACCGTCAGATACTCGCTGCGCTCGAAGCCGTCCCGCGCAGCCTGTTTCTTGATGGCGAGGCGCGGCATGGACCGCTCTTCGCCGAGCGGCCGCAACCCATCGCCTGTGGCCAGCAGAATACGCCGCCGATCATGGTTGCGCGCATGCTGAAGGCGCTGGCCCTCACTGGGCGCGAGCGTGTGCTCGATGTCGGGACGGGCACCGGCTATCTCGCCGCCGTACTCTCGATGTCCGTGCGGCATGTCTACACCGTGGAACGCTTCCGCACGCTGGCCGGCGCGGCCGAGGCGCGGTTCGCGGCCATCCGCAGCGACAGCATCACGTCCGTGTTCGGCGATGGTATCCACGGCTGGTCCGAGAAGGCGCCATTCGATCGGATCGTCACCACGGCCTCGGCGCCGCAGCCGCCGAAATATCTCATCGATCAGCTCGCGCCGCATGGCGTCATGATCATGCCGGTCGGCCCGGCCGATGGCGTGCAGATGCTGACCCGCTTCCAGCGCGTCGATCGCAGCATCGAATCGACGCCGATCTGCCCCGTGCGCTTCGTGCCCGTGATTCCCGGCAAAGCCGTCCGGCTCTGACGAGGCGGGCGCCGGAGCGGGCTGCCCACCTTCCTGTTGGGAATTGGTTGACGGACATTCGTGGCGCATATGCCGCAGCTCCGCCGCGATCTCAAGGCGCCGCTTGGGCTTTTCGAAGACGAATCCCAGTCGCTTAAGCCTTTGTCAACGTTACCGCTGTCTACTCGCGACATCGAAATTTTGTGGCGTCGAGAGTATTCACCGATGCGTAGAAGCGTTCTGTCTGTCCGATCCCGCGTTCTGAGCCAGGTTGCGGTTATCTCCCTGCTCGCAGGTCTGACGGCTGCATGCAGCGGGGATGCATCGCGATTCGGTATTCCCGCCTTCACCGGCAGCACCGCAAACCAGAAGGCGATCATCGGCGGCGACCAGCCGATGCCGGCGCCGGTTCAGCCCAGCCCCTATACGCCGCCTTCTCAGGTCCAGCGTTCCGATCTTCCGCCGACATCGGCGCAGCAGGATGCGCTGCTTCCAGGCGTCGCGCCCGGCGAGCGGGCTGTGGCCACGGCCGCCGAGCCGCAGCCTCTGGCCCGTCCGGCCGCAGCCGCCACCGGCAAGGGCGGCTGGGACACGGCCGGCGGCACGGTCGTGACGCTCGGCAACGGCGAGACGCTGTCGTCGATCTCGCGCCGCTATAGCGTGCCGGTCAAGGAACTGGCCCGCGTCAACAACATCTCGGATCCGTCCGCCGTCAGCATCGGCACGCGCATCACGATCCCGACCTATGGTGTCGCCGGAGCGGCTGCGAAGCCTGTCGCGGCGACTGCGGAAGACAAGAAGCAGGCGAGCGCCGATCCGTCGACCTCGCTCGGCGGCCTGCATACCGTGACGCCGGGCCAGACGCTCGATCAGGTGGCGCGGCTCTATAATGTCAGCCCCAAGGAAATCGCGGCGGTCAACCATCTGAACGCCGCCGACACGCTGAAGAGCGGCCAGAAGATCAAGATCCCGGGGCCGACGCCGTCCGGCACCGTCGCGATGCGTCCCGATCCGGCGCGCAAGCCCGAGCAGGCCAAGGGCGACGACCCCGAAGGCACGCCCGTCGCCGCGGCGAACCCGCAAGTCGACGTCCCCGCGACGACCGCTTCGATCGCGCCCGTTCCGAGCAACACGGCTGCCGGCGATGCGGCCAAGGAGATGGCCGCCGCCGCCAAGCCGCAGCCGCCGGCCGATCAGACCGCCTCCGCCCCGGTTGCCGACGAACCGTCGACGAACGGCACGTCGTTCCGCTGGCCGGTGCGGGGCCGTATCATCGGCTCGTTCGGCACCGCCGCGACCGGCGAGCGCAATGACGGCATCAACCTCGCGGTGCCGGAAGGCACATCGATCAAGGCCGCCGAGGCCGGCACGGTCATCTATGCGGGCAACGAACTTGAGGGTTATGGCAATCTGGTGCTGATCCGCCATGCCAATGGCTGGGTCTCGGCTTATGCCCATAACAGCCAGATCCTGGTCCAGCGCGGCGATACCGTGCGCCGTGGCCAAATCATCTCCCGCGCCGGCACCTCTGGCTCGGTCAGCGCGCCGCAGCTCCACTTCGAGCTCCGCAAGGGCTCCAAGCCGGTCAATCCGATGGATTACCTGCAGGGCTGATCCACGAGAAAAGCGCTTGAAATTCGAGGCCGGCCGGGGCGACCCGCGCCGGCCTCAGATATTTCCGCGCCGTGCGGCCCGCCAGAGCCGCCATTGCACCTGCCATTGCGGCAGCGCGACGTCCGTCTGGAACGGGTCGTAGCCGCGCTTTTCCATCCTGAGAAGCGTCGGCTCGACGAGTGTCGCGGGCAGGAAGGCCGGCAGCAGCGCAGGATCGAGCCGCCTTATAGCTGCGCGCGCCTTGTCGAGATGGTCGCGGGCAATCGTGCGCATCTCCGCAAGCAACGCCATCAGCGCCGGCGTCGCGCGGCCTGCGAAGACGTCATCGGCCTTGACGCCGTGCCTCGCCATGAGGTCGGCGGGCAGATAGAGCTGCTGCCGGCGCGCGTGCCAGGGCAGGGCGCGCAGCAGCCCGGTGATCGCCTGCGCGACGCCGGCATGGCCGCTCGCATCGGCGCTGCCGGGATCGCGACCCTTGGCGAGGACCAGAGCGCCACATTGGATCAGAGCCGCGGCCGTCTCGCCGGCATAGCCTTCGAGATCCGAAAGGCTCGGCATCGGATCGTTGTAGAGATCGAAGACGCGCGCCTCGATGAGGTTGATGAGCGCGGCGCGTGGCAGGCTGTTGAGGCCGATCGTCTCGAGGAGCGCTGCGGCGACCGGATTGCCGGCGACCTCGCCATCGGCCGTGCCTTCGAGCAGATCGCGCCACCATTGCAGGCGGATCTCGCCGGGCAGCGCCTCGCTGACGCGCTCGCGCACGCGGGCGATCTCGAGATTGAAGGCATGCAGGGCGAAGAGGTAGCGCCGCTCGGTCTCGGGTGCGAAGAGATCGGCGAAGAAGCGCTCGGGATCGTGCTGGCGGACTTCACTGGCAGCGAAGGCGAAGGCGTCCATCGGCGTGGCCGCTCAGGGCGCGATCAGCGCCGCCGCGACCGATCGGCCCTCGGCGAGCAGGATGTTGTAGGTGCGCACGGCCGAACCCGTCGCCATGATCTCGACGCCGATCGAAGCCTCGCGGAGCGCTTGGCGGAGCGGTGCGGGGATCGCGGCGATGTCGCGCCCGGTTCCAATGACGAGCACGGCGATCGCAGACGCCTCGTCGAGGACCGGCGCCAGCGTCTCGGCGTCGAGTTCCGCGGCGCTGGTCGGCGCCCAGCCATAGATGCCGCTCGGCAGTGCCAGGATCGAGCCCGGATGCGCCATTTCGGCGAAGCGGAAGCCCGCTTCGCCCCCATAGGCATCGATCGGCACCTGCTGCGGCAGATGCTGCTGGCGCGGAACGATCGGCGCGGGGCGTTTGAACAGCGCCATGGCCAATCAGGCCTTCTGCGGCGCCGCGCCCTCGTCCTTCTTCTTGTCGTTCATCGCGTCGGAGCGGAGGCCGAAATAGATCAGCACCGGCGCCGCGACGCAGATCGACGAGAAGATCGCCGCGATCACGCCGAAAATCATGGCGAGCGTGAAGGCGCGGATGACCTCGCCGCCGAAAATATAGAGCGAGAACAACGCGATCAGGGTCGTCATCGTTGTGATGACGGTTCGGCCCAGCATGTCGTTGATGGCGCGGTCGATCAGGTCGCCGAGCGAGATCTTCTTGTATTTCCTGAGCGTTTCGCGAATTCGGTCATAGACCACGACCGTGTCGTTCAGCGAATAGCCGACCGTCGTCAGGATGGCTGCGAGCGAGGTCAGGTTGAATTCGTGCTGCGTCACCACATAGAAGCCGAATGTCATGACCACGACATTCGCAGCCGAAATGATGCTGCCGACGGCGAACTGCCATTCGAAGCGGAACCACACATAGATGGCGATCGCCGCGAAGGTGACGAGCATCGCGAGGCCGCCATTGAAGGCGAGTTCGCCCGAAACGCGCGGGCCGACGATCTCGATGCGCCGGAATTCGGCGCTATCGCCGATCAGTGTGCGAACCTTGCCGATGGCGTCCTGCTGCGCAGATTCGCCGCCCGGTTGCTGGCCGACGCGGATGAGAATCGAATTGTCCTCGCCGATCGTCTGAACCTGCACGTCGCCGATGCCGAGGCCGTTCAGCGAGCCGCGCAGCTTGCCGAGATCGGGCTTCGGATCCTTGGTCTGGATCTCGATGACGGTGCCGCCGAGGAAGTCGATGCCGTAGTTCGGGCCGACCGTGAAGAACAGCACGACCGACATGATCGACAGGAAAGCGGCGATCGGGAACGTCCAGCGCCGCATGCGCATGAACGGGATCTTGGTGTTGTCCGGGACGAGGCGAAGATGGCGCATGATGACTGTCCTTCGTTCGCTCAGAGCGAGATCTTGGTCGGACGACGCCAACGCACCCACATCGCGACCAGGAGGCGCGTGAAGGTGAAGGCGGTGAACATCGTCGTCGCGACGCCGATGGCATGGGTGACCGCGAAGCCGCGGATGGGGCCGGAGCCGAGATAGAACAGCACCACCGCCGCGATCAGCGTCGTGACATTCGCATCGAGAATGGTTCCGAGCGCGCGGTGGAAGCCGGCGTCGATCGATGCGATCGCCGAGCGTCCGGATCGGTACTCCTCGCGGATTCGCTCATAGATCAGCACGTTGGAATCGACCGCCGTGCCGACCGTGATGATGACGCCGGCGATACCGGGCAGCGATAGCGTCGCGCCGAGAAGGGTCACGATGCCGAAGATCATCACCACATTGACGATCACGGCGATGTTGGCGATCCAGCCGAGCACGCCATAGGTCGCGATCATGAAGGCGCAGACCGCGGCGGTGCCGATGATCGCGGCGATCTTGCCGGCGCGGATCGAATCGGCGCCGAGGCCCGGGCCGACATTGCGCTCCTCGACGATCGTCAGCTTGGCCGGCAGCGAGCCGGCGCGCAGCAGGATCGCGAGATCATTGGCCGACTGGATCGAGAACGAGCCGCTGATCTGGCCGGAGCCGCCGAGGATCGGCTCGCGGATGACAGGCGCCGAAATGACCTTGTCGTCGAGCACGATGGCGAAAGCGCGATTGACGTTCTTCTGCGTCACGTCGCCGAAGGTCTGCGCGCCGCCGGTCGTCAGGCGGAACGAAACCACCGGCTCGTTCGAGCGCTGGTCGAAGGTCGCCTGCGCGTCGGTCAGATCCTCGCCGGTGATGAGCGGTGTTTCTTCCAGCACATAGTTGACGTTGGGATTGTCCTGGCCGGGCAGGACGATCGTGCCGGGCTTGCGCTGCGGCTCGGTCTGGCCGGTCTGATAAGACGAATCCACCAGATGGAAGGTGAGCTGCGCGGTCTGGCCGACCAGCGACTTCAGCCGCTCGGGGTCGCCGAGGCCGGGTGCCTCGACGAGGATACGATCCGTGCCCTGACGCTGGATCGAGGGCTCGACCGTGCCGAGCTGGTCGATACGCCGCGCAATGACCTCGATCGACTGGTCGACGATCTGGCGGATGCGCTGGGTGAGCCCGGCCTCCGAATAGGTCATCTGGACGAGGCCGTCGCTGCCGACGGTCAGGTCGAACTCATTGATCGCCGTACCGCCGAGCAGCGAATTGCCGAGCGGATTGCGCAAGGGTTCGAGACGCGTCCGCACGAGGTCGAGCTGCGAGACATCGCGGACACGCAGCTGCACGCCCTGTCCCTGGACGCCGAGGCCGGAATAGCCGATGCGCGGCTCCTGCAGCATCGCCTTGCGGATTTCACCCACCAGAGTGCGCAGACGGCGCTGGACATAGTCCTGCTTGTCCACTTCGTAGAGCAGGTAGGCGCCGCCCTGCAGATCAAGGCCAAGGACCATCTGGCGTTTCGGCACCCAGCTCGGCCAGGAATCGACCGTTTCCTTCGAAAAGAGATTCGGCACGGCCGCCAGGATCCCGACCAGCACGATGGCCAGGATCCCGATCATCTTCCAGCGAGTGAAGTGCAGCATGGGAGTTTGCGTTCCAGATGGCTTCGACCGTGTGACCGGCCGTTATCGGTGAAAGGACTATTCGCCTTCCTTGACCGGCTCGCCCTTGGCGCGCACGTCGGCGATGGCGGAGCGCGACACACGGACGCGCACATTTTCGCCGACTTCGAGCAGCAGCTCGCTGTCGTCGACGACCTTGGAAATCTTGCCGATCAGGCCGCCGGTCATGACGATCGTGTCACCACGGCGCACATTCTTGATCATCTCCTGATGCTGCTTGGCGCGCTGGCGCTGCGGCCGGATCATCAGGAACCACATGATCGCGAAGACGAAGATGAACGGGACGAACTGGATCAGCATCTCCATGCTGCCGGCGGGGCCCGCGCCGGCTGCCTGGGCAAAGGCTTGGCTGATGAACATCGACGATTCCCTATGCTTCTGCGATCCGGAGGGAACGCATCAAAAAAAGCGCGTCGCTTGCGCCGGCCTTCACATAGGGAGAGACAGCGGCTTGCAAAACGGCGCGGACTATAGCGGCGAGGCCGGCCTTTGCAAATGCAGCCGCCAGCGTGTTACCGCAGGCCGTCTTCATCCACTGTCGACCCCGATAAATCAAGGAGCGTTCGCGGAATGGGCGAGCTTGACCTGACCCCGATCGCCGAGCGGCTCGACCGGCTGCTCGCCCTCATCGAGCGCGCAGTGCCGCCGGCGCGGCCTCCGATCGATCTCGAAGCCGCCGATGCCTTCGTCTGGCAGGCCGCCACGGCGAGCCTCCAGCCCGTGCCGAAGGTCAATCGCGTCGCGATGACGCTTCTGAAAGGCGTCGACCGGGTCCGCGACATTCTCGTCGACAACACCGAACGCTTTGCGCGCGGCCTGCCGGCCAACAATGTCCTGCTCTGGGGCGCGCGCGGCATGGGCAAGAGCTCGCTGGTCAAGGCGGCGCATGCCGACGTCAACCGCGCCGCCGCCGCATTGCCGGGCGGTCACGCGTTGAAGCTGATCGAGATCCATCGCGAGGACATCGACAGCCTGCCCGAGCTGATGGGCGTCCTCAGGAAGTCCGACCGGCGCATCATCCTGTTCTGCGACGACCTGTCGTTCGACAACGACGACACGTCCTACAAATCGCTGAAGGCGGCGCTCGACGGCGGCGTCGAGGGGCGGCCGGAGAATGTCGTGTTCTATGCGACGTCGAATCGCCGCCATCTCCTGCCGCGAGACATGATGGAGAACGAACGCTCGACGGCGATCAATCCGAGCGAGGCGGTCGAGGAAAAGGTATCGCTCTCCGATCGCTTCGGCCTTTGGCTCGGCTTCCACAAATGCAGCCAGGAGGATTACCTGGCGATGGTGCACGGCTATGCCGGCCATTTCGGGCTCGAGCTGCCGGAGGCCGATCTCGATTGGCAGGCGCTCGAATGGGCAACGACGCGCGGGGCGCGGTCCGGCCGTGTCGCCTGGCAGTTCACGCTCGACCTGGCCGGTCGGCTTGGCGTGACGATCGCCGACTAGGAAAAGGCGCCGAGGGGTGTCGGCCGATGCGTCCGTCGTTCGTCCTCGGGACGCCATTATCGAGGGAACAACATTTATGCGCTATCTCTGCCTCGTCATCGTTGATCCGACCCGTTTCGAAGGCCTGACGGCTGAAGATCATCGCGCCATCACCGCCGAGTCGCTCGCCTATGACGAGCAACTGGCGGCCCGCGGCATTCTGGTGACGGCTCACGCCCTCAGCGAACCGCCTACGGCGACGACCGTCCATGTCCGCGACGGCGAAGCCTTCTTCACCGACGGCCCCTTCGCCGAGCTCAAGGAACATATCGGCGGCTTCATTCTGATCGAGGTCGCCGACCAGGATGAAGCCCTTGAAGTCGCCAAGGCCATTCCGATGGCGCGCTATGGCCGGATCGAGGTCCGCGCCGTGCGCAGTCTCCGCTGAGCCGAACCTATTCGGCCGCCTCGCGCAGACCTCCGGCGAGCCAGGCGGCCGCATCGGCCCGGGCGCGGGCCGTCAAGGCATGCTTCTTGGCCAGCGTCTTTTCAGCGCCGCGCAGCCGTTTGCCGGGCTCCTTCGGAACCTCGACCGGCGGGAACAGGCCGAAATTGACGTTCATCGGCTGGAACGAGCGCGTGCTGCCCTCGTCGGCGACGATATGCCCGCCGGTGATGTGGCGCAGCAGCGCGCCCATGGCCGTGGTCGGCGGCGGCAGCGACGGCGCCTCGCCAAGACGTTCGGCTGCAGCGAAACGGCCCGTCAGCAGCCCGATCGAGGCCGATTCGACATAGCCTTCGCAGCCGGTGATCTGTCCGGCAAAGCGCAAGCGTGGCATGGCTTTGAGCCGCAGCGTCTCGTCGAGCAGCTTCGGCGAATTGAGGAACGTGTTGCGATGCAGGCCGCCGAGACGCGCGAATTCGGCGTTCTGCAGCCCGGGAATCATGCGGAAGATCGCGGTCTGCGCGCCATATTTCAGCTTGGTCTGGAAGCCGACCATGTTGAAGAGCGTGCCGAGGGCATTGTCCTGGCGCAGCTGCACGATGGCATAGGGCTTGACGGTCGGATTGTTGGGATTGGTGAGGCCCACTGGCTTCATCGGCCCGAAGCGCAGCGTCTCGCGCCCGCGCTCGGCCATGACTTCGATCGGCAGGCAGCCGTCGAAATAGGGCGTCGCGGCTTCCCAGTCCTTGAATTCGGTCTTGTCGCCGGTGATCAGCGCATCGACGAAGGCGTTGTATTCGTCCTCGGTCATCGGGCAGTTCAGATAGTCGGCGCCGGTGCCGCCGGGACCGGCCTTGTCATAGCGCGACTGAAACCACGCGATGTCGCGGTCAACAGAATCGAAATGCACGATCGGCGCGATCGCATCGAAAAAGGCGAGCGAATCCTCGCCGGTCAGGCCGCGCACCGCTTCGGCAAGCGCCGCGGAGGTCAGCGGACCCGTTGCGACGATCACATTGTCCCAGTCCTCGGGCGGCAGGCCCGCCACTTCGCTCCGCTCGATCGTGACGAGCGGGTGGCTGGCGAGAACGGCCGTCACGGCGGCCGAGAAGCCCTCGCGATCAACCGCAAGCGCGCCGCCCGCGGGCACCTGATGCTTGTCGCCCATCGCCATGATGAGGGAATCGGCCATGCGCATTTCGGCATGCAGCAGGCCGACCGCGTTGGCTTCGGCATCGTCGGAACGGAAGGAGTTGGAGCAGACCAGCTCGGCGAGGCCGTCGGTCTGGTGCGCGTCGGTCTTGCGGACCGGCCGCATCTCGTGCAGCACGACCGGCACGCCGCGCCGGACGATCTGCCACGCAGCTTCCGAGCCGGCGAGGCCGCCGCCGATGATGTGGATCGGACGCGTTGCCGCGCGGTTTGATATCGGATCGATGGAGGTCATGGCGCGGACATTATGGCGCCGGCGCGCTGCAAACAACCATCCGCCCCGCTGGGAGGCCGGGACAAACGAAAAACGCCCGCCGGGGAGGAGATCGGCGGGCGTTTCTCAGAGGTGGCGACGTCGCGAGGGAGGAGGTTCGCTAGTCGCCTGATCGCTGGGACGAGGGAGGAGGTTCGTCCCTGCGAAACTGAATTCTTAGTAACCGGCAACCGCGCTGCGGGCCACCTTGGTGATGTCAGCACGGTTGATGCCGAGATCGTCGAGCTCACGGCGGGACAAACGCGCCAGCTCGTTATAGGTTTCGCGGTACTTGAGCCAATTCTTGTAGCTGTTGATGAGGTTCATCGCGGACATCCTTCAATCTGATCTCTGGGGTGGCAACGGTTTGTTTCTTGCCTCGCCCTTTGTTGATCCGAATGTAGGAGGGAGCCGCTGGAATGAGCAGCCGGAAAAAACGCATGGCTGGAATGCGGATGATGCAAGGCAGCATTAACAAGGCAGGCGATTGTGCGTTGCAACATTAATGGCTGCGGCGGAACCAAGGCGGCCGGCGGCGCGAGCGCAGGCGGCTTCGGTCGCTGTTTTAGGGGCGTGCTGCCGACTAGACGACGATGCGCCGATAGAGATGCCAGGTGGCGTGCCCGAGCACCGGCAGCACCACGGCGAGGCCGAGGAAGAAGGGCAGGGTGCCGAGCACGAGCAGCGCGGCGACGATAACGCCCCAGAGCGCCATCGGCCCCGGATTGGCGAGAACGGCCTTCAGCGATGTCAGCATCGCCGTCGCTGCCCCGACATCGCGATCGAGAAGCAGCGGGAACGAAACGACGCTGATCGCCAACACCAGCACAGCGAAGAGGAAGCCGACGAGATTGCCGACGACGATGAGCGTCCAGCCCTCCTGAGTAGTCAGGACGCGGCCGAGGAAATCGGGCATGGAGGCTGCGGCGGCATAGCCGAATGTGGCGACATAGATCGCGTGGGCGGTTGCCAACCAGCAGAGGAAGATCACCATCAGCAGCAGGCCGAGCGCGATGATGGCTCCGAAGGAGGGCGAATGGCGGATGTCGAGGACATGGACGGGCGCTGTGTCGAGCTTCTGCTCGCGCCGCCGCGACAATTCATAGAGGCCGAGGGCTGCGATCGGACCGAGCAGCGCGAAGCCGGCTATCAGCGGAAACAGCAGCGGCAGCACAGCCGTTCCATAGACCAGCCGCCCGAGGACCAGGCCGAGAACGGGATAGATGACGACCAGAAAGAACGCATGCGACGGCATCGCCAGGAAATCGTCGAGACCTGCGCGGAGCGCGGCCCCGATGTCACCGACGCCGATGCGGCGGACCTCCGGCACCGCGCCATCGGCGACGGAACCTGTGATCACATTGGATAGAGCCATGAGCCGATCCTCCCTCTGCCGCAGCAAGCGGCCGTCGAACGGGGCGGACTTCCCGGGTGGTGAGCACTGGCGCCGCTCCCGAAGCTGCGACAGGATAGCGCAGCTTCAACATTTCGACTGATCACAATCCCGCGTCTGCGATGTGGTGGATGTTACAGAAGGAAAAGGAGCCTCCATGCAGCAGCTCTCAAACACCGGTCGGCGCGTTCTGGACGATCTTTCCGCCCGCCATGGAGTCGGCCAGGCGGCGGCGGAGACGCTGCTGGCAGCGCTGGTCGTCGGAGGCGGCAGTCAGGCGCAGTTCAATCATCCCGAGCTCGGCGGCATGGGCCAGTGGTCGGCCGGCGGTATGATCATGATCGGCGACATGTTCAACAACAGCCTCAAATACCGGATCGACGGCTTTCTGAGCGAACTGGCGACGGCGCTGAGGGGTGGCGATCTGTTCGAGCCGGCGGCTCCCGGCCGGCGCGATGGCAGGGAAGGCGCCGGCCTGTTCGCGCCGGGGGGCGGCTTCGCGTCGACGAACTGGCCGGACGATCTCGGAACGCCCGCATCGAGCGGCGCCCAGAACGATCTGCACTATGCCTATTTCCCGGATACGCGGCGCCTCGCCATCCGCAAGGGCGGTCACATCACGCTCTATGACACGGCCGATCACGCCATCGGCGGCGTTTCACAGCAGCAATCAGGCGACCAGAGCCTGACGTTCACCAGCCAATACGGCACTGTCCGACTCGATGCCCTGCGGCGCGTGGCCGGTGAAAGCGAGAAAGGGGATGAGTCCCCGGCGCGAGGGTCCGCGCAACAAGGGCCGGAACGCCCCGCGGCGGCGGCCGCGTCGTCGTCATCGTCCGGCGAGGTCGACATCATCGGGATGATCGAGCGGCTCGCGACGCTGAGGGAGCGCGGCATCCTTTCGGACGAGGAATTCGCCGCGAAGAAGGCCGAACTGCTGGCGCGGATCTAGCGTCGCGGCGCTTGTCGCCAGTCCTCCCGCCGCTCGCCGCCTCAATCGATTGAAATTCCTCTGTCCGCGCGTGCTGCGGCGGTTGAGGTGCCGCCGCCACTGTGTCAGTCTGTCGCTGAGACGCCAGTCTCCGCGAGGATGAGGGGAGGAACCCGGATCCGCGACTGACGGACCGCGACCAGCCGGTGGCCGCGGGCTCGCTCATGATTCCGGCTCATAAAAGACAAAGAGTTTGTTCGGGAGGACAACCGTGTTCAAGAAGCTGACACTCGCCGTGGCGGGGCTGGTCATGGCTGTCGCCATGCCGCTCGCCGCCGAAGCCAAGACATTCTATTGGGTCTCGCATGGCGGCCCCGCCGATCCGGTCTGGACCTATTTCCTCGCCGGCGCCAAGCAGTGGGCGTCCGACACGGGCAACACCGTCAACACCTCGTTCCACAATGGCGACGTTGCCTCGCAGCAGGAAGCCGTGCGCGCTGCCATCGCCGCCAAGGCTGACGGCATCGTCACCACCAGCCCCGATCCGGGCAGCCTGATCGAGATCGCCAAGGAAGCGAACGCCGCCAAGATTCCGATCATCAACTTCAACACGCCCGATCCCAAGGCTAGCTTCAATGCCTATGTCGGCGGCGACAACGTCACCTTCGGCAAGCATTGGGCCCAGTATCTCGTCGACAAGGGGCTGGTGAAGAAGGGCGATTTCGTCTGGATGCCGGTCGAGATTCCGGGCGCCACCTATGGCGTGCAGGAAGAAGAGGGCATCAAGAGCGTGTTCGAACCGCTCGGCATCACCTATGAGGTGACCGAAGCGACGCTCGATCAGGCCGAGGTGATCAACCGCATGGTCGATTATCTCACGACCAACAAGACCAAGGTCAACGCGATCATCGGTCTCGGCGACCTCGTCACCGGCTCGATCAAGCGCGTCTTCGACCAGGTCGGCGTCAAGCCGGGTGAAATCCCTGTCGTCGGCTGGGGCAATTCGCTCGACACGACCCAGGAAGTCCTGACCGGCTATGTCAATGCCGGGCAGTGGCAGGACCCGCAGGCGACGAGCTACATCGCGCTCTCGCTGGCCAACATGGCCGCCAGCGGCATTCCTCCGGGCTTCAATGTCATCACCGGCGCGCTGTACGAGAAGGACACCGCGCAGGTCTACGACGACATTCTTTCCGGCAAGAAATAGCAACGAAAATCGTGAATGACGCGGCGGCTCCGGCCGCCGCGCCTCAAGCATCCGCCAGGCGCGCCGGGCGGCGCCGCTGTCCATTCATCGTGCGGGACCAAAGTGGAACATCGATCGTTCATCCAGCGCTTCATCGGCCGGCCGGAATTCGGTCCCCTGGTGCTTCTTCTCGTCGAGGTCGCGATCTTCTGGTCGATCAACCCCGATTTCCTTTCACCGCTCAACATCTCGAACACGCTGGCCTTCACGGTCGAGCTCGGCCTGATCGCGCTCGCCATGACGCTGCTGATGACCTCGGGCGAATTCGACCTCTCGGTCGGCTCGCTGTTCGGCTTCTCGCCGGTGCTGATGTGGACGCTGTTCAACGCCCACGTCATGCCGCTCGAGCTCGCCTTCGTCGTCGCGCTGATCGTGGCGGCGCTGATCGGCCTTGTGAACGGCTGGTTCGTCACGAAGCTCAAGATCCCGTCCTTCCTCGTGACGCTGGGCATGCTGCTGGTCGTGCGCGGCACGGCGCTGTTCGTGACCGACGGCTTCCCGCAGCGCACCTGGAGCGCCGGCGGCAGCGTCCTGGCCGAGGCCCTGGTCGGCGACTTCTATGTCGGGCCGTTCCGCATCTATGCCTCGCTGTTCTGGTTCATCGCCGCCGCGATCATCCTCGGCTATGTGCTCACCAAGTCGCGCACCGGCAACTGGATTCAGGCAGCCGGCGGCAATCCCGGCGCGGCGCGGGCGCGCGGCGTGAATGTCGACCGCGTCAAGATCGGCCTGTTCATGCTCTCGTCGGTCATGGCGGCGCTGGCGGGCATCATCTCGTCGGTCCGCACCTCGGCCGCCAATCCCAACAGCGGCACCGGCTATGAGCTCGAAGTCATCGCAATGGTCGTCATCGGCGGCACAGCGCTGACCGGCGGCCGCGGCACGATCATCGGCACCGTGCTCGGCATCCTGATCCTGCGCATCATGCGGAACGGCATCGTGCTGATCGGCGTCCCCGGGCTTGCCTACAACATCTTCATCGGCGCAATCATCCTCGGCATGATGGCGCTGCATTCCTGGCTCGAACGCCGGCATCAGGCGGGGACGTGATCATGGCCGAACCGCTCATCCGCATGCAGAATATCCGCAAGTCCTATGGCCGCGTCCTGGCCCTCGACGATGCCACGTTCCATGTCAACGAACGCGAGATCGTCGGCCTGCTCGGCGACAATGGCGCCGGCAAGTCGACGCTGATCAAGGTGCTGTCCGGCGCCGTGCCGCTCACCAGCGGCGATATCTTCGTGCGCGGCCGCAAGGTGCAGTTCCGCACGACCAGCGACGCCATCGCGGCCGGCATCGAGACGATCTATCAGGACTCGGCGCTGGTGACGCAGCTCTCGATCGCGCGCAACCTCTTTCTCGGCCGCGAGCCGATCAAGGGACCGCGTTTCCTGAACCGGCTCGACCAGGAGAAGATGAACGACGTGGCGCGCGAGCTTCTGCGCGAGGTCGGCATCTCCAAGAACATCCCGCCGACGACGCCGATCGGCTCACTGTCCGGCGGCGAGCGGCAGGCGGTCGCCATCGCGCGGGCCATGCATTTCGACAGCGACCTGATCATCCTCGACGAGCCGACCAACAATCTCGGCGTCGCCGAGACGCAGGGCGTGCTGTCCTTCGTGCGCAATGCCCGCGACAGCGGGCATTCCTGCATCTTCATCGCCCACAACATCCATCACGTCTTCCAGGTGGTGGACCGTATCGTCGTGATGCGCCGCGGCAAGGTGGTTGCCGACGACATCGATCCGAAGACGACGAGCGTCGCGGCTGTCGAGGACGTCATCACCGGCATGTCGGAGATGGCCGGCGGAGCGCTGCCGCATTGAGGTGATCGCGCGGCGCGGTTCGCGTCTCGCCGCTCGATCTGTTATCATTTTATCGGAGCCGACTCGTCATCTCGCGCATTGACGGTCGAATGCAACGCCCGACCAAGAGAAGCCTCCCCCATGAAGCACACCTACGCCGCCCTCGTTCTCCTTGCCGCGACCGGTCTTGCCGGCTGCCAGAGCCAGCCGATGCAGGTGTCTGCGCCGATGATGGCGGCGCCTGCCAACGAGCCGCTTGCCTGGGTGCGCAAGGACGGCCAGAGCGGACGAGCCAATCCGGCCCTTGCCGACCAGTTTGCCTCGGATCGCGCGGCCTGCGTCGCCCCGCCCGGAGACAACGCTGCGCTCCGCGCTGCTGAAAGCTGCATGTCTGGTCGCGGCTATGTGCTGGTTCCCGCGTCGCAGGCGGCCGCGACGGCCGAGCAGTTCCGCCGCCAGGCGCGCTACTGATCCCTCCGCGCTACTGATCCGTCCCGGTTTTCGCAGATTTCCTGAAATTCGCCGAAGGCAAAGTCGTCCTGCAGCCAAGGCGGCACGCCGCCCGCTTTGCTGCAGGCAGCGTGCTTCGCCCTGCGCGCGATGGTCTGTACTTAAGGCATGGTGAAAAATCTGTGCTGGCGGTAGGGTAGATCCCGCCGGCGGCACGGGACTGTCGCGTGCGTGTTTTCTTTTGAAATCGTTCGCGTGGTCGGGATAGCAGGCTTCAGATGATAAATTTGCGTGAGCGGTGGATCAGGCGCCGCCAGCAGATTGTCGTTGCCTTCATTGCCGCGGGAACTCTCGTCTTTGCCGGTCTTTGGGCGCTGGAAAGCAGCGTAGGCATCCTCCTGGACAGTGATCGGTGGGCCTACCCGCTCATGATCGCCTTCCTCAGCGGCAATCTGCTCGCCATCGCGGGCTTTCCCCGATGTCAGCCGAAGGCCGAGGTTGCCTGCTTTCTCGCCGTTGCGTTCTATCTGCTGAGCCAGATCGTTTATCTGTCGTTCGGTCCGCCCAACACGAGCATCTATAGCACCGCGGTTGCACTGTTGTGGATGCCCGTACTCTATGTCGGCGCCTTCATGTTCTTTTCGCGCAGCCGCGCGATCGTTGCCGTCGGTGTCACATTCGCTCTGTCGGCGATGGCGCTGATCAGCGGCGCGTTCGTCACGGCCAGCCGCGGAGAGCCGTTGTTTCCGGCGTTGATGATCAACGCGCTGGTCTCGCACTTCCTCTTGCTTCTGCTGTTCTCGCTCGTGCTCATCCTTCGCGACGAATTCGACCGGATCGCCTCGCATGCACGGCGGATGGAGGACGCCGCCAATACCGATACGCTGACCGGCATTGCCAACCGGCGGGCGCTTGAGGCGTGGATGCAGCGGCGCGACGCCCGTCCGCATGATCGTCGGGTCGTGCTGATGCTGTTCGACATCGATCACTTCAAGACCATCAATGACCGCCACGGCCACCTGGTCGGAGACGAGGTTCTCGTATCCACGGCGCAACTGATCCGCAGCCAGATGCGCGCGCATGATCTCGTCGGGCGCTGGGGTGGCGAGGAGTTTCTCGTCATTCTCGATGGCGCCGACGCCGCCGTCGCCTCCCGGTTGGCGGATCGGGTCCGCCAGCTCGTGACGGTCGCGGCGCATCCCGTGGCCGGGTCCGTGACCTTGAGCGCCGGCTTCGTCGTGTGCGAACCCGCTCAATCGGTCACCACGATGTTCCGTGCTGCCGACGCGGCGCTCTATGCCGCCAAGAGCGGCGGACGCAATCGCGTGGTCGCTGGCTGACGGCGCCGCCTATTCCGCCGCTTCGGCCTTGCGCCGCCGCCGCGCAGCCTTCGCCTTGTCCAGCACCGGCTTCAGGAAGCGCCCGGTATAGGAGCGCGGCTCCTTGGCGATATCCTCCGGCGTTCCCACCGCGACGATCTCGCCGCCGCCATCCCCGCCTTCGGGGCCGAGATCGATGATCCAGTCGGCCGTCTTGATGACTTCGAGATTGTGCTCGATCACCACGACGGTGTTGCCCTGATCGACAAGGCTGTGCAGCACTTCCATCAGCTTGGCGACGTCGTGGAAATGCAGGCCCGTGGTCGGCTCGTCGAGAATGTACAGCGTCTTGCCGGTCGCCCGCCGCGACAATTCCTTGGCGAGCTTGACGCGCTGCGCCTCTCCGCCCGAAAGCGTCGTCGCCTGCTGGCCGACCTTGACATAGCCAAGGCCGACCTCGTCGAGTGTCACCATCTTGTCGCGAATGCCGGGAACCGCCTGGAAGAAGTCCTTCGCCTCCTCGACGGTCATGTCGAGCACATCGGCGATCGACTTGCCCTTGAACTTCACGTCGAGCGTTTCGCGGCTGTAACGCTTGCCCTTGCACACTTCGCAGGTGACATAGACGTCCGGCAGGAAATGCATCTCGATCTTGATGACGCCGTCGCCCTGGCAGGCTTCGCAGCGCCCGCCCTTGACGTTGAATGAGAAGCGTCCCGGCCCGTAGCCGCGCGCCTTCGCCTCGGGCAGGCCCGAGAACCACTCGCGGATCGGCGTGAAGGCGCCGGTATAGGTTGCTGGATTGGAGCGTGGCGTCCGCCCGATCGGCGACTGGTCGATGTCGATGATCTTGTCGATGAATTCGAGCCCCTCGATCCGGTCATGCTCGGCCGGATGGATGTGAGCGCCGTTGAGATGTCGCGCCACCGCCGCGTAGAGCGTATCGATCAGGAATGTCGACTTGCCGCCGCCCGAGACGCCGGTGACGCAGGTGAACGTGCCAAGCGGGATATCGGCGGTGACGTTCTTCAGATTGTTGCCGCGCGCTCCGACCACGCGGATGCGCCGGTTCTTGCTGATCGCGCGCCGCTTTTCAGGGATATCGACCGAGAGCTCGCCCGTCAGATAACGCCCGGTAAGCGAGGCCGGATTGGCCATGATCTCGGCCGGGCTGCCCTCGGCGATGATCTTGCCGCCATGGACGCCCGCCGCGGGCCCGACATCGATGACGTAGTCGGCCGTCATGATGGCGTCCTCGTCATGCTCGACGACGAGGACGGTGTTGCCGATGTCGCGGAGATGACGGAGCGTCTCCAGCAGCCGTTCATTGTCGCGCTGGTGCAGGCCGATCGATGGCTCGTCGAGCACATAGAGCACGCCCGTCAGGCCCGAGCCGATCTGCGAGGCGAGGCGGATGCGCTGGCTTTCGCCACCGGATAGCGTGCCGGAATTGCGCGACATCATCAGATAATCGAGACCGACATCGACGAGGAAGGAAAGCCGCTCGCGGATCTCCTTCAGGATACGAATGGCAATCTCGTTCTGCTTGTCGTTGAGCGAGGCGGGGAGGGCCTCGAACCAGGCATGGGCGTTGCGGATCGACAGCGCCGAGACGTCGGCGATGTGCTTGCCGGCGATCTTGACCGCGAGTGCCTCCGGGCGCAGCCGCGCGCCGCCGCAGGCCTTGCACGGCGTCGAACCCTGATAGCGCTCGATCTCCTCGCGTGCCCAGTTCGATTCCGTCTCGCGCCAGCGCCGTTCGAGATTGGTGACGACGCCTTCGAAACTCTTCTTCGTGCGATAGGCGCGGGTGCCGTCGTTGTAGACGAACTCGATCTCCGTCTTGCCGGTGCCATGCAGGATCGCAGTCTTCGCCACCTCGGGAATATCGTCCCAGGGATCAGTCATCGCGAAGTCGTAATGGCGGGCGATCGCTTCTAGGGTCTGCGCGTAATAGGGAGAAGACGACTTCGCCCAGGGTGCGATCGCGCCCTGCTTCAGCGAGACCGAGCCGTCCGGCACCACGAGATCGGGATCGATCTTCTTCTCCGAGCCGAGGCCGTCGCATTCCGGGCAGGCGCCGAAGGGATTGTTGAACGAGAACAGCCGCGGTTCGATCTCGGCGATCGTGAAGCCCGAGACGGGACAGGCGAACTTCTCGGAAAAGGTGATGCGCCGCGGTTCGTCGCGGTCATCCGTCTCGTCGGCGAATTCGGCGAGCGCGATGCCGTCGGCCAGCTCGAGCGCCGTCTGGAAGCTGTCGGCCAGCCGTGCGGCGATGTCCTCGCGCACGACGATGCGATCGACCACGACGTCGATATCGTGCTTCAGCTTCTTGTCGAGCACCGGCGCTTCTGAAATCTCGAAGAAGACTCCATCGAGCTTGATGCGCTGGAAGCCCTTCTTCTGCAGCTCGGCCAGTTCCTTGCGATACTCGCCCTTGCGGCCGCGGATCATCGGCGCGAGCAGATAGAGCCGCGTGCCCTCGGGCAGGGCCATGACGCGGTCGACCATCTGGCTGACCGTCTGGCTTTCGATCGGCAGGCCCGTCGCCGGCGAATAGGGAATGCCGACGCGCGCGAACAAGAGGCGCATATAGTCGTAGATCTCGGTGACGGTACCGACCGTCGAGCGCGGATTCTTCGACGTCGTCTTCTGCTCGATCGAGATCGCCGGCGACAGCCCGTCGATCTGGTCGACATCGGGCTTCTGCATCATCTCGAGGAACTGCCGCGCATAGGCCGAGAGGCTCTCGACATAGCGGCGCTGGCCCTCGGCATAGATCGTGTCGAAGGCGAGCGAAGACTTGCCCGAGCCGGACAGGCCCGTCAGCACCACCAGCTTGTCGCGGGGGATGTCGACATCGACATTCTTCAGATTGTGCTCGCGCGCGCCGCGCACCGAGATGAACTTGCCAGTCTTCGCGCCCGACAAACGGGTCTCAATGTCATGAGCCATGGGTCTTCGTGGTCCATCGGGTGGGGAGCGGCCGCAGCCAACCGCAAATCTAAGCTTTCGCCGCCGCCAGACAAGGCACACCGCTGCATGCCTGCCCGTCGCGTCGCCTTTTGCCGAAACTCCCGTCGAATCGTCCCCATGATCTTGCCAGCAACGCCGCGATTGTCTAGAACGAAAAGAGAACATCGAGCCTTCCGGGCGCCGATCATGGCCGAAGCTTTGTGGACAAGCCGCGATGTCGGGCGCATGGGCCGGCATTTAGGTCTAGTCTGGTGGCGCTTTGGCGCCGAGACGGTCTGGTTTGGCGACAGCGGACAGAAGGAAAAGCAGCATGGCCGGTAGCGTCAACAAGGTGATCCTCGTCGGTAATCTCGGACGCGACCCCGAGGTGCGCCGTTCGCAATCGGGCGATCCCATCGTCAACCTCAACGTCGCGACGTCCGAGACGTGGCGCGACAAGGCCAGCGGCGAGCGCAAGGAGCGCACCGAGTGGCACCGCGTGGTGATCTTCAACGAGAACCTCGCCAAGATCGCCGAGCAATATCTGAAGAAGGGCTCCACCGTTTATATCGAGGGCCAGCTCCAGACGCGCAAATGGCAGGATCAGTCCGGCCAGGAGAAGTTCACCACCGAGGTCGTGCTGCAGCGCTTCCGCGGCGAGCTGACGCTGCTCGGCGGCCGGGCCGGCAATTCCGAAGGCGGCGACTATGATAGCGGCGGCAGCAGCGATTTCGGCCGGTCGAGCCCGATGCAGAGCCCACGCGGCGGCGCGCCCGCCCGCCAGCCCGCAGCCGCGAGCTCGTCCTACGCAGCCGATCTCGACGACGACATCCCGTTCTAGGGCTGACATCCGCCTGGTCCCGGCCGCGCCGTGCCCGTCCTTCCCGATGTGCTGGCCGCGGGCCTCGACATCGTGTTTTGCGGCACCGGGGCGGGGGCCTGGTCGGCGCGGGTCGGCGCCTATTATGGCAAGCCCGGCAACAAGTTCTGGCCGACGCTTCATGCGGTCGGCCTGACGCCTCGGCGGCTGATGCCGGCCGAATATCCAGCGGTGCTCGACTATGGCATCGGCCTGACCGACGTCGCCAAGGAGCATATCGGCCAGGACGATGCGATCGATCTCGCTTTGGTTGATGCCGCGGCATTGCACGAGAAGATCGCGCGTTTCGCGCCGCGGCGCATCGCCTTCACCAGCAAGCGCGCGGCCAGTCTCGCGCTCGGCCGCCCAACCGGCCGGATTGCCTATGGCCTACTGCCCGACAGGATCGGCTCGACCGCCGTCCATGTCCTGACCTCGCCGTCGGGCGCTGCAGGCTCATATTGGTCGATCGAACCCTGGCGCGAACTGGCGCTGACGCGCCGGTTGATCTCGCCTGCCGCCATCGCTAAGCCTCTCGCAAACGACGCTCCGGGGACAGCATGAACAAGGCGCAGCCGCAGCTCCAGCTCACCTTCGGCAAGGCGGTTACGGCTTTCCAGGCGGGGCGCCTCGGCGAGGCCGAGCAGCATTGCCGCCTCGTCATCGCCGCGCTGCCGAAGCTGTTCGATGCCCGTTTCCTCATGGGCCTGATCCAGGCTGGCCGCGGCGCGCACAAGCATGCCGTCGAGAGCTTCGATCGCGCGTTGGCGTTGCGGCCGAAGATGGCGGAGGTGCTTGCCGCGAAGGCGGCGGCCCTTCAGGCGATGAACCGTCTCGCCGAGGCCGTCGGCTGCTATGACGAGGCGCTCGCGGCGACGCCCGGCAATGCCGAACTCGCCTACAACAGGGCGACGGCGCTGGAGGCTCTCGGCCGGCAGGACGCCGCCATTGCAGGCTATACAGCGGCGATCGCGGCGCGGCCCGATTTCGTCGAGGCGCTCAACAATCGCGGCGTGCTTTTGCAGGCCGCCGGCCAGCTGGAATCGGCGCTGGCCGATTATGATCGCGGACTGGCCGCTCGCCCCGATCATGTGCCGATGCTGCATAATCGCGGCCGCCTGCTGCGGGATCTCGGGCGGACCGATGCGGCGCTGGCCAGCCTTGATCGCGCTATCGCGGCGGCGCCGGGGCGGCCCGATCTTCAGAACAGCCGCGGTCTGGTGTTTCTCGGCGCCGGTCGCGCCGACGAGGCGCTGGCAAGCTTTGACCGGGGCCTCGCCATGGCGCCCGCCGATGCGGCGCTCTGCCTCAACAAGGCCAAGGCTCTGCTCGATCTCGGCCGGGCGGATGACGTCCTTGAAGCACTGGCGAAGGCGCCGGCCGCGCTGAGGACAAAGCCGGAATTCGCGGTGCTGGAGGCCAGCGCGCTGTTTGAATTGCAGCGCTATGAGGATGCGGCTGCGGCTTGCGATCGGGCGCTGGTTGCGAACGAAGCCCATCCGGGCCTCTGGACCGATCGTGGCAACGCCCTGCGCGAATGCGGCCGGTTCGACGAGGCTCTCGCCAGCTATGATCGCGCGCTGGCGCTCGATCAAGAACACGGCCCGGCGCTCTATGGGCGCGGTACGCTGCTGCTGTTTCTCGGACGCGCCGCCGAGGGCTGGCCGGGCTTCGAGCACCGGCGCATCACGGCGGTGTGGCGGCCGCGCGGCGCGGGCACGCCCGAGTGGGACGGCAGCGCGCTGGCGGGTCGCACAGTGCTGCTGCACAGCGAACAGGGCCTCGGCGATACGATCCAGTTTGTCCGCTTCGCGGCCGATGTCGCGGCGGAGGGCGCGCGGGTGATCGTCGAAGTGCAGCCGAGCCTTCGCGCGCTGGTGGCGACCATGCCGGGCATCGAGGTGTGTGCCCATGCCGAGCCGCCGCCGCCGCATGACCTGCACGCCTCGCTGATGAGCCTGCCCTTCCTGCTCGGCGTCGGTGACCGGCTCGGCCAGGACCGTGTGCCTTATTTCGCCGTGGATGCCGGCCGCGTTGGCGCCTGGCGGGCGCGGCTTCCGCAAGGACCGTTCCGGGTCGGTATCGCCTGGCAGGGCAATCCGCGCGCCGCCGTCGATCGCCTGCGCTCGGTGCCGCTCGAAGCCTTTGCGCCGCTGGCGGCCATTCCTGGCGTCGAGCTTGTCAGCCTGCAGAAGGGCGACGGCCTCGACCAGCTCGGGCGCCTGCCTGAGGGCATGGCGGTGAGCGTCCTGCCCGATGATTTCGCGAGGGGGCCCGACAGCTTCATGGACACGGCTGCCATCATGGCCAATCTCGATCTCATTGTGTCGATCGATTCGGCCGTATCGCATCTTGCCGGCGCGCTCGGACGGCCGCTTTTCGTTGCGTTGAAGCAGGTGCCGGAATGGCGCTGGGGACCGGAGGGCGAGAGATCGGAATGGTATCCGTCCGCCCGGCTGTTCCGGCAGTCGCGCCGCGGCGACTGGCATGAATTGTTCGGCCGGATCGCGGTCGCCGTGGCGGCGTTCAAGCAAGCGTCCGGGCGCTGAAAGGTGAGGGCACGATGACGCCGACAGTCGAGACGCTCTATCGCTATCCCGTGAAAGGCTTTTCGCCCGAGGCGCTTGGCGAGGTTGTGCTGGAGCCTGGCCGACCCATTTCCGGCGACCGCATCTACGCCGTGGAGAATGGCCCGTCCGGCTTCGATCCCGCCGCGCCGGCCTTCCAGCCGAAGATGAAGTTCCTCTGCCTGATGAAGAATGCCCGCCTCGCAAAACTCCGGACGGTTCTCGAGCCCAAGACGCATGCGTGGCATATCGAAGGCTCCGATGGCAGCCTGACGGCCGACCTCGCCGAGGCGGAAGGGCGCGCCGCCGCCGAGGCCTGGCTGGCGGCGTTCATGGGCGAGGAGCTGCGCGGCCCTCTGCGCGTGCTCTCGGCGCCCGGCCACAGTTTCTCCGATGTCGGCAAGCCATTCATATCGCTCATCAATCTTGCCTCCGTCGCGGCTCTGTCGGTAATCATCGGGCGGATGGTCGATCCGCTGCGCTTTCGCGCCAATATCAATCTCACGGGATGGCCGCCCTTCGCCGAGCTCGACCTTGTCGGGCGCGAGGCGCGGCTTGGCGAAGCGAGGGTCACCATCACCAAGCGGACACGGCGCTGCGTCGCGACCAACGTCGATCCGGCGACCGCCGAGCGCGACATGGCGATCCCCGCAACGCTGCAGCAGCATTTCGATCACATGGATTGCGGCGTCTATGCCGAGGTGATCGAAGGCGGCCGCGTCGCGCCCGGCGACCGGTTGACGCTGGTCTAGTCCATGTCGCTGGAACCGCTCCTCTCCGCTCCGCCCGTCATCCAGCTGCACGCCTTCGCCGCGATTGCTGCGTTTGGACTGGGTCTTGTGCAGTTCGTCGCGCCGAAAGGGACGCTGCCGCACCGGGCCACCGGGTGGCTATGGGTGGTCCTGATCGCGACGGTGGCCGTGTCGTCGTTCTGGATCCACACGATCAGGACATTTGGCGATTTCAGCGTGATCCACCTCTTGTCGATCCTGACGCTGGTGGTCCTGCCCGGCACCGTCCTCGCCGCCCACCGCCATCAGGTTCCGAAACATGCGAGTGGCATGAAGAAGCTGTTCATCGGCGCGCTGGTGATCGCCGGCATCTTCACTTTCCTGCCGGGCCGGATCATGCATGAAGTCGTGTTCGGGCAGACCGACAGTCGCTAGCCGGTCGGCAACCCCTGCGCCTTGACGATCGCCACGATGCCGTCGGCGACGAATTGCACCGAAAGGGCCGACAGCAGCACGCCGAGCAGCCGCGTCAGCACGATGCGCCCGGTGTCGCCGAGCGCGCGGTCGAGCGGCCCGGCCAGCATGAAGACCAGCAGGCAGGAAAACACCAGCAGCGCGACGATGACGAGCAGGCCGATCAGTCCGAGCGTATCGGGCGCGCCGGAGGCGATCAGGATCGTCGCCGAGATGGCGCCGGGGCCGGAGATGAGGGGGATCGCGAGCGGGAAGATCGCGAGATGGCGGACGTCGTCGGCGTCGAAGGCGGTCTCCTCGAGCGCGCGGTCGGCGCTGACCTGCTTGCGCTTGTCGCGCCGCTCGAACACCATCTCGAAGGCGATCCAGAACAGCAGCAATCCGCCGGCGATCCGGAAAGCCGGGATCGAGATGCCGAGAAAGGTGATGAGCTTTTCGCCGCCGAGCGCGAATGCGAAAAGGATCAGCGTCGCCGTGAGCGTGGCGCGCATCGCGGTCTGCCGGCGTTGAAGGCTGGTCATGCCGCGCGTCAACGCGACGAAGATGGGCGCGAGGCCGATCGGATCGATGGTGACGGCCAGCGTCACCAAAGCGTTCAAGAGATAGTCGCCCACGCCCCGCCTCCGCATTCACCCTGAGGGCGGAGCTTCGCATGGCGCGGCGGCTGCGGCTACCAGTTGGCGGCGCCGGAGGTCCAATAGCCGTAAGCGCAGGCGCCGTCCTTGCTGCGCGATGGGTCGATCAGTTCCGGCCAGCCTTCGGAAACTGCGAAACAGTCGGCGCTTCCCGGCGCGACGAGCTTGTAGTCCGTCCCGTCCGAGCGGTAGACGGGCTGGAACGGCGCCGCGCCGACCTCCGCGACGGCGACGGCCGGATCGAAGGGGGGCAGCGCTGCCGGATAGCGGCCCGTCGTTGTGTGCTCGGCTTCGATCGCATCGTGCAGCGCCTGCAGCTGGCGGATATTGCGCTCATATCCGAAGACGAGGGGATCGGGCGGCTGCTTCAGGGCCATGATCCGTGCCTTGGCCCGTGCCGCCAGATCCTTCGGGTCGGCGTTTTTCCAGTCGAAGATATGGCTCTCGATGGACGGCAGGCAGGCTGCAAGGCCGGCCGAATAGATCGCCTGACCCTTGGCGTTGGCGTGATAGACGGTGTCGTAGCGATACTGCACGGGCACCAGCGCGCCGATCGGATCGCAGTGGATCGGCAGGCCGATCGCGTCGGCGGCGCGGGCAAGGCCGATCAGGCTGCTCCAATAGCCTTCCTGGAAGATCGTGCCGGCATCGTCCTCGATGATGACAGGCCAGGTCAGCAGCATGTCGGCACCGCGCTCCGCCAAGGTCCGCTTCCACGTCGTCAGCGCCTCGACTGCATAGGGTGTGAGCAGGGCCGTCGAAGGAGTGATCAGCGCGCGTATCGCCGGCTCGTCGCCGGCCGGCGTCTCGAGGATGAGTTCCTTGTCGCCATGGGCGTTCATGGTCGAATAGTCATAGGGGTTGTGCTCCGGTCCCGCCTGGCCGGAGGCTCGGATCTGGCGCCAGTCATCGAGCAGGAAGGCTTCGGAATGCCATTTGCCGGCCGGACGACCCGACACGAGCGCAGTGATGCGATCCGCGACGCCCTGCATGGCGCTCGCCGCCTGCGTGGCCAGAGCGATCGGTACCAGGCGGGATACCGGAATGGCGTCGGCGAAGGGATAGAGGAAGGCGAGGAAGCTCTCGGCCGTCAGATCGGTCACGGCCGGCCGGCTGTAGTGGTCGAATTCGAGCGGCAGCACCACGCGGTCATTCTGATCGATGAAGGTGCTCGCCTCTGCCAGCAGCAGGTCGATATCGAGTCCGGCATGCAGGCCGAAATTCAGCACCGGCGCGCCGGTTGCCCGTTCGATGGCGCCGCTATCGACGCCGAAAAGCGTCGCGGAGCCGCCGACGACGAGGGTCTTGCGCGCGTCGGCCGGCACGCCGCGCAGGTGCTCCGTATAGAGCGCGTGGCGCAGCGTGATGATGTCGTTCAGCCACCATTGGGCGCCGTTCCAGCTGCCGAGCTGAAAGATCACCAGCAATGCATAGATCACCGGCGCCAGAAGCGCGGCGACGGTCATCGCGATAATCGAGCGGCGCGCTCCTGTCGTGAGGCCGGCGCGGACGCCGCGCCTCTGCTCAGAAGCGGAAATAGATGAATTCATTCGTCGAGGTGTGGCCGGTGAACGTGATCATGGCAAGCCCGAACAGGACGCCGCAGAGGCAGGCCGCGCGGAGCGCGAGCCGCCGGTCAGGCAGGATCGTTGCGTTGGCGATCTCCTTGGCGGGCGGCGCGAAGAAGGCGATGGCCGCGGCGAAGGCGACGAGCGCGATCATCCGGTTGAGTTCCGCCACCGAGAGGAACGGGCGCCAGTTGTCGGACGCGATCGCCGACACATCCACCATGGCAAGGAGGTGTACGCCCGCCCCGGCTAGTGTTGCCGAGCGGAACAGGATCCACGCGAAGGTCACGAACAGGAAGGTCAGCAGCCATCCGGCGAAAGCGGGCAGGCGCGGCAGGCCGGATCGCGCGTACCAGCGGTTTGCCGCCAGCGCGAGCCCATGTGCGAGGCCCCAGAGCACGAAGCCCCAGCCGGCGCCGTGCCAGAGGCCGCCGATCAGCATCGTCGCGATGAGGTTGGCATAGGTGCGGACCTTGCCACGCCGGTTGCCGCCGAGCGAGATGTAGACATAGTCGCGCAGCCAGTTGGACAGCGTGATGTGCCAGCGACGCCAGAATTCCTGGATCGAGCGCGACTTGTAGGGCGAGGCGAAATTGAGCGGCAGGCGGATATTGAAGATCATGCCGAGGCCGATCGCCATGTCGCTATAGCCGGAAAAATCGAAATAGATCTGGAAGGAATAACCGAGCGCGGCGAGCCACGCGGTGCCGAAGCCGAGCGCATCCTGATTGTCGAAGAACGGCTTGATATAGCCGCCGAGCGGATCGGCGATCAGCACCTTCTTGGCCAGCCCGACCGCAAAAAGGGCGAGGCCGAAGCAGATATTGCGGACGCGCGGCGTGAACACGCGCTTCAGATCGACCTGGCGGCTGATCGGCAGATAGCTGGTGATCGGACCGGCGATGAGATGCGGAAAGAAGAACAGGAAGAAGATGTAGTTGAGGAGGTTCGGCCGCCGGATATTGCCGCGGTGAACGTCGATCAGGAAGGCGATCTGCTGAAAGGTGAAGAAGCTGATGGCCAGCGGCAGATGGCGGAATTCGCCATGCGAGACCTGATACCCGAAGGCGGCGTTCACGGTGTCGGTGAGAAAATTGAAATACTTGAAATAGCCGAGGATCACGACGTCGAGGGTGATGCCGAAGGCGAGAAACGCAGCGGCAAAACGGCCGCGCTCGATCGCCCGCGCCAGCGCGAAATTGGCGAAGAGCGAGAGACCCAGCACCAGGACGTCGAGCACACCCGAGACCGTGTAGAAATACACGGATGCGAGAATGAGAAAGATTTTGGCATAGAGGTCGGAGATGCGACCTATGGCGAAGGTGAGAAGGGCGACGACGGGCAGGAAGAGGAAGATGAACTCGGGTGAGGAAAAGAGCATCGTCGCCGCGCCGCAGAAAGACGAAACCGTGTTTCATTCGAAGGCATGACGATGGATGGCGCCGGCCCCCCGCCGAGGGGCGCTATCTGACATAGAACGATAGCAATGTGCAAGCAGCCTTGCCGAGCGCGCCGGAAGGCAGGACGCAAAGCACGCGTTGGCCGTCCTGCACGATGGCAAATCCGTTGAAAGTCGGTGATTTCTCAGGGTTTCCTTGAACCGCCACAATGGGGTCTCTATGATCGCGCGCAACGAAACTGATTCCGGAACCCCCCTTGTCCGATACAAACGAGCCGCCTCGCTCCGAAGAGCCGGGTGACGGCCGCCCCTCCGAATTCGAAACCATCTCGATCTCCGACGAGATGAAGCGCAGCTATCTCGATTATGCGATGAGCGTGATCGTGAGCCGCGCGCTTCCCGACGCCCGCGACGGCCTGAAGCCGGTTCATCGCCGCATCCTGCATTCGATGAACGAGCAGGGCTACGACTGGAACAAGGCCTACAGGAAGTCGGCCCGCGTCGTCGGCGATGTCATTGGTAAATACCATCCGCATGGCGACCAGTCGGTCTATTTCGCGCTGGTCCGCATGGCGCAGGAATTTTCCATGCGCGTCATGCTGGTCGATGGTCAGGGCAATTTCGGCTCGGTCGACGGCGATATGCCGGCGGCGATGCGCTACACCGAGGTCCGCCTCGCCAAGCCCGCGCATTCGCTGCTCGAGGACATCGACAAGGACACGGTCGATTTCCAGGACAACTACGATAATTCCGAGCGCGAGCCGGTCGTTCTGCCGGCGCGCTTTCCGAACCTGCTCGTCAATGGCGCCGGCGGCATCGCCGTCGGCATGGCCACGAATATCCCGCCGCACAATCTCGGCGAGGTCATCGACGCCTGCATCGCCTATCTGAACGATCCCGCGATCACCATCGAGGATCTGATCGATATCGTGCCGGGTCCGGACTTTCCGACGGCCGGCATCATCATCGGCCGTGGCGGCATCCGCGCCGCCTATCAGGAGGGCCGCGGCTCGATCCTGATGCGCGGCCGCGTCGCCGTCGAGACGATCCGCAAGGAGCGTGAGGCGCTTGTCATCACCGAGATCCCGTATCAGGTGAACAAGGCCACGATGATCGAGAAGATCGCCGAACTGGTGCGCGACAAGCGCGTCGAAGGCATCTCCGACATCCGCGACGAGAGCGACCGCCAGGGTATGCGCGTCGTCATCGAGCTGAAGCGCGATGCTGTTGCGGATGTGGTTCTGAACCAGGTCTACCGCTTCTCGCCGCTGCAGACGTCGTTCGGCGTCAACATGGTGGCGCTGACCGGCGGCCGGCCGCAGGTCATGAACCTGAAGGACCTGATCCAGGCCTTCGTCAATTTCCGCGAAGAGGTGGTGGCGCGGCGCACGCGCTTCCTGCTCAACAAGGCCCGTGACCGCGCGCATGTGTTGGTCGGCCTCGCGATCGCCGTCGCCAATATCGATGAAGTGATCCATCTCATCCGCACGGCGCCCGATCCGGCGACGGCGCGCGAGCGGTTGATGGAGCGTCATTGGCCCGCCGCCGATATTGCTCCGCTCGTCGCGCTGATTGCCGACCCGCGCCATCGTCTCGCCGAGGACGACACCTACCGGCTGTCGGATACGCAGGCCCGCGCGATCCTCGATCTGCGCCTGCAGCGGCTCACCGCGCTCGGCCGCGACGAGATCGATGAGGAGCTCACCAAGCTCGGGCTCGAGATCGCCGACTATCTGGAGATCCTGCGCTCGCGGGCCCGCATCGTCGCGATCATCCGTGAGGAACTGATCGCGGTCCGTGACGAGTTCGCGACGCCGCGGCGCACCGAAATTCTCGAAGGCGGCGCCGATTTCGACGACGAGGACCTGATCCAGCGCGAGGACATGGTCGTCACCGTCAGCCATGAGGGCTACATCAAGCGCGTGCCGCTGGTGACCTACCGGGCGCAGAACCGCGGCGGCAAGGGCCGTTCGGGCATGGCGACCAAGGACGAGGATTTCGTCACGCGCCTGTTCGTGACCAACACGCATACGCCGGTGGTGTTCTTCTCCTCGCGCGGCATCGCCTACAAGATGAAGGTCTGGCGCCTGCCGCTGGCCGCGCCACAGGCACGCGGCAAGTTCCTCAACAATCTCCTGCCGCTGCAGGATGGCGAGCGCATCACATCGATCCTTCTCTTGCCGGAGGATGAGGCGAGCTGGGAAACGCTCGACGTCATGTTCGCGACGACACGCGGCACCGTTCGCCGCAACAAGCTGTCGGACTTCGTCCAGGTCAACCGCAACGGCAAGATCGCGATGAAGTTCGACGAGGACGGCGACGCGATCGTCGACGTCCAGCTTTGCTCGGAACATGACGACGTGCTGCTCACCACGGCCGCCGGTCAGTGCATCCGATTCGCGACGACCGATGTGCGCGTCTTCAAGGGCCGCGATTCGACCGGCGTCCGCGGTATCGCGCTTGCCGAGGGCGACAGCGTCATCTCGATGGCGATCCTGCATCACTTCGATGCGACGGGCGACGAGCGTTCGGCTTATCTCAAGATGAGCCGCGCGGTGCGCGGCGAGGCCGAGAGCGAAGAAGCCGTCGTCGACGTTGACGCCGAGGCTGGCGCCAATGGCGAACTGCCGCAGGAGCGCTACATCGCGATGAGCGCGGCAGAGCAGCTCGTGCTGACCATTTCCGAGAACGGATACGGCAAGCGCACGTCGTCGTTCGAATACCGGATCACGGGTCGCGGCGGCAAAGGCATCGTCGCCATGGCGGTCAACGAGCGCAACGGCAAGCTCGTCGCCTCCTTCCCGGTCGAGGACACCGACCAGATCATGCTAGTCACCGATGGTGGCCAGACGATCCGCATGCCGGTCGGCGGCGACAAGCCGATCCGCATCGTGTCGCGCGGCTCGCAGGGCGTCATCGTCTTCGACACCGCCGACGGCGAGAAGGTCGTCTCGGTCGATCGCCTGTCGGAGAGCGAAGCTGAAATCGAAGGTGAGGTGGCGAAGGAGCCGTAAGCGCGGCTCCGGATGCGGCCAGAAGAAAAACGCCGGCCTCGCGGCCGGCGTTTCAGTTTTTGGGGAGGTCTTCTCTTCTGGAGGTCGGATAACCTATGGGGTGGGGGCTAACCGATAGAAGTCAGTTGGCGACCGGCGCGGGGACGCGAGTCAGGATCGACATCCCATCCGTCCGCCGCTCGATCGTGATCTCGGGGCCGGTGGTGGCGTCGGCGACCGTCATGAGGCGATCCTGCTTCTTCGCAAGCGGTGCGTGGGACCCGTTCACAACGGCCGCGCTGGCTACGCCAACGGCGATTGTCGCCACGGCGCAGGTTGCGAGGATCATCATGTGGAACCACGTCGTCATGTCTCTTCTCCGTGTCGCGGCCGATTTGATCTTGGACACATCACGCCATCAGAGCTATGAACCGCTTCACTGGAAGCCGTTCGCCTGCTCTACAGTTGCGTATTCAACGTCGCAATTTCGAGGCGGTTCCTTGAAGTTTCCGAGGCAGAGCGGTCACAGCTTCGCGATCGTGTCGGTCAAACCCGGAGGTGTCGCCGCGTGATCCGCATCGGTTTCTTCCCCGGCTCGTTCGATCCGATCACCAATGGCCATGCCGATATTCTCCTGGGCGCCCTCGGCTTGTTCGACCGCGTCGTGGTCGGGATCGGCACGCATCCCGGCAAGGCGCCGCTGTTCACCTTCGAGGAGCGTGTCGCGCTGATCGGCGAACTGGCAGCCGCCCTTGCTGACGCTTCCGGGCGGGTCGATGTCAGGGCCTTCGACGGCCTCACGGTGACGGCGGCAGGTGAGGCGGGCGCAATCGCGATCATCCGCGGCCTCCGCGACGGCACCGATTTCGACTATGAAATGCAACTCGCCGGGATGAATGGCGTGCTGCAGCCGGCGATCAGGACCGTCTTTCTTCCGGCATCGCCCGAAACGCGGCCGATCACCGGGACGCTGGTTCGCCAGATCGCCAAGCTCGGCGGCGATGTCTCACCCTTCGTTCCTGCCTTCGTCGCCCGAAAGCTGACACAAAAATTCGCTTCCTGAGCGGCCCGCCCTCGGGCGCCGCCGACCAATCCAACCCCGGAGATGTCCGTGAACCGTACCCTTGGCATGATTGCGGCTGTTGTCGCGGCCTTCCTTTTCGTTGCGCCGGCCATGGCCGCGAGCGAGAAGCTCGATCCCGAGAACACCATCTATCTCGACCTGAAGGACGGCCGCGTCGTCATCAAGCTGCGTCCCGACCTGGCGCCGGCCCATGTGGCGCAGATCAAGAAGCTGACACGCGAAGGTTTCTATAACGGCATCGTCTTCCACCGGGTCATTGATGGCTTCATGGCCCAAACAGGCGATCCGACCGGTACCGGCACCGGCGGCTCGAACGAGCCCGATCTGAAGGCCGAGTTCTCGCAGGAACATTTCAAGCGCGGCACGCTCGGCATGGCCCGCGCGCAGGATCCCGACAGCGCCAATTCGCAGTTCTTCATCATGTTCGCCGATGGTGGCTTCCTCGATGGCCAGTACACGGTGTTCGGCGAGGTGGTCGACGGCATGGAATTCGTCGACAAGATCAAGAAGGGTGAGCCGCCGGCAAACCCCGACAAGATCATCAAGATGCAGGTCGCGGCCGACGCGAAATAATGGCAGAAGGCCTCCGGGCGCTGCTCAAACCCTCATTGGAGAAACAACGTGGCCGATATCAAGGACCCGGAAAACACGATCATCCTCGAGACGACCAAGGGCACGGCGGTCATCGCCCTGCGCCCCGACCTCGCCCCGAACCACGTCGCCCGCATCAAGGAACTGGCGCGCCAGAAGTTCTATGACGGCGTGGTGTTCCACCGCGTCATCGAAGGCTTCATGGCTCAAACAGGCGATCCGACCGGCACCGGCATGGGCGGTTCGGGCAAGAAGCTGAAGGCCGAGTTCAACCGCGAGCCGCATCTGCGCGGCACGCTCTCGATGGCCCGCGCCCAGAGCCCGGATTCCGGCGATAGCCAGTTCTTCATCTGCTTCGGCGATGCGAGCTTCCTGAACGGCCAGTACACCGTCTGGGGCAAGGTCATCGAGGGCATGGAGAACATCGACAAGATCAAGCGCGGCGAGCCGGTCAAGGATCCCGACAAGATCGTCACCATGCGCGTCGCGGCCGACGTCGACGCCGCCTGAAGCCAGCGAGCGCCCTCTCGCTGAGAGAGAGGGTTGGATGAGGGCCCTTCGGCCGAAATCAACCACCAGAGACCGGGCGCCGTTGGGCGCCCGTTCCCATTCGAGAACCGTTACAAGCAACGATGCGCGTCGACCTCTTCGATTTTGAACTTCCCGATGAACGAATCGCGCTGCGCCCGGCGCAACCGCGCGATGCGGCGCGCATGCTGCTCGTGCGCCCGGGTGCCGATCTGGACGACCGGATCGTGCGCGAGCTGCCCGATCTGCTGCAGCCGGGCGATGCGCTGGTGTTCAACGATACGCGGGTCATCCCGGCCCAGCTCTTCGGCGAGCGGGTGCGCGACGGCGTTTCGGCCGGCATCGGCGTGACGCTCCACATGCGCGAGGCGGCCGATCGCTGGCGCGCCTTCGTCCGGCCGGCCAAGAAGATCGCAGCCGGCGACCGCATCCTGTTCGGCGAGACGGCCGATCGCGCCTGCCTCATCGCCGGCTTGGCAGCGACCGTCGCCGAGAAAGGCGAGGCGGGCGAGGTCGTGCTCGCCTTCGATCTCTCCGGCCCTGCGCTCGACGAGGCGATCGCGCGCGTCGGCCATATCCCGCTGCCGCCCTATATCGCCTCAAAGCGCGGCGAGGACGAACGCGACCGCACCGATTACCAGACCATCTATGCCCGCGAGGAGGGCGCCGTCGCCGCGCCGACCGCTGGGCTCCATTTCACGCCGGAGCTGTTCGAGCGGCTCGATGCACGCGGCATCGCCCGCCATTTCGTGACGCTGCATGTCGGCGCCGGCACGTTCCTGCCCGTGAAGGCCGACGACACGGCCGATCATCGCATGCATGCAGAGCGCGGCGAGGTGACAGCCGAGACGGCGGATGCGCTCAACGCCGTGCGTGCGCGCGGCGGTCGAGTGGTTGCGGTCGGCACAACATCGCTGCGCCTGCTCGAAAGCGCGGCCGGCGAGGATCAGATCATCCGTCCCTTCAACGCGCCGACCAGCATCTTCATCACGCCCGGCTATCGCTTTCGCGCCGTCGACCTCCTGATGACCAATTTCCACCTGCCGCGCTCGACGCTCTTCATGCTCGTCTCGGCCTTTTCGGGCCTCGAGACCATGCGCGCCGCCTATGAGCACGCGATCGCCACCGGCTATCGCTTCTATTCCTATGGCGATGCGTCGCTGCTTTATCCCGCGGAGATCGCATGAGCGAGCGCTTCACCTTCACGCTTCTGAAGACCGACGGCATGGCCCGGCGTGGCGAGATCACGATGCCGCGCGGCAAGATCCGCACCCCGGCCTTCATGCCGGTCGGCACGGCGGGCACGGTCAAAGCGATGTATCCGGGTCAGGTGCGCGAGCTCGGCGCCGATATCATCCTCGGCAATACCTACCACCTGATGCTGCGGCCGGGCGCCGAGCGCGTCGCGAAGCTCGGCGGGCTGCACACCTTCGCCAACTGGCCGTATCCAATCCTGACCGATTCCGGCGGCTTCCAGGTCATGTCGCTGTCGCAGCTCCGCAAGATGGACGAGCGCGGCGTGACCTTCCAGAGCCATATCGATGGCCGCCGCTATGAGCTGACGCCCGAGCGCTCGGTCGAAATCCAGGGCCTGCTCGACAGCGATATCCAGATGCAGCTCGACGAATGTGTCGCGCTGCCGGCCTCCGAAGCCGAGATCGAGCGCGCGATGCAGCTTTCGCTGCGCTGGGCGGAGCGCTCCAAGGCCGCGTTTGGCGACCAGCCGGGCAAGGCGATCTTCGGCATCGTGCAGGGCGGCGACAATGAGCGGCTACGCGCCGAATCCGCCACCGCGCTTCGGGACATGGACTTCAAGGGCTATTCGATCGGCGGCCTTGCCGTCGGCGAGCCGCAGGCGGTGATGCTGCGCATCCTCGCGATGACGACGCCGATCCTGCCAGCCGGGAAGCCGCGCTACCTGATGGGCGTCGGCACGCCGGATGACATCCTCGAATCCGTGGCGCGCGGCGTCGACATGTTCGATTGCGTGATGCCGACGCGCGCCGGCCGGCACGGCCTCGCCTTCACGCGCTTCGGCAAGGTGAACATCAAGAACGCCCGCCACGCCGAGGACCACCGCCCGCTCGACGAAGCCTCGGACTGCCCGGCGAGCCGCGATTATTCGCGCGCCTATCTGCACCACCTTTTCAAGGCCAACGAGACGCTCGGCGCCATGCTGCTGACCTGGAACAACCTCGCCTATTATCAGAGCCTGATGGCCGGCATCCGCGCCGCGATCGACGAAGCCCGCTTCGAGGACTTCCGCCTCGCCACAAAGGAAGGCTGGGCGAAGGGCGACATCTCTGCGCTCTGATCAGATCGTCGGCGCGTTGTCCTTGACGAGCTGGCAGCCGGAAATCTTCCAGCTTCCGTCCGGCTGCTTCTCGAATGTGTAGAGCGCGATCCAGTTCGTCCCGTCGGCCGCGGTGAGATAGACCTTCTCCATCGGGCCGGCCGGCCCGTCCGCGACCTCGCCAAAGGCGACGCTCGATGAGCGGTAGACGGGAGGATAGGCCTGCCGCACCATCGTCATGAAGAGGTCGGGACTTGGGAACATGCGCTGGATGCCCGGGGCGGCATTTCCATAGGCGGCTGCGGCATCATCCTGGCGAAACGCCTGCAACTGACCCTGAACCAGCGACTTGAAGGCGTCCTTGTCGGCGCTGGAAGGTTCGGCCGCCGCAGCCATAGGCAGTGCGGCGATGAGGAAGGCTGTGAGCACTGCGGCTAGCTTCATGGCTGGCGTCCTTCGTCGGCGGCGACCGGCTGGTCATCGGGGAGATAGCTGCGCCGACCGCTTCGGCAAGGTACCACTGCGCGAAATGAGCCGTTTTGCGAGCCAGCCATTGCCGGGCCTGTGTGACGCCTGCTATCCCGAAAGCCGGCCGACACGGAGGGTTCGATGAAAGCGGTATTCGTCCAGATCAAATGCGAGCTCGGCCGGGCCTATGAAGTGGCCGCCGCCATCGCCGATGCCGAGATCGCCTCGGAGATCTATTCGACCGCCGGGGATTTCGATCTTCTGGTGAAATGCTATCTGGAAGACACGGTCGACCCCGGCCATTTCGTGACCGAGTCGATCCAACGTATCGAGGGCATCCGCGATACCCGCACCATCATGACCTTCCGCGCCTTCTGAGGCTGAAAAGCGCTTCATCGAGCCTTTCGAAGTCGCCATCCGGCGGTAGCCCGAAGCGGATCGCGCCGGGAAGTTCGGCGAAGATGCGGGTCCAGATGCCGAGCCTCGCCAATTCCTGGTGAAGCGTCGCGCTGTCATCGACGCGAACCAGCCGGAAGAGGTCCGTGCCGCCCGCCACCGAAAGACCATGCCGGGCGAGCAGGGCGTCGAGCGTCGCCCGACGCTCTGCAAGGCGTTGCCGCGCTGCCGCCTGCCAGCCAAGGTCCGCCAGCGCCGCAGTGCCGATCGCGATCGTCGCGCCCGAGAGCGGCCAGTCGCCGACGATCCCTTCGAGGCGCCGCACGACCGTCCCCGCGCCGAGGACGAAGCCGAGCCTGAGGCCGGCCAGCCCGTAGAACTTGCCGAATGAGCGCAGGACGACGAGCCGGGGGTCGTCCAGCGTGCCAGCCAGGCTGAGCCGCGGTTCGAGATCGCCGAAGGCTTCGTCGACGATGAGAAGGCCATGCGGCGGCAGCGCTGTGGCCGCGGCGCGCAACGCGGCCGGGTCATGGCGTCTGCCATCGGGATTGTTCGGATTGGCCAGCACGACGACATCGGCGCCGGCGGCTGCCTCGAGGTGCTCGGCGGCCACCACCTGATGGCCGGCCATCGACCACGCTTCGGCATGGCCCGAATAGCTGGGCGCGAGGATGGCGACGCGGGCGGTGGGAACAAGGAGTGGCAGCAGGCGGAGCCCGAGGTCGCTGCCCGGCACCGGCACGATATAAGCGGCGGCGCCGACGGCATAGGCTGTTCGCGCGGTCTGGATCAGGCCCGCCAGCGCGGCCGGGTCGGGCAGCCGTGTGGCCGTGGAAGGTTCAAGCGGCTCAACGGGATAGGGCAGGGGGTTGATGCCCGTCGAGAGGTCGAGCCACTCTTCGATGGCGATGCCATAGCGCGCCGCAGCAGCCGCAAGGCCTCCGCCATGGCGAGGCGCATCGTCATTCCTGGGCATGGGCGAGCCTGTGCGCTTGTCGAAGCAAACGCCTTTGCCCGGTTTCGCACGGCGGCGCAAGGATGCGAGACGCGATGCCAATAGACTGGTCTCCACCGCCGCGCCGCGCGCGCCGATGGAGGGGCCGGGCGATCAATGATTCCCGGGGATGCTGCGCGGTTGGCCCGGCTAGTGATCGTCGGCGAACTCGATGCCCTGCTGGACCTCGGAGATGGCGTCCTGGATCAGGTTCATGGCCTTGACGCGATGACCGCCTTTGTTGCTCGACGCCTCGCGCAGCGAGCCGAGCGCGTCATAGAGCGACGACAGCGCGCGCTCCATATTGCCCTGATAGGCCTCGGCCGTCGCCGTCGTCGCTGCGACCAGCCCCATGGCTGCAACGCTGCCGAGCGCCAGATTGGCGAGCTCCCGGCGAGATTTCATTTCCGACATGTCCGTTCTTCCTCCGCTGAAGTCGTGGTGACACGCAAGGAAAGCATACCCGCGCTGGTCATACCAGCCAAAAGGGGTAGGTAAATGCTGCTTAACCCAGCTTTTCAAATATCGGCAAGGATCTCGCTGCGCTGCGACCGACCAAAGGCATGGAATAGACGCCCGAATCCTCGGGAAACGTGACTTTCAGTCAGGTATGGCGACTGGTTCTACGTATCTTTTGACACACAAAGCTTCTCCGGGCCGCGACTGGTCGGGATTGAGGGAGTTCCCGGCTATCGCGATCTGATGCTGAGGCATGGCGAAAATCGCGACCCCCGATCACGTCTTCGTGAAAGGACGAGCCGCTGATTGATAAATACTTCGCACCGAATAGCTGCTCATACGAGCGTGCCATCAAGCAGTTGCTTTCCGATTCTTAGCCGACGCTTGAGAGGCGAAGTGTGGTCCGGTCGCCAATTTCTCTCTCCAGGCCATCGGTGGCGCATGGACCCGCTATCGTCAAAGATGTAATGTTTTCCAGTCAGATATTTTGACAAGAGAGGTCGTAGCAAATTGACCTCCATTGGGGCATGCATATATCGATCAAGTTTCGGCGGGCTGGCTATACAGAATAGCCCTTGATCGCTTTACAATTTCTCTGCCGGATACAATGCGCTGCAACTTCGAATAGCGTCGGCGCCAACGACCCGGTATGATCGCAGTGGTCTGCGATTGTCTCGAAACAGCGCAGCCAAAATGCTGTTGTGTGAAGAATGAACATCACGATCGAAATCAGCGGCGGATTTGCAGCAACTCCGGGCCTGTCCGGGCCTTTTTCATTCGATACAAAGGATATCGACCCGCATATCGCCAAAGAGATCGAGTCGCTCGTAAGCGATTCAAAGTTCTTTGAGCTGCCTGCGGTAGTCAATATCACCCCGACCGGAGCCGCAGATTACTACACCTACACGATCACCGTTCGGGACGGTATTCGCAGCCATTCTGTTCGTCTTGCGGATCCCGTCACCGATCCGTCACTCGAACGCCTCGTGTCGCGTGTTCGTGAGCTTGTTCGTCCGGCCGGACGCTGACTTGTCACGTGGCCGGTCAGAAAGGAGGAACATAGACGACAGCAGGTTAAAACCAATCAATCTGGAGGAGGAAACATGACGCATAGACACGTCTACACCGATGAGGTGTGCAGATGCTGCATTGTTCCACCATATATTCTGGAGGCCGTCGCAGAACGCGGCACGGACGAGCAGCGTCACGCGGCGCAGCAGACTCTGGCAGTGGATCATCATATCCGCTCTCAGCGCGCCGCCCTAACGCAAGCGCAATCGCGAAGCACGAACGTCGCGAGCGCCGGCGCGATGCACAGGAACCGCCGTATCTATACAGCCTCGCACAGCACCGGCTTGCCCGGCACGTTGGTGCGGAGCGAGGGCCAGGGCCCGGGAAGCGACGTCGCCATCAACGAGGCCTATGATGGCCTCGGTGCCACGTTCGATCTCTATTCGGCGGTCTACGGACGCAATTCCATTGATGACAATGGGATGGACCTGATCGGAACGGTCCATTATGGCAACGGCTACAACAATGCCTTCTGGAACAGCGTCCAGATGGTATTTGGCGACGGAGACGGGACAATCTTCAACCGCTTCACCATCGCCATCGACGTCATGGGTCACGAGTTGACGCATGGCGTGACCGGGGCGACCGCGAAGCTTGAATATCACGATCAGCCCGGCGCGCTGAACGAGTCGATTTCCGATGTATTTGGTTCGCTTGTGAAGCAGAGATCGCTCGGCCAGACTGCGGCCCAGGCCGACTGGCTGATCGGCGCCGGATTACTAGCCTCTGGCATCAAGGGCGTTGCGCTGCGATCGATGAAAGCGCCTGGCACGGCCTATGACGACCCGGTGCTCGGCAAGGATCCGCAACCCGACCACATGAGCCGCTACGTCAATACGACATCCGACAATGGCGGAGTCCACATCAATTCCGGGATTCCGAACAAGGCCTTCTACCTGGCCGCGATCGGAATAGGTGGCAGCAATGCCTGGGACGTCGCGGGTAAGATCTGGTATCGCACGCTGCTTGATTCGCGGGTGAAGACCAATTCGAGCTTCCAGGAGTTCGCGAATCTGACGGCGGACAACGCCAATACCTTCGGAGCTGCCGCTCGCGCCGCTGTCGTCGCGGCCTGGCACGGGGTGGGTATCGAAGTCGCCCCGATTTTGTCTTGGCAATACAACAAGTCGGTGCTGTCGACCTTCACCAGTCCGCACTCGATGAATGGCTGGGCCTACGTCCAGGACAATGGATGGCGCAAGATCCAGCCTCTGACACCCGATGGTGTCACGAAGTTGTTCGCTCTGCTCGTCGATTCGCAGGCCTGGAACCGCAAGGTCCATGTCTATGCCGACGAATCGCAGATCTATCAGGCCTACGAAGTGTGAAATGAACCATTTGGTCAGTCCGCGTGAATTTCACCCAAGAAATGGAGCACGCTCATGGCTCTCGTCAATTTTTCAAATCTAGGCGTCGTGCAGACCTTCACGAGCCCACACCAGGCGAATGCTTGGGGGCTTATCAGCTCCCAGCCTTATCGGAAGGTGCAGCCGATCAGCACGGACGGCACCACCAACATGTTCGTGCTGCTCTGCGCTGCCAAGGCCAGCGGCCGTACAGTGTCCGGCTCATACGATGACGGCACCGGTCAGCTTTATACCCTGTATTTGAACTAGACCGTCGCTGGTCGGCGCCTTCAGTGTCCCGGGCAAGCCATCCGGCAGGCCCGGGACGGGCGGGCAACTATTCGGAGGAATACTGTCATGTCCATCCCATCCATCACGATCCGTTTGGATTTTGCCGATTCCGGCGTGTCCGGCGGCCTGTCGGTGCAGGGCGCGGCCCCTTCGCCGACGAGCTTGGGGACCGGCTTCGCAGAGGGAGGCGTGTCCGACGGCGGACCGCCGACGCCGTTTGCGAACGCCGCTGCGGTCGCCACGGGGCACGACTCCGTCGCACCGACCCCGTTGTCGGATATCGGAGCCACGATAGCCACAGCTACCGGCAGCGCCGCGCCCGAGCCTTCGCCGGACCTGGCCGGCGTTGCGCAGGTTTCTGGCACGACTGACGAGCCCAGGCCCGAACGCGAGCCGGGAGCTTTGAGCAAGCAACCGTCGAGCAAGCGCTGACGTCGCGCCGCCACATCCGAGTCCGAAGCATTTCGGGAGAACATCGTTTCACCGGAATGCTCTGGATCGTTCTCTTGCGTATCCCATCTTCGCAAGTTCGTGCGTCGCGTGACGCTGTCCTGAGCTCCGGACTCAAAACCGATATGCGATGATCGTTGCGATATGGACGGCGGGGAGGGAGTTGACGGCGAGACGGTCGTATCGGCTCGCGACGTCGGAAGTGTCTCAGGCGGCAGAAGACACTCTCGATAGCGCTCGAAGCGAAGCTGGCAAACCCCGGATGATCCCGGGGCAAACGCGGGAGCGGCCTTCGTGTGCTCAAACTGAATGGTTCGTCATAAAAAGATGTCCGCCCGAACTTCGATGGAAGTTGGAACGGGCCGGTCGAAATCATGCCACCGCAAGATCGATTTCGACCCAAGTCCTTCGCGGAAGCCTAGCAATCCTTCCCGGAAGAGAAGCTCTCGCGGGATTCATGTCGCGTGGACCTGCCGCGTCTCACCGCAATTGTCGAAAACCGCGGAAAGCCAGCCGAAACATGTCGCGACAAGACTTCGCTTGGTTAGGGCGATGGAGGCCTCGCCCGGAATCGAACCGGGATGCAAGGATTTGCAGTCCTCTGCGTAACCATTCCGCCACGAGGCCCTCGGGTTGCGGATGTAGAGGGAAGGTGAGCCGCTAGGCAAGCACTTTCTCGCCGTCATCCCCTGTCGCTTCTGCCCTGCGGCGCCGCGGCACGGCGCGGCGGCTTGTCACCCCTGCCGCGTCTCGATATTGAACAAGGAACACGCACAACATTCAGATGGGGTTCCGGAATCATGGTCGATTTCACCAAGGCGCGGGTGACGATGGTGGATTGCCAGGTCCGGACCGTCGACGTGACGGATTATGACGTCCTCGACGCATTCTCGGCGGTGCCGCGCGAGGAATTCGTGCCGGACGCGCTGAAGCCGCTCGCTTATATCGATGAGGACCTCCTTGTCTCGGCGCCGGGCGCGCCGGCGCGCTATGTGATGGAGCCCGGGCCGCTCGCCCGCCTCGTCCAGCTCGCCGAAATCCAGCCCGCTGAAAAGGTGCTCGATCTCGGGCCGGCCGGCGGCTATTCCTCGGCGATTCTGGCGCGCCTCGCCGCACGCGTCGTTGCGGTGGAGCCGGATCCGGCGCTCGCTGATGCCACCCGTGCCAATCTTGCCCGTCTCGGCGTCCCCAATGTCACCGTCGTCTCAGGCCCGCTCGTTGAGGGCTACGCGGCCGAGGCCCCCTATGACGTGATCATCGTCGAGGGCGCGATCGAGTTCGTTCCGGAGGCGCTCGAAAGCCAGCTCGCGGAGGGCGGACGAATCGTTGCCGTCGTCGGCGTGAACGGGCTGGCGGCGAAAGCGACGATTTTCACGCGTACAGGCGGAACCACCAGTGGCCGTCCGGTGTTCAATACGCATGTTAAATTGTTGCCGGAATTCCAGCGCCCGAAAGCGTTCGTGTTCTAAACGGTCGTGAAATCAACGGTTTGGTAACTATCCGCTCAAATTTTATCGATCGCCGGCTGTGGCTTTCGCGCCGCAGCATACACTTTATCAACGGTTGAGTGGATCACGCCATTTGACCGTCATCCGCCCCGGCGTATCTTAGCGGCGTCTTGTCCGCTGGTGGACGTCCGGTAGGGGGACGTCGCCTCGCAACGCCGAGGTTCGATAGTGTCGTTTTCCCGGGTCTCTTTGACGTCCGTGGCTTTGGTCGCGCTTCTCGCGGCCGCTCCTGTGGCGCACGCGGATACGCTGGCTGCCGCTCTTTCTTCCACCTACAACACCAACCCGACGCTGAATGCTCAGCGTGCCGCCCTGCGCGCCATCGACGAAGGCGTTCCGCAGGCCCTGTCCGGCTACCGTCCCGTCGTGACGGGAACGGCATCGATCGGCCTGACCAGCCTGAATTCGTCCGCTGGCAGCGCGAGCCTCACGCCGCGCACCGCCGGCATCACCATCGAGCAGCCGCTGTTTCGCGGCTTCCAGACGCAGAACAACGTCAAGCAGGCCGAGTCGTCCGTGCTGGCCGGACGCGAAACCCTCCGCTCCACCGAGCAGGACGTTTTCCTCGATGCGGTGAGCGCCTACACCAACGTCCTGCAGACGCAGGCCATCCTGACGCTGCGCGAGCAGAACATCGTCTTCCTGCAGGAGCAGGTCCGCGCCGCCACCGACCGGTTGAAGGTCGGCGAGGGCACGCGCACCGATCTTGCCCAGACCGAGGCGAGCCTCAGCCAGGGCCAGACCGATTACGACGTCGCGGTTTCAAACCTGAATGCCGCCAAGGCGACCTATCTGCAGGTCATCGGCATGCAGCCGAAGTCGCTCGTCATCCCGGTCTTCAACGATCGCCTGCTGCCGAAATCGCTCGACGCGGCGATTGCCACCGGCCTCAAGAACCATCCGGTGATCCTGACGGCATCGTTCAATGTCGATACCGCCGCCTTCAACGTGAAGTCGATCGAGGGCCAGTTGCTGCCCACCGTCTCGCTGCAGGGTTCGGTCGCCCATGCCGACGAACAGTCCGCGGTCGGCACCTGGAACAATTCGGCTTCCGTCACCGCGAACCTGACGGTTCCGCTCTATGAGGGCGGCGTCGTCTACTCGCAGGCTCGCCAGGCCAAGGAAACGCTCGGCCAGCGCCGTATCCTGCTCGACAGCGCCCGCGACCAGGTCCGCTCGGCGGTCGACACGACATGGGGCCAGTTGGCCGCGGCTCGTGCGGCGATCGTCTCCGCCAATGCGCAGGTCAAGGCGGCCGAGCTCGCGCTTGCCGGTGTCATCGAGGAGCAGAAGGTCGGCCAGCGCACGACGCTCGACGTCCTCAATCAGCAGCAGACGCTGATCCAGGCGCGCGAGACGCTCGTCATCGCCCAGCGCAGCGCGATCGTCGCCGGCTATTCGGTGCTGTCGTCGATCGGCGCCCTTTCGGCGGACCGTCTCGGCCTCAAGGTCGCGACCTACAAGCCGCAGCAGCATTACAACGCCGTCCGCGACAAGTGGTTTGGCTTGAGGACGCCGGACGGACGCTAGCCGAACCGGCCTTTTCGAAATCGTGACGCCGGCCTTCGCGCCGGCGTCGTTCGTTTTGGGCCGCTGTCATGGCGCCGACGGATTGAGGCGTGAACAACGTTGCGGCGTGGTTTCGCGCCGTCGGTGATTTCGCTAGCGTTCCCATTGAAACCGCATGAGAATCAAGCGATTCGCAGCATTGGCGGTTCGGGGTACGGGGTGACGATGGCCAAGGTCAGTCAGGCGCAGGAACCGTCGATGGAGGAGATCCTGGCCTCCATCCGCCGGATCATCTCCGACGATGGCGACGATGCGCCGATCGCTGAAAATGGTGGCGCCTCGATTTCGACCGAAGCCATCGACGCCTTGTTCGGCGCCCGGACATCCGGCAACGATGCCCCGCCGGTCCCGTCCTTCCTGCGTCAGGATCCGCCCGCCGCAGCCGTTGCCGAGCCAGCGCGGAAGGCCGAGTCGCGGCCGGCGCCCGAGCCGCGTGTGCAGGCTGAGCCGCGCCTTCGCGCCGAGCCGCCGCGTGTCGAGCCCGTCCTCTCGCGCTCGCCGCTGTTCCCTCCTGCGGCAACCGCCAAGACCGGACCGGCGCCGCAGCGCTCGCCGCTGGAGGCAAAGCGCCCGGTTGCGCCGCCTTCGGTCGAGGAAATGCCGTCCAGCCGTCAGTTGCTCTCTCCCGCTGCCGATGCCGCCGTGACCGCGTCGTTCGGCGATCTCGCGACGACATTGCTCTCTGGCAACGCGCGCACGATCGAGGACCTGGTGAAGGACATGCTGCGGCCGATGCTGAAGGCCTGGCTCGACACCAATCTGCCGCCGCTCGTCGAGCGGCTGGTGCGCGACGAGATCGAGCGCGTATCGCGCGGCCGCTAGGCGCGGGCTCGCTTCCCGCATAAACTTCGGCACCAGCCGGCACGGTGACCGAGCCTTTGGTTGACTTGGCTCCGTCCATCCGGTTTACAGCACCTCAACGACGATCAACCGGAAACGGTCATGCTTGACAAGAATTACGACGCGGCCGCGGTCGAGCCGCGCATCTATGATGCATGGGACAAGGCTGGCGCCTTCAAGGCCGGAGCCGGCGCGGCGCCGGGGGCGAAGCCGTTCTCCATCGTGATCCCGCCGCCGAACGTCACCGGCTCGCTCCATATGGGGCATGCGCTCAACAACACGCTGCAGGACATCCTGGTCCGCTTCGAGCGCATGCGCGGCCGCGACGTGCTCTGGCAGGTCGGCCTCGATCATGCGGGCATCGCGACGCAGATGGTCGTCGAGCGGCAGATGATGGAGCGGCAGGAGCCCGGCCGCCGCGACATCGGCCGCGACGCCTTTGTCGAGAAGATCTGGGACTGGAAGGCGGAATCGGGCGGCACGATCATCGGGCAGCTGAAACGCCTCGGCGCCTCGGCCGATTGGTCGCGCGAACGCTTCACCATGGACCAAGGCCTCTCCCGCGCCGTCGTGAAGGTGTTCGTCGCGCTGTTTGAAGACGGCCTGATCTACAAGGACAAGCGCCTCGTCAACTGGGATCCGGCCCTGATCACCGCGATCTCCGATCTCGAGGTTGTCCAGGTCGAGACCAAGGGTCATCTCTGGCACCTCCGCTATCCGATCGAGGGCACTGCCTTTGATCCCGAGAACCCGTCGACGTTCATCACGGTCGCCACCACGCGGCCGGAGACGATGCTCGGCGACACGGCCGTCGCGGTGCATCCGGACGACGAACGCTGGCAGCATCTGATCGGTAAATTCGCGATCCTGCCCCTGGTCGGCCGCCGCATCCCGATCATCGCCGACGAATATTCCGATCCCGAGAAGGGCTCCGGCGCCGTCAAGATCACGCCGGCGCATGACTTCAACGATTTCGAGGTCGGCAAGCGGCATAACCTGCCGATGATCTCGGTGCTCGACCGCGAGGCGAATGTCACGCTGGCCGGCAATCTCGATTTTCTCGCCGACCTGCCAAAGAGCGAAGCGCTGCTTGAACTGATCGACGCGCTGGAAGGGCTCGATCGCTTCACCGCGCGCGCCTCCATTGTCGCGATGATGGAGGAAGGCGGCTATCTCGCTGAAGTCGAGGATCATGCCCATGCGGTGCCGCATGGCGATCGCGGCGGCGTGCCGATCGAGCCGTATCTGACCGACCAGTGGTATGTCGATGCGCATACGCTGGCCCAGCCGGCCATCGCCTCTGTGCGCGAGGGCAGGAGCGTCTTCTATCCGAAGACGTGGGAAAAGACCTATTATGAGTGGATGGAGAACATCCAGCCCTGGTGCATCTCGCGCCAGCTCTGGTGGGGCCATCAGATCCCGGCCTGGTACGGGCCGGATGGCGCGTTCTTCGTCGCGGCGAGCGAGGAGGAGGCCAAGGATCAGGCCTATCGCCACTACAAGTTCGGTTCCGAGGGCGGCGCGCCGATGGCGCCGAACCTCGAACGAGTCGTGATCGGGCCTTTCGAGGCCGGTGCGCTCGATGACGCCGGCAATGTGCTGGAAATCAGCTTGCAGCGCGATGAGGACGTCCTCGACACCTGGTTCTCTTCGGCCCTGTGGCCGTTCTCGACGCTCGGCTGGCCCGACGAGACGGCGGAACTCGACCGCTATTTCCCGACCAATACGCTGGTGACCGGCTTCGACATCATCTTCTTCTGGGTCGCCCGGATGATGATGATGGGCCTTCACTTCATGAAGACCGAGCCCTTCCGCGACATCTACATGCACGCCCTCGTCCGCGACGAGAAGGGCGCCAAGATGTCGAAGTCGAAGGGCAACGTCATCGATCCGCTCAGTCTGATCGACCAGTACGGCGCCGATGCGCTGCGCTTCACGCTGACCGCGATGGCGGCGCAGGGCCGTGACATCAAGCTGGCGACCAACCGCGTCGAAGGCTATCGCAACTTCGCGACCAAGCTGTGGAACGCCGCCCGCTTTGCCGAGATGAATGGCGCTGTCCATGGCGCTCCGTTCGATCCCGAGGCGGCGACCGAGAAGCTCAATCGCTGGATCGTCACCGAGACGACGCGCACGGCGCGCGCTGTCACCGAGGCGCTTGAGGCCTATCGTTTCAACGATGCCGCCAACGCGCTCTACCGCTTCGTCTGGAACACGTTCTGCGACTGGTATCTGGAGCTGGTGAAGCCGGTCCTGATGAACGAGGACGCCGACGAGGCGGCCAAGGCCGAGACGCGGGCCGCGATCGGCTGGACGCTCGATCGCATCGTCACGCTGCTGCACCCGTTCATGCCGTTCATCACCGAGGAGCTCTGGGGCCGCACGGCGCCTGAGGGTGGCGCGCGCGACCGGCAATTGATCCTGACGCCCTGGCCGGCGCTCGATTTCGAGGATGCCGCCGCGGCGGACGAGATCAACTGGCTCGTCGATCTGATTTCACAGGTCCGCTCTGTGCGCTCGGAAATCAATGTTCCGCCGGGCGCCATGGTGCCGCTGATCATCGTCGGCGCCAGCGAGGCGACCAGGGCGCGGCTCGTCACGCATGACGCGCTGATCCGGCGCCTCGCCCGCGCGGCAGAGGTTACGGTTGCCGATGCGGCGCCGAAGGGCGCTGTCCAGACGATGGTGGGCGAGGCGACGATCGCGCTGCCGCTTGCCGGTGTCATCGATCTCGATGCCGAGCGCGCCCGCCTCGGCAAGGAGCGCGACAAGGCCTCGAAGGAGATCGCCAAGATCCAGGCAAAGCTCGGCAACGAGCAATTCGTCAGCCGCGCGCCGGAAGAAGTGATCGAGGAACAGCGCGAACGCCTCGCCGAAGCCGAGGCCCTCGCGGCCAAGGTTGACGCGGCGCTGGAGCGGCTGAGGGGGTAGGGCTGGACCACAGAACAAAGATCGGCGGCTGCCTCAGCGCTCTGCTGCAGCCTCCCGTTTCTGTTGCCCAATCGACGTCACAATTAGCTCCCGCCCAGAAGAACGGTTGCATGTCGGTGGCGTCGACCGCAGCTGTTCGTTATCGCTTGGGCTCGACGTCTAGAGCTTGTTGCGGAACGCCTGGACCAGACCTTCCGGCTTGGGGTTGCTTGCAGCTCTGAAGTTGAGAAGTTTGTCCGGGCCGGAAAGGTAGGGCTTGTAGACCTGAACGCTGAAGAAGCATCCGGTCGCCTTGTCCTTGCCGAAGCACTCGGCGAAGGCGCCGTTCTGGATTGCGACGACGACGGGCTTGGTCAGGCCTGGCACGCTCACCGAAACGCTGGCCACGTCATTGTCACCTTTCACACCCGTCTGAGCGATGCGCGTCTTTTCGGCGAGCACGATGCTGTCGATGATGACATAGAAGAGGTGCGATTTCGGTCGGGTTGCTTCAGCAACAAACCACTGACCGTACAAGTCCTCGCCTTGAGCCTGACCGTCCCGATACGCGCTCACGAGCGCGGTTATAGTTGTCGGATTGTAATCCTGTCGAACGGCGTTTTCTGCCCGGAACTCGATCTTCTGGCCAACTGCGGCGGAGATCGCTGTCTTGGTTACTCCGGTTCCACCGAACGATCCATCGACAGTGACGCCGGTGACGCCGGAGGAGACGATGGTTGCCGGTGCCGCGGCTATGTCCTTTGGCGACAGAGGGATTGTCTTCGATAGCAACCGCAGCGAGTTGTCGTCGGTGTCCCAGAGGTAAAGATAGCCGGCGGGGAGCAGGCCGCTATTCGCGAATCCTATATTGCCCGCCCGGACATAAGAGAGATTGGCCGTTAGCTGCGACTGCGGTCCAACTGGCTGAACGCAGCCCGAAAGCGGCCCAAGACACAGAGCGATCGTGAGAAATTTGCGCATGCTTACCCCCGATGTTCGACCGAGCCGGCAGTTGCCGTTGTTGCTTTCGATCAGGATCAAGAGTTGCAAGGCGTAAAAATAAACGCAATACGCGTATTGTGAAGTATATGGAATCTTTGGTTGTGTTGCTTCTTTACGCTCTCTTCGACTTCTGCCAATGAAAAGGGCGCCCGCAGGCGCCCTTCGCGAATTCGTTCTGGCTCCGCGAGCTGTTACCGGCGCTTCGAGACCGGGACGTAGTCGCGGCGGTCGGCGCCGGTATAGAGCTGGCGGGGGCGGCCGATGCGCTGGCCCGGGTCTTCGACCATTTCCTTCCACTGGGCGATCCAGCCGACGGTGCGGGCGACCGCGAACAGCACGGTGAACATCGTGGTCGGGAAGCCGAGCGCCTTCAGCGTGATGCCCGAATAGAAGTCGATATTCGGATAGAGCTTCTTCTCGATGAAATACTCGTCGCTGAGCGCGATGCGCTCCAGCTCCAGCGCGACTTCGAGCACCGGATCGTCGGTGATGCCGAGTTCGCCGAGCACCTCGTGGCAGGTGCGCTGCATGATCTTGGCGCGCGGATCGTAGTTCTTGTAGACGCGGTGTCCGAAGCCCATCAGGCGGAACGGATCGTTCTTGTCCTTGGCGCGGGCGATATATTCGGGGATCCGGTCGACCGAGCCGATCTCCTGCAGCATGTTGAGCGCCGCTTCGTTGGCGCCGCCATGCGCAGGGCCCCAGAGGCAGGCGATACCGGCCGCGATGCAGGCGAAGGGATTGGCGCCCGACGAGCCGGCGAGACGCACGGTCGACGTCGAGGCGTTCTGCTCGTGGTCGGCATGCAGGATGAAGATGCGGTCCATCGCGCGGGCGAGGATCGGGTTGACCTTGTATTCCTCGGCCGGCACCGCGAAGCACATGCGCAGGAAGTTCGACGCATAGTCGAGCGAATTCAGCGGGTAAACGAAGGGCTGACCGACATGGTATTTGAAGGCCATCGCGGCGATCGTCGGCATCTTGGCGATCAGGCGAAGGCTCGCGACCATCCGCTGATGCGGGTCCGAGATGTCGGTCGAGTCGTGATAGAAGGCGGAGAGTGCGCCGACGACGCCGACCATGATCGCCATCGGATGGGCGTCGCGGCGGAAGCCGGTGTAGAAGCGCGACATCTGCTCGTGCACCATCGTGTGATAGGTGACGCGCTGGTCGAAATCGGCCTTCTGCGCTGCGGTCGGCAGTTCGCCATAGAGCAGGAGGTAGCAGGTCTCGAGGAAGTCGCCATGCTCGGCGAGCTGGTCGATCGGGTAGCCGCGATAGAGCAGGACGCCTTCGTCGCCGTCGATGAAGGTGATCTTCGAATCGCAGGCGCCGGTCGAGGTGAAGCCGGGGTCATAGGTGAAACGCCCGGTCTTGGCATAGAGCGACCCGATGTCGATCACGTCGGGGCCGATGGTCCCCTCCTTGACGCCGAAGTCCCAGGACTGATCGCCGATCGTAAGTGTCGCTTTGGTTTCGGTCATGCAGCCAACCCCTTGGAGAAAGCGAAATTCTTCTGGCGGGAACCCGGGGCGTCGACGGTCCGGAAGGCCGGCACGGTGCCGCAGGGAAACGAGTGTGCAATTGCGTAGCTCATTTACCGCAGCGCGGCAAGGCAGCCCTCCGGTAGACAATACCGCACCATCTGGTGCACAGAACGATAAGGCCCCCATACGTTGATTGGAGGCCCATCATGGCTGTTCCGGACAAGGCGTCCGCGGGGCATTTCGCGCCTCAGACCGCCTGGTCGGAAATGCGGCCGAGGCTCTCCTCGCGGCCGAGCGTCATCAGCACATCGAAGATGCCGGGCGAGGTCGAGCGTCCCGTCAGCGCGGCGCGCAGCGGCTGGGCCACCTTGCCGAGCTTCAGCCCTTCGGCCTCGGCAAATGCCTTCACGGCCGCCTCCGTCGCCTCGATCGTCCATGCGGTTTCGAGCAGCACGGCATGCAGCCGTCCGAGCAGGGCGCGGGCGTCGGCATCGAGGATCGCGGCGGCCTTCTCGTCCGGGACGAGCGGGCGGACGGCGAACAGGAACGCCGCGCCGTCCTTCAGTTCGACCAGCGTCTTGGCGCGCTCCTTGAGGCCGGGCAGGGCCATCGCGAGCTGGGCGATCTTGGCCTGGTCGAGCAGTTCGGCGATCGCCGAGCCGCCCGGCAGATGCGGCAGCGTCTCGATGAAGAGGGCGAGCAGCCGGGCGTCGTCCATCGTCCGGATATAGTGGCCGTTGAGGTTTTCGAGCTTCGCGAAATCGAAGCGCGAGGCGGAACGGCCGACATCGACGATATCGAACCACTCGACCATCTGCTCGGTCGACATGATCTCCTCGTCGCCATGGCCCCGGCCGAGGCGTACGAGATAGTTGCGCATCGCCTCGGGCAGATAGCCCATGGCGCGATAGGCATCGACGCCGAGCGCGCCGTGGCGCTTCGAGAGCTTGGCTCCATCGGGGCCGTGGATCAGCGGGATATGCGCCATGATCGGCACGTCCCAGCCCATGGCCGCATAGATGATCATCTGCCGCGCGGCATTGGTCAGGTGATCGTCGCCGCGGATGATATGCGTGACGCCCATGTCGTGATCATCGACGACGACCGAGAGCATGTAGGTCGGGTTGCCGTCCGAGCGCAGCAGCACGAGATCGTCGAGATCCTTGTTCGGGATGACGACGCGGCCCTGCACCTGATCCTCGATCACGGTCTCGCCTTCGAGCGGCGCCTTGATGCGGATCGCCGGCTTGATGCCCTCGGGCGCCTCGGAGGGGTCGCGGTCGCGCCAGGTGCCGTCATAGCGCGGCGAGCGTCCCTCGGCCCGCGCCTTCTCGCGCATCGCGTCGAGCTCGGCCGGCGTGCAATAGCAGCGATAGGCCTTGCCGGCGGCCAGCATCTCCTCGACCACGGCGCGATGGCGCGGCGCGCGGGCGAACTGGAACACGGTCTCGCCCTCCCAGTCGAGGCCGAGCCATTTCAGGCCGTCGATGATGGCGCCGATCGCCGCTTCCGTGGAGCGTTCGCGGTCGGTGTCCTCGATCCGGAGCAGCATCTTGCCGCCGGTATGGCGGGCATAGAGCCAGTTGAACAGCGCGGTCCGGCCGCCGCCGATATGCAGGAAGCCGGTGGGGGACGGGGCGAAGCGGGTGACGACCGGTTTGGACATGGGCGGTTCCAGGCTGGGCAGTTCGAGGCGGCGCTGATGGGGGAAGCGAGGCGGCTGCGCCGCGTGTTCGCGTTTGTGGGCGCAGCATGTAGCATGGAGCTGCGCTTGGGCGAAAGGCGGGGAACATGGCCGGGGGCGATCGGCGCGAAACGCTTGTCGCGACGGACCGGCCAGCCGAGGGGCGCCGCCGCCGGCTGATGCCGCATATCCCGGGCGGACGGTGGCAGGGCTTCGGCTTCGCGCTCGATCGGCTCTGGCTCGCAATGGGGGCAAGTCTCGAGCGCGAGCTCGACGCGGCGCGCGGCCTTCCCTGGCTCGCGGTCGCGTTCGGCGCCGGCGCGCTTTGCTATTTCGCGCTGCCATCGGAGCCGTTCGCGCCGGCGCTGCTTCTGCTGGCGGTCGGCCTTGTCGCTGCTGCGTGGCGGATGCGGGAAACGACAGGGCTGTTCCGCCTGCTGCTTCTCGGAGCGATGCTGGCGTCGGGCATCGCGGTCACCAAGCTTCGCACCGATTTTGTCGCAGCCCCAATCCTGGAGCGCGAGGTCACGGCGACCGTGACCGGCTGGGTCGAGGGGCGGGAAGGGCGGCGCGGCGGCTATCGCCTGACGCTGCGCGTCGTCTCGATCTCCGGCGCCAAGCTCCGCCATCCGCCGACCCGGATCACGGTCACGGTGCGCGGCGCGGCACCGGAGGTCGGCGACGCGGTCAGCCTGCTCGCCCGGCTTCGTCCCCCCTCGGGACCGGCGCGCCCAGGCGGCTATGATTTCGCCCGCAACGCCTATTATGAGGGGATCGGCGCGACCGGTTTCGCCTATGGCCCGTCCAGGACGATCGATCTCGGGCCGGTTCCGCTGACGATCCGGCTCCGCGAACCGCTCGAATATGTCCGCGAGGCGATCCGTGTCCGCGTGCTCGCGGCGCTCTCGGGCGACACCGGCCGCGTCGCCTCGGCGCTGATCATCGGCGATCCCGGCGGCATCAGCGGCCGCGCCGAGGACGATCTCCGCCAGTCCGGGCTCGCCCATGTCCTCTCCGTCTCGGGGTTGCATATGGTGCTGGTCGCGGGCGCGGCCTTCTGGATGATCCGCGCGCTGCTGGCGCTGGTGCCGGCACTGGCGCTTCGACATCCGATCAAGAAATGGGCGGCGGCCGGCGCGATCGGTGTGACGTTCTTCTATCTGCTGATCTCCGGCCTCGACGTCGCGGCGCAGCGGTCCTTCATCATGACGGCGATCGTCTTCAGCGCCATCCTTGTCGATCGACGGGCCATCTCGATGCGCAATGTCGCGGTGGCGACCTTCGTCGTGTTGATGCTGGCGCCGGAAAGCATCCTCAGTGCGGGCTTTCAGATGTCGTTCGCCGCCACGGTTGCGCTCGTGGCTGGCTTCGAGGCCCTGTCGCGTTATCGCCGCCGCCGCCGCGGACCGGCTGCCGAGCGCTCGATCGTCGGCAGCGTCTTCGGCTGGGGCGCAGCTCTCGTCGCCGGCCTTGCGGTGACGTCGCTGCTCGGCGGCCTCGGCACGACGCCTTTCGCGCTCTATCACTTTCAGCGCATGGCGCCGCTCTCGATCGTTGCCAATGTGCTTGCGATGCCGCTGGTCGATTTCCTGGTGATGCCGATGGCGCTGATTGCGGTGCTGCTGATGCCGTTCGGCCTCGACCAGCCTTTCCTCGCGGTGATGGGCTTCGGCATCGACGGCATGATGGCGGTCGCGGCCCATGTCGCCGCCTGGTCGGAGGGGTCTGGCGGCGCCGCGATGCCTTCGGCCGCCGCGCTCTTGATCTTCATCGCCGGCTTTCTCTGGCTGGCGCTGATGGGCGAGCGCTGGCGCCTCGCGGGGCTCGCGCCGATGCTGCTTGGCGGCGTGATGGCGTTCCTGCCGGCGCGCCCCGACATGCTGATTGCGGCCAACGGCCTGTCGGTCGCCTATCGCGGCGTGGACGGCCGCTTTCAGTTGCTCGCCCGCAAAATCGACGCGTTCGGCGCCGGCATCTGGCTGCGCGCCGATGGTGATCCGCGCGATCCGGCCGATCCTGCCCTCAAGGATGGCACCGCCTGCGACAGCATCGGCTGCGTCGGCCGCCTTCCCGATGGCCGCGTCGTGGCGCTGGCGCTCGATCGGGCCGCCTTCGCGGATGATTGCCGGCTGGCGGCGCTGGTCGTGACGCCGCTGGTCGCGCCCGCGGCTTGCCACGCGATGACCGCCGTCGTCGATCGTCCCCGCCTGGCGCGCTCGGGCGCCATCGCACTGGCGGCGCGGCCCGTTCCCTTGCCGGCTCCGACGAGCCTGCCGCGGTCGCGCGGCGCTGCGATGGCAACGGACAGCGATGAATTCGCGTCGCGTGACGAAGCGATCATGTCCGGCGACGAGGCAACTGATCCATTGCCCATCGACGCGGACGCTCCGGTCGCGCCGCCGCTTGCCGCGGCCCAGGAAGCTGAAAATCCGCCTGATGGCGCCGATCGTCTCGATGCGCTGTTCGCGGTCGGAACGACCTATCCCGCCGTGCGCCGCGCCTGGATGCCGCCGCTCGATTGAACATTATCGGCGACTGGACGGCGGCGTTCCGGGCGACGATCGGCCTCCTCGACCACCGGCGGCAGCGGATCCATCACGCGCGAGCGCGGGAAGCAGGCGATCGCTTCGGTGCCCTCGCGCAGCCGGGAGCGCAGTTCGAACGTGCCGTCATGCATGCGCATCATCGCCTGGACGATCGGCAATCCGAGGCCGGTGCCCTGTTCGGCACTCTTGATCGCAACGGCGCCCTGTCCGAAGGCGGACATGACGATCGGCAGTTCCTCTTCGGAGATGCCGGGGCCATTGTCGCGGATCGAGACATATTGCCCGCCGCCGGCAGTCCAGCCGGCGCGAATGTCGATCGCGCCGCCCGGCGGGGTGAACTTGATCGCGTTCGAGAGCAGATTGAGGATCACCTGGCGCACGGCGCGCTCATCGGCCCAGAGCCGGGGCAGGTCGGGCTCCAGCAGTTGCGTGATCTTGAGGTTCTTGTTGCGCGCCTTGAGGCGGACGAGGTTCTCGCATTCCTCGATGACATGGGCGAGCGTCACGGCTTCCTCATTGAGCTCGTAGCGCCCGGCCTCGATGCGCGAGAGGTCGAGAATCTCGTTGATGAGGGCCAGCAGATGCTGGCCGCTCGAATGGATATCGCCGGCATATTCGCGATAGGTCGCGTTCTGCATCGGCCCGAGAACCTCGTTCTTCATCACTTCGGAGAAGCCGAGAATGGCGTTGAGCGGCGTCCGCAGCTCATGGCTCATCGTCGCCAGGAAGCGTGACTTGGCGAGATTGGCTTCCTCGGCGCGGCGGCGCGATTCGTCCGAGATCGCCTTGGCCGTTCCGAGCTCGGCGATGAGGTGATCCTTCTCGGCCCGATAGCGCATCATGCCCATCGTGGTCGACTGAAGGCGCTGCGACAGCGTCAGGAAGAAGATCTCGCTGCCGATCGAGAGGAAGGAGAGGGCGAGATAAAGCACGTCCTGGCGGATCGCGAACAACGCCACCATGGTCAGCGCGATCGGCGCCGTGCTCGCGACCGCGCCGGCGGGTATGCTCGACGCGAACATGGTGCCGACCGCAAGCATGGTCAGCATGGTCGCGAACTGGAAGATCTCGATGCCGGGTGCCTGCACATTGGTCGTGGCGACGAGCAGGGCGATCCAGGTCAGCCCGTAGCAAAATTCCGTCGCGACGAAAATGCGGGTCCAGCGACGGATCGGCACCCGGTCGGATGGGCTCCTGACGAAGCGGTGGCAGAGAAGGGTGCCCCCGCAATGCACAAAGAGGGTCGCGGCCGCCCAGGCGACGATGACGGCGTGCGGCAGCCAGACCGTTGCCACGAGCGCGACCAGCGCCACGAGCAGCGGCACGGCATAGGCCGCCGACAGGCGCGTGCGCGCATAATGCACCAGCAATTCGTGGTCGAAGCTCGGGCTGGTGCCGCTCGTGGACGCGAGGCTTTCGCGGTGATGGCGTACGGTGCGCGCAAGCGCGCGCCGCCGCTCCGCGCGCTCGCTGTTCATGGCGATCTTGTCGTTCGGAATGAGCTCCGATACGCCGTGCATTCACAGTTTCCCAGCCGGGATGGACCCCGATACTGTCCAGCCTAACCGCTGATGGTTTAAGTCCCCTTTCGACGGGCTGGTTAATGCGGGGTCGCGATGATGCGTCCAACCGATCCGAACGCTGTTCCGGCGGAGCTGGGGGTGTCGTCCTTCGATGACATCGCGGCTCGTGCTCGCGCCTGCCGGCTCTGCGTGACCACGCCGCGTGGCGCGCCGCTGCCGCATGAGCCGCGGCCCGTGATCCGCGGCTCGGCTGAAGCGCGCATCTTGATCGCCGGCCAGGCGCCGGGAACGCGCGTTCACGCCTCAGGCGTTCCATTCGACGATCGCTCGGGCGAAAGGCTGCGCGACTGGATGGGAATCGACGCGGAGAGCTTCTATGACGAGCGCCGCATCGCGATCCTGCCGATGGGCTTCTGCTTTCCCGGCCTCGACGCCAAGGGCGGCGATCGGCCGCCGCGGCGCGAATGTGCGCCAGCCTGGCGAGCGCCTCTCATTGCTGCGCTGCCGTCCGTCAAGCTTGTGCTCGCGATCGGCGGCGCGGCACAGCACTGGCATCTCGGGCGCCAAGCCGATGGCGGCGTCGACGACACGGTCCGCCGCTGGCGTGCCATCACCGCGTCTGCCACAGCGCCGACCGTCTTCCCTTTGCCGCACCCCTCATGGCGCAACACGGGATGGCTGAAGCGCAATCCCTGGTTCGAAGCCGAGCTGCTGCCGGATTTGCGGGCGTGCATACTCGACCAACTTGGTCGTCTTGACAGGCCGACGCGTTAGGGAGAGAATATTATTCTCATCTATCGTGCATGTGGCGGCCTGGGCAGAAAATTCGTCCAGCCGCTCGCTCCGGCACTCTGGGGATAATTTACAGATGATCGATCGGCTCGACAGGAAGATCCTGCAGATCCTGCAGGAGGACGCAACCATCCCGGTCGCCGAGATCGGGCGAAGGGTCGGCCTTTCGACGACGCCATGCTGGCGGCGCATCCAGAAGCTGGAGGAAGACGGCGTGATCCTCCGCCGGGTCGCCGTGCTCGATCCGCGCAAGGTCAATGCGAAAGTGACCGTGTTCGTCTCGATCACCACGAGCCAGCATAACGAGGAATGGCTGAAGCGCTTCGCCGAGGTGATCCGCGACGTGCCCGAGGTGGTCGAGTTCTACCGCATGAGCGGGCAGGTCGATTATCTGCTGCGCGTCGTCGTGCCCGATATCGAGGCCTATGACGCCTTCTACAAGCGGCTGATTACGCGCATCGATATCGCCGATGTTTCCTCGGCCTTCGCCATGGAGCAGATCAAATATGCGACGGCCCTGCCACTGAACTATGTGCCGCTCGAAAAGGACAAGGGCGTCGCCTGATCGCGTGCTCTTTGATCGTGATCAAGGTCGGCACGCCGTCGTCCGGGCAGAAGTTCCACCGGTTCTCTCTTGGTCATTGCCGGGTCCAGCCCGGCAATGACAGAAGAGCGATTGCAGGACTGCGCTCTGGGTAAGTGGCGATCGGTCCTGAGGAGAATGAGACCATGAATCAGCCGATCGATCCGCGCGGCCGTGTGCCCCTGACATTGGGCACGCCTGACGGTGTCGACGAGGATGGCATCCGCCGTCTCGTGCATGGCTTCTATGACGCGGTCCAGGCGGACGCTTTGCTCGGGCCGGTTTTTGCCCGCGAGGTCGAGGATGGCCGCTGGCCGGAGCACCTCGCCAAGATGTGCGACTTCTGGTCCTCGGTGCTGCTGAAGACGCGCCGCTATGAGGGCCGCCCGCTGGCGCCGCATCTTCGCCTCGCCGATCTCTCGGACGCGCATTTCGAGCGCTGGCTTTCTTTGTTCGCCGAAACGGCGCGGCGCTCGTTCGAGCCTGATGCGGCTGCCGTGGTCATCGCCTTCGCCGAACGGATCGCCAATTCCTTCCGCCTCTCGCGTGCCCTGCATCGCGGCGAGGACACCACCCGCCTGCGGCCGATCGCGGCTGCGTGATCGACGATGGATCCTGCCGGTCAGTGCTGGCGCACATGCCGCGTCAGCCGCCGCTCGATCAGGTCCCAGACCCGGCGGATGATCTCGACGAGCGCGAGATAGAGCACCGCGGCCCAGAGATAGACCTGGAAATCGAACGAGCGCGAATAGGCGAGGCGGGTCACGCCCATCAGATCGAACACCGTGACGATCGCCGCCACCGATGAACCCTTGATCATCAGGATGATCTCGTTGCCGAGCGGGCGAAGCGCCAGCAGCACGGCCTGAGGCGCCACGACCATGCGGAAGATGGCCCGTGGCTTCAGCCCGAGCGACATCGCCGCTTCGCTCTGACCGCGCGGCACCGCCAGGATCGCGCCGCGATAGATTTCAGCCTGATAGGCGGCGGTGTTCAACGTGAATGTGAGCGCGCAGCAGAAGAAGGCATCGCGGAACAGCCACCAGAGACCAACCGCCTGCAATTCCGGGCGGAACTGTCCGGCGCCGTAATAGACGAGGAAGGTCTGAGCCAGAAGCGGCGTTCCACGCACGGCATAGACATAGGCGAAGGCGAGACCGCCGACGACGCGGTTCCTGCTCATCCGCCCGAGCGCGATCGGCACGGCAAGCAGCGCGCCGAGGCTGATCGCGATGACGACGAGCTGCAGCGTGACCATGAGGCCCTGCAGCATGCGGGGGCCATAATTCTGCAGCAGCTCCCAGTTCATGCTGCCCGCCTGTGGCCGCGTTCGACGCGCCGTTCGATCGCCGTGATGCCGATCGAGGAGATCATCGACATCGCGAGATAGATGAGACAGGCGACGCCGAAGAAGAAGAAGGGCTCCTTGGTGACGCGGACCGCGATGCCGGTCATCCGCAGGAGGTCATCGAGCGCGATCACCGAGACGAGCGAGGTATCCTTGAGGAGGATCAGCCAGAGATTGGCGAGGCCGGGCAGCGCCAGGCGGATCAGCTGCGGCAGGATCACGAGCCGGAGCGTCGGAAAAGGCCGGAGGCCGAGCGCCTTGGCCGCTTCCCATTGGCCGCGCCCGATGCCGTTGAAGGCGCCGAGCAGGACTTCCGATGCATAGGCCGAGAAGACGACGCCGAGCGCGATCATGCCGGCGACAAAGCCGCTGATCTCGATCGTCTGTCCGGGCGCGACGAAGCTGACGACCTTCTGAAGTACGATCTGCCCGCCGAAATAGACGATGAAGATCGTCAAAAGCTCCGGCAATCCGCGAAAGACCGTCGTGTAGAGATTGCCGAAGGCGCGCAGGAGGCGGTTGTCGCTGCGCTTGGCCTGCGCGATCGCCAGGCCGAGAATGAGCCCAAAGGGCAGCGTCGCGAGGGCGAGACGGATCGTCAGCCAGGTACCGGCGGCCAGGGCATTGCCCCAGCCGCCAGGCCCGAAACTGATGAGGCCGAGAAGGTCCAAGCCGTTCTCCGTCTGCCGCGCCTTCCGGCCGTGCCGACCCCGCGAGGCCGCGAACGGTTATTCCGCCCTCAGTTCGCCCAGATCGAGAACGGGAAATATTCAGCGTTGATCTTGTCGTAGGTGCCGTCGGCCTTGATGGCCTCGATGGCCTTCGAGATGGCGTCGCGGAGGTCGATGTCCTGCTTGCGCACCGCCGCGCCAATGCCGCCGCCGACCGGAACCTCGCCGACGATCTCGCAGCATGCGCCGTCGGACTTCTTCAGCCATTCCATGCCGACGAGCTTATCCACCAGCAAGGCGTCGATGCGGCCCGAGGCCAGATCGAGATTGACCTCGTCCTGCGTCGGATAAAGTTTCACGTCGAAACCCGGATAGGCCTGTTCGAGATAGCTCGACTGGATGGTCGAGGACTGGGCACCGAGGGTCTTGCCCTTGAGTCCCGCCGGCGAGACATCGGTGATCCCCGATCCCTTCGCGGCGATGAAGGCCGTGGGCGTGTTGTAATAGGCGCGGGAGAAGTCGACGACCTGCTTGCGCTCGTCGGTGATCGACATCGAGGCGAAGATCGCGTCGAACTTGCTCGCCTGCAAGGCGGGGATCAGACCGTCCCAATCCTGGGCGACAAAGGTGCAGGTTGCCTTCAGATTGGCGCAGACCGCCTTGGCGATGTCGATGTCGAAACCTTTGATCTGGTTGTCGGAATCGATAAAGTTAAAGGGCGGGAAAGCACCCTCGGTGCCGATGCGGATGGTCGACCAATCCTTGGCCTCCGCCGAGAGTGTAACGGCGACGAGAGTCGCTGCCGTCAGGGCAATTGTCTTGAACAGGCGCATGTTCCTGAATCCCAATGTTTCTTCGGCTCCTGAAGGAACCACTGTTCATTGCTAGCATCGGACAGAGTGGATGCACAATCCGGGCGCCTGGCACCTCAGGCAGCGGATCGGAACATCCCTAATCGATCCACATGCCTAAGCGTTGAGCGTGCTTTGATAAGCATCACAATCCGCGTCCGACCGCAAGCCACGCCTCGGCGCGGACGAGGTCGTCAGGCGCATTGACGTTAAAGAAAGGGTCAGTGCCGTCGGCGCCAATCGGCCAGGTCGCGACCGAAAAGCCAACGGCGGCGAGGAAACCGCGCACGCCCTGGCTTTTTGCTGTTCTTCGCCAGTCTGCCAGCGTCGTTGCAAGCGCAAGCGGCCAAAGCGCGAAGACCGGATGGTCGCGCTCGCCGGATGCTGCGATCACGACCCGGTCCGCCTCGCCTGCGACTTCGGTAAGGCGCATGACCAGATCGGCTGGCAGCAGCGGACCATCGACGGGCACCGTGACAAGAAAGCGCGGCGGCGAGGCGAGCCGCGCGGCCCAATCGAGCCCCGCCTCGACCCCGCCGAGCGGTCCCGTATCGGGACGATCGTCCGCGATCACAGGCAGTCCGAAACCGGCGAATCGTGCTGGATCGCCATTGGCATTCAGCGCCAGCGGGCCAACCTGCGGCCCAAGCCGGGCAATCACATGCGCCAGCATCGGCTGCCCGGCCAAGGGCACGAGCGCCTTTTCCCGGCCCATCCTGGTCGAGCCACCGCCCGCAAGGACCAGGCCCGCGATCGTCATCGGCTCCAGCGTTTGTTGAGAAGCATGAAGGCTCCGCCTGCAATCAGCCCCCAGAATGCAGCACCGACGCCCAGAAAGGAAAGCCCCGACGCGGCTGTCACGAAGGTGACCATCGCCGCGTCGCGGTCAGCCGGGTGTGCGACGGCCCCGGCAAGTGCACCACCAAAGGCCCCGAACAGCGCAAGCCCGGTCGCAGCCTGGATCAGCACCGGCGGCGCAATCGCGATCAGGGCGGCGGCCGTTGTCGCACCGAGCCCGAGCACGAGATAGGTGACGCCGGCCGAGAGCGAGGCGATCCAGCGCCGGCCGGGATGGGGATGCGCCTCGGGTCCAGCGCAGAGCGCGGCGGTGATGGCGGCGAGATTGAGAGTGTGGCCGCAGAAGAAGGCCGTCACCACCGAGCCGAGGCCCGAGGCGACGAAGATCGCGCTCACCGGCGGATGATAACCGTTCAGCCTCAGCACGGCGATGCCGGGCAGGTTCTGCGCCGCCATGGTGACGATGAACAGCGGCACGGCGAGCGAGATCATCGACTGCGCCGTGAACTGCGGCCAGACGAACGCGATGTCGGGCATGAAATGCGCCGTCGTCAGCCCATCGGTCGGCGCATGCCAGGCGATCATGGCGATGGCGGTCGCGACTGCTGCCGGCACGGCCCAGATCTTCTTGATGCGGCCGACGATGGCCCAGGCCAGCACGACCGGAATGGCAAGGCCCGGCTCGCTCGCCACCGCTTTCGCAGGTGCCAGGCAAAGGCCGAGCAGGATGCCGGCGAGCATTGCGCTGGCCAGCACCGGCGGGATCGACGACACCAGCTTGCCGAAAGGCTTGATCAGCCCAGCCGCGACGATGAGAAGCCCCGCACCGATGAAAGCGCCGACGGCGACGGGAAAGCCGCCTGCGAGCAGTCCTGTCGCCGCGAACAGCACCGAGCCCGGCGTCGACCAGGCGATCGAGATCGGCAGCTTGTAGTGCAGGCTGAATGCGATCGAGAGCACACCCTGCACGAGACAGATCGCGAGCAGTCCGGATGCCGCCTGCGCCGGCGTCGCGCCGACCGCGATGAAGCCCTGGAGGATCACCGTGAAGACGCCGGCGAAGCCGACGAAAGCCGCGATGATGCCGGCCAGCACCGGCTGGAGGGGGCTCGATCGGGCGAGGCCGGCCTGCGCGTGTTCCGGGGATTCGAGGAGAGCCATGGCGATGCTTGTGAATTGAGTTTATCGACAGCGATTGTTAGATTGGATCCAATCGACGGGCAAGCTGCGTTTCTCGGTAATGCCGCGTCGATAAAGAAGCAGGCGAGGGGGTGTCGTGACATCGCTTGAGGACGTCATTCGATCGAGCGGCCGACGCTTTCGCACGGCGACGGAATTCGTCGAGGCGACCCTCAAACAGGCGATCCTCTCCGGCGCGCTGTTGCCTGGCACGCCGCTGCGGCAGGAGGAACTGGCGGCGCGCTTCGAGATGAGCCGCATGCCGATCCGCGAGGCGTTGCGCCAGCTCGAGGCGCAGGGCCTTGTCGATTTCGAACCCCATCGCGGGGCGATCGTCGTCGAGATCACTCTCGCCGATGCGGACGACAATTTCGCGATCCGCAGCGCTCTGGAGCCGCAGGCGCTGCGCCTTTCGCTCCCGCATCTCGGGCCAGACGATTTTGCGCTCGCCGACGATCTCATCGCCGAGATCGACAGCGAGAGCGACCCCGCCCGCATGGGCGAGCTCAATCGACGCTTTCATATGACGCTCTATGCCGCCGCGGGCCTGCCGCGCCTGCTGGCGCTCACCGAACAGCATCTCGTGGCCGCCGACCGCTATCTCCGCTTTCACCTCGCGACCGACGGCGACATGGGACAGGCCGAGCACCGCGCGCTCGCCACTGCCTGCCGCGCCGGTAACGAGACCGAGGCCGTGGCCGTGCTCAACCGGCATCTTGCGCGGGCACGCGCCGGACTCACTGCTTTCTTCGCGGCGCGCGCTGCAACTTGAGCGCGGCGGAACGTTCTGCACGGCTTTGACATTGATGGCAGAGGCAAGAGGTGCCTCGTCTGCACAGGATTCCCATCATGAAGAAAGTCGCGATCGTCGCTTCAACCGTCGCCGCGCTTATGGCGGTGTCCACCATTCCTGCCAGTGCCGTGAGCGCGAGCAAGGCGCGCCAAGTCTGCATCAATGCCGCTGCCACCCAGCACAATGCGCTGAAGGGCAACGTCCAGGTGCGCAAGGTGAAGGCCGGCAAGTCGGGAGCCCAGGTCAACCTCGTGGTCAATGACGTCGAGGTGAACTGCATGGTGACCTCGGCCGGAAAGGTCCGCTACATCAACTGATGGCATCGACCAAAGAAAACGGGCGGCCCTGAAGCCGCCCGTTTTCGTCTTTCATCTTCGGTCGCTCACGCCGCGACGTCGAGGCCCTTGGCAAGCTCGAGCGCCTGACGCTCGAACAGCCGGCGATAGATGCCGCCGTCGCTTCGGACGAGCACATCATGGGTGCCTTCCTCGGCGATCCTGCCGTGCTCGAACACCAGCAGGCGGTCCATCGAACGGACGGTCGAGAGACGGTGTGCGATGACGATCGCCGTGCGCCCCTCCATCAGCCTTTCCATCGCCTCCTGAATCAGCGCCTCGGATTCTGAATCGAGGCTCGACGTCGCCTCGTCGAGAATCAGCACAGGCGCATTCGCAAGGAAGGCTCGCGCAAGCGCGACACGCTGACGTTCGCCACCGGAAAGCTTCACGCCACGCTCGCCCACAAGGGTCTGGTAGCCTTTCGGCAGCCGCCCGATGAAGTCGTGCGCATTGGCGAGCCGCGCCGCCTCGATGATCTCATCCATCGAAGCGCCGGGACGGGCATAGGCGATGTTCTCCGCCAGCGAGCGGTGGAACAGGATCGGCTCCTGCTGCACGATCGCGATCTCGCCCCGCAGCGATGACTGCGTGACATGGGCGATGTCCTGCCCATCGATCAGGATCCGGCCCTTGTTCACGTCATAGAGCCGCTGGATCAGCTTGACGAAGGTCGTCTTGCCGGATCCCGAATGACCGACAAGCCCGATTTTCTCGCCCGCAGCGATGGTTACGTTGAAATCCTCATAGAGCGGCGTGTCGTGTCCGGCATAATGGAACGTCACGTCGTCGAAGCGGATTTCGCCGGCACCGATGCGCATCGGCTGCGCGTCGGGCTGATCCTCGATGCCGAGCGGCTGGTCCTCGAGACCGACCAGTTCCTCCATGTCGTTGACCGAGCGCTGCAGGTTGCGGACATGCATACCGACATCGAGTAGATAGCCCTCGAGCACGAAGAACGAGGTCAGCACGAAGGTGACATCGCCGGGGCTGGCCTGGCCCTGCCACCACAGCCAGAGCACCAGCCCGATGACGGCGCCGCGCAGGATCACCACCATAGCGTTCTGCGTCGTGCCGTTATTGGTACCGCGGACCCAGGTGCGCGCCGTGCGGACGCGCCACTTGCTGATGATCCCCGCCAGCCGTGCATCCTCGCGCGCCTCGGCGCCAAACGCCTTGACGACCGAGTTGCAACTGACCGCGTCAGCGAGGGCGCCGCCAAGCTTGGTGTCCCAGGCATTGGCGAGGCTCGCCGCCGGCGCGACGTAAAACAGCGACAGCGACACGGTGACCGCGATGTAGACGACGGAGCCGATTGCCACGATGACGCCCATCATCGGCCAATAGGCGCCCATCAGGAGCGTGGTGCCGACCAGCACGACGATCGATGGCAACAAAGCCAGAATCAGCGTGTCGTTGAGCTGGTCGAGCGCCCACATGCCGCGCGAGATCTTGCGCACCGTCGATCCGGCAAAGCTGTTGGCCTGCCAGTTCGTCGAGAATCGCTGGACGCGGAAGAAGGCATTCTCCGCCACGGTCGACATGATGTTGAGCGTCAGGCGGATGATGCCCATGAAGGCAAGATGCCGCGCAACGACCATGCAGAGGCTGAGCGCCATGACGATCAGAAAGGCCCGCACGGCGAGCATCAGTGCCGCCTCCCGTTCGGTCCCGCTCGACGCAAGCGCATCGACGATGCGGCCCGCGAAGAGGGGAAGCAGAACGTGGGCGAGGGTCTCCAGCAGCATGGCGCCTGCCACAAAGGCAGCGATGCGCCGTTCCTTGCGCCAATGCGCAAAGGTGAATGCGAAGACTTTGGCAAATGGGCCCGAAAGCCAGCGGCTGCGCGGCCGCAGAGCGTTAATGCGAATCATGATGACGAACCCGGCCGCTGAGCGCGGTGCCGGCCTCAAAGAAGACAATGATCGGCGGACGCGGCGTCGCAGACGCACCGTCACACGGCGAAAAAGAGGAAACTGGGATGAGGGCGGAGACCGTGCGCGGCTTAAAGCCGGGGTCGGATGCGCCTGTCGTCCGAACTAGAGTCCGGCTGGTTCCCGGACGTGGAAGGCAGGTGCGGCAGCTATATGCATCGAAGCCATGCAGTCCTCCCTCGTTGGACGTGTCAGGAAGACAGTGTCTACCGCAAGTCGCGGCGCATGCCAAGCCGTCGCCGCGGCGAAGTGCCACGTCGAGGCTTTGGAGGCGGGCGTCTGTGTCAAAAAAGACACAGAACGGATGTCGGAGTGGAAGGTGCAGCCCGGCTGGAGCCGGGCCGCTGTAGCGCTATTCGGTAACGACGGGCGCAGCCGCATGCAGGGCGCGGGCGGCCTCCTGCGCGAAGCAGAGATCGAGAATGCGCTGCACTTCCGCGGCGCGGCGGAAGTTCGGCTCGTCATTGATCCCGGTGTTGCAGGCCTTGGCGAAGCGCGCATAGGTCGTGGGGACCGGCGGGCATTCGACCGGCTTCCAGCTCGACGAATCGATGTCGGGGCCTTCGCAGATCTTGAGCGAGGAAACCTTGCCGTCGGTCCGGACATCGAGCCCGCCGGCGGTGCCGAAAAGGCGCAGCGTCAGGTCGTTGGCGTGGCCGGTCGCGAAACGCGTCGCCGAGATCGTGCCGAGCGCGCCATTGGCGAATTCGGCCGTCATCACGGCGGAGTCGTTCACGTCGAGCGGATAGTCGCCGATCTTGTCGCCCTCGGCCTTGTGGAAGGTCTTCAGGCGGCTGTCGATATTGGCAACCTCGCTGTTTGCCGCGAAGCTCGCGAAATCGACGATGTGCACGCCGACATCGCCGAGAACGCCCTTCGAGCCATGCTGGGCCGACAGGCGCCAGAGCCAGCGCGATTCGGTGCGCCAGTCGCCCCATGCCTTGCTGACGAGCCAGCTCTGCAGATAGGACGCCTCGAAATAGCGGATGTCGCCGATCGCGCCGGCCATCACCAGCTCGCGCGCCTTCTGCAGGGCGGGCGAGTTGCGGTAGGTGAAGTTGACCATGTTGATGACGCCCTTCGCCTCGGCCGCATCGGCCATTTCGAGGGCGAGGGGATAGCTGGTCGCGAGCGGCTTCTCGCAGAACACATGCTTGCCGGCAGCCAGCAGGCGCATCGTCGTCGGATAATGCACCGCATCGGGGGTCACATTGGCGACGGCGTCGAAGCCGCCCCATGCGATTGCCGATTCGAGATCGGCGAACAGCTCGGTGATGCCGAACTGCTTGCCGAATGCCTCGCGGCGCGCCGGGTCGGTCTCGACAGCCGCGACGAGTTCAGTGTCGGGCGCGGCTGCGAAGGCGGTGGCATGGCTGACGGCCATGCTGCCGGTGCCGAGGATAAGGATCTTGGCCATGATGGTGGATATGTGCTCCTGAGCGCGATCCAGCTTCCTAGCGGAAGCCGGCCTCGCCAGCCTTGTGCAGCGTTTCGCCCTTGATCGTGAGCGGGCCGTTCGGGGCCTTGTCGGCGGGGGTGTTGGGGGCATTGGTGATGCCAGCCCAGGCGGGAGCGGGGTTGTTGGCCCACTTGACCGCGTTCTTCAGCACCTGCTTGACGTCGGTATTGTAATAGATCGGGTAGGTTTCATGGCCCGGCGAGAAATAGAAGATCTTGCCGCCGCCGCGCTGATAGGTCAGGCCCGAGCGGAACACTTCGCCGCCTTCATACCAGGTGACGAACACCGTCTCCATCGGCTCGGGAACCGTGAAGGGCTCGCCATACATCTCGGTCTGCTCGATCTCGAAATAGTCCGAGAGACCCTGCGCGATCTGGTGATTGCGATTGATGACCCAGACGCGTTCCTTCTCGCCGGCCTCGCGCCACTTCAGCGAGCAGGGCGTGCCCATCAGCCGCTTGAAGATCTTCGAGAAATGGCCGGAATGCAGAACGAGGAGGCCCATGCCTTCCCAGACGCGATTGGCGACGCGCTCGACGATCTCGTCGGAAACCTGGCCATGCGCCTTGTGGCCCCACCAAATCAGCACGTCGGTCTTGGCGAGGCGCTCGACCGAAAGGCCGTGCTCAGGCTCCTGCAGCGTCGCGGTCGACGCTTCGATCATGGGGTCTTCGCCGAGGCCCTTCGCAATCGTGGTGTGCATGCCTTCCGGATAGATTTTCCGGACTGTTTCGTTCTCCTGCTCGTGAACGTTCTCGCCCCAGACGACGACGCGGATCGTCATGATATCATTCTCCCTTGAGGGTTCCTCAGTGACACTTTCGACCCGCGGCACGGGCGCATTTCGACGACGACTCGGGATGGGCGCGGGGGGCCGCGAGTGCCCATCCAAAGCGCTTTGGATGATCAGCGGCTTATCTATAACGCGCCGCGCGGTGGATACAATATGGTCTGGTGAGCGCTGATGCAGGCTTTTGCAAGGCTGGCGGAAAACCGGCTCGGTCGCCCGCTTGACGCGGCGGCGGCCATGTCTCTATATGCCGCCATCTCGTCGGCGCGTCCGGCGAAAGGGCGGTTAGCTCAGCGGGAGAGCATTCGCTTCACACGCGAAGGGTCACTGGTTCAATCCCAGTACCGCCCACCATTTTCATCCTATTCCCGATCCGGCAGCGTCTTCGCCTCTGCCCAGAGCGTTTCCATCTCGTCGAGGCTTGCCTCGGCCGTGCTGCGTCCAGAGTCGGCGAGGCTCTGCTCGACATGGCCGAAGCGTCGGCGGAATTTCTCGTTGGTGCCGCGGAGAGCCGTGTCGGGATCGATATCGAGATGGCGGGCGAGATTGACAACCGCGAAGAGCAGATCGCCGACCTCGTCCTGCAGCCGCGCCGGGGCATGCTCGGGCCTGGCGAGTTCCTCCTCGACCTCCTCGATCTCCTCCCGCATCTTGGCGATCACGGCATGCGGGTCGTTCCAGTCGAACCCAACCGTCGACGCCTTCTTCTGCAGGGCGACGGCGCGCGCGAGCGGCGGCAGGCCGGCGGGAACCTGGCCGAGCAGCCCCGGCGCTGATTCATCCGGCAGGCCCGCTGCTGCCCGGCGCTCGGCGCGCAGCCGCTTCTCCTCCGCCTTGATCTCATTCCAGAAGCCTTTGGCCGAGCCGGCGCTGCGCGCCTCCGCGCTCCCGAAGACATGCGGGTGCCGGCGGATCATCTTCGAGGTGATGCTCTCGACCACGTCGCCAAAGGCGAAGGCGCCTTCCTCTTCAGCCAGGCGCGCGTGATAGACGACCTGCAGCAGCAGATCGCCGAGTTCCTCCTGCAGGTCGCCACGATCGCTCCGCTCGATGGCGTCGGCCACTTCATAGGCCTCCTCGATCGTATAGGGCGCGATCGTCTCGAAGGTCTGCTCGACATCCCAGGGACAACCGCCGACTGGCGCGCGCAACGCCGCCATGATCTCGATGAGGCGGGCGATATCGCGCGAAGGCTGCATGACTCGGTCCTTGGCAAGGCTTGTGGGAGGCGGAGCGTCCCGGCATCGGCTGCGCTCGTCAAGCGGATGTCGAGCGACAACGACGTCAAAGACTGCCTCTTTTATAGCGCTCGCGCGGCCTTCGCGATGCCGCGACTGGCCGCACGATCCGATGGGACGCCGATGCGCGACGGCGATGCGGGTTTCGGCTAGAATCTTGAGAGGTTCAGGACCGCGCGGGGATTGCGATGCATCGCTGGTTTGGCAGGCAGCTGAGGCGCCTGGTGCTACTCGTCATCGTCGTCGTCGTGTCTCTGCTCGGCGGCCGCATCTATCTGGCCGAGAGCGGCCCGCCGCTCGAGCCATGGCACACCTATGTGCCAAAGGAGATGTCCGACGAGGCAATGGAGCGCGCCAGCTTCGCCGACTATCAAAAGGCCGAGAACGCCATCTTCGCCGACGTCCGCAGCCATGTGACGGACAAGCTTGATGCCGCCGAGCGCGTGCCGTTCAACCGCTACTTTGCCGGCAGCCCGGTCAATCCGGAGCGCTTTACGACGGACTGGAACCGTTCGTTCGAACTGATGCCGCAGGGGACGCCGGTCGGCGCCGCCGTGTTCCTGCATGGGCTGACGGATTCGCCCTACAGTCTGCGTCACCTCGCCGAACTCTATCGGGACCGCGGCTTCGTCTCGATCGGCATCCGCCTGCCGGGTCATGGCACAGTGCCGGGCGGCTTGACGGCGGTGGCTTGGCGGGACTGGATGGCAGCCGTGCGACTTGCAATGCGCGAGGCACGGCTAAAGGCGGGGCCGGACGCGCCGATCCATATCGTCGGCTATTCGAATGGCGGCGCGCTGGCGCTGCTCTATGCGCTCGACGCGCAGGAGGACGAAAGCCTCGCGCGGCCCGCACGCATCGTGTTGATGTCGCCGATGATCGGCGTCACGCGCTTCGCCCGTTTTTCAGGGCTGGCCGGTCTGCCCGCGCTGCTGCCAGCCTTCGCCAAGACGGCCTGGCTCGATCTGCTGCCCGAGTTCAATCCGTTCAAATACAATTCCTTCCCGGTCAATGCCGCGCGCCAATCCTATGCGCTGACCATGGCCGTGCAGGATCGGATCACGCGCCTCGCGCAGGAGGGCAAGCTTGGCGGCCTCGCGCCGGTGCTGACCTTCCAGTCCGTGCTCGACGCCACCGTGAGCGTCCAGGCCGTCGTCAATGCGCTCTATGGCAACCTGCCGGACAATGGCAGCGAACTGGTGCTGTTCGACATCAACCGCCATACCGAACTGGGCCTGTTGTTCCGCACCCGCGCTGAAGACCTTCTGCCGAGCCTGGTGACACCAGCGCCGCGAAAATACCGGCTGACGATCCTCGGCAACCGCGATCCGAACACCGATGACGTCGTCGCTCGCAGCACAGCGGCCGGATCGACGGACGAGACTGTTCAGCCGCTGGGACTCACTTATGCCCCCGACGTCTATTCGCTATCGCATGTTGCCGTGCCATTTCCTCCGGAGGATGGCCTCTATGGCAATCATCCCGATCCGACCGACGATTTCGGCATCCATCTCGGTACGATTGCCGCCCATGGCGAACGGAGTGCGCTGATCGTCAGTCTCGATTGGCTGCTGCGGATGTCGTGGAACCCGTTCTACCCCTTCGTGCGCGAGCGCGTGCTGGCTGGCTTGCCGGGTGCCGAAGCTGCGGCAAGCGTCGTCCCGTCCGCATCGGCGCCAGCGCTGTCCCCGGTCACCGCGCCGCCGCCAACTCCGCAAGTGCCCGCGCCGGACGCGTTGGCCGCGCCAGAGCCGACCACACCCTAGTCGTCCTAGAAAGAACCGAACACTGAACCGAGAATGATCACGGCGACCAGCGCAAGGATGGCGCCGACGATCGCCACCATGACGATGTCGCGATAGCTCTGCCTGGGTGTGGCCCCGCAGACCGCCAACAGCGTCACGACGGCGCCGCTATGTGGCAGGCTGTCGAGCGTGCCGGCACTCATGACCGCGACGCGGTGCAGCAGCGCCGGGTCCATGCCGATTTCGGCGGCGAGCTTCATATAGGTGCCGCCGAGCGCGTCGAGCGCGATGGTGAGCCCGCCCGAGGCAGAACCGGTGAGCGCCGCGAGAATGTTCGTCGCGACCGCGAGCGAGACCAGCGGTCCGCCGCCGATCGACAGCACCCAATCGCGGACGAGCGCAAAGGCCGGGAGAGCGGCCACGACGGCGCCGAAGCCGACAAGGCTCGCGACGCCCATGATCGGCAGCACCGCGGCGTTCGCGCCGGCATCCATGGTGTCGCGCAACTTGGGCAGCCGTTGCCAGTTGAGCGCCACGGTCGCGACGATCGCAACCGCGAGGGCGACGGCCACGGACCAGACGCCGCTGACCGAGGCCAGCGAGATGCCGCCCCAGCGCGGCTCGGCAAGGAACGCGAAATCGAGCCGCGGCAGGACGAAGAAGGACATCACCAGATTGACGATAATGACGAGCACCAGCGGCAGCGCGGCAATGGTGATCGGCGGATGCGTCGCACTCTGGAAGCCATGACTGATCTCCGCGGGGTCGAACTCGCGGGTCGTCGTGGCGCGCTCGCGCAGCGTCGTGTCATCAAGCGCTGCCGCACCCGGCAGGCCACTCCCGTCGCCGAAACCTTCGCCCTTGCGCCGTGCGCCTGCCTCCTGGCGGGCGAGCCACCAGAGACCGAAGCCGAGCATGATCGCCGAGGCGATGATGCCGAGGCCAGGCGCCGCGAAGGGCGTCGTGCCGAAGAAGGGCATTGGGATGGCGTTCTGGATGGCCGGGGTACCCGGCAGGGCCATCATCGTGAAGGTGAATGTGCCGAGCGCAATCGCGGGCGCCATCAGCCGGCGTGGGATATCGGCGGAGCGAAACAGCGCCTCGGCCATCGGCGCGATGACGAACAGCGCGACGAAGAGGCTGACGCCGCCATAGGTGACGATCGCACCAGCCAGCACCACCGCGAGGATCGCCCGTTTGGTGCCGAGCTTCTCGGTCATGAACTCGGCAATCGAGGCCACGGCACCGCTGTCCTCCATCAGCTTACCGAACAGGGCGCCGAGCAGGAACAGCGGGAAGAACTGGCCGATGAATGTGGCCGCGCTGCCCATGAAGGTCTGGGTCCAGTGTGCGAGCAGCGGCTCGCCCGAGAACAGCGCCGCGATCAGCGCCGCGACGGGCGCGAGCAGCAGGACGCTCCAGCCGCGATAGGCGAGGGCGATGAGCAGGCCAAGGCCGAGCAGGATGCCGAGAAGGCCGGTGGCAAGACCCATGTCACACCCCTTCCAGCAGACGATCGAGATCGAGCGTCGAACGCCGGCCGATATCGTCCCCGTTCAGCGCCAGGAATTCGGAGGCAGCCTTGCGGCCCTCGTCGCGCAGCATGGTCAGGAACGGCCATTCGGCGTTGAGCTTGGAGGAAGCGCCGAGCGAGGCCATCACGTCATTGCGGACCATGTGGATGCGCATCCGCGCCCAGCGCGCGCCCTCGGTATTGCCGGGATCCGCGACCTGGCGCAGCAGCGCGACCATGCGGAGTTCCTTCAGCAACACGCTGTTGAACGACACTTCGTTCAGCCGGTTGAGGATGTCGGCGGCCGAACGTGGCGTGCCCGGCCGTTCCACCGGATTGACCGGGATAAGGATCGTGTCGTCGGATTCGAGGTCCCGCACCAGCGGCGTGATGGTGGGATTGCCGGAATAGCCGCCATCCCAATAGCTTTCGCCATCGATCTCGACGGCCTGGAACAGTGTCGGCAGGCAGGCTGACGCGAGCAGGACGTCGGCCGTGATCTCGCCGTTGCGGAAGACACGGCCCCGGCCGGTGCGCACATTCGTCGCCGTGATGAAGAGCTGGATCTCGGAACGCTTCAGCGCCTCGAAATCGATCGCCTCGTCGAGGATGGTGCGCAGCGGATTGCGCCCTGTCGGATTGAGATCATAGGGCGAAAACAGCCGGGACATCATGTCCATCGCGATGAATACGGGCGATGTATCGAGCGTCCATCGTCCCAGCAGGACATCGAGGGGGCCGCGCTGGAACGGGCTGAACTGCGCCGCGTCTGCGACCTGGCGCCAGTAGGCTTCGAGCGCAGCCCTGGCGCCGTCGGCACCGCCTTTCACGAAGCCAGACGCCATCACCGCGGCGTTCATGGCGCCAGCCGACGTTCCGGAGATCCCGTCGATGCGGAACCTCCGGTCTTCCAGGAAGCGGTCCAGCACTCCCCATGTGAAGGCGCCGTGCGAGCCACCACCCTGCAGGGCAAGGTCGATCAGGATTGGCGAACCATCCATCGACACGTGGTTGTTCATGGCCATCAATCCTCTGTCGATCCAACCGGCGCATCGCGATCATAGCATCTTGTTGCACTGCGACATGACGGTTTCGCGCATGGCTGCCTGTCGTTTGATGACCGCCCGGGCTATGCGCCCGCTGCAGCTTCGGCGAATGCAATGCTGCCGCTCGTCCACACGCCCGCGCCGGTGCGGGGCTCGTCCGGGCTGGCCGATCTCCTCGCCGGTCTCGGCGCGTAAGGGCAGAGGCCCTAGCGCGCGGCCAGCATGGCGCCGCCGAAACCGATCGCGAGAAGCAGCAACAGCGTGCCGGCCACGGGCCAGGTCGTGATCCACGCCTCCAATCCTGCGATGCGGTCGGCCAGCCGGTAAAGCCTTGCCGTGGCGGGCCGCAGCAGCATAAGCACGTCGCCCGGCGGCAGTTCGGGCCGATGGCTGAGCCGCGACCAGCCCATGAAGGCGGCGCCGCCGAGCAGCATCGGCCAGGCGAGGTCGAAGAGCGATTTCGCCTCCACCGCCTTGTGGAGATCTCCCGCCACGGAAGGAAACAGCAGCCAGGGCAGCAGCAGCGCAGCTGCGGCGGCACCCCACCATGCGGCACGGATCGCGAGGGGCGCCTCCGCGCTCGCGTCGGAGGCGGCGGTCGTGCGGGCCCGCGCGATGAAATGCAGCATCAGCATCGTACTCGCGGCTGCCGAGAGCGATCCGAGCAAGCCAGCGAGCCCGTTGCCGAGCGCATCCTTGACGGCGAGCTTCGCCAGGGCGCCACCCGTCAGCGGCAGCCCGGCGATGCCGAGCGCGATTACGACGGCCGGCCACAGAATCGGACGAAGGTGGCGCGGGCCCGTCACCGCGATGGCCGCGAGCGCCAGGAACAGGCCACCCTTCGCGAAGACATGGTGCAGGGCGTAGTAGGCGAGTTCGGACGGAGCGGCGGCGCGTCCGCCGGCCAGCGACAGTCCGGCAACGGCGGCGATGACGCCCATCTGGCTGATGCTCGAATAAGCGAGGACGGCTTTCGGATTGCGCTGCGTGAGGCCGATTGCGACACCGAAGAAGGCGGAGAAGAAGCCGATGATGGCGAGCGCCTCGCCCCAGCCGGACAGAGCGGTGCCGAAAGGCAGGAAGCGCGCAAGGCCTATGACGCCAGCTTTGACCGCTGCGCCGCTGAGCACCGCGGCCGCAGGGAAGGGAGCAGCGCTATAGGAGGGCGGCATCCAGACATGCAGCGGCACCAGGCCGATTTTCGTGCCGAAGCCGAGCAGCAGGAAGAGGAGCGCCGCGTCGCGCAGCGGCGAGGCGGCGAGGGCCGAGACCACATCGGGGATCGCGATGCTGCCGGACGGCGTGCCGACCGCGAGCAGCACGAAAGCCGTCAGGAGGAAGGCCTCGCCGATGACGGCGAGGGTGAAATAAACGCGGCCGGCGCGAAGGGCCCGAGCGCCGCCATCGCGTGTGACGAGGCCGTAGCCGGCAAGGCTGACCAGGGAGAAGGCCAGATAGAACGTGACGAGGTTGGACGCCATGAAGACGGAGAGACTGCCAGTCATGGTGAGCAGCCACCACGACTGATAGGGCAGTGTCTGGAGCTTCTCGCCCCAGAAGGCCGGCGCGGCGATGCCGGCGGCCATCCAGATCAGGCCGGCGGCGCCGAGCAGCATGGCGCCGGGAAAATCGAGCGCGAGCGCAAGCGATCCAGGCGGGGCAACCGTACCGCCGATCGCAAGCAGAGCGGCCGCGAGCGCCGGCAGAGGTGCGAGCCAGAGCAGGCGCGCGACCCTTGGACGCCACGCCGTCCAACACGCGGCGATCGCGAAAAGCACCAGCGGAAACAGCGCCGCGATCGGCAACAGCGCATTCATGGCGACACCTGAATGAGCCGGCCGATGGCGAGCAGGGGCCAGGGTGACAGCGGCAGGAAGCCGATCAGGATTGCGATCACCGCGAGCGACAATGCCGCGAGTTCGCGCGTCAGCGCGACGGGGTGCTGGCGCTCCGCGGGTGTGTCCGGCGCGGAAAAGGCGGGCACAAGGATGCGGAATACATAGCCTGCGGCGAGCAGCCCACCAGCCAGGATCACCACCGCCCACCACCAGGCCCCTTCGCCGAGCGCCGCGCTCAGCATCAGCCATTTCGCCGAGAAGCCGCCGCTCGGCGGCAGGCCCATCAGAGAAAGGCCGGCAAGCGTCATCGTCAGCACGGTGACGGGGGCGAGGCGGCCGAGGCCACGGAAGCCGTCGATGCGGTCATTGCCGATCGCCTCATAGACGAGGCCGGCGGCCATGAACATCGCCGCCTTGGCGAAGGCATGGGCAAGGAGTTGCAGCACGCCGCCGGTCCAGGCGAGTGAGGCGAAGGGCGATGCCGCCTCGCTGCCGGTCGCGAGCGGGAAGACGAGAAAGAGATAGCCGATCTGCGCGACGGTCGAATAGGCGACGAGCAGCTTCAGCCGCGCCTGGCGGAGCGCCAGCACGCTGCCAACGATGACCGCGCCAGCGCCAAGCACGCCGAGGCCGTTCGCGCCGATCGTGCCGAGCCCCGGCGGCAACAGGTCGAACCAGAGCCGCAGGATCAGGAAGAACGAGCCCTTGACGACCAACGCCGATAGAATGGCGCTGGCCGCCGCCGGCGCCCCGGCATGGGCCGGTGGCAGCCACAGATGCAGCGGGAAGAGGGCGGTTTTCGCAATGAGCCCGGGTGTCATCAGACCGATCGCGAGCAGCAGCGCTCCATCGGCGCCGCGCATCTCGCTCAGAACCACGAGATCGAGCGTGCCATAGGCGCCATAGATGACCGCGACGCCGAGGAGGTAGAGCACCGAGCCGGCCAGCGCGAAGACGAGGTAGCGCAACGCTGCCGCCAGCGTGTCGCGGCTGCGGTCGAGACTGACCAGCGGCACGGCCGCGAAGGTCAGCAGCTCGAGCGCGACATAGAGATTGAACAGGTCCTCGCCCGCAAAGATGAGGTTGAGCGCGCCGGTGATGGCGAGCAGCATGGTCCAGAAGACCATCGGCCGCCGCTGCTCGGGGCCTTGCGGGTCGAAGCCGAACTGGCCGCGTGCATAAAGCGCCGTCACCGCCACGATCGCGCCGGTCATCGCCGTCATCACAGCGGCGATGCCGTCGACGCGAAGCGCGAGGCCGAGCGGCGGCAACCATCCGCCCACGAGATAAACGAGCGGCGCATCGCTCGCCCGGACCGCCTGCAGCGTCGCCAGTGATATGGCGAGGTTGACCGTGAGCGTGGCGATCGCCACCCGTTCGATGTCGCGCGAACGCACGAGCCAGAGCGCAAGGATGCCGATGACCGGCACGACGACGGCCAGCACGAGCAGCAGCCCGCCCGGCGTCGTCGCCATCAAGGCCGCCGTCATGACTTGTGGTCCCCGTCGCTGGCTTCGTCTTTGGCAGCCAGCCGCTCGATCAGCGTGATCGCCAGCGCGGTGGCGCAGAAGGCGACGACGACCCCTGTGATGACGAGAGCCTGCGGAACCGGATCGCCCGGAAACCCGGCGCCGGCGCCCCGCCGCGCGACGACGCCGAACAGGATGAACACGCCGCCGCCGAGGAGGTTGAAGGCGAGCAGTCGCCGCATGAAGCTCTCATGCAGGACGATGCCGTAGAGCCCGATGCCGACCAGCACGGCGCCGAGCAGGCCATACAGTGTCGCCGCGTCGAATGGTGCGAGGCTCATGGTTCGGCCCCCGATGCTGTTTCCGGAGGACCGGCGACCAGCAGGCCGAGCGTTGCGGCGATCGAGAGCGTGAGCGCCACCTCGATCAGGAGGATCAGCGGTTTTGCGAGCGCTTCGGGATAGGCGAGAAACGCTCCGGCCAGCGGGATGCCCGCGAGGCCGACGGCGACGAAGACGATCGGCCCGGCCGCGAGCAGCAGGCGCAGGCGCCAGCGACCGATCGGCGGCGCTTTGGTGAGTCCGGCCATCATGGCGAGGATCCACATCGCCGCGAGAATGGTCGCGCCCTGGAATTTGCCGCCCGGCGCATCGGCGCCGACCCAGACGATATAGATCCCGATGACGATGCCGACCGGGATCAGCACGCGTCCGAACAAGGGAAGCGGGCCGAACGCAGCCGTCGGGCCCGCCATTACGGGGCGGCCGCCCCAGGCGGCGTCCGGCGTCAGCGACCAGACGCCGAACAGCGCCAGCAGCACGACGACGGTCTCGAGGAACGTGTCCAGCGCACGATAGGCCATCAGCACGCCGGCAATGGGATTGCCGAGCCCCGTGCCGGCAAGATGCGCCCGCACCTCGGTGGCAAGGCTCGGCGCCGGCGTCATGGGCAACAGGACGACGGCAGACAGTCCGGCGCTGATCGCCGCGCAGAGCAGTCCGACAAGGATGCGGGCGCTGATCGGCTTCCGCACGGTCACGACCGGCTTCAGGCGAATGCTGGCCCTGAGCAGGATGACGCCTGTGACGCCGCCGCCGATCGCCGCCTCGGTCAGGGCTACGTCATAGGCGGCGAGCCGCGCCCAGGCGAGGGTGAGCAGCAGGCCGTAGGCGACGAAGCCGACAATGGCCGCGAAATCGTCGCGCGTCCGGACGGTCCAGAGCGCGACGCCGATGACCAGCGCCGCGATCAGGAGGTCGAGCGCAAGGCCGAGCATCACTCGCCCCGCTCGGTGGAACGAGCCACGCGCGCGATCAGTTGTGCCACGGTCGCTCCGGCAAACTGAACCAGCACCCAGATCACGAGGAGTTTCAGCGCCATGCCGAGACTGCTCGAGAGCGGCAGAAGGCCAAGCACGATGAGGCCGAGGCCGAGATTGTCGGCCTTGGTCAGAGCATGCAGCCGCGTCAGCGCATCGGGAAAGCGGATCAGCCCGACCGTGCCGGCGAGAAAGAAGATGATGCCGGCGCCGATCGCCATGGTCGAGAACAGCGCGATGATCGCCGTCATGATGCCGGCTTCCCGGCCGCCTTCTCCGCTTTCGAGGCGGTGGCCGCCTTCTGCGTGAGCGTGGTCGCCAGTGCGATCGAGGCAAAGGCCGCGAGCAGCGCCAGCGTCAGCGCGACATCGACGAGCGCGTCGGTGCTGCTTCCAACCGCGAGCAGGAGGAGGACGGCGACGCCGCCCGAGCCGAGCAACTGGACCGCCATCATGCGGTCGATGCGCGAGGGGCCGCGCAGGACGCGAACGAGCCCGACAGCGGCAATCGCGAGGACGATGACGGCGGCAGAGGTCAGCGCGTCAGCCATGGTGCCGGCTCCGCGTCATGATGCGCCGAAGCCGCGCCTCGTCCCGTGCCATATCGACCGCCACGGGTTGGCGGATATCGAGGCAATGCACGATCAGGCCGTCCTTGCCGTCCTCGCCGACGGGAAGCGTGCCGGGCATCATGCTGGAGATCGTCGTGAACAGGTCGCGCGCGAAGCCGCGGCTGAGCGAAGGGCGAAACGTGACGAGTCCGGTCGCGAGCGGAAGCGCGGGATCAAATGCTCGCCGAGCGACGTCGATGCCGGCGAGTAGCGACTGCTTCAGGAAGCGGCCGGCGTAACGGGCCAGCGCCGCGATATCGAGCGAATGGGCGCCCGGCGGCAGCAGCCGAAGGCTCGCTACCGTCGCGCCGAGCGCGGCGGCGATGCCCACGACGATATCGGTCGGCGAAATGCCCTTCAGCGCGCACCACAGCAGCAGGAACAACACGAATCGAAACAGCGACCAGGAAAACACCAGTCGCGCATCACCCTTCGATCGGCCTGTCCACTTGGCCATTCCCGGCCACCCATGCGATTCCCAGCCACCGTCGCTGACGGCGATGTTGCCGCGACCGGCCAGTAGAATCTCCCGCGAAGATGAGCAAGTCCGGCCGCTGTGACAAGCGGCTTCCACGGGCATGCGCATGACATGGTGATTTGGGATTCCGGGCACAGCGATGGGACGGGTTGCTCATCACATGGATTGGCCGAATAGATAGGTCCCGCGCGAATGGCGTCGGACATGCGCCTGCGGCACAATGATCGGCAGAGGGCGGCCAGTCGGCACTCGGCACCATGTTGCGGGTGTCACTTGCGTCGCCGCGACTTGCGTGGCTCTTCTGTCGACGGTTCAAACGCTGGGATGATCCTCGTGACGATATCGGCAAAAACGGCGAATGCGGGTTCATCGGTCCTGCGCGCGGCTGCCATCCTGGCCTTGGCCCTGCCGCTGCTGGCGGCCTGCAGCCGCGAAGAAGAGGCGAAGGCCCCGGCGCCGCGTCCGGTGCGAACGGTGACGGTCGAGCGCGCGCCGGCGACCGAGTCGGTTGTTCTGACGGGTCAGGTCCAGGCGCAGAACGAGGCCTCGATGGCGTTTCGCATTGGCGGGCGCATGATCGAGCGGCCCGTCAATGTCGGCGACAGCGTCAAGGCCGGGCAGATCCTCGCGAAGCTTGATCCGGTCAACGAGCTCAATACGTTGCGCTCGGCTAACGCAGCCCTGTCGGCGGCCGAGGGCCAACTGGTCCAGGCGGAAAACGCGTTCGAGCGGCAGGATCGCCTGCTCGCCAGCGGTTTTACCACGCGGGCCAATTGGGATCAGGCGCAACAGGCGCTCCGCACGGCGCGTTCGCAGGTGGATGATGCCGAGGCGCAGCTCGAACTCGCGCAGGACCGCGTCGGCTTTACCGAGCTCAAGGCCGATGTCGACGGCACGGTGACGGCGCGCGGCGCCGAACCGGGCGAGGTGGTGCAGGCCGGTCAGATGATCGTCCAGCTCGCGCGTCGCGACGGCCGTGATGCGGTGTTCGACGTGCCGCCGCAGGTGCTGCGCACGGCACCGCCCGATGCCGAGATTACGGTTCGCCTGACATCTGACCCTGGCGTGACGGCCATTGGCCGCGTGCGCGAAGTGGCGCCGCAGGCCGACGCGCAGACACGGAACTTCGCGGTTCGGGTCGGCATCAATGAGCCGCCCGCCGCCATGTTGCTCGGCTCCACCGTGACCGGCACGCTCAATATCAGCGGCGCGCCGGTGATCGCGCTTCCGGCGACCGCGCTCACGATCAGTGAGCAGAAGCCCGCCGTCTGGGTGGTCGATCCGGCGGCCTCGACAGTCGCGCTGCGCAATGTCGCGATCGTGCGGCACGATCCGGGCACGGTCATCGTTGCCGACGGTATCGCGCCGGGCGAAGTCGTGGTGACGGCCGGCGTCCAGGCGCTGCATCCGGGCCAGACGGTTCGCATCGTCGGGGCGACGCCATGAAAGGCGTCAATCTCTCGGCCTGGGCGCTGGGGCATCGGTCGTTCATCATCTACTGGATGGTCGCGATCGTCGTTGCCGGCACCGCCGCCTTCGTCCATCTCGGCCGCGCCGAGGATCCCGCGATCACCATCAAGACCATGATCGTCGGCGCCGCATGGCCAGGTGCGACGCTCGACGACACGCTGCAGCAGGTGACGGAGCGGCTGGAGCGCAAGCTGCAGGAGATTCCCGAGGTCGACGATATCCGCAGCGAGACCAGCGCCGGCCGGACGACGCTCTTCGTCAACTTGAAGGACAAGATCACCTCGGCGGAGGTGCCGGACATTTGGTACGAGGTCCGCAAGGGTATCGGTGATATTCGCGGATCGTTGCCGCAAGGCGTCGTCGGCCCGGTCTTCAACGATGATTTCGGCGATACGTTCGGGACGATCTACGCCTTCACGGCCGATGGCTTCACGCATCGTGAGCTGCGCGATTATGTCGAGGGCGTGCGATCGAAGCTGCTCTCGGTGCCTGATGTCTCCAAGATCGACATCCTCGGCGCGCAGGACGAGCGCATCTTCGTCGAATTCTCTGCCGAGCAACTCGCCGGCCTCGGCATCGACCGCAACCAGCTCATCGCAGCGCTCCGTGCGCAGAACGTCGTCAGCCCGGCCGGTGTGCTCGAAACAGGCGATGAACGCATCGCCGTCCGCGTGACCGGTGCGTTCGAATCCGAGAAAGACCTGCTCGACATCAATTTCGTGGCCAATGGCCGCCTCATCCGTCTGCGCGACATCGCCGAGGTTCATCGCGGCTTTGCCGATCCGCCGCAGCCGATGTTCCGCGTCAATGGCAAGCCGGCGATCGGCCTTGCGATCTCGATGAAGGATGGCGGCGATATCCTCGCGCTCGGCGGCAATATCCGCACCGCGATGAACGAGATCACGGCCGAGCTGCCGCTCGGCATCGAGCCGACGCTCGTCGCGGACCAGGCCGAGGTTGTCGACGACGCGATCGGCGAGTTCACGGCCTCACTGTGGCAGGCGATCGCCATCATCGCGGTGGTCAGCTTCGTCAGCCTCGGCATCCGGGCGGGCACCGTTGTTGCGCTCGCGATCCCTCTGTCGCTCGCGATGGTCTTCGCTGTGATGGACATTGCCGGGATCGACCTGCAGCGCATTTCGCTCGGCGCGCTGATCATCGCGCTCAGCCTGCTGGTCGACGACGCCATGACGACGGTCGATTCGATCTCCTCGCGGCTTGCCAATGGCGAGAGCAAGGAAGCGGCCGCCGCCAACACTTTCAAGACGCTGGCGCTCGCCATGCTGACCGGAACGCTGGTCACCGCCGCCGGTTTCGTGCCGATCGGCTTCGCCCAGAGTTCGGCCGGCGAATACACGTTCTCGATCTTCGCGGTGGTCGGTATCGCGCTGGTCGTCTCGTGGATTGGCGCTGTGACCTTCTCGCCGTTGATCGCCGTGCTCCTGTTGAAGAAGCCGGAACCGAAGACTGTTGACGCTCCGCCTGGCTTCGTCGCGCGGACGTTCCGCACGATCCTGCTGACGGCAATGCGCATGCGCTGGGTGACGATCGGCGTCGCCGTGGCCTTCTTCGTGCTGGCGCTGCTGACCCTTCCCCATGTGCCGCGCCAGTTCTTCCCGGCTTCGGATCGCGCCGAACTGCTGGTCGATCTTCGCCTGCCACAGAATGCCTCGATCGAGGCGAGCGCCGATGCCTCGGCCAAGCTCGATGCCATCCTCGGCGCCGATCCGGATGTCGCGCGGTGGAGCACCTATGTCGGCCGCGGCGCGGTTCGCTTCTATCTGCCGCTGAATGTCGAACTCGCGAATCCGTTCTTTTCGCAGGCTGTGGTGATCGCGAAGGACGTCTCCGCCCGCCTTCGCCTGCAGGAAAAGCTCGAAAAAGTCTTGGCCGAGGACTTCCCCGGCGCCGTGACGCGCGTCTCGCCGCTCGAGCTTGGTCCCCCGGTTGGCTGGCCCGTCCAGTATCGCGTCAGCGGGCCGGACATTGAAGAGGTACGCCACATCGCGCAGCAGCTCGCTGGCGTGCTGTCGTCCAATCCGGATGCACTGCGCGTCAATTACGACTGGATGGAGCCGGCGCGGATGGTCCGCGTCCAGATCGACCAGAACGAGGCGCGGCTGCTTGGTCTCTCCTCGCAGGCGCTGGCCTCGGCCCTGAACGCCGTCGTCTCCGGCTCGACGGTCACGCAGGTCCGCGACGATATCTATCTGATCGACGTGGTCGCGCGGGCGACGAGCGCTGAACGTCTGTCGCTCGCCAATCTTCGCACGCTGCAGATCCCGCTCGCCAATGGCCGCAGCGTGCCGCTGTCGCAGGTCGCCACCTTCGATTTCGGGCAGGAATATCCGCTGATCTGGCGGCGTGACCGCGTCCCGACGCTGACCGTGCAGGCCGACGTCAAGCCTGGCAGTTCGCCCGAGGCGGTGGTCGACGCGATGACGTCCGGCATCGCCAAACTGTCGGCCACGCTGCCCGCCGGCTATCACATCGCGGTCGGCGGTACGGTCGAGGAGAGCGCCTCGTCGCAGGCTTCCGTCATGGTCGTCGTGCCGTTCATGCTGTTCCTGATGATCAGCTTCCTGATGGCGCAGTTGCAGAGCTTCAGCCGCCTGCTGCTCGTCATGAGCGTCGTGCCTCTCGGCCTGATCGGCGTGGTCGGCGCGCTGTTCATCTTCAACCGGCCGCTCGGCTTCGTCGCCATCCTCGGCATCCTGTCGCTGATGGGTCTCATCGCCAAGAACGCCGTCATCCTGATCGAGCAGATCGAGGCGGAGCGGCGAACCGGCCAGCCGGTCTGGGATGCCGTCGTCAACGCGACCGTCTCACGCTTCAGGCCGATCATGCTGACCGCGATCTCGACGATCCTCGGCATGATCCCGATCGCCCCAACCATCTTCTGGGGGCCGATGGCTTTTGCCATCATGGGCGGCCTTTCCGTGGCCACGGTCCTGACACTGGTCTTCCTGCCGACGCTCTACATCACCTTCTTCAATGTGAAGGAAGGCGAGGCAGCGCCGACCCCGCCCGCAGCTGCAACGCCCGGCGCTCCGATCGCCGCCTAAAGCCATAGTGCCGGGCGGTTCGGGGCTGGCCCTTAGGCGCCTCCCGCGCCAGGTGAAGCCGAGGACCGTTCATGACAGATCTGCTGCCGCCGCTTCCCGTTTCTGGCGACGCCCCCCTGCGTCAGCCCGCGCGCTGGCGCAGCGGGCTTTCGACCGCGCTGATCGTGCTCGTTGTTCTGCTCGGTCTCGCCCTCGTCTGGTTCACGGCGTCGAGCCTGCTGGTCATCTTCGCCGGCATCTTGTTCGCGGCCTTTCTCGATGCCTGCGCGCGCGCGCTGCGGCCGGTCTTCCCGGTGAGCCACACGCTGCGCCTCTCCACGGTCATCGCCGTGCTCACGCTGATCGTCGGCTTCGGCGCGGTGCGTGGCGCTGCGCAACTGCCCGAGCAGGTGCGCAGCCTGATCACGACCATCGATGGCCAGATCGACGTATTGCAGGAGCGGTTGCTCGCCTTCGGCATCGATTCGTTCGGCCCCGAGGGCGGGCGCAATTTCCAGGGCCTGCTGCCCGATTTCGGCCAGCTGTTCGGCCATGCGCAGGTGGCGGTTGGAACGGCGACGAGCGTCCTGATGACGACGATCCTCATCATCTTCATCGGCCTCTCCTTCTCGTTCGATCCGGCTGTCTATCGCGACAGCATCGTTCGCTGCGTGCCGATCGGCCGCCGCGACCGCGTGCGGGCCGTGTTCGACGAGATGGGCGTTGCGCTGCGGGCCTGGCTGGTCGGCCAGGCGGTGCGCATGCTGCTGATGGGCGTCGTCGTCTGGGGATCGCTCTATTGGCTGGGCGTGCCGGGTGCCTTCGTCCTCGGTGTTCAGGCCGGCATCCTCAATTTCATCCCTTATCTTGGACCAATCGTCGCCGCCGTGCCGATCGCGCTGGTGGCGATGCCGCTCGGTGTCGGGCCGCTCGTCTGGGCCGTTGGCATCTACACGCTGATCCAGACCATCGAGGGCTATGTCATCGGCCCGCTGATCCAGAAGCGGACCGCCGATGTCCCGACCGCCTGGACGCTGGTCGGCATCGTCATCGCCGGCACGCTGTTCGGAACACTGGGCGTCGCGCTCGCCATGCCGCTGATGGCGATCGGGCGCATCGCGCTGATCCGCTTCTATGTCGAGGACTGGCTTGGAGACCGGACGGTCTGAGCGCTTCCGTCAGTTTCGCGCCATGCCGCCGAAGATCATTACCGGTGCCGAAAGGACGACGCCGGCAACCGAACCGATGGTCTGGCCGGCGCCCTGCGCCGTGGCGCCGATCTGGGCGCCCGGCGCGTCGGCATCGGAGATGAGCTGCCCCGCCGCCATGCGCCCGCCCAGCAACTGGACGATCTCCGGGCTGGTTGCGAATTTCGAATGGTTGAGGCGGTCACCATTGCTGAGCGCCGAAAGGTCGATCACCGTGACATCGTTCGCCTTCTCGAACTGCGACTGGTAGGGCTCCAGGGTCAGGTCGACGGCGCCTACGCGCGTCACGCCGCCGGACAGCAGGCGGGAAACGCGCAGGGCGCGATCGTTCGATGAAACGAAGATCGTGATATGCGGCCGCTTCGGCCCGATTTCCTGCATCTGGCGACGGAAGACGTCGACGTCGAGATCGGGCGAGGCGAGAATGACATTGCTGATCTTCGCGGGGATGCGGCCGTCCTGGAGTGCGATCTGACGCAGCGCTTCCACGGCCACCCAGCCGCCCATCGAATGCGCCATCACGGTCACGCTCGATACATTGGGGCTGCGGGCCGCCGCGCGGATGACGAAAGCGAGATCGCTGCGCGAGAAATTAGCGCTCTCGCGGTCGTAATTATAGTCGAGCACCCGCCCGCGCGACGGCCAGGAGAACAGGACCGGCGTCGCCTGCTCGTTGCTGTCATGCACGATCTGCGCGAAGCGGAACACCGAGGCATCGAAGGGCGTATTGAAACCGTGCACGAAGATGAGCACGGGGCGCGGCTTGCCGGCGCGCTTCGTGAACCATTTCGAGATATCGGCCGTCTTGACCGGCGTGACCGAGGTCGCGACGAAATCCCGCGCTGGATTGCCCGGAACCTGGCGTGGCCATTGAACCTGTCCGATCGGACGGTCCTTGGGGATCGAGATGACGACATTGGCAAGCGACAGCCCGCTGCCGCGTTCGCCATTGAAGAAGACGCCGGGGGTCGGATCGGCAGCGCGCGTGGTCGCCACGAGCATGTCGACGCTGCTGCTATCCGCCGGATCCGCGGCGACCGGCGTCAGCGCACCTTCGGGTCGCGAGGCGCAGCCGGCGAGGAGGAGCATCGTCAGCGCCAATCCCAGCAATCCGCGCCAGCCATTGCTCCTGTTGTTGCCGGCGCGCATTGTCGCTCCTGTTCTCGAACCGGACCGGCCCCCGATGCCGCGATGATGGCACGAGAATATAGACGGCCGATGTCACGGTGAAGCTGGCGCGCCCGAACTGCTCGCTGATCGGCGATTTGGCATGGGGTTGCGCTGTTGCGGCAACGCTCAGACGGCGCCAACCGCGGCTGCATCGGCGCCAGGGGCGGCGGGCTTGTCATCCGCGTGACCATTCGAGACCGATCCCAGCATGCCGAGCGCGATCTCTCGCTCGCCCATGATCGCGAGATTAGCGCCGTAGTCGACGAGATGCGCCACCTCGGCGTCGGTGCGGCCGCGCGCGATGATCTGCATGGTGCGATTGAGTGCACGAGCCTTCGAGACGATCTGCCCGGCTTCGAAGGCGTCGGGCACCGCGATCAGAAGATGCCCGGCCCCCGCCACATTGGCTGCCGCCAGCACCTCGGCGTCGACGGCGTTTCCGACAATGACCTCGGCTCCGGTCGCTCGGGCCTCCTTGGCCCGCTCGTCCCCGTTCTCGATGACCAGATAGGGCCGCCCGGCCTTGCGCAGCCCCTCGGCCACGATGCGGCCGACGCGGCCATAGCCGATCAGCACCGCATGGCCGGAGAGCCGTGTCGGCGAGAGATCACGCGCCTGTGCCGCGGCCTCGGTCGCCTCGGCGGCCCTGACGGCCGCGCGATGGCCTTCGCCGGTGCGCTGGTAGATGCGCTTTGCCAATGCGAACATGACCGGGTTGAGCAAGATCGACAGGATCGCGCCGGCGAGGATGAGGTCGCGCGCCGTTTCATTGATGAGACCGAGGTCGGCGCCGAGCGCGGCCAGGATGAACGAGAATTCACCGATCTGGGCAAGGCTCGCCGAAATGGTCAGCGCCGTGGAGGTCGGATAGCGGAACGCCTTGACGATGACGAAGGCGGCGATCGACTTGCCGATGAGGATGATCGCCAGCGTGCCGAGCAGCAGCAGCGGCTCCTTCATGATGATGTGCGGGTCGAACAGCATGCCGACCGACACGAAGAACAGCACCGCGAAGGCGTCGCGCAGCGGCAGCGTTTCCTCGGCCGCGCGCTGCGAAAGCGGCGACTCGCTGAGAATCATGCCGGCAAAGAATGCACCGAGCGCAAAGGACACGCCGAACAGCGAGGCCGCGCCGAAGGCGACGCCAAGCGCGATCGCCAGCACCGCGAGGCGGAACAGTTCGCGCGATCCGGTATGCGCCACGTAATGCAGCGCCCACGGGATCAGGCGGCGTCCCACGATCAGCATGAAGGCGACGAAGGCGGCGACCTTGCCCACGGTCAAAGCGAGGATGCCGGCGAGGCCGAAGCCGCTCGAACCGGCAAGGCCGGACCCGCTGGTCGCGCCTCCCGTGAGGATTTCCGCGAGCGCCGGCAGCAGCACCAGCGTCAGCACCATTGCGAGGTCCTCGACGATCAGCCAGCCAACAGCGATCTTGCCGCGGTCGGTGTCCATCAGTCGCCGCTCCTGCAGCGCGCGCAGCAGGACCACGGTGCTGGCCACCGACAATGCGAGACCGAAGACGAGACCGCCGACGAGCGGCCATCCGACGGACCAGCCAAGCCCCATGCCGAGCAGCGTCGCCGCGCCGATCTGAACGACCGCGCCGGGCAGCGCGATCGCCTTCACCGACATCAGGTCTTTCATCGAGAAATGCAGCCCGACGCCAAACATCAGCAGGATGACGCCGATCTCGGCCAGCTCGTTGGCCAGCCCCTGATCCGCGACGAAGCCGGGCGTCGACGGGCCCACCAGAACGCCCGCCAGCAGATAGCCGACAAGGGGCGAAATTTTCAGGCGATGGGCGATTACACCAAGGATGAAGGCGAGGACGAGGCCGATGACGATCGTCGCGATGAGCGGCGTGTAGTGAGGCACGGGTCACTTTCTGGTTCGGGGCGGGCGGATATGGCCAAGGTGGAGATAACCGCCTGCCTGATCAACCAGTAATCCGGCGACTTGGAGGCTTTTCGCGCGCTTCACCGCAAAAAAAGAGGCCCTCCGAAGAGGGCCTCGATCATGTCGCGGGACGTTTGCGCTCGCGGTCAGCCGTTCGCGCCGCCGTTCGGCATCGTCGTGTTGGACGAGGTCCGCGGCGGGACCGGATCCGGCACGGCACCGCCATGGCTCTGATAGACGGCCACGGGATCGGGCTCGACATTTCCGAGCACCTGCACCCTCGTGCCGATCGGCACGCGGCTGTAGAGATCGATGATGTCCTGGTTGATCAGGCGGATACAGCCGGATGAAAGCGACTTGCCGATCGACCAGGGCTGCGTGGTGCCGTGGATGCGGTAGAGCGTGTCGACCTTGCCCTGATAGAGATACATCGCGCGGGCACCGAGCGGATTGCCGGGGCCACCTGGCATGCCATCCGGCCACTTTGCGGCTTCCGGATCGCGCGCCATCATCTCCTTCGGAGGATGCCACATCGGCCATTCACGCTTCGCCTGGATCCTGGCATCGCCAGACCATGCAAAGCCCTCGCGGCCGACGCCGACGCCGTAGCGTATCGCCGTACCGTTCTCGAACACGAGGTAGAGGAAATGGTTCGGCGGATCGATGACGATCGTGCCGGGATCGGCCTGCATGCCGGCCGGGATCGTGACGACCTGGCGCAGGAATTGCGGATCCATCTTCCGCGTGTCGACGGCCGGAACCGGGAATGGCTCCGTGTCGATGGCCGCGTACATCTGGGCGAAACCCTGATCGATGACCGGTCCCGTCGCGGTCGGAGCCGTGACCTCGACCGACTGGCAGCCAGCAAGTGCGATCGGCAAGCCGATCATGAAACTGCGACGGCTGAGCTTTCCAGTCGTCTCATTAGGCTTCGCTTGGTTCAAAGCCTGACCCTTTCGACTACATATGGACGGGATAAGACAAAATGTTTCGACATGGCCGTGGCGGCAGATGACCGTCGCCGAGCCGTTGTCGCTATTTTCATTCGCCTTAGCATAGGAATGGTAACCGTCTCGCCGGACCGCCGAGAAAATCCGCCTGGATGACAATTCGGCAACAACTCTGGGCACGGCCTTCCGGGGTCGACCCCTCTCATTGTTTTCATTCAGCGACAGTTCCGCCGAAACCAAGGCAAAGCGGCCTCAGTTGCGCCACGATGTCACCTAACGCCGTGAATGTTGCTGCAATGTCACATTCTCTCTGTCGTGCCGAGCCGTGAATCGGCTATCAGCCATCTCTCGGCCTCGTCCTCCGCTTCGAAGGAAATGCCATGCGCTGGTCGCCCCAGCAGGAAGATGCGCTTTCAGGCGTCGCGGCCTGGCTGAAGCGCGCCGATTCTCCGGTCTTCCGCCTGTTCGGCTTTGCCGGAACCGGCAAGACGACGCTTGCCCGCCATATTGCGGAGGGCATCGACGGCAAGGTCGCCTTCGCGGCCTTTACGGGCAAGGCGGCGCATGTCCTGCGGTCCAAGGGCTGCGAAGGCGCCGGCACGATCCATAGCCTCATCTATCGTCCGCGTTCGGGCGATGACGAGGAGCAGCCGATCTTCGCCATCAATCATGACAGTGCCGCCGGCGAAGCGGAGCTGATCATCATCGACGAATGCTCGATGGTCGACGAGGAGCTCGGCCGCGACCTCCTTTCCTTCGGCACGCCTGTGCTGGTGCTCGGCGATCCCGCTCAGCTCCCGCCGGTCAAGGGCGGGGGGTTCTTCACCGAGGCCGAGCCCGACCTGATGCTCACCGAAGTGCACCGTCAGGCGCAGGACAATCCGATCATCCGCCTGTCGATGGCCGTTCGCGAGGGACGGACGCTCGACTACGGCGATTTCGGCGAGAGCCGCGTCATCGGGCGGCGCGACATCGACGCGGCGCAGATTCTCGACGCCGACCAGGTCCTCGTCGGCACCAACAAGACGCGGCGGTCCTATAACCAGCGCATCCGCGAATTGAAGGGCCTGCTCTCGCCGATGCCGGCCGTCGGCGACAAGCTCGTCTGCCTGCGCAACGACAAGCAGAAGGGGCTGCTCAATGGCGGCACCTGGACGGTCTCCAAGCTCGGCGCGCCGCGCAAGAGCCTGATCCGGCTCGATGTCGTGCCGGAGGAGGAATCGTCCGGCAAGGCGGTCAAGGTCGCCGTACACCCCGATTTCTTCGAGAATGGCGGGGAGGGGCTCTCTTATCCGCAGCGCCGCGCCTCGGACGAATTCGATTTCGGCTATGCGTTGACCGTTCACAAGGCGCAGGGTTCGCAATGGGACGATGTCGTCCTGTTCGACGAGAGCTGGGCCTTTCGCGAGCATGGCGGCCGCTGGCTCTACACCGGCATCACGCGGGCCGCCGAGCGGCTGACGGTGGTGCGCTGATCCGCATGGCGGGCTCTGCATGCCTGCCTTGCAGCGAATGCGTCGCTTCATCTCTTCCAAGGTCGACGCCGTCATGCTAATGGCACGCGCCAACCTCATTTTCGTTCTCGCCTGCCGGTGGTCGCCCGACCCCCGGCCGGTCTTTCGCATTCGAAGGGAAGCGTTGGCATGGCACAGATCATCGAGCTCACGACCGGTCGCGAGGCTCTGACCTTCGACGATGTGCTGCTCCAGCCGGGGCATTCCTTCGTCATGCCCGGCGAAGTCGATATCCGCACACGCCTGACCCGCACCATCGAACTCAACATTCCCATCATTTCCTCGGCGATGGACACCGTCACCGAGGCGCGACTCGCAATCGCGATGGCGCAGGCCGGCGGCCTCGGCGTCATCCACCGCAATCTGACGCCCGAGCAGCAGGCCGAGGAAGTCCGCCAGGTCAAGAAATTCGAATCGGGCATGGTGGTGAACCCCGTCACGATCGGGCCCGACGCGACGCTCGCCGAGGCGCTGGCGCTGATGAAGGCGCATCGCATCTCCGGCATCCCGGTTGTCGAGGGCAACAGCACGCCCGGCCGTCTCGTCGGCATCCTGACCAATCGCGACGTCCGCTTCGCGTCCAATCCGGGCCAGCGCGTCTATGAGCTGATGACGCGCGAAAATCTCATTACGGTGAAGGAAGGCGTCAGCCAGGCCGAGGCCAAGCGGCTGCTGCACACCAACCGGATCGAAAAGCTCGTCGTCGTCGACGAGGCCTATCGCTGTGTCGGCCTGATCACCGTCAAGGACATGGAGAAGACGCAGCTCAACCCGAACGCCGCCAAGGACGAACAGGGCCGCCTGCGCGTCGCCGCCGCAACCACGGTCGGCGAAAATGGCATTGAGCGTTCGGAAATGCTGATCGACGCCGGTGTCGATCTCATCGTGGTCGATACCGCGCATGGCCATTCGCAGCGCGTGCTCGACGCGGTCGAGCGGGTGAAGAAGCTGTCCAACCGGGTCCAGATCATCGCCGGCAATGTCGCCACCGCCGAGGGCACCCGAGCCCTGATCGATGCCGGCGCCGATGCCGTGAAGATCGGGATCGGCCCGGGCTCGATCTGCACCACCCGCGTCGTTGCCGGCGTCGGCGTGCCGCAGCTCACCGCCATCATGGAGGCTGTCGCCGTCGCGGGCAACGCCGATGTCCCTGTCATCGCCGATGGCGGCATCAAATATTCGGGCGATCTTGCCAAGGCGCTCGCCGCCGGCGCGCGCTGCGCGATGATCGGCTCGCTGCTGGCCGGCACCGAGGAGAGCCCGGGCGAGGTCTATCTCCATCAGGGCCGCTCGTTCAAAGCCTATCGCGGCATGGGTTCGGTGGGTGCGATGGCGCGCGGCTCGGCCGACCGCTACTTCCAGGCCGAGGTGCGCGACACGCTGAAGCTGGTGCCCGAGGGCATCGAGGGCCAGGTGCCCTACAAGGGGCCGGTTTCAGGCGTTCTGCACCAGCTCGCCGGCGGTCTTCGCGCCGCGATGGGCTATGTCGGCGCCGAGGACCTTCCCGCCTTCCGGGAACGGGCCCGCTTCGTCCGTATTTCCTCGGCGGGGCTCCGCGAAAGTCATACCCATGACGTGACGATCACGCGAGAGAGCCCGAACTATCCGGGAATCGGCTGATCCATATGCTCAAAACCGTCATCCTCTGGCCCGCCATAGCACAGGCCGTCCTCATCTTCCTCGCCTATGTCAATCTCGGCCGTGCCCGTTCGGCGGCAGTGAGGAACGGGCTGGCCAAGGATACCGATTTCCCGCCCGGCAACGAGCCGCCTCAATCGGCCGCCGGGCGACGTCTTGTCGCCAACCAGTTTGAACTGCCGATGCTGTTCTTCGTCGTCATCGGCTTTCTGATGATGATCGATGGCGTGTCGATCATCGAACTCGCTCTGGCCTGGGTGTTCGTCATATTCAGGGCGTTGCAGATGATCGGCAGCCTCAAGGGGCCGCTGATGCTTCGTCATGCAAGCTTCTTTGCTGCCTTTCTGATAGTCGTGGCGCTCTGGGCGGATCTCGCGATCCGCCTCATCTGAGACGGCGGGGGGCCGATGGATCTCACCGACGCTGCATTGGCGGGCCGCATCGTTGTCGGCGCGCTGTTCGTCATCATCGGCGTCCGCCTGCTCATCGGGCGCCGCGCTGTCGCGATGCTGCTCGGCTCGAAAAAACTGCCGCAGCCCCTCGCGATCGCCATCGCCGGCGGCGGTCTGGAGATCGTGCTTGGCCTGGCCGCGCTTGCCGGCCTGGCGCTTCCGGCCGTATTCGTCGCCATGGCCCTCTTCGTCATCGCTGCCACAGCGATGGTGCATGACTTCTGGAACAAGAAGGGCATGGCACGGACGCTGGACGTGAATGTCGTTCTGTCGCATGGCCTGATCGTCGGCGGTCTCATAGTCATGGCCGCCTATCCATGGTGACGGCCGACAAGGGAAACGCTGCTTCATGACGCCTGTCGCCCGCATTTCGGCTGCGATCGAGGTTCTCGACGACATCATCGACCGCCGCCGCCCGGCTGCCGACGCGCTCAAGGACTGGGGCCTCGCGCATCGCTTCGCCGGGTCAAAGGATCGGCGCGCGATCGGTGACCTCGTCTTCGACGCGCTGCGCCATCGCAGTTCCTCGGCCTTCGCGGCTGGAGGCGAGAACGGCCGCGCCATCATTCTCGGGCTTTTCCGCGTCCATCGCGGCCTCGACGTGGCTGCGATCGAGCGGCTGATCTCGGGCGAGCGCTTCGCGCCGCCACCGCTGACCGATGAAGAACGCGCCGCCCTCGAAACAGATCGTCTTGCCGGCGCGCCCGATCATGTTCGCGGCGATTATCCGGAATGGCTCGCCGATGAACTCGGCCGGGTCTTCGGAGACGATGTCGTTGCCGAGATGCAGGCCATGGCAGCGTCGGCCCCGCTCGATCTTCGCGTCAACACGCTGAAATCCGAGCCGGACAACGCGGCGCGCGAGCTGACCGCCGAGCTTGGCCGGGCGCCCGAGCGGCCGCAATTGTCGCCGCTCTGTCTGCGCCTGCCGCTGGAGCCTGAGCGCGGTGAGCCCCACATCGCCTCGACGGAGTGCTTCCTCAAGGGCCATATCGAGATCCAGGATCTCGGCAGCCAGCTCGCGGCCGAGTTCGCCGGCGCGAAAACCGGCATGCAGGTTCTTGATTTCTGCGCCGGCGGCGGCGGCAAGACGCTCGCCATGGCCCCCGCGATGCAGAACCACGGCCAGATCTTCGCCTATGATTCCGATCGCCGCCGTCTGGCACCGATCCATGACCGGCTGGCGCGCGCCGGCATCCGCAATGTCCAGGTCCGGACGCCGAAGCCCGGCTCGGACGTGCTCGATGATCTCGAGAAGCGGATGGACCTCGTCCTCGTCGACGCGCCCTGTACGGGAACCGGCACATGGCGGCGCAATCCAGACGCCAAATGGCGCATCCGCCCCGGCAGCCTCGCCGAGCGGCAGAAGGACCAGTCGGCGGTGATCGAGGCGGCATCGCGCTATGTGAAGACCGGCGGGCGGTTGGCCTATATCACCTGCTCGCTGCTCGAATCGGAGAATTCGGACCGGGTCGCCGCCTTCCTGGCCGATCATCCGGGCTTCGAGGTCGTTGCGCCGGACACTCTCGTTTCAGCGTTCGAGGCCGAGGCGATGATCGAGACCGGCTCGGCCGTGCGCCGTCTGCCGCTCGGCCTGATGCTGACGCCCCGACAGAGCGGCACTGACGGCTTTTTCATCGCCGTGCTTGCACGGCGAAGCTGAGGACGGCGCTCGGCCGACCTCGACACCCAGCCAGCCCGCCACTAGAAGGGCAGGCTCAGGACTTAGGAACGGAGATCATCCATGCGCGGGCTTGTCAGGCTCATCGTTCTCGCCATCGTCGTGATCGGCGGCTACTGGGCCTATTACGTGTTCGCCGCTGCTGACCCCAACGACCGCTTCGGCGTCGAGATCAACAAGCACATGCCTGAACAGGCGCGCCAGTTCGCCTGCGATAAGCTGAAGGAGCGCTTCGGCGCCATCACGGCTCCAGAGGGCTGCGCGACCTATCCGAGCTGGGCCAGCACGCCCGTCGCCGCACCGCCGGCAACGCCGAACCCCGCGACGACATCGCCCTGATAAAAATGGAGGCCGGCCCGAGCGCCGGCCTTCTGCTTCCAGCAGCCTCGCACCCCGTTCGCTCAACCTCTCTTCGCCGGATCCGCTCATGCCCGACAGCATTCTCATCATCGATTTCGGCTCCCAGGTTACGCAGCTCATCGCGCGCCGCCTTCGGGAGACCGGGGTTTATTGTGAGATCCATCCGTTCCAGAAGGCCGAGGAGGCCTTCGAGCGGCTGAAGCCCAAAGGCGTCATTCTCTCGGGCAGCCCGGCGAGCACGGTCGATATCGGCTCGCCGCGCGCGCCCGAAAAGGTGTTCGACGCCGGCGTGCCGGTTCTTGGCATCTGCTATGGCGAGCAGACGATGAGCGCCCAGCTCGGCGGCAGCGTCGAAGTCGGTCACCACCGCGAATTCGGCCGCGCCTTCATCGAGGTCAAGAAGCCGTCAGCGCTGTTCGAAGGCTTGTGGGAGCCAGGCAGCCGCCATCAGGTCTGGATGAGCCACGGCGACAAGATCACGGCCATCCCCGAGGGATTCGAGGTCATTGCGGTCTCGGAAGGCGCGCCTTATGCGGCGATCGCCAACGAACAGCGCCGCCTCTATGGCGTGCAGTTCCATCCCGAAGTGCTGCACACGCCGGATGGCGGCAAGCTGCTGGCCAATTTCGTCCATCAGGTCGTCGGCCTGAAGTCCGACTGGACGATGGCGGCCTATCGCGCCGAGATGATCGCCAAGATCCGCGCCCAGGTCGGCGAGAAGCGCGTGCTCTGCGCGCTTTCGGGCGGCGTTGACTCGGCCGTTGCGGCCGTGCTGATCCATGAGGCGATCGGCGAGCAGCTCACCTGCGTCTTCGTCGATCACGGCCTGATGCGGCTTGGTGAGAGCGATCAGGTCGTTTCGCTGTTCCGCGAGCATTTCAACATTCCGCTCGTCCATGTCGACGCGTCCGATCTCTTCATCGGCGAGCTCGAGGGCGTGTCCGATCCCGAGACCAAGCGCAAGATCATCGGCAAGCTCTTCATCGATGTGTTCGAGGCCGAGGCCAAGAAGATCGCCAGCGACGGCAAGGGCGCCCCGGAATTCCTCGCGCAGGGCACGCTCTATCCCGACGTGATCGAGAGCGTCTCCTTCTCGGGCGGCCCGTCGGTAACGATCAAGTCGCATCACAATGTCGGCGGCCTGCCGGCGCGCATGAACATGAAGCTGGTCGAGCCGCTGCGCGAGCTCTTCAAGGACGAGGTGAGGGCGCTCGGTCGCGAACTCGGCCTGCCCGACTTCTTCGTCGGCCGCCACCCGTTCCCGGGCCCCGGGCTCGCCATCCGCTGCCCCGGCGGCATTACCCGCGAGAAGCTCGACATCCTCCGCAAGGCCGACGCCGTCTATCTCGACGAGATCCGCAAGGCCGGCCTCTACGACACGATCTGGCAGGCCTTCGCCGTGTTGCTTCCGGTCCAGACAGTGGGCGTCATGGGCGACGGCCGGACTTACGACTTCGTCTGCGCGCTGCGCGCCGTAACCTCGGTCGACGGCATGACCGCCGATTTCTACCACTACGACATGACCTTCCTCGCCGACGCCGCCACCCGCATCATCAACGAGGTAAAAGGCATCAACCGCGTCGTCTACGACGTAACGAGCAAGCCGCCCGGGACGATCGAGTGGGAATAATTCGCGCCTACCCAAATGCCGCCGATAACCGTCGATTACCCTCCATAACTAATTGAAAATAAAGAAATTTCCTTCCGCCATCTTTCGCCGTCAATCGCCGAGCAAGCCTCGCGATCGACGGCGGAGCTGACGGTATGGGGCGTCTTGTGACATCGCGGAACTGCATATACCGTCAAGGCCTAGAGAGCTTGTGACGGTATTTTTTTGACCTTATTCCATTGATAATAAAGGAAAATTTGCCGCCGGGGTTGGTTGTTTTTGGCCTGACGGTATTTTCGGGGCTCTCTGGCGTTTTTTGAACGATCTAGGAGGGTCCGATGCTTACCGATGCGGCAATCAAGGCACTGAAACCAAAGGACAAATTATATAAGGTCTCTGACCGTGACGGTATGTATGCCGTCGTGAACCCGTCGGGCGCCGTCGTGTTCCGCTATGACTACCGTATGCACGGTCGACGCGAGACGTTGACCCTCGGCCGATACGGGCCGGCAGGCCTCTCTCTGGCCCGTGCGCGGGAGAAGCTGATCGACGCGCAGCGCTCAATTCAGGAAGGGCGGTCGCCCGCCCAAGAGAAGCAGCGGGAGAAGCGCCGCATCAAGGAAGCAAAGAGCTTTGGCGAGTTTGGCGAACGGTGGCTGCAAGAGCATCGGATGGCGGAGAGCACCCGCGCGATGCGGCGCTCGATCTACGAGCGCGACATCCTGCCGACGTTCCGCAACCGGCTGCTGACGGAAATCACGCCCGAAGATCTCCGAGCGATGTGCGACAAGGTGAAGAAGCGGGGAGCGCCGGCCACGGCGGCCCATGTCCGTGACATCGTGAAGTTGGTCTTCGCCTTTGCGAAGCTGCACGGGGAGAAGGTGTCGAACCCCGCCGAAGAGGTCGGGCCGGCGTCGATCGCGACGTTCGTTCCCAAGGATCGTTCGCTCTCGCCCGCCGAAATCCGGGTCATGCTCGGCCAGCTTGAGCATGTGGCGACGTTGCCTACAATCCGGCTCGGCCTGAAGCTGATCCTGCTGACGATGGTCTGCAAGAGCGAGCTGCAGGACGCGGTGTAGGATGAGGTCGACTTCGAGAATGCCGTGTGGTCGATCCCGAAGGAGCGGATGAAGCGTTCCAAGCCGCACAACGTCTATCTGTGCGAACAGTCGCTCGACATCCTCGTTGCGCTCAAGACCTGTGCGGGCAATTCGCGCTACCTGCTGCCCTCGCGCTACGACGCGGATGCGCCGATGTCCCGCGCGACCTTCAACCGCGTCACCACGGCGGTCGTCGCTCAAGCCAAGAAGGCGGGAATGCCGTTGGAGACTTTCACCGTGCATGACCTTCGTCGTACGGGATCGACGCTGCTCAACGAGCTGGGCTTCAACAGCGACTGGATCGAGAAGTGCCTGGCGCACGAGGACGGGCGTTCTTCGCGCGGCGTCTATAACAAGGCCGAGTATGAGCACCAGCGCCGGCACATGATGCAGGAATGGGGCAATCTGATCGACGCATGGGTTGGCGGCCAGAAATACACCCCGACGCTCTATCCGGCCTCCATGGACCTTCTGGTCCCTGAGCCTAGCCTTTGACCGGACGGGTCTTCCTGAGTGTAACGTTGGGCGCCGGCGCACGCTTGGCCGCCTTCGCCTTGGAGGCTCGGTGGCCTGCTGCCGGTTTCGTGGACACCCGGTTAGGGTGTTTTCATGAAGTTGGAGGTAGCAGATGCAACGACGGAAGTTCGGCCGGGAGCTCAAGGTCGAGGCGGTTCGCCTGATCAAGGACCGCGGGGTCAGCGTGGCACAGGCGGCTCGGGACCTCGACGTCCATGAGAATGTGCTGCGCAAATGGGTGCGGGAGTTTGGCGCCGATCCGGCGCAGGCCTTTCCCGGGCAGGGTCAGGTGAAGCCGGAGCAGCTTGAGATTGACCGGCTGCGGCGCGAGGTGACCAAACTCAAGGCGGAGCGCGACATCCTAAAAAAGGCCGCGGCGTACTTCGCGAGGGAAGCGACATGAGGTTCGCCTTCATCGCGAAGCACCGGGTATCTGGCCGGTGGCATGGCTGTGCGAAGCGCTGGATGTCTCCCGTTCCGGGTTCCACGCCTGGCCGACGCGCCGTCCCAGCCAGCGCGCTCGGGATGATGAGAAGATCGGCACTCTGGTGCGTGCGAGCTTCGTTGGCTCGGATCGCACCTACGGCGCTCGTCGCATATGGCGAGACGTGCTGGCGGATGGGGTCGATTGTGGCCTTCATCGCATCGAGCGGCTCATGCGGGCTCGGGCGCTGCGGGCGAGGCCACGCCTGCGCGCCTTGCCCAAAGATGAGGGCCAGCGCTCGACAATCGCTCCCAACACGCTTGATCGTGAGTTCCACGCAGATCGCCCGAACCAGCGGTGGATCGCCGACTTCACCTACGTATGGACGGCTGAGGGCTGGCTCTACGTGGCTGCGGTCATTGACCTCTTCTCGCGGCGCGTTGTCGGCTGGTCGATGAAGGCCGAGATGACCGCAGCGCTCGTCACCGACGCGCTCGTCATGGCGATCTGGCGCCGCGGCAAGCCGGATGCCTTGCTCCAACACTCGGATCAGGGCAGCCAACACGCGAGCCAGCACTTCCAGGAACTCCTGGCCGAAAATGGCGTCACATGTTCCATGAGCCGATCCGGCAACGTGTGGGACAACGCGGCAATGGAGAGCTTCTTCTCCTCGCTTAGGACCGAACTGATCAGGGGCAAGGTCTATCGAACCCGTGACGCCGCCCGGGCCGATGTGTTCGATTACATTGAGCGCTTCTACAACACGGTTCGCAGGCACTCGACCATCGGCTACGTCAGCCCGGCCGAGTTCGAAAAGAAGGTCGGATTAGCCTAACCGAGCGTCCATAGAACCGGCAGCACGCCATCCTGACCAACCAACTCTACCAGCTCGGCAACATCCCGACGATACACATGCTCGATGTGGGTCGCGAAGCGCTGCTGCATTGCGTGGGGCTCGGCATGGGGGTGACGATCACCACCAGCGCTGACGCGGTGATAGGCTATCCCGACGTCACCTTTGCGGAGATTCTCGATGAGCCTCTGCCCTTCAGCGCGTTCTGGTCGCCCCGCAATGATAATCCGGCGTTTCGCCGTTTCCTCAGCGCTGCCCGGATCCAATCGCGGGCTTGGAAAAGGCGCGAAGGAGCAGACACCGGAGGCATGAGCTAACCGCATGACATCAAGGGGATCGACCGAAAATGGGGCCCAGGCCGCCAGTTGACCGAGCGACCGCCAACCCCGGATTCAGCCCGCGATCGTGCCGCTTGCGCCGCTGTCCTAATGCGTCGGACAGAAGCCAGGGGCCGAGGACTGGAGGCGTGACCGCTCGATCGTCATCGCGATGAGCCACCCTCGCTCAAGATTTACGGCGCTGCCTTCGTCAACTGGTGCGAGTTGATCTCGATCCAATCGGCGAGACCGGCAATCATCCTTGCGGCCTCACTTCCCAAGGGGGTCAGGCTGTATTCGACATGGGGCGGCACCACCTGGAAGTCGCGCCGGAGGACCAATCCGTCAGCTTCCAGCCACTGCAGCGTTTGAGCCAACATGCGCTCGCTGACACCGCTCACCTTCCGCCGCAATCCGCTGAAGCGAAGCGTGTTGTCGAGCAGGGCGATCAGGATGAGCACCCCCCACCTGCTGGTGACGTGGCGCATCACGTCGCGCGCGGGACATCCAAGCTGGAAGACGTCGCCGCGTATCACCCGCTCCGAGAGTGTCGATGGAATGGTGTCCGTCATTCACACTTACCTTGGCGTACGTACTTACGAAACGAGAGTTAGGAGCCTAGATCCCTTTTCGCAACCCACGAATGGGAGATCCCATGTACGCAATCACCGGAGCAACCGGCCAATTGGGCCGGCTCACCATCAAGCAGCTTCTCAAGTCAGTGCCAGCGGGCGAGATCATCGCCGCCGTCCGAAATCCCGAGTCGGCGCGTGATCTCGCGGCCGAGGGCGTCCAGGTGCGCCTCGCCGACTACGACAGTCCGGAGACGCTCAAGGCGGCTTTCGCAGGCGTTAATCGACTGCTGCTCATTTCCTCCAATCTGACGACGGGCCGAATCCGGCACCATCAGGCAGTGATCGACGCCGCCAAGACTTCCGGCGTCACGCTCATCGCCTACACCAGCATGCTCCACGCCGATCGTCCCGGTACAAAGCTCGCCAGGGAACACCTTGCCACCGAGCTCGCCCTGACGGCCTCCGGCATCCCGGCGACCCTTCTGCGAAACGGCTGGTACACCGAAAATTACCTGATGGCGCTGCAGCCGGCCCTGAGCGGCGGCGCGCTCTATGGCTCTGCGGGCGAGGGACGGGTTTCTTTGGCATCGCGCGCCGACTATGCCGCGGCCGCGGCCGCGGCGCTGATATCGGCCGGGAAGGCTTTTGGCCTGGGGATTCTGTCGGGGGCGAAGGATCGAAAGTCCGTCCTCGACGAGTTGGCGACCGTAAACGAGCCTTCCGCTCAGATAGCCCGGATCATTGTCACCCACGCCCATTATGACCACCTCGGCGGCGCCACCACCCTGTCGGCGCCCGTCTATGTCTCGGCCGCCGAGCCAAATGGATGGCGGACCAATCCGCGCAGCCGACCATCAAACCGCCTTCACTCCTCGCCTCGGTCAAGCCGCGACTGAAGGTGCTGGCCTATGACTCCGGCCCTTATCTCGGCTTCGATCAAAGCAAGGACATCTATGGCGATGGGGTCATGGTCGTCGTGCCGCTTCCGGGGCACACTCCGGGATCGCAGGCGTGTTCCTGAAGCTGGGCCAGCGTAGCGTGTTCCTGCTCGGCGACGCGACCGACACCTTGGAGGCCGCAGAACGCGGCCTGCCCAAGAGTACGCTGATCCGGGCCAATACGGACTTCGAACCCGAGATGGCCGACGCGACGACGCGTCGCCTCGCCGACTTTCACCGAGCGCATCCGAAGATCGCGCTGGTGCCAGCCCACGACCGGACCGCATTCGCGGCCGTCTTCGGCAGCCCATCGACCTGTGAACCGGCCTTTCAGTAAACAGAAGGTGACCGGGCTGCAAAGGAGCGCGGCGTCAACAATCGCGAAGCCAAAGATGCGTTCGTAGAGCGTATAAAAGCGCAACGCGAAATAGCTGAGTCGATGACCTCCCATTGAGAATGTCCTCCAGACTGGAGGACAGTCCAGCCCCTCAAGGCTGGACTTATGAAGAAGCAGAGATTTACGGAAGAGCAGATTATCGGGGTGCTGAAGGAGTAGGAGGCGGGCGTCAGGGCCGCCGATCTTTGCCGCAAGGGCGGGATTTCCGAGGCGACTTTTTGTAATTGGAAGGCCGAATACGGCGGCATGGAAGTGTCTGAGGCCAAGCGTCTAGAGTCGCTTGAGGACGAGAACGCCAGGCTGAAGAAGCTGCTCGCTGAACAGATGCTGGATACAGCCGCACTCCGCGAGCTTCCTACAAAGAAGTGGTAGGGCCTGCCGCCAAGCGTGACCTGTCGCGCACCTGAGGACGGTTATGAGCCTTCGTGCGCCAATCCTTGTCGAAGCAAAGGCCAATGGCCATTGGTCGCTGGATTTCGTCCGCGACCAGTTCGCCTGCGGCAGGCGCTTCCGCATCCTCAATGTGGTCGATGATGAAGCTTCGCGTTTCCGCCGGTTGCTCCCATCGCGCCATTTGACGCATCAAAAACCACCGACGCTCTATTCGCAGCCGGATGAAACTCCCGTGGTAGGTCACCTCGGCAGAAAGCTCAACATTCGCATCTACTTCGGACTTGAGGTTCGGAATCTGTAATCGCGTTATCTGGATGGCGAGACGTCAGATCAAAGATCGACGATACGCGTGTCGGCAATGGTTTCCGCAAAGTCATGACCGAACAGTCCCGCAGGCGTCTGAAAGCCGGGTCGCACCTCGCCTGCCAGCACACGCCGGGCTGCTTCCGCCGCGGCCATGGCCGTGAACGTATAGCCGTTCACGGTATCGAGGACCGAGCGCACGACGGTCCCATCTTCTCCGGTGACTTCGACAGCCGCATGATACCGGCTCGCTTCACGCTCCTCCAGGCTGGGGCCATCGGGGAGATTCTTGACGTCCCCGGTCGGAAATGCGCCTGCGGAGACGTGAACGTAAGTTTCGATGTCGGAAACGCCGGTCGCCTGATGGATCGTCACGAGGTCAGGCAGCGTCACAGGGAAAGACGAGAGCGGCCCGTTACCGAAATTGAAATCGCGAAGCGCGTTGGATTCGTGTGTGACGAGTTCACCGTCACGGAGATGAAGGGTCTCCGGCGCGATATTCTGGCTCGCGCTGATGGCCGATCCCCTCGACATCGTGCCTGCAACATCGAGCGCAATGCCGATTTTTCGTGCGCTGCTGACGCGAGCCACGGCATGTCCAGCGAGACTTCCAAGCATCGCAACGCTTCCACCGCTGCCGGGCAGAAGCATGATGCCGGCCGCCCGGGCCTGGCCGTCGAGCGCCAGGGCTTCGCGGTAGGTGTCGAGCTCAGCGGAAAAGTCGAGGTAGTGGACGCCGGCGCGGATCGCGGCGGACATGAGGGGTTCGGCGGTGTTCGCGAAGGGGCCGGCTGCATTCAAGAGAACGGTGATGCCGGCAAGGCTGGTCACGGTGGCATTGGGCTCGTCGAGCGGAAACAGCCTCACAGCCGCACCCAAACGGTTGGCCAACGCTTCGAGTTTCGCCCGGTCTCTTTCCCGGCTTGCGAGTACGAGGTTCAGCCCCGCAGACGCAGCATGCTCGGCCGCCATGCTACCCGTGTAGCCGGCCGCTCCATAGATCATGAATGTGTTCATGGATGTGGTTCTTTTTCTTTGATTATTCGAGGTCAGCGTCGATGCGCGTGATCAGACCGTCGGCGTTGATCGAGATGTCGAGGAGGCCGATTTCGTGACCGAAATCCCCCGTGAAATCGACGCGCACACGTGCTCGGGCTTCACCGAGGCTCTCGATGGAGAGGAAGCGGGTGACCGTGTGGTAGCCCGCGAAATATCGGTCGATATAGTCGCGAATTCCGGCGTGACCGTCGAAGCGGTGACCCGTTGAAGGGTCGTCGATGACCGCATCCGGTGTGAACAAGGACACCGCCGTGTCGGCGTCAAAGGCGTTGGTCGCGGCGATCAGCGCATCGGCTTTCGCGCGCAAAATGGGTGCGCTCATCGCATCAGCTCCCGTGCTGCCAGCTTTTGAAGACGAATTCGAGGCTGTAGCCGTCGAGGTCCCGGACCTGGGCCGCGTAATAGCGGGGGTCGTAATGCAGTTGCGGACCGGGTGGATGGATCTCGGTGGCGCCCGCCGCCAGGGCCTGGGCGTGGGCGGCGTCCACAAGCGCTTCGGAATCCGCGACGAAGCCGACATGCACCGCGCCGGGCGCGGCCGTGCCCGCGCGCAGCCAGAAGAACATGCGCCCGCTGGCGCCGAAGCCCTTGAGATCGGGATGGCCGGGCGGTCCGTCCCGGCCGTCATAGTCCAGGCGGGCGGTGATGCCGAGGATCGGGAGCACCCGCTCGTAGAAGGCGATCGAGCGCTCGATTTCGCTGACCGTAAGGAAGATATGGTCGAGCATGTGAGCCTCCTCTAGATGATGTAGCCGCCGCCGATCTCGATGTTCTGGGCATTGATCCAGCGGTTGTCGTCCGACAACAGGCTGGCGACCATGCAGCCGACGTCGTCGGGTTCCCCGACGCGGCCGAGCGCGGTCTGCCCGGCAAGCAGTGCCTCGAATTCATCCGTGAGGCCGCCGCCAAGTTCGGTGCGAATCGGCCCCGGCGCGACGGAGTTGGCGCGGATGCCGCGGTCGCCAAACTCCTTGGCCATGTAGCGGGTCAGCACCTCGAGCCCGCCCTTGAAGGAGGCATAGGGCGCCACGCCAGCAGTGGCCACGCGGCTGGTCGCGCTCGTCACATTCACGATGTGGCCGCCATCGGCCATGAGGGGAAGGAGGGCCTGGGTGAGGAAGAAGGGCCCTTTGAGATGCATGCGGAACAGGCCGTCGAATTCGTCTTCAGTCACTGTTGCGATCGGGTTGTAGAGGCCATAGCCCGCATTGTTGACGAGGAAGTCGAAGGATTTGGCGTTCCAGGTCGTCGCTAACGCTTGCGGTACCGCGTCGCGAAACGCCGGGAATTCAGCGGTGCTGCCGACGTCCAGCTCCAGAGCGACGGCCTTGCCGCCGCCCGCTTCAATGGCGCCGACGACCTTCTCGGCAGCCGGCCTGTTGCTGTTGTAGGTAAGAATGACGCCCATGCCGCGTTTGGCGCATTGAGCTGCGATGCTTGCCCCAAGGCCGCGGCTTCCACCGGTGATGATGACGATGCTCATGGTGTGCTCCTTCGATGGCTGCCCAATCGATAGCCACCGGGGTTCGAAGGCGCTCGCACGATCCTCTTCTTATCTTGCCTATTTCTGCTTTCCCGTTGAGGCCTGACGTTCCGTGTGAGACAACGTTGTCATGGACACACAGCTTCAAGAACTCAGGCAACTGGCGTCCCGGGCGGAGAACCGCCGGACGGAGACAGGCATTCCGCGCATTGCGATGGTTCAGGGAGAGATCCCGGAACATCAGCTAGCCGCCGTCTACGACCCCATGATCAATCTGATCCTGATCGGATCGAAGACGATGACGGTTGGCGACCGTACATTCCGATATGATCCGGCCACCTATTTCGTCATGTCGGTGGATTTGCCGGCGGTTGGCTCCGTGCACTCCTCTCCCGACGGAGATCCCTATCTCGCAGTCAGCTTGACGCTTGAGCCGGCGATCGTCGCCAATCTACTGGCGGATCTGCCCAATCCTGCCGGAGGCGACCTTTACAGCCCTGGCTTCTCGGTCGCGCCAGTGACGCCCGAGTTGCTGGATGCCTGGCTGCGAATGTTGTGCTTGATGGAGCGCCCGAACGAGATTGCAGCTCTCGCTCCGGCCTACGAGCGCGAGATTCTCTTTCGGGTATTGCAGGGGCCACTCGGCTGGATGGTGCGGGACATCGCGACCCCTGACACGGCTCTGTCCCGGATCGGCATTGCCATCCAGTGGATCAGGGAGAATTTCGCCAAGCCTCTACGCGTCGATGCTTTGGCGGAGATGGCCGCACTCAGTGTCTCCGCGTTCCACCGCCACTTCAAGGCGGTGACGGCACTCAGCCCGCTGCAGTACCAGAAGCACGTACGGCTGCTGCATGCGCGATCGCTTCTCATTGCCGGCGAAGGCAATGCGACGTCGGTTGCGTTCGGCGTGGGCTACGAAAGTCCGACGCAGTTTAGCCGGGAATATGCCCGGCAGTTTGGCCTGCCGCCTTCGAAAGACGCAGCGAGGCTGCGTCGTCCCGGTGACCCTCCGAGCAGCGCGGCTCCACGGCCACGAAGGGCTGACTTGGCTGCTGTGATGTAGCGTTCGCTCTCGGTTGCAAGATCTGGCCGGATATACAGCGGCCACTCTGCAGGAGTTTGTGTGCAGCGAGGCCGACGGCATCTCATGCCTGATCTTGCGCCTGATCTGCGATACGTCAGGGAGGTCCAACTTGTGGCGGAAACGCCGCCGACGCATTGGTTTTTCTCAATCGGCCGAGAATATCCATCCATTTGTCAGATGGTTAGTAGGGTCTCATAACACATAACTTCGTTTGCGCTGCCCGGCGGCCCTGCCGATCCTGCGCCATATCCGGCTCGCCGATGTGTTAAGAACAGTATCGTCGTCGTGAGGGGGGAGATCATGTGCCGGTGGTGTAACCGTTCTGCCATAGCCGATCGCGTCACAGCGGGGGTGACAACCGATCGCCGCGAGTTCCTTGCCTATATGGCCGCGATCGCGGGGATGGCGGGGGCGGGCGTGCCCGCGCTGGCGGCCACCGGCACCGCCGACACCATCTTCCACAACGGCCCGGCCTATCCGATGTCTTCGCCGGGAGCGAAGGCCGAGGCGATCGCCGTTGCCTCCGGCAAGATCGTCGCCGTCGGCAGCAAGGCCGAGGTGATGGCGACGCGCGGCTCCGCCACCGAACTCGTCGATCTCGAGGGGCGCACCTTGCTGCCGGGCCTCATCGATCCGCACAATCACGTTTCGCTCACGGCGCTGCTCGCGATGCTGCTGATCGACGTCGGTTTCGCGCGATACCGGACCAAGGCGGACGCGTTGGCCGCGATGAAGGCGGCCGTTGCGAAGGCGAAGCCGGGCGAATGGCTCGCCTTCGGCTTCTATGACAACCTGCTTCAGGGCGGCGACGTCTCGATGGCGGAGCTCGATGCCGTCGCTCCCGCCAACCCGCTCTTCCTGCTTTACGTGAACGGCCATGTCGGCGCAGCGAACACGTTGGCGTTCCAGCGCGCCGGCGTGACCAAGGCGACGGGGGATCTGCCCGGAGGCGGCTTCTTCGGCCACAGCGCCGACGGCGCGTTGAACGGCATGATCTACAACGAGCCGGCGCTTTTGAAATTCCTGGACATCGCAGTTCCCAAACCGAAGCCCGAGGACCTCGCCAAGGCCGTGACGGCCTATGCGCGCGAGGCCGCTGCCGCCGGCCTCACGACGCTGCACGAACCCGGAACCGTGAAGCCGGAATGGGTGGAGATGCTGGCGAAGCTCTCCAGCAGTTTGCCGATCCGTTACAGCGCGAGCTTCAGCACCGATATGGTGGAGGAGAGCAAGGTCTTCGCAGCGCTCGGCCCTTCCAACACGGCGCGCATCCTTCCCGGCAGCCGGTTCTCGCTCTATGGCATGAAATAATGGGGCGACGGCTCGAACCAGGCCGAGACGGCGGCTCAGACGCAGCCCTATCTTGGAACCGACAAGCGCGGCAGTCTTGGGTACACCGCGGCCGAGGCCGTCCAGCTCTGCACCAAAGCGAAGGACGCGGGCTGGACCATCCTCGTCCACAGCCAGGGCGATGCTGCGATCGATCAGATCCTTGACGCTATCGAAGTAGTCTACGGTGCCCATCCGGCAACCGGCCTCAACCGGGTCGAACACGCCACGATGGCTCGCGCCGACCAGATCGAGCGGATGAAACAGCTCGGATGCGAGCCGAGCTTCATGACGGATTTCATCTATCTCTACGGCGCGGACTATCGTGACACGCTCTTCGGCGCGCCGCGGGCCGGGTTCATGGTGCCGGTCGGCGCCGCGGCGAAGGCCGGGATCGGCTATTCTCTCCATACCGACAATCCCGCTGCCGGCCTGCCGCTCAATCCCATGCGGCTGGTGGAAACGGCTGTGACGCGGCGCTGCATGACCGACAATTCGGTGCTCGGCGCGGATCTGGCGCTCACGGTGGAGGAGGCGCTGCGAGGCATCACGGTGCATGCCGCCCGTCAGCTCGGCCTCGGCGACCGGATCGGCACGCTGGAGATGGGCAAGGATGCGGATTTCACCCTGCTCGAGAGCGATCCCTACACGACGGCCCCCGACCAGCTATCCGGCATCAAGGTCAGCGAGACCTGGTTAGGGGGGCGCAAGAACATCGGCATGAAGTCGCGACCGCAGTCGTAGCGAAGTCGTGTTCTCGCCGCAGGAATGACCTCAGGCCTTGCCCTCTCTTCCACCCGCTCGGCAGACTCCATCAGCGCATTCTTCTCGAGTTCCCCGGCCAAGCGTTTCCACATATTGCGGAACGCGGTCATGGATGCGAGAGCGGAGCGCTTCTTCCGGCGAATGGCCTCGCTCAGAACACGAAAGATCAGCTAAGTGAGTGGTCATGCAGTTACACTGAGGTTCGGGCTTGTCTCAATCCGATGCTAGAAAACCACGAAGCGATGTCGTCCGCCGTCGTCGCGAAATCGTCGATGGCAGCGCACAAGCCTTCAAGGTGGCCGGATACAATGCCCCTGTGGAAGTTGTTCTAGAATATACCGGCGTTGGACGAGGCACGCTCTACCGACATTTTCCGACCCGTAATGATCTGATTTTCGCTGTTCTCGATGATCAGCTGCAGAGCTTCAGCGCTCAAACTCACGCGATTGAAACGCCCGAGGCGTTCCTGGACTTCATAACGGGCATGATCACCGAGTCCGTCATCAGCCCGTCCTTTTTCGAGGCGCAGGCGGAGGTGCGGGAAAAGCTCGACATCCGCTATGTCGAAGCGATCGGCCCGATCATCGAGAAGGCGTGTCGGCGAAACTGGATCCCGTCCGACTTCACCATCGACGATTTCGCGCTCGTTCTGGTCATGGCAGGCGCCGCACTGCGTCCCCTCGACCTAGCCGCGAGAATATCAGGCGCCGACCGCGTCGTGCGCGTGCTGTCACAGGGCGTTTTGCCAAGAGAGCCAATCGCTTAGGCAACGGACCGTCACGCCGGGGGTCTCCCGGCGTCGCTTGCTCATACCCCCGATTTTTTGGTTCAGGCACTGATCGAAGCTCCCGGCATCGACCGACCCGACGCGCCGACATTTTGCCTTGCCGGACTCCAAAAGAGGCGATTCTAAAGTGGTACTAGAAATCCCACTTTAGCTGTCTACTCAAGCCTTGTCGGAACGCGAGCCACGTTTCGGGAGGAACAATTGAAACTGAGTGCCGGTGTCCGGAGCCGATCGTCGATCGCTGTTTGCGCTGTTTTTGCAGTCCTCTGGGGGCTGGTTGGCCTGCCGCTGATCTGGGGCGGTGCGAAACTGCTCTTCCTGGGGGGAAGCCCATATTACGTTGCCGTCGGAGTGGCCTTCGTTGTCACCGCATTCCTCTATGGCACCGGCGGGCGAAGCGGGCTGTGGCTCCTTCTCCTTACATTCGCAGCAACGCTCGTTTGGGCGCTGTTCGAAGTGGGGATGGACTTCTGGCAGTTGGTACCCCGGCTGGTCGTGCCCGCGATCATCGTCATGCTCGGTCTTTGGGCCTCACCTTTCCTGGCGCCAAACCTGAGTCGGCCGGTGAAGAGGGGCATGGTCGCATCGGGCGTCGTGGTCATGGTCGCCCTGTTCGGCACGCTATGGGCCGCATTCTATCCCCATGGCGCAATATTGGGCGTCGAGCAGGCATCCGCTTCCGCGGCTGGCTGAGGTGCAGGAACGTGCCGTTCCCCAGCAGCCGGTCTGGGAAGGCGACCATCTCTCCCCGACGCAGCCATACTCCGTCGGCATGCCCTCGATCGGGACCGAGCCTTTGACGGAAGCGGACATGTGGGGCACGTCGATGTTCGACCAGCTCTGGTGCCGCATCAGCTTCCGGTCGATGCGCTATCAGGGCGAGTTTACCGCCCCGGGCGGCAAGATTCTGATCTGGCCCGGCATCCTCGGTGGCATGAACTGGGGCGGCGTGTCGATCGACGAACGGGCGCGCCGACTTTTCATCAACTCGATCAGCGCGGGCATGGTCGTGCAAACCATTCCGCGCGCCTGAAGTCGACGCGGCGATGAATGCGAGCACCGGAAGCATCGATCCCCACCTTGCAATCGACCCGCAACTGGGCACGCCTTTCAGCGTCAAGGTCGGCATGTTCTTCTCGCCGCTGGGCGTTCCATGCACCCGGCCTCCCTTCGGGCAAATGACGGCGATCGACCTCGATACGCGGAAAATCGCCTGGCAAATCCCGTTGGGAACTGTCGAGGATTCGGGTCCTTTGGGGTGAAGACCGGACTTCCCATGCCGATCGGAATGCCCACGCTTGGTGGCCCGACATCGACAGCCGGTGGTATCGTGTTCTATGCCGGCACGCAGGACTATTATCTGCGCGCGGTCGACTCTGCGACTGGCAAGGAACTCTGGCGCGGGCGCCTTCCGATCGGTGCGGTATCGGCGCCGACCGTGTTCGTCTCGCCCGATACGGGTCGGCAATATGTTGTCGTGTCAGCGGGCGGGACAAGCTACTCGGCGGAACGCGGCGACTATGTCGTGGCCTTTGCGCTGCCCGACAATCAGTGACGACGGCGGGCACAAGATACCAGGTGATGAGGATCTGGCCGCCGTCTATTGCTTGAGGTGATCAGGGCTTTGCGACCGGACCCGTTCGACGGCGCAATACCATGCCGCCGTGGTGCAAGGTATCGAGGTCCACGAAGTCACCGTCGGCGGTGAAGCCTGTGTCGTCGCAATATTCGATATGCGCCCCGGTCACTTCGTATCGGCCTTCATGGGCGCGCTCGCGTGTGCCACGCGCCTCGACATATCGGCCGACAGGCAGGAGCTCGTGGCGGACACGGCCATCGTCGGTTACCCACATGCCGGCATAGGGATGGTTCGTTTGCAAGGTGAGTTCCACGGCTTGTACGGATTGGCTCAAGAGTGTGGCGGTCATCAGGACTGCGAATGCTTGTCGCATGATCGTGCTCCTCAAGATCGGTTGTGGCTGTCGGCCGCGAAAGCCGAACTGGCGCTGCAAGGGCCTGAGGTCGACGCCCCGCCCGCGCTGCCCTGGCAGGGCGGGGCGCCTTTGACGCTATTGAGCGCGCGGCTCGTTGTTCTCGACGACCTGCTGGTAGGCGACGAGATCCAGAAACGCCTCGGCCTCGATGACCAGGCCGTCCTTCATCCGGAACATCCAGAGGAACTGGTTGCGATAGGGCGCGTCCGACGTCGTCGTTGCCGAGCCGTCGAAGCGGATGAGGACGGTGTCGCCGACGGCATAGATGCTGCGGACCTCCGGGACGACCGGGCTGGCGAGACGGCTGGTCAGGGGGCGCGACGCCCGTTCGACGAAGTCGTCCTGGCTGCGGTATGTGCCCGCGACCGGGCCGGAGCCGTGGATCGTCCAGACGACATCGGGTGCGAGAAGCGCGGCAAAGACATAGGTGCCTTCACGCCATTTTTCGAAAGCATCGCCGACGATGGCCTTGTTCCGGCTTTCGATGGCGGTGTCATGGGTTTCCGCGTCCGCGTCGGAGGCCGTGATCTCGGCCTGCGCCGGCCAGATGACGGCCAGGAATGCCGCGGCGATCATCAGCCTGCGGAACGCGCCCGCGAGGCTGGCGCGCAATGAAGACATGGTCATGGGATCGTTCCTTTCGTTGACATGCTGGGGCGATCGGTCTTTCAGGTGCGGCGGGCCACGGCAGCTCCGCCGAAGATGAGCTGCTGGACGAGGGGACGTTCCACAAAGCGGGCCGGGAAGATCGGATCGGGCTCGCTGACCCGATTCAGGCGATCGAGTTGTTGTGGCGACAGAGCTACTTCCAACGCGCCCAGATTCTCCTCCGCCTGGGCGAGGGTGCGGGCGCCCATGATGGGCGACACGACGGTCGGGTTCGCGAGCGTCCAGGCCAGCGCGATCTGGGACGGCGTCGCGCCCACTTCCTCGGATACGGCGCGAACTTCTTGCGCAATCTCGATCGAGCGCCGGTTGAGGTGCCCTGACGAGGCGATGACGCCCTTGCGGCTGCCAGATACCGCGGCTTCGCGTGAATCCTGAACGTCCGCCTGTGTGTACTTGCCGGCCAGCACGCCGCCACCCAGCGGCGACCAGGGGAGCACGCCGAGCCCCATCGCTGCGGCCATGGGCATGAGCTCGTGCTCGACGCTGCGCTCGACCAGGCTGTATTCGATCTGAAGCGCGATGAAGGGCGACCATCCCCGCATGTCGGCGAGGGTCTGCATTTCGGCGATCCGCCAGGCGGGTGTATTGCAGATGCCCAGATAGAGGATCTTGCCGGACCGGACGAGGTCGTCGAGAGCCCGCATCACTTCATCCGGCCGGGTCGTCATGTCCCAGGTATGGAGGTAGAACAGATCGATCCGATCGGTAGCGAGCTGTTTCAGACTCTGCTCGACGGACCGCACCATGTTGAGGCGGTGGTTGCCGCCCGAATTGGGGTTGCCGGGGTCGCGGGCCATCGTAAACTTCGTCGCGAGGACGAGCCGCTCTCGCTTGTCTCCGATGAACGCACCGAGGAAGCGTTCGGCCGCCCCGTTGGTGTAATTCACCGCGGTGTCGATGAAATTTCCGCCACGATCGATGTAGAGATCGAAGATGCGTCGGGCCTCGTTACTATCCGCACCCCAGCCCCAATCTGATCCGAACGTCATCGTTCCCAGGCTCAACGGCGAAACACGCAGGCCTGAGCGTCCCAGCAACCTGTAGTCAGCGAGCGTCATTTTTCGGCCACCCTCAATTCACTGACCGAAAACTAGAGGCCGCGAACAGAGCGGACAACTTGCCCAATCATAACTACGTTGGTAATCTCACATTACCAATGGCTATCGATCTCACTGGAATTTCGGTCTTTCTCGCCGTCGCGGAGATGCGAAGCTTCCGCGCGGCTGCCGAGCATCTGGGCGTGACGCGGCCTGCGGTAAGCCAGGCCATTCGTCGGCTCGAAGATCGTCTTGGCGTCGCGCTGATCCAGCGAACGACACGAAGCGTCAACCTGACTGAGGCCGGCGAGCAGCTTTTCCAGCGCGTGGCGCCGGCCATTGCCGAGGTCGTCTTGGCCCTGGACGCCGCCGCGGATCGGGACGTCGAGCCGAGCGGGCTTTTGCGGCTGGCGGTGTCCTCGATCGCGGAGCGTTTCATCTCAGGGCCGCTGCTGGCGGGTTTCGCGGCCGCCTATCCGGCCGTTCAAATCGATGTGACCGTCACGGACGAGGAATTCGATATCGTCGCGGAGGGCTATGATGCCGGGGTCCGGCTAGGCGAGGTGATCGACCAGGACATGATCGCCATCCCCGTGTCGGGCGAGCAGCGCCAGACGGTGGTCGCCGCACCTGCCTATATCGAGCGCTTCGGCAAGCCTGCGCATCCGTCCGAACTGGCGCAGCATCGCTGCATCGGTTGGCGTCCAGCGCCGCAGACGGCGCCTTACCGGTGGGAGTTCGCCGAAGACGGCCGCGAGTACGACGTCGCCGTCAACCCCGAGTTCACCACCAATGACATGTGGCTGATGATCCGCGCGGCCTGCGCCGGGGGAGGGATCACCTTCGGCATGGAGGATACCTTCAGGCCCTATGTCTCCTCCGGCCAGCTGGTGCCGCTTCTCGAGCAATATTGCCCGCCCTTTGCCGGCTTCTTCCTCTATTTCCCCAATCGTCGGAATCTTGCGCCAAAGCTTCGCGCCCTGGTCGACCACGTAAAGCGGTGGCGATAGCGACGAGGGTCTGCGAGCGCGACATCCTTCCGAGTTCCTGAATCGGCGGCCGACGGAAATCAGCCCCGAGGATTGGCAGGCGATGTGCGGGAAGGTGAAAGACCGCGGGAACAGACGCTGGCGAAGCGATCACGGCGTCATTCGTGGAGGTCGCGAGCGATGCCGGGCCGAACTTGAAGTCGTGGAACGTGACCTCGAAGCCGGGGCGTTGCGGCGAGCAGCACATCATGCCGACTTCAATCGACGATGAGCGAGGCAGATAGGCAAGGCGTGCCATTTTCCAATGGTCGTCCTCGGCATCGAGGTACTGCACGCGAACGGCCTCGCCGTGGCGAGTCATGCGCAGTCGCAACCCGTCTGTCGGCTGCACGATCTTGAGCATCGACCAGTCGGATTGATCATTGGTCACGACCACGGAGAAGTGCAGCGCGCCATCGGTGAATTCGATCCCGGCCTTGATCCAATGGGTCTCGCTCAGTCGCACCATCAGGCCCGCCTGATCGTAGAGCGTGTCATAGCGCCCGTCGATCGTGACCTCGGCCGTGAAATCGCCTTCGACCGAGCGATGGAAGAAATGGCCGTTGTCATGCCAGAAGCCATAGAATGTCCCGCGCCAGAAATCCGTCCGGTCGGCGGTACGAACAAAGAGATCGCCATCGCGGAATTCGCAAAATTCGGGCGGATTGAGCCATTGATATGCGTCTGCGTCTTGCACGTTTTCCTCCAGGGGCGCGTTGGGTGGACAGCAATTCGAGCGATCAGGCTTGCGCTGAATAGCCACCATCGACAGGGATTGCGGCGCCGGTGATGAAGTCCGAAGCGGCGCTGGCGAGAAATACGGCCGCACCCGCGAGATCCTCGGGCTTGCCCCAGCGCGCGGCCGGCGTTCTGGCGACGACCTTTTCCTGAAGGTCTGGCGTTGCCGTCCTGCCGCGGATCGTCAGATCCGTCTCGATCCAGCCGGGGAGAAGTGCATTCACCTGAATGTCGTACCGGGCCCAGGCGGAAGCGAGCGCCTTGGTCAATTGCACGACGCCCCCTTTGCTGGCGCCATAGGGAGCTGAGAAGGAGGCCCCGAAAATCGACGTCATAGAGCCGATATTGATGATCTTGCCGCCACTTTTGCGCAGGCTCGGCAGAACGGCCATCGACGACAGGAACACGCTGGTCAGGTTGATGTCGATCAGCGTCCGCCACTCGTCCAGCGTATAGTCCTCCGGCTGCTTGCGGATGTTGGTGCCGGCATTGTTGACCAGAATATCAACCCGCCCGAAGGTCGCGAGCGCATGGTCTCTGTAGCGAGCGCAATCGCCCTCGATGGTGACGTCGGCGCGGACGGCGGTCGCCGGGATGCCCTGGCCGGCAAGAGCCTCCAGCGCACGGGCATTCTTGTCGCCGTCCCGCCCGACCACGACGACGGAAGCTCCGGCCGCGCCGAGCCCCTCTGACATTGCATAACCGATGCCGCCATTGCCGCCGGTGACAATGGCGACCTTTCCCGTGAGATCGAACGAAGCAGCCAAGTTCCATCCTTTTGCTTACGTGAGCGCTTGAGCACTCGTCCTGCCGGATCAGGCAGATTGAGTCCGGCTCTTGCGTTTGGGAGCAGCCTGGCTCTCTTCCGCAATCTTGTTCTTGATGATTTCGCGGAGGGTTTGCGCAAGGTTGGGTGTCGCGCTGGAGCAATTGACGAGGATCTTGCTGCCGCCGGGCTCCAGCGAGAGATACGCATGCTTCATCGTACTGTCCAAATACATCGAGTCGCCGGCGGAGAGATCGATTGGCTCATAATATTCGCTGAAGACGCGAATCTTGCCGTGCAGGACGACGAGAAATTCCTCGCCGACATGCGATGTGAGCTCGCCCATTTCGGCTTCAGATGTCGCTCGCACATCAATGTGGATCGGCACGATCCGTTTGTGAGCAACGTCCGAACAGAGATAGGTATAGGTATAATATTCGGTCTGCAGCGGATGGCCTTCGAATTGAAGGCTCACGCTTTTGCGGGCGAGGATGCGCTCGCGGTTGTCGACCGGCTCGGACGGCTCCAGAAGATCTGCGATTTCGACGTTCAGCCCACGGCTCAACTGCAGGATCTTGTCGTAAGTCGGCGACAAGAGGCCGTTCTCGATCTTCGACAGGGTCGAGACCGATATCCCGGTCATCGAGGCCACGTCGGCGAGCGTCCAGCCATGATGGGCCCTGCGCTCGCGCAGCAACAGGCCGAGTGGCGGATTTTCTTCTGTCATGGGTCCCGATCCTAAGCCCGTTCTTTTGCTATGCTTCGCCGGAGCGACAAGGCTCCAAGCGTCGCCAGCACCATGGTTCCGAGCAGCACGATCGTCACGAGCGCGTTGATCTCGGGAGAGAAGCCGACCCGCATCATAGCCCAGAGCCGCAAGGGTAGCGTCGGATCGCTCCCGGCGAGAAAGAATGTCACAAGGGTTTCGTCAAAGCTGATCGTGAAGGCCAGCAGAGCCCCTGTCACCATGGCCGAGGCGAGCTGCGGCACGACGACGAGCCGGAATGTCTGGAACTGCGTTGCGCCGAGATCCGCGGAGGCTTCAAGCTGAGAGGTCTCAAGCGCTTCCAGGCGCACCATGACCATCCGGTAGATGATCGCGATCACCACGACGATATGGCCGATGGCGACGGTGGTCAGGCCCCGATCGACGCCGACTTCACGAAACGCCACAAGCAGCGAAATGCCCGTGATGATGGCCGGCAGGACGAAGGGCAGGAAGATGATGAACTCGACATAGGCGCGACCGCGTCGCTGACCGGTTCGCATGTAGTAGGCAAGCCCCAGCGCGAGAATCGTGGCGATGACCACGGCCGTAAACGCCACCATCAAGGTGTTGCCGAGCGCTGCGAGAATGGACTTGTTTTCGAGCAGGCTCTCGTAATGGGTCAGCGAAAAGCTGCCCCATGCTATCTGGCCGCGGTCCATGTCGAAGAAGGAGAGTGTCGCGACCAGGACCGCTGGTCCATAGAGCAGGACAAAGACGAAGCCGGCGAACACCCAGAGAACGGCAATTGTGATGCGCTCGCTCCTCGTCATGACACGCTCCGATACCGGGTCAGAAGCCGCGCTGCGGCCAGGATGACGGCGATGGCCAGAAGCAGCATGACAGCAAGTGCGGCGCCAAACGGCCAGTTGAATGCCATCCCGAACTGGCTCCATATGGCCCGGCCAAAGGTGAAGCCCTGGCTGCCGCCGACCATTTGCGGTGTCAGGAAGTCGCCGAGCGACAATACCATCACGAACAGGCCGCCGACGACCGACCCGGGCAGGCTGAGCGGGAGCACGACCCGGCGGAACGTTTGTCCAGGCGGCGCACCGAGGTCCGCCGATGCCTCGACAAGCGAATGGGGAATTCGCTCGAGCGAAAGGAAAATCGGCAGGATCGCGAACGGCAGATAGATGACGGCCATGGTGATCAGAACGGCCGTCTGATTGAACACGAACATCGTGCTGGGTTTCGCAAGAAGTCCGCTCCAGACGAGCGCCGAATTGAGCACCCCGTTGAAGCCCAATATACCGCGCATCGCGTAGATCTTGACGATGTAGTTCATCGCGAGCGGGATGACGCTGAAGAGCAGCAGCATATAGCGGAGCGGCCCGCGTTGCCGCCAGATCAGATAGGCGACGATATAGCCGCTCGCCAGGCCGAACAGGGCGACAATGCCGGCGAGCTTGATCGTCTGCAGGTAGATGCCCCAATAGCTGGCATTGGCAAAGAAGGCGCGGTAGTTCGCAAGCGTCCAGCTGTGGCTCATCTTGTTGCCAGACATGGACCAGAAGCTCGACAGGAGAAACAGTCCCATCGGGCAAAGGATCAGCACTGTCGGAATGCCATAGACAGCGAGCCGGACGAGCGACCAGCGCATCATCGCGCCCGGATGCCGGCCGCGCGGTCGAACCCCTGGCGTTGCCAGGCTGTCGATCTCTATCGGGACTGATGGAAGGACTGTCATGAGCTCAGTGCAATATCGTGAGGTCGTCGGGAGCCCAGGCGGCAATAACCTGATCGCCAACGGATAGAGACGGGAAATCGTTGGTCGGCAGGCTGACCCTTATGCCGAAATTTCCCTGCGGCTGGATTGTCAGCGCGATCTGCGACGTCGCGCCAAGAAAGGTCACGGACCGAATCTCCGCCGCAACCGACTGGGGACCGGCCGATCCTGCCGGAACGAGCTTGATGTGCTCGGGCCGGACCGCCATGACCACCTTGCTTCCCACGGCCAGGGAAGCATCGCGCGGAACGATAACCCGCCCGAGCGCGCTGTCGATACACGCTTCCCCAGCAGCGTTTTGCTCGACGATGCCGGGAATGAGGTTGTTCTCGCCGAAGAAGCGGGCGACGAATTCGCTGCCGGGTCGGCGATAGATCTCGCGCGGCGAGCCGATCTGTTCGATCTTGCCGTGGTTCATCACCACGATGCGGTCCGCCATCGAAATGGCTTCCTGCTGGTCGTGCGTGATGAAGATGAAGGTCGTCTTGATGCGACGCTGCAGATCCTTCAGGAAGTCCTGCATCGAGCGCCGCAGTTCGGCGTCGAGGGCGGCAAGCGGCTCGTCCAGGAGCACGATCTTCGGCTCGCAGATGATCGCTCGGGCCAGGGCAACGCGCTGGCGCTGGCCGCCGCTCAATGCACTTGGAAAGCGATCAGCCTTGTCGCCGAGATCGACAATCTGCAGGACCTCGGCAACCTTGCGCGCGATTTCCGCCTTTGCAACGCCGCGAACGCGCAGCCCGTAGCCGACATTGTCGGCGACGCGCATGTGCGGAAACAGGGCATAGTCCTGGAACACGGTGTTGAACGGCCGCTGGAACGTCGGGACGTCGACGATATCCCGGCCCTGGAACAGGATTTGACCGCTTGTCGGCGCTGTGAAACCGCCGATCATTCGAAGGATCGTGGTCTTGCCGGAACCCGATGGGCCGAGAACGGTGATGAACTCACCATCCTCGATCGCCAGATCGGTCGGCTGCAGAACCTCGACATCCCGATAGGATTTGCTCACTCCCACCAGATTCAATATCGCGTGTTGCGGCATGCGCGGCTCCTTGTGATCCGATCAGGGGGCGGGCGTCGCTTTGACTTCGTTCCAGAGATCAATGCGCTTGCCTTGGTCTTCCGGCGCCTGCAGGAACACGAGCCGGTCGGCATAATTCAAGCCGATCTTCTCGTTGGCCGCGAGATCGGTGGTATTGCCGTAGCCTGTCTTCTCGCTGATGTAGTTGCCGATGCGCTTGTCGAGCATGAAGTCCACCCACTTATGGGCGAGGGGGACATCGCGCGCACCGGCGCTGATCGTCCAGCAGTCGATCCAGCCGATCGCGCCTTCCTTCGGAATTGTCAGGGCCGCGTCAATGCCCTTCTTCTGCAGCATCTGCACCTGTGGTTCGCCCATCGACATCATCACATCGACGCCGCCCTGCGCCATGATCGAGACGCCATCGTCAAAGCCGGCATAGTAGGTCAGGACATATTTCTTCTGTTCGATGAGCTTGGCCTTCACCGCGGCGAAGTCATCCGCGGACATATTGAAGGGGTCCTTGATGCCAAGCAGAAGCGCGGTGGTGACAATGGCGTTGGTCGCATCGTCCATGGCGATCACGCGACCGCTATATTTCTCGTCCCAGAACACCGACCAGCTCGTCGGCGCCTCGGGAAACACCTTTCGGTCATAGATGAGCGGAATCGATCCCCATGCGAAGGGAGCCGCATAGGTCTTTCCGTCAAAGACGATCGAGCTGACATTGGCGAAGGTGGGCCCGAGATTGGCCCGATTCGGCAGCAAAGAGAGATCGAGCGCCTGCAACAGCTTCTGTTCGACGAGGCGCTTGTAGGATGACGTCTCGATCGCGATGACATCGAAGTCGTCCCCGTTGGTCGCCAGCATTTTAGCAAAGATCTCGTCGACGCTGCCGGTATAACTGATCTTGACGGTCGCATCGTTCGCCTGCTCGAACTCCTTGACCCATTGTTCGTCGGCATAACCTTCCCAGGTCAGGACGCGCAGTTCCTTGGTCGCGGCGCTGGCGACGCTGGCTGCGATCGAAAGTCCGCCCGTGGCGGCGACAAGGGCCATGCCTGTCGAAGTCAGGAACTCACGTCTGTTCATTGCGATATCCCTCTGGTTCTGGATTGGCTTTGCGCCAGTCGTTTTTGAAAGGCTGTTCAGGATCGTCGAAGTTCAGCGGCGTCAGGTGCCGCTCCGCCTGATGCAATTTCCAATAGAGTTCGCGCAGCTGCATCGTGATCGGGCCGGGTCGATCGTTCGACAGGATGCGGCCGTTGATGCGCGAGGCCGGCATGACGCCGCCGGCGGTCGTGGCACAGAACGCCTCGTCGGCTTCCAGGAAATCTTCCGCGCGCAGCGGCGCGATGCGCGCGGGAATGCCGGCAGCGGCGCAGACATCGAGAACGGACTGTCGGGTAATGCCCTCCAGCGCGCCGCGGTCCGGGGTCAGGACCTCGCCGTCGCGGATCATGAAGACGTTGAAGCCGGGTCCTTCCGTGACGAAGCCATCTGCGTCCAGCAGGATTGCCGTATCGGCGCCGGCATCATGCGCCTCGAAGAGGCCCTGGGTCAGATCGCCCCAATGGTAGTTCTTGGCCGTGGGATCGATCGATTGCGGCGGGATGCGCTGCGTGCTGGCGATCCAGAGATGCGCACCCCTTGCCTGGACATCGAGCGGTATCACGTCGATCCATGGGATGGCGTAGGCGAGGAACGTATTGTCGCAATCCGCCGGCTTGCGTGAACCAGCGATCCTCGGCCGTCCGCGGGTGCAGACCATCGCCACATAAGCGTCGCGCAATCCGCTCAGCACCACGCACTGCGCCGCAATCCGAGCGATTTCGTCACGGCCATAGGGCGGAACGAGGCGAAAAACCCTCAAGGAACGCTCGAAGCGATCGAGATGGTCGGCCAGTCGGAAAAACGCGCCGTCGCGAACATGAACGACGTCATAGGTCACGTCCGAGCGCGTGAAACCCCAGTCCAGCACCGAGATCTTCGCCTCGGATATCGGCACAAAGCGGCCATCGCAAAAGGCGGCGCCACGGGAAAAGTCGGGAGTTTCGGACATCACTGCTCCAGATCGGTCGAGGCCCCAAGCTGGCGCAGGAATTTGCCAAATGCAATAGCGATTTTCGTATACGAATATTTTTGTTGACGGGATTTTCGTGATCGGCCAAGGTCGGCGCAATCTCAGGAGTGGCAGATGGTCTTCGAAAAACACCGGCTCGGCAGTTCGTCATGCGTTGTCGCGGAATTGGGAATGGGCACTGCGCCCCTGGGTGGGCTCTACACGCCCGTCCCCGACGACGTCGCCCTTCAGACCCTTGAAGCGGCCTGGGCGTCCGGCGTGCGTTTCTTCGACACCGCGCCACAATATGGCAATGGACTATCCGAACGACGGCTCGGCGCCTTTCTGAAGACCAAGCCACGCGAGGACTATGTCCTGGCGACCAAGGTCGGTCGTCTTCTGCGCGTTCCTTCCGAGCCGACCGGCGAGGATGCCTATTACAAGGGGACGCCGCCCGAGCGGCCTGTCTTTGACTTCAGCTATGACGGCGTCATGCGCGCTTTCGAGGAAAGCCTGGTCCGCCTCGATGCGGACCGTATCGATATTCTCCACATTCACGACCCGGACGATCACTACGAAGCCGCGCTGAACGGCGCTTACCGGGCGCTCGACAGCTTGCGCACGCAGGGGCTGATCCGGGCGGTCGGAGCCGGCATGAACCAGAGCGAGATGCTGGCACGATTTGCGCGGGACGGCGTGTTCGACTGTTTCCTGCTCGCGGGACGATACACGCTGCTGGATCAGGGCGCGCTGGCCGAATTCCTGCCGCTCTGCGAGGAGCGCGGCATCTCGGTCATCGCGGCGGGGGTTTATAATAGCGGCATCCTGGCCGATCCGCGCGCCAACGCGAAGTTCAACTATGTCGATGCCGACCCGTCGCTGATCGAGCGGGCCCTTCGCATCGAAGAGGTCTGCCTGCGGCATGGCGTTCCTCTCAAAGCTGCAGCCATGCAGTTTGCAGCCGCCCATCCGGCCGTCGCCGCGACACTGACCGGCGCTCGCACGCCGGAGGAGATCCGCGAGAATGTCGCTCTCTATTCCGTCGTCATTCCGCCGGATCTCTGGAGAGACCTCCTGGCCGATGGCCTCATTGCCGAGTCCGCGCCGATCCCCGCCGCCGCGGCGCTGGGCTGAGTTCGGCGCGTTCGACGCTTGCACCGTCAACTGGGGTCGAAGACGCCCAGTCCGTTCATTCCATCCGATGGAGTTTCCCGATGTTGATCGGCCTCGATCCTGTCCTGACGCCTGAATTGCTGTCGCATCTGCGTGCCATGGGGCATGGCGATGAAATCGTCATCGCCGACGGCAGCTTCCCGGCGACCACCGTGGCCAAGCGCCTCGTCCGGCTCGATGGCGTCGGCCTCCGCCGGGTGCTGCGCGCCATCCTGGCAGTCTTGCCGATCGACGAGTCGGAGCCGGACCCGGTTCTTGGCATGGAAGTCATCGGCAACCCCGACGAACGCGTTCCCATGCATGACGAGATCAGCTCTGCGGCAGCGCTTGCGGATGATCGCGTCAAACTGCACCTCCTGGAACGCCACGCCTTCTATCGCCGCGCCAGCGAAGCATTTGCCGTTGTCGCGACCGGCGAAACGGCATTTTATGGCAATGTGATCGTTCGCAAGGGCACGATCGATCGCCCGGTCATTCATGGCTGACGCTTCCAGATGCATGGCAGGCGGGACGGACTGCGTCGCGCCTGTTTCATTTGCGCGTGGCCTTTATGCGCAATCGAGGCGGTAATGCGAATATTGATCCTTGGCGGCGGGGTGATCGGCGTGACGTCCGCCTATTATCTCGCGGAAGCCGGACACGAGGTGACCGTGCTTGATCGCCAGGCGGGCCCTGGCCTCGAAACCAGCTTTGCCAATGCCGGCGAAATCTCGCCAGGCTATGCATCGCCCTGGGCGGCGCCCGGCATTCCGCAGAAGGCCGTCCGCTGGCTACTCATGAAGCACGCTCCGCTGGTGCTGCGGCCGAAACTCGATCCGGCGATGGCGGCTTGGCTGGTGCAGATGTTGCGCAACTGTACGGCGGGTCGCTACGCGGTGAACAAGAGCCGCATGGTTCGCCTCGCCGAATACAGCCGCGACAAGTTGATCGAGCTTCGGGCAGCGACGGGCATCCGCTACGACGAGCGCATGCAAGGAACGTTGCAGCTCTTCCGCACGCAGAAGCAGCTTGACGGCATCGGCAAGGACGTCGCCGTGCTACGAGAGGACGGCGTTCCATTCGAGGTGCTGGATGCCGATGGCTGCATCGCCGCGGAACCGGCGCTCGCCGGCGTCCGGGGTATGATCGCAGGAGGTCTGCGCCTGCCGAATGATGAGACGGGCGATTGCTACAAGTTCACGGTGGCGCTCGCCGCGCTGGCGGAAGATCGCGGCGTCCGCTTTCGGTATGGCAGCGATATCCGATCCCTGCGCCAGCAGAACGGCACCATCCTGGGTGTCGAGACTGACAAAGGGCTGGAGAGCGCGGACCTCTATGTCGCGGCGCTCGGCAGCTATTCATCGCCGCTGCTCAAACCGCTCGGCCTGTCGATCCCCGTCTATCCGGTCAAGGGCTACTCGATCACCATTCCGATCGTCGATGCCGGCCGGGCGCCGATCTCGACCGTAATGGACGAGACCTACAAGGTCGCCATCACCAGGCTCGGCGACCGGATCCGGGTCGGCGGCATGGCCGAGATATCGGGCTTCAGCAAGGACCTGCCACCGGCCCGACGAATGACGCTGGAGAAGTCGGTGAGCGATCTCTTCCCCGGCAGCGGCAACCTGCAGGCCGCGACGTTCTGGTCGGGCCTTCGCCCGATGACGCCGGACGGCACGCCGGTCATCGGCGCGACCCGATACCCCAATCTCTATCTGAACACCGGCCACGGCACGCTGGGCTGGACGATGGCCTGCGGATCCGGCCAAGTCCTGGCAGATCTCGTCAGCGGCAAGCCAGCGGCGATCGAAACAAGCGATCTGAGCCTCGACCGCTACGTTTGACGAACCAGACAGGCGAGGAACGCGGAGGGGGCCCGGCCATTCCGCATTGCCAAAGTCGATCGCGTGGAATACCAAGGAAGTACCATAGGCATTCCGCGGGACGATCCCTTTGCCGCCCATTCGCTCTCACATCCGTTTCTACCTGAACGATCGCCTCGTCACACTCTCCGAAGTTGCACCGGATCGAACCTTGCTCGACTTCCTGCGGCTCGACCGGGTCATGCGTGGAACGAAGGAAGGCTGCGCGGAGGGGGATTGCGGCGCCTGCACCGTGCTGGTCGGGCGGCTCGATGCGTCCGGGTTGGTCTATGAGAGCATCAATGCGTGTATCTGTCTGGTCGGCTCGCTGGATGGCTGTCATGTCGTGACGGTCGAGCATCTCGGGCGCACCGATGGGACGCTGCATCCGGTGCAGCAGGCCATGGTCGACTATCATGGGAGCCAGTGCGGTTTCTGCACGCCCGGATTCGTGATGTCGCTCTATGGGCTATGGCTGACCAATCCAGAACCTGCATTGCCGGAAATCGAAAAGGCGCTGCAAGGCAATCTCTGCCGTTGCACGGGCTATGCGCCCATCGTACGGGCCGCTGGTGCGATTTCCAACTATGGCGAAGCGGCTGCCGACGCGCTCGCGGTCGAACGCGAGACCATGCGCGACAGATTGCAGGCCCTGCAGGATGGGCATCGGGTCGCCGTGTCTTCCTCGCGGGGGCCGTTCATCATTCCGGCCGATGTCAACGATCTCGCGACCATCCGGCTGGAAATGCCAGATGCCACGCTCGTCGCCGGATCGACGGATGTCGGGTTGTGGGTGACCAAATTCATGCGCGACATCGCGCCGGTGATTTTCATCCGGGGGCTGATGGACGACATCACGGTCGATGACGATGTCATCCGCATCGGCGCCGGCGTCAGCTACAGCCGCTCGTTCGCCACCATCGCTGAGCACATCCCGCCGCTTGTTCCGCTCTGGGACCGTATCGGCGGCGGGCAGGTGCGCAATATGGGCACGATCGGCGGCAATATCGCCAATGGCTCGCCGATCGGCGACACGCCGCCGCCTCTGATCGCGCTCGGTGCCGAAATCACGCTGCGCAGGGGCAACACGCGGCGAACGATACGGCTCGAGGACTTCTTCATCGCCTATGGCCGGCAGGATCTGGCGAAGGGCGAGTTCGTCGAGAGCATCGCCATTCCCATTCCGCCTCCCGGCGTGTTCTTTGCCGCTTACAAGATCAGCAAGCGGCGCGACGAGGACATCACGTCCGTGCTTGGCGCCTTCCGGGTGCGTGTCGAGGGCGGTGTCGTCCAAGATGCTGTCATTGCCTATGGCGGCATGGCGGCAACACCCAAGCGGGCTCGGGCCGTCGAAGCCGCGCTGATCGGTGCGCCCTGGACCATGACGGCGATCGAGGCTGTCATGCCTGCCTTTGACGAGGATTTCCAGCCTCTGTCGGATTGGCGCGCATCGGCTGAATACCGAACGCTGGTGGCGAAGAACCTCCTGTCGCGCTTCTTTCTCGAAATGCGCGGTGAGCGCGAAGTCAGCATCCAGCGCCACGAGGTCGCCTGATGGACACGCTTGTCGAACGCAAGACGATCGTCGGGGGAATGAGCGCGCCGCACCGGCATGATTCCGGCCACAAGCACGTCGCCGGAAGCGCCGACTATATCGACGACATGGTCGAGCCCGCCGGCACGTTGCACGCCTATCTCGGGCTCTCGACCATTGCCCATGGCGATATCGTGGCGATGGATCTCGACGCTGTCCGCAGCGCGCCTGGCGTCGTGGGCGTGCTGACTGCTGACGATATTCCGGGCGAGGGGGACATCAGCCCATCGCACAAGGATGACGAGCCGGTCTTCGCCACGCGCAAGGTCACCTTTTCGGGCCAGCCACTTTTTGTCGTGATCGGCGAAACCCGAGAGTCCGCTCGCCGTGCGGCGCGCTTGGCAAAGGTCACCTATCGCGAACTGCCTCCCGCGCTCGACGTCGCTGCCGCCCGCAATGCTGGCGGTGAACTGGTCACACCCGGCCTGACGCTGGAGCGAGGCGATGTCGCCTCGTCCCTGGCCGATGCGCCGCGCCGCGTTGCCGGTTCGATCGCGATTGGCGGGCAGGAGCATTTCTACCTCGAAGGCCAGATCGCGCTCGCCATTCCCGGCGAAGACCACGACATGATCGTGCATTCGAGCGCCCAGCATCCCGATGAAGTTCAGCGCATGGTGGCGCGCGTGCTCGGGGTGCCGGCCCATGCCGTCACTGTCATGGTGCGGCGCATGGGCGGCGGCTTCGGCGGCAAGGAATCGCAGAGCAATCTCTTCGCCTGCGTCGTCGCCATCGCGGCGCGGACGTTCCAGCGCGCGGTGAAGCTGCGTCCCGATCGCGACGACGACATCAAGATGACGGGCAAGCGACACGATTTCGTCGTCGATTATGACGTCGGCTTCGACGATGCGGGCCGGATCGAGGCTGTCGATGCCGTCTTTGCGGCGCGCTGCGGCCACTCTGCCGATCTCTCGCGCGGCGTTACCGATCGCGCGCTTACCCATTCCGACAACGCCTATTTCTATCCGGCCGTACGCGTTCGCTCGCTGCCGCTTCGCACCAACACTGTCTCGAATACGGCGTTTCGTGGCTATGGCGGACCGCAGGGCATGCTGGCCTGCGAGCGCTGGATCGAGGATATCGCCTACACGCTCGGCAAGGATCCGCTCGAGATCCGCAAGGCGAATTTCTACGGCGAGACCGAGCGCAACGTCACGCCCTATCACCAGACCATCTCCGACAATATCCTTGGGAGGCTGGTGGGTGAACTCGAGGCGAGCGCGGACTATGCTCGTCGCCGCGCCGAAATCCTCGCCTTCAACGAGAGATCGCCGGTCCTGAAGCGTGGCATTGCGCTGATACCGCTCAAGTTCGGAATCAGCTTCACCATGCTGGCGCTCAACCAGGCCGGTGCGCTTGTCCATGTCTATCGCGATGGTTCGGTCTATCTGAACCATGGCGGGACGGAGATGGGGCAGGGGCTTCACACCAAGATCGCGCAGGTCGTGGCAGACGTCTTCCAGATCGACCTCGATCATGTGAAGGTTTCGGCGACCTCGACGGACAAGGTCCCGAATGCCTCCTCGACAGCCGCATCCAGCGGTTCCGACTTGAACGGCATGGCGGCCGAAAACGCGGCGCAGCAGATCCGCGACCGGCTGATCGCATTCGCCGCGGAGAAATACGGAGTCGCTCCCGGAACCGTCATCTTCGAGCCGAATGCGGTGGTCGTCGGCGACAAGCGCTTTTCATGGGCCCAGTTTGCCGAGCAGGCCTATCTCGGCCGTGTCCAGCTCTCGGCCGCCGGCTTCTACAAGACGCCCGGCATCTCCTGGAACCGCGATGCCGGCAAAGGCCATCCGTTCCTTTATTTCGCCTATGGCGCATCGTGTTCGGAGGTCACCGTCGACACGCTCACCGGCGAGTACATGGTCGACCGCGTCGATATCCTCCACGATGTCGGCCGCTCGCTCAATCCAGCGATCGATATCGGCCAGATCGAGGGCGGCTTCATCCAGGGCATGGGCTGGCTCACAACCGAAGAGCTGTGGTGGGACGCCAAAGGCCAACTGCGCACCCATGCGCCGTCGACCTACAAGATCCCCGTCGTTTCCGACGTGCCGAAGGTCTTCAATGTGAACCTCGCCGAGTGGTCGGAGAACCGTGCGCCGACGATCGGGCGCTCGAAGGCCGTCGGCGAACCGCCCTTCATGCTGGCGCTCTCGGTGTTCGAGGCGCTCGGCATGGCGGCTGCCAGCGTCGCCGACTATCGGATCGCGCCGCGCATGGACGCCCCTGCGACGCCCGAGCGTGTCCTGATGACAATCGAGCGTCTGAAGCGGGCTGATCTCGGCGCCTGAACCCTATTACCAGCCGAGCGGCCGGCCGGCTTCGTCCTGGAGCACGCAGCCCTCCGGCGGCACGTTGGTTTCGGTGATTGTCGCGAGCAGTGCGGTATCAACTGCCGTGGCGTCGTCGATGGTCACGACGAGGCAGTCGATGCCGAGCGGCTGCCATTCAACCGACATCGACTTCCAAAGCGCATGGGCCGCCGCGCGGAAGGGGCGCTCCAGATAGCTGCCCGCCGGATCGGGAGCCGTCATCGCTGCGGCACTGCGGGTCAAGAGAACCAGCTTGCCGCGTCCGTTGGAGGCGGCGAGGGCGGATTTGAGCCGATTGGCAAGCCAGAACGGCTTGAAAGCCAGCAGGGTGTTGATTTCCATTGAGAGTTGACCCGGTAGGCACGGATTTTTCCATCGAGAAGTGACCCATGTTTCACCACGTCTCACGCGGCATGCGCGGGGGACAGCGGAGTGATCGACATGGAGTTA